>Ga0209310_1000018_pt1 | contig 425679 bp, 319 predicted proteins | sample AD_UKC030_MetaG_FD_184415 | JGI IMG/M metagenome (GOLD analysis project Ga0209310, IMG submission 184415) | Active sludge microbial communities of municipal wastewater-treating anaerobic digesters from USA - AD_UKC030_MetaG (SPAdes) (version 2) | ecosystem: Engineered > Bioreactor > Anaerobic... | reverse complement strand
CGCCGCGTCGTCGTTGGCGGCGGGCAGCTTCACTTCGGGCACGCCGGTGTCATGGGTCAGCATGACGAGGCGATCTTCCATGCCGGTCAGGTCTTCGCCGGCGGGGATGACAAAGCGGCCGGTTTTCACGTTGGTCTGGCTCATTACTCGATCTCCTTCTCCGCCCGGGCGAAGGCCAGGGCATACGGGATTTTCTCCTGCGTGCGGATCTGGTGGGCGCGGTTGCGGATGGACACCGCGCGGTTGATGCTGGCGGCCGGGGTTTCCTCGGCCAGCTCGGAAACGGTCCGGGCGACCACGAGGCGGTTCCGGAACAGGGGCTTCACGGGTGCCGGGGGCGCGGGCGGCTGCTCGGCCACCGGAGGCTTGGCGCTCTCGCGGATGCCAGAGAGGATCGCCCAGGACATGTCGCGGTTGCGCAGCAGCACCTCCTTCCAGAAGTCGCGGGACTCCGGCTTGATCACGTCGCTGAAGTGATCCAGATCGCGGTTGGCGACGGCTTCATCGCGCTCGATGTTCTGGGCGATCAGCTCCTCGTACTTCTGCTGCAGGAGGGCGACCAGCTGGGTCAGCGCGGTGATGACGTCGAGGTCCGTGGCGGACTCGGGCAGGTTGAGCATCGTCTTGAGCTGCTTGACGTCCACGGCTTCCGGGGCCGGGGTGTCGGCGGGCGTCTCGGTCTTGTTCTCGGGCATGGCCTTTTCCTTTCCTTGGGTTCAAGGGCAAAAGAAAAAGGCGGCAACTGGTGAGTTGGCACCAACTTGCCGCCTTTCTCTGGGATGCCTCGCGGCGGATCAGACCGCGCGGTTGCCCTGAAGCTCTGTGGTTAGATTCGTTCTCTCATTGTGGACATGCTTACTACATGTCACATCATTTGTCAAGCATAATGTTTGAGCGCATACAATACCCCCGCAGACAAACGCTGAATTGAGGTTCCTGATCGGGATGATTTACTCATGGCAACAGCTCATCGCCGCAAATATTACCGATCGGTAACATTTTCTCTTTACAGTTATCTGCATGGCCTGTATGTTCCCGATCGGTAACATGAATATTAAAAATGCCCAGCATATCGGATCGGCCGTGCGCGCCCGGCGTCGGCAGTTGAAAGTCACGCAAAAAGACCTGGCCATGACATGTGGAACGGGCCTGCGCTTCATCATAGACCTGGAGAAGGGCAAGCCGACGTGCCAGATCGGGAAGGTCCTGAAAGTCTTCCAAGCCCTGGGCCTGGAAATCCAGATCAGGAATCCGGCGGGCGACGGGAATACGAAACAGAAATCATGAGTGCTCTATCCGTTTACCTGCACGGCAGGCTTGTCGGCCGGCTTGAGCAAGACTCCAGCGGCCTGCTCCAATTCACCTATGATCAAACGTGGCTGGCCATGCCGGATGCCACGCCCCTCTCCAGGGCTCTACCCTTGCAAGCGGAGAGTTTCAGCGGGAAAAAAGCGCGGCCGTTTTTCGCAGGAATCCTGCCTGAAGAAGGCCCGCGAAAACAGATCGCCAAGATCCTCGGCATCAGCGACACCAATGACTATGCCATGCTGGAGCGAATCGGCGGTGAGTGTGCCGGGGCCGTGAGCCTGCTTCCGGAAGGCACAGCGCCCCCTGCACCGGCAGAATTCAGGCATAGGGAACTGACAAAGTCCGAACTGCAGCAGATTATTGCCGAATTGCCGCGCCGCCCGCTCATGGCGGGGACCGACGGGGTGCGGCTCTCCCTGGCCGGCGCGCAAGACAAGCTGCCCATCCTCTTCGCGGGCGGGACGATAAGCCTTCCCCTGGGAGACACTCCCAGCACGCACATACTGAAACCCGAGCCGGACCGCTTCCCGGGCCTGGCCGCCAACGAACTCTTCTGCATGAACCTTGCGCGGGCCATCGGCATGAACGTGCCCGACACGGAATACCACCCGATCGGAGAGAAGCCGTGCATCCTGGTCCGCCGCTACGATCGGCATACCGATCAGAAGGGGCGCACCCTCCGCATGCACCAGGAGGACTTCTGCCAGGCCCTGGGCCTGCCGCCCGAGCAGAAATATCAAGCTGAAGGGGGGCCGCTATTGAGCGACTGCATTGCGCTGCTCCGGGAATGGTCCAGCGCGCCGGTCCTGGACATTCCGGCTTTTGTCACCAGCCTGATCTTCAACGTGCTGATTGGCAATGCCGATGCGCATGGCAAGAACTACTCATTCCTGTACACCGGCAGCGAAAGGCGGCTGGCCCCCTGCTACGACATCGTTTCCACCCTCGCCTGGCCTGAACTCTCCAAGAACCTGGCCATGAGTATCGGTGACTGCAAGTCGGTCAATGCCTTTGCGGCCAGCGCATGGAAGAAGATGGCCAGGAAGAGCGACCTGGGATGGCCGATGCTCCGGGAACGGATGGCGGACACCTGCCTGCGCGCGCGCAACGAACTCGGCGCGATCAGAGACCAGATCGCCTCACACCATGAAGAGACGGCCGGACAACTTTCACGGCTCGTTGGCGGCCGATTGGATCGAATGCTCGCCGCGCTTGGCCGCGAGGAGCCGTAAGACCATTGCAACCATGACGAGAATAATGTCGGGTGACAGGGCAGGGAAACACATGGCTTTCGTGAAGCAAGCGATGCCGCGACGTGACGCTTTTCCCCGGGATGCCTCGCGGCGGATCAGGCCGCGCGGTTGCCCTGAAGCTCTCTGGCTAGATTCGTTCTCTCATTGTGGATATGCTTACTACAACGTCGCCGAAATGTCAAGGGTTATTATTTACTGGGGGCGAAAAATCGCTTGGGTAAAATGCAGAAGAGGTTAACAAGCGGAAGATAATAAGTACTGGTGGCAGACCGCAAACCAAGGCCTGATAGTCAAGCAGTATGCCATCAAGAAAGCATGTACAATGAAAAGAGTGCCCGGAATCTTGCTGATGCTCATGAATCTTCCCCTCGCCGCCGACGCACGCATCTGGACCAGCGTCACGGGTAAGCAACTGGAGGCGGAATATGTCTCTCAAGCCTACGGCAAGGTTACGCTGCGATCCCAGCAAGGCGAGATGTTCAGCATTCCGCTGAACAATCTCTCCCCGGCCGACCAAGAGTTTCTCCGGACACGGGGGCTGCCGCCTCCCAGTACCCGCACGACCACCCAGCCGGCCCAGCCGGAATCCCGCGCCGCCGATCCCGCCGTGGCGGCCCAGATGGTCCCGGGCCAGACTTTCACCCGCACCGCAGAAGGTGAAACCGCTGTTCCGTATCACGTGCGGGTTCCTCCGTCCTTCAATTCCTCCTCGCCTCCGCCCGTGCTGATTGCCTTCAGCGCCGGCGGCAAGGGCCGGTTCATGGTCAACACCATCGGCCCCTGCGCCGACAAGTTGGGATGGATCACCATCGGTTGCGATAAGCTGTCGAACGATATCAACAACGACAAACTAGCCTTTCAGATGATAGATGAGGTCTTGGAGGACATCTATCGCAACATTCCCCACGATCCGCGCCGGATCTACCTGGCGGGCCATTCCGGCGGCGCCATGCGCGCCTACGGCATCACCGCCCGGCGCAAGGAGGAATTCGCTGGCATCCTCGCTTATGGCGGCTGGCTCGGAGGACCGGACTTCCAGAAAAAACCCCATACGAAATACATGTCCGTGGCCATGGTGAATGGTGACAAGGATGACGGAGCAAACGCCTGGGTACAGAGCGATACGCAGGCATTGAAACGGGGCAAGTGCAATGTAAAACTCTTCACGTTCCCGGGCGGACATCCTATGCCCACCGCCCCGGAAATCACCGAGCAGGCCCTCCAGTGGCTTCAGGAGGACTGGGAGAATCGTAGAGCCAAGCAGAACTAATATTGCGTCAGCAACTGGACGGGCAACATGAAGTGCGACATGATGCGAGATCGCGGAAGCCTTCTAGTGGAGATCGAACAACTGATTCCGTCCTAGCTTATTCCAATTGGAGAGGCTTAAACACCTTCCCCCGCCAGTTCTTCGGCCCCTGCTTGTAGGCCTGATAGACCCCCTGCCCCGCCAGGAATGCGTTCCAGGAGATCGGGATGCTGGACGGCAGCTTACCGCCCACCGTGTTGCCATAGGCCATGAGGCCGACGCCAGCCAGCTGGTTCGGATTGTAGAGGGCCCTCAATTCCGACGGATCGCGGTACTTGATCGCCTTCGAGACGGTCGAGGCTGCGAACTTCCCGAATCCGGCAATGGCGGGCGTGAAGCTATGGAGCGACTTGCCGGCCATATTGAACGGCTTTTGCTTTGCCCGCTCAACCTGCAGCCGCTCTGCTTCCTTGGGCGTGATTTGGCCCGCGGCGCGCGCGGCCTCGATGGCGTCGTACTGGTATTCCTGGTAGGCCCGCTCCGCAAGGTCCTTGGTGTACTTGCCTCCAACATAGAAGCGGGTCTGCTTCTCGACGGGGTTGCCGAGCGTACCCGTGGCGAACATGACCGCGCGCTTAAGCGGCGTATCCGTGACGTCCTGGTCCGGATTCAAGATAAACGGTTGGCCCTGCGCGAACGCGCGCTCCATGTCGCGGCGGTAGTTGTCCTTGATGCCCTGCTCGACAGTGTGAACCGCCGTACCGCCTGCCGCAACGTAGGTGGCACGTGCCAGGGCACCGATGGCGTCTTTCTTGAGGCCGGCGGCCTTGGCGTCGAGCTTGCCGGCGAGCGAGACCAGTTGCCCGGCGGACCGCCCGGAGCCGGCCAGCCCAGCCTCCGCCGCAAAGAACTTCTCGGCGCCCTCGCGATACATGCGCTCGGCCGAAGGCCAGAAGGCGCGGGCGCCCTTGTGCGAGGTACCAAGGATCTCGTGAGACTTCCATTTAATCCAGTCATGCTGCGACTGGGCCAGCCGCACGATTTTCTCCGCCTGCGACCGCAACTCGGCCGCGCGGGCGGTGAGCCCTTGGGAAAGCTGATACTTCTTCAACGCGCCGGGCAACTCCGAGAACTGCTCGACCTCCGCGCCGGTGAACCCGGCCACGGCGTTGTAGGCTTTGGCGACCCAGCCGAGAGGTGTCTTGATCACGCCGGGCGTCTTGTCGGCAACGGCTGCTTGGGCGGCCTTGATCTTCGAGCCGGCCGCGCCCAGCGCTTCGCCGAGTCGGGACATGCCGGGGAGGCTGCCGATCCCGATCCTCGCCAGCTTGAGGCCCGAGAGCGCGGCGACCGTGTTAGCGGCGTCCTGGACCAAGGCAAGCCAGTGATCCGTGCGCGGATTCATCGTCGGGTTCTGGTCGCGGTAGTACCCCACGGCTTGGCCCGTTCCGAGCGCCCCGCCGAACACGGCCAGAGACCGCAGGAACGCCTTTAGCTTCGGCGTCATCCGGCCGGCGGCGCGTAGGGCCCCGGCGGCTTCCGAACCAGCTCCAAGGATAACGCCGCCGGGAAACGCGGAGGCCAAGGCATAGACATCATCACTGGACATGCCGGGGAAGAAGCCTTCATAGAGGTATGACGCCGTATCGGAGAGGATCTCCGGGATCGAGCGGTCCAGTTGCTCCGCGGCCTGTTCCGGCGTCTGGCCCTTGTAAGTCGAGGGGTGCATGGTTACGCGCGAATCATAGGACCGGCCGGAATCGCTGCCCCCACCCCCACCGCCGCCGCGCAAGCGGGCGAACATGGCCTTACGCTGATCGTCGGGCTGATAGCCGCCGCGCCAGTTGGGAAGAAGCCGGGACATTACTCCCCCGCGATTCGCTGCTGGTGCCTGGCCCAGGCGCGCTGCATTTCCTGCTTGGCCAGCCAGTCGGGCATGGCCCCGCGGTCGTTACGGGCCACGATGTCGTCCGCTTCGGCCTGGTAGCGCTTGAAGGAGTTCAGTTCCAGGTTGGAAACCTGCGGGTTGTGATTCACCGGTCCCGGATCGGTGCCACGAAGCGGGGCGTCCTGGTACTGGGCCGTGCTGCGGGGGACAACCTGAATCGGCTCCCCGTCCACGCCGGGGATCGGACGGTTGTAGGCGTTGGCCTTGTCCTGCCGGGCCTGGAGGCGCTGGTTCCAGGTGGCGTCTTGGCCGACCACGCCGATGGACGTGGCCTCTTTGACCATGGAGGAGATGTCCACCGTGGACGGGTTCACGCCGAGCTTCTGCAGGCCGCGGATCACGGCGCCCTCGTCGCCGTTGGCGGCATCGCGCCAGAGCGTCTTGAGCGTGGTGATCTTCTGCTTCTCCTGCCGGGCCTGGGCCTCGGGCGAGCTGGCTTTGGCTGCCTGCGCCGCCGCACGGGCCTCGGCCTTATCAGCGGCAATCATCGCCCGGAGGGCCTCCCGGTCCTCGCGGCTCAACTCGCGGCTGTCGGCGTTGTACTCCAGGCGCTGGGCCTCGGCATCCGCTTCGGCCTTGCGGATACGCTCCAGGTTGATGCCGGCATCGAGCTTGTTGATCTGCTCCTGGGCCTCGCGGACGATATCCTCGTACTTGTACCGCTCCTTGGCATCCTGGTCCTTGAGCTCGTCGAAGAAAGCGGCCAGCGCGGCCTTCTGCTTCTTGGGGTCCTTGAACATGGCCTTGATCTGCTTCTCGATGGCGCGTAGCTGGGCGCGAACGGCTTGGTTGTGGTCTTCGGCCGCCTTGACTTGGGCCTTGATGTCGAACAGGTGCGTACCGCTGCGCAGGAGTTCGCGTTCCAGGGCCCGCGTGTCGATCAGCTCGAAGCTGTGGGGCTCCGGCGGGGGCGGGATGCTCGCCATGATATTGTTGCGCTGCTGCTCCAGGACCGCGATCCGGGCGTCGGAGTCGCGGGAGGGCGCGTAGTTCAGCGGGCGGTATGCGGAAGGCGGCTGCTGCCCGCCGCCCGCGGCACCACCACCCCCGCCCCCTCCGCCTCCGCCGCCGCGAAGCCGGGCAAACATGGCGCGGCGCTGCTCGTCGGTCAACGGACTGCCGCCCCAGTTGGCCAGGTGAATCGCCCGATTACCGAGCCCGATCAGCCGCATATACGACTCGGCCTCGGCCGTGGAGAGCGGCGTGGGCTGGGGCTTGCCGCCGTATTGGTACCAGCGGAAGTACTCGGGCGAGGGTTCGATGAAATCGTAAATCGAAGGCCGGGCAGCGGTGCCGTAAGAGTTCAACTGGACCGCCCGCTCGACCGCCGCCAGCGAGGATTGCGCCAGCTTCGTGGAATAGGCCATGCCTCCGATCGCGCCGAGCAGTTGCAGGGCTTCCGAGCCCGACATGCCGGGGAACAAGCCGTCGTAGAGCTTCCCGGCCGCATCCGAGAGGATCGCCGGGATGGAGCGATCGAGCTTCTTCGCGGCCTGCTCGGGCGTCTCGCCTTTGTAGGTCGAGGCGTGCATCATGACCCGAGAATCGTAGGAACGGCCCCCACTGCCGCCGCTCCCGCCGCGCATTCGGGCGAACATGGCCTTGCGTTGGTCATCGGTCTGGTACCCGCCCCGCCAGTTGGCGACGAACACGGCGCGGTTAAGAAGGGCACGGTCCCGGCGCCCCAGTTGACTAAGCATCGGCGCGGGTGCAACGCCTTCGGCGGCAGCGGCCGGCTTTTCTTGTTTCTTGTTTGAGAGCGGGACCATGCCCGAAATGTTCGGATCGTTCGTGAGCGCCGCGTTGACCAGCCGCAGCGGCCGGACCCGGCACTCGCCCAGGTCCGTGCATTCGTCCTGCCGGAAGACCGGCGAGATGAAGCGGTAGCGTCCGCCGCGGATCGCCTCTTCGCCCTTGTCCGTCCAGCGAATCTGCGCCCAGAGCCCATCCGGGCGCTGCTCGAGGGCGGCGATCCAGCCGGCGGCTTCGGTGGGCTTGTCCTGGTCGAGGCTAAAGTGGTCGAAGTCCACGAGGATGCCGGGGAAGTTCGGCGCGACAGCCTCACGCTGGAAGGCCTCGATCATTGCTCGGCAGCTGTCGGCGTCGAGGATCTGCACCAGCCCGGTCGGGTTGTGCTTGAACTCGCCCAAGGCGGAGACCTGGTACCAGCCGTCCGCCGGGACCTCGAACCGATTGGGAAGAAGGACGTTCATGTTATCGCCTCGCTGCGGGACGCAGCCCCCGGCCGCCGCCCCCGCCGGGGACATACCAGCCGGGATTGCTTGGAACTTCGGGATGCTGTTTCCACCACTCCGGGGATCCAACGGCGGGCCCGCGGCTACCGGGAGCGGGCGCTTTCTTCGCGGGCAGCTTGATCACCGTATTGCCGCCCGAAACCGTAATCATGGCCGCCGAAATCAGGGACGATACCCGAGGCATCGCAGTCGCCCCTGCCCTCGGCTGTGTCATGGGCGAGGCGGTGCCCCTGCCTTGCTCCCGACGGCGGGCGAACATCGCCCGGCGCTGCTGTTCGGTCATGGGGCCAGCATTCGCGACGGCGCGAATAATGGCGGTCCGATTAATCAGGATAGGGTTCATGTCATGCTCCTTGCGCCGGGGCTTCCAGTAGTTTGAGCCCGGTCTTGTCTTCGATCTGGGCCTTGTCCACGCGGTAGCCGGCCCAGTTCAGGTTGGCGACGGCCTCCAGCATGGTCGGGACGTTGTAGTCTTCCGGCACGTCGAACCGGAAATAGGCGGCGTGCGGCTGGCCCGGCCAGAACTCGTCAAGCCAAGGATCGTCCAGGTCGCGCTGAAAGACCTCGGAGATCCGGGCCGCGTCGGAGCGGGCCAGTTCAAGCAGGCCGCGGCTATGGGCGCCGCCGGCCAAGGTGCCGCTCCCCGATTCAGTCAGCATGGTGAGTAATCCGCCGGTCGCGGCCATGACGATCTGCTGGTCGCAGTAGGTGATCCGCTCCTGGAACGGCATCCGGGACCGCTGGGCTGTATCCACGGTCTTCACGTCCGAGCCGTTAGGCAGGTAGCCCCGGCCGTTGGAGACGATCTGCTCGGCCACAGTCCGGTATTCGAGTTCCTTCTCGGGCGTGGTGCCCGGCGGGCCGATCAGGAAGATAGAGGGGTTGGCGCTGGTCTCAAGGGCCGTGTCCCAGTCCGCCGCCGCCAGGGACTTGCTGAAGAACTGCCGACTGATCGGCCGGAAAAGCGGCGCGGCATCGAGGACGCAGAAGTTCTTGCGGTCAATGGCTTGTCCGGTCGCCTCATGGGGCCGGGATTCCGGATTGAACCGCCACTCGCCGAACATGCCGCCGTGCTTGATCCAGAACCACTGCTCGATCGGCTCGAAGTAGCTGACCATGCTGCTGAACGGGCTATAGACCTTGTGGAGGTGGGCGAAGCCGCTGAAGAGGCCGTGGGCCAGGAAGCTGGTCGCCTCCTGGAAGTTGCCGATCCGCTCGTAGGCGTTGCGCAGAAACTCGGCCTGCTCCTTGGCGAGGGTCTGGTCCGCGGTGCCGACCGTGTGGATGTCCCAGTCGAGGGCGGCAAGGAATGCCAAGCGGCGGGCCACAGCCGACATGATCGTCACGTCGGAGCGCTCCATGTGGTAGTAGAACCACTGGAGATCCGCGTACTGCCCACGCTCGGCGTTGTCCTCCATCGCCACGAGCCGGGCCATGGAAAGCCCGCGGATCGGGTTGTAGTACTCGCGCCAGGTATGTCTTTTGGCCACCGCCATAGGACCCTCGCCGGCAAGGAAAAAGGCCAAGCCCACAGGTATGCAGCCCTGCATGGCTTGGCCTTTTCCCGGACGCCCGAGGTAGCGAGCCCCTGGCGCTGCCAGTGGTTAAATTGTCGAAGGGACGATAATGCTTTGCCATATATTTGTCAAGCATTATATCGCCTAGGCGAGGAGCAGCTTCTTGTTGACGCCGAGGGCGCCATGCCGCATATTCTTACCAGTAAGACATTGAAGGGAGCACCCATGGAACTCTTGGCTACTACGCGGATGTCCTCAAAAGGGCAGGTTGTTATCCCGGAAGATATTCGAGGAAAAATGAATCTGACCCCGGGCTCACGTTTTGTTGTCGTCGGTGAGGGCGACGTGGTCATCTTGAAAACCATCACTCCCCCGTCCATGGCGGGATTTGACAGCCTGATCCGAAAAGCCCGGCAGCAAGCGCGGGCAAGCGGCATGAAACATACCGACATCCTGAAGGCTGTTTCCAGGGCGAGAAGCGCCAAATGAGGGTCATTCTGGACACCAATGTATTCGTGTCCGGCGTGTTCTTCTCAGGCCCGCCCTATGAGATCCTGGATGCGTGGCGCTGCGGGCGCCTGACATTGGTCATGTCACCGGAGATTCTAGCGGAATATGAACGTGTAGGGCTTGAGCTTGCTGCAGAGTTTCGGGCCATTGACCTGGCTCCTTTTCTGGAGCTATTGGCTGTGAAGGCGGAATTCGTTGTCGCCCCGCCGCTACCCGATCAAGTGTGCAGCGACCCCGGATGACGACAAGTTTCTCGCTTGTGCCGTGGCTGGCCATACCAAGGTCATTACGAGCGGCGACAAAGCCCTTCTCAAAGCGTCTGGATACGGCGGCATCAAAGTATTAAGCCCGCGCGAGTTCTGCAATAAGCACCTCCGCTGATTGCGTGATGGGAACCCGGATGGCGATCCGCCCATGGGCCTCGCTCCAGCTTTTGTCCGGCTTCTCGGGTGGCTCCCAGGCATTGCCGGATATATAAGAACGATGATTCTTGCCAACCGATCCTGAAAACTGAAAGATGCCAAACACTCGCATGAAATGAATGACGCCAGAGGAGGATCATGCCCAACACAAAGCGACTATCCATCAGCACGGTTCTGTTCAGCGTAGTTCTCTTTTGCGGGATAATCCTTATTGCCGCTGTCGTATGCGCATTCTTCTACTTCATCGCAGCCCATTTTTTCCTCAACATGGGAACCTATCAGTGGGACAAGCTTCACCAGAACATATCGGCTTTTGAAAAGGTTAGGCGGTTCCTGTATGCGAGCATCTACTTCATTTTGTGGTTATCCTCGAAGTTGGCCGCGATTTTCACATTCGGGGTCTGTGTCTTCATGCTGATCAAGAACGGCATTGACGAAATAAGGGGCAAGACAAAACGACTTCCGGCCGAACACGAAAAACGAATTGTTTCAGACGTTTACGACAAAGCAATTGCAGAGATGCAGCAGGCGAAGCAATCCGATCAAGAAAGCAAGAAAGCAACAGACAGGAGTTCAGAGGGCTAATGGCTCTTATGCCGCGGTCCAGCGGCGGGACGCTGGCCGCGACCAGGGCGCGGGTAGAGAGGCGTGGCAAAGCAGCGCAACGCTTTCCGCGAACCCGGCGCGATGGCCTGGCGGAGCGCCGGAGCGAAGAAAAAAAGAGTGCCAATCCGCAGAACCGCGCGGGGCAGCCTGGGGCCACGCGCGGCGCGATGAAAAACAGGGCGCGAAGCGCTACCGCACCGGATCGGACCCGCGCGCAAGAGCAGTTGCGAATGCGCGCGGCGCGGGAAAAATCCCCCTCCCCCTGGGGCCGCAGGCTAATGGGCTGGAAAGCCGCCTCTTTAAGCCCCAGGGGGAAACAGCCGCCGGATTCTCACCGGCTGGCCGGGGGAAGCCGGTTCAACTCGACGCGGGGTAGATCATCCGCAGGATGGTTTCCACCTGGTCGGCGGTGATCTCGCGCAACTCCACGGCGAACGTTTGCCCGCTGTAGTGTTCTTTGATTTCCACGTCCCGACCGTGCTTCGAGCGCAACGCGTTCTTGTCGTGGTAGGCGTGTTCCAGCCGCTCGCCGCTTACCGCTATGAAGCGGGCTTGCCACGCGACGCGATATTCCTTCTGCTGCCGCGCTCGCTCGTCGGCCTCGTTCGCGCTCCCCACGGCCGGGTTGATCTTGGCCAGCATCCGCCGGGATATCTCGGCGGCTACCTTTCGCGGGGGCTTATCAAGCGCAAGCGTGATCGAGGTCGGCAACCGGTCGCGCTCGTCGTAGGGGACATAATCCCGCAAGGATGTGCTGCAACCTTGGGCGCTCCGGTATCCGGCCGATACATGCAGCCGGGTTTCCATCCTCCAGCCACCGCCAAACGCAAGCGACAGGCGCAAGCCGTCTCGGCGTACAAGCTCGGCGCGGCGGTCCGTTCCGTGCCAGTCGGCGGGGACGGGTTCTTCTTTCCAGTCCTGCCCCATAAGGGCAAGCAAGGCGGGCGTTTCGTTCTTCGTCATGGGTCGTTTTCCTTTCGTTATGTGTCGGGGTAAAGCCGGGCGGGGATTGGACCTGCCCGGCGCGGTGTTCATGCGTGGGCGGCGCGGGGCTTGTAGACCTCGGCGAGGGCCTTCGCGGCCTCGTCGAAGCTGATCCCGTTCTGGTGGTCCGCCAGCACCCGCCGGATGGCGTAGTCCTTCCGCCGGCACAGCGTCGCCAGTATCCCGGCGGCGTCCTCGGGGCGGGCGGCCATTAGGCGCTCGTAGTAGTCCGAGCCTCTCTCGGCGGGTGCCGGGGCGGGCTCGGGCGTTGTCTGCTGCGTGTTCTTCTTCATGGGGTGTTTTCCTTTCTGGTTGGGCTCCCCTACTCCGCGAAGCTCACTAAACCGGCTTCGCGTAAGCTCATAAACGGGCGTTCCCCCCGGCCGATCACGACGTGATCGAGGACGGGGATATCGAGAATCTTTCCGGCCTCCACAAGCTGCCGGGTGATCTTGATGTCCTCGGCGCTCGGGGTCGGGTCGCCGCTTGGATGGTTATGGGCCACGATCACGGCGGCGGCGCCGTCCAGCATGGCGGGTCGGAACACTTCGCGCGGGTGGGCCAGCGACGAATTGACAAGCCCCACGGTGACAAGGTGCCGGTCTATTACCCGGTTCTTGGTGTTCAACGTGATGACTGTGAAAGCCTCCTGCGCAAGCTGGGCGGTGTCGGCCAGTAGGCGGGCGGCGTCCTCGGGGGTCCGGCATAGGTCGGCGGTTCCTTCCTTCACCATTGGCAGGGCCAGGTTGAAAGAGAAAGCGGCGGGCGTGGTTCGTTTCTTCATGGGTCGGGTTCCTTTCGTTATGTGCTGGGGGTCATGCGTCGGGGGAGGCGTCGGCAAACATCAGGCCGCAACCGCGCTTGAAACACTGCCAAGCGGCGCGGAGCGTGTTTCCTTCGGTGGTCACGTTGTCCACGAAGAAAAGCGGGGCGTCCTTGGGCAACCGGTACAGGACGCGGGCCATGCGGTGCTCGGCCACAGTCAGCCGGGGCAATCCGGCTTTCGCCCGGCGGCATGTCGAATCCACGGAAGCGCGGCGGCGTAGGGCCGGGATCACGGCCAGCGTGGGCCGCTCCTTCTGTATGGCTTGGGCAAGGGCAAGGTTCGCGGCGATGCTGCCGGATGATGCCGGGACCGGTATCAATACGGCGTAGGCGGTCGGGATAAGCTGCGCCATTTCGCGGGCGGCGGCGGTGATCTCGCGGCGGTTCTGCGGGTCTTTGATGGCGTAGGCAATCCGGCGGGTTTCCTTCTCGACCGGGGAAAGCTGCGCCAGTGCTGCCTTTAGCGGTAGGTGCTGCAAGTGCTGGCTGTGGGGTCCGACATAGCGGCGGGCGCACAGGCAGGAAACGGGGGCCGGGTTCATCGTGGGGGTGGCGGGCCGGGATTGGACCTGCCCGCCGTAGGGTGTCAGCCGTTCACCGGGGCGAAGTTCAACCGGATGCGGTGCTGACGGCACATCGCCAGCGCAAGGGCGCGGGCCTTAATGCTACCGTACACCTTGTACACGCGGGAAACGGGCGTTCCCTCGCGGGTGGTCATGGCAATCGCCCAGCCGGGCAGGATGCCGCGGCCACGGTAAACCGGGCCGTGGGCGCGTACTTCCTCGGCGTACAGGCGCGGGGCCGCGTCGGTGCGCGTCTCGAATCCCTCGCTGGGGTCTTGCTTGGCAAGCTCCGCAATCGTGGGCGCGGGCTGCTCCTGCTTCTTGCTGCTCTTGGCGTTCTTCTTCATGTCTGCATCTACCTTTCCGGCCTATTGGCCTCTGATTTCCCTGACAATCCCGGCAACGTGCCGGGAAAAGCGGCGGTCCCGCACAAGGGCGACAAGGTGCAAAAGCACGCGGCCGGAGCGGGTCTGGACTAGGGCAAGCTGGCGGGCGCGGGTCATTGGCGGGGGCTCCACAGTGAGCGGGTCCAGCGGACAAACCAAACGGCGTAGGCAATCGCGCAAGCCGCAAAGATGAAGTCGGCGGTTGTCACGGAAGCACCTTCACGATCTGCCCGCCGAAGATCGCCAAGACCTTCAAGACCTGCGCGGCCACGCGCTGCCGATATGCCCGGGTTCCGGTGATCTCCCGAATAGCTGATTGGACGGACCGGTGCGGTGCTTCCGCTCCCGCCGCCGCCTTTTCCCGATTCTGGTTCCTTTTGCTCATGGCCTTTTCCTTTCTTTTTTTCCCGACTCGCCGCTTGTCCGTCCGTCTGCGTTTGCTTCACCACGTGACGCGCCAGCGCTTGAGCAAACGAAGCGGACGGCAAGCGGGGGCTTGGCGAGGCGGGGGAAAAAGAAAGAGCCGGAAAAGGCCGATGACGCTTGCGGCAGAGCAAAAGGGAACAGAATCGGGAACAGAAAAGGCAGAGGCGGAGAGCGAATCTTACCTAAGCGAAGCGCCCCAGGGATCTATTCCACATCCGGGTGGATGCGGGGCGCCGGCGGGTCCGCCCGGACCGAAAACCTAGACACCATCCCCCGAGAGGGGTTTAGGTGGAGCCCGTCAGATTTTTTGCCAGCGCAGCGTTTCAGAATAATCTGCGTTGCGAGGGATCACCTAAATGCCCGAGGGGCTGATCGGCGGGAACGAATCAGCCAGCGAACGCGTTTCTGATTCGAGCCCGTCGAGCGAAAGGATGGTGTATTTCGGGCCGGTCCTGGGTCCGGCGCAAAATAACAAGAATACAATCAAGAGCAGGCAGGACATTCTTTCATGGAAGAGTCAGCGCGAGGCGGAAGCCTTTACAGCTGTCCCTAAAAAGAGGATTGTAGTCATAAAGCCGATTTGCAGATCGACAACCCCTAGCGTTGTAGTCCCAACTTCCACCCCGCCGAACGCGGTAAGAGCCAGATAACGGGCCTTGGGGGTCTACAACTACTGAAGAGTAATCATCATACCAGTCTAGGCACCACTCCCACACGTTGCCATGCATATCATAGAGGCCCCAGGCATTTGGAAGATAATTGCCAACCTTAGCAGTCCCGACTGTAACATCACCCGTGCTAGTATTATTAGAGCCTCCATTATACCAATAACGCCCAATTTGTGACATATTGGGACAATTGCTTATTGTGGTGATATCCGATCCAGAATTGTATGCGGTTGCAGTGCCAGCACGACATGCGCGCTCCCATCGCGCTTCCGTCGGCAGATCGAACACAAGACCTGTCTTCATGCGAAGACGGCCGATATACGAAGCAGGGTCAACTTGGTTATTGGCTGGCCAATTGGTCCCAACAACCGCACCTCGTATGTGATTATACAAAATCTGTTCCACAGGACGAGTGTCACGATAAATAGTATTGCTGAAGTAGCTCGGCCAATTATCCATGACCAGTTCCCATTGTTTCTGAGTCACTTCAAATACCCCAATATAATAATCCTTAGTAAGAAATATCTGGTGTTGAGGTTCATCTGTATTGCGGCCTAACTCATTCGTTGGCGAACCCATTGTGTAAGTTCCGCCCGGGACGCGACGTAATAGCAGTTTTGTTGTTATGTATTCGTCTGGCCAGCCGCCATCCGGAGAATTGTTCGTGTAACTTATGGGATAATTTTCAGCCGACGGGCCACCAGAGATATCCACGATCAGATAGTCGCTGGCCACCGAGCAATAGAATTCCCTGGATTCAACAATCGCAGGCTCATAAACACCATGAATATTATCGAATACTAAGCCCGTCGGAGTCAGATTTGTCCAAACCGGATCCACGAGATCCGTAGCCGAATACACGCGGTATGGATTGCCCGTCATAGCGGCCCATTCCAGAAGAACAGGAGCCTCCACGCCCGCTCGGATGTTTGTCACCTGTCCCGCCACGGGCGCCGCGAACGCCAGCCAAAATGTTGCCAAACAAAGAAGCGCTGACCTCATGAACTCTCTATAGAAGGCGGCAACCGTTTTCACAGCACTCGCTCGTGCAGCCTGCGCGGTTCAAAAACCGCCATTAGGCCCAAGCAAGAATACTCGTATTGCAAGTGGTTGGCCAGCGCCAAAGAGACAACGCAATCATCGTGATACCCCTCAGGCGCCCCGTAACTGATCTGCCCTGACGGCGAAAGCCGGTACTCATAGCGCTTCATCTCGTTGGTCAGAACATCCCACGCCCTGGGCCACGTAACCCGCCGCTGCTCCACGGCGACCACGAGGCGCTGGATCAGCTCGACCTTGCTGTGGGCTGTGAACTTGAAGGGCGTGATGTTCGGGTAGACGCGGACCAGGTCGTCGTAGATCGGGTCCCCTGCCCCGGTCGCGTCCAGGATCAGCCGGCCGCGGTGCTTGCGGGCGAAGGCAACGATACGCTCCTTCTGGATGGGCCAGTCGAGCCGGTTGAACCGTTCCATATCGAAGCATTGCCCGGTGCGGCTGTCCATGGCGACGAGCACGGTGAAGTCGGTGTGCTTGGCCACGTCGCAACCGATGACGACCTCCCCGCTCGGAGGAACGGGGGCCGAGGCGAGGCAGTCTTCGATGTTGTGAAAGACGCCGGCCGAGTCCTCGAGGAACTCGGCTTCGTATTCCTGCCGGAACACGTCCTGGGGCAAAGTGCGCCGGGCGTCTTCCCATTCCTGGGCCGGGAAGTAGGGCGAGGCGTTCGACGCGAAGCGGAAGCTTTTGTGTGTGGGGTTTTCCTCGACGCCGCGCGTGAACATGTCAAAGAACCAGTTGCGCCCCTTCGGCGTAGAGATCAGAACAGCCCAGCCGAGGGTCTGCCCGATGGTGGGCCGAAGGACGTAATGCCACACGTCCGGCGGGATGCTCGCGGCCTCGTCCACCACGATCCCTTGGAACCCGTAGCCGCGGATGTTGTCCGGGTTGTCCGCGGAGAGGAACCAGATCCGCACCGGGCCGTGCAGGCCTTTGAACTCGACGCGGCTCGGGGTCCGACCCGAGATGGTGACGAAGCCCTCCGCGATCTGCCGGAACGCCTCTATTCCACGCTCGGCAACGTTGTAGGTTGGGGCGATCCAGCCGTAATCCCCTCCCCGCTCCGTGCCGCCTCGGTCGAGCAGCTCTCCGGCAAGGCACAGGGTCTTTCCGAATCGCCGGCCACAGCAGACGGTTCGGAACCGGTATCCTCGGGCTCGATGGATTTCAAACTGGGCGGCGTGGGGGCGATAGTTAAGAGTGACTGCCATTGGATGATCCCTTCCGCGTCGATGCGAAGACGCGTTTCGTTGGGCAGGAGCGGCATGATGATCTGGCGGAAGAAGCGGATGGGGTTCTTATCGAAGTACGCGGCGAACGCCTCGTAGAGCCGCGATTTGACCTTGGCCTCCTTGAGGAATTGGTCAAGGACGGCAAGGGCCTCGATCCGACCGCCATAGCAACCTTTCGGCCGGCCTGCTGGATTCCCAGATATACCAGGTTGAAACATATACACCTTTGCAACTTTCAGCCTTAATCAACACATTTATGTAACTATTGTCAAGTTTTATCTATGTGGCCGCCCCCAAGGTCCGCCAGGACCGCAGCCACGCGCAGCGTGGGCCGCAAGCCCGGAGGGCGGGCGGGGAGCGAGACAAGCCCCCAGCTAAACAAAGTAACTGTTCAGAAAGGAGAGGGAAAAGTGATTCAAACGAGGCGGGGGTGTGCTGCTGGCAAGCCGCGCAGCGGGTCGCCAGTAAGCACCACCCCGTTGACCTATCCCTCTTCTTCGATAATGACTTCCCTGTTTCTTCCTTTGATGTCTTCAAGAAGAAACCCTACGAGCCCGAAAACAGCGACACCGGAACCCAGCATCTGGACCATCCAATAGGCAGGCTCATGATCCTGCTTCATCCAAATACCGAAAACGTAAAAGACGAGGGCCGCGACCATACACATCACGAAGCCGAAGACTTGATATGAGGCAGACACGTACTTGGTCTCTGTCGGGTGCCGGGTCTTCATGAGTCGCTTGGCGACAAGGTAACTGGCGAGCGGGTGGAATACTTGATAGCCCATGAGGATGAAGACATTGAGACTGGGGAAACCCAGTGAGACCTTGCCGGAAAGGAGGGCAACGTAGAATAGAACTGCCCCCGTCGTAATCAGGATGCGCAATACTCCCTGGGGGCGAGTGCCGTCACGTACCCAGCCAGCTATGTCTCGCGCCGATCGCAGGTATTCCGCCACATCCCCGATCAGAGTTCCTTGAGCGTAGATGAACACCGCCATGAACACGAGACCCACACCGAGTTCCAGCGAATGCCCGGGAACGTCATAGATGGAGGATGTCGATCCGGCATGGAACACTGCACCGGCGAAGAAGTATGCAAGAAGCAACCCATAGCATTGGAGAAGGACAAGCGCCCCTAACGCTCCCCACCTCGATTCGATTATAGTCTCCGCGTTTCTCATCTTCTCACGTCACGGCTCAGGCTCGTGGAACCCAAGCCCCACGATCTCTCTTTATTCCCAAGCCAACTCCGGGTTCCACGTATGCCTGGAGCCGCTTGTTCGCCACTTTATTTATTCTTATTCAAGTGCATGTCCATACGACAAAACCCCTCCCCCAAACCATATCAGCCAGCCAAATACCCAGCAGATCATTTGCATGACTTTTACCCATTTATTGTCAGGTAGTCTTATGAATTGGATTCCTATTCCTATCATTAAGATGGGCGCACAAAAGAGCATCAACATCAGAGAGAACTTAAAACAACATCCTTGAAATCCTCTGGCTATTGCTCCCGTTAGTGGTCCGGTTATGGTTCCGAGTGTAGTCTGAACAACTCGTATGTTGTGTTCTTTCCCTGGGTCTACTCCTGTTTGGGTAATCCAGCAGGTCAGCACTGTGAATACCGCAAGCATTCCAAGAAATGTAAGTCTATGCGTTTTTGTCAGTTTCTTGCTCATTTATATCAATGGCGAACAGAGTATTATGCCTCAATCATATCAATCCACAAAACAGGCCAGGGGCATGAATTCCTTCAACTACTGGCTCATAAATAAGGGGTTTAGCAGCAAAACTGATGCATAGCAGAAATATTACCGAATGGATGATATGCGTCAGGGAGCACAACTGTGTCGGAACGCGCTCCATATGGCCAGAATCGGCTCATGGCTGGGGGGATGGTAGTCATCCAGGAGGCCGACAAGCAAGCCAGATCGAGGTTGCGGATGCGCGGGCGAGGGTAGACCGCGCAATCCCGGGGAAGGCCGCCCATAAAGCTGGCTGTTTGCGCTGGCAGCTCGCTGACGGCGCAATCTGCACGCGGCGGCCGGCAGAAGGGGGCGGCGCTCATGGCGGGCGCGGATCGCGCGGAGGCCAGCGAGGGCGGCGTACTGTAGGGCAAGCGCCCAAAGCAGTCCGTGGAGACCGGCAGGTCGAACACGGTCTGCGACGGCGCGCAGAGGACGGCCTCCGGCCATGAAGTCGAGCCCTGGGCGGCGGCGGACACGTGGAGCAGCGCGTAGGCGTGGCGGTGGTCGTAGTCGAAGACCTCAAGCGGCCACGCAACGCGGGGCACCACGTACGCGCAGCGCTCGTGGTAGCGGAGTCCGCGCCAGCGGATAGAACGCCGACGCGCCGGAGCGGGCTACACGTGGCCGACGCGATCTTGATGGCCGGGATCAGGCCGTCCGGCCCGTAAGCCAGCCGCCCTCGCGTTTCCAGAGCGCGATCCGCGCCCGCGATGATGCGCCGCGTGGGGGAACTCCTTCCCCCACCCCATCCGCGGAGGCCGGAAGCGGCAGGCCGCAAAAAGCGAAGGACCGAGTTGCGAGGTCCGTTTTGCGGCATGACGCTGGAGGCCGACCAACGCGCTCGTACCCTGGGGGACGTAGCGCAAGAGGGGGTTAAGCGTCGGGTTGCGGAGCCGGGGACGGGAACCCCATCGGGGCGAGGCCAAGTGCGCTCTGAAAAACGGGCCGAAGGCCGCCCGCCTCGGGCGCCGGCGCCTCAGCGCCGGACGTGAGCGCACTTGCCTACGTTGCCGAGTCTTGGTGTCCCCCGGAAGGTTCCCCGGGACGGTACCGATTTGGAAAGGGGGCGAAGGGAGGGGTTCGGGGAACCGCTAGGGGGAAACCAAGATTCCCGTCCCCGTGCTTCCGCAACCCGGCGCGTCTACATCCCCGCTTCGGGGCTTGGGGCTTCCACGCCCGACGTCCAGGAGGGCGTGTCCACTTGAAGCGGCGTCCAGACGCTTCAACCCGGCGAGCGGCCCAGCGAGCCGGGAGCGCGTCAGCGCGACGTAGGACATGGCGCGTGCGCCACCACCGTCCGCCAACAGTTCGAGCGCGTGGCGCGTGGATGGCCCTACCGGCAGGAAGACAAAGGCGGTTGACCGCTACAAGCGGAAGGAATGGGGTGGGTCTTACGCACCTTCGGCGCGGACGGGATTTGAATGCGCCAGAGGCGCACAAGCCCGCCTTGGGCGGGCAAGCTTTACCCGCCACAAGCGGGCCGCGACTCCCCGAACCGCCCGTCCAGCCATTGCCTTCCCTGTCCCGATTTCAGAAAACGCTCTCGGGTCCGGGCCATATCATCATCCTGGCCATAATCTTTTCGACCGCCAAGCGCAGTGAGTGCGCTGTTGCGCGGATGATATCACCCGACTTTATTCCATCCAGCTGTATTACCAAGACGAGTTGGGTGGCCTCTGTGACGTTTCCATGACAGTCGTAGGCACGCCACGTCACCCCTGTGGCTCCGGCCGGGAAGACCTCGGGCGCGTCGTTTTTGATTACGACGTCGCGTGAGCAGTTATCGGAAGCCTCGGCTCTGCCAAGATTTAGCCGCACCGGGAGCTCCCAGCGCCTGCAGATTTGTATACGATCCTGCGGGATCGTCAAGATGGGCGGCACGGAATCGGCCACAACAACGTCAAAGGCTTCGGTATCTGGAACATCGTGCGCATCCCACACGACCAGCGTGAAATGATGGGCCCCTAGGCTAAGCTCATATTTCGGGATCGTGTAATGATGTCCCTCACCCCACAACTTTTCCGTTGCGCATCGGAAGTCTTCGTACCACCGGAAGTGTCTTGAAGACAGAGAGGATAGTTTATCTTTTGACATCTCGTACGAAGCATCTGCGCGCAGGATGACAGGCTTAGCATTGCCGCACCGATGGGTCTCCAAATCGTAGCCGGCCTCATAGGTGGCTTCGAGTTCAGCCACGCCAGCTTCCGGCGCAAAATTAATGAACTCACCTGTCATGTCAACAGACAGTTCGACCACCATCGCGCCCCGGCTCGTTTCGACGGTGGTATTCAGCGGGCCGCCCTTAAAGCGGAAGGTTTGCGCGACATGATCCATATCAATATACAGGGGGGCGACGTTTTGTCCGTTGCGCATGAGCGTGCCGCTGTCGATATCAGCCGACAAAGCAACACTGAAGCTTCCTGCGGGAATTACGTATTGACTCGACAGCTGCCGGGGCGCGGGCATGTTGCTGCTGGCCAGAGCATGTAGTGGTGCCAGCAGTCCGATTCGGATATCCCGAAATTCCCCGGCATCCGTATTCACACTCCCCGCATTAAGGCACAGATTCTGGATCAGCAGCTCTGGTACATACCCGCTTTTTTTGTCAGTCATGCAGTCGAAATGCACCATTCCGCTTATAGGATGTTGATTGATCACCCTGCTGAAGTCGGGGTGGGTCAATTTGATACTCGCCGTGGAAAGGTGTTGGTTAGGATCGAAAGCCGCTTCCGATCGAAGCGAATATGAAAGCGGCACTACTTGTACGCCCAATTCTTTTGCAGTCTCTTCAGTTTTACATGTCGCGACTTTTCCATCCTTCATCAACGTGGTAATGCCCGGTCGCAAACACTTGGACCACGCGTCGTGTCCGTCCCCTGGTGGCACTTCGACGCCATCAATCGTATGCGTCTTCAGCCAGCCTTCACACTCTTGCTCAGCCTCTTGCCTGAGCTTGTCTTCATACGCCGATGCGTTATCGATTTTTTCCTGCTGCGTTTTGTAGCATTCACACTCAGTAGAAAAGTCATTGAATACATGCGCCGACCAAGGCATAGACATCGTTAATTGATCTTCGCAACGAACACTCCGCAATGGCTGGACAATAATCAGGTAAGGAAGCGCGCTGTCTGGTAGCATGACGCTGCCATCTCGGTCTTTCCATTCAGGACTCGGTGTGTTCGGAGGACAGTATTGATTTCCTGGAAATAAAAGCGGAACTCCCTCCTCAAGCGGTTTGCGATATTTCCATAGCTCCATTGTTACATGGCTGGGTCCTGGGTATGTTAAATCTATATAAGGGCGATGATTTTCGGGTGGGGCGTACAAATCATCGGTTTTGGTCCATTCTGCAATAAGCCATCCCGGAACTGGATTTGCGCGTGCATCATATGCCACGTAAATCCAAGCCGCACCTCGAACACTGATTTTAACCTGTTCGCTCTCCTCGCTGATATTGTCTGACAGTTTCGGCCGTACGCAGAAACAAGCGCCCAGCCAGTCGTCAGAAAGGTTAAGAACCCGCCAGTTGTCGGAGCTATCCTGGTCAATAAACACTCCGTGTTTCCCGCCTATTCGGAGATTCTGTAAAAGCTCGACACTATAGTCGCTTGGCGAAATGACCTGTACATCGCAATTGTCCAGAACAGAGATGGGGTATAATTCAATTGGTGTCGTGCATATGTATTTCGCTTGGCAATACGGCTTACCCGGATCCGGCGGCTGCAACGGAAATATTAAATGACATGACGTAATAAGGGTTGTGAAGCAAGCCAGCAAAAGCGCCAATACATATCCCAAGAGACGACGATATTTGTTCATTTTGCAGCCTCCCCTTCCCTCCACCCATGAATAAACAAACACAATTATCTATGTAATAGCTAAGTGTTAATGGACCCGTAATCTTGGGATAAAGAGGTAATTCTTCCTCCACAAAGACCTTGCTGGAACCATTTCAGGGTAACCATGATTCCACTGACTAACGCCATGTGGCATCTCGTCCCCCCCTCACAACGAACCGCCATGAATCGGATGATAGCCGCGCTTCAGCTCCGGGCAAAGAGAAATGCGGGCCATCAGCCCTGACCCGCCTTCGCACTGGCCATGCCCATCAGCCCCTCGAACGCCTCCTGGGGCAACTCCTTCCGGGCCACGGCCACAAACGCCTTGGCGATAGCGATATCGAGCCGGCCCTGCTTCAGCCGCGCGTTGACCTCTCCCAGGACCCGGCGGACCTCTTCCCTCTCCCGCGTCAGGTGCTTGTCCTTGTCCTGGGCGCGGACCTGCCACGCGCGGTCACGGGGCAGCCCCTCCTCGTGGGCGCGGACATTGGCCTCGTGGACCTGGGTCTTGATTTCACGTTTGGTCTGGTCGATTTCGTTGATACGCTGGATCAGTAGCTCGCGCAGGTCCTCGTCGGGCAGGCCCTCGGGAATGGTCCAGCGCTCGTGGTCTTCGCGGTAGCGGGGGCGTGGCGGAGCGGGTTTGGCCGGGCGCTGGGCGGGCACAGGGGGGCGGTGGTTGCTGATCATGGGTTCGTGACTCCAAAATGATGCGGTAGTTTCAGGACGCCGCGCGGGTTTGTCAACGCCGCTGGCGGGCAGGGACCGGACAGCGCACCGGCCAACGAAACAGGGCTATCCGCTTATCCGACCGCCCGATGATCGCGGCCCTGTGCCCGGCCCGGGTGAAGCGCCAGCGCTCCAACTCCAGCCAGATGCCGAACGGCATGGGGCCGCGGGATGTTTCGACGAGTTCGTCCGGCTGGTGCCAGCCCGTGATTTGGATTTTCTTTTTCATCAGGGACCTTTATCGGGAGGGCGAACGAACAGCAGCCCTTCCCCTAAAGGGGAAAGGGGCTGTTCGTTCGGTGACGGCGTTACCTGTTCGCGAACATGTTCGGCGAAATAGCAACCTGTTAAGAGTGAGCGCATTAGAACGGAATTTCCCTCTGGACCGGGCGAACATGTTCGCCAATTCGCTCCAAAATCCCGTGTTCGATGGCGCTGGGCTTCTTTCCGGTAATCCACCGGCGGCGGGTGGCGGCAAGTGCGTCGTCCGTCGCCGCCGCGGTAATCCCCATCTCCTTGGCGCGGCGCATGACCTCGTCGGGCGGAAGTCCGGCCTCCCGCTCATGGTCATCTCTGAAGACCTCCGGGAGGCGCCTGTAGCCCTCCTGGGCGCCCTTCTGGTTAAGGGTCTGGACCTCGGGCCAGGTCCGGCTCGCGCCAGTACACCTTGCCGGCTTCGCGGGCGTGGGCGATGAAACGGTCGAGGGTGGACTTGTCGTCGCCATCCCGCCAACCAAGCCGGCCCCCGCGCTTGGCGGCGGTCAGAAGGTAGATACCGGGGATCTGGGTACGCTGCAGGCCGATCACGGCCCGGGCCCAGTTGGCCCACTCGGCTGATCCGGCCCCGAGGTAGGCGAAATCTTGCCCCTGCCAGGTATCCTTCTTGTCCTTTCCGCGAAGGGGCTTGTTCGTGTGGTGGGAAAGCAGCAGGCAGACGCCAGTGTCCAGCAGGACGGGGTTGATCTGGTTGCGGAGCCAGAGGGACACGTCCTTTTGGCTGGAGGCATCGGCACCAAGGTATGAAAAGGCCGGGTCCACCAGGATGAAGTCCGGCTGATACTGCGCGGCGATCTCCCTGAGCAGGGACGCGAAGTCGGCCCCGGTCCGTGTGGTTTCGCGGAAGAAGACCAGGTTGGCGTGAATGAGTGCCACTTCCGATTCGGACAGCGGCTCTACTCCTGCCCCGCCGATCTGGAGGGAATGGAAAACGCCTTGGAAGGACTCGGCCAGGTCGCCTTCGTCATTCTCGGCCTGCACGATGACGACCTTCATGGGGCGGACGAAGTGCATGCCGAACAGGTCACGGCACACCGTGGCATGAATGGCGAATTGCATCAGGAACGAGGACTTCCCGACACCGGTAGGGCCGGCGATCAGCAGGGAGCCGCCCTTGCAGAGATACCGGCGCGGGATCAGCTCTGCGGGGTCAGCCGACGGGACAAACGACAACAGTTGGGCCGGCGTTATGGCAACCGGAAGGCGGGGCCGATGTTCGTCCTGCCAGGCGCGGAAGGCTTCGGGCTCATGCTCAAGGAATTCGAGAAGGATGTCGTTGGCATCCATGGCTTACAGAACCTCCGGATTGAAGTACAGGATGTCCTGACGTTTGCCGTTCTCACGGCGCCCGCCGGGCATCCGGACCAGCTTGGAGCGGTCCCACAGCGAACGGTCGGCGCCGATGTACACAGCCAGTTCGAAGAAACGTTGCTTGAGAAAAGCGGGCAGCTTTCGGGCAGAAAACCAACCATGGATGGACTTGCCGCCGGAATAGACGGCCATGACCAGCGGCATGAATGCCATGTTGAGACTGGAAAGAACGGCGGCCTGGTCTTCCAGCGGTTCGCCCTGGTCGAACTCAACGATGAGGTAGCGCCGGTCCTCGAGCGTGCAGGCGTTGTCGAGGCTGCGGGCGGATTCGCGACCAAGCGCCGTTTTGCCTGTGGACGCGCGCATGGGATTGGCGACGATGTAAGCCATTGCGGAAGCGACCGGCAGGACGGCGGCGAGCGGCTGGGTGATTGCATGGAACGGGTCGGGCGCGATGCAAACGAGTTCATCCGGCTTGTAGAGCCGGGGGAGCACGTCCTCCGCGGTAAGACCTGTAGGCGTAGGCTGGAAGAGCGGAGTGGTTTGGGCGCGCCGGCGGCGCTCATCATCGTCCTGGTCTGGCCATTTGATTGACGGTTCGATCGGAAGGTTGGATTCAATCTTGGCGACCGCTTCTACGATTTCGCTTTCAAAGTCGCGGTCCGTCCACCCGTATTCTTCAGCAAGCCGGCAGAGGAACCGCTGAACGAAATCAGCTTTGAAGCTCTTCAGCAGCCCGGACGCCACGCGGAAGATCCAGATATGGCGGCCCTGGCCGGCCGCAGGCGGATCGGCCAGCAGTTCAGCCGTATGACGGCTGTAAGGGAAAAGGCGGCTCATTGGACTTTGTCCCGTGATACCCTGGCTGCCTGGGCGAAAATATGCTGGTTGCCTTTATGAAACCCGATGCACAGCAGCCAGCGGTGGCCATCTTCACACTTGAAAGGAATGCGGACAACAGGACCGTCGCCCCACCAGTCTGAGCCATTGTCGGTAGTGACAGGTCCATCAAGGTGGTTGTAGTCGAAGTCACGGCAGAAGGGGCAATAGAGCGTCTGGTCTTCTGAAATGAGGGCAGGAAGAACAAGCGAGTGGCTTTTTTTCATTTGCAGTACTCCTGGGCTTCAGTGGTCTCCACCGAAAGAGGAAGGACCTCGGCCCACGGCGGGGGCTGGCACATGATCCACGCGATGACGCGGGGATCGGCCAAGGGGCAGTTGGCCGGGGCTTCGACGACAAGCTCGTCGTGGACGGAGAGGACGACGCGGTAGCCGGCGTCGTGCAGCCGGAGCCCGGCGGCGGCCATGATGTCGCGGGCGGTCGCCTGGACCTTGTTCTCAAGTAGCCTGCCGCCAAAGATCTTCTCCCGGTGCCCGCCGCGGACGGTGGAGCAGGTCATGGACTTGGCGTCCACGTCGAAGTAGCGCAGATACCGGCCGGATGGCAGGTACATGAAGTACGTCTTGCCGTCGCGGGCGCGGAACTCCGCCTCCAGCTCACGCCAGGTCTGCACGATCAGGGAATTGGACCGGCGATACTCGCGGACAACGCGTTCCGACTCGGAGAAATTCAAAGTGATCCCGCCCAGAACCTTGGCCACATGGACGAAGCGGGCCGCGCCGCAGCCGAAGCCCAGGCCGAGGACACGGGCCTTGGCGAGGGCGTAGAGCTTGGGATTCTCCTTCTTCAGGTCTTGGCCACCCCACGCCATCGTCTTGACGGCGTGGACCTGGTAGACGCTCTGCCCGGCGCGGATGGCTTCGAGCGCCTCCGTGTCACCGGCGAGGAACAGGGTCACGCGGGCTTCGATCTGCGCATAGTCCGCGATGATGAAGTTGTGGCCGGGGGCCGGGACAATCAGCCGACGGATATCCACGCCCTCGCAGTCGGCGCGGTTGAGGTTCTGGGCGTTCCAGCCATTGGAGCCTGACCAGCGCCCGGTCTGGGTCGCGCCGAAGTAGAGAAGCTCGTAGGCCAAGCGGCCGTCCGGCTTGATCCGGGTGCGCATGGCCTCGAGAACGGCCTTGGTCCGGTTCAGGCGGCGGTAGTGTTGCATGGTGCGGACCAGCGGGAACCGTTCGCCGTATTCGGCGGCCCACGAGTCGAACTCGGCGCTGGTCCTGGCCGTGGACGGCGGGGCCGGGATGCCGGCGGCTGTGCAAGCCTCGGCAAGGGCGATAGGGCTGGTCGGGGCATGGGTCTTCGACCAGGGGATCTCTTTGAGGGTTTCGACCAGGAGCCCATCCAGCGTGACAATCGCCTCGTCCAGGGCCGGGCGGTTGATCGCAAGGCCATAGTCGCCCATGTCCATGGTCAACTCGGCCAGCCGCCGTTCAGCCTCCGGCCAGCGGTGGGCGTGGTTGCGCCAGATCGCGTGGCAGGCCCCGGCATCGGCGCGGGCGTAGTCGGACATCTCGGCGGTCAGCGTCAGTTGCCGGGAATCCTGCCCCTTGGCCCGGCGGCGGGGGTTCTTATCGAGGTTCAGGCCGACAAGGGTACGGGCGGCGCCGGTCAGGTCGCGCGGGGCCTGGAGATAGGACGCAAGGCTTGCCGTGCAGAGCCAGCGGGAGGGTGCGACGTCGGCCGGGATGATCCTTTGCTCCTGCAGCCGGCGGAACACCACCCTGTCGAACCCGGCGTTGTGGGAGATCCACAGCTTGCCGGAGATCGAGCGCCAGTCGAAGTCCCTGGGATGGCAGGCGCTGGACGTGGAACCATCGCAGACCGCGACCAGATAAGCGTTGAAGCGCGGGTCGGCGCAGTAAGCGTAGTGGCCCAGCTTGCGGACCGTGTAGGAGGCCGAGTACTCGGTCTCGAAATCCACGGCAACCGCAGGTTCATCCGGCGACGCGGCGCTCACGCGGGTCGTACCCCTTGAACGCCCGCCAGATTGCGCAGGCGTGGAGGAACGTTTCGTAGAGTTCAGGAAGATTTTCATGTTTGCAGACCTCCAGCCGGCCGGGTTCGGTCGAGCTGATGTAGACGTTGGCCGCCAGAACCTTCGGCAGGGCCTCGGCGCCGTAGTGGGCGGCGGCGTAGGCGGCAAGCTGCATCCCCTGCCCGTCGTAGGGCGTGACCTTCTCGCCCGGCTTGGTCTTCCGGGTCTTCCAGTCGATGATCCCCTTCCCGTCCTTGCCGAACGCGAAGAGCGCGTCCACGCGGCCGGCGTAGCCTTCGGCCCGGTTGACCAGCACGACCTCGCGCGCGGTGAACGTGATGCCGGTCTTCTTCACCCACTCCGCGACGGGCAGGATGTAGGGCGCGTACTGCGGGTCGAAGGGCTCGCTGGACATCGCCAGATCGAGCGCCTCGTGGATGCCCGAGCCGAGGTCGGCCGCGGCCTCGACCTGGGCGAAGGCGGCGTCCATGACGCGCTGGGTCCAGTACTCGGGCGTCTCGGCGGGCTGGCGGGGGTTCTCGCCGGCGGCCAGGATCGCCTGCTTGATCTTCCAGGTCTCAAGCCCCGGCTTGGCGAAGATCCCGATGACGGACGTGACGCTCGGGAAAAGACGGTGCGCCTTCGCATCCCGGATCGTGGTCGGCCGGGTGCCGCGATCATCGTTACGGAACTGCTCGTGCGCCGGGCGACCGTCGGTGGTGTACCAGTGCGCGGCGGCGGGCTGTTTGCCTTTGGTCAGGATGGCCATGATCGTGTCCTCCCGGGGCGGGAGCCCCCGCGGGCCCCCGCCCCTTGGTTTGCGGTTCAGAACGGCACGACGTCGTCGGACTCGGCGGGGGGCGCCGGCGGCTTCGGGGCCGCGGGCGGCGGGGCCTGGAACCCATCGGGCACCGGGCTGATCGAGGCGATACCGGCGAAAACCTGGCCGGGGTTGCGCGTGGACGGGACGTGCTCCACGGTGATCAGGGCCTTGCGGCCTTTCATCTCCATGTAATCCCAGCCCATCCTCGGCGGCTCACCGAGCCAGGCTTTCAGGAACGCGAAGAGGCTGCTCTTCTCGTTCCCGCTGATCCTGAAGGACCGGGAGGCGACTTTGAACGCCTTCCCCGCCTTGTCCCGGAACCCGAAGAGAAAGCCGGTCAGATCGACCTTCTCCATCTCCTCGGACTGGTACTTCCGGCGCTCGACGCCGAACTGGTCCTTCACGTCCAGGCACGTGGCGATGTACGTCCCCTTCGGGGCGAGTTCGCCCGTTTCGAACATCTGCGCGGACTTGGGTGCGGTCAGTATGGCCATGGCTGCATCTCCTTATGGTTGGTGGTTTGGCCTTCCTTCGTGGCGGTCTGCTACGAAGCTCGTTTCTCCAGCGCGTAGGTCAGCAGGCCCAGCGCGTCGGCGGTGGAAAGGGTGATTTTCAGGTGCGGGTAGCGGGCCTGCATGAGGCCCTTGATCGCGTTCTTGCGGGCGCGCTTATCCGAGGGCAATGAGCCGAGAGTCTTCATCCAGACGCCCGGGGCGACTTCGACCAGGGGGATCGCGAGAGCCATGATCGCGCCCTCGAGGAGGCCGCAGCCGCGGGCAAACTTGCAGGCGGCGGGGCCGCTGTTGCCGGGGACGTAGCCGCCGGTCTTCTCCAGGTAAGCCGTGATCTCCCGGCCGGCGGCCTTGAGCATCCGAAGATGGTCTATGATGTCGCCGGCCGTAGGCAGCATGTCGGCGCAGTTCACGACGCCGTCGTCGTCCATCCAGGCGATGCCGCCGGATTGGCCGGGGTCAATGGCGAGAATCACGAGGCACCGCCTTTCGCGGCATCCTTGCGGAGCCGGCCGCGGCGGGAGCGGTACGGGGTCAGGCCCAGTTTGCCGGCCGCCAGCGCCTCGATATCCGTGCGACGGACACGATAGAAGCCAGGGAACAGTTCGATCTTCTCGATCTTCCCTGCCCGGAGAATGCGCCAGAGCGTCGGGCGGCTTACCCCGAGAAGCTCCGCGGCCACACCCATGCCCAGCAGAAGCGGCCCGATGGCCGGCTCACCGGCCGGTTGGATCGGCTCGCCATGCAGGACTTTCAGCGCCAGCTCCTTGCGCTCATCGCTGGCCTTAAGCAGCGCGTGCAGGATGCTGTTCGTCAGTTCACTGTTCATGCTCCCCGCCCCGTTTCGGATCAGGTTTTCACCCTGTGGGCGTATGGCACACACCCCGGGGGGCGCCGTGGCATGGCGCGGGGCTGAACCATGGATGTGGGAAGGAATTGCGAGAAACGCCGTGGTGAGTGTGGCGAGCAGCAGTGCCACATGGGCGTGCATGTGGCGGAAAATGGCACGGAAGTTCTGTAAGGCCTTCGATCGGGCGCCGACGAGCAGCGCCCCTACGGGCAAAAAAAAGCCAGGACGGGTGTCCGGGCGAAACGGGTGAAACTAGCGCCTGTCCTATCCGGGACGGAAGATCACGTCGGGATGCACACCCTTCCGGCGAGCTGTCCGGACCGCGGCGAAAACCCGCTTGAGTTGCGGGTATTTATCCTCCAAGGCATGCATCCGGCGGCGCACGGTCTCATCAGAGCAATGAATCTGCCGGCCAATCTCGGCCAAGGAGAACACCTTGCCACAGTCAGGGTTCTTGTAGGCCATCAGAAGGTTGGCCAGCGCCTTTTCATCCGGGTTCATCTGGGGCGGGAGTTCCCCGCCGGTCACGAGCAGGCCGGACTGGAGGGTCCGCTCGGCCACGGCCAGGCGCTCAAGTTCCTGTGGCGGCTTGGGCTTACGAAGGTCCAGGGCGCGTTCATGATAGCGCGGATGGGTAATGCGGACCGAAACAAAGGCGGGCACCTCGTATTTGCCCCAGAAGAGCCATGCATCACGATACGTGCCGATGTCGCGCGTCGGGGTATAGATTCGCTTTGGGTGGCCGTATGCCGCGTCGGGGGCATTGGTAATCAGCAAAAGCGTATGGTCCTGCCCGATGAGCCTGATCGTGAATTCGCGCTCAAGAATCTGCTCCGGGGGCCAGCCTTTGACCTCGTATTCCGCGCGCCGGCCCGGATGATCGCACCGCGTGCGAATGATGCGGGTCTTGCGGCGCAGGGGCAGAATCGTCTCGAAGACCTCGTCGTTCCAGGTCAATGAAACAGACAAGGGGGCAGTGAGCTCCAGACCGGACTGTACAGGCTGTTCGGTGCTCATCGCGGCCTCCAAACTGGGGGCCGGACGGGCTTCTGAATCGAGCCCTACTCCAGCGTCCCGAACACTGCAAAATATACTGGCATACGGGGCTGGCAACCACAAAATAGAAATAGTTATATCTCGCTACACGACAGGGCATTGAGGAGCTGTTAAAATTTGTTGATAGTGTGAATAAAAATCGGCCAAAAATGGGGCAACACAACAGACGCGAAGACAACAAGTAAGAAGCGAAAGCAGTCTACAGCAGCCATTCCTGATTGTGATCGGACATGCTTGGGTGGTATAGATTTTCGCGGACAGGGGCAAGCCACTATTTCAAACCAAAAGACTTAACCAATGGCCATCAAGAAATCTGATCTTTATTCGTCTCTCTGGGCATCATGCGATGAACTGCGCGGCGGGATGGATGCCAGTCAATACAAGGACTACGTCCTGTTCATGCTGTTCATCAAGTATGTATCTGACAAGTACAGTAATTATGATGGTTTCGAGCCGCCGGTTGTCATCCCCAAGGGCGCCAGCTTCAAGGACATGGTCGCGCTGAAGGGCAAGAGCGACATTGGCGACAAGATCAATACCCAAGTGATTCAGCCACTGATCGACGCCAACTCCCGGCTCGCGCGCAGCGATTTCCCCGACTTCAACGACCCGAACAAGCTCGGCGAGGGCGATGCGAAGGTCAAGCGCCTGGAGAATCTGATCGCGATCTTCGAGAACCCCGCACTAGACTTCTCGAAGAACCGGGCGGAGCACGACGATATCCTTGGGGATGCCTACGAGTATCTCATGCGGCACTTCGCCACGGAGAGCGGCAAGAGCAAGGGGCAGTTCTATACCCCGTCCGAGGTCAGTCGAGTCATCGCCAAAGTGATTGGGATCTCCCCAAAGAATACCGTCGCTGCTACCACCGCCTACGACCCCACCTGCGGCTCCGGCTCCCTGTTGCTGAAGGTTGCCGCCCAAGCGGGCAGGCCCATTACGCTGGAGGGACAGGAGAAGGACGTGACCACCGCCGGCCTTGCCCGCATGAACATGATCCTGCACGATTTCCCGACGGCGAACATCCTCTCGGGCAATACGCTCTCCGCACCCAAGTTTAAGGACGGCGAACAGCTCCGCACGTACGACTACGTCGTCGCCAATCCGCCTTTCTCCGACAAGACCTGGAGCACTGGCCTCATTCTGGGAGACAGCGGAAAGGGCGACACCTATCAACGTTTCTCATGGGGTGTCCCGCCCAAGAAGCAGGGCGACTATGCCTATCTACTTCACATCATCCGTTCGATGAAGAGCACGGGCAAAGCCGCCTGCATCCTGCCCCACGGCGTGCTGTTCCGCGGTAATGCCGAGGCCGTGATCCGCCAACAGCTTGTTCTCTCCGGCTACCTTAAGGGCATCATCGGCCTTCCCTCCAACCTCTTTTACGGAACGGGCATACCGGCCTGCATCGTTGTGCTCGACAAGGAGAACGCCACCGCCCGCAAGGGCATCTTCATGATCGATGCCTCGAAGGGCTTCATCAAGGACGGCAACAAGAATCGTCTGCGCGAGCAGGACATCCACCGCATTGTGGATATCTTTTCACGGCTGATCGATGTTCCGCGCTACTCGCGAATGGTGAGCGTTGAGGAGATCGCAGGCCCGAAAAATGACTTCAACCTCAACCTGCCGCGTTACATCGACAGCACTGAACCGGAGGATATCCAGGACATTGACGGCCACCTGCATGGCGGCATTTCGGAACGCGATATCGACGCCCTCGACCGCTATTGGAAGATCATACCCACGGTGAGGAGCGAGTTATTCGAGTCTGCCGGCCGTCCCGGCTACTGGCTGTTGAAGCTCCCCCTCGCCGAGGTGAAGCCCGCCATTTTTGGCCATGCCGAGTTCAACGCGTTCATTGCATCCGTGAACAGGCTTTTTGCCGCATGGAAGAAAACCAATATCCCCCGCCTTAAAGCCTTCGCCAAAGAAGACCATCCCAAGCCGTTGATCGAACAACTTAGCGAGGACCTGCTTGCCGCATTTCGCAAAGCCCCGTTGCTCGATGCCTATGACGTCTACCAGCACCTGATGGATTACTGGGCGGAGACCATGCAGGATGACTGTTACCTCATCGCCGCCGACGGCTGGAAGGTCGGCGCCCAGCCGCGCGAGATCATTCAGGTTAAGAACAAGGACAACAAACTCATCTGGCCCGAAGCCCACGACTTCAAGAAGGGCAAGCGCCGGTTCAAGTCCGACCTGATCCCCGCCGCGATCCTCATCGCGCGTTATTTTGTCGCGGAGCGTAACGCCATCGAAGTCCTTGAATCCGAGCTTGCCGGCATCGAACGGCAACTGGACGAAATGCTCGAGGATAACAGCGGCGAGGAAGGCCTGCTCGCCGAAGTCATCGAAGGCGAAGGCGAGAAGCAGAAAGTCGCCGCCAAGGCGGTGAAAGCCCGACTCAAGGAAATCGGTGACGACGAAGACTATGCGGACGAGCGAAAGGCGCTCGAACAGTACGCCGCTTTGTTGGACAAACAGGCCGACGCCAAGGTCCGGCTCAAGGCCGCGCAGGGCGACCTGGACGCCAAACTCGACGCCAAGTATCCGACCCTCACGGAAGACGAAATCAAGACCCTTGTCGTGGACGACAAATGGCTGACCGTCTTCGCCGCCGCATTGCAGGGCGAACTCGGGCGCATCTCACAGACCCTCACAGACCGCATCCGTCAGCTTGCTGAACGGTACAGCACCCCGTTACCGCAGCTCATGACTGAACTGGGAGTGTTGGCTGGCAGGATTGCGCAGCATTTGGCGAAAATGGGGGTGACTGAGCCGTGACCCTTAACTCCACTCCACCTACGGCTTGGCAACGCAAAACGATTTCAGACCTCTTCGTGGTGCAGGCCGCCGGAGACATTGACTGGTCACGGTGGAATCGTGAACAGGACTCGGATCATCCGTTTCCAGTCTACGCGAACGGACGCGCTTCTGCTGGACTTCATGGTTACGCCAGCTATGCGGTTGAACAGGGCGATGCTATTACCCTCACAGCTCGCGGAACGCCGGGCGAACTAGGGTTCTCGTTTTTTCGAGCGTCTGCTTTTACGCCGATTGGCCGTCTCTTGGTTCTGCGGTCGAAGGGCGTAGCCGATGCTCGCTTCTACGCGAGCTACATAAACGGTGCTGTTCAATTCGCCCAGGAGAACACTGGGGTCGCACAGCTTACGGCTCCACAGGTTGCGCGTTGCCAAGTCGATGTCCCTCCGCTTTCCGAACAACGGGCCATCGCGGAGGCGTTGAGCGATGTGGATGCGTTGCTGGGCGGACTGGACCGGCTCATCGCCAAGAAGCGCGACCTCAAAAAGGCTGCCATGCAGCAACTCCTCACCGGCCAAATCCGGCTCCCAGGTTTCAGTGGAGAGTGGGAACGCGCGGAGATCGGTCAAGTCACGTTCATTCGGAACGAGAGGGTGCTCGCAGCATCAGCTCCTGCCGGAGCGCGCTGCGTGGAACTCGAGCACATCGGTCAGGCGACAGGCAGACTGCTCGGAACGGTTGCAGCATCTGGTGCCTCAGCCAAGTACTCATTCAAGCCCGGCGACATCCTCTTCGGACGGCTTCGCGCATATCTTAGGAAGTACTGGCTAGCGACTTTCGAGGGAGTTTGCTCGACTGAGATTTGGCCTCTTGTTCCGAGAGAGGGGCGGACCTGTTCCGGGTTTCTTCATCTTCTTGTGCAAACAAGTGCGTTCGTCGATGCAGCGTCAATTTCCTACGGCACGCACATGCCTCGCTCGGATTGGGCAGTCTTGCGGAAGCTGGAAGTGTCTCTTCCCGCGGTACCCGAACAAACCGCGATCGCCGAGGTGCTGACGGAGATGGATGAGGAGCTGGCGGCGTTGGAGCGGCGGCGGGAGAAGACGCGCGCGTTGAAACAGGCGATGATGCAGGAGTTGCTGACCGGGAGGACGCGGCTCGTATGAAGATCCAGAACATTAACGGCCATCACTACCGACTTCCAAATGAGTTGAGCGACTTCAAGCTGAAGATGTATGTGCATCTGATAAACTGGAAATGGGCGCAAGGAATTAAAGCTCCGGGCCATAATGAGCACAAAGGAGAGCTGCTTCCTTATGACGCAATTTTGCCTGATGATTATGTGGCAGAAAAGAGAATGCCTCACATCTACCAATCGAGCGTGAAGCATCTTCTCGCGCACCACGAGCGGAACCCGTTTCGCTATCACCCGCATTTCTATCACATGTCCAGCTCACAGGCCGCGAACATCAATCTCTTCCTGCCGATCCTTCACCATGACAACGCAAGCGCTATCCTTGCAGGCATCCAGGGTGCACCAAAGGACTTCATGACACTAGACAAGTGCAGTCTGGATAACGGCTATTGTCTTGAGTTCTGGGGCGGGAATTTCGGAGAGGACAAAAAGAACAAAGGACCGTTGGGGGACAAATCAGCCCGGTCAGGAACCGATGCGGATATTGCGATTGCCTATCACAACAAGCTGGGCGAACTCTGCCTCTGGCTGATTGAGCATAAGCTCACCGAGGAGGAATTCAGCACATGCGGCGGGTTTAAGAGCGATCGGCGGCAATCCTGCCATGATTGCACACGCAACTTCACCCAGATCATCAACAACAAAGACACCTGCTATCAGCATGCCGTTCGCCTTTTCAAATATTGGGACATCACCGCCACCAACGATGCATTCTTTGCAAATGCACCAACTGAAGCAGGATGCCCCTTCCAAGGCGGCATGAACCAACTCTGGCGCAATCAATTGCTTGGGCTGGCGATCGAGAACGAAGGCAAGGAGTTCAAGCACGCACATTTTTCCGTGGTCCACCACCCGGCGAATACGGCCCTTAAAGGTTCGTTGGACGGCTTCAAAGCCCTGATCGCAAACAATCCAAAGTTCTCCGTCTTTACGTCATCCGATGTGCTGCGCGCTGCGGAGAAGTTGCAGGACGATGCACTCAACGCATGGGCAACATGGTATCGAAACCTTTATATGCTATGAACACACTGCCCATGACAAATGTACCCATGGCATTGGCGGCGATGGAGCAGCAGCGCGAGAAGACGCGCGCCCTTAAGCAGACGATGATGCAGGAACTGCTGATCTTAAGGACGCGGCTAGTATGAAGACGCTCCGTCTGACCATGCAGGGATTCCCCGGCCGCCGAAATGGATTCACCGATTTGCGCTTCACCGAGTGCGCCCTCATTCGCGGGGTGATTGCCGCCGGTCGCAATCCAATGTTGCCAGTACGCCATGCAGACGAGCGTGCCCACATCGATTTCCTTGCCGCAGCAATCCGAAGCTCACTGGACGCTTCAGGCCCCACATTGAGGCCGACTGATCATTTTCAGAATCTCGGATCCACAGCCAGAGGCAATAAGTCCTTCCACATCGGCAACGCGCTTTGTGCTCACGCGGCATACAAGAAACTGCATATCCCCTGGCTGGTGGACATGGAGAAACTACCACCACATATCCGCGTGCAGTTCAAGAGGGAACGTGCGCAGAGACCCGACTACATTGGGCAGAACGCTCAACAGAAATGGTACGTATTCGAGAGCAAGGGTCGAACTCGCAGGCCGCCACCGGGTGACCTGGAGGAATGGAAACACCAAGCCGAGACGATCAAGATGATCAACGGGGTTCAACCCACCCGCCATATCGTATCCGCGTCCCTCCTCTCTTCAGCCCATGAGTGGGAGGTCCTATGGATCGACCCGCCCTCCAATAACGGGTTCGGGATCGAATTCACTCAATGGGATTTTCTGAAAACCTACTATCAATCCATCTATGCAGCCCTGAATGAGTATCAGGAGAGCTGGAAGGAATCGCCCTTTGGACCAACGATCCATTTGCCCAGCGCAGGAGTCTTCGTCGGCCTGCACGCGGATATACTGAACGCCCTTAACCAAGAGACCTACGAGCGCATCTTGGAATTTGGCAAACCGAGGAGTTTGCCCAAGAAAGCCGGCGCCGTCGTTTTCCCAGACGGCATAATCGTGAGGATCGATACCGGCATCCATCGACGGCGTCGAAGACGCCTCATTCCTATATCTGGCCCGAATACCCGCGAGGCCCCCATGAAGCGAAACGTAAATCAGGCGGCGCCGATGATCCCTCGAACGGAACGCAAGACGCAGAACGGTGTCATTGCCCTTTTCACAGACAAAGCACGGCCGGACTGCCTCGGCTATCGGTACCTGGGGGACTGGCAGGATCGCGCTAACAACCGGCCTATCGAAGTTGAGTATCTACGGGCCAACCTGAAGGCGCGGGGCTATTCTGATGCCCACGTTTCCGCCGCTCTGCAGAAGCTCGAAACCGCTGCGGACGCCACGGGCATTACACTATACCAGGCCAACCTTCGCACCTACCAGCTCCTGCGCTATGGCGCGGACGTGCAGATTGCCGCCGGGCAGGCGCACGACAAGGTGCATCTGGTGGACTGGGAGCATCCGGAGAACAATGACTTCGCCCTCGCGGAGGAAGTGACCTTGCGCGGTGGCTACGAACGACGGCCGGATCTTGTAATGTATCTAAACGGCATTGCCATCGGGGTAATCGAACTCAAGCGCAGTTCTGTCGAAGTGGCGGATGGCGTGCGCCAGCTCATCACCAACCAGGAGGAGATCTTCAATAAGGGCTTTTTCAGCACCGTCCAGCTTGTCTTTGCAGGCAGCGATTCGCAAGGATTACGCTACGGGACTGCTGGAACGCCGGAGAAGTACTTCGTAGAGTGGAAAGCCGCACCTAGCGACGCGACCAATCTCGAGGCTGGTGCTTTGCTAGACCGGCCTCTGGCCGAGATGTGCGAGAAGTCCCGACTGCTCGATCTGATCCGGAATTTCATCATCTTCGATGCCGGCCAGAAGAAGGTTCCACGTCCTCATCAATTCATCGGAGTAAAAAAAGCCCAGGAACGCATCCGCCAGCAGGAAGGTGGCGTAATCTGGCATACGCAGGGCAGCGGCAAGAGCATTCTGATGGTGCTGATTGCCAAATGGCTACTGGAACACGATCCCGAGGCCCGAGTACTCATCATCACCGACCGCGACGAGCTGGATAAGCAGATCGAGGGCGTCATGAAGAACGCGGGCGTTGTCAGCGAGAACTCGCCTTCACCACGCATCACCTCGCGCGCAGAGTTCGTGGCTAAACTCTCCGCCACAACGCCCCGCCTCTTGTGCGCGCTCGTTCACAAGTTCGATCCTGCCGATCTGAACGGCCCACCTCCGCATGTCCACGGGCGGTTCTATGTATTTGTCGACGAATGTCACCGCACACAGGGCGGCGACATGAATAAGCAGATGAAGCGCTGGCTCGCCAGCGCCATCTTCATCGGCTTCACCGGCACCCCGCTCCTGCTCACCGACAAGCAGACTACGCGAGAGATATTCGGGACCTACATCCACACCTACAAGTTCCATGAAGGCGTGGCGGACAAGGTCATCCTCGATCTGAAATACGAAGCGCGCGATGTGCCCCAGCGCCTCACATCCAAGAAGGCCATCGATGCGTGGTTCGAGCAAAAAACCAAAGGGCTGAACAATTTCCAGAAAGCGGTCCTGCGCAAGCGGTGGGCAACGATGGAAGAACTGATGAGCGCAGGCGAGCGAAAGCAGCGGATCATCGCCGACATCATCGAAGACTTCAGCCTGAAGCCCCGTCTCAACAACAACCGAGGAACCGCGATCCTGGTCGCCGCGTCCATCTACGACTCATGCCACTACTACCGACTATTTCTGAACACGCCCTTCGCCGGATACTGCGGCATCATCACCTCCTACGAGCCCAATCACAACGCCATATCCCGCGAACCGCCGAACAGCGATGAGCGCTACAAGTTCGACACCTACACGCAGCACGTTCTGAAGAAGGGACAGACGACCAAAGCTTACGAGGACGAGATGAAGCGGCGCTTCATCGAGGAACCCGCCAATTGCAAGCTGCTGATTGTGGTGAGCAAGCTCCTGACGGGCTTCGACGCACCAAGCTGCACCTACATTTACCTGGACAACGAATTATACGACCACAACCTTTTCCAGGCCATCTGTCGAACGAATCGGCTGGACGGCGAGGACAAGGACTACGGGTATATCGTGGACTACAAGGAGTTGTTCGAAGATGTGCAGAATGCCATCGCGGTCTATAGTTCTGACGAGCTGGAGATCGACACCGACGGCAGCGATGGCAACGTGATCGTCAAAGACTGGCTGGCGGAAGGCAGAAAGAAACTTGATGAGGCACGAGAGGCCCTACGTTATTTGTGCGAGCCGGTCCGCCCTCCCCGCGAGTTGGAACAGTACCTCCGATACTTCTGCGGCGACGCGGCCGATCCCAAGGCCCTGAACACGACCGAGCCCGTACGCATTTCTTTCTACAAGGGCGTAGCCACCCTCGTGCGCGCATTCGCGGACATCGCCCAAGATCTAGCAAGGGCAGGATACTCCGAGGCCGAAGCCACCGCTTTGCAGAAGGAGGTCGAGTTCTACGGCGAAACCCGCGTGGCGATCAAGAAGCACTCCGGCGAGGAACTGGACATCAAGCCTTATGAGGCGGACATGCGGCATCTCCTCAACACCTATGTCCAAGCCGACCCCGCGGAAGACCTCGGCAATCTCAACTCGCTTCCCCTCACGGAACTCATCATTGAGACCGGCATCAATGACGCCATAGCCCGCAAGCTCAACGAGAAGGGCCGGCTTTCGAAGAACGCGATAGCCGAAGGCATTATTAACAACGTTCGCAAAACGATCATCCGCGACCAGCTTACTGACCCAAGATTCTATGCGGAGATGTCCGTATTACTCGACGACTTGATCAAACAGGACCGAAGCAACGCCGCCGCTTACGAGCAGTTTCTGAAGAACGCCGAGGCCCTCGTGAAACGTCTCGCCACGAAGCAGCCGACCGCGGGCCTGCCCGCCATCCTACATGGCAAACACGCAGCCATTGTCCTCTTCAACAACCTTGCCACGATACCCGCCGAAACATTCAAGTGCCCAATGAACAGCGACAAGAAGGCCGAATTGTCTCTGCAAATAGACCTAGCCATGCGCGAACATGCCCCGGCAGGATGGAAAGGCGATGAGACAAGAGAGAAGCAGGTGCTAAACGCGCTATTTCCCATCCTATCACGCGACCGCACAGCGACGACGGCGATCTTTGAAATTATCAAGAATCAACCCGGCTACTAATGACCGAAAACATCTACATCGGAGATCTGTCAATCTGCGTTACGAAGAAGGACATCAAGCATGTCCACCTCTCCGTTCATCCGCCCAACGGCCGCGTGACCCTGGCCATACCCAGCGCAACCCGCCTCGACGTGGCCCGCGCCTATGCCATTAGCAAGCTCGGCTGGATACGAGAACACCAACTCAAGCTAAAAAGCCAAGCCAGAGAGACGCCGCGGTCGTTCATTGAGCGCGAGAGTCATTATCTTTGGGGCCGACGTTACTTACTCTGCGTCATATATCGTAATGTCGCGCCTACCGTTTCTCTTGACCACCGACAAATCGTCCTCATCGCACGCCCTGGCAGCACGCAGGCCAAGCGGGATGACATTATCCACGAGTGGCATAAGCGCATACTCCACGCGGCCGTTCCACCGATCATCCGCAAGTGGGAGACCAAGCTCGGCGTTCGCGTCTCAAACTACTTCCTGCAACGCATGAAGACGAAGTGGGGCAGCTGCAATCCACGCGCCAAATCGATCCGCTTAAATACCGAACTGGTCAAGAAACCCAAGGATCTGCTCCATTACATTGTATGCCATGAAGCCGCCCACCTACTGGAGTCAACACACAACGGGCGTTTTACTGCCCTGCTTGACAAGCATTACCCATCGTGGAAAGAAGCTCGCATGGAACTCAATTCTTTGCCACTCTCGGCGGAGCGGTGGAAGGAGTAGCACTCAATGCCTATCGGAGTTGGGCTATGGCGTCTAGGGCAGAAACCTGAACCCGTCCATTTCTCTCCAATGGAAGTCGAAAAGCGGTTGGAGGACATCATCGCAGAGGATCCCCTGATCCTCGGCCCCGACGTCCTTGTCATCGGGAGGCAGGTGCCCACCGCCTACGGCACGTTCATCGATCTTCTCGCCATCAACCGCGAGGGGAATCTGATTGTGATCGAACTTAAGAAAGACAAAACACCCCGCGAGGTCGTCGCTCAAGTTCTCGACTACGGCTCATGGGTGTCGCAGCTGGAGGAGGCCGACATAGCCGACATCTTCGAGAACTACAGGCACTCTCTCAACTCAGAAACTTCCGCGCCCTCTCTGGACGCTGCCTTCTGCGAGCGATTCAACGTATCCTCCATGCCCGAGGCACTTAACGAGTCTCACGAGCTCCTGATCGTCGCGACTCGTCTTGATGACAGCACTGAACGAATCATCGGGTATCTCACAGACTACGGCCTCGCGATCAACGCCGCGTTCTTCCGTGTATTCAAGGATGGCGAGCATGAGTACCTTTCGCGGGCTTGGCTCATCGCCCCCGAGGCCGCCGAAGCCAAGATAACCGAGAAGCGAGAGAAACTTCCATGGAACGGAGAGTACTACGTTTCATTCGGGCATTCAGAGACAGGCAGACATTGGGAAGATGCTCGGAAGTACGGCTTCGTTTCTGCAGGTGGCGGGGAGTGGTATTCGCGGACGTTAAGCATCCTTGAACAAGGCGGCCGAATCTGGGTCAACGTCCCCCAAACGGGTTACGTGGGCGTTGGCATCGTCAAAGAGGGCCCGGCTCGCGCACAGGAGTTTCTTGTACAAGACGCGAACGGTCACATGGTCCCCATTACGACACTACCGCTCAAAGGCAACCTCGCCCATCCAACGGACAATCCTGAAGACTCTGAAGAATACCTCGTCCGCGTTGAATGGATAAAAACCGCCCCTCTGTCGGAAGCTATTTCAGAACGAGGCTTCTTCGGCAACCAGAATTCAGCAGCACGGCCGCGCGCCAAGGCATGGCAACACACCACGGAAAGGCTGAAACATCGCTTCGGAATTGAAGAATAGCCATGGCATATCTAAGCAGAGCCACAGACGAGTTTCAGGAAGCGAAGGCGTTCAATCGACGGCTTAATGCTGTTAATGGCTTGTACCGTGTTTCCGCCCCCGTCGCCATTTACCGCATCCGCGCCGAACAGCTTCCCTTCTACGAGGCAAACGCCAGCGGCGGCAAGCCCGCCCCCCCAAACGACATCCCCCGCCTGGATAAAACCTCCGAAGCCCTGCGCGAGCTGGCAACTGAATCTCGAAAGAAGTCCGCACGCCAACGATGAAGCACAGAGGAGAGAAGGAGAAGCATGAACAGGAAGAATGTCATTACGGTCGTCGTGGTGCTCGCCGTGGTCATTGTCGGGGCCATTGTCTTCAAGTCCCGCCAAGAGCAGGCGCCGGGACAGCTTACTATCGGAGCAATCCTTCCGATGACAGGTGCTGCTTCCGGTTACGGCAAATGGATGCAGCGCGGTGTCCAACTCGCCGTTGAAGACATAAATGCCGCCGGCGGTGTTGCTGGCCGCAAAATCCAGGTGATCGTGGAGGACTCCAAATCGGACAACCGTGCTGGCGTAGACGCGGCCAACAAGCTGATTACAGTCGACAATGTGGCGGCGCTGGAAGTCGCCCTCACAGGCGTAACGAAATCAGTTATGCCCATCGCTGACCGGCAAAAGATGATCGTTTTCACATCTGCCACCGCACCAGGACTGACGGACGACAGCGAATACCTCTTCCGTAATGCCACCAACATCAGGAACGAAGTCGATCGCATGACCCGCGCGTGCCTGGGAACGTTGGGCATCAAGCGGGTCTCAGTAATCTCAGTCAATAACCCCGTTGGCCCCTGGGTAAACGACTACTTCAAGAGGGAGTTTGAGGCCGCAGGCGGCGAAGTGCCCGACGCACTCCTCTTCCAGCCCGACGCGACCGACTTCAGAACCCAACTCGAGAAGATTCGCCTGGGCAATCCGCAGGCACTGTACATCCTTGGATACCAGTCGACGGGGCTCATCATGAAGCAGGCGAGGGAATTGGGGCTTCAGTGTCAGTTCCTCGGTATCACGGACTTCGAATTGCCTGAAGTACTTCAGATCGCAGGAGAGGCGGCCGATGGCGCGATCTACACGAAGGCCGCTTACGACCCGGGATCAGAGGATCCGCATGTCGCCGCCTATGCGAAGAAATATGAAGAACGCTATGGTGAACCCCCGGAAGTCTACAGTGCTACCGTGTACGATGCCACGCGCATTCTTGCCGAGGCCTTCCGTGAAGCCGGGAACGATCCGCAAGCCCTGCGACAGTACATCCTCGCCATAAAAGATTATCCTGGCGCATCCGGCATTACAACGTTCATGCAGAACGGCGACGTGACAAAGCCCGTCCAGCTCAAGAAGATTGATGCAATTTCTTACGTCCTTATTGAGGAATAGCCTATGTCAAGTAAGGGCAGAGTAGCAATCGTAGTTCCTCCATCGGTGTATACGGCGCCATTTGGCTGGGAACATGCAGCAGCGGCACCGCTGGAAGGCGCCACCATCGCCGCCGGTGTACTTCGTAACGCTGGATACGAAGTGCGGGGCTACGATCTTCGCGCCCATCCCGAGGGCCGCTCCGACCTTTTGGATTCGTTGGCAGGAGTAAAGGCGGTGTGCATTGCTGGCACGCCGGACAGCTATCCGTTTGTGAAGCAGCTCTCCCTACAAATATCACAGACACCACATGGCAACGATGTTGACATAGTTATCGGCGGTCCATTGGCGACGTATTCACACAGCACGGTTCTTGAACATACGAAGGTCCAGTGCTGTATCATTGGCGAATGCGAATACTCGCTCCCTCTCGTGCTGCAAATGAACCCGGCGGAAGTTGGCAACATCTTTCCGATAGCCTATCGCGATATCGACACAGGTGCTATCGTTGGCCCCACGAGACATGCCAAACCCCCGCCAGTTCCGGACATGAACGACGTAAAAGTCGTTCCTGTACCGCAATACAGAGAAACGTGGGCTGCAAGCTATCCTGAAGACTCCAGCTATCCGCTCGTCTACTACGCTACCCAGCGAGGCTGCATCAATCGCTGCACGTTCTGCGCGGAGAATCGTAAATGGCGTGCCGCCTTAACTGATCGACTTCGCACCGATCTTTGTGCAATCGCTTTGGAGCAAGGCGTTTCCGAAGTTTTTCTAAGCGACCCTACATTCAACACTGACATCACCCATTGCGAGAACGTATTCGCAGTTATGTCAGAAATCCTGAAAGAGAAGCGTCAGTTCCGGTGGTCTTGCACAATGCGGGCTACAATGCCAAGCTCATCCGGAGGTGTGCAGGAGCCCGTGTCGGAGGATTTCCTCCGCAAGATGCGCAATGCCGGTTGTAAGGCGGTATTTGTCGGCATTGAGAGTGCAGAACAAAGCCTCCTCGACCAACACCAGAAGAGGATCCAGCTCTCCGAAGTCGAGGAGACTTTACGACGAGCTGCGAAGGCAGATCTTGAGGTTCATGGATTTTTGATTCTCGGCCTTCCTGGCGAGACCACCGACTCACTAGGCAAGACGGTTTCATTAGTATACCGCAATCGCTTCATCCCCCGGGTTCGTTACGCAATGCCGCTCCCCGGGACCGGATTGTATACAGAGGAACGCGCCGCGACACTTACAAGAGAAGATAAATTCGATGAAGGAATTCTGCGGAGCATATCCGCATGGGAGAACAAGCCTTCTGATCACCCGTACCAGTTTGCGGGGCGACCGAAAGGGCTGCCCCTGCAAACTGCGATGCTGTACGTATCTTGGCGGTCACTCGAGCTGCCTGATGAGGATATGTCTGACTTCGCGCGTCGTTCCCCACAGATTCGCAATGGGTTTCAGCGTTGGCTCAAGCACTCGGACATGAGGCTCAAACCTCTTTTTTTCCCAAATCCGGCGACGGAGTCGGCTATTCATGTTGGGGTCAAAGAGCACCTCGTTAGAGCAATAAACAAGCATTTTCACATTCCGGGCGTTAAAATCGGCCGAGTTTTAGTGCATGGAAGCATCCCACATCTTATTTGGAGCTCTAGCGAAGTCTATAGGCCCGTCGCATTCTTCTTTGGAGAACTCGACCCGCTCTGCCAGTCTTGTGAGAGGACGCCCTTTGACCCCCAGAGAGAGCATCCGGCGACAATCGTATCTCCATACTGGCGAAGGCAGATCCTGGGCATGGGAAACGCAGATCCGTTTTTCTGCCGCGTGCCGAAGTGTTGGACAGAATCGTTTCTAGCTGCACCTGACGCCTCCTGTTGGCGACATAAAGACTGCACGTTCTGTAATGAAAAACGCACAGCGGGATGCTGGTCCGCCCTCGAAGTCCTGTGTCTTTCGAGAATGCGGCTACGCCAATGGGCGTTGCGCAAACGAGAGATTCTCCAAAGTCCCGCCGCCAAGTCAGCTGTCGAGCGAAATATCTTGAAGCTTTTCAAGCCGGATTCACTGGCACGAGCCAGGAACCCAGGCGAACCACCTGACAACGTTAATACAGCATTCGAGGCACGGCAGCTGTTCAAGCAGTGTTTAGATCTGCCGGATGATAATAGAGTAGTATTCGGGGCGGATCAGAAAGCGAGCGATATTCGGAAGCAGTACATAAACGCCTTCGCGACAGAGGCATGGGAAAGCTCGCACGTGTGGACCGAACGCTTCCGGAAGCTTTTTCAACCACGCCTCGACCAGAAGGCGGAGGTTCTGAAGAAGTTCGCCGAAGTCGGGGGCAAGGCTACCGAACAGGCGCCCGATAACTGGCTTAATGAATGGGGGGCTGAATGGCGCGACAAGGATGCGAACGGTTTTGCTGAAACATACCGATGGCTATCGCAGGACTGCTCGGTTTTCATGGACGATATGGGGTACCCAGTCTTCCAAGGCGCGTTGCCGGTCGCCGGTCTTGAAACCGATATATTTCTGTATTTTGAAGTGACGAATCAAGGGGAGATTCCTGACCACGTATGGTCTGCCTCCCGAATGGCCAAAGAGCCAACGGGCGAGTCTTTTGTCCCCGACGACGACGGGCTGATCAAATACTGTCAGGCTGTGCTCCTTCCTTGGGTCGAACTCCTGAAGACGGCGGATGAGCGGTGGCAGAATCATCAAGCAGTGGATGGGGTATTTCCCGCCCCTATGCGAGCCGAGTTGCTTGCCCGGCACTATTCTCAAGATCCCAAGACCATCGCACAGTCGCGAACACACCCTTGGAAGTTAGATTCCCAACACCAAGCTGCCCAGCAGAACGACGACCTCCTGCGAGCTGTCACAAGAGCGGAGAGACTCTATTCAAGACGCGTCACCGAAGAGGAGGCCCCACCGGTCCCCTTGGCCTTGGCTACGATGGGGGATATGTGGCGGTTCTGTTTTCGAGACATTGTAAAACCACACTACGCCGAATTCGAACGCTTCCAGCAACTCCTCACTGCGATCCCTGAGTATAGGGATCACCTGACGCATTCGATTCAGGTCTTTCTTCTCGGGAACAGAATCATCGACAAACTCGGCGAAACCACAGCCGGCACTAAGCTCCTCAAGCTCTGGGACCGCTACAATCCTCGCCTGCCAGATATGCAGCACCAGAACGCATTGAACAGTGCAGAGCCTACGATACTGAAACTTCAATGGACATTGGCCAGCTTGATGCACGATTTCGCGTTGCCCGCATCGAAAGCTAACGAAGTGGTCGCACACCTCTTTGAGACCTTTCTTGGTATTTCCTCTCGCGGGAAACACGGAAGTAACGGTCTGAGGGAGGCGCTAGAGTCAGAGGACAAGAAGCATCGCACATTCCTGTTTGCATTGCTCTCGAAGACGCGAATGGGGCAGCAAGAACTGGAGGACCATGGCCAGCGCGTAGTGGACATCCTGCCCATGCTCAGCGAAACCACGTATCAACGCCTTTATGACGACCATGGGTTTCTCAGTGCAATATACCTATTCAACCAGCTATTCGAGAAGGCCCCGGGATGGTGGACGCTGAAGAAGGGCGTCCTTGACCTTGTATTCAGCTTAGTTCCTACGCAGGCTACCGCCGCCGGATCCGCCTATGAGAAGATTGCTGAAAGCATAGTTCTCGAAGTTCTCGACGCTATTGTGAAGCACAATGCATTCAACAAGGAGTATAGGCTGACCATCGATGATTCGCCTGCCTACCAGTACCCGGCGACATACTTTTCTGCGCGAGAGAGCATATTTGACAGTCCGGTGCCGGGCTTGCTCCTTCTCTGCGATACGTTCTGCGACTGGGGCCGTGTTATCCATGCAGATGATTTGAGCAGGCATGATCATCGTTCCCGGGTACTGCAAAGCAAAGAAATCGAGCGGCCAGAGTGCCTTATCACAGGAGTCATTGCCGACGAGGACCACGTAACAGTCAACGTCGAGTATTATTGGCGCTTACCTTGTACTCATAGCGCGTCTCAGCGCCTGTGGTGCTTGGATGAGATATACACAGAACTATGTGCCGAGATATGGCCGTACGCTCCTTCATTCAAACCCTGGAAAGGATGTACAAAGTGCCGCGAAAGGAATGAGAAACAACCTGGTAGGCGCGATCCTAGTAAATGCCCAGTTGTTCAGGGACTGGAGAGGTTTTTAAAAGACGTACTGATCGGCCATCCCCCGAACTATAACCGTCTTAGATTTCCTGCCCGCTATGATGACAGTTTCAATCGCATTCATCTTAACATCAGTTTCTATGGTCACACAATCGCGAAAGGGAGCTTGGGGGAAGGACTCGGAAGCCCTATCCCAAGCCGGTGATACGCATCTGCCATACGACCCAGGCAGTGACTCGAGTGCTGAGGATAAGGAGCAATGAACCAGTTGGTCGCCAACACAGTGATCGCCGCAGGCGCATACATCCTTAGCGGCATTGGTTTCGCGGTCATCTACCGGACGACCCGCTTCTTCCATTTCGCTCATGCATCCGCGATAAGTCTCTCCGCTTACCTCGGATACGCCTGTATCACCAGACTACAAATACACATCATTCCGTCCATCTTGGTATGCGTCCTCGCCGGCACCGCTCTGGGCTGCACTGTCGATGCTGCCGTCTATCGGCCTTTGCGGGCTCGTCAGGCAGGCCCCCTTGCGCTCCTGCTCGCATCACTTGGGGTCTATTTGACCGTTCATAATGCTCTTGCGCTATGGCTGGGTGACGACTTCAAGAGTGTCCGCATCTCCGCCGTTCGGGAAGGCTTACTCATCGGTGGAGCACGAGTTACGCCCACTCAGCTGGCGATCGTGGTTGCCGCCTGTGCTGCGGTCGTGGGCGTTGCTCTCTTCCTGGCCCATACACTGGCTGGCCGGCGGATGAGAGCCGTGGCTTCAGACCCCGCTCTTGCCGCCGCCTCGGGCATCGCCGTCAACCAGTCCATTCTCCTGGCATTCGCCATCGGATCTGCTCTCGGCGCCGTTGCAGGTCTACTGTTGGCCATCGACAGCGGAGTCTATCCGAACATGGGGCTCAATTCTCTACTCATGGGCGTCGTTGCCGTCATCGTGGGAGGGGCAAAACGAATTGGCGGAATCCTGGTGGGGGCCTTGCTTGTCGCGGGAGCCCAGCAGCTGGCTTCATGGCATTTGGGGGCGCAGTGGCAGGATTGTGCTGCTTTCGTGATTCTCGTGGCATTCCTGCTGATGCGACGAAACGGGATGGTGGCACTGCGATGAAACAATCGGCCAATACGGAGGAAGGATGGACTACCTCGCGCACATTGGCGTGCTGATCGCCGTCTACTCCATTCTCGCCGTCTCCCTCAACATGGTTGCCGGATATACGGGCTTTCTCTCACTCACGCACGCAGGCTTCTATGGAATCGGCGCCTATGTTGGAGCCCTGATGTCTCTGCATCTGCACACGCCACTGCTCATCACCCTTGCGGTTGCAGTCTCTCTTTCTGGCATATTGGGCGTTCTCTTGGCACTGCCGGCATTGCGACTGCGAGACGACCATTTCGTTATTACTACATTTGCATTTCAGATCATTCTAGTCTCATTCCTCACCAACTGGACGTCCATTACAGGCGGGCCAATGGGACTCGCCGGCGTACCCCATGCCAGTCTGTTCGGATGGAATCTCTCCACACAAACAGATTACCTGATCGTCACCGCCGCGGTCGCCGCCTTCGCCTGGGGTATTTCAAGTCGGATTGAGAAATCCCCCCTTGGTCGGGTACTGAAGAGTATTCGCGAAGACGACCGTCTCGCAGCAAGTGCGGGCAAGAACGTGGCCTTGTTCAAGATCCTCATATTTGCCGTTAGTGCATGTGTGGCGTCCACTGCCGGCGTGCTTTATGTCCATTACATTACCTTCGTAGATCCATCGAACTTCACCGTCATGGAGTCCATCTTCATCGTCTCCATCGTCATTCTCGGCGGTGCTGGGAGTCTCTGGGGACCCGTCCTCGGCGCCGTTGTCCTTGTGACCCTCCCGGAACTGCTCCGCTTCGTTGGCATCCCGTCTGCTGCCGCGGCGAACATCCGCCAGATTCTCTACGGGCTCGCACTGGTCGCGTGCATGCTCTGGCGGCCACAGGGGCTCATCGGCGAATATGCGTTCGGAAGGGCGGAGAAGCAGAAATGACCTCCTTGGCGGGCGCGCAATCCTTAACGAAGCACTTCAACGGCGTCGTCGCGCTGGCCGATTTCTCCTACACGGTCGCGGAGAAAGAGATTCTGGGACTCCTCGGGCCAAACGGGGCGGGCAAGACCACCCTGTTCAACGTGCTGACCGGGTTGCTCGCTCCTGACTCCGGTGACGCCAAGTTCAAGGGGACCGCCCTGCTCTGTCAGCCGGTTCATAAGATCGCGAACATGGGAATTGCCCGCACCTTCCAGAACCTGCGCCTAATCCGCCGCATCACCGTTCTGGAGAATGTCCTGCTCTGCTTTAAGAACCAGCCGGGCGAGAACCTGCTCAACGTTTTTTTTCGACCCGGCCTTTGCAGGCGACACGAAGCCGTCATTCGCGAGAAGGCCACGGAGCTGCTCCTGACGGCCGGACTCGCCGACAAGGCCAACGACTTAGCCGACAACCTGTCCTATGGCCAGCAGAAGCTCCTGTCGCTCCTGTGCTGCCTAGCGGCTGACGCCGAGCTGCTGCTTCTCGACGAGCCGGTAGCCGGCATAGCCCCCGAGATGGCGGAACGCATCCTGGCAATCATCGCCGACCTCCCGAACCAAGGGAAGTCGGCCATCGTCATCGAGCACGACATCGACGCCCTGAAAGGCATAGCCCACCGCATGATCTTCATGGATGCCGGCCGGAAGATCTGCGAAGGCGTCCCCGACGAAGTTCTGAATGATCCCCGTGTGATTGAGGCGTACCTTGACTGAAGCCCCCGCCATTCTGACGTTGACCGCCGCGGTCACCGGCTACGGCAAGAAGCAGGTGCTCTTCGGCGTCAACCTGGCCGCCAAGGCCGGCAAGATCACCGCCGTCATAGGCCCGAACGGCGCCGGGAAGTCCACCGTTCTGAAGGTCGCCCACGGCCTTCTCCCTCTCTGGTCCGGCACCGCCACGTACGACGGAGCACCTCTCAATGGCTCCACGCCGGCCGACCGGGTCCGACGGGGGATCACGTTCTGCCCCCAAGGCAACCGCGTCTTCGGCGAGCTCACAGTCCGCGAGAACCTCGATCTCGGGGGCAGCCATCTTCCGGCCAAGGAAGTCGCCGCCCGAGTCGCCGCCGTCTTGGAAGTATTCCCCCAACTGCCACCGCGCCTGAAGCAGGTGGCTGGAACGCTCTCCGGTGGAGAGCAGCAAATGGTCTCCATCGCACGGGCGCTCGTCTCGAAGCCCAAGCTCCTCATGCTGGACGAGCCCTCCCTCGGCCTTTCCCCGAACATCCTGAAAGATGTCTTTGAGAAGATCGTGGAGGTGAACCGCATCCAGGGCATGACCATACTGATTGTGGAGCAGAAGGTCCGCAAGGTCCTGACCATTGCCGACCACGTCTACTCCCTGAAACTGGGCAAAGTTGCCTTCTCCGGCCCGCCGGCCGAACTCATCAGCAACACGGATGTGTTGAGGAGGCTCTTCTTGTAGGGCCAAAGGATCGCGCCCTGTGAGAGGAGGCGTCATGCCTTCAACGACGACATGCGAGGCAAGTATTCCGGCATTTCTTCAAAATGGGCTTCTTCTTGATCTGGAGACAGCCGGAGACCATCTCACCGCAATAGGCGCTATCGCAGGGGAGCGGCTTTTCACGAAGAGTAGCCCTTTCAATCCAGCCCCAGCGCTGGCGGAACTCGACGCATTCGCGGATTCGTGCGGTTTTGTGCTAGGGCACAACCTGCTGGGCCACGATCTGCCGTTCCTGGCGGCGCTGGCTCCGGGGCTCCGGCTGCTGAAGAAGCCCGTAATAGACACCCTTTACCTGTCGCCCCTGGCGTTCCCGGAGAATCCGTATCACCACCTGGTCAAGGACTACAAGCTGGTCAAGGACGCACTGAACGATCCTGCGGCCGACGCTCGGCTTGCGGCCAAGCTGTTCACCGACCAGTGGCAGGCTTTCACAAAACTGGCCGAGAACGGGCCGGATGTCGCGAGTTTCTTCCGATACTGCCTGCTGCACGGCTCGATATCAGATCAGGGTCAAGACGGGATGAAGATGCTTTTCGACGCGCTAGGCATCCGCCCTCCCCCGAGTGCCGAAGCCGCTGCCGGCATATTCGCGCAGCAGGCCATGAACTTCGCTTGCATCAGCGCGGCCAAGCAGGTGGCCACCATACAGATCGGCAGCAAAGGCTGGCTTCCCTTAGCCTATGCCTTGGCCTGGCTCCGCGTTTCGGGGAATAACTCCGTGCTGCCAGCCTGGACGCGGTACCAGTTCCCGGCGGTCGTGAAGATCCTGAAAGCGCTCCGGGATACGCCCTGTGATGATCCGGCCTGCGGCTACTGCCGAGCGACGCACGATCCGGCAGCCCAGCTCAAGAAATTCTTCGGGTACGACTCCTTCCGCGCAAGGCCCGCCACATCCGATGGGAAGAGCCTGCAAGAACAGATTGTTCGGCATGGGATGGCCGACAAGCCGCTTTTGGCCATCATGCCGACCGGCGCGGGCAAGTCATTGTGCTATCAGCTTCCGGCCCTTGTGCGCAATTTCCGGCGCGGCACACTGACGATCGTCATTTCACCGCTCCAGGCGCTGATGAAGGACCAGGTGGAGAACCTGTCGAAGAAGACGGGCACCAACATGGCCGGGGCCCTCTATGGGATGCTCACCCCGCCGGAACGAGGAGCCACGCTGGAACGGGTACGTCTGGGCGACATCGCGATCCTGTACGTTTCGCCGGAGCAGCTTCGGAACAAGTCGTTCCGCGATGTCATTCGGAATCGTGAGATCGGCATGTGGGTGTTCGATGAGGCGCATTGCCTGTCCAAGTGGGGTCATGACTTCCGGCCGGACTACCTGTATGCCTCCCGTTTCATTCGCGAGTTTGCCGATGAACAGAAGATGGCGATCCCGCCGGTGGCCTGCTTTACGGCCACGGCAAAACTCGACGTCATCCAGGAGATCCGCGAGCACTTCAAGACAGAGATGGGTTTGGAACTGGAAGTGTTCAGCAGCCTCGACGAACGCCATAACCTGGCTTTTCAAGTCCAGGTAGTGTCTCCAGCGGAAAAATACGAACGGATTCACGGCATCTTATCCGAGGAACTCCCCTCCTCTGCCGCCGGGTGCGCCGTGGTGTATACGGCGACGCGGAAGGAATCCGAGAAAGCAGCCCAGTTCCTTCAGAAAAAGAGCTGGGAAGCCGCGGCCTTTCACGCGGGGCTGGACGCTCCGGTTAAAAGACAAATCCAGGACGATTTCATTGCCGGCAAGCTTCGGGCTATTTGCGCGACGAATGCCTTCGGAATGGGCATTGACAAAGACAACGTCCGCCTGGTGATCCACGCCGATATTCCCGGATCGCTCGAAAGCTATCTCCAGGAGGCCGGCCGGGCCGGCCGGGACGAACAGCCGGCCAAGTGCATCCTTCTCTACGATGAAAACGACGTGGAAACGCAGTTCAGCCTCGGCGCGCTATCCAGCCTGACCCGGCAGGATATCGCGGAAATATGGAGGGCGATCCGTAGGGCCAAGCGGAACAAGGATGGGCAGATCGTCATTACCGCGGGCGAGATCCTGCGCGAAGAGGCCATCAAAACCAGCTTTGAATCGACCGATCCGGGCGCGGACACCAAGGTAAAGACGGCCATAGCGCTGCTGGAACGACATCGGTTCCTGAAACGAGATCAGAATCGAACAGGGGTGTTCCAGGCGAGGCCGCTCGTGAGCACCATCGAGGAAGCCAAGGCCAGGATTGAGGGGTTAAACCTTTCGGAACGGCGGCAAAGCCAGTGGTTGTCCGTGATCCACCGGCTCATGAATGCCGAGGCGGACGAAGGAATGAGCGCCGATGAATTCGCCGAAATGGCGGCGTTCAGGCCCGCGGCAGCTCAACCGGCCGTCTGCGAGAGCGGCCCCACTTACGGGGCCGCCCGCGAATATTCAGAGGGAGAAACGGCCTATGTCATGAGAATACTCCATGAAATGGCCGAGGCGGGATTGATCATGAAGGACACCTTGATGACGGCTTTTGTCCGGCACAAGGTCGTCAATCCGTCCCTGGGCACATTTGAAAAGACCTGCGCTCTGGAGGCGGCGCTGCTGGGTCTGATGCAAGAGGAGGCTCCGGACCCGGAAGGCTGGCTCATGCTGTCGCTCCGGCGCATGAACCAGAACCTGCTGGACAAGGGCTTTCACTGCAGCCCGGAGATCATCATCAAGCTTCTCAACAGCCTGTCACGAGACGGCAAGGGCCTGGCCGGCCGGATGGGCAGCTTGGAGCTGCGCTACATCTCGCGAGATCAATATCGCGTGAAGATACAGCGGGAATGGCCCGATTTGCTCGGCTTCGCCGAAAAGCGGCGGGCGATTGCGGGCATAGCTTTGCGAGCGATTCTTACCAAAATCCCGGACGACGCGCCGGCATCCGCCGAACTGCTTGTGTCGTTTTCCGCAGAGGACATTTTCAAGGCGCTGGCCTCCGATATGGTGGTTGGCGGGCAGATTCGAGACAAGCATGCGGCGCTTGAGCACGCCTTGATGTATCTACACGATCAACGGGTCGTCATCCTACAGCAGGGCTTGGCGGTATTCCGCCAGGCCATGACCATCTCGATCCTGCCCGAAAGCAAGGGGAGAAGCTTTACCCAGGGCGAATACAGCAGCCTGAAGGAGCATTACAAGGAACGCGTGTTCCAGATCCATGTCATTGCCGCATATGCGCAGATGGCGCTCCAGAAGCTGGACCAGGCCGCCCGATTGGTGATCGCGTATTTCACGATGCCCCGGGAAGACTTCGTTAAGCGCTACTTTGCCGACAAGCGCGAGGAAATCGAGCGGGCCACCAGCGCAGCCTCTTATCGCCGAATCGTGGACGTTCTGAATAACTCCATACAGACGTCCATCGTGGCCGCCCATCCCGACCGGAATATGCTGATCCTGGCCGGCCCAGGATCGGGCAAGACCAGAACGGTTATACACCGGTGCGCCTATCTGTTACGGGTGGAACGCGTACCGGCTTCGGCCATCCTGGTTCTATGCTTTAATCGCAATGCGTGCCTTGCCCTGCGTCGCCGCCTCCGGGATCTGGTTGGGCCGGATGCACGCGGCGTCACGGTTCAGACCTATCACGGCCTAGCCATGCGGCTGGTGGGCGCCTCGTTCACGGGCAGAAACAATGGGAGCCGAGCGGAGCGACCCGACTTCGACGAAATGCTGGTGCAAGCCACGCGGCTATTGAAAGGCGAAATAGACCTGCCCGGCATGGAGCCGGATGAGCTGCGGGACCGGCTTCTGGCCGGTTACCGGCACATTCTTGTGGATGAGTACCAGGACATCGACGAGAGGCAATACGATTTGGTGTCCGCCATCGCCGGGAGGACGCTTCAGGATCAGGACAGCAAGCTCTCGATTTTGGCTGTCGGGGATGACGATCAGAACATCTACACCTTCCGCGGCACCAACGTGGAGTTCATCCGGAAATTCGCCGACGATTACAAGGCCAAGCCACACTACCTCGTCGAAAACTACCGCTCAAGCGGGCACATCGTATCGGCCGCCAATACGGTCATTGCCCAGAACCATGACCGGATGAAGCTAGAGCATCCGATCCAGATCAACCGGGCCAGACAGAACGATCCGCCGGGCGGCGTATGGACTGCGGCAGATCCCCTGGCCCATGGCCGTGTTCAGGTAATCACCGCAGCAGACCTTCCCCATCAAAGCGCTGCGGTCCTCTCGGAGTTGCAGCGGCTTCGCGGGATGTACTCAGAGTGTGAATGGTCTGATTTTGCCATCTTGGGAAGAACTGCAGAAGACCTGGCGCCGGTACGAGCATTCTGCGAACACCAGGGGATCCCGGTGGTTTGGAATGCCGATCGCGACAAACTGCCCTCATTGCCTCGGGTACGGGAAATCGCGGCCTATCTGGATGTCATGGCCGAGCATCGGTCTGAACTACAGCGACCGGAAGCGCTGCTCGAGCTGCTGGGGAGTGCATCTCAAGGAGACCTGGCCACCCGCTGGACGGCGCTGTTGCGAGAGATGCTCATCGAATGGGCCGAGGAAACGGGCAATGCCGAGCAACCGGTGCAGGCGGCCATGGAATTCCTGTACGAATCGCTTCATGATCAAAAGCGTGAACCCGCGACCGGTAAAGGCGTGTTCATGGCTACTGTGCATTCGGCCAAAGGCATGGAGTTCCCCCATGTTTTCCTGCTGGGCGGCTGGCAAGGCGGATCGACCCGGGCGAAGCAGGAAGAGGAACGTCGCGTCTACTACGTGGGGATGACAAGAGCCAAAGAGAACCTTTGCCTATTCGAGCGACAGGATTCAGAGGCATCATTCACCAGGCCGCTGCAAGGCCCTGCCGTGTTACGGCGCCAAGCCGCGCCAACAGCCGGGCTTCCCGAAGAAGTCATGCGAAGACGATACGCCCTGCTGACCCTGGCCGACTACTTCCTGGATTGGGCCGGCCGAAAACCCCCGGCACACACGGCACACGCGAAATTGTCCAAGCTCAAAACAGGCGATCCGTTGAAGCTGCGGGCTGCGGGCGAAATGATCGAGGTGGTCGCCGATGGAACACAGGTAGGGCTGCTGTCCAAGGCAGGTGCAGAAGCCTGGCGCCCTCGGCTTGATTCCATCGAGGAGGCAAGAGTCTTCGCCATGGTGCGGAGACAGGCATCAGACAGCGACGCGCCCGAGCATGCCGCCAAGCTACAAGCCCATGCGTGGGAGATCCCGATCGCCGAAATTGCTTATCGGAAATGACCGGGATAGCGCGCGCCGCGGCATCGGTCATTCATCCTATGCATGACCACTCCCGAGCGACGCCATGATCTCGTAGAAGCTTTCGGTCTTGATCTCGCGCCGGGTAGAGGCCCGGTCGGCACGAGCGGATCCAGGCAGTCGGCTTGTTTCGATGCCCAAGCGACCCAGCGCGCGGCCTCCGACCTCTTGCCGGTGTTAACGCCCTTTGCGCGCCAGTTCTTTATCCTCGCCCCAATGTAATCGCGCAAGGTCCGGCTCTTGGCCCAGGATTCCGCATCGGCAAGCAGGCGTTCAACCAGCTCGGCCTCACGCATCTCCGCCTTCTCCTGCTCCCAGCGCTCCGCGTCACGTTTACGGCGTTCCTCTTCCGCCTTTGCCGCCCGCTCATCTGCTTCGCGCCGGGAGATGCCAGCCGACTCCAGGCCCTCGATGAACTGCTTCAGCACATACTCAAGGGAGAACCGCCCGCCCTCGCGCCATGCCCGCCGGCCGTTATCGCTTGACCAGTCGGTCTTCAATACAAAGCGGCCCCTGACATATCGGGGATACCGTTGAAAGCAATAGGGAGCCCAGCGCCATTTTGGGTCCTGCCGCTCCGCTTTGGTCAGCTTGCGATCCTCCCGCTCGACCAATTCCTCGATCGCAATAGCGACCTCGCCGCCCTCGACGGTCACAATCGTTCTTGGCCGCTGGCTGTCGGTCACCCGGACAGACCACCCGCGTGATTCACACTCCTTGAGAAGCGTGTCCATCGCCCGGTACGCCCGCTGCCGGCTAGATTTTGTCACCAGGATATCCAGGCAGCCGGCGCCCGGGCGGAAGCGCCCGTAATCGTCATGGGAGCAGTCCTTGAGCACGTGGCGGGTCTGCCGGATCAACGGATGCCACCGCGTGACTTTCTCCGGGATCGGGATCCCGCGCTGTTTCGCCGGCCGATCGTCAGGCACATGCCCCGCGGATGGCTCGACGGCGATCTCCCAATCCTGCTCCGGGCTCGGCAGCGGCTTCTTCAGCGCCGCTCGATCTTCCGGGCTCCGGTTCCAGAAACCTTGTGCAGGGGTCGGAATGTCGTTCCGTCGACATAACCGGGAAAGGCGGCCATACGTGACCCCGAACGACCGGGCCACATCCCGCTTAGGCTCGGTCCACACGCGTTCGTATAGACTGACACGGCCGATGGTCTTCACATGCGCCTCCCAGGGTTGCCGCCTGTGCCTCCAGCCGTTGAGGCGCCCACGGACCAGGCCTACGCGTCACACCTTCGCCGCCAGTTTCCGCAAGCGCTCCTTGTCGGCATCCGTCGCCTGGCCTGCCGCCAGTTTCGCAGCCAGAGCCGCCAACTCCTCGGCAGGCTTCATGCGGACCTTCTTCCCGGTCAGAACCTTCGGCATCGCGCCGGCCAGTGCCGCCTTGAACTGCTCCCGGTCCGGCCGGACGTAGTGCTTCAGCACCACTTCGACGGTCGCGTGTCCGGTCACACGCCGGACCAGTTCAACCGGCACCCCAGCCGAAAGCGCCAATGCCACAAACGTTGCGCGAAGCGCATGCCAATCGCGGATGCTCGCAGCGCGTTGTCCGCAAATCCGACTTACCTGGATATCACATCCCTTTTACCAAAATGACGACCCGCTCCACGTCCTTCTTCCAGGTCTTGGCCGTGATACCATCCAGTATCTCGAGCACCTGCTCCTTCGGCGTCTTCTCGCCGTTGGTCAGCATCTTGGGCATGGCCGCCTGCAGCGCCCGCTTGAAGTCTTCCCTACCCGGTCGAAAGTAATGTTTCAGAACCACGTCCACGGTGGTATGGCCGGTCACCCGGCGGACAAGCTCCATGGGGAGCCCCGCGGACAGCGCCAGGGTGATGAAGGTGGTTCGGAACGAATGCCAGCCGCGAAGGCTGCCGCGTTTCATGCGCTGGCCGCTGCCGTTGCTGTAGAGGGTGCCGCGAACAACAGTCGGCACCGGGGGCCCCTTCCGGCGGACCACGGCGACCTTCAGCAGCGATTCGAGCTTGTTCAGGCAAATCGAGACCATGCCACTACTGATTCCGACCTCGGCGGCAACCTGGGCAACGGTCTTGCCCGACGTATAGCCCAGAAATACAGCCTTGAACCGCTCACGCCTGGCCGCCGGTATAGCCGCCGAATCGATTACCGTCATCGCCTTCTCGCGCAGTTCCTCGGGGGGAAGAGAAGGAAGAGGCTTTTTCTTCTCGTCCTCCTCATCCTCTTCCTCGTCCGGATCTTCCTCGACGAAACCAGCGGCCAACAGGATGCGCTTCAGGCGCGAATCCAGCACGTCGGGCCTATCCTTGTAAAGCCTGGCCGCTTCAGGGAAGACGTGTTCACCCTTACCCTTGCCATCGTGCAGGCGCGACAGTTCATCCCGCAACAGGGGCATGATCGGGATCTCGACCGTATCCCCGGTCTTGGAGGTCTTCACGGTCAGGAATCCCTGCTTCATATCCACCGAGGACCACTTCAGGAGGGCGCAATCCCCGCGGCGCATGGCCGTGCACAAGGCCGTCGTGATAAGGGGCCGCATCAGGTCGTCATCTCTCGCCGCCTCCATGATCGCGGTAATGTCGTCCGCGCTGAACGGCTCCCGGTGGATCGTGCTCTCCGTCTTCGTCGGCACCGTTGACAAATACTTCCTGTACGCATCAGAGCCAGGCTCCAGGTGACGGAACACCGAGCGCAATAGTTCCAAGGTCACATTCCAAGTCCGCTCCGACAAGCCGCGCACCTGTTCGTTGTCCATGTATGCCTTGACCTGTGCAGCGGTCAAGCCGGCCAACTCCTTGACCTTGGGATAGTGCGTGGTGATGTACTTGATGAACCGGGTGAGGACCGCCGTCCTATTTTTGACATGCTCCGGTGACGGCTCTTTCTTCCGAGGGATGGCCAGCCACGATTTGACCAGCTTGTCCAGCGGTACGGCGCGCACCTTCTCGCCCGTTTTGATCTCGACCAGGCGCTCGACCAGCTTGTCAGCGCCCGCCTTGATATGCGCATCCCTGACCGTCTCGTCGTGGACGTGCTGTGCCTTGCCTTTGGATTTGTAAAAGTCTGCGTCTCCGCCCTTGCCCTTACGATCTGGCAGCTTGCCCTCGACCGGCACCTTGAGCGCTACGACCCTACGCTGGCCACGGACAATAAAGTCGGCGTACCAGAACTGACTGGCCAAAGATCCATCTTTTTTTCGCCTCAACTGTAAAGTCATGGCCGCACCCCTACCCCCGTGATACCTGGAGAAACATACAGAAACAACCTGCCATTCTGACAGGGTTGTTTTACACAAGTTTCCAACACAAGGGCAAGGTACGCAAAAAGGACGGCACTGTCAATATACGCTTATTTTGTGGGGTATTTTGGTGCGCCTGCCGCGAGTTGAACGCGGAACCTTCAGCTCCGGAGGCTGACGCTCTGTCCAGTTGAGCTACAGGCGCGAAATCGTGTGAATAGTGAAGGGTGAAGAGCGAATGGTCAAGAGCGGAGCCTCAACCGTTCTTCCTTTCGAATTCCTTCATGAACGCCACGAGGGCGTCCACGCCTTCCGCCGGGAAGGCGTTGTAGATCGAGGCGCGTACGCCGCCGACGGAACGGTGGCCCTTCAAGCCCTTCAGCTTCTGCGCGGAGGCCTCCTTGATGAAGGTCTCTTCGAGGGCTTCCGAGGGAAGCCGGAAGGTGAGGTTCATGTCCGAGCGGCATTCCTTGACCGCCGTGCCCTTGTAGAAGGACGAGGTGTCGAGGACGGTGTATATCTTCGCCGCCTTCTCCGCGTTGAGCCGGGCCATGGCCTCCAGGCCGCCCAGCTTGAGCACCCACCGCGTGACCAGCGCCAGGATGTACACGGCGAAGCACGGCGGGGTGTTGTACAGCGAGTTTTCCTCGATGTGCGTCTTGTACCGGAAGATCACCGGCACCTTTTCGGAGACGCGCTCGGCCAGGTCCTTGCGCACGATCACCAGCGTGACGCCCGCCGGACCCAGGTTCTTCTGCGCGCCGGCGTAGATCAGGCCGAAGGGCCGGATGTCAAACGGCCGCGAGAGCATGTCCGACGACATGTCTGCCACGATCGGCACGCCGGGTTTCGGGAAGACCTTCCATTGCGTGCCCGCGATGGTCTCGTTGGACGTCAGGTGCAGGTAGGCCGCGCCGGGGGTGAATTTCAGCCCCCCCGGCGGCGGCAGCCGCGTGGGGATGTCCTTGGCCGTGTCGGCGATGACGTTGACCTTGCCGATCAGCTTGGCCTCCTTGATGGCCTTCGACGCCCACGCGCCGGAATTGATGTAGTCGGCGGACTGCCCCTCGCCCAGCAGGTTCATGGGCGCCATCGCGAACTGCCCGCTCGCGCCGCCCTGAAGGAACAGGATGACGTACTCGTCGGGGATGCCCAGCAGCTTGCGGAGGTTGTCCATCGCCTCCTGGTGGATGGCCATGTACTCCTTGCCGCGATGGCTGGCCTCCAGGATCGACATGCCCGAGCCCTTGTAGTCGAGCAACTCGGCCTGCGCCTCCTGCAGCACTTCCAGCGGCAGCACCGCCGGCCCCGGATTGAAGTTGAATACTCTCGCCATGGTCATTCTCCTCTGTTGCCTGTCGTAAAACGATTCCGCGCACTGTAACCGTCATTGGTCGTTACAGCAAGTCAAGAGCCGCGACTTCCCGCGAACTCCGCCGCCGCCATTTTCTTAAAAAAGAGAGCCGACGGCGCGCGCGACCGCTAGCCGGACCCCGACAAAACTTGGAAAACCCTCCTTTCCCTGCGAATCCGCGCATCGGGCGCGATTCCTGCTTAAAGCTTGTTGGACCAACATGCTTTTCGGGAGACCGGTATCATGATGAATGCCATGGCCGCTTTCTGCATTACCCTGCTGTTCTCGGTTTGGGTCTGGTCGTTGAAGCACGAACTGACGGAAATGCAGAAGCGAATCAGTCCGGCGGTTCCCGTGACTCCCGAACCGATGGTCGTCGGCAACCGCGCCGGCCATTCGGCCAGTTCCGGGTTGTCCACTTGGAAACTGGACTAGGTCGTCTCCGGACGCGCTAGCCGCGCAGGACGGATTCGTTCCCGACCAGATCGGCCGCTCTCCGTATCCCCAGCAGGAAAAGCGCGGTGGTGAACTCCCTCTTGAGCCGGGCCAGCAGCATGCCCACGGCCTCGGCGGATTCCATGGCCGGCCGCAAGAACGGCGCCGCCATGCCGCAGAGCGAGGCCCCGAGCGCCAGGGCCTTGACCAGGTCGATGCCGTTCCGCAGGCCGCCGGATGCGATCAGCGTCAGACGGTCGCGGCACGGGTTGAGCGCCCGCAAGGCGTCGGGCGTCGGGATGCCCCAGTCCTGGAAGACCAGGCCCAGGGGATCGTCCTCGCTTTCCGCGAGGCTATGGTGCTCGACGCGGCTCCAGGACGTGCCGCCCGCCCCCGCGACGTCCACGTAGCGGACCCCTGCGCGGAGCAGCAACTCGGCATCCTCGCGGGAAATCCCGGCGCCGACCTCCTTGACCACCACCGGCCGGCCCAGCGCCCGGACGATGCCGCCTATCTTTTCGGCCAGTCCCGCAAAATCGGTATCGCCCCTCGGCTGGACGGCCTCCTGGAGCGGGTTGAGGTGCAGGCAGAGGGCATCCGCCCCGGACACGGCCAGCGCCTCGCGGCATTCCTCGATGCCGAAGCCGCGGTTGAGTTGGACGGCGCCGAGATTGGCGAGCAGCAGCGTCGTTGGAGCATGCGGGCGGATCTCGAAACTCGCGCGGGCCGCCGGATTGGAAAACAGCACCCGCTGCGATCCGACGCCCATCGCCACGCCGGCCTTTTCCGCGGCGATCGCCAGGTTGCGGTTGATCCGCCGCAGGATTTCGTGGTCGCCGCCGGTCATCGAGGAAATCAGCAGGGGGAAAGAAAGCCGCCGGCCCATGAATTCGATTGAAGGATCCACCTCGGCCAGGTTCAACTCGGGCAGCGCCCGGTGCTTCAGGCGGATGGCGTCGAAGTAATGGCGCCGGCGGTCCGAGTCCGGGTCGGACTCAATGATCCGCAGGTGCGCCAGCTTCCGCTCGTTGATCGGATCCATGTTGACCGCAGATTACGCGGATGGGCGCGGATTACAAGCCCACGCCGGCCTCCTGACCGCCTTCTCTATCCGTACCCATCCACGCTATCCGCGGTGGCTCTTGCGTTCCAGCTTCAGGTGCGCGCGCATGAGTTCGCCGGGGTTGGTCTGGGCGGCGAGGAGGGAGAGTTCGCCGCACAGGACCGCCGCGGCGCACAGGATCGCCAGGCGCCGCGCCCCGCCGCCGCCCGCGCAGCCCATCCGCTCCAGGTGCGCGCGCACGAAAGCCAGGTCCTTGCCGCTGCCGACCGTCCCCACGACGAGATGGGGGATACTGACCGAAAAGTAGAGGTCTCCGCCGCGCGCCTCGGCATGGGTCAGGCCCTGGGAGCCCTCGACGATGTTCGCCGCGTCCTGCCCGGTGGCCAGGTAGAACGCCAGCAGCATGTTGGCGAAGTGGGCGTTGGCGCTCCGCAGCCCGCCGGCCAGCATCGTGCCGATCAGGTTCTTCTTGAGGTTCAGGTCGGCGAGCTTCTCCGGCGTCGTCTTCAGCAGCTTCTCGCAGACCGCGCGCGGCACGACCAGCTCCGCGATCACGTGCCGGCCGCGCCCCAGGATGCCGTTGACGGCGGAGGGCTTCTTGTCCGTGCAGTAGTTGCCGGAAATGGAGACGTATTTCAGCGCGGGGTACTCACGCAGGATCCAGTTCAGCATCGCCTCGGCGGCGCGGGTGAGCATGTTGTGGCCGGAGGCGTCGCCGGGATGGCCCTCGAGCCGGACATAGAGGAGGTTGGCCGCGTTCTGCACGTGGAGGTCGAGGAACTTCAGGAACCGGCTGGTCTTCTCGACGACCGCGGCGACGTCCGGCTTGCGGCGCCGCAGGTCGGCGCCGGCGCGGACGGCCTCGGCGGCGTTGGGCGCCTCGACGAGGACGGAGCGCGTCATGCGCTCGTCCACGACGACCGCGCGGATCCCCTCCGTCGCCATGCTCACGCGCGCGCCGCGGGCCACGGACGGCCACAGCGGCGTCTCGAAGGTCGCCAGGGGGACCTCAACCTCGCCGGTCGCTTCCGGCCCGGCCAGCCGGATCGGGCCCACCCAGCGCAGGGGAATGCTCGCCGCGTCCGTCGGGTTGTCAACGCTCATGGCCCCAGTGCATACCTTCTTCCCGGGCGCAAACAAGAAAAAATCATTTTGGGCTTCTCCCGCCGGGCCGCGAATCCTACTATGGCCGTCAGGGCGGTTGCATATCCGGGCTTAACCTCAACGGGAGGTTGCTGTGAAACGCATGCCTTGGCGGTCCTTGCTGCTCGCGATCGTTTCTCTCTCCCTCGCGGCCGCGCCGTCGGACGGCGCCTCGAAAAAGAAGAAGGCCGCGGATTCCCAGCCGGCGGTCGAAAAGAAAGCCGCCCGGAAGAAGACATCCCGCGCGAAACAGGAGAAGAAGAACGAGCCGGCCGTGGAAACGCAGCAAGGGGCGGCCGCGCTTCCCCCCGCCGAACTCACGGCGGGCGTCCAGTTCCGCGACGACGAGGCGGAAGGGCTCGGCGACATCCTGGTCCCCGCGTGGCGGTTTCCCTCGGGACTGCTCTTCGTCAATCCCCGGGCGACGCGGACGGATTCGGACGCCGAGGAGTACAATGTCGGGCTCGGCTACCGCCACCTGTTCCCGGGACGCGCGATCATCCTGGGCGCCAACGGGTACTACGACTACCGCGACACGGGGCACAGCACATACGACCAGTGGGGCGCCGGCGTGGAACTGTTGAGCCGGTGGCTCGACGCCCGCGCCAACGGCTACTGGCCGGAAGACACGCGCCACACGGTGGCCGAGGCCTCGGAGACCAGCTCCAGCCGGTCCACGCGCACCGAGGAAGGCTGGACCGATCCGTACGCGGCCGGCCACGAGATCGCGCAGTCCTACGTCGTCGAGCAGACCACCCGCACGACGACCACGACCCGCTACTACGAGCAGTATGAGCAGGCGCTCGACGGCTGGGACGCCGAGGTCGGGCTGCGGCTCCCCCTCCCCGTGCGGCCGGAGGTGCTCGAGCCCCGCGTCTTCGGCGGCTACTACCGGTACGACGCGGAGTACGGGGAGGACATCGAGGGCTTCAAGGCCCGCGTGGAACTGCGGCTGCTCGCCTCGGTCTTCCTGGACGCGGCGTGGTACGAGGACGAGGACCTGACGGGCAGCGACTACTACGTCGGCGGCCGGTTCACCGTGCCGCTGGACCTCGCGGCGGCTGCGCACGGGCGCAACCCGTTCGCGCCGCTCCGCTCCCGGCTCCGCGGCGAGGCGCGCGGCTTCGACGCCCGGCTGACCGAGATGGTGATGCGCGATCCGCAGATCCGGCTGGAGACCTCGGAGTTCATCGAGCGCGCCGACCTCGCGCGCGTGGACCGGCGGAAGCACACGGAAACCCGGCAGGAGGACTACACGCTGATGGCCGACGTGAACTTCGTCAGCGGAGACGCGGGTTCCCGCGGCGGAGACGGCACGGCGGAGAACCCGTTCCGCGCCATCCAGCCCGGCGTGGACTCGGCGTTCGGCGAACGCAACGTCTATGTCTACAACAGCTCGCGCGCCTACCGCGAGAACGTCGAACTGACCCCGGGCGTGACCCTGTGGGGCAGCGGCTGCCTGGTCCCCGGCTACAACGGCCAGTCCTTCGGCAGCGGCATCCAGCCGACCGTGGACGGCCACGGCGGCGGGCCGGCGATCAGCATGGCCAACCGCACGACGATCCGCGGCTTCCGGATCACCAATACGGGCCGCGGGGGAAGCCGGGTCGAGGACCTGCCCGTCTTCGGGCCCACGGACGTCAGCGGCGTCGGCGTGCTGGGCCGGGATGCCACGGACCTGCGGGTTGAATGCAACACCATCGCGGGCGCGGACGTGGGCGCGCTCTTCGCGCGGCAGGGCGATTTCAGCCTGGCCTTTTTAGATAACGACGTGCTCGACAACCGCGATGCCGGCCTGATGATCGGCGGCCAGGGTAGCAGCGGGACCTTCGACGTGCTCGTGGACGGGAGCCGGTTCGAGCGCAATGGCATCGGGCTGATGAGCGTGGCCTGGAACTACGACGAGGCCTTCCTCACCATCCGGAACAGCGCCTTCGAGCGCAACGGGGCGGCCGGGGCTTCGATCCTGATGGACCAGAACGGATTCAGTTCCGTCGAGATCGCGGATTCCCAGGCCGAGCGCAACGCCGGTCCGGGATTCGACATCAACATCACCGCCTCCGACGAAGCGCTCGTGGCGCTGTCCGGGGTCGGCTCCCACCACAACGGCGGGGCCGGCGTCCAGGTTCTGACGCTGGGCACGGGCCAGGCCGTGGCAACCATCGAGAACGTCCAGGCGCACGGGAACGCGGGACCCGGCATCGATCTGGCCTTCCTGGACAACGGGGAGGTGATGGCCAGCGTCAACCGCGCCCACGCGGACGGCAACGCGGGGCCCGGGATCCGGATCACCGCGACGGCGGCCGACACCGTGCTGGCCAGCGTGGCGAACTCGTGGGCCGCGGCCAACGGGGGCGGCGGCGTGGAGATCCTCGTGGACGACACGGCCATGGCCCTGGCGCTGGTCGGCGGCTCGCAGGCGCACGACAACGCGGGCGGACCCGGGTTCAACGTCCTGATCGAAAACACCGACGTGGCCCTGGCCAACCTGTCCGGGCTGACGGCGAACGGCAACGAGGGCGGCGGCATCCTGCTGAACATGCAAAGCCCCTTCGCGGCCATCGGGGTGATCGGCCTGCCCGACGCGCTCGCAGGGCTCCTGGGCGGGGTAATGGAAACGGCCGGCGGCTTCCTGCCGGCCGAGACGGCGATGCTGCTCGGGCATGCCGGCCCGGTCGAGGCCATCGGGAACCAGGGCTTGGGCGTCACGGCGATCATCGACGGGGACATGATCGCGGGCGGGGCGATATTCGACATCCATGCCGAGAACAACGTGGGCGGAGGGGTCAGGGGGCTCGTCACAAGTTCCAACGGCTTCGCGGTGGGACTCGGGGGATCTTCCGAGAACATCATGGAGATCGCGCAGTTGGGCGCCGATATCGCGGAGTTCTTCGGCCTCGATATCCCCGTCATGCCGTCGCCCGGCGGGCGGACGGTCGTCAATAACAACCTCGGCCCGGGAATCGGCCTGGGCGTCATGGGCAACATGGCCGCCGTCGGGGCCCTGGTCGGCGTGGCGGCCGACGGCAATCTCGGGCTCGGCGCGGGCGTGGCCACCCTGTCCGACGGAATTTCGGTGTCGGCCGCCGCGCGCATCCTGGCCCTGAACACGACGGGCGACGGCCTGGTCGTGGAGGCGGATGGCCCCACGGCGGCGGTCGGCGTTGTCGCCGACGTGCAGGCCCTCGGCAACGCCGGCAATGGGATCATCACCGACATCAACAGCGACGAAGGTTACGCCGCGGCGCTGTTTGCCTCCACCGACCCGCTCCGCCCGGTCGCGGAACTGCTCGGCGAGCTGTTGATAGGTGAGCCGCTGACCGTGCCCGGCCAGCCCTTCGGCCCGGTGATCGCGTCGGGCAACGGGGAGGACGGCATCGCGGCCCGCGTGAACGGCCGTGAAGCAGGCATCGGGTTGTTCCTCGACACCCAGGCCACCGGCAACGGGGGCGACGGCATGGACGTTTCGGTCCAATCGTCCGAAGGCTACGCCGTTTCGGCGTTCCTCTCGAGCGATTACCTCTTTAATCTCGCATCGGGATTCTTCGGGCCGATCGATTACGAGCCGCTGGGCGGGATCATCGCCAGCGACAACGACGGGCACGGCATCCGCCTGTGGCAAAACGGCCTGGCCGGCGCGTACGCCGTGCTGGCGGGCCTGCAGGCCAACGACAACGAAAAAGACGGCCTGAACGCCCGCTCGAACAGCGAGGAGGGCGACGCCATGACTGCGGTCATCGTCGCCGACGCCATGGACAACGGCGGGCAGGGGTTCTTCACGGAAAACAACGCAGGCCTGGACAGCCTGGCCGCCTTCGTCGGCGTCTGGGCCTCCGGCAACGAGCGCCAGGGCATCCGCGCGGTCGGGACCAGCGTCAACGCCAATGCCTACGCGATCCTGGCCGGCGTCGAGACCGTGGACAACGGAGCCGCGGGCGCCTCGGTCGAACTGGGCGCCACGGGGGACGCCGTGGCCTGCCTCACGGATGTAGACAGCTGTCTCAACGAAGGCCGGGGCGCGGCCGTCACGCTGAACGCCGCAGGCAACGCAGTGCTGTGGGCGGGTCCCAACGCCTTGAACCAGTTCAACAGCCAATACTCCCCGCTGTTTGGCGTGTTCAACCTGGCGGCCTTCCTGATCCCGCAGGACGCCGTCACGCTGGACAACAACGGGGGCGCGGGCCTGTACGCCGACCTGCGCAGCGCGGCCGGCAACGTCGTGATGGAACTGGAGGACGCGCGGGCGATCGGCAACGACAAGGACGGATTCAACCTTCAGATGGCCGCGGCGAACGGCTCGATCTCGGCTACGCTCCGGAATGCCGTGGCCGGCGAAAACGGCGCGCGCGGTTTCGACGTGTGGGCGGAGGGGGGCGGCGGCACGCTGGACCTATACCTGGAGCATGCCGAGGCCACCGGCAACACCAACGACGGGGCGCGAATCCGGGCGAACTATTCCGGGCCGGTCAACGTGTACGGCGAACAGGTCGTCGCGATCAACAACGGCGGGGCGGGCGCGCGGATGGACATCCTGGCCGGGGGGACGCTCAACATGGACTTCGGCGGCGGGGCGCTGGGCAGTCCGGGCCAGGGCCAGTTCTTCGGCAACGGGTCGCGCGACTTCCGCAATGCCGGCGCCGGAACGGTCTTCGCGGAACAGAACTGGTGGGGCGTCGATCCCCCGTCGGCCGGCCAGTTCTTCGGCGCCGTGGATTACACGCCGTGGCTGACCGAGCCGCCGCCGTGATAAGAAAGAGTATAGGTCCTATACGTCGCATAGGACTTATTCGACCTATACTTGACGACGGACTGGAACGTGGTAGTGTTCTTCGAAATGAGTGTTCATTTCATCAGCGCCGCGCGCACCGGAAAAGGCCCGAACGCCTCTTCCTCGCTGTTGCTCTCCCTTAGCGGCAACACCCGCGCGGCGGTGGGCGCGAGGTGTTGCTCCTGACCCGACCCGCTCCACGGAGCGCCGAAATCCCGCCGCGAAAAACGCCGGCGGGTTTTTTTATTGGAACGCGCCGGGAGATCGGTAGGCTGAACCCGTTTGAAAACCAAAGGAACGTGACCATGAGTGCGGCAAAGAACAGTGAAAAGAATCGCGTGATCATCTTCGACACGACGCTGCGCGACGGCGAGCAATGCCCCGGCGCCAGCATGAACATCCACGAGAAGCTGGAGGTCGCCCGGCAGCTGGCAAGGCTGAACGTGGACGTCATCGAGGCCGGCTTCCCCATCGCCTCGCCCGGCGACTTCGAGGCCGTCAAGGCCGTCGCCGAGCAGGTGAAGGGCCCGTATATCGCGGGCCTGGCCCGGTGCATCAACAAGGACATCGAACGCTGCGCGGAGGCCGTCGCGCCCGCCGGGAAGAAGGCGTACATCCACACCTTCCTGGCGACGTCGGCGATCCACCGGCAGTTCAAGCTGAAGAAGGCCAAGCACGAGATCGTCAAGCAGGCCGTCGCGAGCGTGAAGCACGCCCGGACGTTCTGCGACCGGGTGCAGTTCAGCCCGGAAGACGCCTCGCGCACGGAGCCGGAGTTCCTGGCCGAGGTCTGCGAGGCGGTCATTGACGCCGGCGCGACCACCGTGAACATCCCGGACACGGTCGGCTACGCCGTGCCCATCGAGTTCGGCCGGCTGATCGCGTACCTGGTCGAGCACGTGAAGAACATCCACCGGGCGATCATCCACGTCCACTGCCACAACGACCTGGGGCTGGCGGTCGCCAACTCGCTGGCCGCGGTGCGCAACGGCGCGCGCGGTGTCGAGTGCACGATCAACGGCCTGGGCGAGCGCGCGGGCAACTGCTCGCTGGAGGAGGTCGTGATGGGGCTGAAGGTCCGCGGGGACGCCTTCGGCCGCCTGTGGACCTCCGTGAAGACGCGGGAGCTGTACCGCACCAGCCGCCTGGTCAGCCAGATGAGCGGCATGGTGGTCCAGCGCAACAAGGCCATCGTCGGCGCGAACGCCTTCGCCCACGAGGCGGGCATCCACCAGGACGGAATCCTGAAAGAGCGCACGACCTACGAGATCATGCGACCCGAGGAGGTCGGCATCTCCGGCAGCGACATGGTCCTGGGCAAGCACTCCGGGCGGCACGCCCTGTTCGTCCACCTGGGGCGGATGGGCTTCCAGGTCGCCGAAGACCAGAAGGAGTCCGTCTACAACCAGTTCAAGGAGCTGTGCGACAAGAAGAAGTACATCTACGACGACGACCTGATCGCCATCATGCGCGAGCGGATCAGCGACATCCCGCAGGTGTACACGCTGGACTACTTCCACGTCGCGACGGGGACCAGCACGGTCCCGACCGCGACCGTCCGCCTGAAGAAGGGCGAGGAGGTCTTCCAGGACTCCGCCTGCGGCGACGGACCGGTGGACGCCACGCTGAAGACCATCGACCGGATCACCGGCACGCCCGGGACGCTGGAGGACTACTCGTTGCAGGCCGTCACCCGCGGCGAGGACGCCGTCGGCGAGGTCAGCGTCACGGTCGCGTTCGGCAAGGACATGGTCTCCGCCAAGGCCGCCAGCACGGACATCGTGGAGGCCAGCGCGAAGGCCTACCTGAACGCGCTGAACAGTCACCTGTTCGCCCAGCAGACGGCGAAGGGGCCGAAGAAGAAGGCCGCCGGCCGCCGGCAGGGACGGCAGCCATAGATATAGGTCCAATACGTCGTATAGGACCTATTCCCCCCGGGTTTTCCAACCATTGGGAAATCCGGGGCTTTTTTTTCCAATGATTGGAAACTTTTAGTGTGGTATTTTCCGAACATTGGAAAGCCTTCACCCCGGAGGACGCCATGAGCACGCTGCTGGTCAAAAACGGCCTGCTGGTCACGCTGAACGAACACGGCGAGGTGATCGAGAACGGGAGCGTCTACGTCGAGGACGCCCGCATCATGGAGGTCGGGCACTTCCACGAAAACCGGTACAAGGCCGACCAGGTCCTCGACGCCGGCGGCCGGCTGGTCATGCCGGGGCTCATCAACGCGCACCACCACCTCTATTCCACGTTCGCCTGCGGCTTCTCGCCGCCGGGCCAGCCCGCGGAGAACTTCAAGGAAATCCTCGAGCACCTGTGGTGGAAGCTGGACTTCGCCCTGACCGAGGAGGACGTCTACTACTCGGCCCTGCTCCCGCTGGTCGACTGCGTCAAGCACGGCGTGACGACCATCATTGACCACCACGCCTCGCCTTCGTGCCGCGACGGCAGCCTGGACCTCATCGAGAAGGCCGTCCGCGAGGTCGGCATCAACGCGAGCCTCTGCTACGAGGTCTCCGACCGCAACGTCGAGGGCGGCGGGGTCGAGGAGAACGAGCGGTTCATCCGGAAGTGCGCGGCCGCGGCGGACGACCAGGTCACCGCCCTCTTCGGCCTGCACGCCTCGATGACGCTCGGCGCGAAGACGCTGGAGCGCTGCGCCGCGATCGGGCGCGCCCACGGCGCGGGGTTCCATGTCCACGTCGCCGAGGACCTGATCGACCAGGAGGTCGCGCAGAAGGAGTTCGGCAAGCGCTGCATGGAGCGGTTCCGCGACGCCGGGATGACCGGCCCGCGCTCGATCTTCGTCCACGGCGTCCACCTCGACGACGGCGAACTGGACATCCTGGCCGAGACCCACTCGATCCACGTCCACAACCCCGAGTCGAACATGAACAACGCCGTCGGCACGGCGCGGCTCGCGCGGTTGTGGAAGCGGGGCATCCTGACGGGGCTCGGGACGGACGGCATGGCCTCGAACATGATTGCCAGCGCGCGGGCGGCGTACCTGCTGCAGCGGCACCTCGAGCACGACCCGCGCGTCGCGTTCGGCGAGTGCTGCGACATGCTGCTCAAGAACAACCGGACCATCTGCGAGCGGCTGTTCAAGAACAAGCGCGGCGTGCTCGCCGCCGGCGCGCTCGCCGACCTGGCGATCTTCGACTACACGCCCTTCACGCCGCTCTCGGGCGCGAACTTCTACGGGCACCTCCTGTTCGGCCTGTACCAGTCCCGCGTCAGCGCGACCGTCGCCCGCGGCCGCGTGCTGATGAAGGACGGCGTCCTGCCCCACCTCGACGAGGCCGCCCTGCGCCACAAGGCCAAGGACCTGGCCGCGAAGATGTGGAAGCGGATCAAGTAGGCGGGGCGAGGGCGCCTGTCTTCATCCGCGATCACGGCCGGTAGGCGCGGACGCGGAAGATCAGGCCGGTCGGACTCCCGATGGCGAAGGCGCCCTGGTTCATTTTGGGCGTCGGCGCCGAATACCATGCGCACCCTTGCCAGGGCCCGCCGGGATCACCCGCCCATTCCAGCACCTGATCGGCCTGGGTGCCGCCGGCCCACTGAACGTCCACGCCGCCGGGGGCGACCGTTGAGGCGGTGATGGACAGGATCCGAAGGTTGTCATCCCCCCGCGTGGGATCGGTATCCGCGATCCACTCCTCGCCGTCGGGCGAGTCATCGCCGTCGGTGTCGGGATCGTTCGGGTCCGTGCCCATGTCCGTCTCGGACGTGTACGCGCCGGTGTGGGTCTCCACGACGTCCGGCATGCGGTCGCCGTCGCTGTCCCGGAACTCGTCGCAGCCCATGTCCGGCGTGTTGGCCAGCCGCGATTCGCCGTCCGCGTCGGTGTCGTCCCAGAGCCAGTACAGGCTGCCGAGCGCGCCGCCGGCGTTGATGCAGGGCGAGCCGTGGCGCAGGTGGTGGTTGGGATAGAACTCCGGGTAGGCGTCGATGTTGCCGGCGCCCGGCCAGCCGCCGCCGATGTCGCTGTGGCGGACGACCAGCGATCCGCCGGCCAGGCCGTTGGTGCTGATCTCCCAGCTCTGATTACCCCAGACGATGCTGTTGGAGACCGAGAGCTGGATGTCGTTGTACAGGCGCAACCCGTCGCCGAGGTTGCCGGCCAGCGTGCAGAAGAGCGCCGTTCCCGTACTGGGCCCCGCCCACGCGATCGCCGCGCCGGGCAGTCCGCCCCAGCCGGCGGGCTGGGTGCCCCCGGTGATCAGCGTATGCGCGACGTGGGCCTGCCCGCCGACGATCCCCAGGCCGGAAGCATACGTCGGCGCGCTGTTGGAAATGAAGGCCGCGTGGCTGATGATGGTGTCGCAGTAGTCCAGGTGCATCGCGCCGCCGTTATGAGCCAGGTTGCCCTGGAAGCTCAGCGACCAGCCTTCGGCGGTTGTGTAGTAGGGCGCCTCGACGACATAGCCGCGGATCACGGCATGGAGACCGTACAGGGCGCCGCCCTCGTTGGTCGCCGCGTTGCCGAGCAGGTGTCCACCCACGAGGAGCAGGATGGTGTTTTCCACGAAGATCCCGCCGCCCTCGTCGGCCGTGTTGTTCTCGAGGCGATTGTGCAGCAGGGAGACAGGGGCGCCCTCCGCGCGCAGCGCCCCGCCATGGACCGCGCGGTTGGTTTCGAAGACGGCGTTGAACGCGGTGAAATCGCTGCCCGCCCCGACGTAGACGGCGCCGCCGCCCCCCCCGTTCGTGCTGACGCTGTTGCCCGCGAAGCGGGGCGTCGCGAAGGCATCGCCCGGCGGTCCGTTGGTGATCGTCATCATGGACGAGAAGAGCGCCACGGCGCCGCCCAGGCCGCTCGCGGGCGGGCCCATCGGGTTCGGCGCGGCGTTGTGCCGGAAATCCATGCCCGAGACCTGGAGCCACGAACCCGTGGCGTACAAACCGCCGCCGTTCCCCCCGGCCACGTTCAACCACCCGGTGAATCGCGTGAGATCGGCCGTGGTGTTTTCGAGGTAGAATCCTCCACCGTGGCCCTCCGTGCCGCACTGGTCGGCGCCCATTCCATTCGTGTCCGAGTTCACCGTGCAGGAATGCAGCCAGGCCCCGCCGCCGGCCAGAATCGCGTCGTTGCCCCAACAGCACAATCCCTTTGCCAGCAGGACCGAGTTGGAGGCGTACAGGCCGCCCCCGCGCTCCACGGCCGAATTGACGCCGAGGTAGCAATCGGCAATCCGCGCGCGCCCGAGGTGCCCGGTCGAGTTGAACAGGGCCAGGCCGCCGCCCAGGACGGCCTCGTTCTGCATCAGGGCCGCGCCGTCGCCGATCTCGACGAACGAGCCCGACGCCCCCACCCCGCCGCCCGCCGCGGCCGCGCCCGAGCCGCCGGGCAGGGCGAGGTTGTCACGAACCCAGCCTTGGAATAGACGCAGGTAACCGGTCTCGACCCAGATGCCGCCTCCACTGCCCTCGTTCGCCGTGTTGCCATACACGAGCGTGTTGCTGTGCACGAGGTCGCAGCGCCCGTCCACGAACGCGCCGCCGCCGGACCAGACCGCGGCGTTGGAGTAGATCTCCGTTGCGCCCGTGAGCTTGGCGTACGCGTCCAGGCCCACGAAGAGACCACCGCCGAACGTCGCGGCGTTCGAGTACACGCGGCAGTCCGTGAACTCGATCCACGACCGGTGCAGCAGGCTTCCGCCCCCGCACCAGAGGTTCTGGGGGTGGCCCGTGCCGCCTGTCAGGCTGACCCGGTCCACCCGCGAGCTGGAGTCGATGAACCACAGCGTCGTACCGGCCTGCTGGGCATCCACGACGGAGTCGCCGCCGTCGCGGGCGGTGAACGCACCGTTGTACCCGCCCTCCAGCGTCAGGTTCTTGTTCGAAACGATGACGACCTCGGGATAGAAGTCCGCCGCGATCTTCAGCGTGTCCCCGTTCGTCGCCGCGTTCACGGCGCCCTGAATCGAGAGATACAGTCCCCCGTCGTTCAGCCGCACCATGCCATGCGCCGCGGACGCCATCCACCCGCAAACCGCCCAGCATACGATTTTCTTCATGTTCCCCCTCGCTTTCCACAGGCGTAACCCCCGGGCCGGGCCGTTTATTGCCGGGGCGGCGCGACAAGGGGCCGCCGGCCGCCGACTCAACCGTTGGAGGCCGGAAGGAAGAAAAATTAATGACGGGCGACAACGTTATTAACCGGTGGAGAGAACCGCCATGAGTTCGATGAGCATGAAAATGAGGAACCTGGGCCGGTGGAACCGGATCCAGGCCCGGTTCATCGCCCGCCTGAATCTCTCCCGCGATCCGCAGGCCCTGCTGGCCTTCGCCTCCTGGTTCGCCTACTGCGTGGACCATCGCGGCCGGCTGCCCCGCCTGGCGGATGCCGCGCAGTGGAAAACCTGACAACGCCCCGACCCGACGCTTTCAGCGGACGCGCACGCCCAACCGGTAGAAGCGGCGCTCGTCGGGCGCCGCATTGGTAAACCATTGCGGAGCGTCCCGACCCGGAAGATTCGTCCCGCCTTCGACGGCCACCCAGGCCCCTGTCACCGCCGGGGCGGAGAACAGGTCGTAGGCCCGCCCGGCAACGCCCGACCATCCCAGCACGGGATCCGGCACCGCACGGAGGATCTCCATCGTGAAGAGGGCCACGCTGTTCGTGGCGTCCGTGCCCGCCGTCACCTCGTCCGCGTCGGCCATGCCGTCTCCGTCGGAATCGGCCAGCGCGTGCGCATACTCGAGAGCGCCGATGTCGTGCCGGTTCGTCCCGTCGTGGTTCCCGTCCAGCGGGCGCGAGACGCCGTCGAAATCGCCGCCGACCGCCGGCCGGTTGGTCCCCGCGTCCATCGCCGGGCTGTTGGACAGCAACCGGGCGTCGAAGGCGGCCAGCGTCATGCCGGCCAGCTGCGGGCTCGCGCAGAGGTCATGGGGACCCACCGGGCAGGGATCGTTCTTCACGCCGGAAATCACCGAGTAGTCGAGGTCGAAGGGCGTGGCCGGGAAGCCCTCGTCGTACGTCAGGCAGGTGTTTTCCCAGGGCTGGAAGAAATCCGTGTGCCCAAGAAACACGTTGTTGCGCAGATACACGGATTCCGAGCCGTTGCAGTTCGTGCCGGCACAGCCGGCGATGACCAGGCAATCGCCCTCGCTGGTGATCGTGCAGTTCAGGATGGACGCTTGATTGGTGGGCGCGAGGGAGAGCGACACGGCGTTGCCGCCCGCCCGGCAGTTATCCACGTTGAAGGTGAACGGCTGGCCGTCGAAGAAGGCGCAACTCCCCACCACGACGCAGTTTTCGATTTGCGCGGGCCCGGACGTCTTCAACTGGTTGCCGGCATTGCCCTCCGCCAGCGTCCGGCTGATGAGAATCGAGGAGCCCGGTTCCCGAACGTAGAGCAGATCCAGGCCGTCGGACGTGTTGTGCCGGAACGCGCAGTCCACGAAGATCCAGTTTCCGCCCGTCCGGCCGGTGCCGAACCCGTCGCCGTAGCCGCCCGCGGTCTGCGCCCAGCAACCCGTAGCCTGGCCGCCCGGCCAGGTCTCGCCGCAGCCGTTCCACTCGACGACGAAGCCGCTGAAGAACAGGGTCCCGGTGTTGCCGTCGTCCCCGGCGATATCCCCGTCCCAGCCGGACCATCCGTTGCCGGCCAGGCGCACGTCCTCGACCGTCCAGTCCGCCAGCCGCCCGGCCTGGATGCCCGTGTCCGCCATCCCGTGAATATCGAGATCGTGCAGGTACACGTTCCGCGCATCCTCCGCGTACAGGCCGCGCTGGCACCAGTCGCCGTACGGAAAACTGTCGCGCTCGCACGGGAGGCCGCCCGAATGAAACTCGACGCAGCCTTCGTGATCCGTCAACTCCAGGCACCCGATCTCCACGTTGCTCGATCCGGTCAGGTTGAAGATGAACGTCGCCCGCTCCGCGCCCCACAACTCCGGCTTGTTCGTGCAGCCGGACGCCCAGCTCGCGCCGAGGATGCGCGTCGGGTGCTGCGGGTCCGGCCCGCTCGGCACGGGCGGCATGGCGCATTCCCAGGGCCAACCGCTGTTGCATGCGTCCGCGCCGGGCGCGCCGTACCCCATCTTGTAGCTCCCCGGCCCGATGATCAGCGTGTCGCCGCCCGCGATGTTCGGCGCGCCGCCCGGCGGCAGCGCGCGAAAGGGGTGATCCCACGCGCAGGGCTGGCCCTCGCCGCTCCCCGGGTACGGCGCGTCCACCAGCCCATTGCACTGCTGCGCGGACCCGCCGTCGGGCCGCACGTAATACGTCGCGCCGGCGGCCACGCCGGGGACAAGGTTCAAGACGCCGACAGACAGCGCCGCGTGGACCATCATTGCGCGGACAGCCATGTTCCACTCCCCGGCGAAGGATTTCGCCTCGTTCACTGTACTCTTCTTCCAATCTCTGGTGGTACTACCCTCCTGTCGAAGGCCCTATTGCCCGTATTCCCGGCGATGCCGGCTTGACGCTCCGCCGGCGGGGATGCACGCTATCGCACAGCCTCCATCGAACGCCGGCAATACTACCGCCATGGCCGAGGTATCACATAGCGGGCCGGACGATCGGCTCGATACCGACTTGATCCGGTTGTGGCGCGGCGGCCACGAATCGGCCTTGGAAGACTTGTTGAGAAGATACCAGGCGCGAATATTCAGTTTCCTTTGCCGGATGCTCCGGAACCGGCACGACGCGGAGGACGCCGCCCAGGAGGCCTTCATCCGGGCGGCGACGAAGCTGCATCGGTTTGACGAGGCGAAGGGAACGTTCAAGAGCTGGATGTTCCAGATCGCATACCGGGAGGGCCTGCGGATGGCGAAGAAGCGCCGGCGGCTGCCGATCGGCGAATCGGCCTGGACGGAGCACGATGTCCCCGCCCCGGAGGCCGTGGACCCGGGCCCTTCGCCCGGCCGCCAGTTGGAGGAGCAGGAAACGGCCGCGCGGGTCGCGCAGGCCGTGGCCACCCTGCCGGAGGCGGAAAAGCAGGTCGTGCTGTTGCGGACCTATTCCGGGCTGCGGTTCCGGGAGATCGCGGAGGTCATGAAGACCCCCTTGAACACGACGCTCGGCCGGATGCACAATGCGTCCCAGCGGCTGCGGAAGTGGTTCGGTGAGGCGCCATGAAAATCAGCCACGAGGAACTGCTGTTGTACGCCGGCGGCGAACTGACGCCGGACCGGCGCGCGCGGGTCGAGGAGGCGCTGCGCTCCGATCCCGAAGCGCGCAAGGCGCTCGCGGAATTCCAGGAGCAGGAAGCGCGCCTGGCGCGGCTGCCGGTCCTCGAACCGGGCCGCGATCTCGTCGCGCCGGCCCTGACCGCGGCTCGGCGCCGGAAGACCGCGCGCGTCCTGTTCCTTTATCCCGCGTGGCGGGCGGCAGCCGCCGCCCTGCTGCTGCTCCTCGGCGGCGCCGCCTGGCGGCTGTGGCGGCGCGCGCCGGGCATCCAGGTCGCCCGGGATACGACGCACCCGCCGGCGGGCCTCGTCTCCGACGACGAGTTGGCGGTGCGCCTGTCCCAACTCCGGGCGGCCGTCGGCGGCCTGGCCCCGGCGGCGCCCGCCCCGGCGCTCGAACCCGAGGAGACCTTCGCGGCGGACGTGAAGGAACGCCTGGAAACCCTCCAGGGCCTCTGCCGTTCGCAGGTCGCCGCCACCCGCCCCGCCCGGCCCGGCGCCGACTTCGACAGGAGGATGCAGCAGCTTAAATCGCAAATGGATACGGCGCGCGAGGATCTCCTGAAGATCGAGATTCCGGCCGACGACGAGATCGCCGGCCGCGGCGCGCCGACGATACAACGGAACACGACAATAAGAGTCTCGCTTCGCGGGTATCCGCCTTTGAAAGGGCCCGCGGCCAGACCGGTTTGCCAGGAAAGGAGCCCGTCATGAAAAAGTTCGCGCAGTTCGTGGTGTTGATTTCCGGATTCTGCCTGCTGTCGCCGGTGGCGGGAGGGCAGGAACCGCCCCCGCCGGGAGAGCCCCCCCTGCCCTCGGAACAGGAAACGCTGGCCTTCCTCGAGACCAACCTGCCCGAGGTTTTCGAAAACCTCCAGCGGCTCCGGCAAAATGAGCCGGAGATATTCCAGCACGAAATCCGCATGCTCGGCCACATGGTCCGCCGCTACAACGAACTCAAGCGGGTCGCGCCGGAACTGGCCGCCGGGTTCCTGCGCGCCCAGCAGTTGGACGCCCAATGCCGGAAGGTCGCCGAGGCGCTGCGCCAGGCCCCGGACGAGGCGCAGAAGACCGCCCTGAAACAGAAACTGGAGGAAATGCTCAACGAAATCTTCGATTTGCGCCTGGCCGAGCGCGAACTGGAAGTCAAGAACCTGGAGCGCGAACTGAACAAGATCCGCACCATGCTGGAGACCCGCCGGGAGGCCAAGGGGCAGATCGTCGAGCGCCGCCTCCGCGACCTGACCATGGAGGTCGACGAGGCCATGGGGTGGTGGTAAGCCGGGCGTGCGGGAAGGCTTCCCGCCCAAAGAAATACGTGCCTTCACGGCGGCTTGACAAAAACCGGCCCGGCGGTCATGCTAGTTATTGGATCATCACGGCAACTCAAGCAGGGGGAAGGCCATGAAAAAAGTTCTGTTTCTTGCATCACTGGTCGCGGCGGCATCCGTACAGGCGTCTATAATTGTGAACGATTCACTCTCTGAAGTATTTGTCAGCGCCAACGGCACGATGGATATCGTAAGCATGGAAGTCTCACACACCGCGTCGGACCTCATCTTCACACTTGCCGTCAACGGAGATGTGACTAATCCCGACTGGGGCAATTTCATGATTGGCATCGCCAACATGAAAGATGCGGGCTCAACAACTGGAAATGGATGGAATCGGCCCATTAATCTCGATGCCGGATCGGGGTACGGCATGACACATTGGCTCGGGTCGTGGGTGAACTCGGGTGGCGGAGCCCAGCTTTGGACATACAGCGTAGGTGCAGGCGGGGGTACGGGTGGCAATTGGAGCGGCCCCGCGGCCTTGGCGGCATACAGTTTCGTTAGCGGGCCCACCAGCACGGTGACCATGACTGTTACACGCTCATCGCTTGGGCTCACAGGCAATGACACCTTCTACTTCGACGCCTACTCGTCCGGCGGTGGCGGCACCGACTCGGCGGTGGATGCCCTGTCGAATCCCAACCAGACTATTTCAGACTGGCCCAACCCGTATACCTCCTCCGGCACAACGGGGTTGAGCACATACACCATCCCCGAGCCCTCGACGGCGATGCTGATGGGCGTGGGCGCGCTGGTCGGGCTGGGCGTGTTCCGCCGTATCCGGCGCGCGTAAGCGACGGCCGCACACCGGCCGCCGATGTCCCCGGGCAAGAGAATCCTGTTTAGACTTCTTGCCCTGCTGCTTCCGCTCCTGGCCCTCGCAACGATTGAAGCCGGCCTCCGACTGTCCGGCCGCGGTGGCTATCCCGCGTTCCTGCGCGAGGTCGGCCGCCTGCCGTCCGGGGACATGCTCTGCCTCGTCGAGCCGGCCGCGTCGAAACCCTACTTCTTCGCCAACCCGGACCGGCCGGGTTACGCGGAGCAGTCCACCTTCGTCATGCCGAAGCCGGCGGACGTCGTCCGCATTTTCATCATCGGCGAGTCCGCCGCGAAGGGCTATCCCCAGCCGCGCAACCTCTCCATGGCCGCGTTCCTCCAGGAAATACTCAACTCTGCCTGGACGGACCGGAAGGCCGAGGTCATCAGCCTCGGGACCACCGCCGTCGCCAGTTTCCCGCTGGTCTACCTCGTCCGCGACGCGCTGAAGTTCGAGCCGGACCTGCTGATCTTCTACACGGGCAACAACGAATTTTTCGGCGCGTACGGCACCGGCTCCATCAACGCCGCCGGCACCCTCCCGCCGTCCGCCCTTCGGGTGCTGCGCGCCCTGCGCGGCCTCGCCCTCGTCCAGGCCCTGGATACATGGCGGGGCCGGCAGCCGGACGAGGGCGTGACGCTGATGGAAGAGATGATCGGCCGGTCCGCCATCCACGCGAATTCGCCCCTGCGCGAGGCCGCCGCGCGGAACCTCGCCGCGAACCTGGGCGCCATGCTGGACGCCGCGAAGGCGGCCGGCGTCCCGGCGATCGTATGCACCACCGCCGCCAACGAGTCGGACCTGGCGCCGCTGGGCGCGGACAACGAGGCGCGGGCGCGCTACCGGCGCGGGCGCGAGCAGGCCGCCGCCGGCGACCGGGACGGCGCGCGCCGGTCCTTCCTCGAGGCGCGAGACCGGGATCCCCTGCCCTGGCGCCCGACCTCGCAAACCGAGGAGGCGATCCGGTCGGCGGCTCGGGAAAAAGGCGCCGGGCTGTGCGATATCGCCGAGCTCTTCCGGACGGAAAGCCCGGCCGGCGCCACGGGCCGGGACCTTGTCGAGGACCACGTGCACCTCTCGCTGCGCGGACAGGCCCGCGCGGCGCGGGCGATGGCCGAAGCCATGGGGTCCCTGCCCGGTGCCCTCCGCGTCGATCCCGGCGCGCTGGCGGGGCTCCCGGACGACGCCGAACTGGCGCGGCGGCTGGGCGCCAACCCGTACGACGAGTATCGCGTGAACCACACGCTGCGGGTGTTGTACGGGGTCCCGTTCATGAAGCGCGCCAATCCCGAACTATTCGCCCGGCACAACACGGCCTGCCGCGAAGCGGAGGCGCGCATGTCGCCCGGCGTCCTCGCGGCGGCTCGGGAGTGGCAGACCGCCCGGCCGCACGCGGGCGGGCTGCGCCCGATCACGGCCATGATCGCGCGCGCGCTGCTGCGCGAGGGCCGGCCCGCCGAGGCGCTGCCCCTGTATGAAATCGCCGCGCGCCAGGTGCCGGAGTACACCTCGTGGCATCTCGAGTACGTCTACTTTACGCTCGCCTGCCGGGAGAAACTGGCCGGCGGCCTGTCGGAGGACGAACGAGCGGCCGCCGCGCGGGCGATCGCGCAGGGCGTCTTCCTGCTGGCGCACGGCGCATCGAAAACGGGGCTCACCGAGCGCTACGTCGGCCGCCTGTGCCAACTGCGCGGCGAGTGGGCCGAGGCGATCCCCTATCTCCTGGCGGCCCGCCCGAGCATGGATGCCGAGGACCTCGTCGCCTGCAACCAGGCCCTGGTCGTGTCCTACATGAAGACCGGGAAGACCGCCGAGGCGCTCGCGCTCGCCGACGACGGCATCCGGGCCGGCGGCCGCTTCGCGGGGATATACCGGAAGCTTCGCGACGAGATCGAACGCGCCGCCCGGTAAAAATGAGGGCGGCGCCCGGGGTGGAGGACCCGGGACGCCGCCTGGGGTGGAAGGATCAGCCGATGGCCGGAGAGCCGGTCTCCCCCGTGCGGATGCGGTAGCATTCCTCCAGGGGCATGACGAAGATCTTGCCGTCCCCGATCCGCCCCGTCCGGGCGCCCTTGATGATGGCGTCCAGCGTAGGCTTCACGAAGGCGTCGTTCACGGCGATCTCCAGGCGGACCTTCTTGAGCAGGTTCACCTCGACGTCCGCGCCGCGGTAGCTCTCGTGGTAGCCCTTCTGCTGGCCGCACCCGAGGGCGTTGGTGACGGACATCTTGAACACCTCGGCCTCGTAGAGGGCCTGCTTGACCGCGTTCAGCCGCTCGGGCTGGATGTAGGCGATGATCAGTTTCATGGTTATTCTCCTTTGATTCCGCAGATCATTGCGTCGTGAAGACCTGGAACCCGCTGTAGGCCTCCATGCCATGCTCGCCGATGTCCAGGCCGCGCAGTTCCTCCTCCTCGCTCACCCGCAGGCCGAGGGTCGCCTTGATGACCGCCCATACCGCCAGCGCCACGGCAAACGTGAAGCCGCCAACGGCCAGCACCCCGAGGAACTGGTGTCCCAGCAGCGCGAAGCCGCCGCCGAAGAACAGGCCGTTGCCGGTCGTGTTCGGCATGATGTCCGCCTGCGCGAACAGGCCGACGGCCAGCGTCCCGAACACGCCGTTGACCAGGTGCACCGAGAGCGCGCCCACCGGGTCGTCGATCTTCATCCGGTCGAAGAACAGCACCGCGAGCACGACGAGGACGCCGGCGATGAGCCCGATCACGATGGATATCGGCACGCTCACGAACGCGCAGGGCGCCGTGACGGCGACCAGGCCCGCGAGGCAGCCGTTCAGGATCATCGACAGGTCCGGCTTGCCCAGCAGCCGCCACGCCATGATCGTCGCGCTCAAGCTGGCCGCGGCGGCCGCGCTGTTGGTTGTCACGGCGATCCGGGCGATATCCCCGGCCGCGGCGGCCATGGTGGAGCCGGGATTGAACCCGAACCAGCCGAACCAGAGGACGAACACGCCGAGCGCCGTCGTGGACATGTTATGGCCGAAGACCGGGCGCGGCTTGCCGTCCGGGCGGTACTTGCCCAGGCGCGGCCCGAGCAGCAGGACGCCCGCGAGCGCGGCCCAGCCGCCGACCGAGTGCACCGCCGTCGAGCCCGCGAAATCCCAGAAGCCCAACCTCTGCAGCCAGCCCCCGCCCCAGATCCAGTGGCCCGTGATCGGGTACAGGATGGCGACGAGGATGAACGAGAAGAGCATGAACGAGTGGAACTTGATCCGCTCCGCGACGGCGCCCGACACGATCGTCGCCGCTGTGCCGGCGAACACAAGCTGGAAGAAGAACTTCGCCCAGAACGGGACGGTCGCCCAGCTGATCGCCGAGTAGACGCCCTGGTAGGCGTCGCCCGCCGCCGGGCTGTTGTCGGCCCCCGCGGCGAACCACAGGCCCTTGAGTCCGGCGAACCCGGAGCCGTCGCCGAACATCAGCCCCCAGCCCAAGATGTAATAGGCCAGCGAGGCGATGCCGAACACGATGAAGTTCTTCGCAAGGATGTTCACCGTGTTCTTCGCCCGGCACAGGCCGGACTCCACCATGGCGAACCCCAGGTTCATGAAGAACACCAGGCAGGCCGTAATGAGCACCCACAGGGTATCGAGAGTGATCTTGTAGTTCGCGACCGTGTCCGCCATCTCCTGCGTGAACACCGGCCCGGCTTCCTGCGCCCGGGCCACCCCGGCCCATCCGGCCAGCATCAGCAAAGACAGCCCTCCGACCGCCCACCTGTTCCATTTCATAAGCATCCCTTTCATTCCGCGTCTTTCGCCAAGCCATCCGCACCGCGCGGGTGACGCTACGCGCTTTAGCAGCGCTCATGCCAAGCGACGCGGGAAACCGGAGGAAAGCAGTCGCATCGATCCAGGAACCAATGTGTTACATGAAATGCCTAAAATTAACCAAGCCCGTTATAACATACTATATTGTATCATAAAATACATATATCTACATTTATGTATATCCAAACGAGGGGCGCTGTCCGGAAGGGAAAAATTCGCGCGGGTCAGGGGCCGGCGTGGCGGTTTTTCTGGTACTCGATGATGCGGCGCTGGAGGAATTCGGCTTCGGCCCGGGTGATGTCCACCTCGGATTCGTAACCCTCCGCGAGGGCGCCGCGGCTGCCCATCAGGCCGTACCGGGCGTGGTCGAACTGGGAGATATCCATTTTCCAGGTCGGGTCGTGGGCATAAATAAAGTGGTGAACGGTCCGCTCCTGAACGGCGACGCGGAAACGGTTCAATTGCGTCCAGCTGGACGCCTTGTTGCGGCGCAGGTTGTCGGTGATGACGGCCTCGTAGACCACCTCGGCGCAGTTGGACGGCACGTTCCACAGCACCACGTCCAGTTCGCCGACGGTCCGGCCGGTCTCGTCATGGTAGGATATATTGGGCAACGCTTGCATCTGGCTCGGGTCGAATTGCTCCTTAAACTGAACGGCGGCCAGCGCCTCCATGACCGTCCCGATGCTGGCCCACTTGAATCCTTGCAGGTCGCGCAGTTGCTTGAAGTAGAGCTGGACCAGGGCGCGGCGCTCCTCGGGGATGTACGGGGGCCACGCGGTGATTTCCGTGCTGGCGGCCGAGTCGGCCGCGGGTTCCGCCGGAATCGCCTCCGGGGGCGCCGGGGGAGCCCGGAGCCAGACGAGGGCTGTGACGATGGCGGCCAGCAGCGCCAGGGGCACCATGTAGACCAGCGCGCGCCGCAACAAGCCGGGCCCCGCCGGCGATTCGGCGGCGCCCTCCGGCTTCTTCACCGGGCTGATCTTCAGCATACCCGTGGTCGGGGGGACGGACTCCGCGCCCAGCGGCGTGATCTGGGGGCCGCGGACTGGCGTGACGATCTTGATGGTCGTCGTGCGCACCGTGCCGGGCAGGATCCGGCGCAGGGCGGTCAGGGCCTCGGCGGCGCTGCCCCACCGCTCGTCCGGGGAGAACGAGAGGGCCTTCATCACCCAGTTGCACAGGGAGGGCGGCAGGTCGGGCCGCCAGTCGCCCAGCGGCTTGACGTTGTGCTCGAGGTGGCTCGTGATCACGCCGGGGATGGAATCGCCCTCGAAGGGATAGCGGCCGGCGAGCATGTAGTAGCAGACGCATCCGATGGCGTAGATGTCCGTGCGCGCGTCGAGCGGTTGGTGTTTGAGCTGCTCGGGCGCGATGAAGAAGATGGAGCCGTAGATCGAGGTGTTGCCCTCCATGCTCTGGACGGTCGGCTGGGTGACGAACCGCGCGAGCCCGAAATCCAGGATCTTGTACTGCCAGCCGCCGCTGGGCAGCCGCGTCCGCATGATGTTCTGCGGCTTGAGGTCGCGGTGGATCATCCCGGCCTGGTGCGCGGCGATCAGCGCCTCTAAGATCTGCTGGGAAGCCTCGGCGAAAGAGTCGCGGTCGAACGGCCCGCGCTGGATCACGCGGTCCAGCGTCTCGCCGTCCACGTACTCCATGATCACGTACGGCCCTTCGGGGTCCACGCCGAAGTCATGGATGGTCAGGATGTTGGGGTGCTGGATGGCGGCCAGCGTCATCGCCTCGCGCCAGAGCTTCTCGGTGCCGGCGCTGTCCTCGACCAGGTCGTCCGGCGGCCGCCAGCGCTTCACCGCCACGAAGCGGTGCAGTTGGAGGTCCCAGGCCTGGTAGACCATCCCGACCCCGCCGGCGCCCAGGGGGCGGCGGATTTCATAGCGGCCGGCCAGCACTTTCTTTTCGGGCTCTTTGGCCATGACCCGGACTCGAGCGGCGATTTCCCAAAGCGTCGGCAGCATAGCACCCCGCAGGTCCGGCCGTCGAGCCCTGTTCCCGCGGGAATCGCGCCTTGACCCTCCCCGCCGCCGGATTATGCTCGCCTCGTTTTCAAGCAAGGCGGTGCATGGTGGCCAAGAAAAAAGGTCCGCGTCATATCCTCTGGGCGCCCTGGCGCATGGAATACATCAAGCGGCCGCGCGAGAGCGGCTGCTTCCTGTGCAACAGCCTGCGCTCCCGCGCCGACCGGGCGAACGGCGTGGTCCTCCGCGGCCGGACCTGCGCCGTGGTCCTGAACCGCTACCCGTACACCGGCGGACACCTGATGGTCGCTCCGCTCCGGCACGTCGCGGCGCTTGACGGCCTGACCAAGCCCGAACTCAACGAGATGATACGCCTGATGATGCGATCGTTGGGCCTGCTGCGGAAGGCGCTTCACCCGCACGGATTCAACGTGGGGCTGAACATCGGCGAGGCGGCGGGCGCGGGGCTGAAGGACCACGTCCACCTGCACATCGTGCCGCGATGGAACGGCGACACGAACTTCATGCCCGTGCTCGGGAAAACCCAGGTGACGCCCGTTTCGCTCGGGTCGCTCTGGGATCTGCTGCGGGGAAAATAGCCGGCCGCGCGACTCACGCCACGCGTCGGGCCAGGACATCGAGCGCCTCGCGCCGGCCGACGGGCCGGACATCCAGGTGGTATTCCAGGAACCCGCTGAGCAGGGCCTCGATGGCTTGGATCTGGCGCGCGGAGCATTTCGTGTTCAGCGGCCCCTGCGGCAAACGGGCCTGCTGCCAGCCCGCGAGCATGCCGAGCACGTCGCCCCCGACACGCGGGCCGGAAGACGTCTTGTCCACGCAGCCCGCACAGAGCAAGCCTCCGCGAGCCGCTGCGAAATCCGAGCGGCGGGAGGATGACGCCAGTTCCGCTCCGCAAGCGGCGCAGTTCCGCAGGCGCGGCGACAGTCCGAGCGCCTCCAGCAGGCGCAGCTCGAACCAGAATACGAAGGGCTCCCCCGCACCGGCGGCTTCCAGGTGGTCGAGCGCGGAATCCAGCAACCGGAACAGGCTTTCATGCGGGGCCTCTGGCGGAACCGCCTGGGCAACGAGGCCGGCGAGATACGATGCCGTGGCGGCGGCCTTCCAGTCATGCCGCAATCCCGCGCGCCATTTCAGCGGCGAGCATTCGCGCGCGATGTGCAGGCCGCCGCGCTCGCGTCGGTGATACAGCAGTTCACAGGTGTAGAACAGGTCGTACTGGCCCAGGAACAGGCTGCGCGCGCGCTGGCTGCCCTTGATCATGGTGACGATCCGGCCCTGGTCCGGGGTCAGCCACGACACGATCCGGGACGTGTTGGAGAAGGGGTAGAGACGCAGCGCGAGGGCTGTCGTTTTGAGGATCATGAGGGCCCGGCGCCGGGCGCCGTATCGCGGCCCTCGCGCTCCGCCCAGTTCTGGAGCTTGTCCAAGAACGTAGGCCGGCTGTCCGCGCGGCCGGGAGCGCCCGGGTACACCGCCCCGCCGGAGACCACGAGCTTCATCGCGTCCCCGACGCCGATGGGCATCTTGTAGGTTTCGCTCTTCGGCACGAAGATGAACAGCCCGGAGGTCGGGTTCGGCGTGGTCGGGATGAACACGGCGACGAGGGGCGTGGCGACGCCGTCGGGCAGGTTGCGGATGAATTCCGGCGGCGCCGGGGTGGTTACGAAGCCCATGGAAAAGAGGCCTTTTCGCGGGTATTCCACGAGCACGACCTCCTGGAAGAGGGTCTGGCTCTGGGCCAGCAGGGCCTCGCCGACCTGCCGCACGGAGATGTAGATCTTGTTGAACACGGGAATGCGGGAAAGGATGGCGTCTCCGATGCGGTACAACCGAGCGCCGATCATATTCCGGATCAGCAGGCCGAGGAGGAAGAGCACCGCCAGGAAAATCAGCAAGGCAATCAGGCGGAACAGGATTTCCGGGTAGACCTCGCCCACCTTCCGCGGGACAAAGGGCATGATCCGGTCGGTGATGAGGGTGAAGAGCCACAGCACCACGAAGACCGCCACCGCGATGGGCGTGACCAGGAACAGGCCGGTCAGGATATTGTTGCGCAGCGCCTTGAGGATTTTACGAAACATGTTTGCATCCCGATGCTGCCGGATACCTTACAGGGCTTCGACCAAGGAGCAAGAGGAAAGGCGCCTCCCGACAACCGCGCATGTGTGTCGCCCATCCCTCGGCGGGATCAAGCCGCCCGACCCTCTCGCACCGCCGCACCATCGATACTGGAATCCATGATCACACTTTTAGAAGTGTGAGCAGAACCATTAACAAGTCTCGCATGGCAATTATACGTATTATTCTTGTGTGCAATCTGATATGACCATGACCGCCATGCTCACACTTCTAGAAGTGTGAGCATAATACATGAACAGGGGACGCGGGCTTGTTGTGGTTTTCTTCCCGGCGGGCGACTCGGCACAATAGAATGGACGAGGAGAACGTACTAGGAGTATCAGAAGGGGAGGCTTGGCCATGAAGATGCAAGCGGCGGTCCGATTGCTCGCGGGCGCCCTCGCCCTCGTCGGCGCCACGGCGCGGGCCGGAAACGGCTCGGACTTTCTCCAACTCGAGCGCGACATTCCTTCGCTCTACCTGCTGAACGGTTTGTTCCTGACGCCGGGACAGAACGCCGGCCTGGCCGCCCGGCTGTCCGAGATGGAGCGGATGGAAACGGAGGCCGCCGCCCGGGTCGAGTCGCTGGTCCGGCGATACGGCGACGCAGACGCCCTCGCCCGCCTGGCGGGCCGCAACGGCGGCGAGGGCCGCATGGCGCGACCGCCGCCCGAACTCAAGGATATTCAGGCCCAGCGCGAAGAACGGGAGCGACAGGTCCGCGGCCTGGCGCGGGAGGTCTATGGCCTGCTGACGCCCGCCCAGGTCGAGATCATCGACCGCTTCACGCCCTGTTTCATCCCCCCCGGCGACTTCCGCGACCCGGTGCGCGTCGGGCAGGCCGAAAATCATCTCGGCGTCGGGGAGCCGATCCTGAAGCGCCTTCGCGAAGTTCCGGAATTCCGGCTCGACGAAGCCCGCGACCGCGCGACCGAGGCCCTGACGCGCTATGTGCTCCAGAAGCGCCGCGTGAAATACAGCGAGGAGGCGGAGGCCGGCGTCCGGAAGGAAATCGAAACCGCCCTCGACCAGGAGCTGCCGCGCATCCGGTCGTTGAGCGACGTGGACCTCGAACTGGAAAAGGAGGATATCCTGTGCCGCCTCATCCCCCTCGAGGAGCGCCCGGCTTCAACGGACGAACAGCTCAAGCTGATCGGCCTGTACGTGCTTAATCCCGGCTGCCTGGATGTCGTGCGAAAGCGCGCGAACACGCCGGTCCCGGCCGTCTCGCCGCGCGAGGCCTCGGCGCCACGGCCCGCCGATACGCTGGGAAGCGCCCAGCGGCTGAAGGCCGTCCGGCTGCTGGCCGGGCTGGACCTGACGGAGGGACAGGCCGATCGCCTGCTGCCCGTCGCCCGGTCCGCCCGCGACGCCCGCGCCGAGGTGCATGCCCGCGCCGAGGAAGTGAAGGCCAAGGCCCTGACCGATTACCGCCAACTCCGCGCCGAACTGGCGGACGGCAACCCCACGCGGGAGACCGAGCAGGCCTGCCAGCGCTGGCACCAGGCGGTGAAGACGATCTACGAGCAGGACCTGTTCGCCGCGCTGCGCCCGTACGAGGAGCAGGCGGAGCAGGTCCTGACGGCCAACCAGTCGGCGATGTTCGCCGCGGCCCCGAACCCGCCGTCGCCCGACCAGGGCGGCCCGATGCCCGCCCGCCGCCAGCACCACCTGGCCCTGCGGACCCTCGAAGAGGCCCGGGCCATGTCCCCCGCGCAGTTCCAGCGCGACGGCGCGGACCTGGCCGACCGCTTCGTCCGGGAATGCGTCGGCCAGGAACCGGACATGGGCGTGGATATCCCCACCGAAAGCGAGCGCGCGCAGGACGTCCTCGAAAAGGCCCGCGGGATGAGCCAGGGGGCGTTCCGGCGGCAATTGCGCGACCTGGTGGCCGAGATGAGCCCGCGCCGCTCGGCTCCCCGGGAAACCGCCTACGGGACCAAGTACGACCGGGGCGAACCGTTGCCGGTCCTGGGGCCCGGCGCCGAACTGCTCTTCACCGACGCCGGGGTGGAACTGCTTTCCAAGCTGGCGAGATGACCCGATGACCGCCCGGTATACACGACGCCAGTTCCTGGGCCGCTGCGCGTGCGGCGGACTGGGCGCGGCCCTCGGCGCCGCGATCCCCTGCCCCGCGTTCGCCCAGGACCGGCGCGCCGCGCGCTGGGCCGCGGCAGGCGACCTGCGCGAGGCGGCCTTCTGGGAGCCGGCCGGCGACGGGCGCACCCGGTGCCTGACCTGCCCCAACGAGTGCGTGTGCGCCGAAGGCGGCGTCACCGCCTGCCGCACGCGAATCAACCTGGGCGGGCGGCTCTACTCCATGACGTACGGCCGGCCCTGCGTCGTGTTCCAGGACGCGCTGGAAAAGAACCCGCTCTACCACGTCACCCCCGGCCAGGAGGCGCTCGGCATCGGGACGGCCGGCTGCAACCTGCGCTGCCTGTACTGCCAGAACTGGGAGTTCTCCCAGTACGGCCCGTGGGAGACGCGCAACATGAGCCTGGCGCCGGACGCGCTCGTCGAGCGCGCCGTCTCCCGCGGCCTGAAGTGGATCACCTTTTCCTACACCGAGCCCGTCGCCTACCTCGAGTATGCCCTGGACGTCGCGCGCCTCGCGAAACAGCGCGGCCTGCGCTGCGCGGTGGTCACGGGTGGATTCATCCACCCGAAGCCGCTGGCGGCCCTGCTGGAATGCGGCGCGGCGTTCAGCGTGACCCTGAAGGGCGCCGACGAGCAGTTCTACCGGGACGTCGTCGCGTGCCCGCGGGACAGCGTCTGGCAGACCATCCGCTCCATCGCGCAGTCCGGCCGCTGGATCGAGGTGGTCAACCTCATCGTGCCGACGATGAACGACCAGCCGGAGGGGATCCGCGCCATCGCGCGGTCGCTTGCGGGGCTGAACCCGGACATCCCGCTGCACTTCCTGCGCTTCGCGCCCGCGTACAAGCTCAAGCACCTGCCGCCGACGCCGCGCGAGACGCTGGAGCAGGCGCGGGATATCGCCATGAAAGAAGGCCTGCGATTTGTCTATCTCGCCAACCTGCCCGGCCACGAGGGCGCCTCGACGGTCTGTCCCGCCTGCCGGCGGACGCTGATCGAGCGGGTCGGGTTCAAGGTCCTGCGCAACGACATCCGCGGCGGCCGCTGCCCCGCCTGCCAGGCCAAGGTGCCGGGGGTGGACCTGGGGTAATTCAGCGGCGGCCGGGGCCGGCCGCCCTCCAGAGAGCCGCCAGCAAGCCCTCGTTTTCCGCTGCGCGCAGCCAGGCCTGCTCCTGCCGGAGCATGGCGCGGCGGCGGGCGGGGGTGTCGTCCACGGCGCCGGCCAGATGGTGGAGGCCGTGGGCGATGTAGAGCGCGAGTTCGGCCTCGCCCCGGGGGCCGGCCCCGCCGACGGCCAGGGCACGCTCGACGTTGACGATCACGTCGCCGCCCGGCGGCGAGATGTAGGGCTGGGTGATGACGTCGGTGGGCCAGGCCTTCCCGAAGCAGGCGGCATTCACGGGGACGATGCCCTCGTCGTCCGTGAAGGTGACCGCCAGTTCGCTCCAGGGGGCGAGGCCCGAATCACGGGCGATCCGGTCCGCCAGCCACCGGGTCGCTTTCTTCAGGTTCGCCGTCTTCAGAGAGATCCGGCTCTGCCGGTTGTGGAGGCTTAGTTTCATCCGGGGGATAGGCAATGCGCACGTGCAGCATGTTGGCCAGGCTGAAGACGAATGAGCGCCGGATCGTGGCCAGTTCCCCGAGGGTCAGCGGGCATTCGTCGAACTGGCCGTCCTGGAGCTTTCCGGCGGCGATGTCATGGACCAGGTTCTCGATGCGGGCGGGCGTGGGATCCTCCAGCGCCCGCGCGGCGGCCTCGACGGAATCCGCGAGGGCCAGGATCGCCATCTCGCGGGTCTGCGGGCGGCGGCCGCCGTAGCGGTATTCCTGGTCGGGGACCGCCGACTCGTTCGCCTCGCCCTCCTCCTTCTGCTGGCGGGCGCGGTGGTAGAAATAGGACACCAGCCCGTTGCCGTGGTGCTGCTCGACGCCGGCGGCGACGCTGGCGGGGATGCGGTAGCGGCGGGCGAGGCCGAGCCCCTCCTTGACGTGGGAGGTGATGATCAGGCTGCTCATGCGCGGCGCCAGGGTGTCGTGCGGGTTCACGCCGGGGCGCATGTTCTCGATGAAGAACTCGGGCTTGGCCAGCTTGCCGATGTCGTGGAAGTACGCCGCGGCGCGGACGAGCAGCGTGTTGGCCCCGATCTTCTGCGCCGCCTCCTGGGCGAGATTGGCGACGACTATGCTGTGGTGATACGTGCCCGGCGCCTCCATCGCGAGGCGCTGCAGCAGGGGGTGGCTCAAGTCGCAGAGTTCGAGGAGCGTCAGGTTGGTCGTCACGCGGAACGCCCATTCCAGCAGAGGGATCAGCAGGATGGCCAGCAGGGCGTAGACCATGCCGCCCGCCAGGCCCGTCCCGGCCTGGATCAGCAGCGCCGTCCGCGGCAGGCCGCGCACGGCGGCGAACGCGATCACCGCCAGGACCTCGGCCAGCCCGATCAGGACGCCGGCCCGGTAGATCCGGGAGCGCTGGCGCACGTCCCGCGCCGAGAGCGTGGCCACGGCGGTGACGAACAGGCCCAGGAGCAGCATGCTGAAGCTCTGGTCGAACAGGATCGCCATCACCAGGCTGTTCCACACGCCCACCATGAGGGCCGCCGGCACGCCGAGCAGGATCACCGCCAGCAGCGGCGACAGGGCGAGGGGCAGCACGAACTCGATCAGCGCGGGCGAGAGCAACCCGGTGCGGCCGGCCACGTTCACCGCGAAGCGCGTCGGGCCCAGCGAGACCAGCGAGATCACGATCAGCAGCAGGAGGAGCCGCGGGTTCTGCAGCAGCGCGGGGGACAGGACGTGCAGCAGGCCCGCGCCCGCGATCAGCGCGCCCAGGAGCAGGCCCGCGTTGCCGATCTGCTTCAGCAGCAGGTCGTACGGCGACTCCAGCTGCCGGCGCCGGCGCTCGTGCTTCTGCAGGTACTCCAGCACCTGCGGGGTCACCGGCTCGCCCGCCTCCACCAGCATCGTGCCGGCCGTCACGCGGACGATCGCCGGCTCGACGGCCACGCCGGCCGCCCGGCGCTGCTCGGCGGTGGTGCGGGGATCGTAGGCCAGGTTCGGGCCGACCCACGGCTTCAGCAGCGCCCGGAGGGCCTCCCGCGGGAGCGCGTTCTCGCCGACCTTCTCCGGGATGCGCTTGACCATGGCGTCCACCGCGGCGGCGGGCAGCGGCAACTCGTCCAGCGGCAGCGGGCTGCGCCACGCGCCGTCCGCCGCCTGCACGCCGATGGCCCCGGTTGACGCCAGGCCCTGGAAAGCGGACGCCTTTTCATCGGGCGAGATGATGCCGTGCCCCCAGACCTCGCGCGCGGCCTTCTTGATGGCGTCCCGCGCGCCGGCCTCCGCGCCGGCGGGGAAGAGGGCCTGTACTTCGTCGGGCGTCAGCGGAAGGCCCAGCAGGTCGAGCGCGTTGCCCAGGGCGCGCACCAGGCCCTCGGGATCCGGAGCCGGCAGGCCGGCCTGGCGCTCCCGCTCGGCCATGAGCCGGTCGACGAGCTTGTCCAGCGCGCGGGCGGCGGTGTTCAACGGGGTCGCGTCGATGGTGAAGGCGGGCGGGACGGCGTTCGCCGCCTGCTGCCGGTTCATCTCGGTCCGCGCGAGGTCCTCGCATTTGAAATCCACCTGGGCCACCACGGTGACGGGGGCGCGCTGGCCCGGGGTAAGCCCGCTGTAGGGCCGGTCGGGCGTGAGGTTCAGGACCACCAGAGCGGAGACCCACAGGAGGAGGCCGAGGAGCAGCGGCAGGGTCGGCACCGGCGCGCGCGCCGTCTTGCGCGCGGCCAGGAGCGGGGCGCGCCGGAACGCCCGGCCTCTGCTCCAGGGGAGGATCATTACTTGGCGGACTCCTGTTCCGCCGGCGGGGCCGCCGCCTCGCGGGACTCGCGGTAGGCCTGGATGATCTTCTGGACCAGCTCGTGGCGGACCACGTCCGCGTCCGACAGCTCGATGATCGAAATGCCCTCCACGGCGCGCAGTGTGCGCCGGGCCTCGAGCAGGCCCGAGGTCTTGTAGGGCGGCAGGTCCACCTGGGTCAGGTCGCCGGTGATCACGCACTTCGAGTCGAAGCCGAGGCGCGTCAGGAACATCAGCATCTGCTCCGGCGTCGTGTTCTGGGCCTCGTCCAGGATGACGAAGGCGTGGTTCAGCGTGCGGCCGCGCATGTAGGCCAGCGGCGCGACCTCGATGATCCCGCGCACCATGTGCCGCTCGATGTCGTCCGGCGTCATCATGTCGTAGAGGGCATCGTAGAGCGGGCGCAGGTAGGGCAGCACCTTCTGGTGCATATCGCCGGGCAGGAAGCCCAGCGCCTCGCCGGCCTCCACGGCGGGCCGGGTCAGGATGATGCGGCTGACCTCGTTGCGCAGCAGGGTGGACACCGCCATCGCCATGGCCAGGTAGGTCTTGCCCGTGCCCGCCGGCCCGATGCCGAACGAGATGTCCGTCCCGCGGATCGCTTCCACGTAGGCGTGCTGGCCGAAGGTGCGCGGAAAGACCGGGGCCTTGCCGGGGCTCACGTCGATCCGGCAGGCATGCAACTGGGTCAGGGCCTGCTCCCGGCCTTCGCGGAAAGCCCGCAGGGCAAACATCACCGTGTGCTCGCGCAGGCTGATGCCGGCGCTGCGCGCCCGGCGCAGGATGTCCACAAAACGCAGCGCGGCGGCGGCCTTCGCGGGATCCCCCTCCGCCAGCAGCCACGTGTCGCGCGCCGTGAGCCGAACCCCCAGGGCGTCCTCAATGCGGGCCAGGTACTCGAGCCGCTTGCCGGTGACATCCTGCGCTTCCCGCGCGTTATCGAAGTGTATTTTCAGCTCGTCCACCAGCGCAACCTTTTAATCATTAATTAGATGTGATTATTTCGCGGAGTCCGAAATCCGGGGGCCCGATGTCAGACCGGGATTGTGCGCCCCTCCCCCTTCTATGAATAAGCCGTAACTGTAACCCGCCCCGCGCAGGCGTCAACGGCAATTACGCTGCGCCATGCAAATGTCAAGAAATAACGAGTGCGCAGAAGCGGTCTTGTGAATGGGCTTGAGTGGCGGCCGGTCTCGGCCTAGTCTCCGCCTTCGGTTCTGCCATGATAAGCACCGTATTGAAGCTCATGGTCCGGCTGGCCGTCATCCTGGCGGCCATCCTGGTGGCGCTTTTCGCCGGGGAATTGCTGCGGTTTTACATCCTGCTCTACCGTATTCGACCCCTGTTTGCCGATATCTACTCCTGGATCGTCGTCCTGATCCTGGTCTCGGTGCTGGTGTACATCCTTTATCTGCTCCGCCGCCACCCGCCCATCCCCCAGCCCCCCCGCGTCACCGGGCGGGAACCGGACCACGTGCGCATGCGGAAATACTGCCGATACCTTGTGGATTACCTGAATCACATGGCCCGCAACCCGAATCTCGGCGCCGACCGCCAATCGGTTCTCCGGCAGGGCGCCGGCGAAATCCGCGAGGTGCTGGGCGCCCACCCGCTCAACGAGGACCTCGCCCGGCTGATCCTCAAGACCGAGGAGCAGGTGGTGCTCCCGGCCCTGGCCGAACTCAACGCCCTGGCCTCCGCCGAGGTGCGGCACAGCGTCCGCGACGTGATGATGGGCGTGACCTTGAGCCCCTACCAGGCCCTCGACCTGATCATGGTGTCCTACCGCAACCTGGCGATGGCCGGCCGCATCGTCCGCCTCTACCACGGCCGCCCCGCGCCCGGCGACTCGTGGCGCATCCTCCGGGATGTCCTGGTCACCGTGGCCACCGTGAACGCGCTGGGCCTGACCCGCAAGCTGTTCGCCAGCCTGCTGTCCGAGGTCCCGCTGGTCGGCCGCGTCGTGGAAGGCATCGGGCAGGGCCTCGGCGCCGGACTGATGACCTCGATCACCGGCCACGCCGCCATGGACCGCTGCATGTCGTTCCGCGGCTGGAACGCCGAGGAGGAGCGCCGGTCGCTCGGCGAGCGCATGGCCGGCTTCCTGGCGGACGTCCGGGACCTGTTCACGAAGGATCTCCTGCCGCAGTTGAAGGGCCTGATCCGCTCCGGGGCCCAGCCCGGCGCGGCGGACCAGCCCGGGTTCTGGGACTCGATCGCCCACGGCATCGGCTCGGCCGTGGACCTGACGGCCCGCATGGCCGACACGCTGGTGGTGCAGCCCGTCGTCGCCGTCGGCGCCGGCGTCGTGCAGGCCGGCACCTACCTGACGCGCGGCGCCGTCCAGGCGGGCCAGACCGCCGTCCGCGTGACGCGGCGCCGGGTCCGGCACGCCAGCACCGGCGCGGGCCGGGTCCTGCGCACCTTCGGCCAGCGCCTGTACTACCTCTTCCGGGGACCGCGGTGAAATCGGGTTTCAACGTCCAACAGCCAACGTCCAACAACCGGCATCCAACCCTTGGACGCTGGACGTTGGAGGCTGAGCGTCGGACGTTCGGCGCTGCGCGCCACCCCCGTCCCGGCGCCATCGATCCATGAAAAAACAAACCGTCCAGCACCTCCTGCCGAGCACCCCGCTGCTGGTGCCCTACGGCGCGCACGTCGTGGAAAAAGGCGTCCAGTTCACCCTGTTCAGCCGGCACGCCTCGCGCGTGTGGCTGATGCTCTTCGACAACCCGGACGACGCCGAGCCCGCCGAGGAGCTCGAGCTGTCCCCGGACCGCAACCGCATCGGCGACATCTGGCACCTGCACGTCGAGGACGCGCGCGAAGGCCAGTTCTATCTCTACCGCATGGACGGGCGGACGCCGCGGGGCGTGGCCAACTTCTACGACCCGGACCAGTGGCTGCTGGACCCGTATGCCCTGGCGGTCGCGGGCGCCCCGAAGTGGGGCGACGCGCGCGGCCTGAAGGCGGGCGAGACGCCGAAGGACGGGCCGCTGTTCCCCAAGGGCGTGATCGTCCGCGACGACTTCGACTGGACCGAGGACCGGACGCTGCGCATCCCGCTGGCCGACACGGTCATGTACGAGATGCACCTGCGCGGCTACACGGCGCATCCGTCCTCGGGCGTCGGGGCGCCCGGCACGTACCGCGGGCTGATCGAGAAGATCCCCCACCTGCGCGACCTGGGCGTCACGGCCGTCGAGCTGCTGCCGATCCAGGAATTCAACGAGATGGAGTACTACCAGGCCGACGACCCGCGCCGCGACCTGCGCAACTTCTGGGGCTACAGCACGCTCGCGTTCTTCGCCCCGAACGGACGCTACGCCCGCGACGGCGTCTACGGCCGGCAGGTCCGCGAGTTCAAGCAGCTCGTCATGGCCCTGCACCAGGCCGGCATCGAGGTCATCCTCGACGTCGTCTTCAACCACACCGCCGAGAACGGCGACGGCGGGCCGACCTACTCGTTCCGCGGGATCGACAACGCGATCTTCTACCTCATGGAGGAGGGCCGCCCCCACTACCGGAACTTCACCGGCTGCGGCAACACGGTCAACAGCAACCACCCCGTCGTCCGCGACTTCATCATGAACTGCCTGCGGTACTGGGTCCTCCACATGCACGTGGACGGCTTCCGGTTCGACCTCGCCAGCATCCTCACGCGCGGCGCGGACGGCGAGCTGCTGCCCGACCCGCCCATCGTCGAGCACATCGCCGAGGACCCCGCCCTGCGCGACACGAAGATCATCGCCGAGGCCTGGGACGCCGCCGGCGCCTACCAGGTCGGCACCTTCCCCAACGAGCGCTGGTCCGAGTGGAACGGCAAGTATCGCGACGAGATCCGGCGCTACTGGAAGGGCGACCCGGGGATGCTCGGCCAGCTCGCCATGCGCCTGACCGGCAGCGCGGACCTCTACGACAAGCTCGGCCAGACCCCGATGAAGAGCATCAACTTCATCACCTGCCACGACGGCTTCACGCTCCGCGACCTGGTCTCGTACGACGGCAAGCACAACGAGGCCAACGGCGAGAAGAACCGCGACGGCGAGAACCACAACCACGGCAGCGGCTACGGCGTCGAGGGTCCGACCGACGACCCCGACATCCTCGCCGTCCGCCGGCGGCAGCAGAAGAACCTCCTGACCACCCTCTTCCTGTCCATGGGCGTGCCCATGGTGCTCGCCGGCGACGAATTTTCGCGGACGCAGCAGGGCAACAACAACGCCTACTGCCAGGACAACGAGATCAGCTGGGTGGATTGGAGCCTGCTCGAGGCGAACCGGGACCTGCATGCCTTCGTGAAAAAACTCATCGCCTTCCGCAAGGCGCACCCGTCCCTGCGCCGCACCCGCTTCCTGAACGGGAAGAAGCCCGAGGCGACCAACGCGGACATCACGTGGCACGGCATCAACGGCCGCGCCCCGGACTGGGAAAAGGACTGCGCCATCGCCTGCGTGCTCAACGGCCGGTCGGAGCATACCGGCGGGCCGGAGGACGACGACAGCCTCTTCATGATCTTCAACGCCGGGACGGAGCCCGCGACGTTCATGGTCCCGCCGCCGCCCGACAAGCCGTGGGCGCTGGCGCTGACCACGGAGGAGAACCCTCCGATGTGGTATCGCGTCAAGGGCGTGTTCACCGCCGACGCGCGCTCCACCTCGGTCCTGGCCTCCGCGCCCTTCCGCCGGTTCTGGCGGTGATCGGACTCTTCCCCGGCGGAATCTATCGGGTGGCCGTCGCGCTCCGTCGCGATGGCCGCCCGTACGCGGAACGCCCGCGCCACCTTCCTGTGTTCAACCGTTCGTCCACGCGACCACGCGGCACTATCGGCTGTCCGTTCGGACCGCCGTCTCATCCGCGATCCATTTCATGAACGGCGCATGCCCCCGCTCCAACGGCCAGGCGACGATGCAGGGCACTTCGTAACTGTGGCGTTTCCGGATCGCGGCGATCGCGGCGGGCAGGCGCGGCTCCGAGGTCTTGGCCAGCGCCGCCACTTCGCGCCCGTCTTCCACCCGGCCCTTCCACCGGTAGATCGAGCGGATACGTCCGAGGATGTTCACGCACGCCGCCAGGCGATCCCGCACCAGCGCGCGCCCGATCTTCCCCGCCTCCGCCGCCGTCCCGGCCGTGAAATAAATCATCCACGTCTTCATGGAGCGCTCCCGTTTTGCCTGCCGATCATCGCTATCATTTTTTAGAATAGGCGGCAACACCGGGCCGTCCCGGATCGAAACCGCAAATCTTATCCCATTTATGATAAACGGATTACAAATCAATTACACATCGGAATTGATCGCTGGTACGAAAGCTGCATATTATTTTATGGGTTTTATGCGCGCGCGAACGATAGCGGCAGTCATTGTGACGACCGGCCTTTTTGGGTCAGGGTGCGCGAGCATGCCGGAGCGCTACAAGCCCGCCACGCAGGGGCGGCTGGATAACGCCGAGCAAGACCCCGCGCTCGAGATCGCGCTGAAGGCGGACACCCCGGTGATCTCCATCGGCGAGCCGCTGTACCTGGACGTCGCCATCCGCAACGTGAGCGAAGAGCGCGTGTGGCTGCCCCGCCAGCCGACGGTGCTGGTGAGCTGGATCTACCCGAACGGCGTGCACGATAATTTCCTCAAGGAAATTCGCGAGGAAGAACACCTCGAGCGCAGCGAACTGGTGTGCCTGGAGCCGGGCCAGCAGATCGCCCAGCGCGTCGAAATCCGCACCTACTACTTTGATCGCCCGGGCATCACCGAGTTCCGGGCGAGGCTCTACGGCGCCCGCAACACGAACCCGAAGACCGCGGAGACCTGGACTGGCCGCCTGCAGTCGAATTCCTTCGGCGTGATGGTTGAGCGCGCTAAAAAAAAGATGTCCGACTACCGGATCGTGACTGGCGCCTGCCCTGACGGGCCGGGGGCGTGACGGCTCCGCCGGAGGCGTCGCCCTAGCCTTGGATTTCCAGCACGGCCCAGCCTCGCGGCGGCAGGGCCAAGCGTCCCCGCCGCGCCGTTTTCCCGGTCCACAGGTCGCGCGCCGGTTTCTCCAGCCGGATTTCCGCCGGCGCGTCGCCCGCGTTGAGCACGACGCGAATCGAGGTCTTCCGGTCGAAACGCTCGAAGGCTAGCAACCGTTCGCTGCCGGTGTCCAACCAACGCAACCGGCCGCGCCGCAGCACGTGGCGCTCCTTCCGCAGGGCGATCGCCCGGCGAGTAAAGGCGAACAGGTCCCGGTCGGGCTTTCTCGGGTTCGACGGACACCGGCCGGTCAGCGTGCGCGTTTCCGGCGCGTGCTCGATGTCGTCCCAGAGCATGGGCTGCCGGTTGTCGGGGTCGTTGGCGCCCCACATGCCGACCTCGGTCCCGTAGTAGAGCATCGGCGCGCCGAGGCAGGTCATCTGGAACACGATCATCTGCCGGAGGGCGTCCATCGCCTTCGGCCCGGGCCGCGTGGTCTTCAGCCCCGGGTTCTCGCGGGCCTTGGGATAATTGAAGTAGCTGTCCCAGTCGCGGAACGGCGGGCAGGCGTTCTCCAGGAACGTCAGGACGCGGCCGGTGTCGTGCGAGTCCAGCAGGTTCTGGAGCGCGTAGTTCACCGCCCGCGGATACCGGCGCCACAACTCGTCCAGCTTCGCGCGCAGTTCGGAGGCCGGCAGCGCGTCCGGCGAGGGCGAGAAGAACCCGAGCGTCGGGTAGAGCCACATGTAGTTCATCACGGCGTCGAATTCGTCGCCCCGCAGGAACTCGTCCGCGTAGCCGACGACCTCGCCGGTCGTATAGGCCTGGGGGTTGATCTTCTTCACGTGCCGCGCCCAGCTTTTCCAGAAGCCGTGCGGCACACAGAAGGCGACGTCCAGCCGCCAGCCGTCCACGCCGTCGGCCGGGTCGCCGTCGCCGTCCGGGTCCATCCAGCGGCGCGTGATGGCGAAGATGTAGTCGCGCACGGGCTTGGCCAGCGTGGTCTTGCTCCGCGCCAACTCGGGCAGCCCGGCGTGGTTGAACCAGCCCTGGTAGTCGAACGTGCCGTCGGCGCGCCATTCCTTGATGCGGAACCAGTCCCGGTACCGGGAGTTCCGCTTGTTCTTCACCAGGTCGCGGAATCCGAAGAAGTGCGTGCCGACGTGGTTGAAGACGCCGTCGAGGATGATCCGCATGCCGCGCCGGTGCACGTCCGCGACGAGGTCTGCGAGATAGCGGTCCGCCGCGGTCCAGATCCACGTCCTTGGATCTTCCGTCTCGTTCGCCGCCGCGATCAACGCCAGGTCGCCTTCGCGGTCGGGCCCGAAGGTCGGGTCGACGTGGTGGAGGCAGGCGGCGTCGTACTTGTGCAGGGACGGCGCCATGAAGATGGGATTCAGGTAGATCGCGTTGACGCCGAGGTCCTGGAGGTAGTCCAGTTTCTCGCGGAGCCCGACGAGGTCGCCGCCGAACCGGCGGTGGAACACGGAGCGGTAGAACTCGCCGCGCGCCTTCTCCCAGTCCGCCTGCGCGTACCAGTCCATGCCCCACGGCGAGACCTTCCAGCCGGGAACCGGCCTCGCGTCCATGTCCTCGGGCCGGGGGTCGCTGGCCGGGCAGCCGCTGCGGAAGCGCTCGGGGAAGACCTGGTACCAGATCGCGTCGGCGGCCCAGTCGGGCACACGGACCTTCGGCTTCGAGGCGGGCGGGCGTCGTTTCATCGTCGGGTCTCCGGGAAATGGCGCGGCATTATACGCGGCCCCGGCGGGCCGTCAACGGCGCCCCTGCTTGTCCTTGCCTTTTGGAGCGCCGGGGTCCAAAATACACACAGGGACAGCTGTTCGAACCACAAGGAGGGCGTCATGCAGAAAAGGATCAGGAGCGTGGCGTGTTTCATGGTGTTTCTGATGGGGTTCGGAACCTGGGCCGCCGTGGTGCCGTATGCAAAGAGGCTGTATCCGGCCGGGGATGTTGCCGCCTTCAGCACGCTGACCGTTCCAGCCGGAAAAGTGGTGGTCTTCGACCACATGCAATTCACATCGAGGACCGTTTCGATTCTGTTTAAAATCAACACGGCCGGTTCCGGCATCGACAGCATCAGCGGCGCATACTACATGTACATCACGAACCCCTCCCCGGGACAACTCACGGCAACACCGGCCCCCATCCGCCTGATGGGGGGATGGGCCATCTCCAACCTTTCCAGCACGGCGATCACTTTTTTCGGCCTGGCCATGGATGACGACGACCTGTACGCCGGCGTCGGCAACGAGATCGACAGCCTGAACCTGGCCGGCGGAACGCTGCTCGGCGGGATCCAGCTCGATTCGCCGCGGCCCGTCGTCGCCGTCGTCGAGCAGTCCGAGGATCTGAAGACATGGACTGAAGACGCCGACGCGGCTGTCCAGAAAGGCGATGCGCCGGCGCAGTTGGAATTCACCACGACGCCCGCCGACGCGGGGGCCGCGTTCCGGGTCAAGGCCCGCGCCCTGCCGTAGGCCCGCGGCGCCGGCCCGAAAAAGCTTTCATCCTCCGAAGCCGCTGTGGGAAACTGCCCGCCGTACGCTCTATCACGGAGGATACCATGAGCGATGATTCGTTCCCGGTTCCCGTTCACGGCCGCCCCAAGCCGCGGGGCGCCGCGCTGCCCGTGTTCGCGGGCGGCGGCGCGCTGCTCGTGATCGCCCTGGTCCTCGCGCTGCCGCTCTGGATCTGGTTCTTCTGGCGGATCGAGCCGGCAGCCGGCGAGATCGCGATCCTGATCCACAAGACCGGCGCGGACCTGCCCTCGGGCCAGATCCTCGCGCTGGAGCCGGGCCAGAAGGGCATCCAGCTCGAGGTCCTCCCGGAGGGGCGCTACTTCCGCAACCCCTACTCGTGGGGCTGGAAGATCGCGGCGATGACCGACATCCCGGCGGGCAAGCTCGGCGTCCTGACCCGCCTGTACGGGGCCGACCTGCCGCCCGGCGAGATCGTCGCCGGCGAGGGCACCAAGGGCATCCTGGCCGACGTCCTGCGCCCCGGGAAATACCGCATCAACCCGTACGCCTACGACGTGGAGCACTTCGACGCCATTTCCATCCGGCCCGGCTCGGTCGGCGTCGTGACCTCGCTCGCCGGGCGCGACGTGCTGAACAGCGAACTGAAGCCCGAGGAGCGCAACACGTTCCTCGTCGGCGCGGGGCTCAAGGGCGTGGTGCCCGAGGTGCTCGAGCCCGGGACGTATTACCTCAACCCCTACCTCTTCGCCGTCTCGGAGGTGAACCTCCAGAGCCAGCGGTTCGAGATGAGCGGGGACGATGCGATCACCTTCCTGACCGTGGACGGCTTCACGGTGAACGTCGAGGGCACGCTGGAATATGCCGTGATCCGGGAGAAGGCCGCGCTGATCACGCATCGCGTCGGCGACATGGACGACATCCTGAAGAAGGTCATCCTGCCGCGCGCCCGCGGTTTCAGCCGTATTGAGGGCAGCAAGCACCCGGCCATCAACTTCATCGTCGGCGAGACGCGCCAGCAGTTCCAGGACAACCTCGAGGCCCACCTGCGCGACAAGTGCGCGGACTGGGGCGTGGCGATCAAGTCGGTGCTGATCCGCAACATCAAGCCTCCGGACGAGATCGCCAGCGTCATCCGCGAGCGCGAGGTCGCCGTCCAGAACGCGCGGAAGTTCGACCAGCAGATCGAGCAGGCGAAGTCCAAGGCCGAGCTGGGCCGCCAGGAGATGCTCGCGGAGCAGAACAAGCTGAAGGTCGAGGCCGACACGGTCCGCATCCGCGCCGTCATCCGCGCGCAGCAGGACATGGCCGTGCGCCTGACCGCCGCGCGCAAGGACCTCGAGGTCGCCCAGGTCGAGAACGAAGCGGCGGACTTCCAGGTCCAGGCGCGCCTGTCCGGGGCCGAGGCGGAGCGGGACGTGATCAAGCTGAACAACGAGGCGCAGGCCGGCGTGCTCCGGGGCCAGGTCAAGGCCTTCCGCACGGGCATGAACTTCGCCCGCTACACGCTCTACCGCAAGCTTGCGCCCCGCATCGCGACGATCCTGACCGGAGACCAGAAGGACGGACTGGGCGCCGTCTTCCTCCCCTTCCTTCCCGACGGGAAGGAGGTGTCCCAATGAAATCCTCCCTCGTTCTCGTTCTCGTCCTCGTTCTCGTCGTCCTCGGCGCCTGGCTCCTCTGGCAGTGGGGCTTCTGCCGCTTCTACGTCGAGGCGGACGAGATGGCGGTGATCATCGCCAAGATCGGCGACCCGCTGCCGCCCGGACAGATCCTCGCCAAGCCCGGCCAGAAGGGCGTCCAGGAGGCGGTCCTCGGCGAGGGCCGTCATTTCCTGAACCCGTGGCTGTACGAGCGGGTGATCAAGCCGGTCATCGTGATCCCGCCCGGCAAGGTCGGCGTGGTCACGTCGAAGGTCGGCGACGACCTTCCGCAGGACGAGTTCCTGGCCGAGCCCGGCCAGAAGGGCATCTGGCGCGGCGTCCTCGGTCCGGGCAAGTACCGCCTGAACCCGTACGGCTACCAGGTGGAGATCGCCAACGCCATCAGCATCCCCGTCGGCTACGTCGGCGTCATCACGTCGCTGTCCGGCGAGCAGGCCCCGCCGGGCCAGTTCGCCGAGGCCGGCCAGAAGGGCATCCGCAAGGACATCCTCCAGCCCGGCCTCTACTACATCAACCCCAAGGCCCTCAAGACCGACGTGCTGGAGATCGGCGTCAACCAGGTCTCGCTGATCGGCAAGGCCGGCGGCGAGGTGATCACCAAGACCCAGATCGCCAGCCAGAACGTCGCGATGGAGCAGCTCCAGCGGCAGGTCCTGGACGAGCAGAAGGACAAGCGGATCTCGTACGCGAAACGGGAGCGCGCCCAGGAGGCCGTCCCGGCGCCCATGTTCGAGGGGCGGCTCGTCCAGCAGAAGATGCCCGATTACACGGCCGCGTTGAGCATCAACCAGTTCGTCGAGTTCCCGTCGCGCGACGGCTTCGAGATCAGCCTCGACATGACCGTCGAGTTCGAGCTGCAGCCCGACCTGATCGCCTCCATCTTCCGCAGCTACGGCGACCTCCCCGCGGTGGTGGACAAGATCATCATGCCGCAGATCCTCTCCGTCTCCCGGCTGAAGGGCTCGGCCTACCGGGCCAAGGACTTCATCGTCGGCGAGGGCCGCGAGAAATTCCAGAGCGACCTGACCGAGTCCCTCGCCCGGTCGCTCGTCGAGCGCAAGATCGTGGTGCACAACGCCCTGATCCGGCACGTCAACGTGCCGATGCAGATCCTCGACCCCATCCAGCAGGCCAGCATCGCCGTCGAGCAGGACCTGACCAACCAGGAGAAGCAGAACACGGCCAAGAAGCAGGCCGAGTTGAACACCCAGTTGAGCCTGATCGACCAGGCCCGCGAGCAGGTCGCGCAGCAGACGGAGAAGATCAAGGCCGAGATCCGGGCCGACCAGGAGAAGCAGGTCGCCATGCTCCAGGCCGACACGCTCAAGCAGGTCGCCGACATCGAGCGGCAGACCGCGCAGGTCCGGGCCGACCGCACGCGCAAGCTGGGCGGCGTGGAGGCCAAGGTGATCGAGCTCGTCGAGGGCGAGAAGGCGAAGGGCTTCGAGCTCAAGGCCGACGCGTTCGGCGACCCGTCCGGCTTCTCCCTGTGGGAATTCGCCCAGAGCCTGAACCCGCAGGTGCAGGTCAACATCCTGCACTCCGGGCCGGGCACGCTCTGGACCGACCTGGAGAAGGCCCGGCTGGGCGACCTCGGCGGCGCGGCGGCGATCCAGAAGGAAAAATAGCGCCCCGCATGAGCGAGGAGAGGGGAAAGGTCTCACCCGAAGCCCGGATCCGAACCGTCCGGGACCTGGACTCGGACATGGCGCGGATCTACGGGGTTTCCACAAAGGCGCTGAACAGCCCCCGCGCGGTACAGATGAGCGTCTTCGTCGTGCGCGCCTTCACGGCGAGGGAGCAGCGCGGCGCGTGCCGGGCGTCCCGCCCGCAATCTCTTCCGGCGCCAGCGCGCGGCGCTCGCTGAAGTCGTAGCCCCAGACCGGGCGGCCTTCCATTTCCAGGAAGAGCCGCCGCGAATCCCCGCTCCAGTAGAGCCGCTCCCCGAGGTCCACGCGGAAGTCATTGGTGAGCGGGGGCGAGTAGAACAGGGTCCGCAACCCCCATCGGTCGCGCGCCTTGACGACGAGGCTCTCCTTCGCGGCGTACCGCGTGCGCAGCAGGCGGGCGGTGCGCCTCCCGTCCGGCGAGTCCAGGCGCTGGATCATCCACGCGGGCGGCACGAGGATGTGCAGCGCCACGTACATCACAACGACCACGCCGGCCAGCGCGACGATCCAGCGCGGGACCCACACCCCCTCGGCCCAGTTCCGCTGGGTCATGGCCCGGCCGGCTCCCCGGCCGGTTCGTCCGCCGCGGCGGGGGCCCCGTTGGTGGCCGCCTCCGCGGCGGCGTCGCCGCGGAACAACGGGAGGATCATCCGCTTGGTGTCGCGGAAGACAAGCAGGATAAACAACGCGATCAGCAGCGACGCAAACACGTTCATGATGACGTTAAAGACGCGCGGGCTGATCTTCCGGCGGGTGACGGCCTCCCACAGGGCGAACAGCAGGTGCCCGCCGTCGAGGATCGGGATCGGCAGGATGTTGAGCACGGCCAGGTTGACGTTGAGCAGGCCGGTGAACCAGAGGGCCATGAGGAAACTGCCCTGCACGTAGAGCCAGAACATGCCGAAGATCGCGACGGGCCCGCCCACGGCCTGCGCGGCCGCCTTCGACTGCCCCGGCGTCACGAGCGCCCGCAGCAGGCGGACGATCAGGAGGGCGTGGCTCTTGATCTGGGCCATCGGCCGCTTGACGTCCAGCGTGTTGAAGACGACGCCGATGCGCACCTTCTCCGTCTTCTCATCCCAGGCCGGCGTCACCTCCAGCGTCATCGGCGCGCCCTGGCGCTCGATCACCGCGGGCACGGTCCGGTCCCGGCACGCGGCCACCTGGATCATCAGGTGCTCGCGGCTGAAGAGGCGGACGCCGTCGAGTTCGACGATCCGATCGCCCGCCTTGATCCCGGCCTTGTCGGCGCTCGACCCCGCGTCGACGCTCAAGACCCAGCAGTGGGTCATCGGCAGCAGGCCGGGGACGTACCGCGCGCCCATGAACTTCTCCGTGGCCGCCGGGATGCTCTTCTCGGCGCCGTCGGCGGCGCGAACGCGCAGGACCGGGCTCTCGTACAGGGCGCTGCTGACCAGGAAATCGTCCCACGAGCGCACGGGCTGGTCGTTGACGGCCGTGATCGCGTCGCCGATCCGCAGGCCGGCGGCGTACACCTCGCTCTCCGGGTCCACGTAGCCCACGAGGCCGCTCTCCTCGGCCGGCGCGTAGGACTGGCCGCCGAGGTAGACGATCCAGGCGATGAGGACCGCCAGGATCATGTTGCCCGCGACACCCGCAAGCGCCACCAGCATGCGATGGCCCGGCGGGGCGGGCGGGACGGGCGTTTGGCCCGCCTCGGACTTGCCCTCGCCCGTCGGGTCCATCTGGGGCAGGGCCACGTAGCCGCCGAACGGGATCAGCCCGACCTTGTACGTGATGTCCCCGACCTTCCGCTTCCAGAGCGCCGGCCCGAACCCGATGGAGAAGGTCTCGATGACCATGCCCAGCCAGCGGGCGACGAGGAAGTGGCCGAGTTCGTGAACAAAAATCGTGATCCCGAACAGGAACGCGATGACGACGATTGTGTAGAGGGTGAGCATTCAGCACTTCCTTTGGTGGCGGATCATCCGGCGAGGAAAAACGTGGCGTAGACGTAGAGCATGGGGACGGCGAAGAGAAGGCTGTCCAGCACGTCGAGCAGGCCGCCCATGCCGAGGAGGATGCGGCCGGAGTCCTTGACGCCGGCGGCGCGCTTGAAGAGCGACTCGGTCAGGTCGCCCGCGATGCCCGCGAGCGACAGCAGCAGGCCCAGCGCGACCGCGTCGCCGGCGCCCAGGGAGACCTGGTGCCAGTGGGGGCGCGCGAGGGCGGCCGCGGCCAGGCTGCCGAGCACGGACAGCGCGATGCCCCCGAAGCAGCCCTCCCAGGACTTCGCGGGCGAGATCCGCGGGATCAGCTTGTGCCGGCCGATGGCGCAGCCGACGAAGAACGCGCCGACGTCGGAGAGCTTGGTGACGACGATCGCGTAGAGGGCCAGGAGCCGCCCGTCGTGGTCGCCCCAGTCCACCAGCAGCCGCGTGAAGAAGTTGAAGAGGAACGCGACGTAGAGCACGCCGAACAGCGTGCCCGCGATGGTCTCGAGGGGCCGGGGGTTGTCCTTCTGCGGGAACTGCCGCAGGAGCACCGCCAGCAGCGTGGCGAAGAGGACCATGATTTCGACCCGGCCCGGGGCCTGCTGCAGGACGCCCGTGCCGAGGATCAGGGCCAGGCCGCCGGCGATGCCGACGAACGGGAAGTGCGGGATGCGGGCGGCCTGGAGCAGGCCGTAGAACTCCCAGAGCGCGACGGCCGTGATCGCCAGCAGCACGACCAGCCAGCCGTGGAACGGCAGCCACCACGCCGCCGAGAACAGCGCCGCGCTGATCGCCAGCCCCGTGGGCAGCCGGTATTTCAGTTTGTCGAAACTCATTCGATGTCGCCGAATCGCCGGTGCCGCCGCGCGTACTCGGCCAGCGCCTCGCGGAACTGCGGCTCGCGGAAGTCAGGCCACAAGACGTCGGTGAAGTATAGCTCGCTGTACGAAAGCTGCCAAAGCAGGAAGTTGCTGATCCGCAACTCGCCGCTGGTCCGGATCATCAGGTCCGGGTCCGGCACGTCCGGCGCGTAGAGGTGGGCGGCGATGGCCTTCTCGTCCACGTCGCCCGGCTCGATCTCGCCGTCCCGGACGCGGCGCGCGATGCGGCGGACCGCATCGCTCAATTCCGCGCGCCCGCCGTAGCTCAACGCCAGGATGAGCTGCCCGGCGTCGTAGCGCTCGGTCGCCTTCATGACCCGCTTGAGCTCGCGCTGGATCTCGGGCGGGAGGTCGGCCAGGCGCCCGATCACGCGCAGCCGGACCTTGTTCTCGTGCAGTTCGTATTCCTGTCGCGAGAGGAACCGCTTCAGGAGCATCATCAGCCCGCGGATCTCGGCGCGCGGCCGGACCCAGTTCTCCACGCTGAACGCGTACAAGGTCAGGTACTTGACCCCGGCGTTCCGGCAGGCGCGGATGATCGCCCGGACGGATTCCGCGCCCTCCTGGTGCCCCTTCAGGCGCGGCAGGCCGCGCCGCTTCGCCCAGCGGCCGTTGCCGTCCATGATGATGGCCACGTGGACGGGGATCCTCGGGGCGGCCTCTTCCTTCCTCACGCGCCCTCCCCCGCCGCCTTGAGCCACAGCGTGCTCTCGCGGCGCGGCCCGACGGACAGGATGCCCACGGGCGCGCCGGTCAACTCCTCGAGCCGCGCCAGGTAGGCCCGCGCGCGTTCCGGAAGGTCCTCGAACCGCGTCGCCTCGCGGGTGGAGGACCGCCAGCCGCGGAAGTCCTCGTACACCGGGCGGCAGCGCTCCAGCACGCGCACGTCGGCCGGCACGTGCTCCAGCCGGCGCCCGTCGCACTCGTAGGCCGTGCAGATCCGGAGGGTTTCCAGGGCGTCCAGCACGTCGAGCTTGGTGACGGCCCACCAGTCGATGCCGTTGATCATCACCGCGTGGCGGGCGACGACGGCGTCGAACCAGCCGCAGCGGCGGGGCCGGCCGGTGGTCGCCCCGAACTCGCGCCCCTCCTCGCGCAGCCGCGCCCCGGTCTCGTCCTTCAGCTCCGTCGGGAACGGCCCCTCGCCCACGCGGGTCGTGTAGGCCTTGACCACGCCGACGACCTGCCCGATGCGGTGGGGCGGCACGCCGCTGCCGGCGCACGCGCCGCCGGCGGTGGCGTTGGAGGAGGTCACGAAGGGATAGGTTCCGAAATCGATGTCCAGCATCGTGCCCTGGGCGCCTTCGAAGAGGATGCGCTCGCCGCGCGCGACGGCCGCGTGGAGCATCGGGATCGTGTCCGCCACGAACGGCGCCAGGCGCGCGGCCGCGGCTTGGTACTCCGCGACGACGGCGGCGGTGTCCATCGCGGGCGCGCCGAGGGCCTCGAGGATCCGGTTCTGCTCCGCGAGGCGGGGCCGCAGCAGGTCGGCCAGGTCCGGGGCGACCAGGTCGGCCATGCGCAGGCCGACCCGCGAGGCCTTGTCGCCGTAGGCCGGCCCGATGCCGCGCTTGGTCGTGCCGATCAGCGTGCCGCCGGCGCGGTTCTGCTCGCGCCGGGCGTCGAGCAGGCGGTGGAACGGCAGCACCACGTGGGCGCGGTCGCTGACGAAGAGGCGGCCGGCGGGCTCGATGCCCCGCTCGCGCAGGCCGTCGATCTCCTTCAGCAGGGCGACCGGGTCCACGACGACGCCGTTCCCGATGATCCCCCGGCAGGCGGGGTGGAGGAGCCCGGAGGGGATCAGGTGCAGCACGAACCGCTGCTCGCCGATCTCGACGGTGTGGCCGGCGTTGCTGCCGCCCTGGTAGCGGACCACCCAATCGGCGCGAGCGGAGAGGACATCGATGATCTTGCCCTTGCCCTCGTCGCCCCACTGCGCCCCGATCAATACCGTGCTTGACATGGCATGCCTTGTTTGCGCGGGCGCTCCACGCGGGGGCCCGGGTGCTGTAACGTATCCAATGCCCCCGGCCGGTGCAACGGAAAAGGGGGGGCGGCGCAACGGGTTTCGTTTTTTCTATACACATCCCGAGGGCAGGTGCATTATGTTAGCCTTGAAAGGTCAGCCGGGAAATCCTGCGATGGACGGCCGCACACAAACGATGGCGGGCAGCGAGGAGCCGACCCCGCTGTTGGGGGGCGTCAGCCATCGGCGGTGGACGGGCCTGGCGGCCGCCAGCCTGATCGTCCTGCTGTTGTTCGCGCTCCTCTACATCAGCGCACGGCGCTCGGTGATCAACGAGATCCGCCACCAGGCCATGGGCATCGCCATCGCGGTGGCCGAGAGCCTCGATCCCGCGGACCTCGAACAGGTTCACAAGCCCGAGCACATCGGGACGCCGCCCTACCAGCGCGTCCAGCATTACCTGGGCCGCGTCGTCTCCTCCAACTCGGACATCCGCTATATCTACACGATGCGGCGCGCCCTGCGCGAGGACGCCCGCGAGGACGACTACGAGTTCGTCGTGGACGGCCCCGCCCGCGACATCGACGAGGACGGCGTGATCGCCGCGGACGAAGAGAGCGAACTGCCCGGCAAGGCCTACTCGGCCCGGCACCTGCCGGAACTGGTCGCCGCCTGGCGCCAGCCGATGGCGGACCCCGAGGTGTCCCCCGACCCGCCCTACCCGGACCTGATGTCCGGCTACGCGCCGGTCCACAACGAGCGAGGGCAGACGGTCGCCATCGTCGGCGCTGACATCACGGCCACCACGGTGCGCGCCAAGCTCCTGGCCCTGCAGATCGTCATCGCCACCGTGTGGGTCGTGCTGACGCTGCTGATGATCATGGTGGTCTCGCTGTTCTACCGCGAGCAGGAAGCCCTGGAGACCAACCGGGCGCTGGCGGCGGAGCTCGCGGGCCGCAACGAGATGCTGCGCGCGGCCAACACGGAGCTGGCCCACAACAACGAGCAGTTCGTGCGCGAGATGAAGCTCGCCCAGTCCGTGCAGCTCGGCTTCCTGCCGAAGAGCTTCCCCCGGCAGGACAAGATCGTCTTCGACCGCTACTACCTCACCTGCGAAATGCTGGGCGGCGACCTGTTCGACGTCTTCACCCTGGACAACGACCACGTCGGCATGTACATGGCGGACGTCGCCGGGCACGGCGTCAGCGCCGCCCTCATCTCCGGCCTGCTCAAGATGGCGGTCACGTCGGCGCGCGAAAGCCCCGGCGGCGAGGCCGGCGCGCTGACCGCCCGGCTGATCCAGCCGGACAAGACGCTCTCCACCATCAACGACATGCTGGTGAAGGAGCTGCCCGAGTACGAGTTCATCACCATGATCTATGCCGTGCTCGACATCCCGACCTGCACCTTCCACGTCGCGAGCGCCGGCCACCTCTCCCCCCTGAAGTACGAGGCCGCGACCCGCCAGGTGGTCTCGTGGGACATCCCGACCGAGACCGCGCTGGGGCTCGTCGAGAAATGCGCCTACACCACCGTCCAGCGGACCGTGGCGCCGGGAGACAAGATCCTGTTCTTCACCGACGGGCTCGTCGAGGCCATGAACGTGCGCGGCGAGGAATTCGGCGAGGAGGCCCTCCGCCGGCAGTTCGGGCAGCAGGCCCTCCAGCCCCCCGCGCAGATCATCACCGCCCTGCGGCAGTCGGTGGAACAGCACCGCGGCGGCGAAAAGGTCAGCGACGACTACTCCATCCTCGTCGCGGAAATCCGCTGACGGCCGCTCACGTCCGGGTGGGCGATTCCGCCCTCGCCGCCTTCCGCCGCTTGCGCGCCGCGAACTCGGGCGCCTCCCGGATGCAGGTGCCGAGGATCTTCAGGGACTGCTTGAAATACTTGAGGCTCTCGGCCTTCAGTTCCGCCGGCGCCGCGCCGACGTCCGCCCAGCCCGGGGCGGCCAGGTCATCCGGCGGAATCCGCAGGCGCTCCCAGTTCTGGAAGAGCCGCCCCCACTCGCTGCCGAGGATGTCGTTCACGATTTTCCGGTGGGTCGGGTACCAGAACGAGTCGTGGTACATCACGCTGGCGATGTAGGCCCACGGCGCCAGGACGGTCTTCAGCGACCACTCGATGGGTTTCTTCAGCGGGCCCCAGTAGATCAGGTGCTGCATGCGGCTCGCGAAGGTCATCTTCCGGAACGGGCCGTTGAAATGCCAGTTCTCCGCGGCGGCGTCCGCGTCTCCGACGATCTCGATCTCCCGCGGGTCGCCGCACCCGAGCCCGAGCTCGTGGGCCAGGCGCACGAACCGGAGGTCCGCCAGCGGGTCGAAGCCCATCAGCTTCGCCGCCACCGCGTCGATGGCCACCTGGTCGGCGGAGGCGAGCAGGACATTCTTGACGTGCGGCACCATGCAGCGCGGGCCCGGCCCGTCGCCGGCAAAGGTGCCGTCCATGACGGCGAAGACGCCGCTGTGGATCTTCTTCTGGATCATCAGAAGGTCCACGAGCGTCTCGTGGATCACCGGGTGCGTCCAGTGGCGCCGCTCGTTCAGCAGCCCGCCGAAGGCGTTCTTCATCGCGCCCGTCGTCGTGGTGAACACGTGCGTCTTGACCGTCGGCAGGTGGATGATGTTCTCGCCGATAAAGCGCTTCGGGATCATGAAGCCGTCGGGGTAGACCTTGTTCAGGCACAGGAACCGGTCCGCCAGGTCGCCCACGGCGTCCCGCACGTGGACCCACTCCTCGCCCTCGTAGAGGTGCACGTTCTTCAGCCCGTGGGCCTCGATCACGGGAAGCTGCTTGTTCTCCCGCTCGCCCAGGTGGGCGTCGATGACGACCGTCCGGTTGTGGCAGCCGTGGAGGCGGGCGGGGTCGTAGCCGTCCCGCTTGAGGGCGCGGATGACCCCGTCGAGCTGCCAGGGGGTCGTGGAACTGGCCGGGTAGAAAAAGTGCCAGCTGATATTGATTTTCAGGGCGGTTTCGCGGTCCCGGGGCAGGACATCCCGGTACCCGGCCAGGTTCATCAGGCGATGGATATCCTCCAGCACCGTCCCCGGCTTCGTCCGCAGCACCGCCACCTTGGCTCGATTCATTGTTTCATCCGCCTTTCAGAATTATATACCGGCCACCGGCCCGCCGCAAGGACCGGCTTTCCTTGACATGCGGAGGCCTATATTTCAACATCCAGTCGGGGTATATATTAACAAAATGGATTAGACCAATATGCCGGCCCCGCCGCTCAACATACAAACGGCCCGTTCGGGAGATGCCGTGGTGATCAAGCTGGACGGCATCGTGGACGCGTCGACCATTGACGCGCTGCGGCGTACCCTCGAGCCGCTGTGCGCGCAGTCCGCGGCCCGCATCGTGGTGGACGGGTCGCTGCTGACCTACATCAACAGCCTGGGGTTCGGGCTCCTCTTCAAGCTGTCCCAGTCCTGCCGGGCGCTGCAGGGCCGCCTGGTCGTGGCCGGCCTGCAGGACAAGCTTCGCGTCGTGTTCAAGATCCTGGGGTTGGAGAAGCTGATCCAGTTTGCGCCGACCTGCACGGAGGCCCTGGCCTCCCTCGCCGCAAACAGCAAACCGTGAACAAGACGATGGCCAGCAGCGCGGAAAACGTTCAGATTCGCGTCCCCGGCGAGGCGCGCTTCCTCGCGCTCATCCGCTCCGTCACCACCATGCTGGCCCGCAACGCCGGATTCCCCGACGTGGACGTGGACAAGATCGAGCTCGCCGTGGACGAGGCCTGCTCGAACGTCGTGGAGCACGCCTACCGCAAGGCCTCTCCCAAGCCCGCCATCGAACTGGAAATCCGGTGGGAGCCGGGCCGGTTCATCGTGGACATCGTGGACCGGGGCATCCCGTTTGATTTCGCGAAGCATGTCACGCCGAAGTTCCCGGACCACTGGATCAGCGGGGAATGCCGCGGCGCGGGCCTGTTCCTGATCCGGTCCTGCATGGACGAGACCGAGTACGAGAGCCAGCCCGGCCAGGCCAACCGCCTCCGGCTGGTCAAGCGGCTCCAGCCCACGTGACCGCCCGCGCGGTTCAGCCGACCCGCTGCTCGATGAAGGCCTTGATCGCGCCCGTGTCCGCGGGCAGCACCTCGCACCGCGTCGGCGCGTGCGCCAGGTTGTCGAGGATCTCGTGGCGCGCCTCGCGTCCCGTCGCCTCGCGGATGGCCTGGCTGAACTTCGCCGGGTGCGCGGTGGCCAGGCAGATCGTCGGCGCGCCGGGCGCGAGATGCTGCTCCGCCACGCGCACGCCGACCGCCGTGTGCGGGTCGAGCAGGTAGCCGTGCTCCCGGTCATACCGCCGGATCGTCGCCAGCGTGTCGGCCGTCGTGCCGACGCCGGGGATGAACAGCTCGTCCACGCGGCCGCTGGGCCCGACCGGAATCGACAGGGCGCCGCGCGCCGCGAAGTCGTTCATCAGCCCCGTCAGCCGGGCCGGGTCCCCTCCGACCTTGCAGTAGAGGTAGCGCTCGAAGTTGCTGGCCACCTGGATGTCCATCGAGGGGCTCAACGTCGGGACGACCTTCCCGAGGCTGTAGACGCCGGTCTCGAAGAACCGCGCGAGGATGTCGTTCTCGTTGGTCGCCAGGATGAGCCGGCGGATGGGCAGGCCCATGCGCCACGCGTAGTAGCCGGCCAGGACGTCGCCGAAGTTGCCCGTCGGCACGGCGAACTGGACCTCCTTCGCGCCGGTGGTCTGCATGACGTAGAGGCCGGAGCTGAAGTAATAGACGATCTGGACCAGCACCCGCGCCCAGTTCACCGAGTTCACCGCGCCGAGCGCGTGCCGCTGCTTGAACGCGAGGTCGTTGAACAGCGTCTTCATGATCCGCTGGCAATCGTCGAAGGTCCCCTCGACGGCGATGTTGAAGACGTTCGAGTCGAGCACGGACGTCATTTGCTTCTCCTGCAGCGGCGCGACGCGGCCGTGCGGGTGCATGATGAAGATATTGATCCGCTCGCGGCCGCGCACGCCGTGGATGGCGGCGCTGCCCGTGTCGCCGCTGGTCGCGCCGAGGATGTTCAGGTGCCCGTCGCGCCGCTTGAGGATGTACTCGAAGAAATTGCTCAGGAACTGCAGCGCGATGTCCTTGAACGCCAGCGTGGGGCCGTGGAACAGTTCCAGGATGTGCACGGGCCCCACCGGCCACGCCGGCGCGATCTCGGGATGCCGGAAGGTCATGTAGCTGCGCTCGATCAGGTGGCGCAGGTCCGCGTCCGGCAGGTCGACGAAGAGGCGCAGGATTTCAAACGTGATGTCCTGGTAGGAAAGCTTCGACCACGCCTCCAGCCGGTCGTCCACCCGCGGCAGTTCGGTCGGGATGAGCAGGCCGCCGTCCGGCGCCAGCCCGGTGAGCACGGCATCCTGGAATCCCATGGGCGGGGTCCGGCCCCGCGTGCTGATGTAGTTCATGATGTCCTCGGGCGCGCAGGATACGCGGGCCCGGACCGATTCGACAAGCCCGATTCGCCCGGCGGGGAAATTTCCACACTTTGCAAAGTGTGGAAATTTCAGGGGACGGGCCGCGCGCCCCGGATTCGATCCAGGGCCTCGGCGGCATCCTCGCGGACGAAGGGATCCTCGGCTTTGAACAGCTTCCGCAAGGCCCCCGCCGCGCGGCGCGAGCGCATCGCGCCCAGCGCGCGCACCATGTGGCGGCGGACGCCCCCTTTTGCCCCCGGCAGCGCCCGCAGCAGCGCCTGTTCCGCCGGCCGCCCCAGCGAGGCCAGCGCCCGCGCGGCGGCCTCCCGCACCGTGAAAAAGGGATCGTTCAACGCATCCCGCAGGGCCGGGATCGCCGCCGGATCGCCGATGTCGCGCAAGGCATTGATGGCGACCACGCGCCGGGTCTCCCGCTCGTGCCTCGTGAACGGCAGGATGGCCGGCACGGCGGCGCGGACCCGCCACTTGCCCAGCGTCCGCATCGCGGCTCCGCAGGCTTTCTCGTCGGACAACAGCTCCAGCACGGGCGCCGCATATTCCGGCGTGTCGCCAAAGCCCAGGTACCACGCCGCCAACTGGCGGGTCAGCGCCTGCTCGTCGCCCAGGAATTCCACCAGCACGGGCGCCGCCCTGGCGCCCAGTTCCTGCACCATTTCGAAAGCGAACCCCTGGACACCGACATTTTCCAGGTGGACATGCCGCATCACCAGGCGCAGGCCGTCGGGGCCGCGCGAGAACAGCTCGGCCCGGGCCTTTTCCTTCACCGCCCGCTTCGACGGGGTCGAGCCGTAGCGGGTCGCGTCGAGCAGGAGGTCCTCGTCCACGCCGGCCAGCGCGGCCAGCGCGACGAGGCCTGTCGCCATCGCCGCCGCTATGAGCCTTCTAGAAGACATCGGCGTCCATCATGGGTCCGATTGCACGTCGTACACGATCCCGAAATCCGGACGCTTCATCCGCGCGCCGTCCGCGGCGCCGCACGAGTAGCGGTCGGCTCCCGCGAGGTCCAGAAGCAGCGCCAGGCTGCCGTACTCGCGGTGACCCCCGTCGTTGCCGACCCCCTGGCACTGGTCGGGCTGCCGGCCGAAGTAGGCATCGTCGCCGCCGGAATCCACGAGAAGGGCCAGGGCATTGTTCAGCGCGCGGCCCTGGGAGTGGTGGTCCGCCGAATAGGTATCGTCGCCGCCCTGGTCGAACAGCATGCCTACGCCGTAATCGTGCGCGGCGCCCTGGCAGAGGATATAGCCGGTGTACTGGTCCGATCCCCCGCGGTCCGCCAGCAAGCCGAGGCTCAAGTGGATGCCCGCGCCCTGCCCATACTGGTACAGCTGATAGGTGTCGTTTCCGCCGCCGTCCAGCAGGAACCCGGCGCCGTACCAGTAGCTCACGCCCTGCCCGTAGATATCCGCGATGTAGGCGTCGTTCCCTTCCAGGTCCACGAGCGCCGCCACTCCGCCGCCGGCCCAGGGCCGCATGCCGATGGAGAACCCCTGCGCGAGCGAGAGGTGCCGGTCGTCGTTACGCTCATGGTCCGGCTCACGGCCGCCGGCCAGGTACCGATCGCTCCCCGCCCCGTCCGCCAGCAGCGCGAAACCCAGCACGCCGGCATAGGCCTGGCCCGCCAGCCCGACGTCGTACAGGTCGCGTCCGGCGCGCTCGCGCAGCACGGCCACGCCGTAGAAAGCCGCGGCCTGCGCGAATCCGCCGGCCCGGTAGACGTCATCCCCGCCCCGGTCCTCGAGCCAGGCGGCTCCGCACAGCGCGGCGCCCTGCCCGGCGTAACGGGCCTCGTGCAGGTCGTTGCCCTCCAGGTCCAGCAGGGCCGCCGCGCCCCACAAGGCCGAGCCGGCGCCCCACAAGCCGTCCGCCTTGTACGAGTCATCCCCTTTCAGGTCCACGATCGCGGCCAGCCCCTGCCCGGTCCGGCCATCCGCCACGCCGGCGGCGCCCCGGTAGATGTCGTCGCCGTCCGGATCGAGGATCAGCAGGGCCCGCCCGGAATACTCGTCGCGTCCCGGCGTGCCGACGAACACCGGGCCCAGCTCGGTGTTCACACGCAAAAGCGTTTCCGGCCACTTGGCCGACCTCTCGACGGAACCGGCCAGCGCCTCCGCCGCCTGGTGGAACCCGCGCCCGGCCTTGAACAGGTCGGGCCGGCTCACCCGCTGGACACGGGCCAGGAAGTTGGAGGCGGCCGGGGACGGGTCCAGCGTGTCGGACTCCGCGATCACGCGCCGGACCAGGTCGCCGGAAAAACCGGCGGCCTCCATGTCGCGGCGCGTCTCGGCCCGGTCTTCCGCGTTGAAGGTCCCGGCGAAAAAGGAGGCGGCGATATAGTCCGCGTCGCCGGGCTCCAGGCTCGCGCCCGCGCGATCCAGGCGGAACCGGGCCTCGGCGGCCGAGAGAAGAAAAGCGTCCAGCGCCGGCCGGATATCGGCAGGCACCTCGTCCGGCCAGTCCGGCCTCACCCGGGATGCCGCCGGATCGACGCGCGGTTCCCGGCGGATTTCCATGGCGCCGGCCATGAGCGACCAGATCTTCCTTGAAGAGCCCCGCGCGGCGGCGAAGAGATCGTCCGCCATCGGCGCCAGTCCGAGGGGCCGGGACAAGAGACGGCGCGGGCCCTCGAGGACGGGATCCGGCTTGCCGTGATCTTTCGCGAAGGAAAGATCCTTCGGTGTCATGTTCAGGTGCTTCAAGGCCACAACCAGATGCGCGGACTCGTTTGTCCCGAGAAGCGGCGCCGGCGGCGGAGCCGCGCACGCGGCACGAGCCGCCATGAATCCGGCCACCGTGGCGGCGAATCCAAGCCGGCGGCAGGGACCGGTTCTCCAGGGATCCGAGAAAGAAGACGAGGGCTTTCCAGGCATTGGAAATTCCACCGCCGTGTTTTTCCAACCCTTGGAAATGATCACGTGTTTGCCCCCGGGCCTTCGAGCGCTCCGGCATGCATTGTTCCAGACGGCCCGAAAAAGAACAGGCTCATTTCCACCGCCCCTGTCGATCCATTCGCGCACTTCGATACGCGCGGGAGTTGAAAGGGAAGGCCTTCCGGCCGATATCATCCCGGGCCCCGGCGGCGATTGCCGGAAAAAACAGCGCGGCGGCGGAAATCCGGCATGAAATCCGCGGTGTCGCGCAGGTGCTGAACATAGACGTGCTTGAAGCCCAACTCCCCCACGCGGCCCGTGACCCGGCGATGCTCCTCGGCCGTCAGGCCGCGGTCCAACTCCCCCCGCGCCCCGCAAGCCGGCACGGGCCGGAACTGGCTCATGACGGAGATCGGCAACGAAGTTCCGAACTCCTCCCGCAACAGGTCCAGGACCGCCAGGCTGTTCTCCACGTGACCGGGCAGGATCAGGTGGCGAACCAGCACGCCTTGCCGGGCCGGCTCGGATCCCGTCGGATCCCACGGCGCCAGGAATCCTTTGGCCCCGACCATCCGCCGGAGCGACTCCAGCGCCAGCCGCGGATAGTCCTCATCTCCCATGCACCGGCGGGCCAGTTCCGGCTCCGCGAACTTGAAGTCCGGCATGAACATATCCATGACCCCGGCGTACTCCTCCACCAGGCCGGGATCCTGATAGCCGGAACTGTTGAACAGAAACGGCACGTCCGCGCCGGCCGCCCGAACGCGGGCGCACAGCTCGCGGATGTGCGGCCAGAAGTGGTCCGGCGTGACGAAGTTCAGGTTGTGGACGCCCCTCGGCCCGGCCATGGACAACGCGGCGGCGAGCAACTCGTCAACCGTCATCTCCACGCCGCGATGCTCGATGGAAATCTGGTAATTCTGGCAGAAAAAACAACCGCTGGAGCACCCGCTGAAAAAAATCGCGCCCGACCCGCGGGTCCCGGAAAAGGACGGCTCCTCGCCGAAATGCGGCCCGTACGACGCCACGCGGCACGCCGCGGTCTCGCCGCAACGCCCCGCCACCCCGGCCACGCGGTCCACGCCGCACCGGCGCGGGCAGAGCCGGCAGGCGCGGTAGCGCCCCGGCCGGGCCGGGTCGAGCTTGTCTTTTTCCCCTGGACCGCGCATTGTTGAATCACACGGAGGAGCGATACACCAGACCCGTCCGATCCGGCGGCAGGATAAACCATGTTTCTTCCCCATGCCAGCGTGACGGAGATCCTTTCCGCGGCCGCGACGTTGAATGTGTCCCCGGGCGATACGCTGATGGTCCTGGTGGCGGAGCACAACGCGCCCGACCTGGACGAGTTGCGGAACGCCCTGCGCCAAACGATCCCCCGCTTTTTCGGCGGCATCTTCCCCGCCGTTCTGTCGGGTGCGCGGGCGCACGACGAAGGGGCAGTGATCCTGGCCCTGCCGGCGCTGGAGCCTCCCCGTGTATGCGCGGTCTCCGCCAGGGCCGGCCCGTCCGGCGCGGACCTGGCCCTGCCGACGGCCGACCCGTGCACGGCGGTCCTGCTGGCCGACGGGATGTCGCCGGGCATCTCCGAGTTCCTGGCCGGCGTGTTCCGCCAGTTGGGCCCCGCGACCCATTGCGTGGGCGGCGGCGCGGGCGTGTCCGCCATGGTCCAGCGCCCCTGCGTCTTCACGGCGGAAGGCGTGTTCGACAACGCGGCGGTGATGGCCTTCGCGCCCTGGCGCTGCTCGCTCGGCGTGCAGCACGGCATGAAACGGCTCGTCGGCCCGATCGTCGCCACGCGCACCCGCCAGAACATCATCGAGGAATTGAACTGGCGGCCCGCCCTGGAGGTCTATAAGGCCATCGTGGAAAGGGACACAGGGCAGCCGCTGACGGCGGAGAATTTCTACGACAGCGGCCGGGCCTGGGCGTACCCGTTCGGGCTGGTCCGGGAAGGCGCGGAGGACGTGGTGCGGGATCCGCTCGCCGTGGTGGATCACGGCATCCGGTGCGCGGGAGGCGTGCCGGAGAATACCGCGCTCCACGTGCTCAAGGGCGACGCCGACCACCTGATCGCGGCCGCCCGGCGGGCCGGAGAGCGCGCCGCGGCGGGCGCCAGGAGCCGGCCGCGCGCCGCCCTGATCTGCGACTGCGTGTCGCGGCGGATGTTCCTGAAGGGGCGTTTCGCCGAGGAACTGTCCGCCGTAAGCGCGGCCCTCCGGCCGATCGACCACCTCGAGCCCGAAGGCATGCTGACGATCGGAGAGCTGTCCTCCTCGGGGGAAAGCGTGCTGGATTTTTATAACAAGACCATCGTGGTGGGATTGCTCTGCGATGCCTGACCCGGCTGCCAACGACGTCGTGGGGACGATTTCCCTGCTCTACGAGCTGGCCCTCTCGATGGGCCAGTCGCTGGACCTGGACGCGAACTGCGACCTGTTCATCCGCACCCTGCTGACCCGCAAGAACCTGGCCTTCGGCGCGGTCTGGCTCAAGGCCTCCGCGCTCAAGAACGGCGCGACGGCCGAAGCGGATTCCGGGTCCTACCGGCTGGTCTACGCCAATCCCCGGGTTCGCGCCCGCGAGGATCGCCTGCCGGCCAACCACCCGCTCCCCGCCCGTCTCGGGAACATGCCCTTTTTTTCCGTCGCCGCGAACGAGCCGGGTTTCGCGGAAGCGGTGACGGAAAACGGGATCCAGGGCGGCGCGTACACGGTGTATGCCCTGGGCGACATCGGGTTCCTCAAGCTCTACTCCGTCCTCCGGCGGTCCGCGGTTTCGCCGGTCGAGGTCAACAGCCTCCGGCAGGTGGTCGCCAAGTTCGCCGTGTCCATCGAGGGCTGCCTCGCGCACCGCCAGCTCGCGCGCCAGATCGAGGAGCGCGACCGGGCCGAGGGCGAGCGGCGGACCCTGGCGATGGTCGTGGAGCAGATGGAGGACTGCGTCATCATCACGGACGCCGCCGGGGTGTTCCGCTACGTGAACCCGGCCTTCGAGCGGGTGACCGGCTACGCCGCGCGCGAGGTCGCCGGCCTCACGCCCCGCCTGCTGAAGAGCGGCCGCCACCTCCCCGAGTTCTATGCCGCGCTGTGGAAGACCGTGAGCTCCGGCCGGCCCTGGCGCGACCGGATCGTCAACCGGCTCAAGAACGGCTCGCTGGCCACGTTCGACACGATCGTCGCCCCCGCGCGCGACGAGAAGGGCCGGCCGGCCGGCTACGTCGCCGTCCTGCGCGACGTCACGCGCCTGATGGAGGTGGAGCAGCAGTACGCCCACGCGCAGAAGATGGAATCCATCGGGCGGCTGGCCGGCGGCATCGCGCACGACTTCAACAACACCCTGACCGCCGTGCTGGGCTTCGGATCCCTGCTCCTGGAGACCACGCCCGAAGACGGCCCCGACCGCCACGCCGTGGAACAGATCGTGCTGGCGGGCGAGCGGGCCGCGAACCTCACCCGCCAGCTGCTGACCTTCAGCCGGCCGCCCATGCCGGAGATGCGGGTGATGGACCTCAACGCCCTGGCGCTCAACGCCACCCACCTCCTGCGCCGCTCCCTCGGCGAGGACGTGGAGGTCGTTACGCTCCTGGACGAGCACACCGGCAGCGTCCGCGCCGACGTGAGCCTGCTGAACCAGATCATCACGAACCTCGCCCTCAACGCGCGGGATGCCATGCCCCGCGGCGGCCGGCTCTGCCTGCGCACCGCCCCGGTCGAGCTCGACGCCGCGTTCTGCGCCGAGCACGCGGGCCTCGCGCCCGGCCCGCACATCCTGTTGAGCGTCCGGGACACGGGCACGGGGATGACGGAGGAGGTCCGGCGCCGAGCGTTCGAGCCGTTCTTCACCACGAAGAGGACGGGCAAGGGCACCGGCCTCGGACTCTCCGTCGTGTACGGCATCGTCCGCCGGCTCGGCGGGTGCGTCGAGCTGGACAGCCGGCCGGACGCGGGGACCGAGGTGCGGATCTGGCTGCCGCGCGTGGAGGCGCGGGGCGACACGCTGCCGGTCGAACTGGAAGAGAAGGTCGTCGGCGGCCGCGAGACGATCCTCGTCGTCGAGGACGAGCCCATGGTGCGCGACCTGGCCACGCGGCTCCTGCGCTCCCTGGGCTACAGCGTGCTCGAGGTCGGCGGCGGCGAGGAGGCGCTTTCCCTCCTGCGCCGCTACCACGACCGCCTGGACCTCGTGCTTTCGGACGTGGTCATGCCCCGGATGGACGGCGTGGAACTGACGCTCCAGCTGCGGCAGGAGCGGCCGGAACTGCAGGTGCTCTACATGTCCGGCTTCGCGGACGACGCCTTCGCGGAGCGCGGGCTGAACCTCGATCCGCGCCGCCTCATCCGAAAGCCCTTCACCAAGGAAACCCTCGCGCGGAAGCTCCGCGAGATCCTGGACGACCGGGGAAGCGGCGCGAACGCGTAAGCCCCGGACCGCGCCCGGTCACGGCGCCCTTCCCGCCAGGTCGGGCCGCAGGCGGACCGCCTCCTCGATATGGACCCGGGCCTCGTCCGGACGGCCGAGTTCCCGCAGCGCCGCCGCAAAATTGAAGTGCGCCTCGGCCAATCCGGGGTCGGCCTGGAGCGCCGCCTCGTAGTGCGGGACCGCTTCCGCCCACCGGCCCTCCCGGGCCAGCGCGTTGGCCAGGTTGTTGTGGGCGTGGGCATGGTCCGGACGGAGCCGGATCGCCTGCCCGTACAACTCCTGCGCGGCGGCCAGGTCGCCCCGCGCGGCGAGCAGCATGCCGTAGGCGTTGCAGGCGTCGGGATTGTCCGGCTCCAGGCGCAGCGCCTCGCGGTAGTGCTCCTCGGCCTCACCGACCCGGCCCTGGCCCGCGAGCAGCAGGGCCAGGTTGACATGCGCGACCGCCATGCCCGGCGCCACCCGGAGCGCCTCCTCGTACCCGGCCGCTGCCTCCTCCGCCCGGCCGAGCGAGGCCAGGAGATGGGCCTTGTTGAAGCGGCTCTTGGCGTGGAGCGGATCCTCGGCCAGGGCGCGGTCGTACGCCGCCAGCGCCTCCGGCCCGCGCCCCATCTTTCCGAGGGTGTTGGCCAGGTTGAAATGGGTCCGGGCGCTGCGCGGATGAATCTGCAGCGCCGCCCGGAACGATTCGACCGCCTCGCCGAACCGGTCCTGGGCGGCGAGTTCGCACCCGAGATTATCGCGCGCCATCCAGCTGGCGGGGTTCTTCGCGATCGTGTCGCGCCACAGGGTCTCGATGTCGCGGTAGGCATGGGCCTGCTGCCGGGTAAGCGCGGCCAGCAACAGGATCGGCAACGCCGCGAGGGCGCGGCGGCTCCAGGCGGGGAGCCCGACGCGGCGCGCCAGGCCCGCGGCCCCGGCGGTCGCGAGCGCGATGGGCCCGAGGCAGGCCAGGTACTGATAGTGATCCGCGACGAACGAATACTGGAACGTGTAGAGCGGGATGAACCCGAGCAGCGGCGACAGGCAGGCGACGAAGAAGAGGGCCGCCAGCGCCGGCCCGCGGATTCCCCGCCGCCACAGAAGCGCCAGCCCGACCGCCGCCGCGAGGCCCGCCAGCAGCCAGCCATACTGGCGGGGATCGGAGGCATCGATGGCCCACCGCGAATAGCTGAACTCCAGGCGGACCGGCCAGAGCAGCTTCCCAGCGTAGAACCAGAGCGCACGGCTGGCGATGAGCACGCAGTCGAGGAACGGAAAACGCACCCCCGCGTCCCGGCTGCCCTGGAGGTGCTGCTCCCACCACGCGGTGAAGAGGCCCATGGCCAGGCCGATCCCCAACAGCGCCGCCACCTGCAGCCGGCGCGCGGGCGTCAGGCGGATTCCCTTGCGCCAGGCGGCGAGGACCAGCGCGGCCGGCAGCGTGCAGGCCGTGGTCTTCGCGAACAGGGCCAGCAGGTAGAACGCGAAGACCCCGGCCCCGAACCAACGGCGCCGCCGGCCGTCCACCTCCAGCGACCGGATCCACGCCCAGAGGGCGGCCAGGTAGAACAGCGTCGAGAGCAGGTTCTTCTGCTCGGTGATCCACGCGACGCTTTCGACCTGGACGGGATGCAGCGCGAAGAGCGCGGCCGCGAGCCAGGCCCCGGGCGCCGCGAGCAGGCCGAGCACGAGGGCCGCGAGCAGCGCGTTGGCCCCGTGCAGGCCGACGCTGACCAGGTGATAACCGAGCGGATCCAGGCCCAAGGCCGACCGCTCGGCCCGCATCAGGGTGTACGTGAGCGGGAAATACTGCGAGGGGGCGTCGGTGGAAAACCAGATCCGCCGCAGGCCGTCGGGCGCCGTGAGCAGCTCGTTGCCCGCCACGTAGACATCGTCGTCCCAGAGAAAGCCGCCCCGAAGGGACGGCCCGTAAGCCGCCAGCAGCAGGCCCAGCAGAAGGAGGGCCCCCGCGAGCCGGACCTTCGCGGCGCGGCTCACGGCACCGGGAACCGCGCCGTCAGCGCGACCACGTCGGCGCGGACCGCCTGCAGCGCCCCGGCGTCCTCCGGCGCGGACAGGACGCGGCCGATGAACTCCGCAATCTTCCCCATCTCGGGTTCTTTCATGCCCCGCGTGGTCACGGCGGGCGTGCCGACCCGGATGCCGGAGGTGACGAACGGGCTCTGCTTGTCGAACGGGATGGCGTTCTTGTTGACCGTGATGCAGGCCTTGTCCAGCGCCGTCGCGGCGTCCTTGCCCGTGACGCCCATCGGCGTGAGATCCACGAGCATCATGTGGTTATCCGTGCCGCCGGAGACGATCCGCAGCCCGCGCTGCTCGAGCGCGGCGGCCAGGACCTGCGCGTTGCGCACGATCTGCTGCTGGTAGGTCTTGAACGCGGGCTGGAGCGCCTCGTGGAAGCACACGGCCTTCGCGGCGATCACGTGCATCAGCGGCCCGCCCTGTGTCCCGGGGAAGATCTGCCGGTCAATGTCCTGGGCGAACCGCTCGCGGCACAGGATCATGCCGCCGCGCGGGCCGCGCAGGGTCTTGTGCGTGGTCGTGGTGATGAAATCGCTGAACGGGACGGGGTTCGGGTGGCAGCCCGCGGCGACCAGGCCGGCGATGTGGGCCATGTCCACCATCAGGAACGCCCCGGCGGCGTCGGCGATCTCGCGCAGCCGCTTGAAGTCGATGATCCGCGAGTAGGCGCTGGCCCCGGCGCAGATCATCTTCGGCTTGTGCTCCTTCGCCAGCGCCGCGATCTCGTCGTAGTCGATCCGCTCGGTCTGCGGGTCCACGCCGTAGTGGACCACGTTGAAGAAGCGGCCGGAGAAGTTGACCTTGTGGCCGTGGGTCAGGTGCCCGCCGCACGCGAGGCTCATGGCCAGCATCGTGTCGCCGGGCTGGAGCATGGCGAAGTAGACGGCCATGTTCGCCCCGCTGCCGCAGTGCGGCTGGACGTTTGCGTGCTCGGCGCCGAAGAGCTGCTTCGCGCGGTCGATCGCGAGGCGCTCGGCCTCGTCCACGAACTCGCAGCCGTTGTACCAGCGCTTGCCGGGGTAGCCCTCGGCGTACTTGTTGGTCATGATCGAGCCCTGCGCCGCGCGGACGGCCGGGCTGACGTAGTTTTCCGACGCGATCAGCTCCAGGTTCTCCCGCTGCCGCCGCGCCTCCTTGCGCAGCGCGGCGTAGAGCTCCGGGTCCACGGCGTTCACGGCCACGGGATCGGACTGGAGCGCCTCGATCGCCGCCATCTTCCGCACGCGCCGCTCGTGCCGGCTCCCGACCTCGAACTCGGCGGACAGCCACGCGTCCAGCATCGACGCCGCGTCGGCGGGCTTCAGCAGGCTGCCGCCGAGGACGAGGATGTTCGCGTTGTTATGGACGCGCGCCAGCCGCGCCATCGCCGGCGTGAAGCACAGGGCGGCCCGCGCGCCGGGGAACTTGTTGGCCGTGATGCTCATGCCCACGCCCGTGGCGCAGACCAGGATCCCCTGGTCCACGGAACCCTCGGACACCCGCCGGGCCACGGCGGCGGCGTAGTCGGGGTAGTCCACCGACTCCGCGCTCGGGGCGCCGACGTCCTCCGCCCGGATGTTCCGCTCCGCCAGGAGTTTCTTCAGGGCCTCCTTCAGCTCGAAGCCCGCGTGATCCGAACCGATCGCTATTTTCATGCCCGCTCCCTTCGGCGCCGCCGGCCGCACGCCGCGCTGCTCGACCAGGTACAGAACCAAATCCGAAATCGCGCTGTCAATCTGCTCGCTCGTCCGCTGGTACACCCCCACGGGCGACCCGATCGGGTCGGGGATGTCCCGCTCCCCGCCCCCCGCGCCGAACGACGTCAGCAGCCGCACCTTGCCGGACGCCCCCGGGAACGCCCGGGCGACCGCCTGGCGGTGCGCCTCCGTCATCACGACGATCAGCGTGGCCGCCCGGACCAGCTCCGCGGTCAGCATCCGGCTCCGGAACGCCTTCAGGTCCAGCCCGCGCCGCGCCATCACCTCGACGGCCTCCGGGCTGGCCGGCGCGCCGTTCGGCGCGGCCACGCCGGCGGACCCGACCGTGACGCCCGCCGCCGGCCCGAGCCGGGCGCGCAGCAGGCGCTCGGCCATCGGGCTCCGGCAGATGTTGCCGGTGCAGACGAACAGCACATGCTCCGTGGAATCTCCGCTCATGCCAGGATCTCCGCGCGGGCGCCGGCGAGCGGCGCCCCTACGGCTCCTTCTCCGGCGGCGGCTTACCGCGCACGTTGAGCGCCTTCAGGGCCAGCAGGATATCCGCGGCCCGGCCCAGCGCGGGATCGCCCCGCACGCGGGCGCGCAGCACGCGATGCTCCTTCTCCTCCGCCAGCAACCGGCCGTTGCGCGAGTCCGGCTCCGGCTCGTACTCGTCGCCCGGAACGCCCTCGACGGTCACGTCGGGCTCGACCGCCGTCCGGCCGTTCAGCACCAGCCCGTCCGCCATCACCAGCTGGCGCGTCGCAAGGTACAGGTATCCGCCGCCCGGGCAGGATACCACCTCGCGGACGGCCGGATCGCCCCGCGTCGCGGACCCGATCAGCATGGCCCCGCGCAGGCTGTCGGCGAAGACCGCCGCCAGCGCCTCGCAAGCGCCTTCCGTTTCGCCGTCGATCAGGACCATCACCGGCGCATCGAGCCCCGACCCGCCGGGGGCGCGGAACGCCTCGATGTCCTGTCCCTTCGCCATGCGCAGGGAAAAGAGAAGCGCGCCCTCCGGCGCGAACAGGCGGGCGGCATCCGCGGCCGCCGCCAAGTTGGTGCCCCCGGCGCCCCGGAGATCCACGATGATGCCACAGTAGTTGGTCCCGTCCCAGCCACGCAGCGCCGGGATTACTTCCTTCGAGGCCCCGTCGTACAGGCCGTTCAGGCGGAGATAACCGATCCCCGTGGGGAGATCCTCGGCGACCGCGACGGAGGGCTGCGGGATGCGGGCCGCGGCCAGTTCCACCGACTGGGTTGCCGCGCCGCGCAGGAACTGGACGCGGAACCGGCTGTCCGGCCCGCCCCGCAGCAGCGAGCGGATTTCCCAATCCTTCAGGCTTGCCGCCGCTCCGCCGTCGATGAACTCCAGGCGATCGCCGGGCTGAAGGCCGGCGGCCTCGGCGGGCGAACCGGCGACCACTTCCGCGACCTTCGGCATCCCGTCGGCAGACCGGATGCGCAGGCCCGTTTCGAAAACGAAGCCCTGCAAGCGGTCCTCGAGGGCCGACTTCTCGGCCTCGTTCAGCCACAGCCCGCCGGGATCGGCGCTCTTCACCATGGCGGAGACCGCGGCGCGCCGGGCCGAATCCGCGTCCAGCGTCAACCCATAGGATTCGAGCAGCGCGGCCAACTGTTCCACGGCGGGCACGGCATCGCGTTTCAGGGAGGGCGGCGCCTCGGGCGGGGCCGCCGGCGCCGGGGCTGTCTCCGCCGCGACGGCGGCGGGGGCGGGCGAGGTCGCCGGGTCCGGCGCGGCCGGTTCCTGGGCCCAGGCCCGGCCCGCCGCGAATCCCGCGCCCAGCACGAAAGCCAGTATCGATTTCATGTCGTCTTCTCCGCGGCCGCTTTCAGCCGCCGGTTCCCGGCCGCCACTTTCTTCTTCATCGTCCGCTTGTGCGCCTCCAGCCGCCGCCGCAGATCCGGCCGGCCCAGCGCCAGGATCTGCACCGCCAGCAGGGCGGCGTTCACCGCGCCCGCCTTGCCGAGGGCCACGGTGGCCACGGGTACGCCCGAGGGCATCTGGACCGTCGCCAGGAGGGCGTCGAGGCCGTCCAGCGCGCCCCCGCTCACCGGGATGCCGATGACCGGAAGGATGGTGTTGGCCGCCACCGCCCCGGCCAGGTGGGCCGCGCCGCCGGCGGCTGCGACGAGCACCTTGAGCCCGCGGCGGGCGGCGGAACGGGCATAGGCGGCGGCCGCGTCCGGGGTCCGGTGCGCGGAGAGCACGCGCGCCTCGAACCCGACGCCGAACTCGCGCAAGGTCTTCGCCGCATGCTCGACGACGGGCCAGTCCGAATCGCTGCCCATCAGCACCGCGACCTCTGTTTTCGCTTTTCTCATCGTGCCAATCCTCGCGCGCCAATATCCCGGCGATAGTGGGCCCGGTCGAACCGGATGAGGCCCGCCGCCTCGTAGGCCCGGTCCCGCGCCGCGCGCAGGTCCGCGCCCAGGGCGGTAACGCCCAGCACGCGGCCGCCGGCCGTAACCGCTTCCCCGCCGGAAACGCGGGTGCCGGCATGGAATACCACAACCCCGTCCCGCGCGGAAGCCTGTTCCAGCCCGGAAATCGGGGCGTCCACGTCATACGGGCCGGGGTATCCGCCCGCCGCCATGACCACGCACACGCAGGCGTCCGGCGTCCAATCCAGCTTGATGCGGTCCAGCCGGCCGTCGGCACAGGCCATGAGCGCCGGCAGGATATCGCCCCGCCAACGCGGCAGGATGGCCTGGGTTTCCGGGTCGCCGAACCGGCAGTTGAATTCCAGCACCTTCGGCCCGCCTGTCGTCAGCATGAGCCCGGCATAAAGCACTCCGCGATAAGTTATTCCGCGGCGAGAAAGCTCGCCGATCGTTCGCTCGAAAACGTCGCGCCGCACAGCCTGCCACTGGGCCGGGGTCAGGACAGGGGCGGGCGAGTAGGCGCCCATGCCGCCGGTATTCGGCCCCGTGTCGCCGTCCCCCACCCGCTTATGGTCCTGGGCGGAGGCCAGCATTTCAATATGGGATCCGTCGACAAGGGCCAGGACGGAGACCTCTTCGCCCTCGAGCCGCTCCTCGATCAGCACTTCGCGGCCCGCTTCGCCGAACGCGCGGTTGACCAGGGCGTCCTCGACGGCCTTTTCGGCCTCGTCGGGCGTGTCGCAGACGGTGACGCCCTTGCCGGCCGCGAGGCCGTCGGCCTTGACCACGACCCGGCCGGGCTGACTCCGAATATAGGAAAGGGCCTGGTTGGCGTCGGTGAACCGCGCGGCGCGGGCGGTCGGGACGCCAGCTTTTTCCATGATTTCCTTGGCGAAGGCCTTGCTGCCCTCCAGCCGGGCGGCGGAGCGGCCGGGCCCGAAGACCCGGAGCCCGACGGCCTGCAGGCGGTCCGCCAGCCCGGCGCAGAGCGGCGCTTCCGGGCCGATGACCGTCAGGTCGGGGCGCGCCGCCCGCGCCCACGCGACCAGGCTATCGAGGTCGGAAGCCGGGATCATCAGGTTTTCAGCGAGCCGGGCCGTCCCGGCGTTGCCGGGGGCGCAGAAGAGCTCCGGGCGGCAGGAATCCCTCGAGATTTTCCACGCCAGCGCGTGTTCCCGTCCGCCGCCGCCCACGATGAGGATACGCATGCCCGCCATACGGCCCCGGGACCATACAGGACGGGCGGCGGGCAGACCAGCCTGATTTCAGGACACGGCCCCCCTCCTCCCCTTGGCCGGCTCTTGAAGGTGGACATCATTCCGGGTACCTGTTACTAAACGCTGAATCACTTCAGGCGGTGCGCCCGATAAAGGAGTGCTCGTGAAAACCAACTTGATTCGATCCGTGTGCGCGGCGGCGCTTTTTCTCTCGGGCTCGGCGTTCGGCGAGGCGTACCGCGGCGAGATGAACGCCTGGGGAACAACCTGGATGACCCAGGATACGGATTTCGGCAACATATGGAAGGTGACCATCCAGGCCGCGTCCAACGATGCTCCCTCGACGTACAAGTTTGATCGCTATGGCGACTGGGTCGAGAACTGGGGGGCCGGCAGCAGCGCCACGAAGAACTCAACCGTCGGGACCCTGGCGGGTTCCGGCGGCAATGTGAGCATGGACGCAATCAACGGCCGACGCTACAGCTTCGGCATGGACGCCGGCCATACCGAACATGTGGTGATGGAGACCGACGGGGCGCCCGTCACGCCGCTCGTGGCCACGGACAACCACGTCCAGGACCCGGGGACCAACCCGGTGACGGTGAGCATCAAGCTCTCGGCGTCGTTGAGCACGCAGGAAATCGTCTGGGTGCGCTACGCGACGAACTCCGACTTCACCGCCGCGCGGGTCGCCCCGGCGACAGGCAGTTCCACGAACTACAGCGCCACATTGCCCGGCGGGCACAATCCCGGCGCGCGGGTCTGGTACTACATCCTGACCTCGACCATGCCGTCCAACCAGATCATGAGCAAGCCGGACCTGTGTCTTTTGCGGGGTCTGAAGAGCGGGAGCACGAACTTCACGTACCGGCCGGGCGGCGGCATGTGCTGGCACCACCCGACCAACGGTGAACCCTCCGGCGCGACGATGCGCAATCCGACGAACAGCGCGGCGGCCTCGGCCGCCGTGTATTTCTATACCGGCAATTTCTGGACCAACGGCTGGGCGATGGGCGACCAGACCGGCGCGACGCTGTACCACCGGCTCAAGGGCTCGGGCGGCGGCTGGACGGCGACCAACGCCTGGTTTGATTTGGAAAGCGGGAACAACAAGTACTGGCAGATGCGGATCCCCAGCGGGACGTACGCCGCGACCAACGAGGTGGAGTACTACATCCGGGTCACGTACGCCGACTATGACACGACCTACCTCGGCCGGCTGACGGACACGGCCTCGCGGACGTTCCTGGTCGAGGCCAACGCGCAGGCCGCGCCGTTCAGCTTCCGCTACGGCTCGAGCACGAACCTCGGCAACTGCTGGCATCTCCCGGCCAACGCGGAGCCGCCGACCACGACGATGCGCTTCCCGGACAATCCGTACTCGAACAACGCGGTCTACGTGTACAACGGCAACCAGTTCCAGGGCTCCGGCAACGCGGCGGACCAGAGCGGCGGCACGCTCTACCACCGGCTCGCCGGCAGCGGCGGGGGCTGGACCGCAACCAACCTCTCGTACGACAGCCAGCAGGAGAACAACAAGTACTGGGTCTCCACGATCCCGGCCGGCGCGTACAAGGCGACGAACCAGGTGGAATACTACCTCCGGGTCACGTACACCGACCGCGACACGACCTACATCGGCACGACCAACGACGGCGCGGGGAGCCTGACCTACGCGTCCGAGGCCTCGGCGCAGTCCAACCCGTTCCGCTACACGTACGGCGGCGAGCCCGGCACGGAGGCGGGGTACATCTGGCATAACTCCAACCGGGTGAACATCGCGTCCGGCTCGGTCCAGTTCTGGGTCAAGATCGGCTACGCGCAGGGCATCGGCAGCAACCGCTGGGTGGACCACGCCTGCCTTTATTACACGACCAACGGGTCCGCCGTGGGCGTGGCGGGCAAGGGCACGGGCGACGTGAACACGCTGGCGCAATACCTGACCTTCGACCATACCGAGGAGGATGCGTCCGAGAACGGCAACGCGATGTGGTGGGCGGGCACGGCCAGTGGCCTGCCGCTGACGGGCACGATCCGCTACAAGATCGGCGCCTGGAACGGCTCGGGCGCGCAGCGCTTCGCGGAGTATAACACCGACGGCGTGGACGACATGGAGTTCAGCTTCTCGCTCTACGTGTCCGGCTCCGAGGGCCTGACGGTGAACGGCAAGAACGCGGACTACACGACGACCAAGTTCTTCGTGAACGAGCGCGCGGGCGAGACGAACTACGTGTCCGCCCAGTACACCGTCCCCGGCGGCACGGCGATCGAGAAGGCGGAGATCTTCTCCAACCTCGACCGGCGCGACTACGCGGACACGGACTACAACGGCGACGGCATCCCGGACGGCATCAACCCGCCGGCGGGCGGCAGCATCACGACCAACGACACGGGCGCGTACTACCGGGCCTACCCGATGCAGTTCCTCGGCGGCCGGTCGTACTGCTGGACCGGCACGGCGAGCAAGTGCGGCGCGTACCGCCTGACGGCGCGCTACAAGCTCGCCGGCGACACGAACTGGTACTGGTACAGCAGCGGCGGCCGGCGCGACCACGCGATCGTCGTCTCGCCGAAGAAGGCGCTGGGCATGACGCTCTACGAGGTCAACCCGCTGACCGTGAAGGCGACGAGCAACGACAAGGCCGGGCGCAGCACGTTCGACGACCTGCTCGACGGCAACTTGGACAGCTTCACGAACTTCAACCTCGGCTACCTGAACAAGATACAGGTCAACTGCCTGTGGTTCCAGCCGATCCACCCGAGCGCCGTGACCACGAAGGGCGACCCGAGCGGGTACGACCCCGGGAGCCCGTACGCGACGCGCGACTACTTCTCCGTCGCGTCGGTCCTGGGCGACGCGGACACCGAGGCGGACGCCCTCGCGGAGTTCACCAACTTCGTCCACCGCTGCGACACCAACGCGTCCAGCGTCGGGACGATCAACGTCATGCTCGACGGCGTGTTCAACCACACGGCGTGGGACGCGGTGATGGGCCAGGGCGGCGTGGACCTGGGCTACGCCACGTCGGCCACCCAGACCATGGGCCGGACCCGGCCGGCCTGGTACGCCTACTGGCAGGACTACGGCGCGCCGGCGACGTTCTACAACTCGGAGTACGACAACGACATCGCCACCGCGCCCGACCGCGGCGACTTCGGCAAGTGGGACGACGTCGCGGAGCTGTACTTCGGCAAGTACTCCGCCCTGGTCCGGCACAACCCGGACAACAACGGCGACTACAACAACGAGGGCGACACGTACGACTACGCCGGGATGGACACCAACACCATGGCCCTCTGGCGCTACTTCGGCTACTACACCGAGTACTGGCTGAAGAAGACCGGCCACCCGACGAACAACAACAACGCCGCCTACGACGACTACGGCATCGACTCGCTGCGCTGCGACTTCGGGCAGGGCCTGCCGCCCCAGCTCTGGGAGTACATCATCAACCGCACGCGCAAGATGAAGTGGAATTTCGTGTTCATGGCCGAAACGCTCGACGGCGGCAGCCCGGGCTACCGGTCGAACCGCCACTTCGACATCCTCAACGAGAACCTGGTCTTCCAGTTCACCCAGGCGCACATCAACTACGCCAGCTCGCTTCGCCAGGCCCTCGAGGACCGGCGCAACTCCTACAGCAGCGGCGAGGTCCTGCTCAACCTGACCGGGCACGACGAGGTCATGGCGGACAACGACCCGTGGGTCGTCGCCAGCCGCTACGGCTCGGTCTCGATGGTGGACGGCCTGCCGATGATCTTCTACGGGCAGGAGTGGGGCATCGAGCAGTTCAACGCCTCGGACCCGGACAACAAGAACGACGGGTTCCTCAACTGGCACGAGCTGAACTTCGGCAAGTACATCCCGCACTTCAAGCAGTGGAACAAGCTGACCGTGTGGCAGCAGCCGCCGGACTACTCCGAGGGGCTGGCCCAGTGGTACGGCCGGGTCAACTGGGCGCGGCTGAACTCGCCCGCCCTGCGCAGCCACAACCGCTATTTCCTCAACAAGGTCGGCGGCGGCGAGGAGGGCACGATCATGGCCGCGGCGAAGTACCAGACCGCGTACGCCTCGCCGCAGACCAGCGACGTGGTGCTGGCCTTCTCCATCTTCTTCCGCCACGGCGAGGCGCACTTCTCCACGGCCGCCTCTTTCGACCTGACGGGCTGCTGGAGCCTGCTGGGCCTCGACACGGGCAAGACCTACCGCGTGCGCAACCTGGCCTCCAGCGACGCGTCCGCCTACCTGACCAGCGGCTGGCCGAAGACCGGCGCGGACCTCTACAACAACGGCATCTACGTCGCGCTCGGCGGCGGCACGGTCAATCCGATCACCGCCGACGGCGAGATCGTCCAGTACCTGAAGATCGAGGAGTACACCGCGACGAACCACGCGCCCGCGATCAACCTGCCGGGCCCGCACACGCTGCCGGTCGGCTCGACCACGAGCTTCGTCGTCAGCGCGACGGATTCCGACGGGAACGCGGTGACCGTGACGAACGTGACGAAGCCCTCCGGGGCGACGTACATCGGGACGAACTTCTCGTGGACCGCGTTGCCGACGGCGTTCGCGAACACGACCAACGCCCTCGTCTTCGTCGCCAACGACGGGCAGGGCGCGACGAACAGCATCGTGACCAACAGCACCGTGATCGTGGTGCCCTACGATTCGGACTCCGACACCCTGCCGGACGGCTGGGAGTGGGACCACTTCACCACGCTCACGAACGGTTCCGGCGGCGACCGCGACAGCGACGGCGCGCCGAACGGCGACGAGTACGTCGCGGGCACGCAGCCCACGAACGTGTCGTCGGTCTTCGAGGTCCAGTCCGTCATCGTGCCGGCCGGCCTGACCAACTACCAGGTGCGGATCCCGACGCAGCCGCAGCGGCATTACACGATCTACTTCCGGAACAGCCTGACGAACGGGACGGCGTGGTCGGGCTTCGGCAACACGAACCTCGGGGTGGGCACGTGGCTGGAGACGGGAACGGTGGCCACGACGTTCACCTTCACCGACGACCAGACGGCGAACACGTCGAGCAACCCGCCGCCGGACAACCGGCGGTTCTACCGGGTCAGGGTTCGGCAGCCGTAGGGAACCGGAGCCGGGGCGCCGTAGCCCCGCGACGGAAGGGGGCGGCCCCGGGGCGGGCCGCCTCCACATCGCATCGGCGTTGCATGATGCGCGGGGGGATGGTACGTTCCCCCACCGGATCACGACATGGAACCTCCGATCTACAGTCCGAAGGAAACCGGCCCGGGCAAGACGAATGTCCCGCTGCGGGGCGTAGCCCTCTGGCTGCTGCTCCTGGCCCTCTTCCTGACGGTCTACCAGATGTTCTCCCAGCAGCAGGACCGCTACGAGCGCATCCCGTACAGCCCGGACTTCATCGAGCTGGTCAAGCAGCAGCGCATCCGTAAGGCCGAGGTCATCGTGGAGGTCTCCGGCCTCCACTACGTGCGGGGCGAACTGCTGGACAAGGATAACCGGACCAAGCGGCCGCGGCGGTTCCGCACGGAGATCCTGGTCGGCGACGACCTGATACGGTTCCTCCGCGAGAGCGGCGTGCCGTTCGAGTTCAAGACCCAGAACCCCTACATCTGGCAGCTCGTGTCCAGCGTGGCGCCCTTCCTTCTCGTCTTCGGCATCATCTACTTCTTCTTCGCGCGGCAGATGCGCATGGCCGGGCGCGGGGCGATGAGCTTCGGCAAGAGCCGGGCCCGGCTGATGAGCCGCGAGCGCAACAAGGTGACCTTCGCCGACGTCGCGGGCATCGATGAGGCCAAGGAGGAGGTCCAGGAGATCATCGAGTTCCTGAAGGACCCGAAGCGGTTCCAGAAGCTCGGCGGACGGATCCCCAAGGGCGTGATCCTGGTCGGCCCCCCCGGCACGGGCAAGACGCTGCTGGCCAAGGCCATCGCCGGCGAAGCCCAGGTGCCGTTCTTCAGCATCAGCGGGTCGGACTTCGTCGAGATGTTCGTCGGCGTCGGCGCCAGCCGCGTGCGCGACATGTTCGAGCAGGGCAAGAAGAACGCGCCGTGCATCATCTTCGTGGACGAGATCGACGCCGTCGGCCGCAGCCGCTTCAGCGGCATCGGCGGCGGCCACGACGAGCGCGAGCAGACGCTGAACGCCCTGCTGGTGGAGATGGACGGCTTCGACACGCAGGAGGGCGTGATCATCATCGCCGCGACCAACCGGCCCGACGTGCTCGACCCCGCCCTGCTCCGGCCGGGCCGGTTCGACCGGCAGATCATCATCGACCTGCCGGGCCTCGAGGGGCGCGAGGCGATCCTGCGCATCCACTCGCGGCGCGTGAAGCTGGCGGCCGGCACCGACCTGCGGCGCATCGCCCGCGGCACGCCCGGATTCTCCGGCGCCGACCTCTCCAACCTGATCAACGAGGCGGCGCTGCTGGCCGCCCGGCAGAACCTGGACGCCATCACCGAGCGCGAGCTGGAGGAGGCCCGCGACAAGGTCCGCTGGGGCCGCGAGCGGCGCAGCCGCGTGCTCGACGAGAAGGAAAAGAAATTGACGGCCTACCACGAGGCGGGCCACGCCGTCCTGCTCCAGTTGCTCGAGGAATGCGAGCCGCTGCACAAGGTCACCATCATCCCGCGCGGCGCCGCGCTCGGCGCGACGATGCAGCTGCCGGAGAAGGACCGCTACACGGAGAGCCGCTCCAAGCTCCTCGCCACCCTGACCGGGCTGATGGGCGGGCGCACGGCCGAGGAACTCGTCTTCGGGGACATCACGACGGGCGCGCACAACGACCTCAAGCAGGCCACGCATATCGCGCGCATGATGGTGACCGAGTGGGGCATGAGCGAGGCGCTCGGCCCGCTGAACTTCGGCGAACGCGAGGAACTGCTCTTCCTCGGCCGCGAGGTTTCCCGCACCAACGAGGTCAGCGAGGAGACCGCGCGCAAGATTGACGAGGAGGTCAGCCGGATCGTCCGCGAGGCGCACGACAAGGCGCTGAACCTCCTGCGCGGGCACCGAGAAAGCCTGGACCGCGTGGCGCAGCTGCTCCTGGAGCGCGAGACGCTGGACGGGCGCGAGGTGGCGGAGATCATCGAGCACGGCCGGATCCTGTCCGAGGCCGAGCGCGCAGCGCCGGGCGCCTCCCCGCCGAGCCCCCCCGCCTGATGAGCCGGAAGGCCCGGCGATAGCGGAAACCGGGACATGAACGACCATCCGACACTCCTGTGGACGGCGCGGCGCCGCCGCCTGGAACTTGGCCGGCGCACGCTCGTCATGGGCGTCCTTAACGTCACCCCGGATTCCTTTTCCGACGGCGGCCGGTTCCTGGATCCCGCCCGCGCCCTGGAACAGGCCCGGCGGATGATCGCCGGGGGGGCGGACCTGCTCGACGTCGGCGGGGAATCCACGCGGCCGGGCGCGGCGCCCGTCCCGGGGGACGAGGAAATCCGCCGGGTGCTGCCCGTGATCGAGGCGATCCGCGCCGAAAGCGACATCCCGATTTCGGTGGACACGGCGAAGGCGGCCGTGGCGGCTCGCGCACTCGAGGCCGGAGCCGACGTTATCAACGATGTCACGGCCCTGGCGGCCGATCCGGCGATGCCCGCCGTGGCGGCGCGGTACGGCGCGGGGGTGATCCTGATGCACATGCAGGGGACCCCCCGGACCATGCAGGCGGATCCCCGTTACGCCGACGTGGTCCGGGAGGTGCGGGACTACCTGGCGGGCCGGATCGCCGCCCTCGCGGCGCAGGGCTTGGCCCCGGAGACGCTGGCGGTGGACCCCGGGATCGGATTCGGCAAGACGCTGGAGCACAACGTGGCGCTGCTGCATGACCTGGATACGCTGGCCGGGCTGGGCCGGCCGGTGGTCGTCGGGCTCTCCCGCAAGAGCTTCCTGGGCCGGATCACGGGGCGGGAGGCGGGCGAGCGGCTAGCGGGCGGGCTCGGCGCGGCCGCCTGGGCGATCGCGCGCGGGGCGCACGTCATCCGCGCGCACGACGTAAAGGAGACTTGCGATATGGTTCGCGTCGTGGATATGTTGAGAAAGGAAAGCGCGACGTGAATTGGTTCCACCAGATCCAGTGGCCGGGCCTCACCGGGCTGCTCGAAATCGCCCTGTTCGCCTTCGCGTTCTTCTACGTCATCATGTTCTTCCAGGGGACCCGCGGCGTGCAGATCCTCTTCGGGCTCGCCGTGGTGCTGGGGGTGATGATCGTGCTGACCAAGGTCCTGCGCCTGGACACGGTCAACTGGCTCGTGGCGCGCGCGTCGCTGTACCTGGCCGTGGCGCTGGTGATCATCTTCCAGCCGGAGATCCGGCGCGCGCTGGCGGAACTCGGCAAGCCGCACGTCTTCGCGTCCGCGGCGGCGGAGCGCACCGTGGTGGAGCATATCGTGCAGGCGGCGCTCATGCTCTCGGAACGGAAGATCGGCGCCCTGGTCGCCGTGGAGCGCGAGATCGGCACGCGGGCCGTGCACGAGACGGGCGTGAAGATCGACAGCGTGGTCACGCCCGAGCTTCTGGCGAGCATCTTCTATCCCCACACGCCGCTGCACGACGGCGGGGTGCTGATCCGCGGCAACCGGCTGGTCGCGGCCGGCTGCATGTTCCCGCTCTCCGCCCGCGAGGAGTTCAGCAAGGCCCTCGGCACGCGGCACCGCGCGGCCGTCGGGCTCACCGAGGAGACCGACGCGCTGGTCGTGGTGATCTCGGAGGAGACGGGCACGATCTCGGTCGCCTACAAGGGGCGCTTGAGCCGCGGGCTGGACGAGGAGCGCCTCCGCCGGATGCTCTCGGCGGTGCTGCTCAAATCGCCGCGCCCCCAGAGCCGGATGGGCCGGGTCAAGGAGCAGCTGGACCTGACGCCCGAAGGCGTGGCCAAGACCGACGCGGCCCGGCAGGAGGAGGCCCGCCCGAATGCCTAGCTGGGCCTCCAGGCTCGCCGAACTGCTCCGGCGGAATTGGGGCGGCAAGCTGGCCGCCCTGGTGCTCGCCACCGTGACCTGGTACGGCATCCAGTCCGTCATCAACTTCGAGGCCCGCATCCGGGAAGTGCCCGTGACCCTGCGCCTGCCGGAGGGCTGGGCCGCCCTGGACCAGTCCGTCTCCGCCGTGGACATCGTGTTCCGGGGCTCGGAGGAGGACATCCGCTTCCTGAACCGGGACCAGATCAAGGTCGAGATCGACCTGAACCCGCGGGCCATCAAGGGCACCAACCTGGTCGCCCGCTTCAAGATTCTCCCCCGGCATATCAGCGCGCCCAACACCGTCCGGCCGGTCCAGGTCCGGCCCGACGAAATCACGGTGAGCCTCGACCGGCAGGAGCAGAAGGCTGTGCCGGTCAAGGCGGACTTCCAGGGCGAGCCCGCGGAGGAGTTCGAAGTCGAGCGCTGGGAGTGCGCGCCGGCCGCCGTCACGCTTTCCGGGCCGCACAGCCGGCTCCAACGCATCGAGTCGGTCAACACGATCGCGCTCGACCTGGAGGGCCGCACCAAGTCGTTCCGCAAGACGCACGTGCCGGTGCAGGCGCCCCCGGAAACCGTCGTCGTGGAGCCCGTCCCCGCCCAGGTCAGCGTGGAGGTCAGCCTCGCCGAACGGACCTCCACGGAGACGTGGAAGGACGTCCCGGTCTGCGTGCTGAGCCGGCCGGGCGCGCGCGAGGAATTGTCGGTCGTCCCCGTGTCCGCGACGCTCACCGTGCGCGGACGGGCGGAGATCCTGAAAAAACTGGACGCGCGCGACGTCCGGGTGTATGCCGACGGCTCGGACGTGGAGAAGGCGGGCACGTACGAATTGCCGCTCCGCATCCATCCGCCTCCGGGGCTCGCGGTGGTCAAAACGGAGCCCCCGGTGGTGAGCGTGACATGGGGAGAGCCTTGATGCATGTGCTGCGACAGTCGGTCAAGGGAATCGTGGGCCTCTGGCTGCTGGCGGGTTTCTTCGCGGGGCCGGCGGACGCGGACCTGATGATCTTCGCGTTCGCAAGCTGGGCGAAGGCCGCCGAACCCGCGGCGCCCGGCGAGCCCGCGGCGGAGACCCCCGCCCAGACGCGCGAGACGCTCCGCGAGATCAGCCGGCGGCTGGACCAGGCCTACGGGAACATGAACCGCGGGCGCTACCAGGATGCGCTGGCGCAGTTCCGCAGCGTGCTGAAGTACGACCCCAAGAATCACCGCGCGCGGTTCGGCCTGGGCAACATCATGATCCAGCTCAAGCAGTACCAGGAAGGTCGGGACATCTTCGAAGCCCTGATCGTGGACAACCCCGACGACTACTCGCTGAAGAACAACCTGGCATGGCTCTACGCCACGGCCGAGGACAACAGCATCCGCAACGGCGCCCGGGCCCTGGAACTGGCGCAGGATTCCCTGCTGATGGCGCCGAAGGACTACCACGTCTGGAGCACCCTCTCCGAGGCCTACTACATCCTGGGCCAGTACCCTCGGGCCCAGCGCGCCGCCCAGATCGCCCTGGACCTCGCCGCCGCCGAGAAGGGAACCGAACGCAACATCGAGGAGTACCGGCGGCAGATGGAGAAATGCCGGCGCGCGGCAGAGGCCATGTCCATCATCGAATGAACCGCCCCCTGTCGATCCTGCCGCTGCTCGCCGCGGCCACGCTGGCCGCCGCCGGGGAGCCCGCCCCAACGGCCCCTGCCTGGAAGGACGGCATCGCCACCCTCGGCTCCGTGCGCGTGGACCCGACCACCCGCACGGTACTGGCCACCGGCTGGGTCAACCAGGTCTCGGGCGCGATCGAACTGCTGGCGTGCGGCAAGGGCGGGAAAACCCACGAGAGCGTTTTCGTCCTCGACCTCAACCCGCTTGACCTCCAGACCGGGCTCCTCCTTCTCGGCCTCAAGCCGGGCACGCCCCCCGAGGGACTCGGTCAACCCGGGGCCGCCGGGCCGGCCCTGGATATCTGGGTGGACTGGGAACTCAAGGGCAAGCGGCGCTCGCTGCCGGCCGAGCGGTTCATCCGGAACGTGGAGAGGAACCGGCCTCTCAAGCAGATCCCCTGGCTGTTCACCGGCTCGATGTTCGAGGACGGCGAATTCAAGGCCCTGGCCGAGGAGAGCCTCGTGGTCACCTACTGGGATCCCTGGGCCATCGTGAACATCGGCGATCCCGCCGGCTCCAACGACGAGATCCTGGTCGTGAACGACAAGCTCGTGCCGCCGCTGAATACGCCCGTGACCCTGCGCTTTCGGCCGCGGCAACGGTAGTGCTCGTCCCGGAACTCCCACGGTCCCGTCGTCCCCGCAACCAGGCTCGCGCTCATGGACTGTTTCTCTTTCGAGCAAAAGCAAGAGAATGTGGAATCGGCGTGGAAAAACCCGGCTTGCATATCCCCTCGCGATGGGGAATGTTCAGGCCAAACGCGAAAGGTTGCCCATGGAAGAACAGGTCAAGGCCTACATCGAGCAGATCCGCCCCTACATCCAGTCCCACGGAGGCGACGTGGAATTCGTGGCCCTTCGGGACAAGGTGGTCCAGTTGAAGCTCCTCGGCGCCTGCCGAGGCTGTCCCGGGGCGCTGATGACGCTCCACCAGGGCATCGAGACGCAGTTGCGGGAAGTGGTCAACCCGGAGCTGTCGGTCGAACGCGTGGATTGAAGCTCACCCGCCCGGCGGCCGCGGCAACTTGCCCTCGAGCGCGTTCTTCGCGATCTCCAGCGCGTCCGGCGCGAAGTCGCTTTTCAGCATCCACTTGAGAAAACCGGGATCCGTCCGGGCGATCTCGGCAAGCGGCGTCCCCTGCTTCTTGCCGAAGTTGATCACCGCCTCGCGGCCCACCCACTTGAACTTGCCCGACCGGTCCACCCAGTCGGGATGCCGCGGATTGCAGAACTCGTCCAGGCGCTCCATGTCCCGGGGCAGGTCCGCGTAACGCTCGAACTGGCCCTCCAGCACGCGGACGGTGGCCTGGACGTCCGCCATGGCGTCGTGCGCGTCGAGGTGCATCTCGCCGCAGTAGTAGGCCAGCGCGGCCGGCAGGTCGCGCGGCACCTTCTTGTGGAAGATCCGCTGGGCGTCCAGCACGCGGCAGGCCTGGGTGTCGAACACCAGGCCGGCGCGGGTGAATTCCTCGGTCAGCAGCGGGATGTCGAACCCGAGGATGTTGTAGCCGGCCAGGTCGCAGCCACGGAACACGTCCATGACGCGGGGCGCGATCTGCTGGAAGGTCGGACAATCCTTGACCATCTCGTCCGTGATGCCGTGGATCTCCGTGGACTCCGGCGGGATGGGCCGCTCGGGGTTCACGCGGAACGCGAACGATTCGGCGCGCCCGTCGGGCCAGAACTTGACCACGGCCAGGTCGATCAGCCGGTCCGCCTTCTTGTTGGTCCCGGTGGATTCGATGTCGAAGACGACCAGGGGCCTGTCGAGTTTCAGTTTCAGCATGGGTTTGCTCCGCGCCCTTCCCTTCTCCCGGGTTCCGGCGGCGGATGCAACCTTTTTCGGCCTCCGCCTGCGGGATTGACACCGCGGGGCCGGCCCCCTAGAGTGTCGGCCCGTCCGGTCAGGTATCCGGCCGGGAATATAGCCTGTTTTGCCAGAATAATAAGGAGATTCACATGGACATGACCCTGTTATACATGTCGCTCGGCGCTGGGGTCCTGGCGCTGGTATTCGCGTTCGTGAGAACGACCTGGATCAACAAGCAGGATCCGGGGACGCCCCGCATGCAGGAAATCGGGGCCGCCGTCCGCGAAGGCGCCATGGCCTTCCTGAAGCGCGAGTACAAGGTCCTGGCCGTCTTCGTCGTCGTCGTGGCCGCCCTGCTGGCCTTCCTGAACATCAAGGTCACGGGGAACAAGAGCCTGGGGCTGGTGGCGCTTTCGTTCGTCGTCGGCGCTTTCTGCTCCGTGCTGTCCGGCTTCTTCGGCATGCGCGTGGCTACGGCCGCCAACATGCGCACGACCAACGCGGCGCGGCAGGGCCTGCCGCAGGCGCTCGCCGTCGCCTTCGCCGGCGGATCGGTCATGGGCATGTGCGTGGTGGGCCTGGGCCTGCTCGGCCTGTCCGCGCTGACGCTGGCCTACCTGAAGGTCTTCGGTTCCGAGACGGCCGCCCTGACCAACACCGTGCTGCCGATCATCACCGGTTTCTCGATGGGCGCCAGCTCGATCGCCCTGTTCGCCCGCGTCGGCGGCGGCATCTACACGAAGGCCGCGGACGTCGGCGCGGACCTGGTCGGTAAGGTCGAGGCGGGCATCCCGGAGGACGATCCCCGCAACCCCGCCGTCATCGCGGATAACGTCGGCGACAACGTCGGCGACGTCGCGGGCATGGGCGCGGACCTGTTCGAGTCTTACGTCGGCGCCATCGTCAGCGCCATGGTCCTCGCGGCCGTGGCGACGGTCCCCGCCGGCATCGCGGGCTCGGCCATGAACCTCGTTCTCCTTCCGCTGGTCATCGCGGGCGTCGGCATCGTCTTTTCCATCACCGGGACCTTCATGGTGAAGACCAAGGAGGGCGGCAACCCGCAGAAGGCCCTGAACGCCGGCTCGCTGGCCGCCGCCGCGGCGACCGCCGTGGCGTCCTACTTCGTCATCGCGAAGCTGGCCCCGGCGCAGTTCTCGCTGACGATCATCCCGGGCATGGAGCCGAAGGTCTACCAGTCCATCGGCATCTTCTGGGCCACGATCGCGGGCCTGGCGGCCGGCGTGGCGATCGGCTTCCTCTCGGAGTACTACACCGCGGAGGGCAAGGGGCCGTCCAACCGCATCGCGGATTCCTCCACGACCGGCGCGGCGACGAACATCATCGCCGGCCTCGGCAACGGCATGCTGTCCACCGCGTTCCCGACCATCCTCCTGGGCGCGGCGATCCTGGTGGCCTACAAGACCGCCGGCCTCTACGGCATCGCCATCGCCGGCCTGGGCATGCTCGCGACCACGGGCATCCAGCTCGCCGTGGACGCCTACGGCCCGATCGCCGACAACGCCGGCGGCCTGGCCGAAATGGCGCACCTGGAGAAGGAAGTCCGGCAGCGCACTGACAAGCTCGACGCCTGCGGCAACACGACCGCGGCCATCGGCAAGGGCTTCGCCATCGGCTCCGCCGCGCTGACCGCGCTGGCGCTCTTCGCGGCGTTCGGCCAGACCGTCGGCCTGACGAAGATCGACGTGATGGACCCCAACGTGACGGCGGGCCTGCTGCTCGGCGCCATGATGCCGTTCCTCTTCTCCGCGTTCGCCATGAACGCGGTCGGCCAGGCGGCCTTCGCCATGGTCGAAGAGGTCCGCCGGCAGTTCAAGTCCATCCCCGGCCTGCTGGAGGGCAAGGAAGGCGTCCGCGCGGACTACGCGCGCTGCGTGGACATCTCGACGGCGGCGGCGATCAAGAAGATGACGGTCCCCGCCCTGCTCGGCGTGCTGACGCCGGTGGTGATCGGGTTCGTGTTCGGCACGGAGATGCTCGGCGGCCTGCTCGCGGGCGTGACGGTGACGGGCGTGATGATGGCGCTCTTCATGGCCAACGCCGGCGGCGCCTGGGACAACGCCAAGAAGCACATCGAGGCCGGCGCGCTGGGCGGCAAGGGTTCGCCGGCGCACAAGGCGGCCGTCGTCGGCGACACGGTGGGCGATCCCTTCAAGGACACCGCCGGGCCGTCGCTGAACATCCTGATGAAGCTGATGAGCGTGGTCGCCCTGGTCATCGCGCCCATCCTGAAGGCCGTCAGCCCGCTGCTGAAATAGGGATCGGCCATGCGGACAAAGGGGCCGGGCGTCCTGGAGAGCCGCGACGCCCGGCTCTTTTCCTTGGCCCTGGCGCTGCTGGCCTGTGCCGCCCGGGCGGACGACCCCGCCCTGCGGACGGTCGTGCTGGCCAACCGCCGCGTCCCCGAATCGGTCGAACTGGCGCGCCACTACATGCAGGCCCGGGGGATCCCCGCGGACCGCCTGTGCGCGCTCGACCTGCCCGCCGGCGAGACCCTCATGCGGGAGGTCTACGAAGTCCGCCTCCGCGACCCGCTGCTGGCGTTCCTGCGCGAGCGCCGGCTGATCGAACAGGTGCGGCGCCCTTCGGATTCCGTGCGCCGCCACGAGAGCGAGTGGCAGACGCTGTCCACCTCGATACGGTACGTGGTCTCCATGTACGGCGTGCCGGTGCGCATCGCCGACACCCGCTGGCGGATCGGCGAGGCCATCGCCAACCGGCTGCGCCGGTTCGATCTCAAGGACGCGGCCGCCGTGGATTCCGAACTGGCCCTGCTGCTGAACGCCGACTACCCGATCCGCGGCCCGTACCCGAACCCCCTGTTCAACCAGATGAACGAGGCCGACGCCCCGCCGTCCGCCGCCCTGATCCTGATCGCGGCCCGGCTGGACGGACCGGACGCCGCCACCGTGCGGCGGATGATCGACGACGCCCGGACGGCCGAGGCCCGGGGGCTCGAAGGCCGCGCCTACGTGGACGGGCGCGGGCTCGCTCACGGGTCCTACGCCCTCGGCGATTTCTGGCTGTCGGAGGCGGCGGAGCGCCTGCTGCGCGAGGGGCTCGATGTCGTGCAGGACTCGGCTGAACCCGTCTGGGGGCCCGCCTTCCCGATGGAACAGGCCGCCGTGTACCTGGGCTGGTACAACGAGAATGCGACGGGGCCGTTCCTGCAGCCGGGATTCCGCTTCGAGCCGGGAGCGGTCGCCTATCATATTCATTCGACCAGCGCGGAAAAGCTCCGCACGCCTGCCGAGCACTGGACCGGCCCGCTCCTGGCGGCCGGCGCCTCCGCCAGCATGGGTTGCGTGGGCGAGCCGCTGCTCAACCTTACGCCCCACCTGTCCGTCTTCATCGACCGGCTGTGCCGCGGCCTGACGTTCGGCGAGAGCGCCTACCTGGCGCAGCCCGTGCTCTCCTGGCAGGTTACCGTCGTCGGGGACCCGCTCTATCGGCCCTTCCGCCACGTGCCCGGGGAAGAGAGCGCTCCGGCAACGGACTGGGCCCGCGCGCGCGCGGTCAACCAGCTGGTCCGCGCCGGCCGTTTCAACATCGGCCTGGGGCTATGCCGCCGCTGGCTGGCCGAAACCGGGAGCCCGATCCTCCGCGAAAAATTGGCTGAGTTGTACGCCCGCAACGATCTCTTCCCGGAGGCCGCGGAGGAATACCGGGCGGTCGCCGAGCAGGCCGCCACGGCCGATACCGCCGTGCGGGCGGGCGCCCTGGCGCTCCGGATCCTGCGCGTGCTGAACCGTACGACGGAAGCCGACGCCCTGGAGCAGACGCTGCGCGGGCGCTGGAAGGACAGCGTCGTGCTCCCTTGGCTGGAAACGGGCCGCCTCGAAGAAGACGCGCCGGCCGAATCGCCATCCCTGACTCCCGGTTCCTGATGTTCTTCGACACGCACGCCCACTTCGACGCGTTCGCCGATCCGGCAGAGGCCCGCGCGGCCCTCGACCGCGCAGAAGCCGCCCGGGTGGGGCGCGTCCTTGCCGTCGGAGGCTCGCCGGACACCAACCGCGCCGCGCTGGAGGCCTTGGCAGAATGGCCCGGCCGCGTGTTCGCCGCCCTGGGATTCGATCGCGACCAGGCATCCGCTGCGCCCTCCCTGCCCCGGCTTGAGGCGGACCTGGCCCGGCCTGGCGTCGTAGCGCTCGGCGAGATCGGGCTGGACTATCATTACGAGCCGGAAACGGCCGCCGCCCAGAAGACGCTGCTGGCCGCGCAGTTGGAGATGGCCCGACGCCGCCGGCTACCCGTGATCGTGCACAGCCGGGAGGCGGACGCCGACACGCTGGCGCTTTTGGGCGACCATGCCCGGGCCTGGCCCGGCGATCCGGAGCGGGTCGGCGTGCTGCATTGCTTCACCGGCAGCGCGGAATTCGCGGCCCGGCTCCTCGACCTGGGCCTGATGATCAGCTTCAGTGGCATCCTCACCTTCCGTAACGCCGATCCGCTGCGCGAAGTGGCTCGGGGCATCCCGGGGGACCGCCTGCTGATCGAGACCGACACGCCATTCCTAGCGCCTGTGCCTCATCGCGGGAAGCGCAACGAGCCGGCCTGGGTCGTGCCCGTGGCCGAGGTGCTCGCGAAAATTCGAAATGACAGCCTCGAACTCATCGAGCATAGTACCACGGCAAACGCGGAGAGGCTTTTCCTCGGAGCGAGATCATGAAAGACGCCACCAGCATCCGCCACGCCATCGGCGTGGATTTCGGCGGGACCTTCATCAAGATGGCCCTCGTCAGCGAGCGCGGCGAGATCAAGGCCCGCGCGAAGATCCCGACGAAGGATGCGCCCGGCCTCGACGGCTGGCTCGACGCCGTGGGCCGGGGACTGGAGCAGTTGAAGGACAAGAAGGCCCCTGCGGACGCGCCGTTGGCCGGTATTGGCGTCGGGGTGCCCGGTTTCGTGGATTTCGAGCGAGGTTTCATTTACGACCTGGCCAACGTGCCGGGCTGGACCAACGTCCATCTCGCGCCGAGGATCGAGGAGCGGTTCCATCTGCACGTGCGGGTGGATAACGACGTCAACGTGATGGCCCTGGGCGAGTGCACGTACGGGGCGGGCCGCGCCTATCAGCACGCCGTGTTCGTCACCTTGGGCACGGGCGTCGGCGGCGGCATCGTCATCAACAACCAGTTGTACCGCGGCGCCTACTCGATGGCCGGCGAGATCGGGCACGTCCCGATCCGGATGGACGGGGTCAAGTCTCCGCAGGGCCGCGGCGGCCTGGAGCAGTATGTCGGCAACCGGCGCCTGGTGGAGCGCGTCGTTCAGGCCCTCCAGCAGGGCCGCGCATCGCTGATCCGCGAACTGGCGCAGGGCGACCTCTCGGCGATCACGGTCGAACTGATCGCGAAGGCGGCTGGCCAGGGCGATGCGCTGGCGCTGGAGCTTTTCGACTTCATGGCCGATTGCCTGGCGGCGGCCTTCGCGTCGGTTGCCTACCTCATTCAGCCGCAGGCGTTCATCATCGGAGGCGGCATCGCCCAGAGCGGGGCGATCCTGTTCGACCCGCTGCGCCGGCACCTGACCGAGCGGTTGAGCCCGGTGTTCGCGGAGCGGATCGTGGTCAAGCCCGCGGAGTTGGGCAACGACGCCGGCGTCATCGGCGCGGCGACGCTGTCGATGATGGAGTGATCCCCCATTCAGGCCCGCGAGAGACCGACGGGGCGGCCCGCCCTGCAGTGCACCCGACCACGACCCGGCCTCTTTTGTTAATTCCAGCGCCTGAAAAACCGCTTGCCGCAAATAAACCGATGCCGCTACTTCCACACTTTGCAAAGTGTGGAAATAAGCTGGAATACCGTTATTTATATAACTACTTAATTACAAGAATGTAATTACTCATTTCACTTCCACACTTTGCAAAGTGTGATATGCAATGCACAAGAATGCATGAACGACCGAACTGAAGTCCGTCCGAACAAGCAGTGCCAGGAATTAGGCCTTTCGTTCGCGTCGCGCCGGCCAACACGCCATACGGTCGCGCAGGGTTGTTGCCATCAATCAGGCAGGAAGAAGAAGCTCCCGGGAGTCTCCTTGCCGGCGCGAGCATGTGCCAACGTCAAAGAAGACCGGGACAGCATTAAAGGACTTCGGTTTAGCATGCCTGCCACGCCTTCGGCTCGGCGGCATGCTCGGCGGCTCCCCGGCTCGCTTGATCTTCTGATTCACGGCGGTGACAAACTGATCGAAGCGACCCTGGGCCGCCAACAGCAGCGATTGATCCGGAAGCAGCCTTACCTCGACGGCGATCGCGACGCAGACGCCAAGGAACAAGCCGCGCACCGTGTTGAACTCCATGCGAACAATCGTGTAGTACAGGATATAAAAGGGGAGCAAGAGGCACAGCACGCCCTGGACCCAGCTCTCGTAAAACGCCACGGCCAGGACGAGGACTGCGGCCAGGCCGGCGATGCCCGCCCGCGCCATGCCGTAACTGTCCGCCAGTCCGGCGGGCCCGATTCCTTCCGCCACAGCATGCTGCCATCCGACGAGGCCGCCGCCGACCAGCAGGAGAATGATCCAGAGCCATATCCCGGTGGACTTCTTGACCTGCGTCCGGGCCTTGTGCACCTCGCCCATGACCGAGTCCGTCTCTTTGGCCGCTACGGCCCGGGCCAGAACATCCACGTCCATCTCATGGCCCGTCAGCGCGGTCCGGGACTCCCGCTCCTGGAGGCGGATCTTCAGAGGCACGGCCTCCGCCTTCCGTTCCGGCATGGACAGGGCCGCGCCGCAGGCCGGGCAGGTCAACGCCTCCGTGGACACGAACTCGGAGACGGTGATCTCCTTTCCACACTGGGCGCACTTCAATTGGATATCGGCCACGTCGCGCTCCTTAACTGTCCTCGCCGCCGCCTTTCCCGCCCTCCTCGATGGCCTCGCCAGCCACCGCCACGTGCCGAACCCGCAGGCTCGTTCGATGCCGCCCGGGGAACGTCTGCACATCCAGGTTCTGGATCAGCCACAGGTCGCGAACCTTTTTGAAACTTTTCACCTCGACCAAGCGCAGCACCTCGCCGCCGGCGTCAAAAGCCGCCGCCTGCAGCATCATCCGGATGCGCGGCTCGATCCAAAGCCGGACCCCGGCGTATCCGCCCGCCTCGCCCGCCGGAGCGGGCATTTCAACAATATAGCACATCCGCCCCTTGATCTTTTCCATGCCGACGGTGCGGCCGCCCGGCCACCAGAGGAACGACAAGCTCAAGTCGATCCAGCTGATGTCCGTGCCTTCGATCGGGCGGTATAAATCCGGCAGCGGCTCGCTCGCCGGCGGTTCGCCGCGGCTGTATCGGTAGACGGGACGGCCGGGCTCGCTCCAGTCGAGACGGAGCGCCTCGCGCTCGGCCCCAAAGGCGTCGCGGATCCGGTACTCGGCGCTCGGCGGCTGGCCGTACCAATCGAGCTTCATTTCCGCGTTCAGCGTGCCCTCGATCGTTCCGCGACGGTCCTTCGACTGCAACTGCGCTTCCATCCGCACCGGCACATCCGGCAGGCCGGCGACCACGCCTTGGACCAGTTCGACGGCGTCCGGCCAGGACGCATCGGGGCGCAGCAGGGGCTCCTCGTCCATCGCCGCCCACGAGAAGGCGCCGGCCCACACCACCAGCACAGCCGACACGACGCCCCGGTTCACGTCCCCGCCTTTCGCCCCGGCCCCAGTACCGCCCGCAGGGCCGAATCGGCATTGTCCACAAGCACGAATTTCACTCGCCGGCGCACTTCGGACGGCACGTCCTCCAGGCTCCGGCGGTTCCGGGCGGGCAGGATGATCTTCCGGATCCCCGCCCGGGCCGCCGCGAGGACCTTTTCCTTGATCCCGCCGACGGGCATGACCTTCCCGCGCAGGGTGATCTCGCCCGTCATGGCCACGCCCGCCCGCACGGGCCGGCTGGAAAGCAGCGACACGAGGGCCGAGAGCATCGCGATGCCGGCCGACGGGCCATCCTTCGGGATCGCCCCCGAGGGGACATGAATATGAATGTCGGTGCTTTTCAGCACATCGGCCGGCAGCCCCAACTTCCGCGCGTTGGCCCGGACATAGCTCAACGCCGCCTGCGCGGATTCCTTCATGACCTCGCCGAGCGACCCCGTCAGCGTCAGGAGCCCGCGGCCCGGCATGCGCGTTGCTTCGATGAAGAGAATGTCGCCGCCGGCCCAGGTCCACGCGAGGCCGGTCGCGATCCCGGGCTCCAACTGCCGCTCCGCCACCTCCGCCTCGAACAACTTCGGCCCGAGCAACCCATGCAGGGCCTCCGGGGTCACCCGCTTCGCGCCACGCCGCCCCTCGGCCACGCGCCGGGCCGTCTTGCGGCAAATCGACGCAATCTGGCGCTCGAGATTCCGCACCCCGGCCTCGCGGGTGTAATCGCCGATGATGCGCTGCAGCGTGGCCCGGGGGAACGCCAGCTGCGACCGCTTGAGCCCGTGCGCGGCGATCTGCTTCGGGACCAGGTACCGGCCGGCGATATGAACTTTCTCGTTGGCGGTGTAGCCGGGCAGTTCGAGCGTCTCCATGCGGTCGTGCAGGGCAGGCGGCAGGGGGTCCACGAGGTTCGCCGTCGTAATGAACAGCACCGAGGACAGGTCGAACGGCACGTTGAGATAATGGTCCGTGAAGGCCGTGTTCTGCTCGGGGTCCAGCACCTCCAGCAGCGCCGCGGACGGGTCGCCGCGGAAGTCCTGGCCCAGCTTGTCGATCTCGTCCAGCATGAAGACCGGGTTGCGCGATCCGGCCTTCCGCAGGCCCTGGATGATGCGGCCGGGGAGCGCGCCGACATAGGTCCGGCGATGCCCGCGGATTTCCGCCTCGTCCCGCATGCCGCCCAGCGACATGCGCACGAACTTGCGGCCGAGCGCCCGGGCGATGGATTGCCCGAGCGAGGTCTTTCCCACCCCCGGCGGGCCGACGAAGCACAGGATCGGCCCCTTCAGGTCCTTCTTCAGCTTGAGCACCGACAGGTACTCCAGGATGCGGTCCTTGACCTTGGCCAGGTCGTAATGATCGCGGTCGAGAATCGCGCGCGCCCGGGCGATGTCGAGCGCGTCCTCGGTGGCCACCGCCCAGGGCAGTTCCGTCAGCCAGTCGAGGTAGGTGCGGATGATGGCGTATTCCGGCGACGCGCTCGGCATGGTCAGCAGGCGCTCACGCTCCTTGTTGGCGGCCTCGAGGGCCTCGGGCGGCAGCCGAGCGGCCGCGATCTTCTTCTCGATCTCCTGGCCTTCCATCTGCTGCTGGTCCTTCTCCCCCAGTTCCTGGCGGATGGCCTTCATCTGCTCGCGGAGGAAGAACTCGCGCTGGGTCTTGGCGAAGTTCTCGCTGACCTTGTGCTGGATCTCGGTGCCCATGCGCAGCACCTCGAACTCGCGATTCAGCAGCGTGGTGAGCCGGTTCAGGCGGCCCTTGACGCGATATTCCTCCAGCAGCGCCTGGCGGTCTTCCAGCGACATGTTCAGGTGCGACGCGATCAGGTCCGTCAGCGCGCCGGGGCCGTCGACGTTGAACACGGCGATCTTCAGTTCCTCGGGCAGCGTGGGCGAGAGGGTGATGATCTCCTGGAACTTTTGGGAGGCGTTGCGCGCCAGGGCCATGGTCTCGACCGAGTCCTCGACCTCGTCCTTAAGGATCGCGTGGTAGACCTCCAGGAAATTCGGGTTGCCATGGGGCCGCGCCAGGCGGCAGCGGGAGATCCCCTGCACGAGGATCCGCACCGTTTCGTCGGGGAACTTGAGCATCTTGATCAGCCGCGCCACGCAACCGTACTCGTGCAGGTCCGCGAATCCCACGGCATCGTCCGACGCCGCGCGGCTTTTCTGGAGCACGGTGATCAGGAGGCGGGGGCCCGCGGTCACGGCGTCGATGAGCCGGGCGGACTTGGGCGTATTCACCACGAGCGGGGCGACCATGGACGGGAACAGGACCAGGTCGCTCATCGGCAGCACGGGGAGAACGGGAGGGATCGGGCTCGGGCTCGGACGCTCCCCGTTCGCCGGGGGGGGATCCGCCGGTCCCGGAGGAGGCGAACTGGATTCGGGCGCATCGCTCATGGCTGATTTTCCGTGGTCACGGTGATCCGGTGCCCGTCCGCCTCCCGCGCGCGGGGCAGCCGGACGGACAGCACGCCGTTCTGCATCCGGGCGCGCGCCTGTCCGCCGTCCACCGCGAACGGGAGCTCGATCGTTCGGCTGAACACCCCGTACTCGATCTCCATCTGGCGGAAGCGGTATCCGGCGGCGCTCTCCCCGCTCTGCGGGTCGCGGCGGAGCCCCTCCACGCGCACCACCCGGTTTTCGAGAACGATATGCACGCTCTCCGCGGGCACCCCGGCCAGTTCCATCTTGATGACCACGTCGTCCGCGCTTTCGTACACGTCCGTGTTGGGCGACCAGGTCCCGGCCCCGTGGGGCTCGAGGGTGTGGTCGGACAATCCGGTCAGCTTGCGTTGTATCTGGGCCCACTGGACTAGAATATTACGGGTCATACGTCCCTCTCCCCGCCGCCGGGCACCTCCGCCACACCGGTCCTACTGATACCCCCGGCGGCCCCCGCGCTCAAGCCGCATTTCGCCGCGCCGGACCGGCCGGGCGCCGCGGGGCGCGGCGCCCCGGCCGCGCGCCTTGATAATATACCCCACCGGGGTATAGTGGGGCTCGGGAGCAACCGATGAAAAACCACAAGACGCGACACGACGAGAACCGCGGGCGGCTCGCCCGGATCGAGGGACAGGTCCGCGGGATCCGGAGGATGATCGAGGAGGGCGAGTACTGCATGGACATAGTCACCCAGGTCCAGGCCTCGGTCGCCGCCCTCCAGGCGGTCGGCCGCCGGGTCCTGAAAAAACACATGGAACACTGCGTCGCCGACGCGTTCCGGAGCCGCTCGAAACGCGATATCGAGACCAAGATCGCCGAGATCCTGAAGGTCGTCCGGCAGTGCGGAGGCTGACCCATGACCCCCCGCCGCCCGTTCGGAATCGCCGGGGCCCTCGCCCTCGCCCTGCTGGCCCTCGAGGGGCCCGCCGCCCGGGGCGGGGAACGGCCGGATGAACAGGCCACGCTGGACGCGATCCTTCAGCGCGCGTTCCGGGACAACCCCGGCCTGAAGGCGATGCGCCAGAAGTGGGCGGCCGCGGACGAGCGCGTCCCCCAGGCGAAGGCCCTGGATGATCCGCAACTGTCCTACGAGTATTTCCTCGAGCAGAAGGACGTGCGCTGGCAGGCGGCGCTGACCCAGATGATCCCCCTGTTCGGGCGACGCGGCTGGATGGCCCGGGAGGCATCCGCGGAAGCCCGGGCCGCCCGGCACGAATACGAGGCGGCCCGGCTGGACCTCTACGACCGGGTCAGCCGCGCGTTCTACGATTATCACCTGCTCGGGCGTTCCCTGGCCGTCATGGAGGAGCAGTACAACTTGCTCGCGGACCTGGAGAACGTGATCCGGTCCCGCTACGAAGCCGGCTCCGCCGGCTTCCCGGATCTCACGAAAGCGCAGGTGGAGAAAGACCGGACCGCCAGCGAACTGGCCTCGATGCGCGACGAGCGCGGGGTCCTGTCGGATCGGCTCTCCGCCCTGCTGGACCGGCCCGCCGGCCCGCCCCTCCCCTGGCCGGCCGTCGAGCCGTCCGCCTCCGCGCTCCTGGACGAGCCGGCGCTCCTCGCCATGATCGAGGATTTGAACCCGGAACTGAAGGCCGCGCAGGCCATGACCGACCGGGCGCGGGCGACGCAGGAACTCGCCCGGCGGCGCGGCCGCCCGGACCTGATGCTGGGCGCCGGCGTCATGAGCATGCCGTCCATGGAGGGCGGCGGGAGCGAATACGACGCGTCGGTGATGGTCGGGATCACGTTGCCTTGGTGGCGGGGCAAAAACTCCGCCGGGAGGCGCGAGGCCGCCGCGATGGCCGAATCGGCCCGGAACGAGCAGGCCGACCGCTTCAACGAGCTCAAGACCGAACTGCGCATGGCGGTGTTCAAGGTCCGCGACAGCGAGCGCCGGATCGCGCTGTTCCGGGATTCGCTGATCCCCCGGACGGAAGAGGCCTACGCGGTGGCCCGGCAGGCGTTCGCGGCCGGGCGGGCCGAGTTCATGGACGTCAACGACGTGCAGCGGATGCTCCTCGAGTTCCGGCTGGCGCACGAGCGGGCCCTCGTGGAGCGGGAGCTGGCCCTGGTCGAGATCGGCTGCTGCATCGGGAAATACGGGGCGGACCTGGAAAGCGTCCTGGCCGCGCCCCCGCGCGCCGGGCCCGGACCGGCGGGAGGCGGAGCACGGTGAAAAAGAGATACCTCGCGGCGGGAATCCTTCTGCTGGCGTTCGGGTTTTTCGCGGGCCGGGCGGGCCCCCGGCGCGGCGCGCCCGGGAGCGCGGCCGCCGGCGGCGCGGAGACGGCGGCCATCTGGACCTGTTCGATGCACCCGCAGATCCGCCAGCCCGGGCCCGGCCTGTGCCCCCTGTGCGGCATGGACCTGGTCCCGGCGGCCGCGTCTTCCCGCGGCGGGGATGAGCCGCCGCGCCGGCTGGCGCTTTCCCCGGCGGCGCGCCGCCTGGCGGAGGTAGACGTCACACCCGCGGAGCGGCGCCCCGTGGCGGTGGACGTCCGGCTCGCCGGCCGGATCGAACCGGACGAGACGCGCGTCGCAACCATTGCGCCGCGGGTCGGAGGACGGATTGACCGCCTTTACGCCAATTTCACCGGCATCGCGGTGAAGGCCGGCGATCCCCTGGCGGACTTGTACAGCCCCGAACTGCTCGCCGCCCAGCAGGAACTCCTGCAGGCTGGCCGGGCCGGCGCGCTCCTCGACGCCGCCCGGGAGCGGCTGCGGCTCTGGGGGCTCACGTCCGAGCAGGTGGCGGAGATCGAACGCGGGGGGCAGGTCCGGGAGCACCTCGCCTTCCACGCCCCTCTCGGCGGCGTCGTGGTGGAGAAGGACGCCCGCGAGGGCCAGTATGTCGAGGCCGGCATGCCGCTCTTCACGGTGGCGGACCTGTCGACGGTCTGGGCCGTGCTGGACGCCTACGAGTCGGACCTCGCCTGGCTGCGCGAGGGCCAGGAGACGGCACTCGAGGCCGAGGCTTATCCCGGCGAGCCCTTGCGCGGCACGATCGCGTTCATCGAGCCGGTGGTCGACCCGATGACCCGGACCGTGCGGGTGCGCGCCGATGTGCCGAATCCCGGCGGCCGGCTGAAGCCGGGGATGTTCATCCGCGCAACGGTCAAGGCGTCCACGGCGGGCGACGGGACCGGGGCGGCGCCGCTGGTGATCCCCGCGTCCGCGCCGCTGATCACCGGCGCGCGCGCCGTCGTGTACGTCGCGGTCCCCGGCGAGGAGGGCGCGTTCGAGGGCCGCGAGATCGCGCTGGGGCCGCGGGCCGGCGATTTCTACGTCGTCCGGTCCGGCCTCGAGGAGGGCGAGCGGGTGGTGACGAGCGGCGCCTTCAAACTGGACAGTTCGCTCCAGATCCAGGGCCGGCCCAGCATGATGAGCCCCCCGGCGGCGCTCGCCGCCGAGTCGAAAGCCCAGAGCGTGTGCCCCGTGATGGGCGGCAAGATTGATAAGAAGTTCTATACCGATTACCAGGGCCTGCGGATCTACTTCTGCTGCGGCGCTTGCGACGCCGCCTTTTCCGCCGGACCCGAGAAGTACCTCGAGGCCATGCGCGCCGCGGGCGTGGAGCCCGAACCTCTCCCGGGAGGCCCGCATGCCCACTGACGACGAGCGCCCGGCCGGCCCGGTCCACCGCGTGATCCGCTTCTGCCTCGAGCAGAAACTGGTCGTCGGCCTCCTGGTCGCCTTCATCGCGATCTGGGGCGTCATCGTCGCGCCTTTCGACTGGGCGCACACGGGCCTCGTGCGCCACCCGGTGCCCGTGGACGCCATCCCGGATATCGGCGAGAACCAGCAGATCGTCTTTACCGACTGGATGGGCCGCTCGCCGAAGGACGTGGACGACCAGGTCACCTACCCGCTGACCGTCTCGCTGCTGGGCATGCCCGGCGTCAGGACCGTCCGCAGCTACTCCATGTTCGGCTTCTCCATGGTCTACGTGATCTTCGAGGAGGGCGTCCCGTTCGAGGCCGCGCAGAACCGGGTGATCGCGCGGCTCAACGGCCTGCCCGAGGGCACGCTGCCCGCGGGCGTGAAGCCGGCGCTCGGTCCGTACGCCACGGCGCTGGGCCAGGTCTTCTGGTATACCCTGGAAGGCCGCGACCCGGACGGGAATCCGGCCGGCGGCTGGGATCTCGACGAGTTGCGCTCGATCCAGGACTGGACCGTCCGCTACCACCTGCAGGCGGCCGGGGGCGTCACCGAAGTCGCCGGGATCGGCGGGTTCCTCCGCGAGTACCAGGTGGACGTGGATCCCGACGCGCTGCGGATTCACAACGTGTCGCTGGAAGAGGTCTTCCGGGCGGTCCGCGCGTCGAACCTGGACGTCGGCGCGCGCCAGATCGAGCTGAACCGCGTGGAGTATCTCATCCGGGCCCGCGGGTTCCTCCGAGGGATCAAGGACCTCGAAGACACCGTCGTCAAGGTCAACGGCAACGTCCCGATCTACGTGCGGAACGTCGCGAAGGTGGCGCTCGGGCCCGCGTTCCGCGACGGCGCGCTGGACAAGGAGGGCGCCGAGGCCGTCGGCGGGGTCGTCGTGGTCCGCCACGGGCACAACCCCCTGGACGCCATCCGGAACGTCAAGGCCCGGATCGCCGAGATCGCCCCCACCCTGCCGGTCAAGGCCGTCGCCGATTACCGGCGCGCCACGAAGGCGGACCTGGAGCAGTGGGCGCGCGGGGAAGGCTTCGAGGCGTTCCGTGACGGCGCGCTGGACCAGGAGGCGTGGCTCGCGCGGCTGAACGCCGTTCCGCGGGAGCGCTGGCCTGCGGGGATCACCACCAGCCGCGTGACCGTGGTGCCGTTCTATGACCGGACGGGCCTGATCTACGAGACGCTCGGGACCCTGAACGCGGCGCTCTACGAGCAGATCCTCATCACGACCATCGTGGTGATCGTCATGGCGGCGCAGCTCAAGCTCTCGCTGCTCGTGAGCGCGGTGATGCCGCTGGCGGTCGCGTTTTCCTTCATCGCCATGCGGCTGTTCGGCGTGGACGCCAACCTCGTGTCGCTGTCCGGGATCGCCATCGCCATCGGTACGATCGTGGACATGGGCATCATCACCTGCCAGAACATCCTGCAGCACCTCGCCGACGCGCGGCGCGACGAGAGCCGGCTGGAGGTCATCTACCGCGCCGCCGGCGAGGTGGGCGGCGCCATCCTGACCGCCATCTCGACCACCGTCGTGGGTTTCCTGCCCGTCTTCGCGATGTCCGGCCCGGAGGGGAAACTGTTCCGGCCCCTCGCCTTTACCAAGACCTTCTGCCTGGTCGGCTCCGTGGTCATCGCGCTGACAATCGTGCCGGCGGCCGCGCATCTTCTCCTGGGCCGGCGGCCGCCGTCGAACCGGATCCAGCAGGCGCTGGGCGCGGGGCTGGTCCTGGCGGGGGTGGCGATGGGCGTGCTGTTCGGCTGGTGGCGGGCGGCGCCGCTCTTCGCGCTGTGGGGCGGTTACGTGGCCGTCGAGGAGCGCCTGCCCGAACGTCTCCGCCGGGTAGCGCCCGGGCTGGCCAACGCCCTCGCGGTGCTCCTCGTCGGGGCGCTGCTGGCGGGCCACTGGCTGCCGCTCGGGCCGGAGAAGGGCTGGCTGCGGAACTTCGTGTTCGTGGCCGTCGTCATCGGCGCGCTCCAGGGGTTCTACTACCTGGTCGAACGCCGCTACGCCCGCATCCTGCGGTGGTGCCTGGAGCACAAGCTCGCGTTCCTCTCGCTGCCGGCCGCCATCGTGATCGCCGGGTACACGGCCTGGCTCGGGTTCGACCGGCTTTTCGGCTTCGTGCCCGCCGGCCTCGAAAAGGCCTGGCCCGCCGCCCGGGCCCTGCGCCAGAGCGGTCCGTGGTCGTGGGCGGTCCACGCCTTTCCCGGCTTCGGCAAGGAATTCATGCCGCCGCTGGACGAGGGGTCTTTCCTGTACATGCCGACCACCATGCCGCACGCCTCCCTCGGCGAGGCCATGGACATCGTCCGCAAGCAGGACATGGCCCTGCGGGCGATCCCCGAGGTGGAGTCGGTCGTGGGCAAGATCGGGCGCGCGGCGTCCGCGCTGGATCCGGCGCCGGTGAACATGATCGAGACGGTCATCGCCTACAAATCCGAGTACGCCACGGACCAGGCCGGGCGCGCGCTCCTCTATCGGTACGACCGCCAGCAACGCCAATTCGCGCGCGACGCGGACGGCCGCCTCGTCCCCGACCCGCGCGGGAAGCCCTACCGCCAGTGGCGCGACCACATCCGCACGCCCGACGACATCTGGGACGAGATCGTCCGGGCGGCCGAGGTGCCCGGCAGCACGAGCGCGCCGCGTCTCCAGCCGATCGCCGCGCGCCTGGTCATGTTGCAGAGCGGCCTGCGGGCGCCGATGGGCGTCAAAGTCAGCGGGCCCAGCCTGGAGGCCATCGAACGGGCCGGGCTCGATATCGAGCGCTTCCTCAAGGAGGCGCCCGGCGTCGAGCCCTCCGCCGTGATCGCCGACCGGATCGTCGGCAAGCCGTACCTGGAGATCGAGCTCCGGCGCGAGGCGCTCGCCCGCTACGGGATGAAGATCGAGGACGTGCAGATGGCCATCGAGGTCGCCGTCGGCGGCGTCCGGCTGACGACGACCGTCGAGGGCCGCGACCGCTATCCCGTGCGCGCGCGCTACCTGCGCGAGCGGCGCGACTCGCCCGAGGCCCTGCAAAACATCCTGATCCCGGCCATGGACGGCGCCCCGATCCCCCTCGCGCAGCTTGCGGACATCCGCTACGCGCGCGGGCCCGAGGCCGTCAAGAGCGAGGACGGCTTCCTTGTCAGCTACGTCCTCTTCGACAGGAAGCCCGGCTTCGCCGAGGTGGACGTGGTCGAGGCCTGCCAGGCCTATCTCGCGGATCGGCTCGCCTCCGGCGACCTGGCGCTGCCGCCCGGGGTTTCGTACCGGTTCGCGGGCAACTACGAGAACCAGCTCCGCGCGCAGAAAACGCTGTCGCTGATCCTCCCCCTGACCCTGTTTGTCATCTTCCTGATCATCTACTTCCAGTTCCGGTCCGTGGTCACGACGGGGCTCGTGTTCTCGACCATCTTCGTCTGCTGGGGTTCGGGGCTCCTGCTGATCTGGCTCTACGGCCAGCCGTGGTTCCTCGACTTCTCCGTGTTCGGGTTGAACCTGCGCGACCTTTTCCAGGTCCGCCCCGTCAACATGAGCATCGCGATCTGGGTGGGATTCCTGGCGCTGTTCGGCATCGCCTCGGACGACGCCGTGGTGATGTGCGCATACCTGAAGCAGCGGTTCGAGGAAGTCCGGCCGGCGACCCGCGAGGCGATCCGCGAGGCCACGGTCTTCGCCGGCGGGCGCCGGATCCGCGCCTGCCTGATGACCACGGCGACGACGGTGCTGGCCCTGCTGCCGGTCATCACGTCCCGCGGCCGGGGCTCGGATCTCATGGTGCCCATGTCGCTCGCCTCCTTCGGCGGCATGCTGCTGGAGGTCGTCACCATGTTCATGGCGCCGGTCCTGTACAGCTGGGTAAGGGAAAAGAGCCTGAACAAAGCCGCGCGCCCGTGAGAGACGCGTTTCGAGGGCTGGAGGCGCCGCGCCTTACAAGCCGAGCAGCCGCGCGGCGCTGCCGTGGAAGACGGCGTCGAGCTCGGCCTCGTTCAGCCCGGTCTTTTCCATCAGGGCGATCTCCGCGCCCTGGTCGGCCCACGGCGAGTCGGTCCCGAACATCACCCGCTCGATCCCGTGCCGCCGCGCCATCCGCGTGAAATCCGCCGCGGGCAGCCACGACAATGTAAACGAGGATTCCAGCCAGAGCGGCTTGCCGACGAGATGGCGGGCCACCTCGTCCCACATCTTGAAGCCGCCGAAGTGCGCGGCGACGACGGGCAGGTCCGGCACGCGCTCCAGGACGCGGGCCAGCCGGTCCGGCGGGCAATGAACGGGCGGCGGGAGGCCGATGTCCACCCCGGCATGGAAGAACGCGATCAGGCCGGCCCGGGCCATCCTCCCGTAGACCGGGAACATCCGCTCCTCGTCCACGAAGAAGTTCTGGTAGTCCGGGTGGAACTTGATGCCCTTGATCCCCCCGGCCGCCAGGCGCTCGATCTCCGCGTCCGGGTTCCCGTAGTCCGGGTGCAGCGTGCCGAAGTGGATCAGGCCCGGCTGCTTCAATTCCATGACATAGGTGTTGATGCTGGGCGTCTGGGCCGGCCGGGTGGAGACCGGCTGGGTGACGCTCAAGGCGATGCCGTGCCGGCGCATGGAGGCCTGGAGGCCGCCCGCGGTGCCGTCCGTGAAGGCCCGCTCCCCGGAATTACCGGACAGGTGCTGGATCGCGCGCGCGGCCAGGTCGTCCGGGAACACGTGGGTATGCACGTCGATGATGTTCCGCCGCATGGCGGGTACCCTCCACCGCGACGACCCTGTTTTCAAGCGGAAAAAGCAGCCGCGCCCCGGGCCGGCGAGAAGACTTGCCCCGGCCCGTTTTTCCTGTCACAACAACGGGGTCGCCGCCCTGCGCGGCCGAGCCGATGAAAGGGCGCCGTGAGCCGCCACGAACAAAAGACCGCGAAGGAATCCGCCGAGCTGATGTACGTGAAGTGCGCCGCCTGCGGCAAGTGGATCGACGTCAAGCCCGGCGAGATGAACAAGGTGAGCCACGGGATCTGCCCGGCCTGCTACCAGAAGGAAATGGCGAAGTGGAAGGGCCCGCCGCCTACCGAACAGCCTCGGTAGCGAATCCCTGCACGAGGTAGTCGGGCAGCCAGGGCGAATACGCGGCGTACCGCGACGGCAGATTCGTGACGGTGGCCTCCGTGGCCGTGATCTCCTTGGCGCCCGGCACGGTCTCCATGATCCAGCCGTCCTTGATCTTCAGCTGCGGCGGCTCCCCCTCGCCCGCGTAGACGAGCTCGAACACGAGCGTCCGGGACGCCTCGCCGAAACGGTAGAAGCTCGACTTGAGCCCCGCCTCGGAAACCTTGAGGAAACGGTCGAAGCGGTCCGCCCCCAGCGTGATTTCCAGGGCCGCGTACATGTCCTCCCGCAGCGCGGCCCCGTCCTCCGCGAACGGCGGGATGTGCAGGATGACCTTGTCCGGGCGCGGGCTGGTGACGGTCAGCATGGCCGCCTCGATCTCGGCGAGGTAGGAGCGCGCGTACGCGAAGACATCGTTGATCTTCTGCTCCTCTTCCGGCGTGACCTTGATCAGCGCGGCGGCCTCGGGATGCAGGGTGTAATCCTCCGTCACGGGCGGCACCTGGAGCCGGGCCATCAGCGGCTCGGGCAGCGGGTAGGTGCCCCTGAAGTTCGTCAGCACCCAGTTCAGCACGCCCACGAGCCGGCCGTGCAGGTCCTGGACCTCGCCGCGGAGCCGGCGGTTCTCCGTCTCGATCTCCCGCAAACGGGTTTCCAGGGCCTCCGCGTCCTTCAGGGCCCCGGGGCCGCCCCCGGACGGGCCGGCCCGTCGCGAGGGGGCGGCGATCGGCGCGGCGGGCGCCGCCGCGGCCGGCGCCGCGGACAAGGCCGCGGGGGTTCCGCCCGGCCGGGCGCGGGCCGGCGCCGAGGGCTCGCGCTCGAACCAGCCTAGCGAGGACCCGATGAACAGCAAAAAGACGAACCCGGCGCCGAGCACCAGCAGCCCGGCCACGCCGGCGGCCCTTCTCAATTCGAACCGGTTCACGATTTCATACTACAGCGGGCCGGCCGGAAACCAAGCCTGCTTTGCGCGGCGCCGGGAAAAATGAACACGGGGCGCGGCCCCGGCGTCTATGGCCCGGTCATGCGGCGCGCGGCCGGCAAGAGTCCTGTAGAAAAGATGCGGAGTTTACCCTATAGTACGCGGCGGAGATCAATTTGATGAAAGGCTGGAAAAGATGGCTGGGGCCTTGCGCCCTGATGGTCGGCGGCATGGTCTGGGCCGCGGCCCGCGCGCCGGCGAGCGCGCCGGAGGCGGAGGCTTCCGAGGCGGCTCGACTCGTCGCCCGGCGCCTGCCCCAGTGGCACCTGACCCAGTTGCCGATGGACGATGACCGCGCGGTCGCCGCCCTGGACCGGTTCCTGGCGTTCCTGGACTTCGACCGGAGCTACTTCCTGGCCTCGGACATTCAGCGGTTCCAGCTCGCCGCCACCAACCTGGACAACCGGCTGATCGCGGGCGACGTCTCCTTTGCCCAGGAAGCATACGACACCCTCCGGACGCGGGTAAGCAACCGGGTGGACTTCGTGGAGGGCCTGCTGAAGCAGGGCTTCGAACTGGACCGCGACGAGTCGTACACGTGGAAGCGGAAGGACGCCGAGTGGCCCGCGGACGAGAAGGCCTGGGACGACCTCTGGCGCCGGAAGATCAAGAACCAGTACATCGCGCACATGGTCAACCGCCGGATGGCGGACGCCGCCCGCACCAACGAGCCGGCCGCGTCCCTCCCGGAGGAGCCGGCGGTCGAACCGTCGGAAGAGGTGGATTTGTCCACCGACCTGCGCCTCACGCCGGAAGAGGCCATCCGGAAGAGCTACCGGCAGTACCTTGACGTGCTCAACGACAACCGGGCCGAGTGGCCGGTGGACCGCTACCTGACCGCTTTTACCCAGGCGTACGACCCGCACACGGACTACATGTCCGCCAGCCAGACGGAGGATTTCGAGATCGGCATGCAGCTCTCGCTCGTGGGCATCGGCGCCCGCCTGACCAGCGAGGACGGCGCCGCGAAGATCGACCAGCTCATCCCCGGCGGCCCCGCCGAGAAGGACGGGCGCCTGAAGGCCGGCGACAAGATCATCGCCGTCGCCCAGGGCGACGGGGAGCCCGTGAGCATCCTGCACTGGCCGTTGAGCAAGGCGGTCCGCCTGATCCGCGGGGAGAAGAATACGAAGGTCGTGCTGTCCGTGATCCCGGCCTCCGACCCCACGGGGACCACGGTCGTCAAGATCGACCTGATCCGCGAAGAGGTGAAGCTCGAGGACCAGGCCGCCAAGTCGGCGGTCAAGGAGGTGGTCGGCGCCGACGGCCGAACCCGCAAGCTGGGGATCATCACGCTGCCCGACTTTTACGCCGACGTGCGGCCGCTGCGCGGGCTGGGCGCGGAGGCCCGCAGCTCGGCCCAGGACGTGCGCCGGCTGCTGCGCGAGCTGTCCACCAACGGCGTCGAGGGGCTCGTGCTGGACCTGCGCAACAACGGCGGCGGCCTGCTGGCGGAGGCCGTGCGGATGACCGGCCTCTTCATCGAGCGCGGCCCCGTGGTCCAGGTCAGCGACGGGCGGCGGAGCCAGGTCATGAACGATTCCGACCCGGAAGTCGTGTACGACGGCCCGATGATCGTGCTGGTCAACCGGCAGACGGCCTCCGCCTCGGAGATCCTGGCGGGCGCGCTCCAGGACTACGGGCGCGCCGTCATCGCGGGCGATTCCAAGACGCACGGCAAGGGCACGGTCCAGACGCTCGCCGACCTCAAGGACGGGCAGCCGGCGCTCGGCAAGCTGAAGGTCACGACGGCCAGTTTCTACCGGATCAACGGGGGCTCGACGCAGTTGCGAGGCGTCGCCCCGGACATCGTGACGCCGTCCAGCCTCGACACCCTGGAGATCGGCGAGGAGACGCTGCCGCAGGCCCTGCCCTGGTCCCAGATCCGGTCCCTGACGTACGCCCTGGCGACGCCCTTGAGGGAACAGATGCCCGCGCTGCGGAGCAAGGTGGAGGCCCGGCGCAAGTCCGACGCCCGCTACCAGGCCTACCTGGAACTGCTCGGCCGGCTCGCCGAGCGGCAGAAGGATCCGACGGTCACGCTGAACTTCGAAAAGCGCCTGGAACTGGCCCGCACGGAAAAAGAGTTGAGCGACCAGTTGCGCGAGAAGGATGAAGGCGGCGACCAGCAGGCCGACGTCATGCTGAACGAGGCGCTCCAGATCCTCAGCGACCTGATCTCCATGAACGCTGAACCGGCCCAGCCGGCGGACGCGGAACACCCGGTCACGGCGGCCGCGCCGGCCGGCTGAAGGTTTTGCTAGCCGGCCGAAATCACGGCCAGGATGCAGTGGCGAAGCCAGTCGCGGTCGGCCGGCTTGAGGAACGGGCCGACCGAGACCTCGCGCCGGTCGGTGATGATATGCAACGTCGGGGACTGGCCCCCCGCTCCCCGCCGGACCTCCACCTGTTCGATCTCGCCGGCCGGCAGGACGGTTTCCGCCGGGGGCCCCCATGGCGTTTCCCAGCCCACCCGCACCTCGGCGCGGGAGACCACCAGGACCTGCCGGAACCGGGGGGACAACACGCGCCAGGCCACCGGCACGGCCAGCGATATCAGGCCCAGCGTCGCCACGAACAACGGCGCAGCCCTGACAACAAAAGGCAGGCCGATCATCGCCAGCGCGGCCAGTGCCCATGGGACCGCCACTTTCAGCGGGAGGGCCGGCACGCCGATGGCGAGGCGCAGTTCATCGCGGCCGATCTCGAGTTGGATCCCCTGGGGCGGCGCTTGACGCGGATCGAACGCCAGGTCCAGCTTGCGTTCCCGGGCGAGGTCGCGCACGGACTTGTCCAGGTCCGCCGGCCCGCGCCGGATCAACTGCCCGCCCGACTCCTCGAGCGCGGCCATGTTCAGCGCCCGGCAGTGATTCTCCCAGGCGGCCCGCATGCCGTCGGGCGACTTGGACTGGCAGATCGTCACCCGCCGGGCTTTTTCCGGGTGATGGAGTTCCACGATATACAGCGTATAGGAAGGCCGGTTCTTCCCCCCGGAATGATGTTCCGTCCTGTAGAGGAGCCCCGCGTACCGGGCCAGCGGCTCGGTCCATTCCGATCGCTTGAACAGACTTCGGCGCTCGAAGAAAACCGCGGACGCCTCGATACGAACCCGGCCGCGGAGGACGATTTGGTTCAAGCCGACCAGGAACATCGCGGCCCCGACGACGGGGAAAACCAGGGCCGGCATGATGGCCGGGCTGAAGCCCTCCCGGGCCAGGGTCAGCACCAGCATGGCGGCGGGGAGCCCTCCCCACACGAGGGAGAACAGCATGAGGAATATCCCCAGCGAGCGCGCGCCGCGCCATTCCCTCTCCGCCGGCAAGCGGCTCACATCCATGTGAAACTGCTGTGGATCCTGCATGGCCTCATCGTACACCAGGCTGATCCGGCGCGCATTTTTTTTGCAGCGGGCCCGCGCCATCGGCGCACGCTTCATCCCGCTCAACCGGAAGCCGAGATGCCCGTTCCCCGCCAGACACTTCTAAATATGTGATCATGATCAGAAAATACAGTATTAATGATATTACTTGTTATCTGCTATTTATAAATAGGTTGCTACTATTCCATCCATGCTCACACTTTTAGAAGTGTGAGCATGGGTGATGGCTGTTGCTTTTCGGGAAAAAGGGGTTATGCATAGGGCATGCCACCCGAGATGCATCCCGCCCGCAAGTGGCTCGTTGCGGCGCGAACCTTCGCGCTGCCGGCCTCCATCATGCCCGTCGTTTTCGGCACGACGGCGGCCGCGACGCAAGGCGGGGCGGCGTTCCACCCCGGGTTGTTTGCCGCCGCCCTGCTGGCCATGGTCCTGCTCCACACCGGGGCCAACATGTTGAGCGATGTGACCGATTTCCGCAAAGGCCTCGATCGCGAGGCCACGCCCGCCAGCGGCTCCATCGTGCGGGGCTTGCTGTCCGACGCGCAGGTCCGGCGCGGCGCGATCCTGCTGCTGGTCGCCGGCTCGGCCATCGGCCTCGGGCTCGCCCTCCGCATCGGATGGCCTCTGTTCTGGATCGGCGTGATCGGCGTCGCGATCGGCATTGGATACACTCTCGGGCCGGCCCTCAAGTACCGCGCGCTGGGCGACCTGGCCGTCTTCCTCGACTTCGGCATCCTCGGCGCCCTGGGCGCCTGGACGGTGCAAACGGGCCAGCCCTCCTGGCGGCCGGCCCTATGGGCGGTGCCCATGTCCCTGCTGGTGATCGGCATTCTGCACGCGAACAACTGGCGGGATATCGCCACGGACCGCGAGCGGGCGGGCATCCGCACCGTGGCCTCGCTGCTGGGTGATCGCGGCTCACTGCTCTACTACGGCGCGCTTGTCTTCGGGCCGTTCATCATCGTCACGGCGCTGGCCGCGGTCGGCATCGCCCGGCCGGACGCCGCCTGCGGCATGCCCTGGCCGGCGCTGCTCGTCTGGCTGGCGCTGCCCCTGGCGCTGCGGCTCTGGGACAAGGCGCGGAAACGAAAAGCGCCGGCCCACCCGACGGATTTCGTCGCGCTCGACGGCGCCACGGCCCAGTTGAACCTGGCGTTCGGACTGCTCTGCACCGCGGGCTTCATCCTGGACAGGCTCCTCTGATGCTGCGCGCTTCCGCGAGGGCGAAGAGCATACCCATCGTCCTCCTGGCAGGAGTTGCGGCCGTTCTTTTCGCTCCGCTGTTCCGATGGGGTCTGGCCAAGCCGGCCCTGTTCTGGTGGTGGATGTCAGGCCTGCTTCTCCTGCTCAACACATCCATGCTCGTTTCGCGCCCCGACCTCCGCCGGCAACTGGTCTCGGACTTCCGATCCGATGCGTTCAGAAAACTTGTCATCGGCATTGTTTCAGCGGCGGGCCTCTACTTGATCTTCCTCGCCGGCCGGATGCTGATCCGCGGATGGCTTCCCGATTCGGAGCAGCACATATCCAGCGTCTACCTTCTGCGGCCCGCGCTGTCCGCGTGGTTAATCGCTTTACTGATGATCACCATCATCGGCCCCGGCGAAGAAATTTTCTGGCGCCTTTTTCTTCAGCCACGCTTCTGTGCGCGATTCGGCGATCGAACAGGCCTCCTGATTGGCGCCCTGCTCTATGCCGGCGTCCATGCCGGTAGTGGAAACCTGGTTCTCATTCTCGCCGCGCTGGTAGCTGGACTCTTCTGGGGATGGCTTTATGCCACCACATCTTCTGCTTCCATAATTATATACAGTCACGCGCTTTGGGACGTAAGCGTTTTTGTGATTGCGCCCTTCTCCTAGGTTGTGTTTGCCGCCAGGCAATACCATACCACGGCCTGCAGCAGAAAAGTAAAGCGCTTCACTTAACACGGCATACTGACGAGGGTATGGTGAAAATACCGGGGTGGAGAAAGTCTGTTTCGCTGATGAAAACCGTCGCCAAGCGGCTTTCAACCCATGCCGATTTGAGGTAACTTATCTGAAGGGGAAGCGCACATGAGCACTCGTTCCATCCGCGCCGCAACCGTCGCGTTTTCACTCCTGCTGCTCGCGAGCTTGTCCGCCCCCGCCGAAGTAGCCCTGCAGTATTTCAACAACACCTGGAACGAGATCGCCGACAAGCTGCCCGAACTCGCGGAGGCCGGCTACGGCGCGCTGTGGCTGCCGCCCCCGCAGAAGGGCAGCGGCGGACTTTCCGTCGGCTACGACCTCTGGGATCCCTTCGACCTGGGCGGCATCGACCAGCGCGGCACGGTGAAGACCCGGTACGGCACAGAGGCGGAACTGCTCCGCCTGATCGAACTCGCGCACCGCTTCGGCATGCGCGTGTACTTCGACAACATCATGAACCACCGCGCGTTCGACGTGCCGGGCTGGGACGAGTACACGGCGCTGGACATTTACCCCGGCATGGCCCCCGAGGATTTCCACCTGCGCGTGACGGAGGACGGCTTCTACCGCAAGTGGGACAACACGGTGAACTGGGGCAGCACGTGGGAAGTGCAGAACCGGAACCTGTCCGACCTGATCGACATCGCGCACGAGGACCCGAACGCCAACTTCGGCGCGTCCGAGGGCAGCACGTACCCGAAGATCCACTTCGTCCGCCAGCCGACCCACCCCGAGTGGTACGACTGGGCCTACACACCGACCGGCATGGCCTACGTGGGATTCTACAGCACGAACATCACCACCAACATGATCGCCCAGTACCCGGGCTCCTTCACGGAGGACGTCGGCGGGTACCTCTGCCGCAACGTCCGCTGGCTGATTCACCACACGAAGGTGGACGGCCTGCGCCTCGACGCCGTCAAGCACGTGCCGGGTTACTTCTTCGGCGAGCAGTGGGCGGGCGACAAAGATTCGAGCAGCGCGGGCTACTGCGGCCAGGCCCAGTGGCAGTTCAACATGACCCGGGGCTACGCCGACTGGGACAATCACCGCGACACCGTCTTCGATCTCGAAAAGTCCTTCGGCCGCAACGACGCGCTGATGTTCGGCGAGCACATGGGCGAGCCGCCGCCCTACGGCGACTACTGGGCCGCCGGCATGCGCCTCCTGGACGCGCGGACCCACCAGACGTTCAACGACAACCTCGGCAACCCCTGGGGATCGCTCTCGGGGCTTGATTCGGCGGACTACATCTCGGGCAAACAGATGGGCCAGTACCTGGGCGTGTACTACGCCAAGAGCCACGACGACAACGTCGCCTACCGCGAGGAGTTGCACAACGCGTTCAACCTGACGCGCGCGGGCCTGCCGGTGATCTACACGGACGGCAACCGCCACGCGGAGATCATGGGCGCGAGCGGCGGCGCGTTCCCCCGCCACGCCAACACCTGCTACCTGGGCCAGTGGGGGGACAGCCGCATCCCGAACCTCGCGTACATCCACAGCCATTTCGCGCGCAGCTGGCACATGTCGAAATGGGGGGACGGCGACTTCTGCGCCTACGAGCGCATGGACAAGCGCGAGAACGGCAGCATGAACGACCCGGACGGCACGGTGCTGCTGATGATGATCAACGACAACTACGCCTCCGGCCAGTCGCGCAGCATCTCCACCGGCTTCGGCCACACCCCGTTCGTGGACGACGCGTACCTCTACAACTACTCAACCTACGGCGGGGGGTTCTACACCTACGCCTCCCAGCTTGGATCGGTGATCGTCCCGCCGGGCGGATACTTCGCCTTCTCCTGGCGCAGCCCGGAGCAGGCCCAGCCCTGGAGCTGCCACGGCGGCAGCCCGGTCACGATCTTCCAGAACGGCCAGGAGGCCGGGACCATCTCGGTGACCCGGCGCGACGGGCCGGACGGCGACCCGGGCTTCAATCCGTACGGCGCGGCGGACGCCAACAGCACCGACTACTCCTACACGTGGAGCCTCCCCCGGGTGACCTCGTCGACCAATCTCCGGTTCGTCAGCTTCGTCGACGGCTCGGCGGCGAACGTGCTGATGAAGCTGGACGGCGGGATGAACCTGAACACCAACAACCACAGCAGCGGCGACCCGCGCGACCATCCGCCCGGCAACGAGGGCTCGACGGACGTGTTCGAGGGGTACGAGCAGGCCCTGTTCATCCACCGGCAGCACCGCGAGAAGTTCGCGGACACGAACTCGGCGCACAACACCATCGGCTCGATGGGTTCGGGAAGCTATACCATGACGATCGGCACCGCGGGGCTTTATGCCAACGCGGGCAGCGGGAACAACGACTGGGACGGCGCGGAGACCGCGGCCTGGGTGTACCATAATCCCAACGATAACGACGAGTGGTCGGCCAAGCAGTTCTTCCCCCTGCCCCAAAACGCGGTCAACTCCAACATCACGGTCCGCGTGAAGGTGGGCTACTCGTCCACGTACGTCAACCGGCTGGCGCTGTATTACACGACCGACGGCGCGACGTGGCCGGAGGGCGCGGGCGGCTTCGGGCGCGGCACGACGAAGGTCGTTCCGCTGACGTGGTACGCCAACGGGGCGCCCGACGGCACGGGCACGCCGGACTGGTGGTCGGCGACGATCCCGGCCATGACGAACGGCACGGTGCTTCGGTACAAGGTCGGGGCTTACCGCGAACAGGGCTCGGACGGCTTCCCCTGGGATGTCGAGAGCCCCGTCGACGGCGCCTCCGTTTCCATGAAGACGACCCGGATGGGCGTGTGGCAGGTGACGAACATCAACCTGCGGACGGTGGCGTACCGGCCGCACAATGACTGGGGCACGGTCTCGACGGGCCTCGTGGACGGCTTCCACGTCATGCGGTCGCGCGCGTTCCTGGACCGGGGCGGCAAGGCGTCCATCTTCAACACCTTCACCCAGCCCTTCTACCTCGACATGGACCGGCCCGGCGGAGAGGTGAAGTACCCGGCCGAGAGCGAGACGCTGGGCTCGAAGGAGTACGGCGCGGTCGTGCGGACCGACCCGACGGTGACGGAGGTCTGGTTCAACATCAGCGACAGCGACAAGACCAACGACGACGGATCCACGGGCCAGACGAACGGCATCGGCACCAACGCCGTCGGCCAGCTCTCGTGGGCGCGGGCCTATAAGGTGACGCCGAGCCTCTACATCTCGAGCGCGTATCCCGACGAGTGGCGGTTCACCTACCGCAACATCCCGTCGGGCAACTCAAACGCGACCATCACGGTCAAGCTGCGCGAGCTCTCCTCCTCGACCAACCTGACCCTGTCGGACACGCTCGGCCACTTCACCACGCTCACGCGCAACGTGAAGACCGACGCACCGGCCTACGACCTGTACGTCGCGTGGCCGCAGTACGACGGCGACCTGGTCTTCTCCGGCTACGTGGCCAAGGTCTGGTTCAGCCAGTCGCTCGCCGACGGCATCGACAACGACACCTTGAAGAGCCGGTTCATCTTCAAGATCAACGACGTGGCCCAGGGCCGCGACGACTGGTACTTCGAGTGGGACGTCAGCGGCAGCCACCACGCCCTGGCCATCCCGCTGTCGGACATGTACAACGGCGACACGAACTACCTGCACAACCTCCAGGTCCTGCACACGAACGCGGCGGGGCTGGGGATCACGCTGCAGGCCAGCCGCATCGTGCGCGCCCAGTCCAGCGCGGACAGCATCCTGATCCAGATCACCGACCCGCCCGAGTACGACTCCGACGGCGCGCCGTACGAGATCGTCCTGCCGGACGTGGCGAGCCCGTCGCCGACGCAGCGGCAGTACCGGGTCCAGGTCGAGACGGACACGAAGGCGAGGAACGTCTGGATCGAGTTCACCAACTCGGTGGGCTTCGCGCCGCGGATCGCCTCGACGAGCAACCAGCTCACGGGCACGGTGTCCGTGTGGGCGGGATCCAACACGGTCGCCGGGTCCGGCACGCTGTTCCACCAGGAGCTGGGCGTCGGCAACACGATCCGGATCAGCACGAACTACCTGGTCGTCTCGCAGGTGGTCGCGAGCAACCAGCTGATCCTGACCGCGACCTACCCGGGCGCGACGGCCTCCGGGCAGACGGCGTGGCGCGTGGACCCGAACCCCTCGGTCTCCGGGAACAAGCAGATCTGGGGCTTCCTGTGGACCAACATGACCGCCGGCCATTTCCAGTTCTACGCCCACGCGGACACCAACTCGGCCTCCGGCACGACCAAGCACGCCTCCGCCCTGCGCAACGCGACCGTGGTGCTGATGCAATCGGTGAACTCGAACACCAACGACCTGGATGACGACGACGACGGGCTGCAGGACGATCCCGAGGTTACGTCGACGAACCTCCCGGATACGAATCCCGAGACTTGGAACAACGGCCAGGTCCACATCTGGTACGTCTATGGCCGGACGGATCCCTTGAGCCCGGACACCGACAACGACGGGCTCCCGGACGGCCTGGAGAGCGGATGGGGCGGCCCCAGCTCCGGCACGGATACCAACACCGACACCAACGGCGACGGGTGGAAGAACTTCATCGCCGACCAGGACATCCCGATCTACAACACCACCGACAACTCCGGCTACTCGCGCTACAACTTCAACCGGTCGCGCACGGACCAGATCTGCGGCACGACGACCGATCCGAGCAAGCCCGACACGGACTACGACGGGCTGCTCGACGGGCAGGAGGACCTCAACCGCAACGGCCGGGTGGAAATCGGCACGCTCAACGGCAGCGGTGTGGCCACCGGCGTGCTGGCCCATCCGAACGTCCCGACCGTGTATAACTCGTCCCAGGTGGACAGCGATTCGCTGGCCGCCAACGCCCGCTTCCTGGAGCCCGATCCCAACAACGGCGACACGGACGGCGACGACCTGGCCGACGGCGCCGAGGACGCCGACCTGAACGAGCGGGTGAACCTGGCGCTGCTCTGGCCCGCCGGCACGACCACGACGTTCGTCGTCACGTGGACCAACAACAGCACGAACATCCTCGGCAACGGGCTCTCCGGCGTCCGCTCCCGCGCGTTGGATTACAGCAAGCTGTGGACGGACCACCCGCGGCCGCGCTACACGAACGGCGTCTGGCAGAACACGAATGTCTGGCCGCGCCTGCTGGTCCTGGAGACCGACCCGCTCGACCGGGACACCGAGGACGACGGCCTGCCGGACGGGTGGGAGCAGCGGTACGGCCTCGATCCGTTCAACGACGGCTGGTACAGCATTCAGACCGGCCAGATGAGCCCGACGAACACGAGGCAGGGGGCCGACGGCGACCTGACCAGCTGCGGGGTCAGCAACTACCAGCACTATCTCGGCGGAACCGACCCGCGGGTGTGCGTCACCAGCCCGCCGCCGCCCGAAGGCTCGATCGTCATCGGCCGCGGCGAGGCCCTCGGCGTGATCAACGGCACCACCAACTACCAGGAATTCACGGAGTGGACCTGGTCGGACCTGCGGGCGCTCGACTACTACGAGGGCGGCGGCAACAACAACCAGCAGGGCGACATCTACAAGGCCTGGGACGACTGGGACACCTCCCGCGACCTGCTCGCCTTCTACGCGCGCGACGGCGGCTCGTCCGACGGCAAGCTGTACTTCCGCTTCGACTTCTACGACCTCAAGGCGCTGGCCGAGCAGGGCAACCTGGACCTGTACGTCGTCATCGACACGGGCAACCAGTCGATCGGCGAGCGCAAGCTGCCGGACGACGTCGACACGCTGACCGAGATGCGCTGGGAGGCGGTCGTCGCCCTCTACGATGCGTCGGCGGGCACGGTGTACGTCGACACGAACCCCGGCCAGAACACGAGCACGTTCGCCGAGGACCTGTTCACCTACGGCGGCGTGCAGGCCCAGCCCCAGCACTTCGGCAGCGCCTACTACAACCACGAACTGGACGCCGTCGAGTTCTCGATCAGCCGGACCGCGCTGACCGCGATCGGCTGGAACGGCAGCATGGCCTCGCTCAACTTCCAGGTCTACTCCACGCGCGACGGGACGCAGAACGACCCCGTCGGCGCGGGCGACCTCGGCGGGCGCAGCGACATCCGCGACGCGATCTGGAACGACTACATCGCCGAGGATTACTGGGAGGCCCAGGCCGGCTTGAGCGGCGCGAACAGCGTGCTGTACAACTGGATCCCCGGCACGGTCCGGGCCGGCCGCGCCAAGGCCGCGATCGTCCTCCACGGCAACCAGCACGACCAGCCCGGCCACGTCGCCCAGTTGCTGGTCAACACGGGCGCCGGCGCCGGCTACCACCGCCCGCTGCTGGCCCACGAGGTCTTCGGCCAGGCGCTGAACCTGCACGTCACGCCCACGCTGGCGGCCTCCCTCCAGTGGGCGCGCGTGGACACGAACGCCAGCCCGACCTGGCGCGACGGGCCGACGCTCAACGAGACCGTCCGCCGCCTCGTGGCGACCAACGTCGTCTGGATGCTCGGCAGCACGTTCTCCGACCACATCCTCCCGTACTTCACCAAGGAGTTCAACCGGGACAACATCCGGCTGGCCTCGGAATACCTCTCGGAGATCTACGGCGCGAGCTTCACCACCAACAGCGTGTTCTGGACGCCCGAGCGCGTGCTGGACGACGACACGCTCGCCAAGATCACCAACGCCGGGTTCCGCGCCACCGTGCTCGACCAGAACACGCACCTGTACTACTGGTTCGGCCGCACCGACTCGATGGGCGACAACGGCTACAGCATCAACCGCATCGGCAACGTGGACTGCTTCGTCATCAACAACCTGCCCACCGAGTACCGGTTCTCGAACACCGACAACGGGTTGAGCCTGTCCATGCGCGCGCTGTTCAACCGCCGCGCCCGCGGCGACCAGCAGCGCGTGACGACGATCTTCAGCAACTGGGAGGACTTCAGCGACAACGACGATGCGGACGCGTACGACCGCAACCTCCGCTGGATCGCCAACCGGCCCTGGATCAAGCTGGTGGGCCTCGAGGAGGTCCTGTCCGGAGCGATCGACACCGACGGCGACGACGTCGGCAACGCCTGGTGGAAGAACGACCGCGGCTCGCCGTCGCTCTCCAAGCAGAGCCACGACTGGATCAACCACGCCACCCGCGGCGACTACGACAACTGGTACGTCGGCGAGGCGACCAAGCGCGAGGGCCTGCAGAACAAGGTCTTCGAGATCCGGCCCGGCACGAACGTCTCCCAGGCCTACGGCATGCTCTACTTCGGCGGCGCGGTCAGCAGCGCGTGGAGACAGGTCGAGTCCATCGCGGACACCAACATCGCCCGCCTCGCCCGCGCGGTGATCCACGCCTCGGTCTTCGAGACGGCTTTCCACAACGAGGACAACAACGACCTGCGCCGGTGGAGCACGGGCGAGTACCTCTACCCCTCGGAGAGCTACCTCACGCTGATCGACTTCGCCAAGACCGCCCAGGCCCAGACCCGGCTCGCCGCCCTGTACGAGGAGGTGGACGACTGGGCCGCCATCGCCTCCGGCGTCACCACCCCGCAGGCCGCGCAGGCCGATGTGGACCTCGACGGCGAGAACGAGTACGTGCTCTACAACGACCGCCTCTACGCGATCTTCGAGCGGATCGGCGGCCGCATGACCGCCGCGTTCGCGCGCGACCCGTCCGACGGCGCCGTCCGCCAGGTGCTCGGCAACCCCGTCAGCTATGCGGGCGTCGAGACCGAGGTCGAGGGCACGGGCCACGTCGCCACCAACGGCACGACCCTCTCCTACCGGACCTCGGGCCTGAAGGACTGGTGGGCCGGCACGACGAACTACGTGAACGATCTCTACACGTTCACCTACTGGACCAACGGCTGGCGCATGACCTCGGCCGACGGCAAGATCCGGAAGATCATCACCCTGAACCAGGGCACCAACCTCTTCCAGGTGTCCTACAACGTGACCAACACGCTCAACGGCGGCGTGCTCTACGTCCGCCACGGCTTCTCGCCCAACCTCGACAACCTCCTCCGCCAGGGCCAGAACACCCTCGGCGTCGAGGAGCATTCCGGCGGCGTCATGACCCTGGCCAACCTCGGCGGCGGCAAGACCGTCCAGGCCCGGCTCGGGTACGGCGACGCCGGGCACAATGCGGCCTTCAACCTGCAGGCCGTGGACGATATGCCGGGCACCAACGCCGTGTTCACCATCACCATGCGCAACCAGGCCCAGACCCACCAGGTCGAGGTCTTCGGCACCAACGCGTTCGCCTTCTCGATGGGCTTCTCCGTCCTGGGCACCGGCGACACGGACAGCGACGGCGACGGCATCCCCGACCAGTGGGAGCTCGATAACTTCGGCAACCTGACCACGGCCGACGAGGACAGCGACTGGGACGACGATACCCTGCTCGACTGGCAGGAGCAGGTGGCGGACACCGATCCGAAGGACAAGGACAACTTCTTCGAGATCGCCTCGACCGCCCGGAACTCCAGCGGGTTCATCGTGCGGTTCGGCACGGCGAACGGCCGGAAGTACTACATCTACTACAACAACACCGGCCTGCTGAACCAGTCGTGGTCCAACGCGACCCCGACCGGCATCGACGGGACCGGCGCGCTGTACGAGTGGACGGACAACGGAACCCAGACCTCGCCGCACCCGAACCTGATGACCAACCGGTTCTACAAGATCAGCGTGGCGGAGCCGTGATGCAGCCGGAATCGCCGATCCCGGTCATCCGTCACGGCCGTTCGAAGTAGACGACCTTGGCCTTCGGGGCGATGGTGACCTTGTACTTGGCCAGCCACTTCGCGCCGATCCGCGGATAGCTGGGCAGGCCCAGCGCGTGCTCCCGGGCCGCCACGGCCTTCGCGCGGGGAAAGACCAGGTCGCCCACGCTCACGCGGACGGGCTCGACCGGCGGCTCGGTCATCGCCAGCTCGAAATCGCCGGCCGAATCGAGGACCAGCGTGGCCGGCTCCCCATCGATGAGGCCGTCCACCGCGAGCGCCCCGCGCACCGTCTTCAGCGGCACCTCGGCGATCAGGTGGTCGGCGGACGGCCCGTAGGCCGACGAGGAGGACAGGAAGAGGAGTTTTTCGGGATAGTTGAGCTGCACGAAGGAAAACACGTTGACCCACGACATGCCCAGGACCAGGACCGGCGGCGTCTTCTTCTCGTCCCGGCGCGCCAGGTAGCCCAGCGGCCCCTGGGCGGCGCGCAGGTAGACCAGCACGTTTTCCATCTGCATGAGGTCGTACCGGAGCGTCGGGATCACGCAGGCGTACCCCTTGACCGGCTCCGCGACATGCTCGGGAACGGCGTCGTAGGCCGGCGGCCCCAGCGGCGTGCCGCGCAGGCCGAGCACGATATCGGGCGCGCCCCAACTGTCCCGCGAACTCGTGTCCACCAGCGCCAGGAAGGACTCCTTGGAGGTCGCCTGCACGCCGACCAGGGGCCAGTCCGGCTGGGCCTTCCCGGCCGCGAAGGGCAAGGCCACGACCTGGTCCGGGTGCAGCCGGTTGGCATTGGCGAAATACGCGCCTTCCTCCGAACCGTACACCGTGATCCAGAACCGCCGCGGATCCTGCGCGCGCGAAAAGACGGCGCGCATCTCCCCTTCCGTCATCGGGTGGATCTGTTCCACCCGCGGGGACCGGCAACCCGCCGCGAGCAGCAGGACGGCCAGGACAAGGAGCGAAGGATTTGACATGGCGGCACGATGCCACACCCCCGCCCGGCAGGACAAGCCCGATATGCGCTTACGGGACCGCGGCGATGTGCTTCTTCGCCGTGCGCCAGTCCAGGCCCGTGCGCCGCGCCACCTCCTCGTAGGTGCCGTGCCGCTCGTAGAGAACCTTGCAGTACATGGAGAGAAGAGAGGCCGCGTCGGCGGTTCCCGCCCGGATCCCTTCCAGCAGTTCGGGCTCCGCTCCGCCGTCCGCCCGCTTCGCGTCGCCCTCGTATCCGGCCTTGAGAAGAATGCGCCGCGTCGCCTGCTCTAACTCGCGCACGTTGCCCGGCCAGGCGTAATTCGGCCCGGGGCTCCTTTCGAGCGCGGCCAGCACGACGGCCTTCAGTTCCGGGAAGCTCTTTCCGCAGAGCCGCTGGAGGATGGCGCCGACCAGATCGCCCAGTTCCGAGGGATTCTCGCGCAGGCGCTGCGCTAGGGGCGGCAACGTGATCTGGTCGGAGCAGAGCCGGTAGTAGAAGTCGTCGCGGAAACGGCCGCTGCGCCGCAGTTGCTCCAGCGGCTTGTTCGTCGCCGCGATGACCCGGCCCTGGAACCGCTTCTTCTCGTGGCTCCCGACGGGCGAAAAGGTCCGCTCCTGGAGGACCTGCAGCAGCTTGATCTGGATGGGGATGTCCACGTCCCCGATCTCGTCCAGGAAGATGGCGCCGTGCGGGCTGCACCGCGCCAGCAAGCCGGTATGCTCTTCGATCGCCCCGGTGAAGGCCCCCTTGCGATGGCCGAAGAGCTCCGACTCGATGAGCGACGGCGGGAACTGCGAGAGGTTCAAGGAGATGAACGTTCGGGTGAAGCTGCAGGCAAAACGCCCCTTCACCGGATCATACGGGATGAACCCGGAGCAGCCGATGGCCCGCGCCGCCATGCCCTTCCCCGTTCCTGTTTCGCCCAGCAGCAGCGTCGAGAAATCCTCCATGCGATCCCACAGGAAGCGATCGTACAGGTTGAAATCGTGCGTGAAGACGTTGGTCCAGAGCTCGCATCGCAGCGCCTGCATGCAGGGGCTGGAGCCCAGCGCCGCGTGGCGGATGAAGTAGAACGCGCGCCGCAGTTGGTAGAATTCCGCCAGGACATGGCGGGAGGCATCGAGGGTCAACCCGGCGTCCGTCATCTCCTGAAGAATCGTTCCCGCGAAGGGCACCTCGATCGGGGCGTCACCCGCCTCCTGCTGCCGCACGATCAGGCCGTCCAGTTCCTGGATATGGCGGTGGAACACGTCAAACAGGATGACCGTCCGGAGCCGCTGCGCGTCCTCGCGCGGATAGAGCCGGATGTCGGCCCGGCCTCGCCGGACGTATCCCGCGACCCGCTCGCGTACCTTTTGAATGGCGCGCTCGCGGATTGGCGCGGCGGTCCCGCCCGCGGCGCCGGCGATTTTCCGCTCCACCTCGAACCGGTCGTCGCTGAACGGATTGGCCACCGCGGCCGCCTCCACCAACCGGAACAGCGGCTGATCGGAGGCCGGGATTCGAAGGCTCTGCTTCATACATTCAATGTATGTATAGTATACATAAAATGAATGCAACCAAACAAGCTCTAGGCAGGCGCATTCGCGTGAACTTTCTACAACCATCTCATATGAAGCATGTTGTGAATAATCGCCTTCCGGTTGGCAGGCTAGCTGCTATCAAGAAATGCGCACAAGGGACAACGGAAAGGACATCGCATGAAACTCTTGTTGATAGCGCCGGCGAGCGGCCGGTGGACGAGCGTCGGGAAGAACAGGCTATTCGGGGGCAAGGTATTTCGATTCTCCATGTTAAGCCTGCTTAGCGTGGCGGCGGAAACACCGGCGGACGTGAGCATCCGTATCGTCGACGAGCAGATCGAGGATATCCCGTGGAACGCGGAGGCGGACCTTGTGGGCATTACGTGCATGACCGCGCTCGCGCCCCGCGCCTACGAGATCGCGGGCCGGTTCCGTGCGCGCGGCGTGCCCGTGGTCCTGGGCGGCATGCACCCGTCCCTCTGCCCCGACGAGGCCATCCGGCACGCGGACGCCGTCCTGGCCGGCGAAGCGGAGGGACTGTGGTCCCGCGTGGTCGATGACGCGCGCGCCGGCCGGATGAGCGGAATCTACCGGGCCGACGGCCTGCACTCGCTGCGCGGCCTGCATCCTCCGCCCCGGCACCTGCTGCAGGGCCGGCGCTACGCGACGGTCCATGCCGTGCAGGCCACCCGCGGCTGCCCCCACGGCTGCGACTTCTGCGCAATCTCCGCGTTCAACCGGAAGACCCACCGGCAGCGCCCCGTGGACGAGGTGGTCGCGGAAGTCGCCGCCATTCCCGACAAGTTCATCATCTTTGTCGACGACAACCTGACGGCGGACCGCGACTACGCCCGCCGCCTGTTCCAGGCGCTGGCTCCCCTGCGGAAATGGTGGATCACGCAGGCCACGCTGGCCATCGCCGACGATCCGGAACTGGTGGAACTGGCCGCGCGAGCGGGCTGCAAGGGCGTCTTCGTGGGACTGGAGACGTTCTCGGACCGGAACCTCGGCGCCGTCAGCAAATCGTTCAACCGCGTCAGCGGATATCGCGAGGCCGTCCGCCTGCTGCACCGCCACGGCATCGCCGTGGAGGCGGGCATCGTGTTCGGGTTCGACGGCGACACGCCGGACGTCTTTGCCGCCACGCTGAAGCAGCTCGACGACCTGGAGATCGACGTGATCCAGGCCTCGATCTTCACCCCCCTGCCCGGTACGCCGCGGCACGGGATGATGAAAGACCGGATCATGGACGGCGACTGGTCGCACTACGATTTCCACCACGCGGTATTCCGGCCGCAAAACATGACGGCAGCCGACCTGCAGGCGGGACATGACTGGGTCACGCGCGAGTTCTACCGCCCCTGGCGCATGGCCCGCCGCATGTGGCGGCACGCTTTCCGGCCCGGCGGCCTGGCGTCGCTTCCGTACCTGGCGGCCGTGAATCTGGCCTACTACGGGCGCACGTTCCGGTGGAAGATACGCGGGTGGAATCCGGCCCGGGGCAGGGAGCCGGCGACCGCCGCTTCTGCGTGCGCGCCGGCCCCCGCCACGGTCTAGCGCGCTTTTTTCTGCTTCAAAACCGCCCGGGCTGGTGTAAATTGCAGGGGTTGGAGCGATCTATGCCGGCCACTGTGCAGACACGCGATCCTCGATGGGTGGGCCAGGGCATCCCCCGCGTGGACGCCGAGGATAAAGTCCGCGGGCGCGCCCAGTACGTGGACGATCTCCTCGTTCCCAACGGCTGGCACGGCCATGTCGTCCGCGCGCCTGTCCCGCACGGCCTGCTACGCGGGCTGACGCCCGATCCGGCGTTCGACTGGTCGCGCGTGGTCGTGGTCACCGCGAAGGACATCCCCGGCCCCAATTGCATCGTCAGCCACGACCGCTCGATGCCGGTCATCGCCTCGGACGAGTTCCTGTACGCCGGCGAGCCGGTCGCGCTGATCGCCGCGCCCACGCTTCGGCTGGCCCGCGAGGCCGCGGAGCACCTGCGCATCGATTTCGAGGAACGGCCCGCGATCCTGACACTGCACGAGGTTGCGGACCAGTTCAAGCATAACGACCCGGCCCTCGTGAAGCTCTGCGGCCAGACCATCCGCAAGGGCGACGCCGAGGCCGCGCTGGCCCGCGCCCACAAGGTCGTCGAGGCGGAGTACACCGCGGGCCACCAGGAGCAACTCTACATCGAGCCGCAGGGCCTCGTCGCCGAGCCGACCGGGGACGGCGGCGTGTTCATCTACGGCAGCATGCAGTGCCCGTACTTCATCGTGCACGAGTTGTGCGAGGCGCTCGCCCTGCCGCCCGAGAAGATCCGCGTCAAGCAGGCCGCCGTCGGCGGCGCGTTCGGCGGCAAGGAGGAATTCCCGACCTGGCTCGCCGGCTACGTCGCCCTGCTCGCGCTCAAGGCAAAACGGCCGGTGAAGATCGTCTACGACCGGCACCAGGACATCCTCTACACGACCAAGCGGCACCCGGTGTGGTCCCGCTACCGGACGGGGCTGAACCGGGACGGGACGATCGCGGCAATCGCCGTGGATTTCCTGCTCGACGGCGGCGCGTACCTGACCTTGAGCGACGTGGTCATGTACCGCGGCATCCTGCACGCGGCGATGGGCTATCGCTGCGACCACGTCTTCGTCAACGGCCTCGTCGCGCGCACGAACACGGTTCCCTCCGGCGCGTTCCGCGGGTTCGGCGCGCCGCAGGCCATCTGGGGACTGGAGAGCCACGTGGACGCCATGGCGGCCGCCGCCGGCATGACGCCGCACGAGTTCCGGCTGAAGAACTGTCTCGTCCAGGGCGACACCACGCCGACGGGCCAGGTGCTGAAATGGAGCGTCGGCTCGCCCGCGGTGCTGGAGAAATCGCTGGAGCGCTGCCGGTTCGACGAGCAGTGGAAGAAGTGCAGCCGCGGGAAGCCCGGCGCAAAGAGCTGGTACGGCATCGGCGTCTCCTTCTTCGCGCACGGCGCCGCCTTCACCGGCGACGGCGAGGCCCGCATCAAGGCCCGCGCCGCGATGGACCTCGACTGGCTCGCGCCCGGCCGGCCCGGCGGCATCGTCCGCGTCAGCTCCACCGAGATGGGCCAGGGCGCGCTGACCGTCTTGAGCCAGCTCGCCGCCGACGGACTCGGCCTCGACCTCTCGCGCGTGAGCTGCCCCTTCCCCGACACCGCCCTCGTGCCCAACAGCGGCCCGACCGTCGCCTCTCGCACGACCATGGTCGTCGGGAGCTGCGTCTACGGCGCCGCGGGCAAGCTGAAAAAGGCGCTGGAACAGTTTGCCGGGAAACCGATTGCGTCGGGCAAGGAGTTCGACGAGATCGCCTCCGCCTACCTGAACAAGCACGGCCGCCTGCGCGTGGAGCACCTGTTCGTCCTGCCGCCGGGCACGCAGTGGGACCAGAAGACCTTCCGGGGCGACTCCTACCCCGGCTACTCGTGGGGCTGCAACGTCGCCGAGGTCGAGGTGGATCCGCGGACGCTCGGAATCCGCGTGAAGAAAATCACCGCCTTCTACGACATTGGCAAGGTCGTCAATCCCGTGCTGGCCAAGGGCCAGATCGAGGGCGGCCTGGTCCAGGCGCTCGGTTATTCCGTGATGGAAAAAATCGGCATCGACAGGAAGGGCCGGTTCGACGCCAGCCGGATGCAGACGTACATCATCCCGACGATGCAGGACATCCCCGAAATGGACCTGGACTTCGTCGAGTTCCCCTTCGACCACGCGCCGCCGGGCGCCAAGGGGGTCGGCGAACTCCCGATGGACGGCCTCGCGCCGGCGATCGCCAACGCGATCGAGGCCGCGACGGGCCTGCGCATGCGCGACCTGCCCATCACGCCGGAAAAACTTTATGAGCACAGTCAAAAGAACCTGGGTCGTTAACGGCGAGCGCTGGACGGTGGATCTCCCGCCCGGGCGGCGTCTGCTCGACGCGCTCCGCAACGACCTGGGACTGAAAGGAACCAAGGAAGGCTGCGGCGAGGGCGAGTGCGGGGCCTGCACAGTCCTGCTGAACGGCGAACCCGTGACGTCCTGCCTGATCGCCGCCGGGCAGGTCCCCGACGGCGCAGAGATCATGACCGTGGAAGGCCTGGAGAAAACCGAGGGCGGGCGCATCCTCCAGGAGGCCTACATCGAGCGCGGCGCGGCCCAGTGCGGGTTCTGCATCCCGGGCATGATCATGTCGTCCTTCGCGCTGCTCTCGAAAACGCGCACGCCGGACGACGCGGAGATCCGCGAGGCGCACGCCGGTAATATCTGCCGGTGCACGGGTTACGAGAAAATCATCGAGGCGGTCAAGCTGGCCGCCAACCGGTGGCCCGAAAAATGAGAACGGTGGAAGACATCGAAATCCGGTTCCCGGGCAGCCTGGCCGAGGCGCTGGCGTGGCAGGCGGACGAGAAGACGCGGGGCCGTCCGCTGGCGGGCGGCACGGACCTGATGGTCCAGTGGGAATCCGGGGTCGCGGCCATTCCCGAACGCGCGGTCAGCCTCTGGGGGCTGAAGGAATTGAAGGGCATCCGCGAAACGCCGCGCGGCATCGAGATCGGCGCGATGACGACGCATACCGAACTGCGGTCGTCGCCCCTTGTCCGGGAAAAGCTTCCGGCGCTTGCGGCCGCCGCGGCGACGGTCGGCGGACGCCAGATCCAGAACCGGGGCACCATCGCGGGCAACGTCGCCAACGCCAGCCCGGCAGGCGACCTCGCCCCTACCCTGCTGATCACCGACGGGCTGGCGACCGCGGCCTCGGCCTCGGGACGGCGGGACATTCCGCTGGCCAAGCTGTTCACCGGCTACCGGAAGCTCGACGTGCGCGCGGATGAACTGCTCGTCTCCTTCACGCTCCCGGCCCTGCCCGCGGGCGCGCGGGAGAAGTTCCATAAGATCGGCACGCGCGCCGCGCAGGCCATATCCAAGGTCATGGGCGCTTGCCGCGTCCGCGTTCAGAACGGGACGATCGTTTCGCTGGCCGTCTCGCTCGGCAGCGTCGCGCCCGTGCCGGTCCGCCTGCCCGAGTTGGAGCAATGGATCGCCGGCCGCCGGGTGGATCTGAACCTGCTCGAGGAAGTCGAGCGCCGCGCGTCGGCCGAGGTGCATCCCATCGACGACATCCGGTCCACCGCCACGTATCGCAAGTGGGTTTCCGGCCGGCTTGTCCGCGCCCTGCTCGAAGCATGATGCGCCTCCAGAAGTACCTCGCCCAGTGCGGGATAGGCTCGCGCCGCGCCTGCGAGCAACTCATCGCCGATGGTCGAATCCGCGTGAACGGGCAGGTCGTCCGCCGCCTCGGGACCACCATCGATCCGACTCGCGATCGGGTCGAAGCGGACGGTCGCGCAGTCCGCCCCGAGGCGCCCGTCGTGATCGCCGTCAATAAACCCATCGGGCTGATCTGCACAAGCCATGACCCGCAGGGCCGGCCGACCGTGGTCGGCGCCCTGGCCGGGACGCGGTCGGTCTCGGACGATCCGTGGCCCGCGGGCCGGCTGTACACGATCGGGCGGCTCGACGCGGACAGCGAGGGGTTGCTCCTGTTGACGAACGACGGCGAACTGGCCCACCGCCTGATGCATCCGCGCCACCACGTCCCGCGCGTATACCGGGTCTGGGTCCGCGGCCGTCCTTCGGCCGAGCAACTGCGGCAATTCATCGAAGGAGTGGAGTATGAGGGCGAAACGCTTCGGGCGCAGGAGGTGCGCGTGCTTCAGGCCCGCAGCGAGACGACCTGCTGCCGGGTAATCCTGAAGGAAGGCCGCAAGCGCCAGATCCGGAGGATGTTCGAGGTCCTCGGCCTGCCGGTCGCGCGCCTGCGCCGAACGGACATCGGCCCCCTTTCGCTGGGCCGCCTGCCCATCGGCGGCTGGCGGTTTCTCCGACCCGAGGAGATGGCCGGCCTCCGGCTTGACTGGACAGCGACCAGCCCGCGGAACTAAGATGGACGCCACGAGGGAGGGACACCCATGAAGCGGCCTATCCTGTGCGGATTGATCCTGGGCCTGCTGGCGTCCGTGGCCTGCGCCCGGGACAACATCGAGATCACGGCAACGAAAAAGACCCTGGATGCGCGCAAGGGCAACGAGCAGGACCTCTGGCGCGGCACAAGCCGGTCGGTCGAAAAGCAGATCTGCTACTCTATCGAACTCAAGAACTGGTCGCCCGCCACGCCGACGGATGTGAAGGTGGAGTGGCTGATCCTGGTCGAGGGCGCGGGCGGACGCCTGTTCCCGGGCACGTTCGGGAGCAAGAGCATCAGCCTGGCGCTCGGGCAGCCGGTCGTCGTGGAAACCGAGGCGTTCAAGCTCGAGGGACGGGAGTGGACCGGCTCGCTGAATCCCGGCACGGTGGAGGACGATATCGCGGGGTACGGGATTCGCGTGCTTTCCACGGACGGCACGGTCCTGGCGGAAAAATACGACCCGTTATCCGCCAAGGCGAACGTGGGCTGGAACTTGCTGGATGAATCGAGCGGCGAGAAGGCGCGCAAGCTGCCGCCCCGCCTGCGCCCGCTCAAGGCGCCGTAGGCGCATGGAGAGGACGCCCGGCTTCAATGCCGGAAATGCCGGACGCCGGTGACGGCCATGGCGATCCCGTACTTGTCGCAGGCGGCGATGACTTCCTCGTCCTTCTTCGAGCCGCCGGGCTGCACGATGTACCGGATGCCGGCCTCGGCCGCGGCCTCGATGTTGTCCGCAAACGGGAAGAAGGCATCGGAGACCAGCGCGCACTCGCCCATGACGCGGCACTCGAATTCCTTGGGCGACTGGCCGTAGGTGGACGCGTGCTTGGCCAGCAGGGCGATGTTCTCCCGCGCCTTCGCCACGGCCAGTTTGCGCAGGGCGTCCACGCGGTTGGGCTGTCCCGCCCCCATGCCGAGGAGGGCGAACTGCCCGGGCTCGTACTCGCGGACGATGGCGATGGCGTTGGACTTGATGTGCTTGCACGCCCGGATGCCGAACTCCGCCAGCGCCCGCTTCTCCTCGGGAAACAGCGCCTCGGTCGGGATCACCCACTGCTCCATCTCCATGACGTCGCGGTCCTGCACCAGGATGCCGCCGTGGACCTGGCGCAGGACGCGGTCGCGAACGGGCGGGGTCAGCGGCCGGTTGAGCTTCAGGATACGCAGGTCCTTGCTCTTGGCCTTCAGGAACTCCAGCGCGTCCGGCTCGTAGTCCGGCGCGATCAGCGCCTCGACGAAACGGCCCTTGAGGACCTGCGCGGCCTCCAGCGAAAAGGGAACGGTCACCGCGATGACGCTGCCGAAGGAGGACACCGGGTCGCCGTCCCACGCCGCGGCCAGCGCCGCGGCGAGCGTCCGGCCCGTGGCGTATCCGCAGGGGTTGCTGTGCTTGATGACGGCGGCGGCGGGCGCCCCGCAGAGTTCGCGCACGGCCTCCAGGGCCGCGTCGCCGTCGAGGTAGTTGTTGTACGACATATCCTTCCCGTGCAGGATTTCCACGCGCGCGATGCAGGCCGCCCGCGGGTCGGGCTCGCGGTAGAACAGGGCTTCCTGGTGGGGGTTCTCGCCGTAGCGCAGCTTCACGGGATCGCCGGCCGACAGCACCAGCGGAGGCGGCGTCGACGCATCGAGCCGGTTCGCGAGGAAGCGCGAGATGGCCGCGTCGTACGCGGCGGTACGCGCGAACACTTTTTGGGCCAGTTCCATCCGCAGCGCGGGCGTCGTGTCGCCGCCGTGCCCGCGCATCTGATCGAGCACGCGCGCATAGTCCGATGGGTCGGTCACCACCGTCACCGCCGCGTGGTTCTTGGCCGCGGAGCGGAGCATGGAAGGCCCGCCGATGTCGATCTGCTCCACGGCTTCCCACAGCGGCACGCCGTCCCGGGCGACCGTGGACTCGAAGGGATAAAGGTTGACGCAGACGAGGTCGATCGGCAGGAGCCCGTGCTTCGTCATGGTCGCCTCGTGGTCGGGCTGGCCGCGGAGGTAGAGCAGGCCGGCGTGGATCTTAGGATGCAGAGTCTTCACCCGGCCGTCCAGCATCTCGGGGAAGCCGGTGAAGTCCGACACCTCGCGCACGGCCACGCCGGCCTCGCGCAGCGACTTCGCCGTGCCGCCGGTGGAAAGCAGTTCGACCCCCATCGCCGTCAGCGCGCGCGCAAACTCGACGATCCCGGTCTTGTCCGACACGCTGATCAAGGCCCGTTGAATCTTCATGGCATCCTCTCAATTCACCAGGATCACTCCGCGCCGCCCCTTCTCCACCTGCCCGATCGCGACGGCCCGTTCGCCGGCCGCTCGCAGGACCTCCACCGCCTCGACGGCCCGGGCCTCGCGCACGAAGATCACCAGGCCCACGCCCATATTGAAGACGCGGTACATCTCGTCGCGGTCCACGCGGCCGGCCTCTTGGATGAATTGGAACAGCGGGGGCGGGCGCCACAGGGCACGGTCCACCACCGCGCAAACGTCCGGCGGGAGAATGCGGGCGATGTTGTCGGGAAATCCGCCGCCCGTGATGTGGGCCATCCCGCGGATGGGCACGGCCCGCTTCAGGGCGCGGACGGGCTTCAAATAGCTCCGGTGAACCGCGAGCAGCGCATCCGCCGCGGTCCGGCGCGTGCCCGGCAGGCGGTCGCGCAGTTTCAGCCCGGCCTCCTCGAGGATCACGCGGCGCGCGAGGGAGTATCCATTCGTGTGCAGGCCGCTGGACGGCAGGCCGATGAGCACGTCGCCGGGGCGGATCCCGGCGCCGGTGATCAATTCCCGCCGCGGCACGGACCCGACGATGGTGCCGACCAGGTCGTACTCGCCGTCCGGGTACAGGTTCGGCAGTTCGGCGGTTTCGCCCCCGATCAGCGCGCAGCCGTTGCGGCGGCAGGCGCGGCAGAGGCCGCGCACCACCTGCCGGAACACGGCCGGGTTCATCCGGGACATGCCGACGTAGTCGAGGAAGAAGAGCGGTTCCGCGCCCTGCACGAGGATGTCGTTCACGCAGTGGTTGACCAGGTCCTCGCCCACCGTGTCGTGCCGGCCGGCGAGGCAGGCCACCTTGAGCTTGGTGCCCACGCCGTCCGTGCTGCTGACGAGCAGCCGGTCGCGGCCCGGCGCGCGGAACAGGCCGCCGAAATGGCCGATGTCGCCGACCACCCCGCGCGTGAACGTGCCCCGGATCTCCGCCCGCACCGCGCGCAGCGCGTTCATCTTGGCGTCGATATCCACGCCGGCCCGCGTGTAGGCCGCGCCTTTTTTGCTGGTCTTGCCCATGACGGTCCTCCCGCGCCTGTCGCACCCTACGCTTCCAGCCGGGGCCGCGCCGGTCAAGCCTGAAACGCCGCGGTGACGACCCGGCATTGGTTTCGCGGGCAGAATATCCTACATTGCACGCATGCGCAGGAACGCCCCCAGCAAGGCCTTTATTCTTGCCGCCGGTTTCGGCACGAGGATGCTCCCATTGAGCCGCGACCTGCCCAAGCCCATGATGCCGCTGTGGGGCCGGCCGATCCTCGAACACGTCCTGCTCCTGCTCCGGAACTGGGGCGTGCGCGACGTGCTGATCAACGCGCATCACCGGCCCGGCGAGCTGGTCCGGTGGGCCGCCGGCCGCCCGGTCGCGGGCCTGCGCGTGAACTTTTCCTTCGAGCCGGAGATCCTCGGCACCGGCGGGGCCCTGCGGCGCGCGGCCTGGTTCCTGGACAAGCGGCCGTTCTGGCTGATCAACGCCGACGTGGCCGCGGACCTCGATCCGGCCCCGCTCCTCCGCGCGTTCGCACGCGCCCGCCCGCTCGCCGCCCTGTGGCTGCATCCCTCGCTCGGCCCGCGGACGGTGAGCATGGAGAACGGCCTGGTCACCTCGTTCCACGCACCGGTCCCCGGCTCCGAGGGAACGTTTACCTTCTGCGGCCTGCACCTGCTCTCCCCGCGCATCCTGGACTACCTGCCGGCCGAGGGATTCGCCGGCATCGTGCCCGCCTACGAGCGCGCGACGAAGCGCGGCGAGCGCATCGCGGGCGTCTGCGTCCCGGACAGCTTCTGGGCGGACCTCGGCACGCCGCGCCAGTACCTCGACGCCCACGCGGCGGTCCGGCAGGCCCGCCTGGACGGAAAGCCCGGCGGCCGCCTGTTCGCCCGTATGCCGCGGCCTGCGGGCGCCCGCGTGCAAGGCTGGGCCGCCATCCCTTGCTCCGTCCGGATCGCCGCGGGATGCCGGATCGAAAACGCCGTCGCCTGGGAAGGCGCCCGGCTCGGACCCCGCACGCGCATCACGGACGCCATCGTCGGCCGCGATGCCGTCGTGAACGAGCCGGTTCGATTCCTCGCCGGGCGCGGGGACCGCGTGCTGGACGACGCGGAGCAGAAGGCGCTGCAGCAATACGGCTGGCCCGCGGCCCAGGCGACGGTCCTTCCTTTCGGCCCGCGCGGCTCGGCCCGCGCGTTCGCGCGCATCCGGCGCGGCAGCCAAAGCCTGATCCTCGTGCGCTACGATTCCGCTCGAGCGGAGAACGCGCTGCAGGTCCCGCACACTCGGTTCCTCGCGCGTTTCGGGTTCCCGGTTCCGGCCGTGCGGCTGGACCAACCCGCGGCGCGCCTGGCCCTGCTGGAGGACGCCGGGGACCGTTGCCTGCGGGACGTGGTCCTCTGCTCGCGGCCGAACCGGATCGAGCTCTTGTACGAACGAATCCTGGACCAAGCGGCCCGGCTTCACGAAACGGGGACGAGGAGAGCGCAACAGGAGCATCTGCCTTTGATGCAGCCTTTTACGCCGAAGCTGTACCGGTGGGAGCGCGAGCTGTTCGTGACCCATTTCCTGCGGAACGCCGGCCGGGCGAGCGCGGGTGAAATCCGGCGAATCCGCCGCGAACTGGCCGGCATCGCGGCTCGATTGAACCGGGCGCCGCGCGTCCTGCTGCACCGCGATCTCCAGTCGAGCAATATCCTTCTGAAGCGCGGATTGCCGGTGTTTATTGATTTCCAAGGCATGCGGTTCGGGCCCGCCGCCTACGACCTGGCCTCGCTGCTCTGCGATCCCTACGTGGCCCTGCCGGAGCCGCTGCAGGAGAAGCTGCTCAGGCATTATGCGCGGCGGCGGCCGAGCGACCCTTCGGCGATCCGGCTTTTCCGGCCAGCGGCCGTGGAACGCCTGGCCCAGGCCCTCGGCGCGTACGGCCAGCTGTCGGCCCAGCCGGGCCTGGAGTCCTTCGCCCGGTTCATCCCGCCGGCCCTGCGCCTCCTCCGTCGCGCCCTCGGCCGCAGCCCCGCCCTTCCCGTCCTGGCGGCGGTCACGGAGCGGCTCCTGTCGCGGGAATCTTCAGGCCGCCGTTGACAGCGCGGCTCAAGCCATGCACAGTGTAGCGTTCGAGCGTTCGCGACAATTTCCGTATCGGGCACGATCGTGGCCTTGACGAAAACAGGCGGGCAATATCGGGAGGAGCTGAAAGCCCTGGCCGCCGGCCTTCCCTTCAAGGTTATCACCCGGCCCGAGTTCCGCCGGCCCGCCGGCTGCCCCCCGCCCGTGCGCCAGAAGCGCACCTACATGAGCCCGGACTCGAACATGCAGGCGGTCGGCCGGTTTCTCATCGAGCGCGGCACGGTGGAACTGCTGACGCCGGAGTCCACGCTCGCCCTCTTCACCGAGATTCACTGGTGCGCCACGCAGATCCGGCTGCTCTCCCGCCGCCACATGAAAAGCTCCGCCCAGTGGCGCGAGGCAGGCGTCGCGGCGCGCAAGCTCATTTCGCAGATCGAGGCGGCCGAGGAGGAGCTGTTCATCGCCAACCGGCGCCTCGTGGTGAGCTGCATCAAGCCCTACTTCTGGATCGGCCAGGTCTGGCTGGGCGACTTCCTGCAGGAGGGCTCCAAGGCCCTGTCCAACGCCATCCGGAAGTTCGATTTCACGCGCGGCACGCCGTTCTACGTCTACGCGCAGAAGGCCGTCCAGAACCGCCTGCGCAACTACTTCCGCGACCACGTCCGCTCCGGCAGCATCGGCATGCGGCCCTCGCGCGAGATGCTGGCGCTCAAGGAAATCCTCGACGCCTGGCCCAAGGACCGCGGCGAGCCGCCGGACGACGCCCTGCTGGCCAACCTGACGGGCATGACCGAGGAACGGGTGGCGAAGATCCGCCCGTATGTCCGCCAGCTCGAGCACCAGCCCGGCCCGCCGGTCTCGCTGGACGCGATGTTCGCGGACAACGAATCCAACCTGTACGACATCGTCGAGGACAGCGAGGCCGAGGAGGCCTCCCACGCGGCGCAGCGCTCGGAGATCTGGACGGCGGTGGAGCGGCTCCCCGCGCGCTCGAAGCTGATCATGCGCCTGCGGTTCATCGAGGGCCGGACGCTCGAGGAGACCGGAGCCATGCTCAACCTCACGCGCGCCCGCATCAAGCAGATCCAGGACGACGCCCTCCGCAAGCTGCGCCAGATGCTCCGGCGCGGCGTCGTGAATCCGCGGATGTAGCTCCGGAGGAGGACCCATGAAAGCACGCCCCGTCGGTTCGGCCATCCTCGCGCTGGCGCTGGCCGCCGCCCTGCCCGCGGCCGCGGACCTCGCGCAGGACAACACCGCGTTCGCCGTGGATCTCTACCGCGCCCTGGCCCCGGCGCCCGGGAATCTGTTCTTCTCGCCCTACAGCATTTCCACGGCCCTCGCCATGACCTATGCCGGCGCGCGCGGCGAAACGGAAAAGCAGATGGCCGCGACGCTTCGTTTCAGCCTCGGCCAGGAAGAACTGCACCCCGCGTTCGCCGACCTGTCCGCCCGGCTCGCCCGGACACAGAAGGAAGGCCAGGTTCAATGGACCGCGGCCAACTCCCTGTGGCCGCAGCAGCAGTATCCGTTTCTCCCGGAATATGTTGCGCTGCTGGAGAAAGAGTACGGCGTTTCCGTGACGCCGCTCGATTTCGGCGAGCCGGAATCGGTCCGGGCCCGGATCAACGGGTGGGTCGAGGAGAAAACGCGGGAGAAGATCCGGAACCTGATCCAGCCCGGGTTCATCACCTCGATGACCCGCCTCGTGCTGGTCAACGCCATCTACTTCAAGGGGAAATGGGCCGCGCCGTTCGACGCGGCCGCGACGCGGGACGCCCCTTTCCACCTGTCCGCCGACCAGACCGTCCAGGCGCCGATGATGATCCGGAAGCTGAAGTGCGCGTACGCCCACTTCCCGGAACTGGACCTGGCGGAACTGCCGTACGCGGGCGGCGATTGCGCCATGCTGATCCTCCTGCCCGCGACGGTCGACGGCCTGCGGACGCTGGAGCAGGGGCTCACCGCGGACCGGCTCGGGGCGTGGCGCGATGAAATGAGCGACCGGGACGTCCTGGTCACGCTGCCCCGCTTCACGATGACCTCCGCCTTCCGCCTGAACGACACGCTGTCCGCGATGGGCATGCCGGACGCCTTCAGCGACACCCTCGCCAACTTCGCGGGCATGGACGGGCGGCCGGACTGGCTCTACATCGGCGCCGTGCTCCACAAGGCCTTCGTCGAGGTCAACGAGGAAGGCACCGAGGCCGCGGCGGCGACGGCCGTGGTGATGCAGCCGAGGGCCATGGCGCCCAGCCGGCCGGTCCTGTTCACGGCGGACCACCCGTTCCTTTTCCTGATCGTGGAAAAGCAGACCGGCAGCCTGCTCTTCATGGGCCGCCTGTCCGACCCGACAAAGGCCGGCGAATAGCCGATCAGGCCGGGAACAGGCCGTCGTACACCACGCCCTTGCGGGGCTCGGCCATCCAGCCCGCCACGGCGTCGCGCCACGCGGCATAGTGCGGCGTGTTCTTGTGCGCGGCAGCGTCCTCTTTGGATGCATACGCCTCGTAGAGGACGAATCGGGTCGGGTCTTCCTTCAGCTGCAGGACGTCGAATCGACGGTTGCCCGGCTCGCTGGTCGAGGCTTCGTGGTTGGCCCGGCAGGCCTGGATGAAGGACGGGACGGCCTCTTTTTTCACGCGCACGTGCACCAGCGTAACGTACATGGGACCCTCCATGCTCCGGGCTTTGGCGCCCGTCATGCATTGTGGCCGAAGGCCGGCCCGGCTTCAACCTCCAATCCCGCGGAATTCCTCGAAAAAACGCGGGATCGGGCGTCGCATTGATGTTGCGCGCCTGTGCCGCACGTGGTACTGAATACACCCTGATTTTTCAGGGTCCGGCCCGGTTTTTTCCGCCGGGCATGAAGGGGAAACAGCCTTGTATCTGAAACACCTGGAACTGATCGGGTTTAAGAGTTTCGCCGACCGCACGAAGCTGGATTTCGAGCCGGGCATGACCGCCATCGTCGGCCCGAACGGCTGCGGCAAGAGCAACATCGCCGATTCCATCCGCTGGGTGCTCGGCGAGCAGAGCGCCAAGGCGCTGCGCGGCGCGAAGATGGAGGACTGCATTTTCAACGGGGCGGACACCCACAAGCCCATGGGCATGGCCGAGGTGTCCATGACCTTCGCCGACTGCGAGAAGGTGCTCGGCACCGAGTACAACGAGGTCACCGTCACCCGCCGCGTCTTCCGCGACGGCGAGGGCAGCTACTTCATCAACAAGACGCCCTGCCGGCTCAAGGACATCCAGCGGCTGTTCATGGACACCGGCATCGGCACGGACTCCTACTCCATCCTCGAGCAGGGCCGGATCGACCAGATCTTGAGCTCCCGCCCGGAGGACCGCCGCGAGGTCTTCGAGGAGGCCAGCGGCATCACGAAGTTCAAGGCGGACAAGAAGGAGGCCATCCGCAAGCTCGAGCACACGGAGGCCAACCTGCTGCGCCTGGCGGACATCATCCGCGAGGTCCGCCGCCAGATCATCTCCCTCCAGCGCCAGGCCGGCAAGGCCCGCCGTTACCAGGTCATCCAGGAGCAGCTGCGCGGGCTCGATTTGTTCGCCACGCGGGACCGGATGCAGGCCTACGACCTCGACCTCGCGCAGCTCGAGAAGCGGGTGGCGGGCTTCGCCGAGCAGGAGGAGGCCCTCCGCGCGCACATGGCCGAGACCGAGCGCCAGGCCTCTGAAAACCGGGCCGCGCTCTCCGCCGCCGAGCAGGCCATCGCGCAGGCCATGGAAGCCTCCATGCGGGCGCGCACCGACCTCGACCGCGCGCGGGAACTGATCCAGGTCAACGAGGACCGCATCCGGGAACTGCAAACCCTCTCCGACCGCGACCGCCACGACGCCGACGAGGCGCGGCAGCGCCTGGACCAGCACCGCGCCTCGCTCGAGGAACTGGGCCGGCAGCTGACCGACGCCGTCGCCGCCCGCGACGCGGCCGAGCGCGACCTCCAGGCCCGCCAGGCGGACCTGGCGGCGCACGAGGACAAACTCTCCGCGACGCGCCAGTTCCTGCACGACTTGAGCACGGAGATGATCGACATCGAGAGCCGGACCTCGCGCCTGCAGAACGAGCTCTACGACCTCGAGGCCAGCGAGCGCACGGCGACCCTGCGCCGGGAGCGGCTCGCCGCCGAGCAGTCGGAGCTGCGCCACGCCGTGGACATTTACGCGGCCCGCCAGGAGGAGATGAACGGGTCCCTCGGCGCGTTGCGCGACGAAGTCGGCTCGCTCCAGGGCCGCCACGGAGAGCGCGCGGCGGCGAAAGACAGCGCCGCCCGCCAACTGGCCGACACCTTGAAGAGCCTGGCCGACCTCAAGGCGCGGCTCGCCGCGCGCGAGGCCCAGGTGGAAATGCTCGATCAACCCGAGGCGCGGCTCGACGGACTTCCGAGCGGGGCGCGCGCCCTGCTCGACCCGCCGGCGGACTGGAATCTTCGCGCGGGCGCCGTGCTGGGCGCGCTGACGGATCACCTGCAGCCCGACCCGGCCTACCGCGTCGCGCTGGAGGCGGCCCTGCGCACCGGCCTGGACGCCCTGGCGGTCGCCGACGAGTCGACCGCCGCGGACCTGCTGAGCCAACTCGAGCGGCGGGCCGCCGGCGCCGCGCGTCTGCTGCCCCTCGCCGCCGCCGCGCCGGGACCGGACCCCTGGCCGGACGGGCCGGGCCGGCCGCTGGCCGAGCGCGTCCGCTGCGCCCCCGAGTGGCGCCCGGCCGTCGATCGCCTGCTCCGCGGCGTGCGCGTCGTGGACGTTCTGCCCGCGCCGGGCGCCGCCATCCCGGCGGGCGCGACGCTGGTGACGCCCGGCGGCGCGGTGCGGCGCGGAAACGGCCTGCTCGAATTCTGGATGCCGGGCGCCCACGAGATCACGCCCCTGGCGCGGCGGCAGTACCTCGAGGATTGGACGCGGGAGCTGGCGGACCTGCGGCGGCAGCACACCGAGGGTGAACTGCAGGCGGCGCGGCTGCGGGACGATATCGCGGCGGCGGAGGCCGAGGAGACCGGCCTGCGCCGCCAGCTCGACGAGCGCCGTCACGCCCTGGCCCAGCGCGAGGGCGAGCAGCATATCATCGCCCAGGAGGCCGACCAGGCCCGGCAGCGCGCGGACACGGTCGCGTGGGAATGGCAGTCGCTGCAAGAGCAGACCTCCTCCGGCGCCGAACGGAAGAACGCGATCCACGCCGAGCTGGAGCGATACCGCGCCCGGCAGGCCGAGATCCGCGCCGGAACCGCGTCCAAGAACGACGAGTTGCGGGCGCTGGAGAACGAGCGCACCGAGAAGGCGGACGCGGTCACGAACGCCCGGGTCGGCCACGCCGAGCGGCGGCAGGCCGCCGAGCACATGGTCGAGCGCCAGAAACCTCTGCAGGCCCGCATCCAGGAGATCGAGGAACTCATCCGCACGCGGTCCGAGGACCTCGTGTCGTACCGCGCGCGCATCGGCGACCTGGAGCGGCAGCTGGCGGAGACGAAGACCCGCCTGCAGCCGATGGAGGAGGAAGTCGCCCGCCAGGCCGCGCACCTGGACGCCGCGCGGAAGCGCCGCGAGGAGGCCCTGGCCGCGGTGGGCGTCTGGGACAAGCGCCTGCACGAGCAGCGCGCGAACATGGACGACGTGAGGAACCGCAAGGGACAGGTGGACGTCGAACTCGCCGAGCAGCGCGTGCGCCGCCAGAACCTCGTCGAGCGCGCCATGGCCGAGTATCACATCACGCTGGACCAGCTTGCCGCCGCGCCGGAGCCCGCCTGGGAAAACGGCCAGCGGCCCGACCGCGAGGAGATGGAGACGCAGATCGCCGAGCTGCGCGCCAAGCTGGAATCCATGGGGCCGGTCAACCTCGTCGCGATCGAGGAGTACAAGCAGCACGAGGAGCGGCACGACTTCCTGACGCGGCAGCAGGACGACCTGGTCAACGCCAAGCAGCAGTTGCTGGATTTCATCCGGCGCATCAACCAGACCACGACCGAGATGTTCCAGCAGACCTTCAACCGGGTGAACGCCAACTTCCAGGACATGTTCCAGAAGCTGTTCGGCGGCGGCACGGCCAAGCTGGTGCTCGTCGACGAAGGCGACGTGCTCGAGTCGGGCATCGAGATCATCGCCCGGCCGCCGGGCAAGAAGCTGCAGACCGTCTCCCTGCTCTCCGGCGGCGAGCGCACGATGACGGCCGTCGCGCTGCTGTTCTCCCTCTACATGGTCAAGCCGAGCCCCTTCTGCCTGCTGGACGAGCTCGACGCGGCCCTCGACGAGGCCAACATCGGCCGGTTCATCAAGGTGGTGCAGGGATTCCTGGAAAGCTCGCAGTTCATCGTCATCACGCACAACCGGCAGACCATCGGCGCGGCGGACATCCTCTACGGCGTGACGATGGAGCACCAGGGCGTCTCCAAGATCGTCTCGGTGAAATTCTCGCACCACGAGAAGGCCAAGCCGCCGGCGAAGAGCGAACCGGCCCCGGCCAAGGAACCGCCCCCTGCGCCAGCCGCGGCGCCGGAACCCGTTTCGCAACCGGCCGCGGCATCCACTCCGCCGGAAGCGCCCGCGGGCGAGGCGCCCGCGGCAGAGCCGCCGCCGGCCTGATCAGAACCCCGGCGGGCGATCAGTCCAGTTCGAGAATGGGCAGGGCGCGGTCCCACCCCTGCTGCAGCGACTTGATGTCGAGCGTCAGCTGCTTGCACTCCAGATCGAGCGCCTGGCGCTCGCTCTCGGGAGCGGAACTCAACTTTTGTCGCAGTTCGACCCGGCGCCGCTCCATCTGCTTCCGCCGCAGCCGGAGGATGAGATCCTGCGCGGGATGCTCCGCAGTCAGGTCTTCCCCCACCAGCCGCGAAGGCGCGGCCTCGACCTGGGCCAGGAGGCGCGCCGCCTCCGGGCTGTCCGGGCCCAGCGCGCCCATCGGGTTCTCTTCGCCAACCAGCACAAGCTCGTACAGGCGCCGGCAGGTCGGATCGGTCATCGCGTCCGCGGGCAGGTAACGGCGGAACAGCAGCACCACCTCGGGATGGCGCACGGACAACTCCAGCACGGTCACTTCCTCCAGGGGATGCTGAACTTTTGCCTCGGGCTCGCCTTCGGCCTGGACCCGGGCGGGGCCGGAAGTCCGGGTCAGCTTGTTCAGGTCCTGCCGCAGGGCGTTCTCCGTCAAGCCCAGCTCCCGGGCGGCCTGGCGGAGAAGATGGTCCCGCTGCACGGCGGTCGGGGCCTTGGCGATCGTCTCCAGCACGGCGCGGGCGGCCCGCATAAGGCCGGCCTCCCCGGAGAACCCCTCGCCCTGCCGCAGCAGCGCGACCTGGAAATCCAGCAACGGCCGGGCCTTGTCCAACACCGCCTGGAAGGCCGCGGGCCCCTTGGCGCGAATCAGGGAGTCCGGGTCCTCGTCGGGCGGCAGGGAGGCGATGCTGACGCTCAAGCCCGCGGCGAGCAGGAGTTCGGCCGAGCGCAGGGAGGCCTTCTGGCCGGCCGGGTCGGCATCCAGGACCACGATGACCGAATCGGCATAGCGCTTGAGGACCTGGGCGTGCTGCTCGGTCAGCGCGGTGCCCTGGGCGGCGACCGCGTTCTGGAATCCGCCGAGGTGGCAGCGGATGACATCGATCTGCCCCTCGCAGAGCAGGGCGGTCCGGCTGTCCATGATCGCGCGGCGCGCCTTGTCGAGGGCGTACAGCAGCTTGCCCTTGTGGAAGACCGGGGTTTCCGGCGTATTGACGTACTTGGCGGCCTTGGGGTCGTCGGCAAGCACGCGGCCGCTGAACCCGACGATGCGCCCGATCTCGTCGCGGACGGGGAACATCAGGCGGTGGCGGAACCGGTCGTAGACGCGGCCCTCCTCGGAGTCCGACCGGCTCAACAAGCCCGCCGCCTCCAGCAGCGCGGGCGAGTAGTTCTTCTTCTGGCCCCACTTGACCAGCGTGTCCCAGCCCTCGGGGGCGTAGCCGAGCAGGTAGTCGCGCACGACGGCATCGCCCAGGTCGCGTTTACGAAGATACGCCCGCGCCGCCTCGGCGGCCGGCAGCTTCTGCAGCGCGTGGTGGTAGACCATCGTCACGTCCTCGAGCAGCTTGAGCAGGAGGTCCTTGTTCGGGCCCTCCTGCCGGTCGTCCTCGGTCAGTTCGACGGCGATCCCGGCGCGCCGCGCGAGCAGGCGGACGGCCGACACGAAATCGACGCCGTCGTACTGCATGATGAACCGGAACACGTCGCCGCCCGCGCCGCACCCGAAGCAGTGGAAGGACTGCCGCTGCGGGTTGGCGTGGAAGGACGGGGTCTTCTCCTTGTGGAACGGGCAGAGCCCCTTGAACGACGAGCCCGCGCGCTTGAGGGGCAGGTAGGCGCCGACGACCTCGACGATGTCGTTCGCGGCGCGGATCTGCTCCAGCAGGGCCTTGGAAAGGATCTGTCCCATGGCGCGGCTACTCGCCCTCCTCCGGCGCGGCCTCCGCGGGCGGCTCCGCGTCCGCCGGTTCCTTCTCCACGTCCCCGGCCTCCTGCCGGACGGGGATCCGGAGGGCGGGATATTTCTCCGCCAGCTTCTCGTACGCGGGCAGGACATACTGGGCCAGCGGGCGGCCGAAGAAGGACTCGTCCACGAAGTGCCGGCGCATGGCCTCGTGGGGGACGAGGCCGAGCAGGAGGATGATCGCGCCGGCCTCCACGGAGTAGCGCAGGAACCCGGCCAGCGCCCCGCCGACCTTCTCGATGCGGCCGCGGAACGTGAACTCCATGAGGTGCCGCAGCACGACGCGCAGCAGCCGCATGGCCAGCCAGCCGCCGAGCAGCAGCACGCCGAAGGACACCATGTAGGCCGTCTTCGGGTCCCACTCCCCCAGGCGGGTGTGCTCGAGCAGGTAGCCGCCCATCGGCTCGTAGAAGTGGATGCCCGCCGCGACGGCGACGACCACGCTCAACAGCCGGGCCAGCTCGCCGGAGAGGCCGTTCAGGAAGCCGCGCACGACGCCCAGGACGATGTAAATCATCACCAGAATATCCACCAGGTTGAATTGTGGCAGGTTTTCCATTATGAATCTCCCGCGCTTCGGCCTCCGGGCGCGACCCGTATCCGGGACCAGTGTAGGGAGATGGAGGCCGCGGGCAAGCCGGTTCTCCGGGAGCCTGACAAAAAATGGGGACATGCAGCCGCTTATCATAGATCGTTCGCAGCACACGGTCAGCCGGAAGAACATCGCGCCGGAGGCGCTCCGGGTGCTCTACCGCCTGCACGAGGCGGGCTTCACGGCCTACCTGGCCGGCGGCGGCGTGCGCGACCTCCTGCTGGGCCGCACGCCCAAGGACTTCGACATCGCGACCAGCGCCCACCCGAACCAGGTCAAGCGCCTGTTCCGCAACTGCCGGCTCATCGGCCGGCGCTTCCGGCTGGCCCACGTCTTCTTCCCGGACATCATCATCGAGGTCTCCACCTTCCGGGCGCACGTGCCGGCGGATAGCGCGCAGCGGGTGACGACGAAGGAGGGGATGATCGTGCGGGACAACGTGTTCGGCACGCCCCCCGAGGACGCCCTGCGGCGCGACTTCACGGTGAACGCCCTGTTCTACGACATCGCGGATTACTCGCTCGTGGACTACGTCGGCGGCCTGAAGGATCTCGACGCCCGGCTGCTGCGGGTGATCGGCGACCCGCGGGTGCGTTTCCAGGAGGACCCCGTGCGGATGCTGCGCGCCGTCCGCTTTGCCGCGTCGCTGGATTTCACGATCGAGGAAACCGCGCGGCAGGCCATCCTCGACATGAAGGAGCACCTGGCCCAGGCCTCCCGGGAGCGGCTGCACGAGGAGATGCTCAAGATCTTCTTCTGCGGCCGCGCGGAGGCCGTGCTGCAGGGCCTGTTCGACACGGACCTTTTTGCCGTCCTGTTCCCGGAAGTGGCGGCGTGGCTGGACGGGGCCGGCGGCGAGGCGGGCCGCGACTGGATGCGGCGGGCGCTCCGGCAGGTGGACAAGTGGAAGGCCGCGGGCCTGCGGCCCGGGGAATCCCTGCTCTGGGCGCTCCTGTTCGGCCCCTACTTCGAGGCCCGCTCCGCCGATCCCGGGCTGGCCAACCTGTCCCGCACCGCGGCGCGGGCCCGCACGGCGCACGACCAACTGCTGAACCCGTCCCACCGCGTGCAGATCCCGCGGAACGTCGCGCGGGGAACGGCCGATATCCTCGCGGCGCAGGCGGTCTTTCCCCGGACGCAGGGCAAGGGGCCGCGCCGGTTCGCCGCGCGGCACGTGTTCAAGGACGCGTTCGTCTTCTTCAAGTTCTCCGCGCGGGCACGCGGGGAGAACGAGGAACTGGTGAAGTGGTGGAGCGACTTCCTCGGCGGCCTGCGGGATCCCGCGCCGGAACCGCCGGCGCCCGCCCCGGAGGCGCCTCAACGCGGCGGCGTGGCCTCGCCGTCCGACGAGACGTCGGGGACCAGCATCATCTGACGGCAGTCGGAGAGCAGGCGGTAGGCCTGCGTCAGGATCTCCGCCATCCCGACCTCCGGCGGGGCCTCGTTACGGCAGGATTCAAAATCGCGGATCGCCTCGCGGCATTTCTTCTCGATCTCCTTCAGGAGGGCCGGGTCCTTGCGGTCCTGGATATACTTCTGGTACAGGGCGACGGCCTCGTTGAAGCTGCGCGCGCCGCGCACAAAGATGGGATGGTCCCAGGTGATCACTTCCTCCGCGCCGGCCGGCTTGGGCTCGACGGCAGGCGTGGGCGCGGGTTCCGGGGGCCGGACGGTCCCGTCGAACGACATCTTGCGGCTGTCCTCGGGGATGTCGGGCTGCGGAAGGACGGCCGGTTCCGCGGGCGGCGTTTCCTGCTCGAAGGCGCCGGCCTTCCAGCGGCCGTGGAGCCAGAACCCGGCGTAGGCCACGGCCGTGATCGCGCCCAACACCAGGAAAGCGGACAGGGAGCGGGCCAGTTCCGAGGCCGCGCGGGAGCGGGCCGGCGCGCTGACCGTCGCGGAGGGGGCCTTCGGCACGAGGACGCGTTTGCCGGCCGGCGCCTGCTTGCGGCTCCGCAGGAACTTCTTCGCCGTCGGGGCCGGCTCGACGATGTTGACCGGCGGCGGGAACCGAAGCGCGCTGCGCAGGACCAGGCTCTGGCCCGAGACCGGCAGTTCGCTCAACGGCCAGCCGCCCTTGGCGACTTCCTGCAGGTCCGCCAGCCACTCGGCCCAGGTCCGGTACCGGTTGGCCGGGTCGCGGATCATGGATTTCTCGACCAGCCAACCCACGCCCGACGTGACTTCCCGGTTGAGCTCCTGCGGATCGGGCAGTTGCTCCGGCACCTGCCGGTCGAGGGCCTCCACGCCCGTGAGCTCGCGGAACGGCTTGCGGCCGGTCATCATCTCGTACAACAAGGCGCCGGCGGAATAAATGTTGGCGCGGTAATCCACGCTGGCGGAGCCGTCCGCCTGCTCGGGGGCGGCGTAGGAGAGCCGCGCCCGGTAGGCTACGCCGCCGGGCGGCAGGATGCCCATGTCCGCGACGCGGACGGTGCCGTCCCGCTCGAGCATGATGTTGCCGGGGCAGAGGTCGTGGTGGATCAGGCGCTCGCGGTCCCAGGCATAGGTCAGGGCGAGGGCGATGCCCTCGGCGATCTGCATGGCGTGCTTGGGCTGCAGCCGGCCCTTGCGGGCCAGCAGTTCGGCCAGCGTGCAGCCGTCGACGAATTCCATGACGTAGTAGAGCCCGCCGTCGATCTCGCCGACGTCCTTGAGGTCCACGATGCCGGGGTGATGCAGCCGGCTGGAGGCGCGCGCCTCCTCCATCGCGCGGCGCCGGAAGCTCTCGTCGGGCACCTCGTCCGTGCGCAGCCACTTCAGCGCCACCGGCGGCGCATCCGGCCCGGTCCGCGCGGCCCACACGACGGAGGAGCGGCCTTCTCCCACCACCGAGATGATTTCGTAGCCGGGTACCTGGATGCTTTCTTTGAGCATGGCGTCCCGCCGGGTAAACCCGGGGCAAGGACACGTTATACCGGGCGGCGCGCCCGGGCGCAAGCGGGCATTGTTCGCCTCCCGAAATGCGCTTGTTCCGCCGGGAAAGGCCGGTATATTTTCCGCATCGCCGCAATCGGAGTCGGAACCATGGATTCCTGGCTGTCCGCAATCATGATGGGATGCTTTCTTCTGGCGGCCGTATCGGCGGCCGGCGCCCCGTCCGAGCGGATCCGCGTGGCCTGCGTGGGCGACAGCATCACCTACGGGGCCGGGCTCGCCGATCCCGCCCGCGAAAGCTATCCCGCCATCCTGCAGAGCCTGCTGGGCGAGGGCTACGAGGTGCGCAATTTCGGCGTCAACGGCGCGACGGCCCTGCGCAACGGCTCCCTGCCCTACTGGATCCTCCCCGAGTTTGATGCCGCGAAGCGTTTCGCCCCCCGGGTCGTCGTCCTCATGCTCGGAACCAACGATTCGCACATGCGGAACCGCGGCGAGCGGGAACAGTACGAGGCCGACCTGCGGGCGCTGGCCCGGCAGTTGGCGGACCTGGACACCCGGCCGGCCATGGTCCTGAACCTGCCGCCGCCCTGCTACGGGGTGATGAGTTCGTACGCGCAGACCGTGCTCCGCCGCGAGATCCTGCCGGCGATCCGGCGGGTGGCCGATGCGGAACGCTGGCGGGTGGCGGACGTGCACGCGGCGTTGAGCGGCCGGCCGGAATGGTTCCCCGACGGCGTGCATCCCAACGCCTCGGGCGCGGCCGCCATCGCCCGGACCGTGTACGAAACGGTCCGCGCGCTTTCAACGGAAGGGGTTTCGCCATGAGCATCGCCCGCCTGTCCCTCGTCGCCGCCGCTCTCCTGCTCGCCTCCCGGGCCCTCGCCCAGGAGCCGCCCGCCACCAATTACGCGCCGCGGATCGCCTGCGCCGAGTCCAGTTGGAGCTTCGGCGACCAGGTCAACACCCAGACCATCGAACACGTGTTCACACTGAAGAACGAGGGCCACGCCACGCTGCTGATCGGAAACGTCCGGCCGACGTGCGGCTGCACGGTCGCCCAGCTTTCCACGAGTTCCCTCGAGCCCGGCGCCGAGGCCACGCTGGCCGTCAAGCTGGACCTGCGCGGCCGCTCCGGCGCACAGTACAAGCAGATCCGCGTGGAGTCCAACGACCCCACCCAGCCGACCTACACGCTCACCATGACGGGCGCGGCCATCGCCGAGGTCCAGGTCAATCCCCCCAACCTGTTCCTCGGGCGCCTACGGGCGGAAGGCAGCGCCACCGCCACGGTGGAAATCGTCACCGCCCCCAGCACGCCCCTGCGCGTCACGGGCATCGCGTCGGACAACGCCGTCATCGGCGCAACCGCGGAGACGGTCGAGGAGGGCCACCGGTACCGGTTGGTCGTCCGGACCCAGCCGCCGCTCCCCGTCGGCCATTTCCTGGGCCGGATCACGGTCGCCACCGACCACCCGGGCGCGTATTCCAACCTGGTCGTCACGGTCACCGGAGTCGTGGGCGGCGGGCTGACCGTGGCGCCGACGGAGATCGTCATCGGCTCGACCGACGCCCAACCCCTGACACGGCACATCGTGTTGCACTCGCCCGACAATGTCCCGTTCTCGCTCCTCGGGGTCGAAGTGCCCGCCGGCGGGATCACGGCGACCGTCTTCCCCATGGGCGGCAGCGGATACCGGGTGCAACTGGACAATTTAAGCTCCAAGCCGGAACTGAACGGCGCGGAGATCCGCATCCGCACCAGCGTCGAAGAGATGCCGATGGCCACCATCCCCATCCGCATCACGACCCCCTCTCCGTGAACGAGGAGGGCTCCAGCCTGCGGCCGAACTCCGCCACGGCGCTTCGCGTCGCGGGGCTCCTGCTGATGGCGGCCGTGGCCGGCGGCCTGGCCAACCTCGCGCATCCGCGGAAAATCGCCTGGGTGGAGGACTGGTCGCGCTATATCGAGGCGCGCGCCCTGGCGGCCGGCTTCCGGCTGGCGGACACCGCCACGACCCGCGAGATCGTCGAAAACCGGTCGCACCTGATCTTCGACGCGCGGCCCGCGATGGATTTCAAGGCCGGCCACCTGCCGGGCGCGGTCTCGCTGCCCTACGACGCGGTCCAGAACGAGTTCCAGAACGTCGCGGTCCTGCTTCTCGGCGGGCAGCCGATCCTGACGTACTGTTCAGGCCTGGTCTGCGACGAATCCTTCCTGCTGACCGAGTTCCTGCGGCAGCAGGGCACCACGAACATCGTGCTGTACTCGGGCGGCTACGAGGAATGGACTCGGGCCGGACTGCCCGTGGAGGGCCGGCCGTGAACCGCGCATGGATGAGGCCGGCAGCGCGCTGGGCGCTCGCCGCGGTGTTCCTCGCCGCGGCCGTGCCGAAGATCCTGACTCCGCACGATTTTGCCGTCGCGGTTTTCCGCTACCAGATGCTGCCGCATTCGCTCGTCAACCTGGCGGCGCTGTTTCTGCCCTGGCTGGAACTGTTGAGCGCCCTCGCCCTCGTCGCGGTCCCGAGCTGGCGGGACGCCGCGCTGGTCGTGCTCGGGGGGCTCCTGCTCGTCTTCACCGCGGCCATCGCGTTCAACTTGTACCGCGGAATCGACATCGCGTGCGGCTGTTTCACCGTCAAGCCCGGGGCGCGGCACATGGGCTGGTGGAACCTCGGCCGGAACTTCCTTCTGATCCTGGCGGCCCTGATCGCCCGGGATCGGCGCCCGGGCCAGGCACGGTAGGGCGTCACGGTTCGACGCGATCCGCCATGCGGGCCAGCAACCGCAGCGCCACGCGGCCCACCAGATCGAGGCTCTCCGGCGCGATCTTGTCCATGCGGTCTTCCATCGTGTGCCAGTAATCGTTGCGGCCCGGGCCGCTGCCGAAGTGGAAGTCGATCAGGTCCACGGCCGGCAGGCCGGCCTGGTGGAAGGGATCATGGTCATCGCCGATTTCGTAGGGATAAAGCGAGAACTTGTCGCGCGCGCCCTCCAGCCGCGCCGACTCGAACACCTCGCTGATCAGCCAGGAGGCGCCGTTGCGGGGCACCGTCACGGTCAGGTCGCGGTCGCCGATCATGTCCAGCACGATCACGGCCTTCACGTCCGCGGCGCGGCCGGATTCTGCGAGCTGACGCGCCATGTGCCGGCTCCCGTGGAGGCCGTCGGCCGGCCCGTAGCGCCGCATGGCCTCCTCGCCGTCGAAGAAGACCAGCCACGTCTCCCAGGATCGAGCCGGCCCCGCCGCCAGGCAACGGGCGAGTTCCAGCAGGACGCCCGTGCTCGAGCCCCCGTCGTTCGCCCCCTCGAACTCCGCGCCGATGCCGGCCTGCGTGTCGTAGTGGCTGCCGAGGATGACGAGTCCTTTCCCCTGTCCGGGGATCCGGCCGATGACGTTCCGGAACGTCGCCGTGCCGACGGGACAGAGGTCCGCGAAGGCATCCACCTCGGCCTCGACCCCGAGTTCCCGCAGGCGGTCGCGCAGGTAGAGGGCCGCGCGCTCCGCGCCGGGCGTGGCGGCATCGCGCGGGCGGATCGCGACGAAGCGGCGGACCTCGTCGAACGCCGCCGCGCCGTCGAACGGGAGGATCGGAGACGGGGCGGGCGGGACGGATTCGCGCCGGCGGCAAGCCGAGAGGAGCAGTCCGATCGCTGGAATCAGCCATGCATGGCGACGCATGCCGTGGGAGCATATTGACAGGGCCGCCGGTAGTAAAGTAGGTTAACGTGGCATGGTCGGCGGGGTAGCTCAGTTGGCAGAGCAGAGGACTCATAAGCCTAAGGTCACCGGTTCGATCCCGGTCCCCGCCACCATCCTGCCGTAACAGTTTCTGAAACAGCCCGTTTGGCCACCTGTGTCATATCTCCAAAAAAAGTTCGCGCCCATCTTTACAAAATGAAAGAATATGTTATTGTTTATAATGTCTATAGATTAAATAGAGTATAAACTGAAAGGAACGGTCATGAGCAGCGACAAGATTCATACTCAGGCGCTCCACGCGGGCCAGCAGCCGGATCCCACGACGGGATCGCGGGCCGTACCGATCTACCAGACCACTTCCTACGTGTTCAAAAGCACCGAGCATGCCGCGAATCTTTTCGCGCTGAAGGAATTCGGAAACATCTACACCCGCCTCATGAATCCGACGACGGATGTCTTCGAAAAGCGCATCGCGGCGATCGAGGGCGGAACGGGCGCGCTGGCCGTGGCCTCGGGCCAGTCGGCCATCACCCTCGCCCTGCTGGCCATCACCCGCGTCGGCGACGAGATCGTCGCGGCCAACAACCTCTACGGCGGCACCTACCAGCTCTTCCACTACACGTTCCCCAAGCTCGGGCGTACCGTGAGATTCGTAAACTCGCAGGACCTCGACGCCTTCCGCAAGGCGGTCTCGCCGAAGACCCGCGCGGTATACGTGGAGACCATCGGCAATCCCAAGCTCGATGTGCCGGACTTCGCCGCGGTCTCGAAGATCGCCCACGACGCGGGCGTGCCGCTCGTGGTGGACAACACGGTGGGCGTGGGACTCGTCCGCCCGTTCGACCACGGCGCGGACATCATCGTCAGCTCCGCCACGAAGTATATCGGCGGGCACGGCACGTCGATCGGCGGAGTGATCGTGGACTCGGGCAGGTTCAAGTGGAACAACGGCCAGTTCCCGGAATTCACCGAGCCCGATCCCAGCTACCACGGCCTGGTCTATTGGGACGCGCTCGGCAACGTGCCCGGCATGGGCAACGTGGCGTTCATCCTGAAGGTCCGGGTGACCCTGCTGCGCGACCTCGGCCCGGCGCTGAGCCCGTTCAACGCGCACCAGTTCCTGCTGGGGCTCGAGACGCTGCCCCTGCGCCAGGCGCGCCATTCGGAGAACGCCCTGGAGGTCGCGCGCTGGCTGAAGAAGCATCCGCTCGTGAGCTGGGTCAGCTATCCCGGCCTCGAGGACAGCCCGTATTTCGCGACGGCGTCGAAGTACCTGAAGAAGGGCTTCGGCGGGCTGGTCGGCTTCGGCATCAAGGGCGGGCTGGAGGCCGGCAGGAAGTTCATCAACGGCGTCCAGCTCTTCTCGCACCTGGCGAACATCGGCGACTCGAAGAGCCTGGTCATCCACCCGGCCTCGACGACGCACCAGCAGCTGACGGCGGCGGAGCAGGCCGAGACGGGCGTCACCCCGGACTACATCCGCCTCTCCATCGGCCTCGAGGACATCGCGGACATCAAGGCCGACCTTGACCAAGCGCTGAAAAAAGCAACGGGGTGACGTCGGGCCGGCGTCGGGGCCATGTATCACAGTTTATAAACTGTGATACATGGGGTTCGGCAAGGACTACGGGCATGGCCTCCTACGGCAACATCCTTCAGGCCATCGGGCGAACGCCGCTGATCCGGCTGAACCGGGTTGCGGCGGGTGTCGCCTCGCCCATCTACATCAAGGCGGAATTCCTCAATCCCGGCGGCAGCATCAAGGACCGAATTGCCGTCGCCATGATCGAGGCGGCGGAGCGCGAAGGCCTGCTGCCGCCGGGCGGCACGATCGTCGAGGCCACCGCGGGCAACACCGGGGCGGGCCTCGCGCTGGCCGCGGCGGTCAAGGGATACCGGCTCATCGTGGTCATGCCGGACACGGGCCGGAATTACATGACCAAGATCTACCACGACGGGTGGATGCAGGAAAACGGGTTCTGGGAGGACCGCGCTCGGTCGTCGGTCACCGTCGGTCGGGTCCTGGGCGCCAAGCTGAACCTCCGCGCCCTGATCAGCGTGTCGCCCCGCGACAAGCTGCGGCACGCCGTGAACCTGATGCAGGCGTACAACATTTCGCAGATCCCTGTGATCGAAGACGCCCGCGTGGTCGGCAGCTTGAGCGAGGGCACGGTCATGAAGCTGCTGCACGACGGGCTGGACCTCGCCAACCAGGAGATCTCCGCGGTCATGGCCAGGCCCCTGCCCTCGCTGGACGAGAAGGCCGAAATCTCCGAGGCCTACCGGATCCTGCTCGGCGGCGCGCCCGGCATTGTCGCAACCCGCGACGGGCGCCCCACGGGCGTCGTGACCCGGGCCGACCTGATTTCCTCGTGGACCGCGCCCCGAGGCGCCGAAGCCGATCAACCCAGGAGCAGTTCCTATGCGATTTGAGACCCGCGCCATTCACGACGGCCAGCCGCCCGACCCCGTCACGGGCGCGGTGATGACCCCCGTCTACCAGACCTCCACCTTTCAGCAGGACGGCATCGGCCGGCCCCGCGCGTTCGAGTACTCGCGCTCGGGCAATCCCACGCGCGCCGCGCTGGAGGCAGCCCTCGCCTCGCTGGAAAGCGGGAGGCACGGGCTGGCCTTCGCGTCCGGCGTCGCGGCGACCACCGCCGTGCTGAACCTGCTCGGGCCCGGCGACCACGTCGTCGCCGGCGAAGATCTTTACGGGGGGACGTACCGCCTGCTCGAAAAATACTTCGGGCGCTGGGGCGTGAAAACCACCTACGCCAATGCGGCGGACCCGGCGCAGGTCGCCGCGGCCTTCACGGAGCGCACGCGGCTGCTCTGGCTGGAAACCCCGACGAATCCCCTGCTGCGGCTGGCCGACCTTCAAGCGCTGGCGGAAATCGCCCGCGCGCGCAAGGCCTGGGTCGCCGTGGACAACACGTTCGCCAGCCCCTACTTCCAGCGCCCGCTCGAACTCGGCGCGGATATCGTGGTCCACAGCACCACGAAGTACCTCGGCGGCCACAGCGACGTGATCGGCGGCGCGGTGATCGTTTCAGATGATGCGTTGCACCAGGATCTCAAGACCTACCAGAACGCCACCGGCGCCGTGCCCGGCCCGTGGGATTGCTGGCTCGTGCTGCGCGGCCTCAAGACGCTCGCGCTCCGCATGCGGGCCCACGAGCAGAATGCCCTGCGCCTGGCCCGCTTCCTCCAAGGCCACCCCGCCGTCGAGCGCGTGTACTACCCCGGGCTCCCGGCGCATCCGCAACACGAGTTGGCCAAACAACAGATGTCCGGGTTCGGCGGCATGATCAGCCTGGACCTGAAGGGCGGCTTCCCGGCCGTCGAGAAATTCACGGCCGGGCTCCAGCTCTTCATCCTCGCGGAAAGCCTCGGCGGCGTGGAGTCGCTGGTGTGTTATCCCCCGAAGATGACGCACAGTTCCATTCCGCCTGCCGAACGTCGTCGGCGCGGGATCGGCGACGGCCTGGTCCGCCTGTCCGTCGGCCTCGAACACGCCGACGACCTCGAGGCCGACCTGCGGCAGGCGCTGGGAACCGGCTCCTTCTAAACGGCCGCCGAAAGCTTGCCAAGACCCCGCCGGTGGGCAATCTTGATACAGATGTCATGATGTCCGCCCCTTCCAGACTCCGGGTTGCCGTCGGCATGAGCGGCGGGCTGGACAGCTCCGTCACGGCGGCCCTGCTGGCCGAGCAGGGTCACGAAGTAATCGGCCTGACCGCCCACCTGTGGCGCGAGGGCTCCCGCTGCTGCTCGCTCGACGACGCCCGCCGGGCGCGGCAGGTCGCGGAGTTCCTCGACATCCCCCACTACCTCGTGAATGCCCTCGGCTTCTTCGGCGAACGCATCGTCGCGCCTTTCGTGCAGGAATACGCCGAGGGCCGCACGCCCTCCCCCTGCGTCCGCTGCAACGAGGTGGTCAAGTTCGGCCTGCTCCTGCGGGAGGCGCTGGCCCTCGGCTGCACCCACCTCGCCACCGGCCACTACGCGCGCCTGGCCCGCCGGGAGGATGGATGGCACCTCTCCCGCGGGCGCGACCGGCGGAAGGACCAGTCCTATTTTCTCCACCGCCTGGACCAGAGCCAGTTGGCGCATGTCCTGTTCCCGCTCGGCGACCTGACCAAGCCGGAAGTCGCCGACCTCGCGCGCGCAAAGAATCTGCCCGTGATCCACGATTCCGAAAGCCAGGACCTCTGCTTCGTGAACGCCGATGGCTACGCCGAGTTCATCGAAAAGCAGCGCCCGAATCTCCATCAGCCCGGCCCGATCGTGGACACGGCCGGGCGCGTCCTGGGCCGTCACGAAGGTTATTATCACTTCACCATCGGCCAGCGCGAAGGGCTGGGCGTCGCCGCCGCGCAGCGGCTCTACGTCAAGGAACTCCACGCCGACACGAACACGGTCGTCGTCGCCCCGCTCGGGGAAACGCTGGCTCCCGGCTGCCGCCTTGCCGACGTCCACTGGATCCGGGAAGCGCCGCGCGGACCGATCGAGTGCGCCGTGCAACTCCGCTACCGCCACGCGGGCGCGCGGGCGACGGTCCGGCCGACCGGCGACGGCGGCGCGCAGGTGGACTTCACCGAACCGCAGTTCGCCGTCACGCCCGGCCAGGCCGCGGTGTTTTACGACGGGGACGACGTGCTGGGCGGCGGCTGGATCGTCGCGGAAAGGACTCCATGACGTCGTGGACAAATATGGCATGGCCTGCGGAACTTGCCGGGAAGGCCGCGGAGCTGGAGCGCGCGCTCCGGGACATGGGCTCTGTCGTCGTCGCGTACAGCGGCGGTACGGACAGCGCCTTTCTCGCCGCCGCGGCGCACGGCGTGCTGGGCGAACAGGCGGAAGCGGTGACGGCGGACTCCCCTTCGCTGCCGCGGAAGGAACTCGAGGCGGCGCGCGAACTGGCCGCGCGGATCGGGATCCGCCACCGCGTCATCACGACACGGGAAATGGACAACCCGGCCTACCTGAAAAACGCCCCGGACCGCTGCTTCCACTGCAAGACCGAGCTGTTCACGCTGCTCGGCCACCTGGCGAAGGAAAATGAGAGGAGGGCGGTCGTGGACGGGGTGAACACGGACGACCTCGGCGATTACCGGCCGGGCCGCGCGGCAGCCGGGAACCTGAAGGTCCGCAGCCCCCTGCTGGAGACCGGCTGGAGCAAGGCGGACATCCGGCAGGCCTCGCGCCTGCTGGGCCTGCCGACGGCGGATAAGCCCGCCTCGGCATGCCTCGCCTCGCGGGTCCCGTACGGAACAGCTATCACCAGGGAGATACTATCCACCGTAGAGCGGGCGGAGGGCGCGCTTCACGAACTCGGGTTCAACGTGGTGCGCGTGCGCGCGCACGGGAAGTTTGCGCGGATCGAGCTGGCGCCCGGCGACATCGAGCGCGCGGCCCGCGAGCCCTTGCGCTCGGAGATCGCGCGGCGCGTAAAGGCCGCGGGATTCCGCTTCGTGGCGCTCGACCTGCAGGGTTACCGGACCGGAAGCCTGAACGAAGACCTGCCGTCCCGGCCGACATGAATCTCATCCTCATCGAATCCCCGGAACTGCGCGGCGACCGGGTCCATCTTTCGGACGCGCGCGCCGAACACATTACCGCCGTCCTCAAGGCGCGGCTGGGCGACGAGATTCGCGTCGGCCTGCTCAACGGCAACCGGGGCCGGGCCGCCGTAATCGCGATCGAAAAAGGCGCCGTCGAGCTGGACTGCCGGTTCGACGAACCCGCGCCGCCGCCGCCGCGAGTGGACCTGCTGCTCGCCCTGCCCCGGCCGAAAGTCATGCGGCGGCTGTGGGCGCAACTGGCGGCGATGGGCGTCGGCCGGATCATCCTGACCAACGCGTGGAAGGTCGAGAAGATGTACTTCGACTCGCACGTCCTCCGGCCCGAGGGGTACCGCCCCCCGCTCATCGAGGGACTCCAGCAGGCCGGCGACACGCGGCTGCCGGACGTCCACGTGTTCAAGCAGTTCAAGATCCTGATCGAAGACGAGTTAGACGGCTTATTCCCGGACGGCTTGCGCCTGCTCGCGCGGCCCGGCGAGGGATCATCCGTCCTGGACGCAGTCCCGGCGGCGCGGTCCGGCAGGGTGCTGCTCGCCGTCGGCCCCGAGGGCGGATGGATCCCGTACGAGGAGGAGTTGCTGACCGCCCACGGTTTTCTTCCCGTATCCATGGGCACGCGTCCGCTGCGCACGGACACAGCCTGCCTGGCCTTGCTGGCGTTGGCGCATGCGAAACAGCGCCGGGAAGCAGGATATCACAGTTTATAAACTGTGATACATTTGGAAACCCCTCTATCGGCCGCGCCCGTAGCGCAGCTCCCGGACCGGCGCGTCGGGCGACCACGTTCCCAGCGCGGCGCCGCGGGCCAGCTGAACCTTGAGCCGCGCGCCCTCGCGGACGAAGACCGGGGCATCCATGAGGCCGCACGCGATCTCGACGTCCGCGGGCCCCTCGTGGATCGTCGGCGACAGCAGGCGCCGCCAGCGGCCCGCCGGGAACTTGACGACCCGTTTCGTCGCGCCTTCCTGGAAGATCGGCGCGACGAGCAGGTCGGGGCCCAGCATGTACTGGGAATCCTCCGTGAGGAAACGCGAATCGCCGGGGAATTCCAGGATCATCGGGCGCATGATCGGCAGGCCGGTCGCCGCCGCCTCCCGGCCGAGTTCGATCAGCATCGGCTTGAGGTTCATCCGGAGATGAGCCAGCAGCCTGTACGCGGCCTCCGCTTCGTGCCCGAACAGCCACGGCTCGCGCGGCTTGATGCCGTGGTACTGCATGAACGGGCTGAACGCGCCGAACTGGAGCCAGCGGATGTAGAGTTCGGGCGAGGGGTCGCCGATGTAGCCCCCGATGTCGTGGCTCCAAAACGGCGCGCCGCTCAAGCCCGCGCTCAAGCCCGCGGGAAGCAACGAACGATACTGCTCCCAGTTGGCGTACTGGTCGCCTGCCCAGAGCCCGGGCGCGCGTTCGCAGCCCAGGCTGGCGCTGCGGCACCACAACATCCCGTCCACGCCCTCCTCGTCGAACAGGCTGTAGAGGGCCTGCGCGTACAGCGTCGTGTACTCGTTGTGCAACTGCCAGCCGCGCCGGCCGTCGGCAAAGACATCGTCGGCCTTGATGTCCTCCCCGTCGTCCGCCTTGAACCCTCGCGCGCCGAGCCGCACGGCGTCCCGCATCTGGTCCTTCCACCAGACCACCGCTTCCGGCCTCGTGAAATCCACGTTGGCCATGCCCTCCAGCCACTCGCGGCGCCAACGGACCGAACCGTCCGGCGCGCGGACGAAGTACCCGGACCCGGCCAACTCCTTCAGGCCGGGATGCGAGGGGGGAATGACGGGAACCTGCCAGAGCACGTTGCGGATGCCGTGCTCGCGGCAGAACGCGAAGTACTCGTCGACGTTCCAGCCGCCATGCGCGAAGCGGTTGAATTCCCCCGTTTCGTACCGGCCCTTCCAGGCCTCCAGGACGATGGCGGCCACGGGCAGGCCGCGGTCCGTCATGCCGCGAATGGCCTCCTCGGCCTCGCCCTGGTTCTCGTAGCTGTTGCGGCTGATCCACGGCCCCCACGCCCAGTCCGGCACGCCGCGGAACGGGCCTTGAATGGACGCGCGCTTGAGCACGAGCTCCTTCAGCGTCGGGGCGAAGGCGAGGTAGAACGTCCATTCCCGACCGGCTCGCGAATACCGGTTCCATCCCTCGCCCAGCGGGTTGAGGGAGAACTCGCCCTCGGGGTTGTCGGCGGCAAACAGCGCATACCCGGAACTACTGAACAGCACGGGCGCGCAGTAGTAGCTCGCCTCGCCCTGCCCCGGGACGTCGCGGATCCACATGTCCACAACTTTTCCGGCGACATCGAGCCCGCCGAACCGCTGACCGAGCCCGTAGAGCGCCTCGCCCGGCCGCGCCACCCACTCCAGCCTCGAGCCCGGCACATGGGCGCGGCCATAGGCTTCAAGCGAAGACAGCCGCCCGCGCCACAGCGGAGCGGCGCCGGGCGCGTCCGGCCGCCGGAATTCCAGCCAGCCGTCCGCCACGCGCACGCCGGCCGGCGCCTCCTGTTCGGGCGCCGGGTCCTCACCCCGGGGCCGGACCGTGAGGCGATAGAGATCCCGCCCTTCGGCGGCGACCGTGACGGATAGGTCGCTGAAAGCAAACGGCATCATTTCGGCGCCCGGCGCCCCGCCCGAGAACAGGAGCAGCGCGACCGCTGTTTTTCCGATGGTTGGAAAGGAAGTGTTCATACGTTTCCAATGCCTGGAAAAACCGCCGCCATTTTTTCCAAACACGGGGAAAAAGGCCAGCCTGGTTTTCGCCGCCGCTCAAGCCCCGAGCCCGGCGAGGGGCGGAGCGCGAAGGCTGGCGGAAGGGGTGGGACCATCTACGCCTCGCGCGGCGCGTTGGCTTCGATGGTCACGATTCGAACCCCTCCAGGACATGCTTCTTGAGAAACGCCTTGCCGGACGGGGTCTTCAAGTACCTCTCAAAAGCCAGGGCCACGGACCGCCGGGCAAAAGCAATGCACGCGATCCGTTCCCACGGCGCGGAGCGACTGGAGTACGTTTGCGTGAAAGTGTTATGCTCAACCAGCCGTTCGTCCGGTCGCGTGCTGAATCCCACGTAGGTCTTTTCCGGAGCCACCAGACTTCGCAGAACATAGACAAAATACTGCTCCTTCACGCCCCCTCCTCTCCTGCGAAGCCAATCGCAGCCACGAGTTCCGGCGCCCCGCGGCGGAACGAGGGCGGAGATTGGCGGAAGGGGTGGGATTCGAACCCACGGAGCACTTTTTGGGCGCTCTCCCGATTTCGAGTCGGGTGCCTTTAACCACTCAGCCACCCTTCCAAGGGAAACCCGTCAGACGGCTGGCAGGCTTTCTTTACGTCGCATATCCCGGCCGCCTTGTCAATGTCCGCCCGATTGGTTATGATGGATGACCGGAAACAAGGACGCGCGCCCATGTTTTTTCAGCGAGCCGTCATGGCCGTCACGCTGGCGCTGGTGGTTGCCGGCGCAGCCCGGGGTCAGGACATCCGGCTGGCGAACGGGATGCCCGTGCCCGGCACGCTCGTCCAGGCGAAGCCGGAAGGCCTGGAGATCAGCACCCCGACCGGGCCGCGGGTGCTGACGTGGGAAACGCTGTCGGCCGGCACCCGCTTCCGCCTCCAGGAATCCTACCGCATCACGTTCTCGAACATCCTGGAAGGCGCGTCCGTCGCGGAGCGGGCGGCGCTGTACGAAGCGCGGAAGGCCGCGCCCGCGCCCGAACCGGCGCCGGAACCGAAGAAGAAGACGCGCAAGAAGAAGGCCGCGGAGTAGCGCCCCTGTCCGCCGCGGGCGGGGCTTTTCACTGCGCAACAAATTGCTTCACATCCGTGAATCAATTTGTTATCGGCGAGGCGCGGGAGACCAACGGGACCGGAGCGCGAACGGCGGAGGCCGGTTCACGGGTAGAGATCGAGCAGCGCCGGCGCGATGTCGGTCAGGGCGCGCACGCGGATCTTCAACGCCCCCGCTCCCGCCCCGAGGGCGACGAACGGGACCGGATTGCCCGTGTGCGTCCGCGTGGCGGCGTCCTCGATGTTCCCGTGGTCGCTGGTGAGCAGGAGCAGGCGGCGCTCGCCTTCCGCAAAGGCAAGAACGCCGCCGAGAAACTCGTCGAATTCCCCCAGCACGCGGCGGGTCCTCTCCGCGTCCCCCTTGTGGCCGGCGCGGTCGGTCTGGAAGTACTCGAAGAGCGTGAAGTCGTGCTCCGTGGCGAGCGCGGCCAGGTCGCGGCCGGCCTGGGCGGGCGTGACGAAGGGGCCGTCGTATCCGCGCTCGCGCAGGCTAGCGCGCGTCAGGTCCTGGTACACCGCCCGCCCGGCGAGCAGGTCCGCCGTGTCCCGCACCGCGCCGAAGGCCGCCAGCGTGGCCACGGTGGTCACGGACTGGAAGCGGCGCGAGCGGACCTCCTCGATATCGCGGGTGTAGTAGGCGTTGGCGAAGGTCGCCCGGTAGCCGCGCGCGGCGAGGGCGGAGAGCAGGTTGTGCTCCCGGATGATTTCCTTCAGGCGCGGCCCCGGCAGGCCCTCGATGTGCCGGCCCATGACGGCGGGCGCGTTGACGCCGGTGAGCAGGGCGGTCTGGCCGGTAGCGCTCTGGGGCAGGCCCGGCACGCCGAGGCCGGCGTCGATGGGCGCGGCTTCCTCCCGGAGCAGGCGGGCCAGGCGGGGGCACGCGCCGGAGAAGAGCGGGTTGTGCTCGCTTTCCGGGCCGAGGCCGAGCCCGTCCACAAAAAGGAGAAGAGTTTGAACGACCGATTCCACGGGGGCACCATACCATCCCGCGCCCGGGACGGCTACGGCGTCGCGGAGTTCCGCCCGCCGAGGGCGATCAGAAAACCGGCAGGTTGGGTAGCGCGGCCGGGAGCCGGGTCTGCACCGGCGGGACCAACTGCTGGAACTGCGCGTTCGCGCGCAGCCCGTTGAACCGCTGGTCTTTCCGGATGGCGTCGCGGGCGGCGTCGCCGCCGACGGTGATGGCCTGCCGGATGGACTCGAGGCACGGGTCCGTCTGCTGCAGGGCCAGCTGGACGGCGGCGAGGTCCATCCACACGGCCGGCTGGGACGGATCGCGCGCGACGTAGCGCTGGAGGGCGACGGCCAGGAGGTCCGCGCGGCGCGCCTCGGCGAAGATCCGGGCGATCTCGAGGTAGAAGGCGGGGGGCACGCTCCCGTCGTTGAGCAACTGCATGGTCAGGCCGACGAACTGCTGGTCGAGGTTGAGGCGGCGGTACAACTGCGCCAGTTCGAGAGCGGATTGCAGGTCGCCGCGCCCCTGGTTGAAGGAGGCCTCGAGCTCGTTGCGCCGGGCGTCGTCCTTGTCCGTGCTGGAGATCTGGTTGAGGAAATCCTGCAGCTTGTCGTTGCCCTTGTCCTTCTTGAGGAAGTTCTCGATCAGCTCCCGCGCCTCGGCGAAGCGGCGCTGCTGCATCAGGATGTCGGCCAGCCGGTAGTTGGCCTCGGGGCTCAAGTCGTAGAGGTCGATGGCCTGGCGGAAGGCGTACTCGGCCTCCCGGTACATCTCCTCGCGGCGCGGGGTGTCCTGGGCGCCGCGGAAGGCGTACAGGCCGGCGATGGCGCTGCGGAGCTTGGAGAAGGTCTTGCGCGCGACGACGTCGCGGTCGAATTTCGGGTTCTTGAGCAGGTAGTCGCAGTACCAGGTCCAGAAATCGTGGTCCTTCTGCACGAGGTCGGGCGGCAGCTCCTTCATCGGCTCGGCGTTGATCTTCATGATCAGGCCGTGCGGCGTCAGGTAGGGGTACATCCAGGGGATGACGTAGCTTTCCTCGACGTAGAACTCGTGCTTGTACTTGTTCTGCTCGAAGATCATTTGGGCGAGGATGCCGTTGATCATCATCACGCCGGCGACGCCCTGGACGCTGACGCGTCCGTTCTCGACGGTCACGGCGGCGCCGGCGGGGACGCGGCCGGCCTGGACGTCGTCCACGTAGCGCTGGAAGGCGAGGTTGCTGTCCTGCTGGGACGGGATCCAGATCGTGTCGCCGTAGAGGTCGCGCATGACGTTCATGTACGTATTGTCGGCGAGCGCGTTCTGGGTGATGAGGTAGACGTCGCTGCGGCACTTGGCGGAGTAGATCATGTAGGTCGGCACGAAGCGGCCGGGATCCGTGCCGCCGAAGAAGATCGCGTTGGTGCCCATCTCGGGCGGGTAGTCGGGGGTCGGGTAGCTCTTCCAGATCTCCTCGAATTCCGCGTCCGAGCGCTTGAAGTGAAGGTCGTCGCGGATGCCGTTGACGCCGCGCAGCTGCCAGTGGCCGAACTGCCAGCCGAAGTCGTGCCCGTTCTGCTCGGCGCCGCCGAGGATCAGGAGCTGGTTGTCGTCGTAGCCGTTCTGGTAGACGAGCACGAGCGGCAGGAGCACGGCGAACACCGGGCCGAGGAACCGCGCGATGCCCATGCCGCCGAGGAGGGTCTCCAGCCAGGCGAGGACAAAGATGAGCCCGTACCCGAGCCAGATGGCGTACACCGCGTGGGACTGGATGAACTGCACGCGGCCGATGAAGAGCGTCTGGATGTCCAGCGCCGGGTTCTGGAAGATGACGAGGATGATGCTGACGGAGAAGAAGGAGATCAGGGCGGTGATCAGCCACGTGCGGGCGCGGCGGTCGAGCTTGATGAAGAACACGAAGGGCAGCACGGCCAGCAGGGAGATCGGCGAGGAGAACTGCTCGCGCAGGTCCGTGATGTAGGACAGGATCTGCTCCAGGAACTTCCTGCTGAAGATATCCGTCGGCGTGATGCGTTCGTACTGGCCGCGGCTGATCGCGTGCTTGAAGCCCTCCCAGGTCCGCGGGTAGCCCCAGTTCATGGGCGGGTTCTGCTCCGAGGCGAAGGGCATGTAGGCGTAGAACGAGAGGCCGGCGCCGACGAGGGCGACGAGGATGAGCACGCGCTTCCATTCCGTCATCAGCTGCCGCTGGATGAGGAACAGGCCGACGGGCGCGAACAGGAAGAGGAGGGCGAAGGTCAGCGTCAGGTGCTTCTGCTTCAGGACCTCGGCGGGCGCGTTGGGGCCGGGGTTCATGCCGTACGCGGCGAAGAAGAGGTACGCGGAGATGCACAGGAACAGGCCGGCCAGGCAGTCGCGGAACAGGGCCCGGTCGCGGAACCAGAGGGCGGCCATCAGGCCCAGCACCATGAAGAGCAGGGTTTGGTGGTTGGTCAGGCCCAGCCCGAAGATGAACGCGGTGATGTACAGCGTGTGGTCTTCCTTCGGCCGGCACATCCAGCGGTACATCAGCAGCAGGAGGAGCGTCTGGAAGAGGGCGTTGAGGCTGTACACCTCGACGATGACGGACTGCGACCACATGACCGGGCTGAAGGCCAGCAGCAGCCCGCTGGACACGCCCGCCGCCCAGCACAGCACGGTTTCCGTGCGGTAGCCGAGGACCTCGGTGGCGCGCTTCCAGGTGCGGATGATGTCGCTGCCGGACCGGCTGACGAGCATGGCCAGCAGGGCGCAGGCCAGCGCGCCGGACGCGGCGGAGAAGAGGCCGACGCTCCAGGCGGGATTCGGGAAGCCGTAGTACGTGACCCAGTGGAAGATCCACTGGAAGAACCAGGTCAGGAGCGCCCAGATGGGATAGCCCGGCGGGTGGGGCACGCCCAGGTAATCGGAAGCGACGGCCAGCTCGCCGGAGTCCTCCAGCGTCACCGTGGGGGCCAGGGTGTACACGTAGACGCCCAGCGTCACCAGGAGCACGGTCCAGAATGCGCTCCAGTCCGCCCGCCGGAAGAAGCGGCCCTCCTGCTGGTCGAGGAAATCCGGGCGGTTCTGTTCCGGCGCGGCGCCGGCCGGCGCGCCGGGGGCCGCGCCGCCCTGCTGCTGGTTCCATTCCGATGATGTCACGTGTTCCCGTCCCCGGTGAAAAACGCCGCAAACGTTAAGGTTTTTTGCGCCCGCCCGTCAAGCCCCGTCGTGATTGGACAGCCGGCCGGGAAAAACGTTGCGCCGCGGGATGAGAAAGCGCTCATCCGTGCGGCTCGATGGCCATCAAGGGGTAGAGCTGGCTCACGAAGTTCCGGATCTGCTCCCGGTATTCATCGGAGTCGGGCGTCCGGATCCCGGTCACCGCGATGTACGCCCACCGGTGGGATACGCTGTGCAAGATGCGGTCGGTGGCCATCCACATCATCCGCTGCCAATGGTGCGGGGTCTCCCGCCCCTTCCCGACGAACCAGTACGCGTAGTACGAGGGATACTCGACCACCCGCTGGTCCGCGGTCATGTACTGGCGGAGCATGTCGATGACCATGACCCGGAGGGCCGCCCGGTTCGCGATCGGCACCTCCAGCACGCGGCTCCCCAGCTGCTTGTTGCCCTGCCCGCGCAGGCAGACCTCGGGCCGATGGATGCTGGCCCGCTCCTTGCCGCTCAACACGATGGACACGAACACGGCCTGGCCCATCGGGTGGGTGTACTTCTTCTTCAGGACGATGGTGTCCGGAGGCAACAGGGTCTTTTCGCCGAGGCTCATCGGGGCCAGCGGGCTGCCGCACAGGGGGCAGACATCGGGATTCTCGAGGGCGCTCCGCACAAACTCCTTCTCGCAGGTCGGGCCCTGGCAGTAGCGGATTTCCTCGCCGCGCCACGCCCCGACTTGGTCGGGCAACGCCACGCTGATGCCGGCCTCGTCGGTGATATTGACGTCCACCGTCAGCGCCAGCGCCACCGACATCGCCACGAAGAGGGCGATCAGGACGAAATAGGGCTTAAGAGTTCGCTTTTCCATCGGAGCCAGATCTCCCGCGGGTGGTGGTTCAGCAGGCCGCCCAGGCCGATCAGCAGGCCGAGCGAGACGGGGAAGAAAATGAAGCCGGAATAGTCGTGGTAGAGGCCGACGGCGACGTCCTGCCCGAAGGCCTGGGCCATGAGGCTGATGGTGATGATCCGCATGACGTTGCCGACGATGGCCAGCGGAACGGACGCCAGGAAAAGGATCCACTTCCGGACCAGGGTCTTCTGCGTGAAGTAGGCATAGACGGCGGACAGGATGGTCAGCGCCATGATGGAGCGGAGCCCGCTGCACGGCGCCGCCACCTCCAGCGTCCAGCGCACCATGTCCGGCCCGTCGTTGACCGTCATCCGCGTGCCCACCTGCTGCACGGCGATGCCCAGGCCGTTCAGGAGGTGCGTGGAGGCGGTCGTCGCCAGAAGGCTCAAGGGCGCCGTCAGCTCGTCCAGGAAGTTCAGGGGAATGCAGAAGAACAGGAACGCCACGGGAAACACGAGGTGCTTCATCACCTGCCAGCCGTACAGGTAGAGCGGCGCGCCCCAGAGCAGCAGGACCAGGGCGAAGAGGGACACGCGCACCTGCTGGGCCTTGGCGCCCATCCAGTGCACCAGCAGGGCCAGCACGACCAGCGCGAGCCCCCACCGGTTCGTCCGCTGCGGGGCGGCCGCGATCTGCTTGCGCTGGCACCAGATCACGCCGGCCGAGATGAACGGGATCAGCCAGCTGTACGACAGGTCGTCGTGCCAGTAGCTGACCATCCACAGAATGGCCGAGCGGCCGAACATCCGGATGTCCGTGGTGTTGCCCTGGAGATGGAACAGCAGGTAGAGCAGGCCGACCAGGATGGAAGCGAGCCCCGCCCGCCGCAGCGCGTCGGGCGGCAGGGCCGCCAGGCGCCAGCGTTCGCTCCATAACTGCGAGGATGTTCGAGTGTAGGACATCGCCGGGAACAACTTGGTCAGTACCCTACCCCGTTTTGTTCAGCGGGTCAATGACCGGGGCCGCGCGGTTAGAATCCGGTTCCCCGGATCACGGCCAGGGGCGTCTTGACCAGGATGGCCAGGTCGAGGCCCAGCGACCAGTGGTCGATGTACTCCAGGTCCAGCCGCATCCAGTCCTCGAACGACAGGGCGTTGCGGCCGCTGACCTGCCAGAGGCAGGTGATCCCGGCCCGCATGCTCAGGCGCCGCCGCTGCCAGTTCTCGTATTTCGCCACCTCGGCGGGGATCGGCGGCCGGGGCCCCACGAGGCTCATGTCGCCGGCCAGGACGTTGAACAGCTGGGGCAGCTCGTCCAGCGAGTGGCGGCGCAGGAAACGGCCGACCGGGGTCACCCGCGGGTCGGCCCGGATCTTGAAGACGGGGCCGCTGACCTCGTTTTGCGCCTCGAGGCCCGCGCGCTGCTGCTCCGCGTCGGCCACCATCGTGCGGAACTTGATCATCGTGAAGACGCGGCCGTGCAGGGTGCAGCGCTTCTGGCGGAAGAACACCGGGCCCGGGCTGGTCAGCTTCACCGCCAGGGCGATGGCCAGGAGCAGGGGCGACAGCAGGGCCACCAGGACCAGGGCCCCGGCCATGTCCATGATCCGCTTCGCCACCAGCGCCCACGACAGCGCCGGCGTGCTGCGGAAGACCAGGACGGGCCGGTTCTGGAACTGGTCCATGTGGGCGGTCGCGATGCTGGTCCGGAAGAAGTCGGCGAGCAGCCACGCCTCCACGCCCTCCGTTTCGCACGTCTGGATGAGTTGCTGGATCTCCTCGAAGTTCTGCCGGCCGGGGGCCAGCAGGACGGAATCCACAGAATGCTCGTGCAGGATACGGGACAGGTCCTGGACCGCGCCGAGGATCGGCAGCCCAGCCCCGTCGCCCGCGGGTTCGCCTGCCGGCGTCAGCACGCCGAGCAGCCGGACCTGCCAGGCCGGCTGCTGCTGCAGGTAGCGCTGGACCGACTCCCGGTCCGCCTGCCCGCCCACGAGGAGGATCGAGGCCGGCGAACTCCACAGGGGAACCAGCTTGCTCATGATCGCGTCCTTGATCCACAGCAGGATGACGTCCATCACCCCGAAGATGATCACCAGCACGCGCGGGATATGCTTGACCTTGAGCAGGTAGAGCAGGAAGAACAGGGTGACCACGCCGATCACGTTGGCGCGCGCCAGGATCTTGAGGGAATCCAGGCGCGAATGCGCGAACTGGTGCTGGTAGTAGCCGTTGGACTCCAGGATGATGATCCACAGCGGCAGCAGCAGCAGGTACAGCCACGCGTGCTGCCAGAGGGCGTCGAACGGCGGGAAGGTGTCCGGCCGCCACATGGTCAGCCAGCGCCGCGACGCCAGGGCGAAGGTGAAGGCCGCGGCCGTCACCAGCGCGTCGAGCAACTGGGCCAGCTGGGACCGGAACTGGGATGTCCTGTAGAGCATGCCCGACCGCCCGCAAAAAAAGACTCACCCGCGGGCGATGAACGTGCATAATGGCGCATGGGATTGCGTTTTTCAATGCTTCTTTGGGCGGGATGAACCATGCGCATCGCCATGATGGGCCTCCGGGCCATCGGACAGGGCTCGGGCGGGGTGGAGAAGGCCGTCGAGGAAATCGCCCGGCGCCTGGCGGCCCGCGGCCACGCCGTCACGGTGTTCTGCCGCGCCAGGTATAATTCCGCCTGCGCCAAGGAGTTCGAGGGCGTCCGCCTGGTCAACCTGCCCGCCGTTTATACGAAGCACCTCGAGGCGATCACGCACACGTTCCTGGCCGCGTGCCGGGCGCTGGCCGGTTATGACCTCGTGCACATCCACGCTACGGGGCCTTCCATGCTGGCATTCCTGCCGCGTCTCGCGGGGCGTCGGACGGTCGTCACGGTGCACGGCCTGGACTGGAAGCGCGAAAAATGGGGTGCGGGCGCGCGGCTCTTTCTCCGGCTCGGGGCCTGGACCGCCGGGGCGTTCCCGCACCGCACGATCGTCGTGTCCCGCGAATTGCAGCGCTTCTACCGCGAGCGCTACGGCCGCGAGACCGTGCCTATTCCCAACGGTGTCACGCCGGGCGTCCGGCGGCCGCTCGACCGCTTGCGCCGGTTCGGGGTGCGGCCGGACGAGTACCTGCTCTACCTCGGCCGGCTCGTGCCCGAAAAAGGCGGCCACCTCCTGATCGAGGCGTTCCGGGCCGTGCCGGGCGACCTGAAGCTGCTGATCGTGGGCGGCGCCAGCCACAGCGAGGATTACCTTGCCCGGCTCCGCGCCCTGGCGGAAGGCGACCCGCGCATCGTCTTCGCCGGGCCGCTGTACGGGGAGGAAAAGGAAGAGGCCTACAGCAACGCGCGCGCCCTGGTGTTCCCCTCCACGCTGGAGGGCATGCCGCTGGTGCTGCTGGAGGCGATGGCCCTCGGCTGCCCGGTGCTCTGCAGCGACATCCCCGAGAACCTCGAGGTGGTCCGGCCGGACGGCGCGCCGGGCTCCGCACTCGCCGCTCTTTTCCCGGCCGGCTCGGCCGACGCCCTGCGGGCTGCGCTCCCGCCGTTTCTATCGGCGCCCGAAGCCGCGCGCGCCCGCGCCGCGCAGGCGGCGGCCTACGTGGCCCGCACCTACGACTGGGACCGCATCACGGACGCCACGGAAGAAGTGTATCGCTCCCTGGCGGCCCGCGTTTGACGCCCCGGCCCGATTTCCACACTTTGCAAAGTGTGGAAATCGGAGCGCGGGCATTTCGGCATCGTTTTTTACGTGAATCGTGTGCATCATGGATCAATACGCTATGAAAAGGTTTGGGCGAATCCGGCGCGGCCTGGCCCTTCTGCTGGCGCTCCTGCCCGCGGTGGCGCGCTCCGGCGGCGGGCCGCAGAACGTGCTGATCGTGGTCAACGACGGCGATCCGGACTCGCAGGAACTGGGCCGCTACTACCGGGAAGCGCGCGGCATCCCCGAGCGGAATGTCTGCCACCTGAACCTGTCCGCCCCGCTGCATAACACCTTCCTCGATATCTTCGAGAAATCCATCCGGGACCCGATCCTGGCGCATATCCGGGACGAGAAACTGTCCGACCAGATCGACTTCCTCGCGCTCTGCATGGACACACCGACCCGGATCAACGACAGCGAGAGCATCACCGCCGCCCTGTTCTACGGCTTCAAGAACGCCCCGCCGGCCCCGCCCTGCCAGTTGTCGCCCTCAACGTTGAGCTTCTATTTCAACGCCGAGCGCGCCTTCACCCACGACCTGGCGGGACGGGAAAACCCCCACTACCTGGCCATGATGCTGACCGGCCCCGCGCCGCGGGACGCCCGGGCCCTCGTGGATCGCGGCGCGGCCTGCGACGGCACCGCGCCCACCGGCACGTTCTACCTCGTCAAGCCGCCGGGCGACCCGGATCGGAACATCCGGTACCGGCTCTTCGACGAGCTGGATTTCCACGCGCGCTTCATGCCGGGGTTCCCGCGACGCGTGTTCTCGGAGGAGAACACGCTCACGGGCCTGACGGATATCCTCGGCTACCTCACGGGGGGCCCCAACCATCCCGAGACCTTCTGGACCGCGAACCAGTACCTGCCGGGCGCGATCGCCGACCAGTTGACGTCCTTCAGCGGCCTCCTGCCGGTGCCGCCCATGGGCCAGGGCTCGATGCTCCAGTGGATCGGCGCCGGCGCCACGGCCAGTTACGGGACGGTCAGCGAGCCGTGCAACTTCCTCGAAAAATTCCCGTCTCCGATGGTTCTGTTCTGGTACGCGCGGGGCTTCAACCTGGCCGAGAGCTACTGGATGGGCGTCGCGCACCCCTACCAGGGCCTCTTCGTGGGCGATCCGCTCGCCGCGCCGTATGCCCGACCCCCGCGCGTCACCGTCGCCGCGCCGGCGGCCGGGCAGACCGTGTCGGGAACGGTCACCGTGCGGGTCAGTGCCGCGGGCACCCCCGAGTGTCCCTGCGCGGCCCTGGACTTCTACCTGGACGACCTCCGGGTCGGCACCGTGACCAACATACGGCCGCAAGCCTGGAATGAAGTCTACCTGGAGTTCGACGGCCAGGAATACAGCTATATCCTCGGTGAATCCGACGACCTCCCGGCGGCCGTCCGCGGCCTGGCGCGGGAGGCCCGGAAAAACCCCATGCTTAACGCCGTCCCCTTCGGCGACCGGCTGATGCTGATGGACGGGCGCATCGGGAAACGCGGCTCCACCACGCCCTACGGCGCGCGCGTCGAACAGGGGCTCGGGCCGCCGCCCGGGTTCGGCGCGCGCAACCTGACCCCGGCCCTGCTCGACGGAACCTACGCGGCGAGGAAATATGTCATGCTCCAGGGCGCGGCCGCCGCCGGGGACGCCGTTGAGTGCCGGGTGACGCTGGGCAACGGCCTGATCGCGACGGCGCGCGTGGAGGCCGCCGAGGGCGAGGCGGCGCTCGACGTGGCGAAACGCCTGAAGGCGGCCCTCGACAGTCATCCCGTCCTGGCCGGCCCGGACGGAATACGGATCGCGGACCTGAAGGCCAAAGCCGATCGCGCGGACTTCGCCCTCGAGTCGAGGACGGCCGGCCCGCCGGGCGTGGCCATCCTTCTCCGCTATGCCATCCTGCCGAAGACCCCGGGCGCCGGGCTGGCTCCGCCGGTCGCCTACGAGGGGCGGCTCTCGGACAACATGGACCTGATGAGTTCGCGGGGCATGTTGCTGTTCCATTGCGGCCGCGAGACCCTGGCCGCGGAGTTTCCATGGGACACTTCCGGCATCCCGGACGGGCCCCACGTGCTGCGCCTTGTGGCCCGCGACGGCACCGCGGTGCAGACCCAGGGCCACGCGTTTGTCCCCGTCGTCGTGCGCAACACGGACCGGCGCTGTCGGCTGACCGGAGTGGAGTCCGGCCAGGTTGTCCGGGCCGGCGCCCGGCTTTCGCTCGGCGTGGAGTGCGAGCCCGCCGACTTCCCTGTCGGCGCGGTGGACTTCCTCGTCGAGGGAAAGATCGCGGATCGCGCGGGGAAAGCGCCTTTTCACGGCACGGTGGACACCGCCCCCTACCGCGGCGGCAGGGTGAGCGTGCAGGTCCGGGTCGCGGACGCGGACGGCCGCCAGACGCTGTCCGACCCCGTCTGGATCAGCGTGCCCCGCTGAACCCGCGCCGCCTCCTTCGGGGCTTCCCTCGCGGGTTTCCCCGGGGTATGTTTATAAAAGGTGCGATCATGAGGATCAGGGTTTCAGCCTTGCTGGCCGCGGCGGCGGCCCTGCTGTCCCCTCTCCCGGGCCGGGCCGGCGGCGGCCCCCAGAACGTCCTGGTCATCCTCAACGACCAGAGCATCGAATCGCAGGAAACCGGCCTGTACTACCGGCAGTTGCGGGGCATCCCGGAACGCAACGTGCTGCACGTCTCCGTCCCGCCGGCCTCCGCGGCGGCGGGGTTCCACGACATGACCAACACCGCCTTCCAGACCTCGATCGTGGACCGCATCTCGCAGCACATCGGGCTGTACGGGTTGAGCAACCAGATCGACACCCTGGTCCTCTGCCAGGACCTACCCACGCGCGTCAGCGATAACGAGGGGGCCACGGCCGTCCTTTTCTACGGGTTCAAGAACGCCCCCAAGATCGTCGCTTCCTGCAGCATGCCCACCAATACGGCGAGCGGCTACTACAAGGCCGAGCGCGGGTTCCGCCACGCGGACAAATACGCGGGGACGAATTACTACTTGAGCTTCATGCTGATCGGCGACCGCCTCTCCATCGCGAAGAGCAACGTGGACGTCAGTGTCCGGTCCGACGGGACGAGGCCGGGGGGTTGCTTCTATCTTGTCGAGAGCAGCGACGCGGAGCGCAACGTCCGCTACCCGCTCAACAACAACTTCGATTTTCACGCGCGTTTCCTGTCGGGCTTCCCCGCCCACGAGATCACGGGGTACGGCCCCCTGAACCAGGAGACGAACGTGCTGGGCTTCCAGTGGGGCTCGTCGCAGATCAACGACTACTGGGGCGCCACGAACCGGTACCTGCCGGGCTGCATGGCCGACCACATGACGTCCTTCGGCGCGCGGTTCCCCACCGACCCGTACAACCAGGGGAAGATCTGGAACTGGATCCGGCAGGGCGCGTCCGCCAGCTACGGCGCCGTGAACGAGCCCTGCGCCTACATCGAGAAATTCCCCGATCCCCTTGTTTTCTTCTGGTACGCGCGCGGGTTCAGCCTGGGCGAGAGCTACTGGATGAGCGTCGCCAACCCCTACCAGGGCCTCTTCATCGGCGACCCGCTCGCCGCGCCCTATGCCGACCCGCCGGCGGTCGCCGTCGCGTCCCTCGCCTCGAACCAGGTCGTGTCGGGGACCGTCGCCGTGGACATCCAGGCGCGGACCAACGCCGCGGGCCGGCCGGCCGCCCGGGTGGACGTGTTCGTGGACGACCTGTACGCGGGGACGCCCACCAACGTCCCCCCGCGGCCGGGCAACGTGCTGCAGGTGACGATCTCCGGGCAGCCCGTGGCCTACCAGGTCGCGGCCGGCGACACGCTGTACAGCGCCGTCACCAGCCTCGCCGGCCGGGTGAACGCGAGCAACCTCGCCGTGCGGGCCGCGGCCCGCGGCGACCGGCTGGAACTGGTGTACACCAACTACGGGTACTTCGGGACGGGCGTGACGTACTCGGCGGGGACGGAGACGGGCGCGGCCGCCGAGTTGACGGTCTTCGCGCAGGCGCTCGGCTCCAACCTGCTCGAGAGCGCGTACGCCGCGCGGGAATTCGTCCAGCTCCAGGCCTACAACGGGAAGGCCAACACGGGCGACACGGTGACCTGCGTCATCACGCTGACGAACGGGGTCGCGGCCACGAACCGGATCATCGCCGCCCAGAACGAGACGCCCAAGCAGGTCGTCACGCGGCTCGTGGCGGCCATCAACAGCCACGCCGTCCTGCAGGGCACGAATGGAGCCTGGGCGAACACGCACACCTACCAGGAGGTGTCCAGCTTCCCGCTCGAGGCGCGCCGCCCCGGGCCGGAGGGCATCCGCCTGCACGTGGCCTACACGATCGTCCCCGCCATCCCGGGCTCGGGCCTGTACCCGGCCGATTCGTTCTCGGACTTTTTCAACGACAACGAAAGCGACCTGACGGCGCGCGGCAACGTGCTCTTCTGGTGCGGACGGTCCCCGCTGGACACCTCGTGGGCGTGGGACACGACGGCCTGGCCCAACGGCCCGCACACGATCCGCGCCGCCGGCCGGCTCGGGACCGGCCCCGAGGCCCAGGGGCACAGCGTGACGCCCGTGCTGGTCAGCAACTCGGCCTTCGCGGCCCGGCTGCTTTCGCCGACCAACGGCGAGCCGTTCGTTCTGGGCAGCAATGTGTTTCTCCAGGCCGAGGTCACCAACGCGCCCGGCGTCGTCACACAGGTGGTCTTCTACGTGGAGGACAAGCCCTGCTCCGTGCTGACGAACGCCCCGTGGGTGTCGGCGTTCGACACGGCCGACGCCGGCGTCGGCGCGGTGTCGGTGAAGGCCCTGGCGTGGGACAGCGGCGGGACCCGGGCCGTGTCGCCGGCCTCCTGGATCGCGATCCAGCGCTCGCCCACGCTGGACACGGACAGCGACGCGCTGCCGGACTCCTGGGAGCAGCAGTACTTCGGAGGGCTGTACGTCTACGCGGCCACGAACGACCCGGACAGCGACGGCATGCCGAACCACTTCGAGCAGGCGCACGCGCTGAACCCTACCAACAACGACGCCGCGGCCGATGGCGACGGCGACAAGGCCGGGAACTGGCAGGAATACGTCGCGGCCACGGACCCGGGCGACTCCAACAGCGTCTTCCGGGTCGCCAGCGGCTCGGACACCAACCGCCGCCCGCTGCTTTCCTTCTTCGCCGACACCGGCCGGCTCTACGAGGTGCGTTACAATTCGGACTACCTGACCAATTTCAACGGATGGCTGGTCGCATCCCCGGCCCCCTTCGCAGGGAGCGGCGGGCTGACCAACTGGCTGGACGACGGCAGCGAGACCGAGCCGCCGCCGGAGGACGTCACCCAGCGCCTGTACCGGGTCCGCGTCGCGCTGCCCGACTAGCCATGAAAGCCGAACCTCCCTCCACGAGCGCAGCCCGGCTGCTTCAGGCCGATCACGCCAAGGGGATCGCCATCGCGCTCGTGGTCATCTGCCACGTCGAGCAGGGGCTCGGAAGGGCCGGGATTGCGGGCGTCCCCGCCTTCTGGCCGGCCTTCGAGGCGCTGTGCTACACGTTCATGGTGCCGGTGTTCTTCGTGCTGTCCGGTCACTTCCTGGAAGCCTCGATCCGGCGCCGGGGCCTGAAAGGCGTGGCCGCGAGTCTCCCGGGGACGCTGCTCTACCCCTACGTCGTGTGGACGCTCCTGCAGGCCGCGCTGATGATCCTGACCGGCGCCGGCAACCGGCACGTGGCCTGGGTGGAAGTCCCGGGCCTGCTGCTGCGCGGCTGGATGCAGTTCTGGTTCCTCCACGCGCTGATGCTGATCTACGCCCTCGACCTGCTGCTCCGCGGCATGCGCGTCGGGCGCTTCGGACGCCTGGCGGTTGCGCTGCTCCTCGACGGCGCGGCGGCGATGCGCCCCGACTGGTTCGGCGCCCCGGTCCGGCTGGCCTGCCAGCACTATCTTTTTCTGGCCCTCGGCGCGCTGGCCCCGGAGCGCTGCTTCGAAGCGCTGCCCCGGAGACAGGCGATCGCGCTGGCCGTCGCGGGATTCGCGGGGCTCTATTTCCTGCACGCGCACCGGGCGGCGTGCTCCGCGCTGCTGCTCCCCGCCGCCACGCTCGCGGGCGTGGCGGGGACCCTGGGGCTGTCATCCCTGCTGGCCGCCGCGCCCTCCCTGAACGGGTGGAGCAGCCTGGGGCGTTATTCGCTCGAGGTTTATTGCGCGCACGTGATCTTCTCCGCCGGCACGCGGGTGGTCCTCCAGCGGGGCCTGCACGTTTCGCTGTTCTGGCCCCACGAGGTGGCCGGGGTGGCGGCGGGCCTGCTGCTTCCGCTGGGGCTGGCGCGCGTGGCCCGCGCCCGGGGCTGGCCGCTGTTTCGGCCCCCGCGCCGGGCCCCGTGACGGGACCGGCCGGACGCCGGGCATCAGAACCGGAACGGCATCCGGAAGGACGAGCCGACCTGCAGGGCCAGTTCATCCTCCTTCCGTTGCGTGGGCGCCTCCGGCCCGGACACCCAATGGATACCCACCAGGCTCCAGAGCGGAAGCATCAGCATGCTCAAGTTGAAGGTTTCGATCAGCATCCCGACGAGAAAGACCGTGATGACGCCTCCGATGATGCCGAGCCGCTGCCCGGTTTCGAACGAGAACCCGGGATCCTGGAGGCAGAGCCTCCAGAGATGGCGCATGGCGGCGAACCAGAACCAGAAGTAGAAGGCCATGGAGATCGGCCCGAACTCGCCCCACAGCGTGTAGAGCGAGCTCATGGCGCTCCCGATCACCGAGGTTTCGGCGGCTTGCCCGCGGCTCCGGAACGCGGTCAGGACGTAGGGCAGCACGTACTTGTTGGCCAACGGCCGCATGCTGTACGTGCCCACCGTGCTGCAGAAATTGCCGGGGCCGGCGCCCAGCAGGCCCAGCAGGGGCACCTCGCCGGCCAGGTCGCGGGTGATCGTTCGGAACACGGCGCCCTTGCCCGAGTACTTCATAGAGTGCATCACCATGGCCGGGCGATTCTCCCAGGACTTCGTGGCAAACGACAGGTAGACCCAGCTCGCCACAAGGAAGACCAGCATAGCCAGCCCGAACAGCACCCGGTTCCGTATCCCGATGCGCGGGAACAGGAACATGGGCGCCGCCGCGAGGGGGACCATCAGCAGCACATGCTTCGTATCGGTCAGGAAAATGAGGTCATACGCGATCAGCAGCGCCATGAACAGCGCGAGCGCCACACGCTTCCGCGGGACCGGCGGCTTCAGCGAGAACAGCCAGCCCCCGAGCAGGAAGAGGGCGATGACGGACATGTACCCCACGATGTGCGCGCTGCCGATCGATCCCCGGCTGTCATCCGCCGTGAGGCGGATCGACAAGCCTTTCTGCCAGACTACATTGAAGGGGAGCTGAAGGAACGCCAGGGCCAGGAGCATGATGAACCACAGCTTCTTTTCCCGCGGCGACCAGGGCCCGATGGCGCGGGCATAGAACCAGAAGATGTAGAACTTGCCGTACGAAAGGGTCACGCGGATGAAGTTGAGGGTCGGGACGTGGTTGACCTTCCAGCTCAACAGCGCCAGGCCCAGGTACAGGAGGGGAAAGAACGTCGCGCCGCGGGGCAGTTGGCGATGGATCGCCTTCATCACGATGATCGCCATGGGGACCGCCAGCAGGGCCTCGTCGAGGATGCCGATGAACGGGATGGGGACATACAGGCACCCGAAGAACAGGCCGTTGAACGACACGGCGTGGTAGAAGAAGACGAAGTAGAGGTACAGTTTCGGGTGTTCCAGGAAGAAGACGCCGACCACGAACAGAATGACCAGCACCGACCACATGAGGGCGGGCGAGAACCCGAAAAAGCCGGCCACCCAGTACGAGGCCACCAGCCCTATCACGAATCCCGCGATGCCCAGCAGGGCAATGGGGACGCGGACTATTTTATCTGAAGCCATGGTTGCCGCCCGGCACGCGCAGAAAACGGGCCGAAAGCGGCGTAAACCCTATCACATCCCGCAAGTCGGGCAAGAGTTATCCGCATCCCGGCCGCACGTCCGGGGTTGCAAAAACACGAAGGCCTGACAGTATGAAATCATGGTTTTGTTTGGCCAGCGGCCGGGCCGCCTCGGCGCCGCCCTGCTGCTCGGCGCGCTGGCGCTTCCGGCCGGGGGGCAGGAGGCGGCTCGAATCGCCTACTACCCCTTCGACGGCGACGCGACGGACGGCAGCGGGAACAGTCGGGACGGCGAGATCCGGGGCGCCGCGGCGGCCGCCGACCGATTCGCCTTCCGGGACCAGGCGCTCCGCTTCGACGGCCAGAACGACTACGTCGCGGTGCCCGACACCGGCCTGGCGGTGGGCGGCGACTTCTCCATCGCCTTCTGGGCGCGATCCATCGGCCGCCAGAAGATGTATGTGTTCGGGCTGGGCGCGCCGGGCGGGGCCAACCTGGACCTGGAAGTGAACGACGAGAGCAGCCTCTGGGCCTACTGGAACGGCGGGGGCAGCACGGGCATCCGCATCGAGAGCCGCGTCACGAACCTGGTCGAGGATTTTTCCGGGTTCGCCGTCACCAACAGCACGCTCGATCTGGGCTCCAACCTCAATGCCTACCTTTCCACGACGGGCTGGACCGGGTCCAAGGTGTTTTCCGACGGGGGGAGGGCCAAGCTGGGCTCGTCCGCCGCTCACGGCAGCCTGACCACCCCCTCGCTGGACCTGGACGCGGACCTGGGCCGGTCTCGGCTGCTCTTCGACCTGGTCCGATGGACCTCCGACACGGCGGTCATCCAGGTCCTGATGTCCACCAACGGCGCGCCGTTCCAGCTCGCGGGCGGCGAGATCACCGCGCCCGACATCATGACCCGGCAGACCCTGGACCTGATCGACGGCGCCGCGGACACGCGGATTTGCATTCAGGCCAAGTGGACCAACCAGTGCCGATTCAAACTCGACAACGTCCATATTTCCAAGCGCGCCGACACCTACGAGTTCACGGACGGCCTGTGGCACCACGTGGCGGTCTGCCGCAGCGGCGCCGAGGTCCGGGTGTACTCGGACGGCATCCTGCGGGAAACAGCCGCGCAGGCCGGCGCGATCGGCGCATCCGGCCCGCTGCTTCTCGGCTGCAGTTCCTCCACGTCCGCCTTCTGGTACGGCGAGATCGACGACGTGGGCCTGTGGAACCGCGCCCTTTCGGAGGCGGAAGTCCTCGCGTTGTCCGACGACCGCCTGCCCGAGGCGCCCTGGCGTTGGACGCAGGTCCAGCACGCGGCCGCCTTTTCATCCCGCGACGGGGCCGGCGACCTGGTGTTCGACGGCCGCCTGTGGCTGCTCGGCGGGTGGGCGCCCGAGACGGAGCCCGACCCGTACACCCTGAACGAAGTGTGGGTTTCCAGCAACGGCGCGGACTGGGCGTGGGTGACCAACGCGCCGTGGGAACCCCGGCATACCGCGGGCTACGCCGTGCACGACGGGAAGATGTGGGTCCTCGGCGGCGACGCGAACCGCGGGCACTACCAGAACGACGTCTGGTCCTCCACCAACGGAGCCGACTGGGTGCAGGTCGCGGCGACCGTGCCCTGGAGCAACCGGGTCCTGCATTACGCGACCGAGTTCAACGGCTGCCTGTGGGTCATGGGCGGCCAGGAACTGCCCCAGCTCGTGCCCGGGACGCCGACCAACGCCGTATTCTACAACGACGTCTGGCGCTCCACCAACGGCGCGGACTGGGTCCGGGTGCTTGACCACGCCCCGTGGTCGCCCCGCGGCATGATCTCGGGCCGGGCCGTATTGAGCAACCAGCTCTGGCTGGTCGGCGGGGGCACCTACCAGACGCCCAACGCGCCCGACCGGCAGTATTTCAACGACGTCTGGAGCACGGCGGACGGCTCCAACTGGACCTGCGCGACGCCCGGGAGCCCCTGGCAGGCGCGCCTGTATCACCGCGTCGGCGTCTACGCCAACCGTCTGTGGATCACCGGCGGCGCATACGATCAGAACCTCAACGATGTCTGGTTCTCCGCCGACGGGGCCTCATGGCTTCAACTGGCCGGAACGCCCTGGCCGCCCCGGCATGCCCACAGCCTTTACCTGACGGAGGCGGCGCTCTGGATCACGGCTGGCAGCAGCAACGACCTCTTCTGCATGCACGACGTCTGGCGGCTGGACAGCACGAATGCCGCCGCGTGGCCGGAGCCGCCACCGCTGGCCATCGACGGCCCGGCAACGAACCGGATGTGGCTGGGCTTCGAGGGCGAGCAGCACCGCACCTACTCGATCGAACTCAACACCAACCTGCTGTCGCGCTGGGAGGCCTGGCAGCTCTCCAGCGCGGAGACTACCCAGCGCGTCGTTGAACTCGACCTGGACGCGTTCGGGCCGCGGAACTTTTTCCGCCTGGTCTGGCCATACTACGTCCTGCGGCCGGAGTAGGACGCGCTTCTCCTTCGCGCTTCCGCCCGCCCGCCGGATAGCGTATGGTGAGCCCGAATCATGAGGCTGGCGGCGATATACACCTTGTACGGCCGGCGAGCCGGCGCGGAACTCTTCGTCGAGCGGACCCTGGAGGAACTCGGGCGGCAGGTCCCGGACTGGTCCATCACGGTCTTCTGCAACGCCCAGGCCCGCGACGCGCTCCGGGAGCGGCTGCCCGGCGTGAAGGCCGAGTACGTGCCGTGGCTGGACCGGCAGTGGAAGAAGGCGGTCTGGCTCGAATGGCGCGCGCCGCGCGTCGTCACCCGTCAGGCCTTCGATGTCTTCTGGGTGCCCAGCGGCAGCGCGAGTTTTCCGGGGCCGTGGGAGGTCCCGACCGTGGGGACCTTCCTGGACATGGGCGGATTCCTGGTGAAGAACCGCTTCCGCCGCAGCCGCACGCTATACTGCCGATACTGGTCCACACCGCGCACGCTGCGCCGGGCCGCGGCCCTGACCAGTATCTCGCAGGCCACGGCCGACGATCTGGTTCGCCTGTTCCCGGGAGCCCGAACCCCGCGCGTCATCCACCTGGGGCCGTCCCCGCGCGCGACGTCCGCCCGGCTCGCAGATCCCCGGACGGTGATCCGCGAGGAAACAGGCCTTTCGCTTAAACACATCCTGTTCTCGCCCGCCCGCACGGACTACAGGGGCAAGGGCCGGGACATCCTGCTCCGCGCCTATGCCGAGTACCGGCGGCGCGCGCCGGCCCCCCTGCCGCTGGTCCTCCCCGGGCCGCCGGGCGAGTTTCACGATTCCGTGCTGAAGGACATCCACGACCTGGGCCTCGAGGGATCGGCTGTCTGGCCGGGCCGCGTCAGCGACGCCTGCATGGAGGCGCTCTACGCCATCAGCCGGGCCTTGATCCTGCCATCGCGCACGGAGGGATTCGGGTTCCCCGTCCTCGAGGCCATGGAACGAGGCGTACCGGTGATCTGTTCCGACGCGGGCTCGCTGCCGGAAGTGGCCGGCGATGCCGCCCTGGTGGTGCCCGCAGGCAATGCGGACGCGCTGCTGGAAGCCCTGCTCCGCCTGGAGCGTGAGCCGGGCCTGCGCGAGGAACTGGCGCGCAGGGGACGGGAACGCTGCCGCGCCTTCTCGTGGGAGCAGACGGGGCGGGCATACCGGGACGTCTTCGAGACCGTCGTCAGCGGGGCCGCTGGACATCCACCCGATAATACCGCCGGTCCGCCGGCATGAGCGGGGGCGGCGAGGACCGCAGCAAGTCCTCCCGCATGGTCTGAACCGGATCCCCCCGGAAGGCGGCGGACTGCAGCGGCCACCACGTCCCCCCGGTCGAGGTCCGGCGGGCGTACACCCGGTACAGGCGGTTCGTGCTCGAGGGGAAGGAAATGCTCACGCGGCCGGGATTCGTCGCGACCAGGCTCACCCGGAACACGCTGTCGCGGTTCATGGGATGCGTCATGGACACGTATTCCTTGTAGTTCGTCATCCCGTCCCCGTCCGCGTCGGCATGGGGGTTCAGCGAGGGCCTGGGTTTCCCGCCGCCCCGGCCCTGCCATCCGTTGCCCGCCTCGTCCCAGTATTCCAGGATATAGCGGTTGTATTCCGCCGTGGACGCCGCGATCTGGATGGGCCTGACGGTGATGTTGTCGAACCAGGTCGGCCGCGAACGCCACGTCCACAGGCCGACCGTACCCGAGGCCAGCGGCAAGGCATCCACGATTGTCCGGCCGAACACGTCCGCCCCGTTCACAAAAACCCGCACTGTATCCGCCAGCACCTCGATCCGGATGTGCTGATTGCTGTTCACCGTGTAACCGTGCCAGTTCCAAGCCAGCATCTCGTTGGTCCCGTTCCGCTGCCGATATAACCGTCGGCACCTGTTTGTCTGGTCCATCTCGAAGCGGTAGTAGTTGGAAGGATTCTGGTATCGGAAGACCAAGCCGATACCACCACCGTACCCCGTCGTGATATCCGCCTCCATGGCGTAGTCGCTCCAGGCCGCGGCGACCTCCGCGGTCCACAGCAGGAAGGCGCCCTGCCGGTTGAACAGGGAGTTCCAGGCAGGCCCGCCGATGAAGGAAGCCTGCTTGACCCGGTTGGATTGCACGGACCAGAGCGACGGGGCGTTGAGGGTTCCCTCGTCCATCGCGGCCCAGCCGGCCAGGTCCCCGTCCGCGAAGCCCTCCTGCAGCACCGGGGTGGAATGATCGAACAGCCATTCCCCCGCCGACCGGTCGCCGTCCGGATGATGAGATTCCCACCCCTTGATGAGCAGGGGATAGCAGGACCCGTCCTCCATGGGCTCGGTCGTCAGGATCACCTCGCGGGCGCCCGGGGCCAGGGTCACGCCCTCCAGGGCCAGGGCCTCCCCGAAACTGTAGTTGGTGGGAGCCATCGCGTCGCGGCTGTCCACCGCCTTGTCGAAGGACACACGCACCTCGTTCGATGCCGCGGCCCATACGTTGTCGACCGCGGGCGCCCGGACCTCCCGCGGCGTCACCACCACCGCCGAAGCCGCCCCCTCGGACCAGCACCCCGCGCCGTTGATGGCGACCACCCGGTAGGAGCACAGCGTGTCCGGCGGCGCGGACCAGTCGGTGCATTCCGCGCCCTGCACGAACGCCACCTGCTGCGTGTCCCGGAAGACAGCGTAGCCCAGCAGGCCGCTCTCCCCGTCCGCGGCGGGCTCCCACGTCAGCCGGCACGTCGAACCATCCACCGCCTCCACCCGGAGGCCCGACGGCGATCCGGGGGGCGAGGCATCGAACAGCGCCCGGTTGGTGCAGGCGAACTGGTTGTTCGTGTCGGTTTTATAATTCCCCAGGTGCGGGGAGTACGTGGTGACATTCAGGCGGCCGGTGTCCGGCGTGAACTGCAGGATGCGAAGGTACCCTGCGCCGCCATTGGTCATCATCTGGTAATTGGCCACCACCGCGTGCACCGTGTTGCTGAAGTCTCCCTGGTCCACGCGCCGGGCGCCTGTTTCCCAGGGCGATGTCGCCGCGTGCCCATTGAACACGAACGCGATATTGGAGTGCTTCCGAACGAACTTATCCCACATCTCCAGACCGTTGTTCACGGGGCCATAGCCCTCGTGCGGATCGGAATTGTGACTGGCCAGCCTTCCCTGCCACAGGCCGTCCAGGTAGAGATAGGAGTGCGTCAGCACGATCGCCCGGTGGCGGGGATAGCGGTTGAGCAGCTGGTCCGCCCAGGCCAGCGTGGCGTCGCCCGGCCCCCACTCCAGGGACACGACCAGCCAGTCCACCCCGCCCGCCGTGAACACGGCACCGATGTTGTCAGACCGCCCCGCCGGGAAACTGTCTACAACAGAAGCTGTCGCCTGGAACCGGCTTAGCGGGAAGTACTCGTTGAAGCGGTCCGTGTTCCTCGAGAAGATTCCGGCGTTGTAGAAGAAATCGTGATTGCCGTAGGTGACCAAGTACGGAACCTTCCCGTCCAGCGGCGCCATGCACTGGCTCGCGCGCTGCCACTCCAGCGTGTTCGTTCCGCGATAGCTGTATGTGTGTTCGGTGATGTCGCCCTCGTGCAGGACAAAACGGATGTTCAGGTTCGTCCGGTTGGCCAGAATCCAGTCCGTTTGAGCCGAGAACATCGCCGAACGATTGGTCGTGCTATCGGTGTAGTATTGCGTATCGGGCAGGATGATGAGGGAAAAAGGAACTTCCGCCCGCGCGGCAAGCACCCCCATGAAAACGACAAACGGGTAAAGCGCTTTACCAAACAGGGCGTGCAAATAGAGGTGCTGACGAATCATCGTGAAATCTCTGGGGAGATTAGGAGGGCTCGGGTGTCGTTTATTTCGATGACTCGAAAGCCGTTCTCTTCACAGAAAAAAATAGTGCGCAAAACATACTCGTTCCCAACTCGTTTTCAATAAAAAAAACGCCGCGACATTCGCGGCGATCCGGCATGCATAATGGAGGGTTTCCGCCCGAAAGTCCCGATGGGGGAGAGGATCCCCGCACCTAGGCCATAGCGTCCAAGAGAGCCTTCAGTTCTTCCCGTGTCAGCCGGCGCGGATTGTTCTTTACGCGGCCGGGATTGAATCCGTGATCGAGTATCAGCGGAATGTCCGCGGGCCGGATGCCCGCTTCACCGAGCCGAACGGGCATCCCCACGTTCCGCATCAAATCGGTGAGCGCCGCCGCGGCGCCCGCCGGGGAATCGGCGCCGATAAGGGCCATCAGTTCCCCGAGAATGCGCCCCACCCATGCCGCCCCGCGCGCATCCTGGCAGTCCGCGACCGTCACGCCCGCGTTGAACGCCAGCATGGACGGCAGCGTCAGGGCCGCGGCCAGGCCATGCGGGACGCCGAAATACGACGTCAGCGGATACGACACCGCGTGGCAGGCCGTTGTCTTGGAGATGCAGATCGCCTTGCCCGCGACGTGCGCGGCCTCGGCCATGCCGGCCCGGGCGGCGGCGTCGGGCCTGTTCACGGCACGGTCCAGGTGCTCCAGCACCAGGCCCAGCGCGCGGCGCGCGTAACCCTGCGATTCGGGCGTAGAGAGCACGGACCAGAAGGACTCCGTCGCCTGGCACAGAGCGTCCAGCCCGGAAATGGCCGTCTGCCGCGGGGAGAGGCGCGCCGTCAGGCCGGGATCCACGATAGCGTAGTCCGGCAGGACGAACTCGTGCTCGAGCGACTCCTTCTCCCGGTCCACGTACAGCACCGCAAAGCGCGTCGCCTCGCTGCCGGAGCCGGCCGTGGTCGGGATCGCCGCCAGCGGCGCGCCGCGCCGCCGCGGGCCGCCCGCATCCCGCAGGCAATCCCGCGCCCCCGCTTCCTGGGCGGCCAGGAAGCGCACCGACTTGGCCATGTCCATCACGCTGCCGCCGCCGGCGGCGACGACGAGGTCGCAGGCCGACTCGCGGAACAGGCGGATTCCGCGCTCGACGTCCTCCAGCCGCGGATTGCTTTCGAAGTCGTGGAACCGGACGAACGGCGTCGCGCCGAGGAGCGGCTCGATCGCCGCCCGCGCGCCGGAGGCCTCGTAGGAGGCCCGCCCGGTGACCAGGAACACCCGGCGCGGCGCGTGCCGTTGCAGCACCTCGCCCAGGCAGGCCACCGAGCCGGCGCCGAGATATTCCGTTTGCGCGCTCACGGGATCACTTCAGGGCGCCCAGAAACTTCATCAACTCGGTCTTGTTCCGTACCGGCGTGGTGGTCGGGCGCCCGAGATCCTTGCGCGCGCCGGGCCGCACCCGCACCGTCAGCAGGAACGGCCCCCGGCCCGCCAGCATGCTCCGGGCGGCCGCCTTGAGTTCATCCTCGGTTTCGGCCGCGGCGCCGCCGGCATACCCGAAGGCCTCGGCCACCCGGCCGAAATCCACGGACGCGGACGCGAGGCGCTGCCCCCCGGTCGAATCGTGGACCCCGTTGTCGAAGACCACGTGGTAGAGGTTCGCCGGCGCGGCGCGGCCGATGGCCGCCAGGTTTCCGGTATGCATCAGCATCGCCCCGTCGCCGTCGAGGATGACGACCTTCGCGCCCGGTTTCTGCAGGGCCACGCCCAGCGCGATCGCGGAAGCCAGCCCCATGGACCCGACGGTCAGGAAATCCCTCTCGTGGCCCTCCCCGCGCCGCTCGCGGATCTCGAACACCTCGCGCGAGGTCTTGCCCGTGGTCGCCACGGAGACGGCCGCCGCCGGCAGGAGTTCCAGGAGCCATTCCAGCGCCTGCTCCCGCGTCAGCGAGCGGTCGGAAGCGGGGGCCACCGCGCGGCCTTCCACGATTCCGCTACGGACGATCAGGGCGACCGGGGCGCTGGCACGCAGGGCCAGGGCGCGCAGCTCGGCGATCACCGCGGCGGCGGGATCCGCCGCCGCGGGCAGATCGCGCCACGGGATCTCCAGGGCGTCGAGCAGCGGCCTCATCACCCGCCCCATTTTGACGTGCTGCGGCTCGTCCTTGCGCCCGGGCTGGCCGCGCCAGCCGATCATCAGGATCATGGGGATGGCATAAACCTCGGGATCCGCCAGCGAGGTCAGCGGGTTGACCGTGTTGCCCAGGCCGGCGTTCTGCATGTAGACGACCCCGACCTTCCCCGTCGCCAGGTGGTACCCGGCCGCGAGGGCCACGGCCTCGCCCTCGTTCGAGGCCGCGAGGTCCGTCAGCCCCTGCCCGTTGTTCGCGGACAGGAAAGCCATCCACGGCGCGAACGTGCTGTCCGGAACGCCGGTGAAGAAATCGAGCCCCTCGGCCCGGAACGCCGCCCAAAGTTCTTCGCAGGTCATCCTTCCGCCCCCGGGATCAGCGTCAGCACCTGCTTGATGGGCATGCAGACCTCGTCGGCCTCGCGGCAGCGGTGATGGCGCAGGATGGATTCCGCGGCCTTCCGCATGGCCGGGTAGGCGGCGCGGAGCAGGTGGTTGGCGTAGATCACGATCCGGACGCCGGCCTCCGCGAGCCGGTCCTCGGGCGTGTCGGCGTACGTGGTGGGCACGACGGCCAGCGGCGCGGGCGCGCCCATGGCCCGATAGCCCTCGCAGAAGCGCAGGATCTCGTCCGGCGTCTTCTCCTTGCTGTGAATGAGCAGGCCGTCGGCGCCCGCCTCCAGGTACGCCCGGGCGCGGCGCAAGGCGTCCTCCATGCCTTTTTTCAGGATCAGGCTCTCGATGCGGGCGATGATCATGAAATCGTCCGTCGCCTGCGCCCGCTTGCCCGCCGTGATCTTCCCGGCGAACATCTCCGCGGATTCCTGCTCCTGGGCCACGTCCGTGCCTAAGAGCGAGTTGCGCTTCGGGCCGGTCTTGTCCTCGATCACCACGGCCGACACGCCCTGCCTCTCCAGGGTGCGCACGAGGTAGACGAAGTGCTCGGCGAAGCCGCCGTTGTCCGCGTCCACGAGCATGGGCTTGGTCGTGACGTCCAGGATCTGCTCGATGGTCTGGAGGCGCGAGGTGAAGTCCACGACGCCGGTGTCGGGCTTGCCCTTCGAGGCGGAGTCGGTCAGGCTGCTTTCCCACATCGCATCGAACGAGCGCGCGGCCGTGCCCTCGCCGACCGAGACCTGCTCCACCAGCCGCGCCGTGAGCCCGTTATGGACCTCCAGCACGCGGACCAGGGGCTTGAGGTCGAGCAGCCGCCGCAGCTTGCGGCGGCGGACGTCCGGCGCGGAGCCGACCTGCAGCACCTCCCGGATCAGCGCCGTCGAGCTGACGTCCGGCGTGTATTCCGGCTCCACGAGCTCCCCTCCCCACTCCTTCAGCGCGGCCATCACGCGCGCGCGGGTCTCCCGCTGGACGCCCTCGCGCCAGTCGGTGCCGTGCACGACGATGTCGGGCTTCAGGGCCCGGAGATTCGGGACGTAGTCCAAGGTCTCCTGCGGCACCACGCGCGCGACGCCCTGGATGTTCTCGATGATCTGCTTGCGCTGTTCGTACGAAAGCAGCGGGACACGCTTGTAGGACGCGATGGCCTTGTCGGCCAGCAGGCCGACGGTCACCTCGCCGAGCTTCCGGGCCTCGCGGATGATGTTGATGTGCCCGTGATGAATCAGGTCGGCGCACATCCCGACATAAACTTGTTTCATCTCGACTCCCTTCCCGGCCTTCACGATGCCTTGTTCAGCCACTTCCGGTTGACGCGCGGCGAACACGCGCACAGCCGCATCAGCCATTCCTCGGCCCCGGGCGCGTCCGCCGGCGCGGCGCGCCAGGCCCCGCCCTCCCGCGCCAGGTATTCCAGCGCGTCCGTTTCCGAATGATAGAGCACTTTCCGCGATTCCGAAACCACGCCGTGGTAGTTGGGCGCGTACGGCGACGGGTGGGCTCCCGCCAGCGGGGCGGTTTCGACGAACGCCCACCGGTCCCCGGCCTCCTCGCGGAAAAACGACCGGCCGTCCGGCTCCAGCGCGTCGCCCGCCGGTTCGAGGCCGCAGGCGTCCAGCACGGTCGGCAGGAGGTCCACCGTGCGCAGCAGCCCGGCGCGACGGGCGCCCGGCGCGAATCCGGCGCCGAGGAAAAAGGCGAAGGTCCGGAGGGTGTAGTCGTTCAGGTAGGTCCCGTACATGCGCTCGCCCGGCCGCTCGCCGTAGCTGCAGCCGTGGTCGGAAAACACGACCAGCAAGCCGTCGCGGAAGAACCGCGCGCGGTCCAGGTCGTCCAGGAGCGCCGCCACGTAGTCGCCCATCTCGCGCGCGTACCCGCGGTATTCCCGCTCGTTGCGGGCGGGGTCGGCGTAGTAGAGCGATTCCTTCTCCCCGGGATAGACTTCGCGGAACTTCTGGATCAGCTCGGTATGCGTCTTGAGATTGTGCAGCGAGAGCAGGTACGGCCGGCCGGGCGCCCGCGCTTCGGCCAGCAGAGCGCGGTGCCGCTCGAACAGCCGGCCGCGGTGGTCGGGATGAAACTCGTCGTACTCCGTCACCCGTTCGTACCCCTGGCCGGGAATCGTGTTCCGGTTGTTGATGTCCACGGCGGTTTCATAGCCGGCGGCGCGGAGATACTGCGCCAGGGTGCGGCAGGCGTCCGCACGGAACTTCGCGGCGGAGAAGTAGGAGTCCACGCCGTTGCGCGGGCCGTAGACGCCCGTGAGGATCGCGTGCATGGAGGCCGTGGTGTACGGCGCGTACGTGACCATGTTCCCGCAGAAAAGGCCGCGCCGCTTGAGGCCGTCAAACACGGGGTGCGCGTCCAGCGCGTCTGCGCGCAGGCCGTCGAGCAGGATCAACACGATCTGCCGAGGGGCGGTCATTTGTATCCCAGTTGGCGGAGCACTTCGTTCGCCTCGCGAAGCTGCTCGGGCGACAATTGTTCCGCCGCGGAGCTCCTGCGGATGTACCGGCTGGAAAAGAAGGCCAGTTCGTTCGCCATCAGCCGCGCCACGCGGGGCCGCGCGGCGTAGACGTTCTTCTCCTCCCCCGGATCGTTCCGCACGTCGTACAGTTCCGGCTCCGATCCGAGCAGCTGGCGGTCGCGATCCTCGATCCGCCGGTAGGCGTCCTTCTCGCGCCCGCCGAACAGGACGTCCAGGGCCCGCCGGAACTGCTCCTTCCGGCCCTTGCGATTGTGCCACAAACGATAGAGCAGGCGGCGGATGCGCTGCCACGTCTCGCCGGGAGGACGCGAGAGCAGGACAGCCCGCTCCTCCGGGGGCACGGGGGTGATGAGCTTCCACCGGCGGTTGCGCACAGCGAGGCGCTGGTTCTCCGGCGCGGCCGGCATGAAGGTCTCGGCGTAGATCACAGTGTCGTCCGCCGCGTCCGGATTCCGCGCCTCAGCCAGGCGCGACCGGCCGTTGAGGCCGGCCGGCGCGGCGCATCCGAGCGCCTCGAGGAGCGTGGGCATCACGTCGGTGTTGGGAACAAGCGTGGAAACCCGCCGCCCGGCGAGACCCGGCAGGCCGTGCAGCACCAGGGGGACGCGAAGCTCACGGTCGTAGAGCCGCCGGCCGGACCCCCACACGCCGCGCTCGCCCAGGTGCACCCCGTGATCCGCCGTGAAGACCGTCAGCAGGTTCTCCGCCCGCCCGAGATCGCTCAACGCGGACAACAGGCGGGCCACCTGCCGGTCGGTATGGTTCAGTTCCCCGCCGTACAGGTAATTCAGGTGCGCGATGTCCTCCGGGCCGGGAACGAACTCGCCCAGCTTGATAGCTAGGCCTTCCTTTTCCGATCCGTCCGCGCGCCCGGCGTAGGCGGTCGGATGGCTTTCGCGCCAGTCGCGCGGGGGATCGTAGGGCGAGTGCGTGTCGAACAGGTGCAGGAACAGGAAGAACGGGCGGCCGGGATCGAGGCCGCGCAGCCATTGCAACGCGAGGCTTACGGCCGTCCCGGCATGGCGCGAGATCGTGCGCTCGTCCGGGTCGGCGCCCTTGATTCCCTTGGGCTCCTCGGGGCCGAAGGCGTCGTCGTAGAAATCGAAGCCGCGGTCCAGGCCGCGCGACCGGTCCATCGTGGCGCAGCTGATCACGGCGCCGGTCTGGTAGCCTTCCGCCCGGAGCCGCTCCGCCAGCGTCGGCACGCCGCGGGCGAGCACGGAGGTGTGCAGCCGCACGCCATGGACTTTCGGGAGGCAGCCGGTGAACAGGGTGCTCACGGACACGTTGGTCACGGGCGAGACGGTGAAGGCGTTCTCGAAAACGATCCCTTCCGCCGCCAGCCGGTCCACGACCGGGGAGTTGCCGCGCGTCGATCCGTAGCAGCCCAGTTGATCCGGCCGCAGGGCGTCGGGCAGCAGGATCAGCAGATTCCTTCTTTCCAGTTCAGCCATGACTCCGCCTCTTCACGCTGCCCCGCCCCGGCGCGCGGCCGGTGGAGAAAATAGGACCCGGCCGGGCCGCGCGCCAATACAAATCGCAATCCATCGCCGGCTTCCGCCCCCCGTTCAGCCCGGCCTCGGCGGCTGTTCCGGGCTCAAGGTCCAAAGGCATTCTTCCGGCATCCCGCCGGCCAGGCGGACTCGGAGCCGCTGGACTTTCTCGCGGCGGCCGTACCCGGGGGACATCTCGCCGTCCTCCACCCGGCCTTCCGCCTCGGGCCGCGAACAGGCGAGCCGGAGGACGCCGGAAGGCGCGACCAGGCGGAAGCCGGCCGCCCCGTCCCTCTCCGCGAGAACGCCCGGCGCCAGCGTGAAGTTCCAGGTCAGCGGTTCGCCCCCCGCCTTCGACCATCGGTCGTCCAGGATTACCCGGTCCGCCTCCACCTGGACGCGACGGCTACAGCGGAAAGTTCCGCCGGTCGTCGTTTCGACCCGGATCCCGGAGCGATCCTGTTCCGTGACGCGGCCCGGTCGATCGGGGCCGGGCAGGCGGAACAGGCCGGGCATGTCCGTCGGAAGGGGCCACGGCTCCCGGCCGCCGCGCGTCAGCGCGTTGTGCGCCGCCGCCGAGCGGAAACGATTGCGCGCCTCCGGATCCGGCGTGTAGAGGTACGTCCCGGGGTCGACGAACAAGCGGCTGCCCCGGAAGTTGATGACCACCGAGAGCGTATCGTTGTGCGCGTGGCTCCCGTAGCCGCATGGCCCGTAGCCGCCGAATTCCAGGCAGACCTCGAAGTCGCCGCGCCGCCGCACCCACCAGCCGCTGCGGGGAAAGAAGGCCTCCGACGGCCGGCTGAAATCGGCCCCTGGAAAAACCTGTTCCGCCAGCTGGAGCAGGATCTCGCCGCGGCCCCGGCGCGAGATGAAATCCAGCGGGATCACGCGCCCCCCGTCCTCGTCGCCGATCGGGAAGACATCGCCGCCGGCATCCAGGCACGCCGCGACCACGCGGGCCATCCGCTCCAGACGCCGGAGGAAGGCCGGGCGCAGCGATTCCCGCGCGAACAGCGCCAGCAGCAGCGCCATCTCCGTGACCAGCGCGTGGTAGGGCAGCGAGGATTCGTACAATCCCCCGTCCCGGTAGGTCTGGCGCAGCAGGGCCTTCTGCATCTCCGCGACGCCGAAGCGGCGCCACCGACGCCCATCCGCCGTGGCCGGAAAATGCAGCCCGATCACGGCGAGACCCAGGAGGTCGGCCAGATAATGATTGGACGACACCTTCCGCGCCTCGATCCGCTGCTCCACCACCTGTCCCGCCGTCCAGAGCCCGTCCAGCCAGCGGTCGCGGCCCACCCGCTCGCTGACGCCGCCCTCGAGGAGGGCGTCCGCGCAGGCCCAGTTGACCGCGCGCAGGGCCACCTCCATGGCGCAGATCCAGTTGGGCCCGCCGAGATCGCGGTTGTGCTCTTCCCAGAGGACGATTTTTTCCGCGATCTCGGCGGCCGCCGTCTCGCGGCGCCCCGAAGGCGTCCCCGCCGCCTGCAGCACGAAGGCGTACCCGCGGCTGAACTCCCACGGCAGCTTGATGTCGCCGGTCAGATCGCGCGCGCCGTTCGGCCCCGAGGCGGCGGCCAGGCTGGCGAGGTCCTCCGGATTCAACGGCCCGCCGGAGTGGCAGCGTCCAAGCAGGAACTCCTCGGAGAAATCCCGGTGGAACACGCGCGTCCACGGGTACGGCTCCGCCTGCCATTCGCAGGCTTCGAACCACCGGCGCAGCCCGTCCACCGGCAGGGCCGCACACCGGCCCTCGCCCGGCGGCCGGGGCCGGACGACAAGCGGAGGCTCCGCTCCCAGCTTCGACCGGATCTTCCGCCACAGGAAGGCCGGGTGCCGGGACCAGGGGCTCAACCAGAGGGCTTTAAGCAGGCAAGGTCGCATGGTCCGCGATGGCCTGGTCGAACAGGACCGCCAGACGGGCGAGAAAGACGTCCTTGTCGAAGCGGCGCACCTCGTCCTCGCGGAACGGCCACGGGCCGCCCTGCTCGCGGTGCGCCCGGAAGCGGGCCAGCGTCTCGCCCACCGCCTCCGCGTCGTGCGGGCAGCACAGGCCGGCGCCGGTCCGCTCAACGATCTCCGTGCCCTCGAAGGGCGGCGAGATGTACAGGATCGGCGTCCGCGCGCCCATGGCCTCGTAGATCTTGCCGGGGATATGGATTGTGTCCTGCGGCGCCTGGACGATCAGCGCGACATCGCTGCGCGTCAGCGTTTCGATCGCCTGCCGATGCGGCACGTGGCCGTAGTACTCGACAAACGGGCCCAGCCCCATGGCCTCCACCGTCTCCCGCAGGCGATCCACACCGATGATCTCGCCGAGCCACTGGAACCGGAACTGCCCCGGCCGTATCCCGGTCCGCTCCACGAAGCGCCGGAGCCCCTCGAGAAAGACGCCGGGCTGCCGGCTGAAGTAGAACTTGCCGACGTAGCTGACGGTCAGCGGCCGACCGGGCTCGCGCGGCGGGCGGGGCGGGTACTCGGCCGGATCGAAGAACCCGTAATCCACGCTGATCTCGGGACGCAGATCGGCGTACCGTGCGCGGAGATAGTCGGCCAGGCCCGTGCTGACGCACGTGATCCGGGTCGCGCGCCGGATCGCCGTCCGCTCCATCCGGGCGTGCAGCCACCGGTGCAGCGGCGTGGGCGCCTTCAGGTTGTCGTAGAAATTGGACGTCCAGAGGTCCCGGTACTCCACGACGCAGGGAAGCCCGAACTCCGCCGCGACCCGCGTGGCCACCCGCATGTCCGTGCGCGGCGCGAGCGATGCGTACACGGCGTCCACGCGTTCGCGCCGCAGGACCTCGCGCGCCGCCCGGAGCGCGGCCGGGCCCCAGAGCATCTGCGGGTCGGGCACAAGCAGCCACTGCTTGATCCACGTGCTGAAACCCGTCCGCATCGACACCAGGTCCTTCGGCCCGGCCGCCGGGGCCGGCGCGAACGAGCCCTCGCGGCCGCGCAGCCGGCGGTACGCCTTCGCCAGGTCAAGCCCCCGGACGGGCACGAGTTCGTAGTCGTCCGACGCCGGCCACTGGTCGCGGTTCCGGTCGTGGGTGACGATGACGGGCTTATAGCCGTGCCGGTGCAGATTGCGCAGCGCGCGGCGGACGCGGATGTCCCCCATGGAACTCCCGCCCATGAAGAAGTACGCGCTGACGAGGACCTTCTTCATGCCTGCGCGGCGTCCAGCACGTCCCGCACCCGCGCCTCGCGGCCGGATTCAAGGCTCTGCTGCGCGGCCAGGGTCAGGGCGGACGAATAGAGCAGGTCTTCGAAGGAGATCGGCGGCGGCCCGCCCCGGCGCGCGGAATCCAGGAACGCCTGCACCAGGGCCGCCTGCCCCTTGTCCTGCTGCGGGAGCTTTTCGCGGAGCGCCCGGGCCGGCCCGTACCACTCCGCCCGGCGGAAATCGTCGAGCCGCGCGACGCCCGGGCCGGCCAGGATCTCGAGGTGCTCCTTCGGCAGCAGCGGCGAGCCCTGCGCGCTGTATGCGAGGGAGGCGACGCTGCCGTTGTCGAAGCTCACGAGGGCGGCGAAATTCGCGGTGGGCAGCAGGTCGGCGCGATCGCCCTTCAGCGCGCGCGTGACCACGGAGACCGGCCGGCCGCCGGCCAGGCAGCAGGCCAGGTCGAAGAAGTGGCAGCCCTCGCCCACGAGCCGCCCGCCGCCGATCTTCGGATCCTGCGTCCAGTGGCGGGCCGGCGCCGGGCCGGCGTTCACCCGGCACTGGATCATGACCGGCCCGGCCTCGCCGAGGCGCGCCCGGATGAACTGCGTGAGCGGGCTGAAGCGCCGGTTGAACCCGACCACCAGGCGGGCTTCCGGGCCCGCGCGCACGGCGGCCGCCACCGCGCGCAATTCCTCGACGGTCAGCGCGAGGGGTTTCTCCACCCAGACCTGCTTGCCCGCCTTCAGGCCTTCGAGGACGAGCGAGGCATGGGAATCGTGCCGCGTCGTGATGAACACGACCTGCGTGTCGGCATCGCCGAGGACCTCCGCGGCGCCGGCCGCCGCGAAGGCGAAACCGAAGTCCCGGGCCGCGGCGGCGCTCGCGTCGACGCGCTGGTCGGCCACGCCGCGCAACCGCGCGTTTCCGTTCCGGCTGACGACCGGGAGGAGCATGGCCCTCGCGTAGGAGCCGGCCCCGATGAAGCCGACGCCCAGCGCGCCCGGCGCCGCGCGGGGCGCCGCGGGCCGGTCCACCCTCGGCGCGCGGGGAGCGGGCGCCTCGGGATACTGGAGCACGATCCCCACCCGCTCTTCCGCCCTGTTCTTCAGCGCGTCGTAGGCGCGCAGGGCGTCGGCGAAGGCGAACCGGTGCGTGGTCAGGTTTTCCGGCCGGATTTTTCCCTCCTGCGCGAGCTGGAGGAAGGCTTCCATGTTGCGCTGCTCGGTGAAGCGGACGTACTCCGCCGGATAGTCGAGCCCGCCCTCCTCGTAGGTCGGGTCGTAGCGGCCGGGACCGTAGGAGCGCGACAGGCAAAAGGACAGCTCCTTTTCAAAAAAGAGCTGGCGCGGGATGTCCATCCCCGTGGAGCCGACCATGACGACGCGCCCGCGCGAACGGGCCAGCCGGCCGGCCAGTTGGACCGGCTCGCTGCCGGACGCGGCGGCGGCGATGATGACCGCGTCCGCGCCCAGCCCGCGCGTCATGCGCAACACGGCCTGGCCCGCCCCGGCCGGGTCGGCCGTCTCGTCGCAGCCCGCCGTCCGGCCCCACTTCCGCGCGTTCTCGGCCGGGTCCACGCCGGCGACCCGGCAGCCCGCGGCCTTGAGCAGCTGGACGGTGAGCAGGCCGACCAAGCCCAGCCCGATCACGGTCACGCCCTCGCCGAGCGCCACGGCGGCCTGCCGCACGCCCTGCATCGCGATGGCGCCGAGCGTCGTGTAGGCCGCGGCTTCCAGCGACACGCCCTCCGGCACGGGCGCGCAGAGATTCTGCGGGACGCAGGCGTACTCCGCATGCACCGCGTAGCCCACGCCCGCGCAGGCCACCGGGGCGCCCGGCGGGAAGCGGTCCACGCCGGCGCCCGCCCGCTCCACGACGCCCGCGCAGCTGTAACCCAGCGGCGCGTAACCGGTCTTCTTCGCGCCGACCTTTTTCATCAGCGCGGACAGCCCCTGATCGCGGAGCATCCGAAAGGCGCGGCCGATGAGCTCCGGCCGTTCCGAGACCTTCTGCAGCGCCCCGGCCTGGGCCGCCGCCAGTTGCGCGCTCTCCGTGCCGGCGCTGATGATGGATGCCGCGTTGCGCACGAGCACGAAGCCGGACGGCGCCTCCGGCACGGGCACCTCGACCACCGTCACCGCCGCTTGCGTCAGGTCCTGCAGCACCTGTTTCATGGGGCCTCCGCGTTGGACGCTATCTCTATGTGGCCTTTCCATTCCGAGTGAGGCTGGAAATTCAGGCGCGGATCGATGTCCCGCGCGCTGAAGTACTCCGCGCCCGGCGCAACCCGCTCTCCTTGCGCGACGCGAATTTCCTCCGGCGCGGAAAAACCGAAGTTCCGGCGGCGGTCTTTCAGCACGTCGAACTGCCGTATCCGGGCCGGGTCGAAGCCCATGAGCCGGCTGGCGACCAGGTCCACGGCCAGCGGATTCTCCCCGCCCACGAGGCACCCGCTGGGCCGGGCGGTCGGCGCCAGCGGCCCGTCGCCTTCCCCTCCGACGATCCCGTCCACCAGGCAGAACATCCGGCGCTGGACGCGATCCCGCAGCACGCCGTCGCGGTCCGCGAAGAAGAGGATCCGGGCCATGTCCGAGGTCATGCGCCAGGCCGAATCGTTCCGGTGCCAGTTCCCGGCGTCCACGATCGGCTCGCCGGCCGTCGCGCCCACGAAGGGCCGAAAGAGGCGGCGCCAGACCCCGCGCGCGGCGGCGTAGACCGCGTCGCCCCACGCGGTCTGCCGCGCCAGCGCCCGGTCGAAGAGCCAGCGCTGGACGCGCACCTTCAGCCGGACGCCGGCCGCCAGGGCGTCGGGCGCCTGGTCGCCCCCGGTGCGCGGCGTGCCCAGCCGGTAATGGATCAGGTAGTTCTTGTTCGTGTTGATTCCCACGAGCCCCTTGAGGTTCAGGGTGACGCCCACCTTCTTGTGCGTCTTGAGCTTCGGCACGGAGATCAGCGCGTCGGCCCGGAGGACGGTGTTGGAAATGCAGTACTCGTGGGTCTCGCCGTGGTGGTGGCGGATGGTTTCCCGCCGGTCGTAATCGGCGCCGTAGTACCGCGCGCTGTCCATCCCGTAGAACGCGCTTTCCCGGCCGAGGTTGATGACGGTGCTGCCCGCCGGATCGCCGGGGAGCGGCTTGCGGTTGTGCGCGTAGGCAGGCTTCCGGTTGTCCACCAGGGCGAAATTCCGAAGATCGCAGATCTCGAGCGGGAAGCCCGCCGCCCGGCGGTAGAAATCCGCGACGGCGTCCAGGCGCAGGGCCCGCATGAGTTCGTCCCAGTCGCAGCCCATCTCCGGCGCGTCCGCGATCACCAGGCGGCCCCGGCCGCGCAGGGCGATGAAGCAGTAGTCCGCGAGGGCCCGCAGGACGGAGGGATGCGTGACGACGGCGAAGAGATCGCCCCCCCCGAGGTTCCGGCTGATCACGAAATTCGGCTTGAGGACCACCGTGTCGCCCGGCCGGACGATCGCCCCCAGCGGATTCCAATCCGGCGAGCCCGCGTGGGCCTCGTCCATCCCCAGCCGCATCAGCAGCCGGCGCACCGCCGCGTACACCGGGTTCGGCCCCGCCGTGTCCGGGAAGGGCGCTTCCGGATACCGCTCGCCGGGATGGAAGGGCGGCTCGTCCGGGTAGGAGGGCGTCGTCTGTTCGACGGCTACGAGGGGCATGGGCGGCTCCCGCGGCGGCCGTCCGGGTGGTCGCCCGGCGGCGGCAGGCGCGACACGATCCATTTGAATTTCCCGGAGCGGTCGCGCTCCAGGTCCCGGCAGGCCTCGAAGGAGACCCGCATCTCCTCGCCCAGCAGCTTGTGCATGCCGTGGCGGAGATGCTCCTGCTCCCGGCGGAGGTCCTCCGTCGCCGCGCCGGGCGCGGAGGTGAACTGCAGGACAAGCTCGCCGGGGGCGGTCTGCACGATGCGCGTTTCGCGGATCGCCTTCAGGCCCTTGAACGGGTACGTGATGATGGCCGGCCCGATCCAACCCCGCGCCGGGCTGTACACGTAATCCTCCTGCCGCCCGACCAGTTCCTCGACCAGCGGCCGGTACGGGCGGCGGCAATCCGGGCAGGCGTCGGCGGACACGCCGCGCACGGTATCGGTCATGCGGTAGCGGATGAAGGGCGACACGTCGTTGTGCAGGTTGGTGGCCATCACCTCGCCGGTGTCCGGCGAGACCTCGAGGAAGCCGTAGGGCGACAGGACGTGGTACGCGGGCCGGCGCTCGCACCAGCCGGCCAGGATGGCGCGCTCCGCGCAACCGTAGTGCGCAAAGAGCCGGGCGTCGGGGAACGCCTCGCGGATCGCGGCCAGCTGCCAGTCATACACCACCTCGGAGGCGAGCAGGATGGCGCGGGGTTGCGGGAAATCCAGCGCCTCGTGGCGGATCGTCGAGGCCAGCAGGCTCAAGGCGCTCGGGTAGCCGTGGAAGAACTCGGCGCGGCACCGGCGGATCTCCGCGGCGTAGCGCTCCAGGCGCGCGCGGTCGAACCCCAGGATGGCGAACCGCACCGTGTTGGAGTGCGGGCGGCGATCCACGCCGGCGGGGTCCAGCGTCAGCCCCCGGAAGGTGGCCCGGACGCTGTGCGCCGGATCGTAGCCGACGCGCTTCCACTGGTGGCAGATGCTCGCCCACTCGCGCCAACGGTCGCCGGGCGGATGCAGGAATTGCAGCGCCATGCCCGTCGTCCCGGAAGTGCAGCCGCGCTCGGCCTTCGCCGCCCGGTCGCGGCAGGGCCAGCGATCCATGTTCTCGCGCAGCTCGCGGCGGGTCGTCGCCGGCACCGCGGCGGAGAAATCGGCGAGCGAGCGGATGTCGTCCGGCCGGACATCCTTGAGCTTTTCCGCGTAGAACGGGCTGCCGGCCCTGGCGCTCGACAGCAGGCGGCGGATGCGCTCGAGCTGGTACGCCTCCATCCGCTCGACGGGCCAGGTCTCCGCGTCCTCGTAGAACGCGTACCACTTCCAGAAGGCGGCGGGCCAACGCCGCCGCGCCGGCACCAGGCTGTACAGGCGCGACAGGAACTCGCGAACGGCCGGGCTTCCCTTCATGCGGTCACCAGGCCTTGCAGCACGGGGATGATGCGCGAGGCCGCGCGCCCGTCCCAGCCCTCGATGCGCGGGCGGGGGCCGGGCGGCTGCGCGAGGGCGCGGCGCGCCTCCTCCAGCAGCCGTCCGCCGCGGGGAGGAACCAGCCGGTTCGTGCCGGCGGTGATCGTGACCGGTCGCTCCGTGTTCTCGCGCAGCGTCAGACACGGAATGCCAAGGTAGCTGGTCTCCTCCTGGATGCCGCCCGAGTCGGTGACGACCAGGCCGGCTTCCGTCTCGAGGCGCAGGAAATCCAGGTATCCCAGCGGATCCAGGCAGCGGAATCCCGCGCGGGCGGGGGCGACGCCGTTTGACTCCATGACCTTGCGGGTCCGCGGATGCACCGGGAACACGACCGGGCGGTCGGCGGAGAGCGCCTCCAGCGCCCCGAGAATCGCCCGGAGAGGGCCGGGATCGTCCACGTTGCTCGGGCGATGCAGCGTGACCAGGACGTAGGCTCGCGGGGCCAGCCCCAGCGTCTCCACGATCTTCGACTCCGGAAGCCGCGGCAGCGCGGCCTCCAGGCTGTCCATCATCACGTTGCCGACAAAATGGATCCGCTCCTCCGGGATGCCTTCGCGCCGGAGGTTGTCGACCGCGTCGCGGCAGCTGGCCAGGAGGCAGTCCGCCACGGCGTCGGTCACGACCCGGTTGATTTCCTCGGGCATCGCGCGGTCGCCGCTGCGCAGGCCGGCCTCGACGTGGGCCACCGGGATGCCCATCTTGACCGCCACCAGCGCGCCCGCCATCGTGGAATTGACGTCGCCGACCACCACGAGCGCCGCGGGGCGCTCCCGCCCGAGGACCGGTTCCAACGCCTGCATGATCCGGCCGGTCTGGGCCGCGTGCGAGCCGGCGCCGACGCCGAGCGCATGGTCCGGCGGGTCCATCGCGAGGTTCCGGAAGAACACGTCGGACATGCTGGCGTCGTAGTGCTGGCCCGTATGGATCAGCAGCGGGCGCAGGACCGAGCCCGGCGCTTTCATCTCCCGCCACAGCGGGAAGACCTTCATGTAGTTCGGCCGGGCCCCGTAGAGCAGCGCGATTTTCTTCGCGGCATTCATGGCTTTTCTCCCCACCCGAGGACCTGCTCGTACAGGTCCAGGTGCGCCCGGGCCACGGCCGCGGGCTCGTTGAGCCGGGCCACTTTCTCGCGGCCGGCGGCGCCGAACCGCCGGCACAGTTCGGCGTTGTCCAGCAGTTTCCGCATGGCGTCCGCCAGGCCGGCGGCGTCGTCCACGCCCGACAGAAACCCGTCCACCCCGTCGGCAATCATGTCCGGGATGCCGCCGGTGCGGGTGCCCGCCACCGGCAGCCCGGCGGCGTGCGCTTCCATGATCACGTTGGGCGAGGTGTCCATGCGGGACCCCACGACGACGAGCCGCGCCCGCCCCATCAGTTCGCGGATTCGCTCCGCCGGAAGATGGCCGGGAAATTCCACGCGGTCGGCCACGCCCAGCCGGCGCGCGAGGCCCGGGTAGTCGTCCGCGTCGCCGATCCAGCCCGACATCACGAGGCGGGCCTCCGGATCGCCCAGCGCGGCGAAGGCCTTCAGCACCGTCTCCGTGCCCTTGATCCGGCTCAACGCGCCGGGGCAGAGGACCAGTTTTTCCGCATGCGTGGGGCGGACGTCGAAAAAGGCCGGCGGGCAGATGTTCGGGATCACGGCGATGCGTCCGCCGGGGCTCACCTTCCGCGCCCACCGCTCCGAGAAAGCGGTGTTGGCGACGATCCCCGCAGCGCGGCGGACGGCGCGCCGCTCCAGCGCCCGCCACAGGGCCGTCTTCCACGGCGGCCAGGGCACGTACGGCTGCAGCTGGTCCACGATGCCCTGGATCTTCAGCACGGCGGGGGCGAAGGCTCCGACGGCGATCAGGCCGTGCGCCTGCTCCGTGCCGAACCCGTGCACGACGTCGGGGCGCAGGGCCGCGAGCACCCGGCGCAGCCGGCGGATGCCGGGCAGGAACAGGTGCCAGGGATCGGTGCGGCCGGGCTCGGCCTTGCGGAGGTAGGTCACGTCCAGACCGTCCACGCGGGCGTGGTAATCCCGGACCAGCCGGCGGCTCTCCGCGACCACCTCGACGCGCACGCCCTCCATCCCGGCCAGCGCCACGGCCAGGCGGCGCACCCAGCCCGCCGGGTGTTCCGGCCGGTCGCGGCAGGACGGCCGTATCGCCTCGGGCGGCACGGCGCCCTGGAGCGGAAAGGCCGCCACCAGGACCACGTGTAGGGGACGTTGCTTTGTCATGCTGTCTTCCACAAGCGGTGGCGGACCCGCCGCACGAGCTCGGCGCGCATCTCGCGCGGGACGAACAGGTATACCAGCAGGTACCAGCCCGCCCCGGCGGCCGCCAGGCGCAGGAGCGTGTCCGCCGCCCCGCCCAGCCCGGCCGGCACAAGGCCCGGCCAGGCCGAGAAGAGGATCGACGCCAGGATCGAGAAGGCCATCGAGCCGCGCAGCACGCCGTAGTGGTAAGGGATCCGGAAGCAGCGTTGGGACAGGGCCAGCGCGATTTCCGCCGTCACGAGCGAACCGGCCAGCAGCGTCCAGGCCGCGGTCGGCAGGCCGCCCGCGCCGATCCAGAGCCACAGCGGCAGCAGGTTGGCGGCGAGCCCGGCGACGAACGCGATCACGCCCCAGTAGGTCTGGCGCACGACGTTCATCCCCATCATCAGCACCTGCAGCGAACCGAGCCAGAGGTTGGCCATGGCGATACCGGCCACCAGCCGCCCGGCCTCGGCATAGCTCGCGGGCGCGAGCACGCGCACGAACAGGTCGCCCAGCGCGCCGAGCAACCCGCAGGCCAGCGTCATGCCCAGCAGGTAGGCGTCCAGGGCCCGGGCGTACACGCCGGGCGCCTCCGGCTTGCCGATCAGCTCCGTCGCCAGCGGGTCCCACGCAAGCCGCAGGGCCCAGATGGCGACCATCAGCGGCGAGGCCAGCCGGTTGGCCAGCCCGTAGACGCCGACGCCGGCCAGGGAGAGCGCGCCGAGGAGGATGAACCGGTTCCCGTAGTTCTGGATCCAGTTGACCAGCGTGTTGGGGACCGTCGGCACCGAGTAGACCAGGATGCGGCCGGCCTCGGCTCGGCTCCAGCCGCGGAAGCTCCCCGAGAAGCGCGTCACCAGGCCCACCGTCGCCCAGAGGATCTTCGAGAGCGCCATGCCCCAGAGGATGCCCCGGACGCCGAGGCGCAGGACGCAGACGCCGGTCACGCTGAACGCGGTCGTGCACAGCACGTCGCCGAGCGCCATGACCGCGTACTGGTAGGGCCGCCCCTCGTACCGCAGGAGCAGCAGCCACAGCACCAGCCACTGGCTCGGCAGCAGCCCGACGAAGAGGGGCGCCGCCTCGCGCCAGGTCAGCCCGCCCCGGCCGACGAACCAGAATTGGAACGCCGCCAGGCCCAGCACGCCCACGACGGCCACGCCCAGCGTGTAGAGGCGGATCCCCGTGCCCACGAGGGTCGCCAGCGTCCCCGCCTTCCGGGCCTCGTAGTAGCCGCGCGCGATCCCCGACTCCACCTGCATCCCGCCGAGCAGCACCATGATGGAGGACGCGATCGTCAGCAGGTCCAGCAGACCGAAGTCCGCCGGCGCCAGCATCCGCGTGTAGATGGGCACCAGCAGGAAACCGATGAACCGGCTGACCACGCCGGACAGGCCGTAGACGAACGTGTCGCGGAACATCCGGCGCAGGATCACGCGGCCTCCCGAGGCGCCACGCGGTAGAGGACGTGGCGCGGCGACTCCTGCAGCACCGCGGCCTCCAGCCCGCCCCCCAGCGTCCCGCCGGCGTGCCGGTCGATGAGGCAGTAGTTCACGCCGTAGCGCCGCACGAGGCGTTCGACCGCGTCCGTCTTGATGAACGGGTAATCCTCCATCAACTCGGCGATCGGAATGCCGCCGATCTCCCGGACCGTCGGCCAGAAGAAGACGAACCGCCAGTCCGCGTTGAGCAGGTACTTGCCCCACTCGCCGTTGTTGCTCGTGAAGCGCACGGGCCGCCCGCCGGCGTCCTGCTCCACGCGCGCGCGGACGCCGCGGAGAAACTCCTGGAGCTCGTCCGTCGCCGCCGCCTTCTTCTTCCGGAAGACATTCATGTACGGCTGCAGGTTGGACAGGGCCACCTGTCCCGCGGCGCAGACGGCGACCAGCGCGAAGCCGCCGACGCGGTACAGGAAGTCCGCGCCCAGCGCCGTGGCGAACGGCATGGCCATCTCCACGTATCGCTCGGGCGAGCCCAGGAACCGGGTACGCCGGAAGGACGTCGCCAGGAACAGGATCAGCGAGGCGGCCGCCATCCGGCCCGAGAACAGGTCCAGGGCGGTCGCTCCGCCCGGCAGCATCGCCCAGGCTGCGCCCGCGCAAAGGGCCAGGGGCTGGAAGACAACGAGGATCGCCACCGAATTTTCATAGGCGTACCAGGCGGCCCGCGAGCGTTTCTCCCTCCACTTCGAAGGGATCTCCCGCACCCAGTCGCCCCACAGGCTGGGCCGGCGCAGGAGGATGAAGCGCTCCGCCAGCGTGTCCGCGTACAGGGACCAGAACCCGAGAAGCTGACGGAAATAATGGCCCGCGTACCGGGGGTGGAGCGCGGTGAACAGCAACAGGCCCGCGAGGCCCGCGCCCGCCATGACCGGCGACCGGAACAGCGCCAGGAAAACGGCGGCGAAGAGCAGGAGCGATTGAAAGGCGAAGATGTTGCAGCCGATGATCAGCCAGGCAAGGCCCGCGGCCGCCGCGAACCAAGCCCAGGACGCGGCCTGCCCGGCCTGGTAGCAGGCGATGGAAAAGAGCAGGAACAGCAGCAGGCCGAGCCCGCGCGTGTTGAGCCCGTAGTTACGGACGTTGGTCGAATGCTGGAACTGCGGCGTGAAGGCCAGCAGCAGGATGTTGGCGCCCCACGGGACCGGGGAACCGGCCGACTCGGACGCCAGGAAGACCGCGAACACGGCCAGCGACAGCGCGCTGAACAGGGGGTTCAGGATCCGCGAGAGCAGCGCGAGCATCCCGGGCCCGCCGGCCCACGAAAGCACCCAGTGAAAATACTGGGGGTCGACCGTCGGCGTGCGGTTCAGGAAGTTCGGGAAGTCGTACAGGAGCCGGCGACCGCCCCGGCGCAGCAGGTCCACGTAATAGACGTAGAAATGGTGGTCGCTCCCGGTCCCCGCCATGCGATGCACGATGAAGCTCTGCCAGGCGAAATAGGCCGCCAGGCCGAGCGTCAGCCACAGGACGCCGCCCCAGGTCAAGCGGCCCCCTCCAGCGCCCGGCCCAGTTCGGCGCGGTCCGGAAAATTCACCAGCACGCCCAGCCCCTTTTTCTGGTAGACCACCAGGCTGCCCAGCGCCACCGCCGAGGCGTGGCCCTCGCGCACCACGGCCCCGATGTCCGCCACGCTCCCCGCCCCGCCGTGCGCGATCACCGGGATGCTTACGGCGTCCGCGACCCGGCGGACCAGGTCGACGTCGAAGCCGTTCCACGTGCCCTCGCGGTCGATCGCCGTCAGCAGGATTTCCCCGGCGCCGAGCCCCTCGACCTCGCGGGCCCAGTCCACCGGGTCGCGCCGGTGCTCCTCGGTCCCGGACTTCCCGCAGACGTGGTACCGGCCCAGCAAGCGGCGGCGCACGTCGACCGCGACGATCACGCTCTGGCTCCCGAAGGCGCGGGAGAGCTCCGTGACGAGGGCGGGCCGCTCGAACGGGGCGGTGTTCAGCACGACCTTCTCGAACCCGATCTGGAAGATCCGCTCCGCGGCCGCCGTGTCCCGGAGGCCGCCTCCGTACGCCAGCGGCATGAAGCATTCGTTGGTGATCTCCTGCAGGATCTTGTAGTTCGGCCCCCGCCCCTCGCGGCTGGCGGTGATGTCGAGGAACGTCATCTCGTCCACCTCGAGCTCGTTGAAGATGCGGCAGGTGTTCAGCGGGTCGCCGATGTAGCCGAACTGGTCGAACTTCACGGTCTTGACGAGCGACTCGCCGCGCAGCAGCAGGCAGGGGATGACGCGGGTGCGAAGCATGGGGTCAAATCCGGGCGAAGTTCGCCAGCAGCTTCATGCCGAAGCGGTGGCTCTTCTCGGGGTGGAACTGCACGCCGTACACGTTGCCGCTTCGGATCGCGGCGTCGAACTCCACGCCATGCCGGGCCTTCAGGATCGAGTGCTCCGGCGCGTCCACGACGGCGTGGTAGGAGTGGACGAAGTAGAACCGCTCGTCGCCGTCGAAGCCCTCCGTCAGCGGGCTCGGCGTGGAGACCCGCACGGCGTTCCAGCCCATGTGCGGGATTTTCAGCGGCGATCCCTCCGGCGGGCGGAAACGGACGGTCACGGCAGGCACCCACCCAAGGCCCGGCAGGGTCCCCTCCTCGCTCGACCGCGTCAGGAGCTGCATCCCGAGGCAGATGCCCAGCACGGGCACGCGCTCGCCCAGCGCCTTCTCGTCCAGCACGCGCCGCAGTTCCGTGCCCTGCAGGCGCTCCATCGCGCGGTCGAAATGCCCGACGCCGGGCAGGATCAGCTTCTTCGCGCGGGCGACCGCGCCCGGCTCGGACGCGATCTCCGACGGCACGCCGATGCGCTTCAGCATGTTCGCGATCGAGCCGAGGTTGCCGAGCCCGTAGTTGACGATCGTGATCATCAGGCCGTGCTTTTCCGGCAGTACTTCAGGTAGAAGCTCATCGGCACGAGGTTCGACTTCGCCAGCAGGTAGAACAGCGGGCGCAGCCGCTCGAAGCGCCTCTTGTAGGTCGGGTAGTCGCGGAACGTCTTCGGCGGCAGGGCCATGACCCGGTCGAATTCCGCGTCCGTCAGTTCCAGCCGCTTCTTGAAGTAGGGCAGCAGGTCCGGCTCCATGTACGGCGGCGCCGCGTAGATGCGCAGGGCCTCGTCCCGGCTCATGATCCCCGCGCGCACCGAGGCGGACAGGCTGTTGTTCCGGTTGTCGATCCCGAACTTGACGGGGTTGTAGTAGCTGTGGTGGAAGGCCGTGATGCGGTTCTCCAGGTGGTGCCCGCCGTAGTACTGCCAGTCGAACTCGCGCTCGAGGAATTCGCGCGCGTCCGACTTGGAATAGGCGATGTACCACAGCGGCCGGACCTTCCGGATGCGCTTGAAGAGCGTCCATTTCATGAAGGCGGCGAAGGGCATGTTCGGATAGGTCCGCATCGGCAGCCGGCCGAACCGGCGGTGCACCGAGGCGATGTACTGCCCGTCCATGTACAGCGCGCCCAGCGGCGAAACGCCCTCGGCGACGAAGGAATGCCCCTCGAGGATATACCGGACCCCGTACTTCGACGCCGCGCGGTACAGCGTCTCCGCCAGCGCGATGTCGGTCGCGGAATCGAGGTCCGGCACGCTCGCGAGGAAGAAGGAGCGGATGATGTCGTCCGCCTCCTTGTTGTCGATGACGTGCGTGTACAGGTCCACCTTGAGCCGGCCGAGCACCTTGCGGATGTTCTCGGTCGCGATCGCGGTGTTCCAGGTGTTGTCGTAGTGCGCCGCCAGCGGGCGCAGGCCCCACTCGAGGGCCTTGGCGACCAGGTAGGAGGAGTCCGTGCCGCCGCTCACGCCGACGACGCAGTCGTAGGGCTTCCCCTTCCCCGCCCGCCGGATCTCCTCGACGATGGCCATCAGCCGGCGCTCGCCCGCCGGCGTGCCGGTCTCGTACTGCGCCTTCAGGCCGTCCACCATGCGGCAGAACGAGCAGACGCCGCCGGCGTCGAATTCGATCCCCCGCACGCCCTCGTCGTAGATGCAGCGCGCGCAGACCTTGCGGGCGGACAGGTCCGTGCCTTTCAGGGTGAGGGTCATCGGGGGCGGCCGCGGGATCAGGGCAGGTAGGCCCGCAGGAAGTGCTCGAGGCTCAACAGCGACCAGATGAACAGCCGCCGGTTCACGTGGCCGGCCAGGTGCTCCTCGATCAGCGCGCGCGCCACCGCCGGGTCGAACAGGTCGTAAATCCTTGCGCGGGGGCTGAGGAGCAGTTTTTTCACGTACTCGATGCTCTCGCCCTTGAACCAGCTCGCGTCGGGCGCCGAGAAGCCCTGCTTCTCCGCCTCCGCGATCTCCGTCGGGATGTGACGCTTCATCACCTGCCGCAGCAGCACCTTCCCGTCGCTGGTCCGGCGGTAGTAGCGCGCCAGGTCGTTCTCGTCGGCCCGCAGGACGTTGTCCAGGTTGGCCAGCTTGAGGCGGATCGGCAGCCGCATGGCGAAGTCCACCAGGTCGTTGTCGAGGAACGGCACGCGGGTCTCCAGGCTGTGCGCCATGCTCAACTTGTCCTCCACCACCAGGAGCCCGTGCAGGAACGTGCGCGCCTCGAAGCAGAGCGAGTGGTTGATGTAGTCCTCGGGCGCCTCGAGCTTGTGCTCGTGCTTGCGGAACACGTCGCGGAAGATGTCCCTCGTCCAGACGTCCCGGACCTGGTCCTTGATCGGGGCGAACAGGGCCCACAGCGTGGAGTTGTCGATCAGCCGCTGCCAGTAGAGGTAGTACTTGTCGACGTAATCCTCGAACCCGGACCCGCCGACGGCGCGGTAGTACCGCCACGGGTAGCCGCCGAACAGCTCGTCGCCGCCGCCGCCCGACAGGACCACCTTGACGAACTTGCCCGCGAGCTGCGCGGCGTAGTAGTTCGGGTAGCTCTGGCCGACGCGCGGCTCCTCGAGGTGCCAGGCGAACTTCGGGAAGATGCGCTCCATGTCGCCCGCCTTCAGGACCATCTCGTAGTGCTCGGTCTTGAAGGTGTACGACATCAGCTCGGCCTTCTCCCGCTCGTCGAACGACAGCTCCATGCCCGAGGCCGAGTGCAGGTCGAACCCGCACGTGAAGGTCTTCATGTACGGGTAGGTCTGCGCGGCGATCGCGGTGATCGAGCCCGAGTCCATGCCGCCGCTCAGGTAGCTGCCCAGTTCGACGTCCGTCACGAGCTGCCGGCTGACCGCCTGCCGGAACAGCCGGTCCAGCTCCTCGCGGTACTCCTCGTCGGACGCCTGCTCCGCCGGCTCCTGGAAATGGAAGTCCCAGAAGCGGGTCAGCCGGAGCGGCGCCGCGGGATCCTTGAAGTCCAGCGTCGCATAGTGCCCCGCGGGCAGGAGCCGGATGTCCTCCAGCAGCGTGCGGTCGGTGAAGATGTTCTGGAACGTGAAGTATTCCAGCAGCGCGGCCTTGTCCAGCCGCCGCTCGAAGGCCGGGTTCGCCAGGATCGCCTTCTGCTCGGAGCCGAACGCGAAGACGCCGCCCTGCTCGGCGTAGTAGAGGGGCTTGATGCCGAACCGGTCGCGCGCGAGCAGCAGCGTCCGTTCCTTCCGGTCCCAGAACGCCAGGGCGAACATCCCGTTGAACCGGTCGAAGGCCTTGACGCCCCACGCCGCCAGGGCCAGCAGCACCACCTCGCCGTCCGTCCGCGAGCGGAACCAGTAGCCGGCGGACTCCAGCTCCGCGCGCAGCTCGCGGAAGTTGTACACCTCGCCGTTGTAGATCAGCACGTGCCGCTGGTCGGCGGAGATCATCGGCTGGTGGCCGGCCGGGGAGAGGTCGATGATCGCCAGCCGGCGGTGGCCGAGGCCGACGCCCCCCTCGATCCAGTGCCCCTCGCCGTCCGGCCCGCGATGCGCGAGCGCGTCGGTCATCCGCTGCAGGATGGCCGGCGACGCGGGCGCGCCGTTCCGATGCAAAATGCCTGCGATGCCGCACATGGTGAAACCCCCGTCAGCGACGAACCGCCCGCACTGAAAACCCGCTCTCCTCCTCGTGGAACCGCGCGATCTCCAGCCCCGCCTCCGCGCACCAGGCCCGCACCTCCTCCGCCGTCTGCCGGTGCGCGTACCGGGGCCGGTACCAGTCGAAGTTGACGTGCACGTTCTCCTCGAACGACAGCTTCGCGTTCCAGTACATCTTGACCACGTCGTAGTACAGCAGCCGCTGGATGTCGTACGCGCCGGCCCGGATGCCCAGCAGCGGCACGTCCTCCGGCACGGTCACGCTCGCCTTCAGCTCCGCCAGCGCCTGCCCGAACCGCGTCAGCGAGCGCATGGCCTCCCAGGCCTGCTCGTCCGTCAGCGGCGCGATCTGCCCGCGGATGTAGTCGTCCGCGTACTCCCGCAGCGGGGCCTTCTTGCGGTACACGTAGAACAGGAACTCCCCGCCGCGCGCCACCACCCGCGCCGCCGAGAGCAGCGCCGCCCGCGTCGAGGGCGTATGGTGCAGGACGCCCTCCGAGAAGACCGTGTCGAAAGCGCCGTCCGCGAACGGGAGCTGCAGGGCGTCCGCCTGCACGAAGTGCGTGTTCGCGACATCGCGCAGCCGCTCCTGCGCCACGTCCACCGCGCTGGAGATGTCCGCCCCCACCCACATCGCCCGGCCCGACCAGGCCGGATGGCGGAGGTACAGCGCGGAGGAAAACGCGCTGCCGCAGCCGACGTCGAGAATGCGCCCGCGCCCGGCGAAGAAACGCGCCATCGCCGCCTCGTCGCCGAACCCGTACTTCCGGGAATACCACTCCGCCGCGAAGGCCCGGAACTCCGGCGTGTCGTACGTGTCCCGCTTCGCCCACTTGAAGCCGAACGCGTCCCGAGTCTGGATCTGCCCGGCGTCCTCGGTCAGCACGAAGCGGGGAATCCCGTTGCGCACGGGATAGCGTCCGCCTCCGGCCGACGCCAATTCGCCCGCCGCCTCGTCCCACGTCAGCGGGCCGCGCGCCACGGGGTCGCGGAGCAGCGCGCACAGGGCCTTGTTCACGTCGCGCCTCCCTTAGACCGCTCCGCCCGGACCTCGCGGATCAGCCGCTCGATCACGATGTCCTGGTCGCTCTCCGTCAGGTCGTAGTACAGCGGCAGCGCCAGCGCGCGGTCAAACACGCGCCGGCTGTCGGCCAGGGAGCCGGCATGCCGGCACCAGGCCGACGGCTGGAAGGCCGGGTGCATGTGCAGGGCGTAATTACCGACCTGCACCTCGATCCCGTCCGCCCGCATCCGCTTCATGATGGGATTCCGGTCCTCGACGAACACGCAGCAGGTCTGCCACGAATGCCGCCCGCCCGGCGTGACCGCCGGCAGGGTGATCCCCTCGACGCCGCCCAGTTTTTCCCGGTACCGCAGCGCCAGCGACTCGCGCTTCGCGAGCAGTTCCTCGATATGCTTCATCTGCACCGCGCCGACCGCGGCGAGGATGTTGCTCATCTTGAAGTTCGTGCCGATCATTCCGAACTGGATATCCTCGCGCTCGGCCATGCGCATCATGCCGAAGTGCTTGTAGGAATCCATCCAGGCCGCCCAGTCGTCCCGGTTCGTCGTCACCAGCCCGCCCTCGCCCGTCGTGATGAACTTGCGCGGGTGGAAGCTGAAGACGCTGATGTCCGCCCAGTTGCCGACCTTCTTCCCGTTCCACGACGCGCCGATCGAGCAGGCGGAGTCCTCGATGATCTTGAACTGGCCGCGCCCCTGGATCTCGCGCAACCGATTATAGTCCAGCGGGTTGCCGAACATTGACACCGGAATGATCGCCTTTGTTTTCGGGGTGACGGCCGCCTCGAGGGCGTCGTAGTCGATCAGCATCGTGGCCGGATCCACGTCCACCAGCACCATCGTCGCGCCGACGAAGCGCGCGACGGCGGCCGTGGCGGAATAGGTGTAGTCGGGGACGATCACCTCGTCGCCGGGGCCGACGCCGAACAGGCGCAGGGCCATCTCCATGCCGACCGTGCAGTTGCACGCGGCCAGCGCGTGGGCGCACCCGATGTGCTGCCGGCACAGCGCCTCGAACTCCCGCGTGGTGGCGCCCTCGGTCAGCTGCCCGCCGTCGAGCACCTGGCAGACCTTGGCCTTCACCTCGTCGGTGATGTAGGGCTTGATCAGGGGGATCTTGTGCATGGTCACCTTCAAACCAGGCGGCGCCGCGCCTCGACCTCGGCGATGTGGGCCTTGCGCCAGTCGATCAGCGACTTCAGGCCCTCCTCCAGGTCGATCTTCCACGTGAAGCCGAGCTTCTCGCGCGCGGCCTTCGGGCAGCCGACCCGGTTCGTCACGAAATATTCCGTCGCCGGCTTGAAGTTGATGCCGAGCGACTGCTTGCCGGTCAGCTTCAGCAGCACCTCGATCAGCTCCTTCACCGACGTCTTCACGCCGCGCCCGACGTTGAAGAACCCGACCGGGCACTCCGACGTCATCGCGCACAGGTTCGCCCGCGCCACGTCCTCGACGTGGATGAAATCGTAGGCCTGCGAGCCGTCCCCGTACACGAGGGGCTGCTCGTTGCGGTCGATGCAGTCCAGGGCCTTCATCATCACCGCGATGTACGCGCCCTTGTAGTCCTGGCGCGGGCCGTAGACGTTCATGTAGCGCAGGCCCACGCCCTTGACGCCGTAGCGCTTGTGGTAGGCCTTCATCATCGCTTCGCCGGCGATCTTCGTCGCGCCGTAGAACGTCCAGCAGTTGAACGGGTGGCTCTCCGTCATCGGCTCCTCGACCGCGTCGCCGTAGACGCTCGCGCTGGAGGAGTAGACCAGCCGCTGGATGTGGTGCCGCCGGCAGGCCTCGAGCACGTTGAACGTCCCGCGGATGTTCACCTCGAAGGCCGACTGCGGGTACTCGTGGCAGTGCAGCAGCCACAGGGCCGCCAGGTGGAACACGCCGTCCACGCCCTTTATCGCCGTGTCCAGGACGTCCGGCTGCAGCACGTCGCCGCCCAGCGGGAACACGCTGCACCGCGGATCCTTCAGCGCCCTGGCCAGGTTCTCCATCCGGCCGCGCACGAAGTTGTCGTACACGACCACTTCCTTGACGTCGGTCTGCAGGAGCTGGTCCACGATGTGGCTGCCGATCAGCCCCGCTCCGCCGATCACCATGATCTTCTTGCCCTTGATGTCCATGTAGTCCTCCGTTGATAGTCTTCTTCGATGTGCAGGCCCGGGTAGGGCGGCTGCGCCGAAGCCGCCGCGGCGCGCCCGGCGAGCGCGCCCCACCTCATGCCGACAGGAATTCCTTGATGCTGTCCACCACGTACGCCGCCTGCGCGTCCGCCAGTTCGGGATAAACCGGCAGCGCCACCGTCTCGAGCGCGGCCTTTTCGCTTTCCGGGAAGTCGCCCTTCTTGTGCCCAAGATACGCGAAGCACTCCTGAAGATGCATGGGCACCGGGTAGTACACTTCTGTGCCGATCCCTTTGTCCTTCAGGAAGTTCTGCAGTTCATCGCGCCGCGGCACGCGGAGGACGTACTGGTTGAAGATGTGCCGGTTGGCCACCACCCTGGGCAGCGCGACCTTGTCCGTCAACCCCGCGGCGGCGAACAGCTTGTCGTATCGCTTCGCGTTGGCCTGCCGGCCCAGCGTCCACGCATCGAGGTGGCGGAGCTTGACCAGCACCACCGCCGCCTGGAGCGCGTCGAGCCGGAAGTTGCCGCCGATGATTTTGTGGTAGTACTTCGGCTTCGATCCGTGCGCGCGCAGGATAGCCAGCTTGTCCGCCCGCGCCGCGTCGTTAGTCGTCACGATGCCGCCGTCGCCGAAGCAGCCGAGGTTCTTCGAGGGGAAGAACGAGAAGCAACCGTAGTGGCCGATCGAGCCCGCGCGCCGGCCCTTGTACTCCGACCCGATCGCCTGCGCGGCGTCTTCGATCACAACCAGGCCGCGGCGGTTCGCCATCTCCATGATCGGGTCCATGTCCGCCATCTGCCCGTACAAATGCACCGGCATGATCGCGCGCGTCTTCGCGGTGATCTTCGCCTCGATCCGTGCGGGGTCGATGTTGTACGTCGCGGGGTCGATGTCCACGAACACCGGCCGCGCGCCCGTCCGGGCGATCGAGCCCGCGGTGGCGAAGAACGTGTAGGGCGTCGTGATCACCTCGTCGCCCGGCCCGATGCCCTCGGCCATCAGCGACACGAGCAGCGCGTCCGTGCCCGACGTCACGCCGACCGCGCGGGCGCACGAGCAGTAGGCCGCAATGGCCTTCTCGCACTCCTGGACCTTCGGCCCGAGGATAAAATATTGCGACTCAACGACTTCGCGCAGGACAGGCTCGATCTCGGCCTTGATCCCGGCGTACTGCGCTTTGAGGTCCAGCAGGGGTACGTTCATGGGTCTCCTTTAGTTGGATGGTATGAAAGTGTGAAGGTGCGAAGGTGGAAAAGAGTTAAAAAGCTGCCCGTTTACGCAGGCTGCGAGTCAGGGCGGCGATTCCGCGTGACAGCGTTGCTGTTTTGTTTCTTAAGGCCTCCGCGTTTTCGGAGTTCAAGTAACCAAGGTCTTCCGCGACGTAAAGCAGACTTCGCAATTCTCCGGCAGAGGCTTTCGCGATATCCAGGAAGCGCGCGAACTCGACACGGGTTTTTCGCTCAAACCCTTCGGCAATATTACTCATCGCGGACAATACCGCGGCTTGTGCCTGTGTTCTGAATTCAAGGTCTCGCTGCGCAGGCGTTCCTTTCCCAAAGACGGAATACACATCCACCACAAGAACTCTGGCCTCCTGCCATATTCGCAACTCCTCAAAAGACTTGGCTAACGACACGCGCAACTCCTTTCACGGCCTTGATATTGCACCTCTTCCCACCTTCCCACCTTCCCACCTTCACACTTTCACACTTTCCCACCTTCACACCTTCCCACCTTTGAACTCATCGTACGTCTTCTCGCCCTTCGCCAGCTCCGCCGGCAACGGGGCCTCCTCATCGAGGTCCAGGCATTTCAGCACGCCGGGCTCGACCTCCTTGTAGCGGAAGCCGCTCTCGGGGCAGCGCATGACCCCGTCCTTGTCCGGCGCGCCGAGCCGGTGGCCGTGCCGGCTCATCCAGCTCTTCTGCCGCGCGGGGTTGCCCATCACGAGCGCGTAGTCAGGAACGTCCTTCGTCACCACGGAGCCCGCCGCGACGAAGGCGTAGCGGCCGACGGTGACGCCGCAGACGATCGTCGCATTGGCGCCGACGCTGCAGCCGCGCTTGAAGCGCGTCTTCTCGTAGAGGGCGTGCCGGTTGACCTGCGAACGCGGGTTGGTGACGTTCGTCAGCACGCAGGACGGGCCGAGAAACACGTCGTCTTCGATCACCGTGCCGGTGTAGACCGAGACGTTGTTCTGGATCTTGACGTTGTTCCCCATCACCACGCCGTCCGCGATGTGGACGTTCTGGCCCAGGATGCACTTTTTGCCGATCTTCACCCGCGGCAGGACGTGGCTGAAGTGCCAGATCTTCGTCCCCGCCCCGATCTCGCAGGGCTGGTCCACGCAGGCCGTCTCGTGGACGAAGTACTCGCGAGCGGGCCCGGACGCGGCGGCCGGCGCCACCGCGCCGCCGCCGGAGGCCAGCGACCGCTGGCAGGCGTCCAGGACCGTCAGCACGCGCAGCCCCTCGGCCCCGTCCGTCACCGGCGCGGCGCGGGAATCGAGGCAGGCGATGAAGTGGCGGCACTCCTCCTTCAGCGGCTCGGACGCGTCGAGCGGTACCACCTCGGCCTCGGCCTTGACCGCCGTCGGCACGCGGTCCTTCCACTCGACCTTGTGCGGGTAGAGGACCAGCTTGTTCTTGGCCGTGTCGTCGAACACCGCCATCTTCTGCGAGCCGACGACGACCAGGCGCTGCTCCTTGAAGGGGTGCAGCCAGTTGACGAAGATGTGGGCGCGCACGCCGCTGGGGAACGCGAACTCGCTCGTCGTCACGTCCATCACCAGCGGGTTCAGGTAGCCGCCGCCCTGGCAGGCCACGGACATGGGCATTTCGCCCAGCAGCGCAAGCATCACGGAGATGTCGTGGGGCGCGAAGCTCCAGAGGATGTTTTCCTCCGTGCGGATCTTGCCGATGTTCAGCCGGTTGGAGTAGAGGTACTGGATCTGGCCGAGGTCGCCCGTCGAGATCAGGCGGCCCAGCGCAATCACGGCGGGATGAAAGCGGAGAATGTGGCCGACCATCAGAACGCGCCCGAGCCGGCCCGCGAGGTCCACCAGCGCGCGGCCTTCCTCCACCTTGATGGCGAGCGGCTTCTCCACGAACACGTCCTTGCCGGCCTCCATCGCCGTGCGGGCCATCCCGTAATGCGTCACCGCCGGCGTGGCGAGGGCCACGGCGCGGATGCCGGGATCGGCCAGGACGCGGCCGAAATCCCGCGTGAACCGCACGTCCGGGAACTTGGCCTTCCACTCCTTCTCCACTGCCGGGCTGGTGTCGCAGATCGTGTGCAGCGCGCCCAGCTCGTGGAAGTTACGGGCCAGGTTCTTGCCCCAGTACCCCATGCCGACCACCGCGATGTCCTTAATCATGGCATCTCCCTTGGACCAGGAGGCGCAAAGGACGCCAAGCCTGATCTTCTCTGCGAACCTTGCGCCTTCTGTTCAACGATCTCATTTCAGCAGCATCTTCAAAATCGAGCTGTCCCACAACCGCTGGGCGCGGCCGCGGAACGCGCGGATCTTCGCAACCCGGTCGCGCAGAAAGGTCCAGTCGGTCGCGTCGTCCGCTGAACCGGCCGCGGCCTCCTGCATCTCCTCCTCGGCATCCTGGAGAACGTGGTCGCCGGACTCCATCTTCCGGCCGATCACGTCCAGCAGCGCCCGGCGGATGATCCGCCCGAAATGGTCGAGGGCCTCGTAGTAGTCCTTGCGCTCGCCCTTGATCCAGACCTTGCGCAGCGCGCCCCACTGTTCGAGCTGGCGGACCGTCATGCTTGCGCTGCCCTTGCTGATGCCGAGGGACTGCGTGAGGTCGTCCAACGACTGCGGCTGGCGGCTGAAGTAGATGTGGGTGAAGACCTGGCCCAGCGCGCGCCCGACGCCGAGGGTCTGGGTCATCTGCCCCGCCGCCTCGATGAAGCGCCGGCGCATCTGCTGTGGAGTGGAGCCGCTCATATTTCAACAACGAACTGAAGGCGCAAAGAACGCAAAGGAAGGAATCACCACGGAGGACACGGAGGTTCGCGGAGTAGAAAACCGATGGGGAAGCGGGTGAACGCATCAGGAGCCTGCCCCCTCTGCGCTCCTCTGCGCCCTCTGCGGTTCAACTTCTGGGCCATCTTGGCGCCCCTTGCGCCTTCTTTTTTTCCGGTCCCGGCGGACTTCGTCCCCGTCACGTCCCGGGGCGAACGTTCAATTTGTATTGAACGTATCAAAAAGGAGGGTGAGCGCAAGCGTTATTTTTATCCGCACGGAGGCGGCCTTGAACGCCGTTATTCGGCGCGCCGGAACGGCACGAGGAGGTCCGACTGCGCCGCGACATCGGTGCGGATCCGCAGGTAGGCGTCGCCGGACACCACGGCGCCCGGGACCGGCCGGAGTGTGATCGCATAGGCCGCCGGCCCCTCCCCCGAGATGGAAGTCTCCAGGGACGGCGGAGCGATGGCCTCCTGCACCGCGAAGGCCCGGAACGGTGACTGCACGACCACCCGCAGTTCGCCCGTGATCACGCCGTCGGCCGGGACCACCAGTTCGCGGGGCTCGACACGAAGCGGCAGTTCCACCGCCGCCGAAACGGGAATCTCGAGGTCCCGCTGCATGGGGTCGTCCGTCAGCACCCGCACGGTCCCGCTCAACGCGCCGACGGGAAGCGGCGGCACGGTGCTCACGGCGATCCGGTAGCCCGGCCCGGACTCGTTGGGCCCCGCCGCGGCGCGGACCGCAGCCGAGGAACTCTGCGCCTCGTGCAGTTTAAGGGGCCAGCTGGTGTTGAACGTGAGCACGACGGACTGGGTCACAGCGGCGTCCACGGGGATCGTCCCGAAGGCCACGCGCTCGGGCTCCAACTGCAGGGCCTGCCGCGCCTCGCCCCGGAAACGCAAGGTCAGGGCCTGCCCGGGGAAATCGGGCAGTTCCACGGCGAAATCCTTGGTCACTTCCCCCTTCAGGCCCCGCGGCGAAAAGCCGAGGTTGACCTGGGCTCTCGAGTCCGGCGCCAGCACCAACTCCCGCGCCACCGTCGGCGCCGGGTCCGGATCCATGATCCGCACGGTCAACGCCTGGTTGGTCCGGTTTTCGAGGACGAAGACATGGTCGACCCGCGTGCGGTTGTCCGCCCAGCCGAAGAAGTACTCCGGCGCCGCGCAGCCCAAGGGCCCCGCCGAAGTGGCGAGGGATTCGGCGGCAACAGGACGAACCGCCAGGACCGCGAGCAGCAGAAACCGCGAAATGATGGGCGCCAGTTTCATTACACGAAACCCGGACGGGCCGTCCCGGGGCGCGCGGGCGCCCCGGGATCCTTCGCCGCCAAGCTACGGCGCGATTTCCGCCTGGACCCGGTAGAAGTACGGCGTCGGGTTCGTGGCGGTGGCGTCGTGGTAGGTGTTCACCGGCGGATCGGCCTCGATGTTGCTGTCCAGTTCCGAGAACCCGGCGACCAGGTCGGTCGCCCGATCCAATTGGTAGACGCGGCCCGTGAGCGACGGCCAAGTAACCTGGAGGCCGACGGCCGGCACGCCGGCGGGGCTGACTTTCCAGAACGCCTCCGGGTTGTTCGGATCAATGCCGGCAATGTAGGTCTCCATCACCGTGTTGACCCCGTTAGCGGCCATGGCCCCGGCGTTGGCGTTGGTCGGACCGAGGAAATGCTCCGTCTCCCAGTCATTGGGAATCCCGTCGCCGTCGATGTCCGGGTCGTCGGGGTTGCCCTCGCGGGTGATGGTGACCGAGTCGCTGATCGGCGTGGTGCCGGTTGACGCGCGGGTCACCCGCATGTCGCCCAGGTAGAGGTTATACTGCCAGCCGGAGCCGGACCGCCAGTTCCAGGACTTGAACTTGCTGATGGACGTTCCCGCGTGGGCCAGCGTGCCCGTCAGGATGGTCGCCCCCACGGTCAGCCGGTACGCGTCGGCGCCGGTCAGGGCGAACGTGATGTTCAGCCCGTCGCCGGTCCACGGAATGCCGGTATGCCGGCTGGACGTGCTGTCGTTGATCACGTAGTTGGTTCCGCCGCCGATGAACATGAACTCGAACCGGTTCCCGTTGGTCGAGTTCTGCAGGGCGAAGCCCACGGAGCCCTGGGGATCATCGTCGACCCAGTTGTTGTCCCAGCGCAGGCTGAACGAATCGCCCGCGGCCAGAGCGCTGTTGAAGTTCCGGATCGCATCCGAGGCCGAGTCCGTGTGCGCCCACATGCCCCAGCCCGCGGCGTCCACGCTCATGTTGGTCCCGTCGGCCAAGGTGGCTCGGAACTGGCCCGCATTGGCGCCGGCGGTCAGCGCCCAGGCCCCGAGGCCCGAGCCGCCGTTCGAGTTGTTCGTCCAGCCACTGTTGTAGGACGCGTTGGTCGGGTTGTCCCAAGCCACGGTTTCCTGCGCGGAGGAGGTGTAGGCGCCGCTGACGGCGATCACGTTGGCGCCGGTGGCCAGCGGGATATCCGCGACGCTCCACGAGGCCGCCGTCGCGAGGACGCCCGTGGCGCCGGTGGCCTGGTTGGTCCAGCTCAACTGGCCGGCCAGGTTGCCGTAGGCCTTGCCCTTGAGCGTGTAGGTGGTCACCCCGTTGGCCACTTGCGTGTCCGTCGGCGGGTTGGTGATGGCCAGGTCGTAGCAGTTCACATAAGCCCAGTAATCGGCCGTGTTGTTGTTGGCCCAGAACTCGTTGGTGGCCGCGTCAAACGCCACCACGGCGTAGCGGACGGTCGAGCAGGCCGGGTAGGCGCCGAGGTTGCAGGTCCACCAGTTGCGGTTCAGGGCCTGGCCGGCCGCGCCGCCGTACGTCAGGCCCTTGTTGGTCCAGTTCCCGCCGTTCACCTGGTACGCCACGGCGCCGGTGACCGCCAGGAACAGCGGCGCTGTTTCGACATACACCACGATCCCGTCGCTCGGCGTGATGTAGCCGTTCCCCGGCGTGTGGTTGACGTTGGACAGCGTGACCGTCGGGCAGTTCACGTAGGCGAAGTAGTCGTTGTCGTTGTTGCTGTCCCACTCCTCGTTGGTGTTCGCGTCGCGCATGACGATGGCATACTGGATGGTCTTGCACGCGCCGAACGCGCCCAGGTTGCAGGTCCAGGAATCGTTCTGGCCGACCACGGCGCCCTTGACCAGGGCCTTGTTGGTCCAGGTGGTTCCGCCGTTGGACGTGTAGACCACGTCGCCGGACACGGCCGCGTTGGTGGGATACGACTCGGTGTAAACCGTGATGCTGGAACTCGACTCGATGGCCCCGTTCGTGGGGCTGTGCACCGTGTTGCCCACCCACGCGACGGAGGACGTGTCGCCGCCGCCACCGCCCCCGTGCTCCTCGAGCTTGAGCATCTGGACGAAGGCCGTCTCCGGGTTGCCGTTGCCGTCGGCCGGCATGTTGATATAGATGCCGCTGTTGATCAGTTCCTGGCCCGTCTTGCCCGGCGCGGCCCAGAGGTAGGCGTCGGGATCGTCGGCGCAGAGGTTCTTGATGTTGTAATAGCGCGTGGGGTTCAGGTAGATCGCCGTCACCTCGGCGAGGTTGAACGTGCCGGACTGGCCGGTCCACGGAGTCAGGTTGACGAACGAGAGCACCACGTTCTGGTGGGCCGGGTCCCAGCCGTACTTGCTGCCCTCGTACTTCAGCACGGAGAAGATCTGCTCGTGGGTGCCTGCCCCGCCGGTGCGGTTGAGGTACCACTGGTCGTGCAGGCGGCTGGCGATGTTGCGCTGGCGGCCCTTGTTGACGCGGCTGTAGGCGCCCTGCAGGACGTTGTCGCGGTTATGCCACAGCGTCAGCATGTTGTGCCAGATCAGGATGTTCGGAATCCACCGGTCGAACTGGTTGCGGAACTGCGAGAAGCCCCAGTGGTCCGTGTACCCGAGTTCCTGGCCCTGGTACATCTGCGGCGCCCCATCCACCACCGCGCCCACCGCGTAGCGCGAGAACGTGTACCACTTGTCCGCCGGCGCGCTCTGGTCGTGGTTGATCAGGCCGCGCATGATGCCCGCGTACCCGTAGTCGGTCTTGGTGCCGTCGATGACGCCGCGCATGCCGCTCGTGTTGCCGCCGCCGCCCAGCACCTGCCAGACCCAGTTCTGGTTGATGATGTCCACGTGCCGCCCGGCGCGCTTGGAGACGTTGCCGCCGTCCAGCGACTCCGCCATGAAGATAAAGTCCCACTTGCTCTGGCGCGTCTTGTTGATGATGTACTCCCAGGCCTGCGGGGGCAGGCCCTGCGCGTAGTCGCAGCGGAAGCCGCCCAGCGCGCCGCCCGACTTCTCGATCCAGTACTTCCCGAAGTACGCGAAGTACTCGACCATGCGCTTCACGTCCGCGCCCGTGGCGTTGGGATCCCAGTAGCTGTCGGTGTCGGTCTGCGGATTGGACAGCGCGGGATAGGTGCCCCAGTAGAGGTCCGCCACATCCGGCCACTTCCCGAAATCGCTGCGCTCGGCCGGAGCGGGGCCGATCTGGCTCGAGGATGTCGCCGGCAGCCAGTACTGGAAGAGGCTCTGGTTGTAGGAATACTCGCCGCACGGCAGGTCGGTGGACACGTAGCGCGAGTACCACTGCGGCAAGGTGTCCTTGATCTTGGCCGACGGGTTGCCCGCCGGGTTGTTCGGATTGGCCGGGTCGCGCCCGATCTCGGCGTCCCACGAGGTGTGGTTGAAGATCGTGTCGAAGAAGAAATCCAGGCCCTGGGCCTTGGCGGCCGCCGCGAAGTTGGAGAACGCCACCATCGAGGCGGCGCGCGTGTTGCCGCGGCTGTGGTGCGGCGCCACCTCCCACATGTTCTGGATCGAGTACGGGCTGCCCGGGTCGCTGGACACGCAGTAGTGGTCGCCGATGGGATGGATCGGCTGGATCCAGAGCGTGTTCACGCCGATCGAGGTGAAGTGATTCAGGTTGGCGTAGTTCGTCGGGTTCAGGAAGTCCTCGAACGTGCTGCGCGTGCCTTCGGAATCGCCGGACGCGTTGATGACGTTCGCCTGCAGTTCGTAGAGGATGACGTCGCGGGCCTTCTTCGGGGAGACCACGACGGCCGTATCGCGGACGCCGGCCCAGCGCCAGTTCGCGTCGCCGGAGACCTTGTAGCGGCAGTTCAGGCGGTAGGCGCCGGTCTTGTTCGCAGGCAGCGACGCGTACCACTTGCCGCCCTCGCCCGCCGTCATGGTGGTCGCGACGAAGTAGTTCGTGCCGGCGGGATCGGGCCCGGGATCGCTCGTCGCGTCCTGGTCGCCCAGCGTCGCGCGGTCGCGGCGGCTGACGTTGTGCCAGATCTGCGCCTTGGTGACGTTGGCTTCGTTCGGGTAGAAATCGACGTACACCGTCTCGGAATCCGTCGGCTCGTCGATGTAGTAATGCACCGTCAGGTAGTCGCCGTTGGCGCCGTTGACCGACATGTATGGCGCCGCCCAGGCGCTCGCGGCGACGAGCATCACCGCCGCCATGACCCACGGAATTCGGATCGTGCTTCTGCTCATTGCGGTCTCCTTGATTATAAGATCGTGTTTAAGTTAACCGTTTTACCAAAATCTGTATAGAGCTTTTTCCGAGCAGGGCGGCTTGGCTCGCTTGTCCGCCGAAGCGTAACGCGCGAAGGCGGAAGCCGCCGATCCCGGCGCGTTTGGCCAACGCGCCCTACCTATTTATCTGCACTATATTACGGCGACAGCAACCGGACCCTGTAATGCCTGGCCCCGCTCGCCGGCAGCGGCAAATTATGCGTGGCCGACCGGTTGGTCTCCACGCCATCCGCCGCCGTCTCGGTCACTTCCTGGAATTGCACGAACCCGCCTTCCGGATCCAGCAGGTTCGTCGACACCTGCAAACTATATACCCGTCCGCCCACGCTGATCCAGTTGATCTGCGGATACTGGCCGTTCAGCACAACGCCGTTGCGAAGGACCAGCCCGGAGGATTTCTCCTCCGGATCCGTACCCAGACGGTACTCCTGCTCGTTGGTGAAGCCGTCCTCGTCCGGGTCCGCGCCGGGCGCGGCGTCCGGATCGCCCGCGGAGCCCCAGTGCTCGATCTGCCACCAGTCCGGCAGGCCGTCACCGTTGCCGTCCGACGCGCGCACGATCCGCACCGTGTCGCCGGTGACGACCACGAGGGACTGGACCTCCTGCACGCGCAGGTCATTGACGTAGAAGTTGCGGCCCTCGTTGTTCTCGCCGTTGACGCCGGAATTATAATTCCACACGCGCACGCGCCGGATCGCGCTGTCCGCCTGGCTGATGAGCGTCCCGGTGAACGTGCTCGTCGCGCTGCCGTACGGGTGCACGGTCAGCACGTAGCCCGTCGTGTTGGTCATCCGCAGCGTGATGCTCAAGCCGTTACTCGTCCACCCGAGGCCCGTGTTCCGGTCGCCCGTGCTGTCGGCCAGGGTGTAGTTGGCCTGCCCGCCGGCGAACAGGAACCGCAGCAGGTCGTTGGTAGCCGCGTTCTGGATGGCGACGCCCACGCTGGAGCCGTACGTCCCCGTGCCGTCCACGCCGCCGTTCTGGAACTTGAACGAGAGGGAGTCGCCCACCGCGACGGCGTTGCTGAACGCCCGGGAGCCCTCGGCCATCTGCTGGCTGTTGGCCCACAGGCCCCACGCGTAGTTGCCGATCGTCAGCGTCGGGTTGCCGGTCTTCGTCGCCCGGAAATGGCCCGCGTTCGCGCCCTCGGCGTAGAGCGTCCACGCGCCGAAGCCCGTGCCCGCGTTGTCGCCGCTGTCCCAGGCCGGATCGTAGGCCGACGCGTCCGCCGCGTCGGAGGCCTTCGTGACCACCTGCCCGGACGTGTTGCTGCCGACCACGGTGATCAGGTTCGTGCCGTCGCCGACGGGGATGGAGGCGATGGTCCAACTGGACGCGACGGCCAGCGAGCCCGTGCCGCCCGTGAGGGCGTTGGTCCACTTCAGGTGCCCGGCGATCCCCGCGCCCGCCGTGCCGCCGATCGTGGCGACGGACGTGGTGACCGTGAGCGAGTCGCCGGCCGGGTTGGTGATCACGACGCCCTCCGCGAGGCCGGCGCAGCCGCTGACGTTGAAGTGCCAGTCCGCGCCGTCATGGTTGTCCCAGACGCCCGAGTCGCCGCCGCCGTCGTTGAACACCACGTCGATCTGGTAGGTCCCTGCCGGCGGCGTGTACGTGTAGACCCACGTGTTGGCGTTGGACTGGGTCATGGCCGGGTTCGGCAGGATCACGCCCTGCCACCCGTTGTAGCCGACGTGAACGTGCACGGGGGACACGTCCTTCAACTCGCCGCCGTTGGGATGGTAGACGATGCGAACGGGGTCGCACCCGGTCGGGCTGGGCGGGGCGGTCTCGGCGGCGCCGGGGCCCGTCGGTTCGTCGCAGTCGCGGATCGCCGTGTACCAGTTGAGCCCGTTGTTGCTGTCCACCACCGTGCCGGCCGAGTTCTCGAACCAGACCAGCGCGCTCGGCGCGTTGTCCGGCGCCGTGTTCGTGCACACCCACAGGTTGTTGCCGGCGCTGGTCATCAGATAGCGGGCCCAGTTCGTGCCGCTGTCGAAGCTGATCTGCTGGTAGACCGGGCTCACGCCCTGCAGGACGCCGCCCGTCGCGCTGAAGGTCACCGCCAGCGGCGCGCAATCGCGCGGGTCGTCGGAGAACGTGGCGTAGGACGCCACGCCGCCCCCGCCGTCGTCCTCGACGTAGACCTGCTGGATGTCCGTCCGGTTGGTGTTGCCGCGCGTGTCCACGGCCTCGATGTAGTAGTCCAGCAGCTTGCCGCGGAAGTTCGGGACGCTGGCCGAGGTGATCTTGGCGAAGTAGTAATCCGCGATGTAGGGGGCGGTTACGAAATAGTCGATCTGCCCGTTCGCCGCCGCGGCGTTGAGCGCGCTCCGCGTGTTCGGCAGGACGCGCTTGGTCATCGGCACGCTGATCCACGAGCCGACGTCCGAGCCGCCCGCGTACGTCTCGTTCTGGTTGTTCGCCATCGAGTTCGCGCCGTCGTTGTCCAGCCGGACCTTGGCGACGATGCTCGTGATGCCGGAGACGTCGTAGGCGTGCGTCCAGATGTAGAACTCCGAGCCCATCTTCTTGAGGAAGCGGGTGTCGCTCGGGATGTTGTTGAACCAGCCGAAGGTGTACCAGCCCGGGTTGTACGGGAAGCGCTGCGGCTTGAGCACGGTCGGCGCGGTGCGGTCGTTCGCGATCCGCGCGTTGACCCAGGTCTGCAGCAGCCCGATCGCGCGCGCCGTCGCCAGCGACTGCTTGACCTCGTCGTCGTTGCCCAGCCCGCCGTAGTAGTTGAAGCCGGAGTCCAGCCCGCCGAGGTAGACGTGCCACGCGCGCTCGACGAGGTTCGGCGAGGTGTACGAGCCGTCCCAGTCGTAGATGCACTGGATCTTCCACGGCTGGACGTTCGTCCCCTCGTCCGCCAGGATCTGCTCCGCCGTCTCGCACCAGTTCGCGCCCGACATCACCGGCGCCCAGCTCCAGAACTTCAGCGCGAAGCCCGGCGTCTCCAGGTCGATCTTCGTGCCCGGGTAGCAGGCCGGCAGGTTCGTCGCGTTCACCGGCGGCTCTATCCATTTCAGGAAGTACGGCGACCCGTAGTCCATCTCCGGGAAGATCCACGCGCCGTCCTCGATGTGCACCGTGTCCGCCGAGTTGCTGAACGCCTTGAAGAAGTCCTGCGGGGTGCTCTGGTGATAGCCCGCGCTGCCGGAGTCGTTGAAGAACTGCGGCGTCGCCTCCATCCAGGAGGAATTCCCGCCGCCCCACGCGTTGTCCCCGTCCGTCGCCGGCATGACCATCACCGGGTGGCTCGGGTCGGTGGCGAAAGGCGAGATGTAGGTTTGGATCTTCGAGATCCCTTCGGACGCATATCCATAGCGGTAGCTCAACACGTCGTCGGAGGGCACGACCAGGATGCTCTTCTCCGCGCCGGTCGCCGGGTCCACGTACTTGACCTTGTGCAGCTGGTAGGCGAACGGGGACACGTTCCAGGCGGCGTTGCCGGGGTTCGGCTCGCTGTACCACCAGCCGGATGACGGCGACGGGCCGAGCCGGTCGGCGCGGTTCGGCGGGCTGGAAAAGATGTTCCACGAGCCCGTCGGGTTGGCGCTGTTCAGGTACGTCGGGCACGTGCGGCTCAAGTGGTGGCTCGCGACGATGCTCCACTGGTAGCCCTCGTCCGCCAGCACGTCGATCATGTGGTGCGAGAAAGCCATCTCGGTCGGGAAGTAGCCCTTCGAGTGGTCGCTCAAGTCGGCGTTGCCGCCCCACGCCTTCCACCACGCCTGCTTGAAGACCTGCAGCTCCTTGCGGAAGACCGCCTTCGGCAGCAGCGGCGCGAGGGAGTGGTGGTAGTTGAAGCCGACCAGGTCGAGCCGGCGCGCCCCTGACGGCGTGGTCCAGTTCCGCGCCTGCCGGTTGCCGTCCCACCAGCCGCTGCCGTAGCCGAGCTGCCCGTTCGCGCCAAGGTTGCGCACGTTGTCGATCAGCGAACCCGAGTAGCTGATCGCGAACCCGCCGGCGCTGTTGATGTTGGCCAGCGAATCGCGCGGCCGGCCCTGGTAGGCCGCCTTCCGGTCATCCACCCCGAAGATGTCAGACAGGTTGTTCTCCGGATGCCCCACGCTGGTGTCGTATTTCTGGCCGTCCTTGAGCACGATCGAGTCCCACGCGTACTGGATGCGCTCGGTCTGCGAGCCGTTGCCGTTCCACTCGGGCCAGTAGATCGGCTGGTGGTTGTGCCAGAAACGGCTGACGTAGACATTGCCGTTCCCGAGGGCCGGCGCGGCCACGGCCAGTAAAAGAACCCAGCACACAATCGTCTGCTTCGCGGCGCGCATGCTCTTCATTGTACCTCCGGCGGCAACAAGGTAAACGGACGGCCAGAAAGTTCTATCCCCGGCTACACAAGTAAAGCGCTACACCGAAGCCGGGAGGTTGTTAAGAGCCGGATTCGCCCAACCGCTTCTTTACACTGAAACCCCCGCGACCCTGCGTCGCGGGTGAACGAGGTTGGGGAAAAGCGGCGAAGGTCGCCGCTTTTCCCTGGCCGCGCGCTCCTGCCAGGCCAGTCGGCAGGGGGCGCAGCATGCTAACATATTAATATACAGATAATTATATCCGCTCCGGCGTCTCGATGCCGAGCAGGGACAGGCCTTGGCGGAGGGTCTTCATGGTCAGTTCGCAGAGCCGGACGCGGCTTTCGCGCGGGCCCGCCTCGGCCTTGAGGAACGGGACGTTCTGGTAGAACGTGCTGTAGGTCTGCGCGAGGTCGTAGAGGTAGTCGGCCAGCAGGTTCGGCTTGAAGGCCTCGGCCGCGTGGACCACGGCCTCCGGGAACCGCAGCAGGCGCACGGCCAGCCGGCGCTCGATCGGCTCGGTCAGCCGGATCGGATGCGCGGCCGGGTCCTGGCCCGGGAACCGCTCGCGGTACTTGTCCAGCACGCTGGCGATCCGCGCGCAGGCGTACTGCAGGTACGGCGCCGAGTTGCCGTCCAGCGCGAGCGCCTTCTCCCACGTGAAGGTCACGAGGCTCTGCGGGTTCTGGCTCAAGTCCGCGTACTTTACCGCGCCGATCCCGACCGCGCGGGCGACCGCCCCCTGCTGCTCCGCCGGCATCTCCGGGCTGGCCGCCTTGACCACCGCCAGCGCGCGCGTCTGCGCCTCGTCCAGCAGCCGCTCGAGCTTGATCACGTTGCCCTGCCGCGTGGAGAACGTCCCCTCCGGCAGCCGCATCAGCCCGAACCAGACGTGCACCAGCCGCGTTGCCACGCCCATTTTTTTCGCGATGGCAAAGATCTGCCGGAAATGAAGCTGCTGGCGCTCGTCCGTCACGTAGATGACCGCATCGGGCGCGAATTCCTCCGCGCGCGCGGCGACCGTGGCGAGGTCCGTCGTGGCATAGTTGTAGGCCCCGTCGCTCTTCCGGACGATGCACACCGGCATTTTTTCATCGTCCAGAAACACGACCAGCGCGCCCTCGCTCTCGCGGGCCAGGGCCTTCTCTTCCAACCGCTCGATGACGCCCGGCAACCGGTCGTTGTAATGGCTCTCGCCGCGCACGAGGTCGAAGGACACGCCCAGCCGCTCGTAGATCCGGTTGAACTCGCGCAGGCTGTGCTCGACGAACGATTGCCAGAGCCTCCGGTTCTCGGGGTCGCCCTGCTGGAGCTTCACCAGTTCCGCGCGCGCCGCGTCGAGCCACGCGGGATCCTCCTTCGACCGCTCGTAGCTTTTCACGTAGATCCGCTCGAGCTCCTCGATCGGCGCGGTTTCGTAGGCCGCCGGGTCGGCGAAATGCCGGAAGCCCATGATCAACAGCCCGAACTGCGTGCCCCAGTCGCCGAGATGGTTGTCGGCGATCACCCGCCAGCCGAGGAACCGGTGCAGGCGGTCGAGCGCGTTGCCGATGACCGTGGACCGGATGTGCCCGATATGCATCGGCTTGGCCACGTTGGGGCTGGAGTAATCGATCACGACCGTCCGCCCGCGGCCGGGCCCGGGAACGCCGAGGCGGGGGTCGTCGCCGAGTTGCTCCAGGCGCCCGGCCATCCACGCCGGGTCGAGGAACAGGTTCACGAAGCCGGGGCCCGCCACCTCGGCCTTCGCTACGGCTTCCGGCCGGGCGGCGGCGGCCAGCGCGCTGGCGATTTCGCGCGGCGGCTTCTTCAGCGCCTTGGCCAGCGACATGGCCGCGTTGCACTGGTAGTCGCCGAACCGCTCGTCGGCGGTCGGCACCACGCCGACGGACAGGCCGTCCGGGATCGAGTCCGGGAAGGCCGCCTGGAAGGCGCCCCGCGCCCAATCCGACAGCACCTGCTCGATGGTCAGGACATCATTTTGCATCGGGTCACCTGTTGCCGTTCCGAATGCCTCATCAGAACTGCGAATCCATCAAAAGGTTGCGCATTCCAGAGAAAAAAACGTTTGATTCCTTCTTGCATTCCTTTTTCATCGCGCTAAAGTCCGCCGCGAATCCGGTATCAAACCCTTAAAAATCAGGAGGAGTAAAATGGCACCGGCGAAGAAGAAAAGCGAGAAAGAAGCGACCCCGAAGGCCCCCAAGGCCCGGAAAGCAGCGGCACCGGCGGCCGCGGCCCCGCGCAAGCGCGCGGCGGCGAAGCCCGCACTCCCGGCCGTCGCGGCGGAAGAGCGGCAGAAGCTGGTCGAACTGGAAGCCTATTTCGTGGCGGAAAAGGACGGCTTCCGCGGCGATTCCAAGAATTACTGGATCACCGCCGAGGCGATCGTGGAAGCCCGGTTGGCCGGGAAGAAATAAGCAAGCTGACCGCGTTTGGAATGGAAACGGCCCCGATTCGTCGGGGCCGTTTTTTTGTTCCCCTCCCTTAAGTCCCGTCGTGAATGGTCCATTACCCGTTCGAGCTAAGTGTGTTACAACAAGGTTTCTGCTTTGTGAAAAAAGTGTTGCACACGCCATGCTGAAACGTGTAAGGTATTTAGCTATGAAGTGACGCGGGAGGAGAGCGCTGCTTCCATTCGCCAAGCAAGGAAAGGATAGGCTTGTCATGAAGAATCCGTTCGGACGTGCGAGCATTCTGATTTGTCTTGCGTCGGTGTGGCTGGGCCTTGCACCGGCTCACGCCGGGGGCCTGCCGGTGATTCCGTTCATCCCCATCATCCCGATGACCTACAGCAACGTGGAGGCCCCACTCCAATACGTGCAATACACGCCGCGCGAGACCCGAACATGGACATTTCGCCATCCCGGCGCTATCGCCATGCGCATCCGGTTTGCGGCCATCGGATTCTCCACGCCGGAGGAGGGCGGCTATCCCGAAAAGCGGTCGACGATCGAGATTCTCAACAGCCAGGGCGCCGTGGTCCAGACCCTCACGGCCGACGCCAACGCATCGTTCTATAGCGCGTCCGTTCCCGGAGACGTGATCCAGGTGCGCTACACCAACAAGTCCAACGGCGGGCTGGGCCAGTCCCCTGCGCAGGCCGCCCCGGACACCTTCAGCATCCTCGGCTATTCCTATCTCCGCCTGCTCGCCGCCAAGGAAGTCGGCGGCGCGCCGCTGAACTACTCCGTCTTCACCCCGACGGCCGGAACGGCCTACAACGTCAGCCTGCACAACCAGTTCCAGGTGCCGGTCACGGTCAAGAAGCCGTACACCTTCAACGACTACTCGACGACCAAGGTGGACCTGTTCCTGAACGGCCAGTTCCTGGGAAGCTCGATGGGCTATCGCCCGGCCTGGGATCCCTGGAACATCTACTTCAGCGCCCAACTGGACATGCAGCAGATGATCCAACTCGCCGCGGGCAACTCGACGGCGACGACGGCCAGCGCCTCCACGCTGATCATCCGGGAAACCCGGTATAACGGGACCGACACGAACGCGACGTGGAAGACCCAGTACCAGTACAAGAACTTCCCGTTGACCTTCTCCGATCCCCGCGCCACGCACCATGGCAACATCACCGGACAGGGTGATACGGGCGTCGGCAATTTCGACCGGCTGGTGATCCACCTGCCGTCGCGAAGCATGGTTTCCGCCTGGGTTTTTTCCCAGTCCGGCGGCGGCAGCCCGTTCGTGGACTGCGATTTCAAGGTCATGGACGCCAACGGCGTGACCCTCTACGAGGGTAACGAGGCCCAGGTGGACGGGCACGGCGAGGGCGTCAGCCTGATGCTGGGCCCGGGCGCCTACATCTTCGACCTGTGGCGCAACTCGAGCTCCTGCGTGGGGTACGCCGGGGGCACGGGGCACATGTACATCAAGTGCGATCCGGCCGCAGCGGTGACCGACCACTGATCAGAAAGGCGCGGCGGTTCCGATCTTGCCGCCGAGGGCGGCCTCGGCGATAGAGCGCCCGTCCGCCAGCACCGGGGCGCGGCGCGGACGCCAGGGGCGACGGCGCGCGCGCACGATCAGGCGATAGCCCTTGGTGAGCCCCAGCAGGGTGTCCATGCCGGCGGCGAACTGGAAGACGGGGTAGAGTCGCGCGCGCCGGAGGACGAGCTTCTCCAGGGATCCGGCATCCGCGCCCGCGGCGAGCGAGAGGGGCCGTTCGCCCCGCCACGCCAGCAGATCCAGCGCCTCGACGAAGAACCGGCCGTACGACCGGGCCTCCTGCACGTCGAAGCCGTCCTTGAGCAGGTCGAAGAGGACGGACTCGGTGTAGCCGGGCCGCACGCGGCCCAGGGCCTCATCGGTCATGCCCAGCAGGCGGCGCGCGGGCCGGAGGAGGGCGCGTTTCTTGAGGTGGGGCGCGTGGACGAGAAGCCGGCCGGCGGGCTTGAGTACGCGGTGGCACTCGGCGATGAGCAGGGCGTCATCCGGCATGCGCTCGAGCTGGTCGAGGATCACGACGCCGTCGAACAGGCTGTCGCCAAACGGCAGCCGCCCCTCCCGGATCCGTTCGACCCGTTCACCCACGAGCCGGAGGGTCGAGGCGGCGGAGGCGTCGTCCGGCGTCGCGGTATGCCAGGTTCCGCCCAGGCGGCGGAGCTGCCCGCTGCTCACGCCGTCGCCGCTCACGTCAAGCCAGGTCTGGTTGACCGGGACGCGGCCGACCATCGAGGCGATCTCGGCCAGCCGCGCTTGCAGGGGGAGCGATTTCTCGAAGAGCTTGAGGTGCCAGTCGTCCGGCGCCGGCGCTTCGGGTTCTGGCGTTGGATCGCCCATGCCGTCTTTTATACCGGGCCGGACCGCCGTGGTCCAGCCGGCTTTCCCGCGCCCGTCTTGCCCGGCGGTCACTCCGTCTCCACCCGGTACAGCCACGGTCCGGCGCCGGCGGCCGCCTGGTCGGTATGCACGTTCAGCGGGGGCGTGGCGGGCAGATTAGTGAACACACCCTCGAAAACCCCTTGCGGATGGGTGGAGCGGGAAAGGTCGTACTGCTTGCCGGCGACGCTGGACCACCGGATCACCCGCCCCGAACCCTGAACCCTCAACCCCGAGATCTCAAACACCGACAGGGCGTCGAGCGGATCGGTGCCGGCCACGAGTTCCTCGCCGTCGTTCGCCCGGTCCCCGTCCGTGTCGGCCCGAATCGGGCTGGTGCCGATCGCCAGTTCATTGGTGTCGAGCAGCCCGTCGCCGTCGCTATCGGCCATCGGGTTCGTCCGCTCGTAACAGCCCATGTCCCAGCCGGCAGGCCCGTCGTTGTTGCCATCCAGCGGGCGGGGTACACCCTCGAGGTCGCAAGCCACCGCCGGCAGGTTGGTCCCCGTGTCGATACAGGGCGATCCGACCTGGAGCTGGTAATCCCCGTTGCCGGAATCCATGAACAGGGGCGCGGCGTTGGTGTTGCCGACGCCCGCCGGCTGCGGGGCCGCGCAGGAGTGGTCGAACGTGATCGTGCCGTAGTAGTTGGTGTCGCTGACTGACACTATGTTGTCCATGACGATCGAGTTCTTCACCGCCACGCTGCCCTCGGAGTAAATTCCGCCACCCCACCGGCCCGTGTTGCTGCAGATCGTGCAGTTCTGCACCGTGAAGCTCCATCCGTAGATCCCGCCGCCCCGCCCATTCGCGGCGACCATGCCTTGGTTACCGTACAGCAAACAATTGCGGATCGTGGCATTGAAGGCATAGATGCCGCCGCCCTTGGCCGCGCTGCCGCCGCCGGCGCGGTTGGACACAACCACGCACTGCTGCAGCGTGCCGGCGGACATGTACACCCCGCCGCCTTCGCTGTTGTTGGCCGCCGAGCTGTATCCGTTGCGGATCGTGAAGCCTTCGACCACCGCGCTGGCGTGCGTGATTTTCACGCACGGCGCCGCGCCGCCGCCGTCCAGGATCGTGCCGGCCGGGCCGTTCACACCGCGCAGCGTGACGGGATTGGTCACCATGATTCGCGCCGCCACGCGATAGACGCCGTCGGTGACCAGCACCACGGTGCCCGGCAGGGCCACGTTCAGCGCGGCCTGGATGTTGGTGGCGGCCGTGCCCCACGTGGCGAAGGGCGAGGCGTGCGCCCCGCCGGGCGCCACGTAGGTCACCGGGGGTTTCACGTTCACGTAGTTCGTCTTGCACAGCGTCGCCGTCTCGCCCGCGGCGTTGCTGACGCTCAACGACACCGCGTAGAGGCCGAAGTTGGAGTACACGTGCGTGACCACGGACAACCCGAGGCCCTGGTAGTCGGGCGTGCCGTCGCCGTCCACGTCCCAAACGTAATTCAGCGCGGCGGTGTTCGTGCCCGACACGTGTCCGGTCAACGTCACGGGCAAGGGCAGAAATCCATCCCGCGTGCCGGCGACCGGATTGCAGGTCAGCGGACCGAATTGGAATTCGTACGCGCCGCGGTCGGGCTGACCGTGGCTGACGCGCGGGTTACCGGCCACATCCTGGGCGCCGGACATCCAGGTTTCGAGCAGCGCGTTGTCCAGGCAGGAGGAGCCCGGCAGGAGCTGCAGGTTGCCGTTGGCCAGGTCCGCGAACTCGGGATCGCCGGTCGTGTTGTTCGTGCCGGAGGGGAGCGGGATAGCGCAGCTGTATACGAAGGTTCCCCCCGTGGTGTTCGTGCCGGCCGGCGCCTGGTTGTGGCACACGATGCAGTTGGTGAACGTCGCCCCGACGCCGTAGGCCCCGCCGCCGTTGTTCGACGCCGTGTTGCCGGCCACGGTGCACGCGTCCACCACGGAATTGTTGTCCACGTACAGACCACCGCCGAAACTGGAGGCGAGGTTGCCCCGGATCGCGGAATTGCGCACCAGGGCGCCGCTGCCGTACACGCCCCCGCCGTGGGTCGCCCGGTTGCTCACGACGGTGGAATCCCGCAGGACGCCGCCGTAAAACATGCGGACGCCGCCGCCGACCCCGGCGGCGTTGGTGTTGGCGAAGATGGCGCAGTTGGAAACCGTCCCGCCGCGGAAGAGATAAAGCCCGCCACCCCCGTTGCTGCAGATCACGCTCGATTCCACGACGCCGCCCATGTCCAGGTACGCCCCGCCGCCCTCGGTCGTCGCGACGTTGCCGGCCAGCACGCAGCGGCGCAGCACGCCGCCTTCCATGTACACGCCAGCGCCCTGGGGCGCCTTGCCGCCCCGGATCAATAATCCTTCCAACGCCGCCTGCGGATGCCGGAGGTCGAAGCAGCGCGCCAGGCCCCGGCCATCCACGATCGCCGCCGCCTCGGCCTCGGCCCGGATCGTTATGCCGTCGGTCACGACGACCGGCTCGTTCAGTTCATACAAACCGTTTGTTACACGCACCAGGGTCCCGCCGATCCCCGTGGACACGGCGGCCTGCAGATTCGTTGCGGCATCCACCCAGTTCGTGTACGGGAAATTGTGCAGGCCGTTGGTGGCCGCGAAGACCGTGGCCGGCCCGATCTTCAGGTAGTCGGGCTTCAGCACCACAGCGGTTTCGCCGGCCGCATTGCTCACGGTCAACAGGGGCGAGAAATAGCCGCAGGCCGCAAACCCGTTGGTGACCAGGGCTAGCCCGAGCCCCTGGGCATCCACCACGCCGTCGTTGTTGAAATCCCACTGGTAATAAAGGCCCGCCGTATCGGCGCCGTCCACGATCGCCTGGAAGATCATAAGATCGCCGGGAAATCCCTGCGTGGGATCGGCCAGCAGGTTGGCGGCGAGCGGCCCCGTCCCCGGCTGGTATTCGAGGGCGCCCATGTCCGGGCCGGCACCGGCCACGCGCGGGTTCCCGTCGAGGTCCGCCGCGCCGGCCATCCACGCGAGGTTGGTTCCCGTGTCCACGCAAGGCGAGCCGGGCCGGAGGCGATAGTCGCCGGAGGCCGGGTCCATGAAATCGGGCGCGTCGGCCGTGTTGCCGGTCCCGGCCGGAGCCGGCGCGGCGCACGAAAAATCCACGGTGGAGGCAAGCGCGTAGAGGTTCGGGTGCCGGTCGGCCTCGTTGTCGTACGCGATGACGTTCACCGACGACGCGCCCGACAGATAGAGCCCGCCTCCGTCCCGGGCCTCATTGCCGGCCACGGTGCAGTTCTGCGCGAGCGCTGCGCCTTCCAGGTAAATGCCGCCGCCGTTCGTGGCGACGTGATCCGTCACGAGCAGGTTGCGCAGGGTGCTGCCGCCGGCGCCGTACACGCCCCCGCCGTCCACCTGGCCCGCCGCGACGGTGTAATTGCCGTTGATCCGGCAGTTTTCCGCGATGGATCGATCCAGCCACAGGCCGATGCCCTCCACGGAGTTGCCGGCCAGCGTTTCAGCCCAGTTGCCCGACACGGTGCAATGCGCGATCCGGCTGGTCCACACGAGGGCCGCCCCGGCGCCGTATTGGCTGTACTCGCCCCCTTCCACCTTGTTGCTCGACACGGTGGAATGGGTCACCACGCTGCCGTAGTCGAGGTACAATCCGCCCCCCGCGGCCGTGCCGTTGGGCGCACTGGCCACGTTCCCGAGGATGCGGCAGTTCGTGATCGAGGCTTCCTCGCCGTAGATCCCGCCGCCCTCGGCGTCGTCGCCGTCGGACCAGGACACCGCCGTGTTGGCCAGGATGTCGCAATCCCGGATCGGCGCGCCCTCGACGGCGCAGATCCCGCCGCCCAGCGCATCGTACTGATCGGCCTGCGCCGTGTTGTTGCTCACCCGGCAGTCCACGACCTGCGCGCCGTAGCTGTACAGGCCGCCGCCCCAGGCCTCCCGGTAGCTTTGCCCGGATTCGGCCAAGTTGCCGGACAGGACGCAATTGCTGATCACGGCGGGCGCTTCGAGGGATACGCCGCCGCCGAAGGTTTCATCGTATGACCGGGCCTCATTGTCCACGAACGCGCAGTTCTCGATGCGGCTGGGCCCCCACACGCACGCGCCGCCACCGAACACTTCCTCGTACGCCGCGATCGCCACCGTGTTGCTTACGAACAAACTGTCGGTCACACGCGTGTTCCACCCGTAAAAGCCGCCCCCGGCCCGCGTCGCCGTGTTGCTGGTGAAGATACAGTTGGTGATCGTCCCGCCCTGACCGGAATAGACCCCGCCGCCGTTGACGGCGCGCCCGCCCCGGATGGTCAGGGCCCGCAGCGTGGCGTCGCGGTGGTCCATGAGGAAGCATCGTTCCGCGCCGTTGCCCTCCACGATCGCCGCCGCGGGATCGTCCATCCCTCGGATGGTAAGGCCGGACCGCACCACCACCTGCCCCGTAAGGCTGTGGACGGCATTGGAAAGCCAGACCGTCGTCCCGCCCACCCCCGCGTCCACTGCCTCCTGCACGTTGGTCGCCGCCTGTACCCAGTTCGTGAACGGGAACACGTGGCCCGCGCCGGGCGCGACGTACGCCTCCGCCGGGCCGACCTTGATGTAGTCGGCCTTGACCATCGTGTCGGTCTCGTGGGCCGCGTTGCTGACGATCAGCGACACCGAGTAGAACCCGCACGCGTTGTAGGTGTTGGTCACGATCCGCGTGTCGGCGCCCTGCCGGTCCGGGACGCCGTCGTTATTGAAATCCCAGACGTAATACAGCCCGGCGGTGTTGGTGCCGCTGACCCATCCCGTGAATATGACCTGCAGCGGCACGAATCCCTCGGTCGTGTCCGCCATGGGATTGCACACGAGAGTTCCTTCTCCCGGTTGAAACTCGTACGCGCCCATGTCCACAAGGCCGCCGGTGATCCGCGGCCGGCCGTTGAGGTCCGCGGCCCCGACCATCCAGGGCTGGTTGGTCCCGGCATCCACCCCGGCGGACCCGGGCCGCAGGCGGAAATCGAACGCGGCCGGATTCACGAAGTCCGGCAGGCGTTCGGTGTTGCCCTCGCCCGGCGGCAGCGGCGCCGCCGCGGTGTATTGAATCGCGGCCTCCGGCGCATCGTAGTTAGGCCAGTCCACCGCCTCGTTGAAAACTATGATCGAATTGAAGACCGTGCCGGTCGAATACACCACCAGGCCGCCGCCCTGCGGCGCCCAATTGCCGACCACCGTGCTGCTCTCCATGATCCCGAGGGATTCAAGACTGATCCCGCCAGCTGTGTTGGAGGCCGTGTTGCAGTAGATCATGCAATTGCGGATCGTGGCCGGGACGGAATAGGCCCACAGCGCAATCCCGCCGCCATTTCTGGCGGTGTTGGCGGCCACGATGCAGTTCTCCATCGTTCCGCCGTCGCTGCAGATTGCGCCGCCGCCGCTCGCGTAGCCGGCGGAGTTGCTATAAATCGTGCAATCCCGGACCAGCCCGCCCGAGCACCACACGCCGCCGGCCCCGTTGCCGGAACCGGAGTAGATGTTGCTCAGGATGACGCAGTTCGAGATCACGCCCCCGGGCCGGCAGTACGCGCCCGCGCCGCCGTTCTGCCCGACGTTGTTGACGATCACGCAGTTTTGAACGCTGCCGGCCGCCACGCTGACCCCGCCGCCGCGTGCCGTGGTCCGACCGCGCGTGATCGCGAACCCCTCCACCACGGCGGCGGCGTTGCTGACATCAAAGCAGCGCACGGAGTTGTTTCCGTTCACCGTGGTCACGTAGAAACCGTTCGCGCTGCGGATCGCGACGCCGTTCGTGACATTGATTTGTGCCGATAGAAAGTAGGTGCCGTTGGTGACCAGCACCGTGTCGCCGTCCGCGGCCACGTCGATGGCCTGCTGGATATTCGTCGCCGCGGTCACCCAATTCGTGTATGGCGCCGCCGCGCCGGGATTGGATGGCATGACATAATGCGTGGTCTGCGCCATCGCTGCACCGGCCCACAACAGGTTTCCAATGATTGGAAAAATCCCAAGCCCGGATTTCCAATGTCTGGAAAAGTTCATGGTGATGCCTCCCCTTTACTCCAACTCGATCCGGTAATGCCACGGGCCGTTTCCCACGGCCGTCGCATCCGTCACGGTGTTCATTGGCGCCGCGCCGGCGATGCCCGACTGGACCGGCGTCCATGCGCCGGCCGGCAGATTGGTGGAGCGCGAGAGCGCGTAGGTTTTGCCGTTCACGCTGGACCAGGACACGGCGGGGGCGGAAGCCTGAAACCGGAGACGGGAAACCTCGAGGAGGGAAAGGGGGTCGAGCGGATCGGTCCCGGCGAGAATTTCGTCGCCGTCGCGCAGCCAGTCGGCGTCGGAGTCGGCTTCGGGATGGACGAACTCGTGGGCGCCCATGTCCCACGCGTTGGTCCCGTCGTTGTTCCCGTCGAGCGGGCGCGGGATGCCGTTGATGTCGCCCGCCAGCTGATTTGTCGGCGACCCGGCATCGACGCAGGGCGAATTTGTGGTCAGGCGGAAATCGCCGGCGGCGGCATCCACGAACACCGGATCATTGGTGATGTTGCCCGTCCCCGCTCCCGGGTCCGGCGTCGTACAGGAAGTCTCGAACACCGGACCTTCGGAGTAGTTGTTGTCCGAGACGGCCGTGTTGAAATAGAGGATCGAGTTCACGATCAGCCCGCTGCCCTCAATTCCACCCGCTCTGTCCCCGGCGTTGTTCAGGACAACCGTGCAATGGCACATCTGGCCTTCTCCGATACGCGCTGCCCCGGCCCGCGAGCTCGCCGTGTTGTACGCGATCACACAGTTCCGCACGATGCCGGTCACGGCCCCCATGCACACCCCCCCGACCCATTGCGCCGAGTTGCTGATGATCTCGCAGTGCTCCAGGACACCCCCCGCCGACCCATCGTAGAAGAAGACGCCACCGCCATCGCGCGTGGCGCTGTTGCCCGTGATGCGGCAGCGCCGGACACACCCGCCGTTGTTGAAGAACACGCCGCCGCCGCAATTGCCGGGAAAGTCAAAATAGTCGCCCGGCGCGTGACCGCCGCGAACGGTGAACCCATCCACCACCCCAGCCGGATGGTTCATGTAGAGGCACCGATTCGTTCGCACCGGATACTGCGCGTCCAGCACCGTGGCCTCGAATCCGTTCACACTTCGGGCCGTGACGCCTTTCGTGATCTCGAGCGGGCTTCCGAGGTAATAGGTGCCGTTCGACACCCAGACCGTGTCGCCCGCCGTCGCCGCGCTCACGGCGTCTTGGACGTTCGTCGCGGCCGTCACCCAGTTGGTGTACGGCGCCGCCGCGCCGGGATTGACCGGCACGACGTAGCGCGTCGTCTGCGCGGACGCCCCTACCGCGAACACAAGGCTTCCAAGGATTGGAAGAAACCAACACCCCATTTTCCAAGGATTGGAAAAACTCATCTCGCACCTCCTCATTCCAACTCAATCCGATAATTCCACGGCCCGGAGCCCACGGCCGTCGTGTCAGTCTCCGTGTTCGCCGGCGCGATGCCGAGGATGTTGGTCTTCACATCGTAGTCGAACCCGGCCGCCAGATTCGTTGCGCGCGACAGCGTGTAGCGCTTGCCGTCCACGCTCTGCCAGCGGACCGCCACCCCCGCCGCCCCCGCCTGCCGCACGATCTGCGTCAGGCCCAGGAACGAAGCCGCGTCCAGCGGCAGGGTCCCGGCCAGCACCTCCGCGCCGTCGTCCATCCAATCGCCGTCGGTGTCGGCCTCGACCGGGCTTGTGCCGATGGCCAGCTCGTTGGTGTCGAGCAGCCAGTCGGCATCCGAGTCGGCCTCGGGATGAACCCGCTCATACGCGCCCATATCGTAGCCCGCGACGCCGTCTTGGTTGCCGTCGAGCGGGCGGGGCATGCCGTCGATATCGGACAGAGGCAGGTTCGTCGGGGCGCCCGCGTCCACGCACGGCGAGTTGGTGGGCAGACGGAAGTCGTAAGCATCCGGATCGACGAACAACGGGTTGCCGGCGATGTTGCCCGCGCCGGCCGGCAGGGGCGCGGCGCAGGAGTACGTCCACGCGCCGCCGGAGTAATTCGAGTAGGTGGCCGGGCCGATGTTTCCATAAACGATCGTATTGACGATGTTTGCCGCCGTATAGGCGTAATAGCCGCCGCCCCATAGGGTGCCATACGTTCGATTACAGGCGATGGTGCAATTACGTATCTGGCCGCCCCGGCTGTAGACGCCGCCCCCGTTGCCCCCGCAGGAGTTGCTGTAGATCAGGCAATTTTCCAGCACTTGAGCGCCGATATTCACCCCGCCGCCGCTGGTCAGCGCGTAGTTGGCCTGAATCCGGGTATCGCGCACCACCCCGCCGCCCTGGTTCATGTACACCCCGCCGCCCTGGTCCCCCGTGTTGCACATCAGGACGCACCGGGTCACGAGGCCGGTCGAGTTGACGTACACACCGCCCCCGCGGTTGGTCGCGTAGCAGGAGGAGGCGATGCAGTTCGAGAGCGTCCCGCCGTAGAAATAGACCCCGCCGCCCTGGTAGGCCCGGCCGCGCGTCAGGGTCAAGCCCGCGGCGAGGGCCTCCGGATGGTTCAACGTCAGGCAGCGGCCGCTGTTCTGGGCATCCACAACGGTCGCCGCCGGCCCGTTGACCGAGCGCAGGGTCGCGGCGACGGCGAGTTCCAGCGGCGACCGGATGGCGTACACCCCGTCGGTCACGAGAATCTGCGAGCCGTGCCACGCCGCACCGACGGCGGCGGCCAGGTCCGTCGCGGCGACGGCCCAGTTGGTGTACGGGTACTGGTGCGTGCCGCCGGGCGCGGCGTAGGCGATCAGCGGCGCGACGGTGATGAGGTTCGTGCGGGCGCGCGCGCTGGTCTCGCCGGCCGCATTGCTGACCGCGAGCGCCACGGTGTACAGGCCGGCGGCCTCGTAAAGCTGGGTCACCACGCCGAGCCCATAGCCCTGATCATCCCAAATCGAGTCCCCATTGTAATCCCATTGGTAATACAGACCGCTTGTGTTCGTGCCGGCGGCGTAGCCGGTCAACACCACCCGCAATGGTTCCAGGCCGATGAGCGGATCGGCGGAGGGATTGCATTCCAGAGCGCCATACGCGTATTCGAAGGCGCCCATGTCGGTGATGCCGTTCAGGATGCGCGGGGAGCCCGCAAGGTCCGTCGCGTTGGTCATCCAGGCCAGGTTGGCGCCCGTATCCATGCAGGGGGAGCCGGGCAGCAGGCGGTAGTCATCATGGGCGGTATCGGCGAATTCCGGGTCGCGGTCCGTGTTGCCGGCGCCGGCCGGCAAGGGCGCGGCGCAGGTGTATTGATAGGCGCCGGCGAGGTAGTCGGGCGAGGCCGGCGCGGAGTTGAACCGCACGATGCTGTTTTGCACCGCGCTGTTGCCCGAGACATGCGCCAGGCCTCCGCCGGATGTGCCCGCCGAGTTCTTGCACACGGTCGAACTCTCCAACGTGGAAAAACTGCCGGAAAAATACAGCCCGCCGCCTTGCGAGCCGGCCTGGTTGCGGATGACCAGGCAATTACGGACGGTCCCGCCCAGGGCCCAGACGCCGCCGCCGCTGTTGGCCCGGTTGGAATAGATCTGGCAGGCCTCCAACGTCCCCGCTCCGTCAATCCGCACGCCCCCGTTCGTATGGCTATGAATCCGCGAGCGTCGCAGCACGCCGCCCTCGAGGCAGGCGCCGCCGCCCCAGCTTTCGCCGGAGCGCGTGGAGTTGCTCCAGATCTCGCAGTCGGTGGCCTCGCCGCCGTTCTCGAAGTACAAGCCCCCGCCGGTATTGTCGCTGCGGTTGCCCGTCACGACGCAGTTGGAGACCAACCCATAGCGCTCGAAGAACACGCCCCCTCCGTAGTCCGCCCGCCCGCCGCGGATGGTCAGGGCGCTGACCCGGGCGGCGGGATGGCAGAGGTAGAAACAACGCGAGGTGTTGCCGCCATGCACGATCACGTCCGTCACGCCGCCCTGCCCTTCGAAGGCGACCGCGCGATCCACGTAGAGCTCGCTGGCCATGCGATGGGTGCCCGTCCCGACGAAGACGCGCGTGCCGGCCACCGCCGCTTCGTACGCCGCGTGCGGGTTGGTCGCGGCCGTCACCCAGTTGGTGAACGGGAAGCTGTGCGCGCCGTTGGTGGCCACGTAGGCGATCTCCGGCCCGACCTTCACGCACCCGGGGCTCAGCGTGCCGGCCGACCCGGCCGCGTTGCTGACCGTCAGCGACACGTTGAAGCTTCCGTATCCGTCGAAGAGGTTCGTCACCACGGCCAATCCGTAGCCCTCGATCTCAAAGGACCCATCGCCGTTGAAATCCCGTAATACAAGCCCGCCGTGTCCGCGCCCGCCACCGCGGCGGTGAACACCACCTGCAACGGATAGAAGCCCTCCGCCGGATTCGCCACCGGGTTGCACGCGAGCGGGCCGCTCGCGGGATCGAGCTCATAGGCCCCGCGGTCCACGGTTGCCTTCATGATGCGCGCACGGCCGGCGAGATCCGTGGCGTTGGTCATCCAGTCCTCGTTGAATCCGTCGTCCACGCCCGGCGAACCGGGCAGGAGGGCATAGTTGCCGGCGGCGGCGTTGACGAACTGCGGCCGGCGCTCGTCGTTGCCCTCGCCCGGCAGCGGCGGGGCGGAACAGGAATACGCGGCCTCCCCTCCAGTCAGATAGTGGTTGGGATTGGAATCCAGCGTCGTGTTGTCAACAAGGATGCTGTTGAGCAGCAAGCCGGCCGACTGGCGCAGCCCGCCGCCGTAATAAGCCTGGTTGCTGACCGCCGTGCAATTGATCACCTGGGCCGCCGAATTCACGAGGCAAAGGCCCCCGCCTTGCACGGCGAAGTTACCGGCCATGAAGCAGCTCCGGACCCCCGATGCGCCGGAGACATACACGCCGCCGCCGAGGCTGCCCCCGGCCGCCGATATATCCATGTTCCCCGTGATGCGGCACACCGAAACCGTTGAATTGACGCAGTACACCCCGACCCCGTAGACGGTGTCGTCCTCCAGTTCGACCTGGTTGCCGGACACGTCGCAGGACTCCATCAGGCTGCCGGCGAACAGGCCGACGCCGCCGCCGTAGGCGTTGTCGTTCACGGTCTCCAGGTAATTGCTCCGGACCGCGGTGTCTGTCAGATGACCTGCTTCCAGATATATCCCGCCGCCGATGCCCTGGTCGTCCGCGGCGTACAAGCGGTTCGAATCGACCACGCAGCCGGCGATGTCCGCGTTCATGCCCATGATGCCGCCGCCGTATCCGTTGCCGTAGGTGCCCGCGCGGGCGTGGTTCGCCCGCACGACGGTGCCGGTGACCATGGAGTCGTAGGCCGAGATGCCGCCTCCGGCGGCCACCGAGGAGGAAGCCGTCAACCGGTTGGATTCCACGACGCACGAAACCACCCGGCTGTCCTCGAAGGCGCAGATGCCGCCGCCCTCGGCGTCATCCAGGCTGGAGTACCCGTAATTCGCCCGCACGCTCGAATGTTCCACCCGCGCGTTCTCCAGGTACAGTCCGCCGCCCCAAACGTTTCCTCCGTTGTTGGCTGAAAGCGAATTGGTGTCCACGCGGCATCCGCGGACGACCGCGGAGCTGACGGCGCAAATGCCGGCGCCCCAAAGCGCGTCGCCGGAAGACGAGATGATCCGGTTGCTGCTCACGTCGCTATCCACCAGCAGCCCGCCGGCCAGGTAGACCCCGGCCGCCGAGTTGGATGCGCGGCAGGCATAGACGGCGCAGTTGGTGATCGTCGCGCCGAGCGAATAAATCCCGCCGCCCTGCACCGCGGCCCCGCGGACCAGCACCAACCCGTCGAGTTGCGCGTCCGCCGATCCCAGCTCGAAACAGCGGCGCTGATCCTGGCCATCCACGACGACCGGGCCCCGCCCGTTGACGCTGCGGATCGCGATGCCGTTGGTCACGAGGAGCGGCGCGGTGACCGTGTACACGCCATCCGTCACCCATACCGTATCGCCCGCCGCCGAGGCGTGGACCGCGTCCTGGATAGTCGTCGCCGCCGTCGCCCAGTTGGTGTACGGCGGCGCCGCGCCGGGATTCACCGGCACGACATACCGCGTCTCCGCGCGGGCATGCCACGAGACGAACAGACTGAACCCCCACGCCACAAAACGCCTCCAGTTCATGGCCCCCCCCTGATTCTGAAGTCATCTTAACCGCCGCACCCGCCATGACAAGACCGCAATGCCGCGGGCGGGCGCCGGCCACCGAGGCAGAAAATGTTTCCCATGCTTGAAAAAGCGGGGTAGTATTAGACGAAAATATTGGAAAAACAGGACGTGTTTTTCCAGGGCTGGGAAAAGGAGTTTTTTCCGCCCTGGAATCCTTTTTTCGGAAGCCACGAAGGAGAGAAGTCATGGATTCGAACATCAACACCATCAGCGTCACGCTGGAGGACGGTTCCCAGATCCGCTGCGCCGCCAACACCCCGGTGGCGTCCATCCTGCCCCAGCGCCGCTCGAAGGAAGGCCTGGAATACCTCGGCGCCCTGGTCAACAACGACGCCGTCTCGCTGTCCTACCCGCTGGAGGTGGACAGCCAGGTCTCGCTCCTCACGCGGGCGGACTCGCACGGGTTCCGCATCTACCGCCGGTCGGTGTGCTTCCTGCTGGGCAAGGCGGTCAAGGCCCTGTACCCCGAGGCGCGCTTCGCGGTCGAGCACTCGATGAGCGACGGGTTCTACTGCAGCTTCGAGCTGGACGGTAAGACGATCTCCAAGGAGCACATGGCCGCCATCGAGCGCCACATGCGCGAGACGGTCGAGCGCGACGTGCCCATCGAGCGGCGCAAGATCGCCTTCACGGAGGCCGTCGAGCAGTTCGAGCGCGAGAAGCAGTGGGACAAGTACAACCTCCTTCGCTACCGCAACCCGCCCAAGATCGTGACCTACGGGTGCGAGGGCTTCTCGGACCTGGCCCACGGCCCCCTGGCCATGAGCACGGGCGCCCTGTCGCTGTTCAAGCTGATCCCCTACACGCCCGGGTTCGTCCTGCAGTTCCCGGAGCGCGAGACGCCGAAGGAGCTGTCCGAGTTCGTGCCGCAGCCGCAGCTGTTCCAGATCTTCAAGGAGCACAAGGAGTGGGGCCGGATCCTCGGCGTCAACACGGTCGGCCGCCTCAACGAGATCATCGCCAACAAGGAAATCGGCGACTTCATCAAGATCGCCGAGGCGTTCCACGAGAAGAAGATCGCCCGGATCGCCGACCACATCCACCAGCACCGGGACGAGATCAAGTGGATCCTCATCGCCGGGCCGTCCTCCTCGGGCAAGACCACGTTCGCCAAGCGGCTGGCCGTCCAGCTCCGCGTCAACGGGCTGCGGCCGGTGACGGTCTCCGTGGACAACTACTTCGTCAGCCGGGACCGGACGCCGAAGGACGAGAACGGCGAGCCGGACTTCGAGAACATCGAGACCCTGGACCTGCCGCTGCTGAACGAGCACCTGGCCAAGCTGGACCGCGGGGAGAAGGTGGAGCTGCCCTACTTCAACTTCGAGAAGGGCGACCGCGAGTTCCGGGGCGAGACCATGAAGATCGAGCCGGACCAGATGGTCATCGTCGAGGGCATCCACGGCCTGAACCCGCGGATGACCGAGGCCATCCCGCCGGCGCACAAGTTCAAGATCTACATCAGCGCGCTGACGCAGCTGAACCTCGACTCGAACAACCGGGTGTCCACGACGGACAACCGGCTCGTGCGCCGGCTGGTGCGCGACCACAACTTCCGGGGGAACCCGGCGCTGATGACGCTCGGCATGTGGCCCAGCGTGCGGCGCGGCGAGAAGAAGTGGATCTTCCCGTTCCAGCACGAGGCGAACATCGCGTTCAACTCGGCGCTGGATTACGAGCTCGCGGTGCTCAAGCCCTACGTCGAGCCCCTGCTGGCCGAGGTCAAGCCCGTCCACCCGCAGTACGCGGAGGCGCGGCGGATGCAGGACTTCCTGGCGAGTTTCCTGGGCGTGTCGGACCGGCTCGTGCCGCCGACCTCGCTGTTGAGGGAATTCATTGGCCGCAGCAGCTTCAGCTACTAGGACGGGCGGGCCCGCGGGCCGCGGCGCGAGCGCAACAAAAGCATTCACACCCGTGAAGAGTTTTGTTGCGGATGGTCCGCCGGGCCGCGGCCGGCTGCTGATGCTCGACCTGGACGGGACGCTTCTCGACACCCGCCACGACCTGGCCACGGCGGTCAACGCCGTGCGCGCCGGCTACGGGCTCCGCCCGCTGTCCGTCGGCACGGTCACGCGCTATGTCGGCGACGGCCTGGCGGAACTCGTGCAGCGCGCGCTGCCGGGGCGCGACGACGACTGGCCCGAGGCCGTCGAGCGCTGCCGCCGCCTCTACCGGCGGCACATGCTCGACCGGACCGCGCCCTACCCCGGCGTGATCGCCGGGCTCCGCCGGCTGAAAAAGGCGGGCTACCGGCTGGCCCTCGTCAGCAACAAGCCCGCCGCCGCCTGCCGGCGCCTCCTGCGCCACTTCGGCCTCGCGCGGCTGTTCGACCGCATTGCGGGCGGCGATTCGACCGAGCGGAGGAAGCCGCACCCGGAGCCCCTGCGGGTCACGATGCGCGCGCTGGGGTTCCGACCGGCCGAGTCGTGGATGATCGGCGACCACCGGACGGACCTGGAAACGGCGAGGCGCGCGGGCGTGCGGAGCGTGTTCCTGTCCCGGGGCATGGGCCGGCGCGGCGGCCAGCGGTCCCACCGGACCTTCGCGCGCTTTTCCGAGTTGACGGACTATTTCACGCGGCCCCATGCTGCCGGGAAACGCTGATCGAGGGAAAATGCCATGCCTGCCCGAATCCTCCGGACCGTCCTGACCGCCTGCCTGCCGGCCCTCCTCCTGTCGGAGGGAAGCGCCCGCGCGGAAGACCCGCCGGCCACCGTCACCGCGAGCTTCACCGCGGAAGGCGGCGAACAATCCGTGACGCTGGCCCCGGGCCAGGCCCTGGAGGTCCGCCTGCCCGGCAACCCGACCACGGGGTACGGGTGGACGGTGGAGGCCTTCGAGGCGCAGGAGATCCTGGGCGGGCCGGCGGACGTGGAGTACACGCCCCAGGCGCCGGATCGCATGGGCGCGGGCGGCGTGTTCACGTTCCGCTTCTCCGCGGCGAAGGCCGGCTCGACGACCTTGCGCTTCGTCTACCGCCGCTCCTGGGAAAAGGACGAGCCGGCGCTCCATACCGCGGCGCTGAACGTCACGGTCGAGTAGGGCCCGCCGCGGCGAAGCCGGCTCTCCCCGTCACCCGTTCGGTCCGCGCTACCCGCAGTGGTTCGCCCCGGCCGCCGGCTTCGGGGCGGGCCGCTCGACGTTGGAGTAGAGCTCCTCGCCGGTCTCGGCGTGGACGATGGTGAACTCCTCCATGTGCCGCGAGGAGTCGGACACGAACGTCAGCCGCCCGCCGTGCTTCTGCTCGATCTCGACCAGCGTGGCCTCGTCCTCCTTGCGCAGCCGGTCCATGACGACGGGGTTGACGCTGACCTTCAGCGGCACGCCGTGGTGCCGCCGCAGGGCCTCGACGATGTGGCGCTGGATCTCGACGCTCATGCTCAAGGTGGACTTCACCTTGCCGCGCCCCTCGCAGTACGGGCAGTCCATGTAGGTGGTCGCGCGGATGCTCTCCTCCATGCGCTGGCGGGTCATCTCGAGCAGGCCGAGCTGGGAGATCGCCAGCACGTTCGTGCGGGCGCGGTCGTTGCGCAGCGACTCCCGGAGCGTCTTGTAGACGGCGTTCTGGTGTCGGCGGTGCTTCATGTCGATGAAGTCGATGACCACGAGCCCGCCGATGTTGCGCAGGCGCATCTGGCGGGCGACCTCGCGGGCGGCCTCCGTGTTGACCTGGAGGATGGCCTCCTCCTGCGTGTTGCCGCCCTTGTGCCGGCCGGTGTTGACGTCGATGGCCACGAGCGCCTCGGTCTCGTCGATGACGATGTAGCCGCCGGACTTGAGCCAGACCTTGCGGCGGAAGGCGTTCTCGAGCTGGCGCTCGACCTCGAAGTGCTCGAAGATCGGCACGGCGCCGTCGTAGAGCTTGATGCGGCCGCGGGCGCGGCGCGAGACGCGGGCGACCAGCTCGCGGATGTGGTCGTAGGCCTCGCGGGAGTCGATGACGATGCGGTCCACGTCCTCGGTCAGCGAGTCGCGGACGACGCGCTCGACGAGGTCGGGCTCGTGGTAGACGCAGCACGGCGCCGGGAGGGTGCGGATGCGCTCCTCGACTTCCTTCCAGGTCTCCAGCAGCACGCGCACGTCGCGCACGAAGCTCACCTTGCGCGCCCCCTCGCCCGCGGTGCGGACGATGAGGCCGATGTTCGGGATCTGCGGCAGGCGGGCGAGCACCTTCTTGAGCCGCTCGCGCTCCTTGCCGTCGTCGATCTTGCGCGACACGCCCTTCAGGCTGCTGCCCGGCATCATCACCAGGTAGCGGCCGGGGATGCTCAAGTTCGCCGTCACGCGCGGGCCCTTGGTGCCGATCGCGGCCTTGGTGACCTGGATGACGATCTCGGAGCCGATCGGGAAGCGCTTGGCCATCTCGCCGGGCGCGAACCGTTTCTGGCGGTCGGTCCGCTGGCGCTGGATGCCCTCCTCGGCCTCCAGGCGCGCGGCGTCCTCCGGGATCATGTCCCAGTAGTGGACGAAGGCGTTCTTCTTCATGCCGATGTCCACGAAGGCGGCCTGCAGGCTGTCCTCGATGTTCTGGATCCGGCCCTTGAAGATGCTGCCCACGATATGCTCGTCGCTCGGGCGCTCGATGTAGAACTCCTCCAGGTTGCCCTCTTCCATGACGGCGACCCGCGTCTCGAGGCTCTCGACGTTGACGATGATCTCTTTGTGTATCTCTTTCTTACCCATCAGCTTGGCCATGAAGGACCACATGTTTTCTTCTCCTTACAGTGAATACCGGCGCGTGTAGACGCTCTGGGTGATGCCCAGGCCCGCGAGCGTGGTCAGCATGGAGGAGCCCCCGTAGCTGATCAGCGGCAGCGGCAGGCCGGCGATAGGCAGCAGCCCGATCGTCATCGCGATGTTCACGAACACCTGGCTGAACAGCAGGCCGGTCATGCCCACGGCCATGAGCCGGCCCGCCCGGTCCCGGGCCTCTACGGCGGCCCGGATGCCTCCTCCCAGTACGACGGCGTACAACGACAGCAGGATCGCCGACCCGACGAACCCCTTCTCCTCGGCGATCACGGAATACACGAAATCGGTGGGCGCAACGGTGCGGGGCAGGAAGCCCAGCACGTTCTGCTTGCCCTCGAGCCAGCCCTTGCCCCACAGCTTGCCCGAGCCCACGGCGATCTCGGACTGGATCTTGTTCCAGCCGGCGCCCAGCGGGTCGCGGCCCGGGTTCAGGAAGACGTGGACGCGCTCCTTCTGGTAGTCGTCCATCGCCAGCCAGCCCAGCGGGGCCAGCATCAGGCCGACCAGCCCGAGCACGAACAGCTGCCGAAGGGGCGTGCCCGCCACGAAAAGCATCAGCGCCGTCACGGGCACGAGGATCATCGCCGTGCCCAGGTCCGGCTCCTTGACGATCAGCGCGAAGGGGACGGCGAGCAGGATCAGCGCGCGCACGAGCGTGCCGGGATGCTGCAGGTCGCGGCCGGGCCGGCCGAGGAAGCGCGCCAGCATGATGATCAGCGCCAGCTTCGCGAACTCGGAGGGCTGGACCTGGACGCCGAACACGGAGAGCCAGCGGTAGGCCCCGTACACCTTCTTGCCCATGACCAGCACGAGGACCAGGAGCACGAGGCTCACGCCGTAGAACCAGCCCGCGGCGGCGCGCAGGCGGCGGTAGTCGGTGAGCATGAAGGCCAGGAAGACCGCGACGCCGAGCGCGGCCCAGAGCATCTGGCGGCGGTAGAAGCCCGGCACGGGCAGGTCGTCGCCGCGGTAGGAGGCGCTGTAGACGAAGGCGATGCCGGTTCCGAGGAGCAGCAGGACGGCGAGCGCGAGGAACCAGTCCATCCTCTTCAGCAGCCATTTGGCGGTGGTCCAATCCATGTCGCGTCATCCCCGCGCCGGCGCGGCGGTTTCGAACAAGCCCTTGAGCACGTGCTGCATGATCGGGGCGGTCGTCCGCCCGCCGGTGTCGGCCTCCTCGAGCACGAGGGCGATGGCGTAGCGCGGCTCGTCGAAGGGCGCGAAGCAGATCATCCAGCCGAGCTTCAGGCCGCTCCCCTTCTTCCCGTACTCGGCGGTGCCGGTCTTGCCGGCGGCGTCGGTCTCCGGGATCTGCGCGAGCCGGCCGGTGCCGTTGGGCGACATCACCACGTCGCGCATGCCCTGGCGCACGAGCCGGATCGCGTCCGGCGGCAGGTCGACGCGGGCGGACGGCGCGGGAGGCAGCCGCTCGAACGCCTCCGCCCCGGGCGCGCGGGTGCCCAGCACCAGGCGGGGCGCGCGCAGCGTCCCTCCGTTGGCCAGCGCGGCCGTGAGCAGCGCCATCTGCAGCGGCGTCACGGACAGGAAGCCCTGCCCGATGGAAAGGTTGCACGTGTCGCCGTTGCGCCAGCCGTCGTGGAAGGTGTTCCGCTTCCACTCGTCGCTCGGCAGCAGGCCGGGGTACTCGCCCTCGAGCTCGATGCCGGTCGCGCGGCCCAGGCCGAGCTCGGCGGCGGCCCGGCGGATCGGCTCCAGCCCGGCCTGCAGGCCGAGCTGGAAAAAGTAGACGTTGCAGGAGCGCTCGATCGCGTGGCGCAGGTCCAGCGCGCCGTGGCCGTACGTGTACCAGCAGGCGAAGCGCGCCCGGCCCAGGTTGAAGTAGCCGGGACACGAGAACGTCGTGGCGGGCGACCCCCTGCCCGAGGCCAGCGCGGCGAGGGCGACGACCGCCTTGAACGTGCTGCCGGGGGAGTACCGGGAGGCGATCGCGCGGTTCATCAGGGGGCGCTGGGGATCCTCGTTGATGAGCCGCCACGTCTCCGGCGGGAGCACGGGCGTGAAACGGTTGGGATCGAACCCCGGCGAGCTGGCCAGGGCCAGGACGTCGCCCGTGGACGGGTCCACGATGACGCCGGCGCCGACGCGCCCGGCGAGCGCGCCGTCCAGGACCTGCTGGGCCCGCATGTCGAGCGCGAGCAGCAGGTCGCGCCCGGCCGCGGCCGGCTGCGCGCCGAGGTCCTTGAAGCGGAACCCGGAGACATCCACCAGCATCAGCTGGCCGCCGGCGCGGCCGCGCAGGAGCTCGTCGTAGCGCTTCTCCAGCCCCGCGCGGCCGACCAGCTCGGGGATGTAGTAGTGGAAGGCCTCCTCCTCCGTCGGCGGGTCCGCGCGGCCGCAGTAGCCCAGGACGTGGCACGCCGACGCGCCGAACGGGTATTCGCGAACGGCCTCGGCGCTGATCTCGACGGCGGACAGCCCGAGTTCCTGCTCGGCGAGGCGGGCCAGCGCGGTCTCGCCGACGTCGCGCCACACGGGCAGCGGCAGCGGCAGGCGGTAGCGGATGTGGTTGCGGATCTCCTCCGCCGTCACCTGCCGCGGCAGGCCGAGCGTCCGGGACAGGTCGTCGAGGAGGGCCTCCACGCGGACGATGGTGTTGCTCCACTTGCCCGGCCGGCGCAGCTCCTCGAGGTAGAGCGAGATCGTGTAGCCGGAGCGGTTGTCGGCCACGCACCGGCCGTGGCGGTCGAACAGCCGGCCGCGCAGGCCGGGCAGGCGGACGCGCCGCACGCTCTGCTTCTCCAGGCCGGCCTGGTAGGTGGCGCCGCGGGCCACCTGCATCTGCCAGAGCGCGTAGAGCAGGCCGCCGAACGCGGCGATCATGAGCCAGAGCACGACCCGGGCGCGCCACTGTTCCTCGTCGAGCAGGTCGCGGAGGGCCATCAGGAGGCCTCCTCGGGGCGGTTGCCCAGCATCCGGTCCGCGCCCGCGAGGGCGTGGAAGACCACGGGGACGACGACGGCGCCGAGCAGGATGGAGCCGATCAGCTTCAGCGCGAGGCGGCCGGCGGACAGGATGACCGCGCCGTCGCGGGTCAGCAGGACGCTCAACGCCAGCGTCACCGCGCCCGCCGAGAGCGCGCCGGAGACGGCGTGCATGAGGACATCGCCCGCGAACACGTCCTCGCGAAACCGGCTGACGACGAGGGCGACGAGGCAGAAGCAGAACGAGGAATAGCCGAGAGGGATCTGCCCGAGCGCGTCCTGCAGGAATCCCGCCAGCACGGCGGCCAGCCACATCAGCGCGCGGTCGGGGGAAAGGCAGTAGTAGAGGACGATGCCCAGCATGACTGGCATGTGGGCCTGGCCCATCACCCGCCAGTTGGGCGCCAGCGCCTGGACCACCGCGCCCACGATGAGCGCGAAGAGGAGGACCATGGTCTTCATGGCGCCGCCTTTCCGGGCAGCACCACGAACACGTACGTCGCCGCCCCGACGTCCGCCTGGGCCACCACGCTGGCGCGCTGGTACAGCCCGCCCTCGTCCACCTCGACCTTCTCGACGTAGCCGATCAGCAGGCCGGGCGGGAACACGCCGCCCAGGCCGGCCGTGACCACCGGGCTGCCCGCCTGCAGGGGCTGGTTGCGGTTGATGAACTGCATCCGGCAGATCGCCTGCCCCGCGGGCGACGGGCCGGTGCCCTCGACGATGCCGAACGCGCCGGCCGGCGCGATGCGCGCGGAGACGCGGCAGAGGGGATCGGAGATCAGCAGCACGTCCGCGGTCTTCGGGGACGCCTCGATGGTCCGGCCGATGAGGCCGTCCTGCGTGACCACGGCCATGTCCGGGCCGATGCCGTGGTCCGCCCCCTTGTTCAGGCGCAGCGTGTGCCACCAGCCGGTCATGTCGCGCGCGATGACCTCGCACGGGACCAGGTGGCGCTCCGCGGAACGGCCGTAGTCGAGCTGGCGGCGCAGTTCCTGGTTCTCCCATTCCAGCGCGCGGAGCTCCTGGACGCGGTTGCGGAGGTGGATCATCTCGGCCGACATCGCCTGGTGCTCGCGGACCAGGCCGCCGAAGCCCCGGACCGTGCGGGCGCCCTCGACGAGTTTACGCCAGGACCGGGTCGCCAGTTCCTGGAGGGGGGCGACGGCGTCGCGCAGCGCCGACTTGGTCCGGCGGGAGACCGGCCCGGGGAGGTTGAGCAGGGCCAGCAGCACCGCCGCCAGCACCAGCCAGGTTACGATACCCCGTTCCCTCATGCCCTCTCCCGGTCACGTCCGCCGGGGGTCCCGGCTCCCGAACCTATGGTCCAATACGCCACGCACATTCCGTTCTGGTCGGGGAGAAGCCATCCGCCCGGCGGACGGGAGCGATCGGACATCCGGAGAGGATCAGTAGCTGCGGCTGACGCTGGCCACCTTGCGGAGGAAGGCCAGCTCATGCAGGACGACGCCGGTCCCCTCGGCGACGGCGCTCAAGGGATCCTCGGCCACATGGACCGGCAGGCCGGTTTGCTCGGCCACCAGCTTGTCCATGCCCCGCAACAGCGCGCCGCCGCCGGCCAGGACGACGCCCCGGTCCACCAGGTCCGCCGACAGTTCCGGCGGACAGCGTTCCAGGGTCATGCGCACGGCCTCGACGATGGCGGTGATCGGTTCCTGCAAAGCGTTTCGAACTTCCTCGGACGTCACGGTCAGGGTCTTGGGCAGACCGGCCACCAGGTCGCGGCCCTTGACCTCCATGCTCGTTTCTTCTCCCTGGGGGTAGGCGGAGCCGATGGCGATCTTGATTTCCTCGGCGGTGCGCTCCCCTATCATTAAATTATAAACCCGCTTCATGTACTGGACGATCGCCTCGTCCATTTCATCGCCGCCCACCCGGACGCTCCGGGAGAGGACGATGCCGGCGAGCGAAATGAGCGCCACTTCGGTGGTGCCGCCGCCGATGTCCACAATCATGTTACCCGCCGGCTCCTGGACCGGCAGCCCGACGCCGATGGCGGCCGCCATCGGCTCCTCGATCAGATATACCTCCCGCGCGCCGGCGTGGGTGGCCGAATCCTTGACGGCGCGTTTTTCAACTTCCGTGATGCCGCTGGGGACCGCGCAAATGACGCGCGGCCGGACCAACATGCGGCGATTGTGCACCTTGCGAATGAAGTAACGGAGCATGGCCTCGGTGATCTCGAAGTCCGCGATCACGCCGGCCTTCAGGGGACGGATGGCGACAATATTGCCCGGCGTGCGGCCCAGCATCCGCTTGGCCTCCTCGCCCACGGCCAGCACGCGGTTGGTGCCGGCCTGGATGGCCACGACGGACGGCTCCCGGATCACGATCCCGCGGTCCTTGACGTAGACCAGCGTGTTGGCCGTGCCCAGGTCGATGCCGATATCGCTGGAAAAAAGCCCTAAAAGTCTGTCAAACATGAATGGCCCTTGTCCCCTGCTGCCTCGTTTCGCCGCGTACTTTGCGACAACACCGCGCAAAACGTCAAGCGATAAAACCGGGACGCCGCCCGCGCCCGCCCATTCGCAACAAATCGCTTCACGGGTGTGAAGATAATTGTTACGATCCCGATGACGCGCGCCGCCAGAGCCGTTCGCCGCCGTGAAGCCAGAGGCGCCAGCCGTCCCTCCATCGAAAGGCCGCCCGGCTGCCGAACAGCATCGGCCACTGCGACGCGTATTCGAGGATCGCCGCCGCCCGCGCCCGCCGCGCCCCGGCGTCCAGTTTGACGACCACCGTCGACCAGGCCCGGCGCGGCTGCGTCAGCCGGCGCACCACGTCCCGGCAAACGGCATAGGGGTAGTCCTCGTAGTACGAAAGCCCCGCGCCGAAGACCTGCTCCGCCGCGCGGCGGACGAGGACATGATCCACGTGACCGCCCGCGCCGAGCGGAGCGAACACCGCGGCCGCGCGCGGCAGGGCGCCGAAGCTCCGCGCCAACCGGTCCATGAGGCCCTCGTCCTCGGGACGGATCGCTTCAAACAGCGACTCGTGCGTCGGGTACAACTCCCGCCCCGACGCGTCGCACCGGTAGACCGCCTCCGGCAGGTCGCCGTGATCCGGCTTCGCCCCGACGCGCGCGCAGGCCCGGGCGTCCTCGGCGCGCCGGACGCGGCCGGCATCGGGCCCCAGTCCGCACAGCTTGAGGAACCGCGCGCCGTTGGCCTGTAACGGCGAGGGCACTTGTTCCGCCGCCATCGCGGTGTAGATCAGGACCGAGCGGCCTTCGCGGGTCCGCAGGCTGATCTGCCCGGCGCAGGAGAGGATGGCGTCGTCGAGGTGCGGGGAAAGATACAGGCAGTCATAGGGCCCTTGCGCCATGGCCGGAGTTTATCAAGCCGCCGCCTCAAAGCAATCCGCGAGCCGCCGGGCCGCTTAACAGCCGCCGCCCGCCGGCGGTATCCTATCCGCCGTGAGCAGGGGGGCGTTCATCGCACTGCTGGGCCTGGCGCTCGCCGCGCGCGCGCCTGCCGTGGATCCTCCGATCTACGTCCACATCGTCATGCACAACGAGGAGGGCGGGGATTACCACACCAATCCGCCCGCTTTCCTCCGCGAGCGCTCGAACCTGGTGGTCTTCGCCAGCATGCTTTCCTCGCACGGCGTCATGTTCAACTGGCAGTCCGACTGGTCGTTCCTGCGCGCGGTGACCAACTTCGACCACGGCACGCCGGAAACCGGCGGCGCCAACGTCGTGGCCTGGCTGAAGAATATGGGTTTCGAGGTCGATCCGCACGCGCACGAATCGGACGAGGGCCAGCACAGCTACGCCGACGTCGCCTTCCTGATGGGGCAGTGCGGCGTGCCGCCCTCCGACATCGCCGGCGGATTCATCGCCTGGCCGCCGACCAGCTCCGTGCTCGCCCACTTGAGCGGCACGGTCACGGGCCTGCAGTACACGGCCGAGACGTGGATGCCGGCCGTGCTCTGGGGCGGCGGCACCGCCTCGCACCGCGACGAGACCAACCTCTGGATGTCCGGCATCTGGCGGCCGAAGGACACGAACTACTTCACGCGGCACGACGACGCGGCGCCGGTCCCGCACATCGGCAACTTCGGCGGGAAGCAGTGGCGCTGGCTCAACCTCGACCGGCTGGTGGAACTGCGCGGGCGCGGCCTCCTCCAGACCAACCGGATCTACACGTGCGCCATCTTCGCCGGCCAGTCGGAATTGCTGCCGCCTTTCATCGTGGAATTCGAGACCAACCTCCTCCTGCGCATGACCAACAGCGACCTCGTCTGGGCCGGCCTGAAGCAGACCTACGAGGCCTGGCAGACCGCGTACGGCAGCGAGCCCAACCTGTTCCCTTTCGACGGGTCCCTGGATTCCGACGCGGACCTGATGGCGGACGGCTGGGAGGCGAGCAACCTGTGGGACCTGATCGCCAGCGACGGGACCAACGACGGCGACGGGGACTCGATGAGCGACCTCGGCGAGTTCATCACGGGGACCCATCCGGCCGACACCTCCAGCTGCTTCGCGGCGGGCATCCATGCGGTCACCGGGGCCACCTGCGCCATCTCGTGGTCCGCCCGGTCGGGCAACACCTACTACCTGACCAGCACGACCAACCTGCTGGCCGGGCGCTGGCTCACCAACCACGTGTCCGCCGGGATCGACGGCGGACAGGCGCACACGGACACCCCGCCCGTCGGCGCCGTGATGTACCGCGTGCGCGTCACGCGGCCCTGACCGGCCCGCCTGCGAATTTTTTTGCCAAACACCGATGGCGCGGCCATGCTGCACCCGATGAACGCGGACCACGGCCCAGCCGGCCAGACCTGGATCTGGCGCCATTTCCGGCTCGAATTGCCCGCGGACTGGGAAATGCTCCAGTTCTCGCGCGACATGGAGAAGGGCCGCTGCGCGTTCGCCGACCGGGACCGGTTCCGCCTCGAATTCGACTGGAGGAAGGTCCCCGGCGCGCCGGACTTCGAGCGCATGATGGGCGACTACCGCGCCCGGCTGGAATCCTCGAGCGGGGCGGCCGTCAGCGCCCGTTCCGCCGGCGCCTGGCACGGCCTCCAGGTCCGTCGGCCCCACGGTTCGTCCTCGCGGTTCGGCGCCTACTTCGCGGAGAACGGGTGCCTGGTGGAATTGGTCTTCCTCTGGCCGGGCGAACCCGAGGATCCGCTGGAGCGGAGCATCCTGGACGGCTTCGCCGCGGAGCCCGAGACGAAGGCCGGCGGCCGACGGTGGCGCGCTTTCGGATTGGATTGCGTGGCGCCGGCTTCCATGAAACTGGCCCAATGCGTCGCGCAGCCGGCGCTTGCGGGCTTGGAATTCGCCGGATCGCGCGCCCCGGACCGATGGTCGTTCCGCCGGCTCGGGCTCGTGCCGCACTGGATGAAAACATCCGTCGGCGAGTGGCTCGACGCGCAAACAGCCGGCCGCGTGCAGGAGCATCAACGCTCCTCTTCGGACAAAGCCGGCCATCGCATGGAAAAGGTCGAGGGCCATTTCATCCCGCGCGGCCTGCTCCAACGGCGCGGACGCTACGAAGCAGCCGCCTGGATCTGCCCCCGCGACGGACGGCTATACCACGCGGAGCGGATACGCCCGCGCGGTGACGACACGAACGCCGAACCGCCGGACGGGTATATCGCCTGCTGCCCGGGCGTCAGGTGGCCGCCTTGAAGGCGCCCGCGCAGGCCACGAATTCGCCGGCGGGCGGCTGGAGCGCCATGCTCCGGGCCCGGATGATCCACAATGCGGCCGTCCGGTCGCAGCCCGCGGCACAGCACGGCGAGCTACGCATCGAGGTGCCCACGCGCCGGCCGGGCTGGCTGGTCCCGCCCCTCTCCTGGGTCGTGCGCCCGCCCGCGTTCCGCACGCTGACCCTGGATGCTTTGGGGGTCGAGGTATGGACGCTGTGCGACGGGCAGCGCACCGTCGAGGCGGTCATCGACAGCTTCGCGGAGAAGAACAGGCTGACGTTCCACGAGGCCCGGGTGTCCGTGACGGCCTACCTCAAGTCCCTCCTCCAACAGGGGGCCCTCGCCGTGGCCGCCGACAAAAACCCTTGATCCGCCGGCCTACTCCTTCAGCGCGCCGCCCGTGCTGGCGCTCGTGGCAAACTTGATGTAGCGCGCCAGCCAGCCGGTCTTGAATCGGGGCTCCGGGGCGCGCCACGACTGCCTGCGCGCCGCCAACTCGCCGTCCGAAAGCTTCACGTCCAGCCGCCGGGCCGGGATGTCGATGGAGATGAGGTCCCCGTCTTTCAGCAGGCCGATCGGCCCGCCCTCCGCCGCCTCGGGCGATACATGGCCGATGCACGCGCCGCGCGTGCCGCCGCTGAACCGACCGTCCGTGATCAACGCCACCTTGTCGCCCAGCCCCTGCCCCATGATGTAGCTCGTCGGTGAGAGCATCTCCTGCATGCCGGGCCCGCCCTTCGGCCCCTCGCAGCGGATCACCACCACGTGGCCGGGCTTCACCTTGCCGGCGAGAATGCCTTCGCAGGCGTCCTCCTGCGACTCGAAGATGATCGCGGGGCCCTCGTGCATGAGCATCTTCGGGTCCACCCCGGCGGTCTTGATCACCGAGCCCTCCGGCGCGAGGTTGCCGTAGAGGATGGCCAGGCCGCCCTCCGGGCTGTACGCGTTCTCGACCGGCCGGATGCACGCCGGATCCTTGCTCTTCGCCCGCGCGATCAGCTTGCCGAGCGTCTTGCCGGTGACCGTGCGGCAATCCAGGTTCAGCAGGCCCCGGACGCGGCTGATCTCGCGCAGGATCGCGCTGATGCCGCCCGCGCGGTCGACGTCCTCGACATGGTACGGCGACGACGGCGAGACCTTGCAGATGTTCGGGGTTTTCTTCGACAGCTCGTTGATGCGATCGAGCCGGTAATCCACGCCCGCCTCGCGCGCGATGGCCAGCGTGTGCAGGACGGTGTTCGTGCTGCCGCCCATGGCCATGTCCAGCACGAAGGCGTTGTCCAGGGACTCCTTCGTGACGATGTCGCGCGGCTTCAGGTCCTCGCGCACCATCTCGACGATGCGCTTGCCCGCTGCGCGCCAGAGGCTGCGCCGCTTCGGGTCCTCGGCCAGGATCGTGCCGTTGCCGGGCAGCGCCAGGCCGATCGCCTCGCAGAGGCAGTTCATGGAGTTCGCCGTGAACATGCCGGAACAGGAGCCGGCGCCGGGACAGGCATGGCACGAGATTTCTTCGAGTTGCTCCTCCGAAATGTGGCCGGCCTTGAACGCGCCGATGCCCTCGAACACGCTGATCAGGTCCACGGCGCGCCCGTCGGGCATCTTGCCCGCGCGCATCGGGCCGCCGCTGACGAAGAGGGTCGGGATGTTGCAGCGCAACGCGCCCATGACCATGCCCGGGACGATCTTGTCGCAGTTCGGGATGCAGACCATGCCGTCGAACAGGTGGGCGTTGACCATCGTCTCGACGCAGTCGGCCACCAACTCGCGGCTGGGCAAAGAATACTTCATGCCCGCGTGGCCCATCGCGATGCCGTCGCAGATGCCGATGGTGTTGAACTCGAACGGCGTGCCGCCGGCCGCCAGGATGGCCTTGCGGACCAGGTCGCCGACCTTCCGCAGGTGAACGTGGCCGGGAATGATATCCGTGTAGGAGTTGCAGATGGCGATGAACGGCTTGCTCATCGCCTCGGTGGTGAGCCCCGTGGCCCGCAGGAGGCTGCGGTGCGGCGCGCGCTCGAAACCCGTCTTGACCTTGTCGCTTCTCATGGTGATTTCCTTTTCGTCCGTTCCAAGGCCCTAGAAATGGGGATGCCTCGCCCGAAAGGCAAGGAGAATCGGACCGGTCGAAAGGCTGTTGCGCGGCGAGGCCTCTTTTGCCATAGTGCTGGGGCCATGAAACGCATGCGAGGGATGCTGGGGAGGATGGCGGCGGCCTGGCTGGCCTGGGCGGCGTCCGCCGGGGCGCGGTCGGTGGCCGTGGACGGCTATGCCGCCATGGTGAACCAGCGCGTGATCCTCCGGAGCGAAGTCTTCGCCATGGTCTACCCGCTTCAGCAGAAACTGAAGCTGGAGCACTCGGGCGCCGAGTTGGAGAAGAAGCTCGAGGAGGCCTACACGAATGTGCTGGAAAGCCTGATCGAGCGCGCGCTGATCGTCGAGGAGTTCAACCGCCAGGGCCACCAACTGCCCGACCGCGCCATCGACACCCAGGTCAACAGCCTGATCAGCGAGCGGTTCAACAACAACCGGATGGCCTTCCTCGACGCCCTCGCCGAAGAGCGGCTGACCCTCGCCGAATGGCGGGAGCAGGCCAAGGACGGCCTCATCGTTACCATCCTGCGCCGCACGGAAATCCTCGACCGCGTGGCCGTCGCGCCGCGCCAGGTCCGGGAATACTACGAGAAGAACCTCGACCGCTACCGGACCCCGGAGGAGGCGCAACTCCGGCTGATCGTCCTGCATCCCGGGGCCACCCCCGAGGAGCGCGCCGCCAAGATCGAGGAGGCTCGCCGCATCCGCGAGCGGCTCGCGGGCGGCGAGGATTTCGCGACCGTCGCCAAGACCGCGTCCGAGGGACCCAAGGCCGCGCAGGGCGGCGACATGGGGTGGATGCAAACCTCCGAGCTGCGGGCCGAACTGGCCGCCGGCGTAAAAGATCTCGAGCCGGGCCAGTTGAGCGAGGTCATCGAAGCCTCCGACGAGATTTACCTGGCCAAGGTCGAGGGCCGGAAGCAGGCGGCCGTCACATCCTTCCAGGACGCGCGCCAGGAAATAGAGGAACAGCTGCACAAGCAGGAAATGGATCGTCTCTACGACGCCTGGATCGCGCGCCTGAAGAATCGCTTCTACGTCAAGGTGTTCTGAACGTCTTCGAGCCGTACCGAGCCATGAGCGCGATGCTCCGCATTGGAATCACCCTCGGCGATGTCAACGGGATCGGGCCGGAAATCGCCCTGCGCGCCGTCGCCCGCGGGGGCTGGCCCGCCAACGTCCGATTCGTGCTCGTGGGTTCTGACGCACTCGTCAGGGCCCAGGCCCGCGCCCTCCGGTTGCGGCTCCCGGGCGACCGCGTATCCGTCTGGGATCCCGCTCCCGCGCTTGCTCCGGACTGGAAGCCCGGGCGGATCCGCGCCGACGCCTCGCGCGCGGCCGGCGCCTGGATCCGCGCCGCGGCGGCCGCGTGCCTGGACGGCCGGCTGGACGCGATGGTCACCGCGCCGATCTGCAAAGAAGGATTTCAGAAAGCCGGCATCCATGTCCCCGGCCACACGGAACTGCTGGCCGAGCTGACCGGGACGCGCCGCTACGCCATGATGCTCTTCGGCGGCCCGCTTCGCGTGGTCCTCGCCACCCGGCACCTGCCGCTCGCCGACGTGGCGCGGAAGCTGAAAAGGGCGGACGTGCTGGAGGCCATCCGGATCACCGGTGAAGCACTCCCGTGGCTGGGCTGCCGAGGCGGGCGCATAGGGGTTTGCGGCCTCAATCCGCACGCCGGCGACGGCGGCGCCATCGGCCGCGAGGAGATCACCGTCATCGCCCCCGCCATCCGCGCCGCGCGCCGAGAAGGGTTCAATGCCGTCGGACCCGTGCCCGCGGATGTCATTTTTCGCCAGGCTGTCCGCGGCGACTTCGACGCCGTGGTGGCCATGTACCATGACCAGGGCCTCGGCCCGCTGAAGATGCTCGCGTTCGAGACCGGCGTGAACGTCACGCTGGGCCTGCCCATCGTCCGCACCTCGCCCGACCACGGCACGGCTTTTGATATCGCGGGCCGGGGCCGGGCCAATCCGTCCAGCATCGTCGAGGCCATCCGCCAGGCCATCGCGCTCACGCGGCGCCGGAATCCCTGGAAGAAGTGAATAGTGAGTAGTGAATGGTGAATAGTGGACTTCCAATCACGCCTTACTATTCACTATTCACCGTTCACCATTCACCTCCCCCATGAACCTGACCCACCCCTCCGAGGTGAAAGAGCTGCTGTCCCGACTCGGACTGCGGCCGCGCCGGACGCTGGGGCAGAACTTCCTGATCGACGCCAACATCCTCCGCATCCTGCTGCGCACAGCCGAGTTGCACCGGGAGGAACAGGTGCTCGAAGTCGGGCCGGGGCTCGGCGTATTGACGGAGTGGCTCGTTCGCTACGCGGGCCGCGTGGTGGCGGTGGAAAAGGACCCGGTCCTGTTCGGTTTCCTGAAGACGCATTTCGCGGAGGCTCCTCATCTCGAACTGATTCACGCCGACATCCTTGATGTAGACTTGGAAACCCTGCTTGCCGGCGGCATTTCCAAGGTCGTCGCCAACCTGCCCTACTCCGTCGGCAGCCGGTTTCTCGTGGACCTGTTCCAGACCGCGCATCCCCCGACGCGCATCGTGGTGACCGTCCAGCGCGAGGTGGCACGGCGGCTCGCGGCGAAGCCGCGCGCGGAAGATTACGGGCTGCTCAGCATCCTCGCACAGACGGCGTTCGCCGTGAACATCGTCAAGGAGATCAGCCCGACCTGCTTCCTTCCGCCGCCCGAGGTCCGCTCCGCGATCGTGGAACTGGTCCGCCTGCCGGACGACCGCGAGCCGCGGTCGCGCAACTGCGCGGCGCTGTTGAAGCTCCTTCAAGACGCGTTCGCGAGGCGGCGCAAGCAACTCGCGCCCTTCCTGAAGGCTCGCGCCGGACTGACGGATTCCGGGACGGGAATCCTTCTCGATCGGCTAGGCATCGCGCCCCGCGCGCGGCCGGAGGATATATCGCCCGAACAATGGGTGCTTCTGTCCAATGCCCTAGCGCCAGAATCGGATTCCCAAGCCCGGCACTAAACCCTCCTCATGTATCACAGTTTATAAACTGTGATACACGCATTTTACGATTGGAAATCATGATATTTACTAATGTTTTCGTGATTGGGGTGCCGGAAAATATCACAGTTTATAAACTGTGATACATCGCAAAGGAGCCCTTTCTCTACACCAGATGAGCGGTCGCGCCGCAAAGCTGGTCGGCCAGGCGCGTAGGCTCGGGCAGGCGGTAGCTGACCGCGCAGCGTAACACCAGTTTCTCGGCCGTCGCAAGATTGGCCAGGTGCCCGACGCTGACGATCACGGGTCGTACGCCGTCCCGCGTGCACAGGACCGTGCCGATGCGTTCCCCGCGGTCTGCCAGCGCCGCGCGCGAACCGCGCCGTTTCGCGGGCTCCCGGAACTCGCCGACGAGAAGGCTCTTGGCGCAGCCTACGGAGGGAATCTCCGCGAGAACGCCGATGTGACACGCGATGCCGAACCGGCGCGGGTGCGCCAGCCCCTGCCCATCGCACATCAATACGTCCGGCCGGCGCTCCAACTTCTCCAGCGCGGCGAGCAGGGCCGGCGCCTCGCGGAACGATAGCAGGCCGGGGATATACGGGAATCGCAGCGGCGCGCGGGCGATCCGCTGCTCGACAACTTCCTTGCGCCGCGTATCCCAAAGCACGACGGCGGCCACGCATTCGTCTTCTGAAAAGGCGGCGTCGAGTCCGGCGATCCAGCGGATGCCGGAGGGCAACGGCCTGATAGAAACACGGGCAGCCAGTTTCCCCTGGAGGGCGATGGCTTGGGCGGGAGCCAGGTTCCATGAATGCCGGATGGGCGCAGGCACGAGCAGTCCCCGGTCATCCCCGCCGCCGGGTGCGCGAGGCGATGGCGCGCTCGGCTTCGCGCTCGGCGGTGCGGCGCTTGAGGGTCTCGCGCTTGTCCTCGGACTGCTTGCCCTTGCCCAGCGCGAGTTCGACCTTCACCAGGCCCTTCTTGAAGTAGACGCGAAGCGGGATGAGCGCGCAGCCCTTGACGGCGGTCTGGCCGGCCAACCGGTCGATCTCGCGCCGGTGCAAAAGCAGGCGCTTGGGCCGCAGGGGATCGTGCTCCTCGACCCGGGAACAGGTAAAGGGCTGGACGTGCAGCCCCATCAGCATCACCTGGCCGCCGTCCACGAGGGCATGGCTCTCGGTGAGGCTGAACCGGCCCTCGCGGATGGACTTGACCTCGGCGCCGCGCAGTTCAATGCCGGCCTCGATCTTCTCGAGGATGTGGTAATCCCGAAACGCCTTCCGGTGCGTCGCCATCGTCTTGACGGCGGGACGCGCTGGAGAGGGAGCCGGGGCCATGCGAACCGTTCCGGCCCGCCGCGGGCACTACAGGGAAAGCGGGTTGCTTTCCACCGTCTTGCGGACGGGCACAAAGGAGATTTCGGCAGACAGCTTGCCCTCGGCGATTTCCTTGAGGGCGATGTTCATGGGGGACATCTGCATGTTGTCCGGCTTGACCAGGGGCCGCTCGCCGCGGTTCAACTGGCGCACGCGGCGCGACACCATGTTGATAAGCAGCGGGATATTGGGCACTTTTTCCTTCGCCAATTCCATGTATTTCACGTTCACCGTTACAGCCTCCAGTCTCTGAAAAGCCGGGCGGGGCGCACTATAGGCACCCCGCCCGGTTCGTGTCAACCGCCCTTTCCGGGCTTAGTACATGTCTTCCATGCCGCCCATTCCGCCGCCGGCGCCGGGCATGGGCTTCTTTTCCTTTTCGGGAATTTCGGCGACCATGCATTCGGTGGTCAGCAGCAGCGAGGCGATGCTGGCCGAGTTCTGCAGCGCGCTGCGGGCGACCTTGGTCGGGTCGATGATCCCGGTCTTGACCAGGTCCACGTACTCGTCCTTGGCCACGTCGTACCCGTAGCTGCCCTTCTGCTTCTTGACTTCCTGGATGACGATGGAGCCGTCCACGCCCGCGTTCGCCGTCAGCTGGCGCAGCGGGGCCTCGAGGGCCTTGCGGACGATATCCACGCCGATTCCGGCGTCGCCGTCCAGCTTGACGTCGGCCAGTGCCGGCTGGCAGCGCAGCAGGGCCACGCCGCCGCCCGGAACGATGCCTTCCTCGACCGCCGCGCGTGTCGCGTGCAGCGCGTCCTCGACGCGGGCCTTCTTCTCCTTCATCTCCGTCTCGGTCGCCGCGCCGACGTTGATGACCGCCACGCCGCCGGCGAGCTTCGCCAGCCGCTCCTGCAGTTTCTCGCGGTCATAGTCGGACGTGGTCTCCTCGATCTGCCGGCGGATCTGGGCGATCCGGCCCTGGATGTCGGACGTCTTGCCCGCGCCCTCGACGATCGTCGTGTTCTCCTTGTCCACGGTCACGCGCTTGGCGCGGCCCATGTCGGAGAGCTGGATGTTCTCGAGCTTGATGCCGAGGTCCTCGGAGATGAACCGGCCGCCGGTCAGGACGGCGACGTCTTCCATCATCGCCTTGCGCCGGTCGCCGAACCCCGGGGACTTCACGGCGCAGCACTGGAGCGTGCCGCGCAGCTTGTTGACCACCAGCGTGGCCAGCGCCTCGCCGTCCACATCCTCCGCCACGATCAACAGCGGGCGGCCGGACTTGGCGATGTTCTGGAGCACGGGCAGCAGGTCCTGCAGGTTCGAGATTTTCTTCTCGTACATCAGGATGTAGGGATCTTCCAGCGCCACTTCCATGGCCTCGGCGTTGGTGACGAAGTACGGGGAGAGGTAGCCCTTGTCGAACTGCATGCCCTCGACCACGTCCAGCGTGGTCTCGATGCTCTTGGCCTCCTCGACCGTGATCGTCCCGTCCTTGCCGACCTTGTCCATGGCGTCGGCGATGATCGTGCCGATCGTCGTGTCGCCGTTGGCGGAGATCGTCGCCACCTGGGAGATCTCCTGGCGGTCCTTGACCTTCTTGCTCATCTTCTGGAGCTGCTCGACGACGACCTCGGTGGCCTTGTCGATGCCGCGCTTCAGCTCCATCGGGCTGGCGCCCGCGGTGACGTTCTTCAGGCCTTCGCGGTAGATCGCCTCGGCCAGGACCGTCGCGGTCGTCGTGCCGTCGCCGGCGACGTCGCTGGTCTTGCTGGCCACCTCGCGCACCATCTGGGCGCCCATGTTTTCAAAGGGCTGCTCCAGCTCGATCTCCTTGGCGACCGTCACGCCGTCCTTGGTGACGTTCGGCGAGCCGAATTTCTTGTCGAGGATCACGTTGCGGCCGCGGGGCCCCAGCGTGGCCTTGACGGCCCGGCTCAACTTCTCCACGCCGCGCAGGATGTACTGGCGGGCTTCCGCATCATAAACGAGTTGCTTCGCTGCCATGGGGTTTCTCCTTTAGTCCTGGATGATTCCGAGCAGATCGTCCTCGCGGAGGATCTGGTATTCCTTGTCGTCGATCTTGACCTCCGAGCCGCCGTAGCGGGGCATCAGCACGAGGTCGCCCTTCTTGACGTGGAAGGGGATCGTCTTGCCGTTGTCGTCCACCTTGCCGGTGCCGATGGCAATGACCTTGCCCTTCGTCGGCTTTTCCTTCGCGGTGTCCGGGATGATGATCCCGCCCTTCTTGACCTCCTCTTCCTTGACCGGCTCGACCAGGATCCGATCGCCCAACGGTTGTATCTTCATGCCTTCTCTGTCCTCCCTTTTGGGTTTGGTTGCTACGTAAAGGGGCGGCGCCGGGCCGGCGCATCCCACTTATTTCTTCTTCTTGTTCTCGTCCACCATCTCGAAGTCGGCGTCGATCACGTCGCCCTGGGCGCCGCCCTGCGGGCCCGCCCCGCCGGGGCCGCCGGCCTGCTGCGCGCCGCCCTGCGGGCCCGCGCCCGGCTGCTGGGCGCGCGCCTGCGAGTACAGCTCGCCCGACAGCGCCTGCATCCCGGCGTTGACCTTCTCCAGGTCGGCCTTCATTCGGTCCGCATCGCCCGACTTCAGGGATTCCTTCAGCTCGGCCACCGCGCTCTCGACGCTCGCCTTCTTGTCGGCGGACACCTTCGCGCCGTGCTCCTTCAGGAACTTCTCCGTCTCGTAGACCGTCGCGTCCGCGCGGTTGCGGGTCTCCGCCGTCTCGCGGCGCTTGGCGTCGTCCTCCGCGTGGGACGAGGCGTCGCGGGTCATCTGCTCGATCTCCTGCTTGCTCAAGCCGCTGGAGGCCGTGATCGTGATCTTCTGCTCCTTGCCCGTGCCGAGGTCCTTCGCGCCGACGTGCAGGATGCCGCTGGCGTCGATGTCGAAGGTCACCTCGATCTGCGGCACGCCGCGCGGGGCCGGCGGGATGCCGTCCAGGTGGAAGCGCCCCACGGTCTTGTTGTCGGAGGCCATCTTGCGCTCGCCCTGGAGCACGTGGATCTCCACCGTGGACTGCCCGTCTGCGGCGGTGCTGAAGATTTCGCTCTTGCGCGTCGGGATCGTCGTGTTGCGCTCGATCAGCGTCGTCGCGATGCCGCCGAGGGTCTCGATGCCGAGGGTCAGGGGAGTCACGTCCAGCAGCAGGACGTCCTTCACCTCGCCCTTCAGCACGCCGCCCTGGATCGCCGCGCCGACCGCGACAACCTCGTCCGGGTTCACGCCCTTGTGCGGCTCTTTCTTGAACAGTTGCTGGGCGATGTCCTGCACCTTGGGCATGCGCGTCATGCCGCCGACCAGGATGGCCTCGTCGATCTTCGCCGCCTCGATCTTCGCGTCCCGCAGGCAGTTTTCGACGGGCTTCACGGTCCGGCCGACCAGGTCGTCCACCAGCTGCTCCAGCTTCGCGCGGGTCAGGCTCATGGTCAGGTGCTTCGGCCCGCTGGCGTCTGCCGTGATGAACGGCAGGTTAATCTCCGTCTGCTGGGAGCTGGAGAGCTCACACTTCGCCTTCTCCGCGGCCTCCTTCAGGCGCTGCAGGGCCATCGGGTCCTTCGAGAGGTCGATCCCCTGCTCCTTCTTGAACGAATCCGCCATCCAGTTGATCACCCGCTGGTCGAAATCGTCGCCGCCCAGGTGGGTGTCGCCGTTGGTCGCCTTCACCTCGAAGACGCCCTCGCCGATCTCCAGCACCGAGATGTCGAACGTGCCGCCGCCCAGGTCGTAGACCGCGATCTTCTCGTCTTTCTTCTTGTCCAGGCCGTAGGCCAGGGACGCGGCGGTGGGCTCGTTGATGATGCGCAGGACTTCCAGGCCCGCGATGCGGCCGGCGTCTTTCGTCGCCTGCCGCTGGCTGTCGTTGAAGTACGCCGGGACCGTGATGACCGCCTGCGTGATCTTTTCGCCCAGGTAGGCCTCCGCATCCAGCTTCATCTTCTGGAGGATCATCGACGAAATTTCCGGCGGCGAGTAGGTCTTGTCGCCGATCTTCACGTGGGCGTCGCCGTTCCCCGCGCGGACCACCTCATAGGGCACCAGCGAGATTTCATGGGCGACTTCCTCGTACTTCCGGCCCATAAAGCGCTTGATGGAAAACACCGTGTGCCTCGGGTTCGTAACGGCCTGGCGCTTCGCCGCGGCGCCGACCAGCCGCTCCCCGCTCTTCGTGAACGCCACGACCGACGGGGTGGTCCGGCCGCCCTCGGAGTTCGGAACGACCACCGGCTGGCCGCCTTCCATGATCGCCATGCACGAGTTCGTCGTACCCAGATCAATGCCCAAAACTTTTGCCATGTTTCACCTCGATTTCGCCGACACCAGTAAAAATCCTACGGATGAAGAGCAGCATACATGCCAACGTCATCAGTAAATCGCCTGGTAATCGTCGCAATATATTGATAATAAGCATATTAAAATAATTCCTCGCAACACCGAAAGGATGCCGCATCGCGGCATTCAAGAGACATATTGTCACACACTCGTATGCCGAGCGGCTTTTTGGCGCAGATCAGGCTGGCTCGATCGGGGGCTAAAGTTGGCTCCCCGCCCAACGGACCTGGCGGGCCTGTCGACCAAGGAATAGGCGACATTGTGGATCGGTGTCGTTTTCAAAACGGACCGACCTGTGTACTCTCCCTTTTATGAGGAGGCGTCTGACGATTTCGGTCATGCTGGTGTTGGCCGCATCATTCTGGGGTGTGTGGAAGGCCCGGCACACCCATGAGCGCGGCATATCGGCCACCGCTCCAACCTTGCAGTCCCGGATCCCCGCACGCGATGATCCTGCCCGAAGCGTCACGACGCTTGTGCCTTCTAATTCAGCAATCCTCGCGCCCACCGCCCAGCCCGCCATGCCGGACGAGAAGGGTTTCCAACTTTCTCAATGGCCGGATGCCGTTGTGAACCGCGACCCGGATTTCGGGACACCGCAGCTCATCCGGCGGCGTAGCGGCTTGCTGTCGCCGCCCGCGCCGGGGGCCGCGCCTCGGGAGATTCTCGCGGCGTTCATCCGGGCCAACGACCGGACGATGACCCTGCATCCGTCCGACCTGGAGCCGCCGAACGCCCGGTTGGTCCAGGACTACACGACCCGGCACAACGGCATCCGGCGCGTGCGCTGGCAGCAGCAACACGAGGGCCTGGACATCTTCGGCGCGCACCTGACGCTGAATCTGACCAAGGACAACGAAATCATCAATGTGTCCAGCCGGGCGCTGTACTTCCCGTCGGTGCTGTTCCATCCGGCCGAAACGGTGGACGAGGCCCGGGCGCTGGAGATCGCCCGGGAAAAGCTGGGCGGCGGGGCCGTGCGCAAGACCTATCTCGCGCGGAAGGTCTGGTATCCGCTGGATATGATTTCGTGCGTGGTGGGCTGGGAGCTGGCCATCGAGTGCGAGGGCAACAGCGACGCGCATGACCTGGTCATCCGGGCGGATACGGGAAAGATTGCCTTCGACCAATTGCTGACGTGGGCAGAGGTAGGGCGCGCTGGCCCAGCGCGCCGCGGCGGCTTGAGCCAAGCCGCCCTACCAGCAGAAACGATTTCCCTGAGCGTCTTCACCAACGACAGCCCGATGCCGACCACGCCGGGGCCGTACGAGCCGACGAACTTCACGCCGGTCGAGGCGTCCCGGCTGATGCTGCTCCTGACGGCCCTGGACACCAACGCCTCGCCGGAAGGCTGGATCCCCGACGGGAGCAACGAGCTGCTGGGCAACAATGCGGATGTCTATGCCGACTGGAACGATGACAGCCTGCCCGACCAGGCCCGGTTGACGGGCTTCCCGTACCGGGTATTCGACCGAACCGTGGACCTGACCAAGCACCCGACCAACTATGTAAACTTCTCCCAGGTGCAGGGCTTCTACTGGGCCAACTTCTATCATGACCGGCTCCATGCTCTCGGCTTCGACGAACCTGCGGGCAACTTCCAGCAGGACAACTTCGGGCGCGGCGGTCTGGGCGGAGACCGGTTCAAGATCGAAGTCCAGAACGGCGCTTCATTGGGCTTCAGCTATGCGAACAAGGCCTACTACACCGGTTTTGGGGACGGAACAGAAGGCAAACTGACCGTCTCAATCTTTTCCCGGACCTCGCCCCTTCGTGATGGGGCGTTGGACGGACACCTGGTCCTCCACGAGATGACACACGGCTTGACCTCCCGAATCATCGGCAACGGGTACGGCCTGACGATCGTCCAGCCCCGGGGCATGGCGGAAGGCTGGAGCGATTTTTTCGCGTTGAACCTCTTGAGCGAGCCCAGCGACCCGCCGGAGGCCTGCTATCCCTTCGGCGACTACGCCGCGATGTACTCCCCGCCGACCTCCAATCTGTACTTCGGCATTCGGCGGTTCCCGTACTCCACGGACATGACCAAGGCCCCGCAGACCTTCGCGGACACCGATCCGAATCAAATCGGCTTCCCGCCTGGAATCCCCTGCAATCCCTACTTCGGCGCCCCGGAGGCCGACCAGGTCCACAACGTTGGCGAAGTCTGGTGCCTGGCCCTCTGGGAATGCCGAGCCAACCTGATTGAGGAATATGGGTTCACGGGCAGCGGCTTAATGGAACAACTGGTGGTGGATGGGCTCAAGCTGACGCCGGACAATCCCCGATTCGATCAGGCCCGGGACGCCATCCTGCAAGCGGATCTCGTGGACAACGGATGCTCGAATTCAATTGCGCTCTGGCGCGGCTTTGTCAAGCGTGGTCTTGGCTACTCGACCTTCGTGCCCGAGCCGCAATCCACCGTAGGTATTCAGGAAGCCTTCGACCTGCCGTTCGCATTGACCACAACGGTGACCGAAGCCGTCGGCGATGGAGATGGCTATATCGAACCAGGTGAAACGGCAAACATGGCCGTCAGCCTGACCAGCCATGAGTTGGACCTGTCGGGCGTGACCGGCCTTCTCTCGACCTCGCTTATCAATATCACCCTGATCGTGAGCAACGCCGCTTTCGCGGATGTGACCGCCGGAATGACCGTCACATCCGCCGCGCCGTTCTCCTTCGAAATCGCCACCAACTTCCCCGGCTTTACGGATGCAATGTTTACCTTGCGAATCACCAGTGATAAGGGCTGGTTCGATAAGCCGGTAGTCGTTCGCATCGGAAATCCCTACGACTATCCGCCGGAAATCCTCAATGTGGCGGTGATGAACATCACCGAGACCAACGCCTGGGTTCACTGGAACACTGGCATTCCCTCGACCGGTTGTGTCTTTTACGGTGAGACGACGAACTACGGCATGACGGCCCTGTCCGGCCACCCAATGGGAACCAACCATACCGCCGATCTGACCAACCTGGTCAAAGGAACGGAGTATCACTTCCAGATCCAAGCATTCGGGACCAATGGCCTGACAAGCCTCTCAACGGACATGACCTTCCGCACGCGTTCGCGGATTTACGTTTACGCTGACAGTTTAGCCACGCAGGAGTTGGGAACCATCGAAGCGCCGTTCAAGTCGTTGCAGGCAGCGGCGGAAGCGGCGAAGACAACGGGTGACGAAATTCTGGTGGCGATGGGAACATATACCGGCAGTAATCCCGAGGCCGTGCTGAATCTGGACGGCGCCGATTACGATCTTACCATAACCGGAAGTTATGCCCCCGACTTCTCGGAGCAGAACACGGAATGGTATGAGACGATGATTGATGGGCAGTATCAGCGTCGAGGGATTAGGCTGGACAATGGCGCGAATCTGTCCATCAGTGGAGTGACCATCACAAGAGGCAGCGGAGAGTGGGGAGGGGGAGTCCACATACGAAAATCGTTCGCCTCAATAATACAGTCTTCCATTCATAGTTGCGCATCAATGAATGGGGCAAATGCTTTCGGGGGAGGATTCTATGCTTCGCTAGGTTCTTCGGTCGAGTTTTTCGATACGGATGTTCGAAGCAATGTGGCGCGGGTTGGTGGCGGTGGCTTCGGTGCATCACAGGGGACACATCTGCAATTTGAACAGTCACAGCTTGCGGGGAATAGTTCCATCCTTTCGGGAGGGGTCGAAATCGAACTTGGCGCATCTATTACAGTGGCAGGGTCTGTAATTGCAGTCAACCAGTGTGAAACAGCTGGAGGCGGTCTCAGGATTGCGCCTTTCTCCTCCGGAACTATTCAAAGAAGTACATTTTCGAGAAACTTCGTTTCTGCCCCGGTTAACCCAGACAGAGATGGTGGTGGGGGTATCTTGGTCGGCGGGGAATCAAGCGTTATGACCATCTGCGATTCGGTGATAGTTTCTAATCATTCTGCCTACGGAGCTGATCTAAATTGTGGCGCCCAATCCGAAGTCCACGCAAGTTACTGCAACATCGACGACATTTACGGCAGCCTGACCACCAGCAACCATCTGATCAATGCCGATACGATGTTTGCGAATGCAGCGGCGGGAGATTTCCATATCTTGCACGGTTCGCCCTGCATTGACGCCGGTTCGCCGGACTACGCTGGTGTAGATACGGACATGGATGGCGAATCGCGCCCATACGGTGCGCGTGTGGATATGGGCGCGGATGAATTTACGGATACGGATGGCGACAATATGTCTGATTACTGGGAAGCCAACTACTTCGGCAGCATCGCGGTCAGCGATGGAACCGGCAATCCAGATAACGATGGGCTGACCGATTTCCAGGAATATATGATCCAGACTGATCCTCTGAATCCGGACACCGACGGCGATGAAGGGGATGACGGATACGAAGTGGGCTTGGGGATGAATCCCTTGAACCCAGACCAGGACAACGATGGGATGGCCGACGGATGGGAGGCGCATCGCGGACTCAATCCGTTTAATGATGACGCGGGAGATGACCCAGACGGGGACAACGCGGTCAATCTCGACGAATACATTGCCGATACCGATCCGTTGAACGGAGACTCGTTCCTGGGTCTGTTGAGCCTTGGCGATTTCTGGAGCGGGAAGCGGGTAGATTGGAAAGGCGGGGCGAATGCGTGGCAGATGCTGGAGTTCACGGAAAGTATCTTTGCTACTGGGACATGGGAAACCTTGGCAGCCTTCCCGCCGCCCCGGCCCATCACCAACGCCGTCGTTATTTTCGGCCTGAATCCAACGACCGGCGTATTGCGTATCCGTGCGCAAAGGTAGGGCGCGCTGGCCCAGCGCGCCGAAGCCGGGATATTATTTCTCCGCATCGCCAGGTTGCGACAACTGGCTCCCCGCCCAACGGACCTGGCGGGCCATGCCGATGAGGATGCGGATGTCCTTCACGGTCAGGGTGCCGCGGGAGAGGATGCGGCGGAGGCCCATCATCATGTGGTCCGCCTTGTCGCCCTTCATGAAGCCGACGGAGAGGAGCGCCTCGCGCCACATGGCGAACATCTGCTCCCGCATCGCGCCGCTGGCCTCGGGCGAGAACTCGCCCGGCAGCTCGAAGGTCCCGGACGCCAGGAAGATTTCGTAGCAGCAGATCAGGACCGCCTGGGCAAGGTTGAGCGAGGGGTACTCGGGCGAGGACGGGATACGGATGACCTGGGTGCAGCAGGCGAGTTCCTCGTTGGACAGCCCGTCGGTCTCGGTGCCGAATACCAGGGCCACCTTGGATTTCTTCGCGGCCTGGACCAGGTGCGGGGCCCACTCGCGCGGCGATTTGGCGTGGGAGCGGTAGAGGCCCGGCCGCGCGGTGCAGCCGGCGACCAAGCCGCAGTCCGAAACGGCCTCGGCCAGCGTCGGATATTCCTGTCGGTTCTCCAGGATGTCGTCGGCGTGGAGCGCCATCTTGCGCGACTCGAGGTCGTCGAGCGGCCCGCGCGGCGCGGCGATGGCGAGGTGTTTCAGCCCCATGTTCTTCATGGCGCGGCAGACCGAGCCGACGTTCCCGCCGTAGATCGGGCTGACCAGGACGACGCGTATGTTGTCCAAGGACATGGCGTCGGCAGAATAGCCAGTGACCCCGCGGATGACAACCTTCCGATCGTCTCCGGCGTCGCAGAGCTCCGCCCTCCATGACTCCATCCGTCGCGGATTTCACGGATGACGCGGATGGGGAGTACAGGATATCCGTGCAATCCGCGTAATCCGTGGTAAATAACCGCTGCATGGGAGCGATCGTCGTGGCGGTTATGCTCGTGGTTTCGGCCCTTCTCTGGGCCGTGATCTTCGCGCGCCTCCGCTATCTCGAAACGCGATTCCCACCGCTGGATTCCTCGACGCCCCTGCCGGCGCCGCCCGACGGCTGGCCGCCGGTGTCGGTCGTCATCCCGGCCCGGAACGAGGAGCGCGACATCGCCGCCACGCTGCGGGCGCTCGGGCGGCAGGACTACCCGGCCTTCGAAGTCATCGTGGCGGATGACCAGTCCGCCGACGACACGGTCCGGATTGCCGAGGCGGCGGGCCGGGAGTTGGCGGCCTTTCGGCTGATCCGCGGCGCCGACCGGCCGGACGGCGGCTGGGTCGGTAAAAATTGGGCGCTCGTCCAGGGCGCGGCGGCGGCCCAGCATGATTGGCTCCTGTTCCTGGACGCCGACGTAGTGCTGCATCCGGCCGCCCTGAAGCAGGCGATGGCCGCCGCGCAGGCCGGCCGCGCGGACGCGTTAAGCGTGCTGCCGGCGATCGAGTGCCGGACGATCTGGGAAAAAACCATCATGCCCCTGTTCGCGACGTTGAGCGCGCTGATTGAGCCGATGGACCGGGCCAACCGGCCCGGGAGCGCGGGCTCGCGGCTCTCCGGGGCATTCATCCTCGCGCGGCGCGTCGCCTACGAAGCCGCCGGCGGGCATCGCGCCGTCGCCGGCTGCCTCATCGAAGACATGGCCCTGGCGCAGAACTTCAAGCGTGGCGGGTTCGCGCTGCGGCTCTTCTGGACGCACGACTTTTTGAGCACGCGCATGTACGACACGTTCCGCGACCTGTGGGCGGGCCTGGTCCGGTTGAGCTACCCGATGATGGAGTACCGGCCGGGCCGACTGCTGCTCGCGTGGGCGGCGGCGTTCGCCGGCGCGTGGGTCCCGTGGCTGGCGCTGGCCGGTGGCTGGCCTTCGGCCGCGGCCGGGCTGCTGCTCATCGCGGTCATGCCGGTCGCGCTCCGCAAGATCCTGCAGATCCTGCGCCTGCCGCGGGCCTGCGGGCTGCTGCTCCCGCCCGCCGCGCTGGTTTACTGCCTTGCCGCCACGTGGTCCGCCGCGCGGCACTATGCCGGCCGCGGTATCACATGGAAGCAGCGGCAGTATCATTGAGCCGGCCGCATTCCCCATAATTCGCTCGACGCGGGGCGGCGCGTCGGCTATCACGTGCGGCTTAAGAAGCGAGGCGTTTATGGACGAATTACTGACGATTTTGAAGAACAACGCGCTGGAGAAGCCGGAGACCATCGCGCGGATGCTGAACCTCTCCGTGGATGCGGTGAAGGCGCGGATCGCGGACTACGAGAAGCAGGGCATCATCCGCGGCTACCAGGCCATCCTGAACGTGGACCAGCTCGACATTTCCCATGTCACCGCGGTCATCGAGGTCAAGGTCACGCCGGAGCGCGAGGGCGGGTTCGACCGCATCGCCTCGCGGATCAGCCGCTACCCCGAGGTGCAGTCGTTGTACCTGATGTCCGGCGCGTACGACCTGCTGCTCTTCGTGGCCGGGAAGGACCTCAAGGAAGTGGCCTTCTTCGTCAGCGAGAAACTGGCGACGCTGGACGGCGTGGTGTCCACCGCGACCCATTTCATGCTCAAGACCTACAAGCACCACGGGGTGCTCATGGAGACCCAGGATGCCGACGAACGACTCCAAGTCTCCCCGTGATTTCATAGCCGGGCACATCGTGGACATGCCCCGCTCGGGCATCCGCGATTTCTTCGACATCGTCAGCACGATGAAGGACATCATCAGCCTGGGCATCGGCGAGCCGGATTTCGACACGCCCTGGCACGTCCGCGAGTACACCGTGTTCGCCCTCGAGCGCGGCGCGACGCACTACACGTCCAACATGGGCCTGCTCGAGCTGCGCCGGGCCATCTCGAAGTACGTCGAGAAGGCCTTCCGCGCGTCGTACAAGCCGGAGACCGAGATCCTGATCACCGTCGGCGTCAGCGAGGCCCTCGACCTCGCCCTGCGCGCGACGCTGAACCCGGGCGACGAGGTGCTCTACCACGAGCCGTGCTACGTCTCGTACCGGTCGGACGTGATCCTCGCGCACGGGACGCCCGTCACGGTCGAGACGAAGCGCGACAACCAGTTCCGGCTGACCCGCGCGATGCTGGAGGCGAAGGCCACGCCGCGGACGAAGGTCCTGCTGCTCAATTTCCCGAACAACCCGACGGGCGCGATCCTCCGGAAAGAGGACCTCGTCGAGATCGCCGCGTTCGCGCGCGAGCGCAACCTGCTGGTGATCACGGACGAGATCTACGCCGAGCTGACCTACGACGGCGAGCACACGAGCATCGCCTCGCTGCCCGGGATGAAGGAGCGGACGATCTTCCTGCACGGGTTCTCGAAGGCCTGGGCCATGACGGGCTTCCGGCTGGGCTACGCCTGCGCGCCGCCGGAGCTGACCGAGGCCATGATGAAGGTGCACCAGTACACGATGCTGTGCGCGCCGACCATGAGCCAGAAGGCGGCCATCGAGGCCCTGACCAAGCCGCAGACGGCCGTCGTGGAGATGACCGCCGAGTACCGGCGCCGCCGCAACTACCTGGTGAAGAGCTTCGAGGAGATGGGCCTGCCGTGCACGACGCCCGCGGGCGCCTTCTACGCGTTCCCGTACATCGGGCACCTGGGCATTGCGTCGAAGGATTTCGCCCTGAAGTTCCTCGACCGCGAGAAAGTCGCCGTCGTGCCGGGCACCGCGTTCGGCGCGTGCGGCGAGGGCTTCGTGCGCTGCGCGTACGCGACCTCCATGGAGAACATCCAGGAGGCCATGCGGCGCATGGCCCGGTTCGTGCAGAGCCTGAAAAAAGGCTGACCGACGCCGGAGGGGCCCGCATCTGCGCGTGCCGCCCGCCGCGGCGGAAAGGCTTTTTCCGTTTCTTAACCGGTTCTTAACCCGGCCCCGGGTATGATCACGGGAAAACGGAGCAAAGCGATGCACACGCGGGCGAAATTCATCCTGGCCGCACTCGCGGGGACGGCCCTTCTTCCCGCGGGCGCCTGGGCGGCGGATGCGGACTACGTGGAGAACGCGGGCTTCACGACCACCGTCACGATCGCCTACGCCGGGGCGTCGGCGACGCTGGTCAACCACGCCGGCGCGGGCGTGACGATCACGCAGAACGGCGCCATGATCACCGCCACCTCGACAATCGCGGGCGTCGAGTACATCCTGTCGGGCGCGGCCACGGGGGGCTACCTGAAGATCCAGGGCGCCCCGGCCTCGAAGGTGACGCTCAACGGCGTCGCGCTGACCTGCACGAACGGGCCGGCCATCAATGTGCAGTCCACCAACCGCTGTTTCGTGGTCCTCGCGGACGGCACGGACAACGCGCTGGCCGACAGCGCCGTGTACACGGAGAGCGGCCAGGGCTCGCTGTACAGCGCGGGCCCGATGATCGTCAGCGGGCGTGGCCGCGCGACCGTCACGGGGCGGAAGTCGCACGGCATCTACAGCGCCGGCTACTTCCGCATGAGGGGCGGCGACGTGGCCATCCCCTCGGCGGTCAAGGACGGGATCCACGCGGTCCGCTACTTCCGGATGGACCAGGGCACGCTCACGATCGCGGCGACCAGCGACGGGATCGACGCCGACGCGGGGACCGTCGAGATCAACGGCGGCGCGATCGCCATCACCAGCGTCGCCGACGACACGAAGGGCATCAAGTGCGACGGCACGTTCACCGTCAACGGCGGCGCGATGAACGTGACGGTCAAGGGCGTGCAGTCCAAGGGCTTCAAGAGCACCGGGGCCATGACCCTCAACGGCGGGGCGATGAACTTCGTCCTGACCGGCAACATGTACCTGGTGATCACCAACAACTACGGCGATCCCTCCTACTGCACGGCGATCAAGGGCGACACCAACATCACGATCAACGCGGGGACGATCACCATCTCGCACGTCGGGACGGCGGGCAAGGGCATCTCGGCGGACGGCAGCATCGTCGTCCAGGGCGGCGTCCTGGACATCCTCACGAGCGGCGGTTGTTCCGCCGTTTTCACCAACGACCTGGGCGTCAAGGACGTCGCCGCGGCGGACGGCCTGAAGGCCGACCGGAACCTGGACATCCTGGGCGGGACCATCACGGCGGTGAGCCAGGGCAACGCGGGCGACGCGATCTCGTGCGAGGGGGCGATGACCATCGGCGTGGCGGGCACGACGAACGCGCCGTGCATCACCGCGGCCACGCGCGGCCAGAAGGTGGCCGTGTCGGCATCGGACTACTCCAATCCCAAGGCGATCCAGGCGGGCGGCAACCTCACGGTCAACGGCGGGACGATCCGCGCAAGCACGAGGAACGACGGCGGCGAGGGGCTCGAGAGCAAGGCGCGGTTGGCCGTCAACGGCGGGAACATCGAAATCACGGCGTACGACGATTGCATCAACGCCGCGAGCAACCTCGCGATCAACGGCGGCAGGATCTACTGCTACAGCCTCGGCAACGACGGCATCGATTGCAACGGGCCAATGCAGTACACCGGCGGGACCATTGTTTCCTCCGGCACGACGGCCCCCGAGGAGGGGTTCGATTGCGACATGTACACCTTCGCGATCGGCGGCGGCGTCATGGTCGGCACGGGCGGCGGGAGCAGCACGCCGACGGCGGGGAGCAGCACCCAGCGGTCGGTGTTGTACTCGACCACAACGGCGACGTCGGGCACGGTGATCCAGGTCAAGTCGGCCAGCACGAACATCATCGTGTATCGGCTGCCGCGCTCCCACACGGGCGGCGGCGGCGGGCCCGGGGGCGGCGGCATGAAGCTGCTCTTCAGCACGCCGGCGATCACGAACACGACCTACACCATCGTCACGGGGGTTTCCGTCGCCGGCGGCACGGAATTCCACGGCCTGTACACCGGCGGAACAGTCTCGGGCGGCACGACCACCAGGACCTTCACGGCGTCCTCCATGGTGACCACGGTGAACTAGGAGCGCGACCATGAACAAGGCCACCATTTTCGGAGTGAGCGCGGCGCTGCTGGCGCTGGCCGGACCGGCCCGGGCGGTCGTCAACGCGGATTCCGCGGCAAATTACGGCGGCGGCTGGACGAACGGCTCCAACGGCGGCGGGGGCTTCGCGGCGTGGAGCATCTCGGGCGACGCCGGCGGAGGGTGGGCGGGGAACGGGATCTGGGACAGCGCGAACGCCGGATTGAGCATGGGCAGCGCGTTCGGCTACGTGGCGAAGGGCGCGGGCTCGTACATCAACCTCGACCGCTCTTTCAGCCAGGCGATGAACACCGGCGACGTCTTCTCAATCGACCTCGGCTTGAACTACGACGCGGGCGCCGGCGGCAGCAAGGGCTTCGCCCTCCGCACGGCCGCCAACCGCGAAATCGTCACGGTCAACCAGGCCGGGTCGGCGGCGATCACGGTCAACGGGGCCAACGCGCTGACCAACTACGGCACGGCCGCCATGCACTGGACCTTCACACAGGTCAACGCCACGCAGGTGACGGTGTACGCCACCGGCCGGAGCGGGTCGGAGGCCTACTCGGCCACCATCAACGCGACGGGGCTCTGCTTCCTTGCGAACATCCACTTCTACGCTTCGGCCATCACCAACGACGAGTACGCCGAACTCCGGCAGGTCTACTTCGACAACCTGGTCTTGAGCCAGGGGACCGCCGGCACCGGCGCCTTCTACTATGCCGTCGAGGACAGCCGCGCAACGGTCACCGGCCTCGCGGAGAACGCGACGGGCGCGATCACGGTCCCCTCGACACTGGGCGGCTACCCGGTCACGGCCGTCGGCCGGGCGGCCCTCAAGGACCGCACGAACGTCACCAGCCTCGCCTTCGCCTCCGGCGTCAGCGTGACGAATCTCGGCGCATCGGCCTTCCAGGGCTGTTCCAGCCTCGCGCTGGCCGTTCTGCCCTCCGGGATCGGCTCGATCCCGCCGGCGCTCTTCCACGGCTGCACGGGACTGGTCTCGGTGACCATTCCGGCCGGTGTCGCCTCCGTCGGCGACTCGGCCTTCGTCGGGTGCCGCGCCCTGGCGTCGGTCACGCTGCCGGCCGGGCTGACCTCGCTCGGCGAGTCGGCCTTCCTGAACTGCCGCAACCTTGCCTCCCTCGACATACCGGACGGCATCACGTCCATCCCCGGCCAGCTGTGCTACGAGTGCCGGGGGCTCGGCTCGGTGGCCATCCCCGCGGGCGTGACGAACATCGGGTACGCGGCCTTCTACAACTGCCTCGGCCTCTCGTCTCTGTCCCTGCCGGCGGGCCTGAAGACCGTCGGCCACAGCGCGTTCCACGGCTGCGACGGGCTGGACTCCGTGTCCATCGCCGCCGCGCTGGGTTCGGTCGGCGACGAGGCCTTCTACGCGTGCGCGGGGCTGCAGACGATCTACTTCAACGGCGGCGTGACGGGCCTGGGCGTCGGCGTGTTCGGCCAGTGCGCCGCGCTGGACGGCGTCTATTTCCAGTGCGACGTCCCGGCCCTGGGCGCGGACGGCGGGGCGGACATGTTCACCGGCGCCAGCGAGCCCACGGCGTACTACCTCGCGAACCCGTCTTCGTGGTCCGCCGCGTTCTGCGGGGCTCCGGCGGAGGAATGGACGCCCCTGCTCCTCGGGCCGGCGGTCACGGCGGAGGCTTTCCGGTTCAGCGTGGACTGGGCCGACGGGCGGAGGGTCCGGGTGCAGGCGAGCACCAACCTGCTCAACGCGGCCTGGCTGGACCTGGCCACGCAGACCGTCGCCGGCGGCGCCTGCGAGGTCAGCGACACGAACTGGGCAGCCTTCCCCCAACGGTTTTACCGCGCGGAGCCGGCGGAGGATTGAGGGTGCCCTGCTTCGGCGCTGGATAAGGCGGCCCCGATCGGAGAGGATGGACTCGGCCATGAGAGTGCTGGTGGTGGAAGACGAGCCGCGGTTGCTGAACAACCTGGCGCGGGCCCTGCGCGAGGAAGGCTACGCCGTGGACACCGCGGCCGACGGCGCGGACGGGCTCGGCAAAGCGGAGGAATACGATTACGACGCGATCGTCCTGGACCTCCTGCTGCCCCGCCTGAACGGCCTCGACGTCCTCCGCCGGCTCCGCGCGCTGAAGAAGACCCCGGTGCTGATCCTGACCGCGGTCGACGGGACCAAGGACCGCGTGCGCGGCCTCGACCTGGGCGCGGACGATTACCTCGCCAAGCCGTTCGATCTCCCGGAACTGCTCTCCCGCCTCCGCGCCCTGATCCGCCGGGCGGCGGGCACGGCGCGGCCGGTGCTGGAGGCGCAGGACGTGCGGATCGACACCCGATCCCGCCTCGTCACGCGCGCCGGCCGGGACGTGCCGCTGACGGCCCGCGAATACTCGATCCTGGAATACCTCGTCCTCCACCGCGGCGAGGTGGTGACGCGCAGCACCCTGTACATGCACCTTTTCGACGAGACCAGCGACACGCTGTCCAACCTGATCGACGTGCACGTGTTCGGCATCCGGAAAAAGCTCGGGCCGGACATCATCGCCACGCGGCGCGGGCACGGGTATTGCATCGAGCCATGAGCGCCTTACGGTTCACGCGGTCGATCCGCTGGCGGATGCTCCTCTGGCTGGCGATTCTCCTCGGCCTGGCGCTCGCGGGGCTCGGCGTCACGGCCTACCAGCTCCAGCGGCTCCACCGCCTGCGCGACATCGACCAGCAACTGGAGCGCCGGATGGCGCTCTTGAGCCTGGACCTGCGGCGGCGCGGCCCGCCGCCGCCCGGCCCGGATTCCGAGCGCCCGCCGCCCCCGGATAAGGGACCGCCGCCCGGACGCGAGCGCCATCGAGGCCCGCCCGGGCCCTGGACCTTCGGGCTTTCCGACCAGACGAAGGCGCTGTTCGACGAGACGGATCCCGAAGGGTTCTACTTCGCCACGTGGTCGCGCGACGGCGCCCCGCTGCGTTGCTCGAGTAACGCCCCGCCCGGCATCGTCCGCCCCGCCTGGACGGGCGACGATCCGAGAATTCGCCACCGCACGAGGACCGCCCTCCGCGAGGCCTACTATTTCACGGAGCGCGGGGACGGCGTGCTGGCCGGGCTGCCGATCCAATCAGAACTGAAGACGCTGCGCCGCTTCGCCGGCTGGCTGATCCTGGCCGGGGGCGTCGTGCTCGGCCTCGGGATCGGGGGCGGATGGCTCCTCGTCGGGCGCGCCCTGCGGCCGCTGCGGCGGATCGGCGAGACGGCCGGCCGCATCTCGTCCGGCAACCTCGCGGAGCGCATCGACCTGGCCGGGACCGAGAGCGAGCTGGGCCGGCTGGCCTCCGTGCTGAATGCCGCCTTCGCGCGGCTCGAGGCTTCCTTCGCGCAGCAGAAGCAGTTCACGGCGGACGCGGCCCACGAACTGCGGACGCCGGTCGCCGTCATCCTGTCGGAAGCCCAGGCCACCCTCGCCCGCGAGCGCACGCCCGGGGAATACCGCGCCGCCCTCGAGACCTGCCAGAACACCGCCCGGCAGATGCGGAGGCTCATCCAATCCCTCCTGTCGCTGGCCCGTTTCGACGCCGGCCAGGTGCGGCTCGAGCGCGCCCCCTGCGACCTGGCGCAGTTGGCGCAGACCGGCGCGGACTTCGTCCGCCCCCTCGCGGAAATAAAAGGCATAGGCATAACCTGCGATTTTACTTCCGCACCCGCCGTCGGCGACGCCGACCGGCTGGTCCAGATGCTCGTCAACATCCTCACGAATGCCGTGGATTACAGCCGCCCGGGCGGCGAAATCCGGATTTCCACGCGCCCGGATTCGAACGCCGCGAGCCTGTCGGTGTCCGACACCGGCGAGGGCATTCCCGAGGAAGACCAGCCGCATCTCTTCGAGCGGTTCTACCGCGGCGACAAGGCCCGCGCCGACACGGGTTCGCATGCCGGGCTGGGATTAGCCATCTGCAAGGCCATCGCGGACGCGCACGGCGGGCGCATCGAGATATCCAGCCGGCCCGGCGCGGGGACGACGGTGACGATGCGGATACCGTCCTGATGCGCCGCGCGGACGGCGGGCGCTCAACTTTCCGGCGGCGGCTCGCCGCTCTTTTTCTCGTCGGCGGCAGCCGCCTGCAGCAGGCCGACGATGCGGTCGAGCGAGTTCTGGATCACTTCCACCTCGCCGCCGATCTGCTGGAAGCGGGCCATGTTCTCCGTGCGGAGATGTTCGAGGTAACGGCGGCGCTCGCGGATTTCCTCCAGGCTATCGACCAATCGCTCGATCTTGGTGTGCGCGGCGGCGAGGGCCTCGGCGGAAACGGTCATCGGCGGGGTCGGGACCTCCTCCAGCGTATCGCCGGGCGCCGGGGCGGGCACCTGCACATCGCGGCCGCAGTCCGGGCACGTCACCATCAGGCCCGCGCCGCGGAGGTCTATGGCCAGGCTCTTGTTGCAGAAGGGGCAGTTGAAAATGATATCCGTGGCGGCGGCCAACTTGGGATCATGAGGTGTTTCTGTCACGGGATCCTCCCCTCCACATCCTCTGTTGTCGTTACTATGCCATCGTGGCCTGCCCGAATCAAGACGCCATTTCCCCCACGGGGCGCGGGCGGGAAAAACGGGTTTGTGCGGCCGCCGGGGGTATGGCATAACACCGCGGCATGAAATACCGGAAGGCGCTTCTGCAGCGGGTGGGATGGGCGGCCGTGGCGCCGGCCTGGCTTGGCTTGATCCTGCTGGCCGTTCTCGGCGGCGGGCTGGCCCGGCGGATGGGCATCGGGGAGACCGCTCCCGCCTTCCTCCTGCCGCTGGTTCTCGCGGCCGGGGTCCTCGTTCTGGGCGCCGCCTGGACGTTGATCTGCGCGCGCCTCTTCCGCGTTTTCTACGGCGGCGAGCAGCAGGAAGTCCTGCAGGCCGGGAACTGGGCGCTGAACCGGGCCATGGGCCGCCGGGTCCCCGCCGACGAAACGGAAGGACCGGGCGAGCCCTCTCCCGTGCAGCAGAACCTGGACGACTGGCTCAAGGGCATGGTCGAGGAGATGCGGCAGCGCCAGGAGGCCCAGTCCTTCGAGATCCAGCGCGACCTGGACCTGGCGCGCGATTTCCAGCTCGCCTACATGGACCGCCCCTACCCCGCGATCCCCGCGGTCCACGTCCCCGGCCACCTCCGCCTCTCCTTCGCGCACCGCTACCAGCCCGCCTCCGCGCTCGGCGGCGATTTCTACAACATCCTCACCCTCGCCTCCGACTGCGCCGGCATCTTCATCGCGGACGTCATGGGCCACGGCACGCGCAGCGCCCTGATCACCGCGATCATCCGCACGCTGATCGACGATCTCGCGCCGCAGGGCCGCAACGCGCGGCATTTCGTCAAGGAGCTCAACCGGCAGTTCTGCGGGCTGCTGACCAACATCCCGGGCACCCAGTTCGCCTCCGCGTTCTACTTCGTGGCGGACACGACCTCGCGCGTCGCCACCTTCGCCTCCGCCGGCCACCCCGCGCCCATCTATGCGCACCGCGGCCTCGGCCGGCTGCAGCGGCTGGACGTGCCCATGCCGCGCGGCGCGGCGATCGGCGTGATCCCCCAGGAGGATTACACGGCCGGCTACTGCCGGCTGAACGACGGCGACCTGTACGTCTTCTTCACCGACGGCCTGTTCGAGGCCCACAATGCCGCGGGCGAGGAGTTCGGCATCCAGCGGATGGAGAAGGCGCTGCAGAAGCTGATGTACCAGCCGGCCCGGGCCGTCGTGGACGGCCTCATGGACGCCGCGCTGGCGTTCGTCGGGAACGAGCCTGTCGCCGACGACATCTGCCTGGTCGCGGTCGAAGTCAGCGACAAGGCCATCGACAAATCCGCGCCCGCCGCCCCGTGATTCCCGGCGACGGCGCGGTCAACGGCCGAGCGTTTCCTCGAGGAAGTTCCGCATGGCCCGCCACGAGCGTCGGTCGGCCTTTTCGTTGTAGGCCGCGCCCCGCACGGGGTCGTCCCACGCGAGGTAGCCCTCCATCACGGCGTCCCCGGCCCGGTATTCCACCGCGCGGGACTGGATTTCGGCGAGGGCCGGAAGGCAGAATAGGACGGGCAGCAGGACTACTATCGGCAGGCGGCTTTTCATGGCGTTCTCCTTCGGGCCATCCGGCCCGGAGGAGGAACCTACGGCATCTTCGCGGTTCCGCAACCCGCGAGCATGCCGCAGGCGGCGCGGATGTCCGCCCCGCCGCTGTACCTCCGGGCCACGGGCGCGCCGAGGTGGCGGCGCAGGGCGTCGCGGAACGCGCCGAGTTCTTCCGCATCCGGCGGGCGGAAGCGGCCGGACGGATCGTTGACGTCGATCAGGTCCAGCTTCACCGGCAGGCCGCGCGCCAGGTCGGCCAGTTGCTGCGCGTCGGCCTCGCCGGTGTTGAAGCCGGAGATCATCGTCCAGGCCAGCGTCACGCGCCGGCCCGTGGCGGCGTGATACTCCCGGAGCGCGTCGACCAGGTCGCGGGTCGGATGGGCCTGCTCCACGGGCATCAGCGCGCCGCGCAGCGCCGGGTCCGCGCTGGTCAGCGAGACCAGGAGACGGAAGGGATGTCCCTCCGCCGTGAACCGCCGGATCGCGGAGACGATGCCGGCCGTGCCGATCGTAATGGCCTTCGCCGCGATCGCCGGCCCGCAGGGCTCGGAGAGGATCCGCGCCGCGGCGATGACGGCGTCGTAGTTCAGCAGCGGCTCGCCCATGCCCATGAACACGACGCCGCGGACGGGATGCGGCGAGTCGTCGCGGACGTGCAGCACCTGGTCGACGATTTCCCAGGGCGCCAGGTCCCGGACGAACCCGGCGCGGCCCGTGGCGCAGAACGCGCAACCCAGCGCGCACCCGACCTGCGAGCTGACGCAGGCCACGTACTTCCGGTCGTCCGGCCGGTGCAGCAGCGGGATGCGAACCGCCTCGAAGGGCTCCGGCCCGGCGCCGCGAAAGAGGTACTTCGCGAACCCGTCACGGGGCGAGACGGTCTTTTCGAGGAGCGCCAGGCGGGGGATCTCGCTCCGCTCCCGGACGGAGGCCAGCAGGGCGGCCGGCAGGCCGGGCGCCGGACCGGGGAAGACGCCGCGACGCAGGACCGCGGCCTGGATCCGCCGGGCCGCGGAAGCCGTCAGGCCCACCCCCTCCAGCCGCAAGCGCAAGCCCTCCGCGGTCTGGTTTTTCATCAGGACCTGCATGGGGCCCAGTGTAGCGCCGCGGGTCCGCGGAATCGAGGCGGTGATGGGGGCTTGTCGACACTTTTCGGGGGTGGCATAGTCTGCGCCATGAACGGCCAGGGAGAAGAGACGGGCCCGGCCCATCGAGGGAGCGAGCACGAGTTGAGCCTCGTCGCGCGGAGCGCCCAGTGCATCCTCTGGCACGCCGAGGTCGAGGACCACGGCGGCCGGGAGCTGGTCTGGAAAATGCGGGTGTTCGCGGAGGAGCGCGGCGAATTCGTGGACATCTCTGAGATCGGCGAAAACTTCCGCATCCACGCCTGGTACTTCGGCCGGGGCGGCGAGCAGGCGCTGCGCATGGGCGAGTTCGCCACCGGGCAGATCCGTTCGGGGGCGGGCGAGTACCGGCAGGAATTCGTGTGCGCGGCCCGCGACGGCTCGACGCTTTGGTTCCAGGAAGACACGCGCATCGTGAAGCTCGGGGAGAAGAAGTGGCACCTCTACGGCGTCTGCATGGACATCACCGGGCGCAAGAGAGCCGAGCAGGAACGCGAACGGATCCTCGGCGAACTCAAGGCCGCCCTCGCGGATGTCCGGCAGTTGCGCGGCATGCTGCCGATCTGCGCCAACTGCAAGAAAATCCGCGACGACGCCGGGTACTGGGAGCAGATCGAGAGCTACATGCGCGACCGCATCCACGTCGAGTTCAGCCATTCCATCTGCCCGGAGTGCGAGAAGAAGCTGTATCCCGACCTGCGATAGCGGCCCTGGGTCCCGCCGTCTTTCCGCTTGAAACCCGGACGGGAACCGGACAAAGTACGCTTGTTTCCCGGGCGTTTAGCTCAGTTGGTTAGAGCGCGTGCCTCACATGCACGAGGTCACTGGTTCGAGTCCAGTAACGCCCACCACCTTAACTCGCTTCTTTAACGCTGGTTGCACAGCCTCTTCCCGGCTCTGAAAATCCTGCCGTCGTTTTACTGGCCATTTTACTGGCCACTTTTTTCCCGCTTTCTGCCGATTCCATCAGTTGGACGATTGTGGATGTCACGCGGTCGATAGCCTTCCGAGGGTGTTCAAAATTCGTCGCCACATAACGGGCCGTCGTCCGGACGTTCGAGTGACCTATAAGCTGTGAAAGGGTCAAGACGTCAGCACCGGTCTCGGCCTTGGTCCTCTCCCAAAAACTGGACAGGCTAGACCTTTAGGATTTCTCCCTCCAAAGGCCACATTCTCTCTTGTTTCCGGGCTCTTTCCGCATACTCATTTGGCGTGAGTTGTCCTAAGGATCCATGAGGTCGGTTCTGGTTGTAATCGACCTGCCACGCCACCAACTTCTCCTTTGCATCCTCGATTGTCCAGAATAGATGCACGTTCAGACATTCGTCCATGAGCCTTCCGTTGAAGCTCTCTATTAAACCGTTTTCGACTGGTTTCCCTGGCCGGATAAAATCCAGTTGCACACCATGGCGGTAGGCCCATTCGTCCATGGCTCGCGACTGGAATTCCGTTCCATTATCCACGCGTATGGATTTGGGCAGGCCCCGATCGGCGACAACCGAATCCAGGCAGGTGGCCACCTTGACTCCGTTCATGGAGAAGGCAGGGTCTAAAGCCAAGCATTCCCTCGTGTACTGATCCACCAGCGTCAGCACTCTGAAGTAACGCCCGTTCTCCAGCCTCGCCGTCACGAAATCCATGCTCCAGCGTTCGTTGGGGGCATCGGTTCATCTTCCTCTTCATCGAGTAACACTCCTTCCCGGTTCTTCCCGAACCGTAGCTTCCGGAGTGTTACCCGGTTTCCGTTCTAAACCGGTCTCATCAGCTGGTCGCTAGCGCAATGAAGCAAATAATTAAACCTGGAGAACGTGCCGGGAGGTTCTGCGAATCCGACTCCGGAACAGGCGCTGCAAAAGCCAGGCGCCCAGTACGACGGTCCCGGCCGCGCCAGGCTCGGGGATCACACTAATGCCGTAGTCATCGAAGGTCAGATCATCTTTATCGTCCAGGTTCATCTCGAAAATGCCGGCGCCCAGCATGGCCACGGGACTGCCGGAGGGCAGATCCGCGGTGACTTCGACATAGTCCTTGCCGTTCCCCACGCCCAGCGTAAACGAACCCGCCACGGTGGACCAGGCAATGCTGTATTCCAGATCGGCATCCCGCACGTCGTCGTCACCTAGATCAAGATATGCATAGTCTGCGTCGGCGTTGGTGGAGAAACAAACCCGCATGGCGTTGGCTCCTTCATCGTAGTTGATCCCGAAGCGGAGGATTTCATCCGTTTTAAAGGACTCCGTGGACGTGGACGTGCGCAGGTTGAATCCGCAAAAAGAGTTCACGTCGGACCCGTGCCGGGCCAGCAATGTCCATTGACCGACCGCGAGACTGTTGGACAATCCCCGCCCCAATGCGTAGGTGTCGCTCAAGCCCCAGGAACCGTCCCCGTCAAGCGGAGCGAATTGTTCCACATACATCGAGCCGAGATCGCCGACCTGAAGATTCACCCAGGCCGTGAACCCCAGCCCCCGTTGTCGCCCGGATTCCACCCGTCGGGATACGGATCGTTGTCGGCGTTGTCAGAGGCCACCAAATCGGCCATGGCAGAATGGGCGGCGAGGGCCATCAACCCGCTCACCATCCAACACAACCGGCCCAAGTTCATGAGTGTTAATGTATACCCTTCGAACCGCCTTGCGGCAAGGCAGCGCTACTCCACCTTCAGCCGCAGCACGTGATTCGACGGCACGTCGGGCACGTAGAATGAGAACCAGTTCCCCGTGCCTTCGGCCGGACCGGTCTGCAGGGCGCCCGTGTCCGTCAGGGCGTATTCGCAAGGAAGCCAGGCAAAGGACCATCCGGCCAGTTCGAACGGGGCGCTCTCGATCCGGTAGACCTTTCCCGCCACGCTTAAGAACTCAACCCGCAAGCGACTGTTCGCCGTCCGGGCAAGCCGCTCGGCAAAGAAGTAATCGTAATCCAGGAAGGCAAATGTCCCCGCCCGGTATTCGTCGTCGTTGGGCTGACCATCGCCGTCGTAATCATCGCTGCCTACAATATCCTCGACGGTATGGTAGAGCGGGTTATCGCCCCACAGGAGCAGCTGCCACTCCCACTCGTCAGGAAGCCCGTCCATGTCCGCGTCCATCCCGGCGGTGACGTTGATGCGCAGGAGGTCGCCGGGATGCTCGATGCAGGGCACCGCGGCGCCCTCCATGATCGTGCGCTCGCCGCGGTCGTCCACGACCACAATCGTCACGCACTGGCCTGTGGTCGCCGCGTAGGAGACATACCGCGTGTCGTCGCGCCCGTCATCAATGGGCACATACAGCGTGAAGTTCACGCCCGGCGATATCGAACCGTTGATCGTGTGGCGTGTGATCTCGTTCGTGCCGATCCGGAGGATGACGTCCGCCCCGTTCCGGTACGGCAAGCCATACTCGTCCTTGGCCTGGCCGTAGTACACGACCATGGGCTGGGGCATGCCGGCGAAGGTGGATACTGGATGCTGGATGCTGGATACTAGGATGCAGAGCAGAAGAAACCGGCTTGGTTTCCAGGCCCCGTTCCGCTCGACATGTCTTTTCGCGGTCATTATTCACCTGCGATCGAGTAGGTCTGGAAGAAGATCTTGATGTCCTTGATACCGTTGCCGTCGCGGGTCCCGTCGGCAAGCTTGGCCCCGTAGATGAAACGCTCGATGGCTTCGTTGGCGTCGGACAACAGCGTACGACCGGGGATGATCAGCAACCAGCGGGTGTTCCACACCGAGCGCCCGACCAGGCGGGCGTTGCTGCAGGTCTCGGACGCGTCGAACTGCCCCCGGTCATGGTAGGCCCGCAACGAGGCGTGCCGCCGCCGCTGGGCCAGGGTGCCGCCCAGCGAGTCGAAGAGCGGGATCCAGTCGGGATCGTCCAACTCCGCGCGGCCGATATCGAACGGCAGGGGCAGGGCCTGGTCGAAGACCCGCCATGTCCGCCAGGTCTCTGAGCCGCGGGTCGGCGAGCGCATGATATCCTGCCCGGCCGGGACCAGGTAGACCCGGGGCTCGTTGGCCAGCCCGCCGCCGGTCACCAGGTTGGTGTTGAAAGATACGTTGTACCCCGTGAACCAGATGCCCACGGATCGGATCTTGGTCGTGAAATGGGTCGGGTCGTAGGCGTTGTCCCCGCCCGCAAGGTTCTTGCCGAAGAAGTTGTGCCCGGACAGGACATAGCTCGAGAACGGGATGACGATCGCGGGCTCGCGATTGGTCGTGGAGGAGAACGGGATGCAGTACTCCTGGAATTCCGGCAGGTCGTAGAGGTTGTCCACCCGCTTCAGCTCCAGCGTGTTGCGCCAGGTCTCGTCGCTCGACGTGGAAGGCGAGGTGCGGAACAGCTCCGTGCGCAGCGAGAAGCGGCTCGTCTCCGTGTCCGGGGTGTTGAAGCCCAGCCGGCCCTTGACCACGTCCCAGTCCGCCTTCATGCGGGCCATGGCGTCGGCCAGGCCCGGGTCGCCTTCCGTGCCCGCCGCCAGCGGCGTGCCGTCCTGCATCCGCCCAAGGCTTCGCGACTTGACGATGTCCGAGAGGAAAAGGCTTCCGGGCGAGCGCTCGGTATCCGTTCCCAGCAGGCCGGTCTCGTAGTCGTAGGCCTTGGCGGCGAGGTAGCAGTACCGGGCGGCGAGATCGAAGGTGGCGCTGTACTTGGCCAGGGCCTCGTCGCGGAAGATCCGGAAGGCCATGTCGGCGTAGCGGTCCGCCTGCAGGCGCTGTGCCGTGCGCGCCCGGAAGCGCGCCCGCTCGGAGATCAACCGCTCTCCTTTCTTGAGGACCGCAAGGTACTGCTGCTCGGCCGCGCACATTTCCTCGATCTGCGCCATCAACTCGTCCGCCACCACGGTCTGCTCGCGCAGCTTCTCCTCCACCTCGCGCGACCCCCACAGGATCTCCGAACTCAAGGCGTTCGTGGCGGTGCCCAACTCCAGATCTATGACGGCGTTCTCGCCAAGAACCTTCCCCAAGGCGGCAAAGCTCTTTATCCCGTGGGTCGCCACTTCCCACCAGAACTTCACGGTGGAATTACCGGCTTCCGCGGCCGCCTTCGCGATGCTGACCGAGACGTTTACGGAAGGAGGAAACGCTTGCATCTCGATGTCGGGCAGCGCTTTCTCCACGGCCTTGGCCATGTTCTCGCCGTAGCTCGAACCAATCTCCGAGAGCTCGGCCAGTATCTCCAGGGCCGCCATCCAGCCCGCCAGCGTTTTCTTCTTGTCCGCAACCTGGGTCGCCACCAGCCATTCGTTGCTCAAGCGCGAGGCGGTATCTCGGAAGTGCTCGTACGCGAAGGACAGGCCGGCCATCTTGTTCGCGTACTCGTCCCGCGCCTTGAGGAAGCCGTAGTACGCCTTCACGAAGTCCGAAAGCGCGGACTGGATATCCCCCTGCGCGGGGCGCCGGCCGGTCCAGCTCGGCGGCTTGACCTTAAGCCCCTTGTCATTCACGTAGAGGGTGGTGTTGGTGAAGAAGTTCGTGGTGTAGGTGTAGTCATGCCTGTTGTTGTCGGCGGTGAACGTCACCCGGTACATGGTCACCACCTCCTGGGCCCCGCCTGTCGGGGCGACGCCCAGGAGATCCTCGAGATCGAGGATCTGATAGTTCACCAGGTCGGGCCCGGCGTAGCCCTGGGGATAGGTCTTGCCGGGACCGATATCGTCCGGGTAGGGATAGCCGAAAATCTCCAGCAGGCGGTCGTGGTAGTCCACCTCCGACTCGGCGGCGGCGCCGGTGAAGTCGGACACGGAATCCCACTGCTCGCGCAGCTTCTCCGTGCAGCCCTGGGCATAGTCGAAGGCCGCCGCGGCGTTGTCCAGGGCGCCCAGGGCGCGCGCGTAGATCTGTTCGAAATGCGTCTGGCCGGCGTCAATCTCGGCGGCGCTGATGTCGAAGGGCACCACGTCCCGGTCCAACCCGAGCGGACTCAGGCCGAGGTCGGCGTGATCCAACTGCTTCTGGATCTGCTCCAGGTTCGCGGCGATATCGTCCAACTCCGGCACGGTGGTGCGGTCGATCCGCTGGATGCCCTCGGGCGGCTGGTCCCCGCCGCCGACCTGGACGAGGTTCGTCAGGTTGTCGAGGAGCAGCGAGTTGCCCGCGACCCAGTCGAGGTAGGCCCCCTGCCCGGCCCGCGAGGCCCAGCCGTCCACGCCCCACGCGCGGTTCGTTTGGCTGTCCCCGCAGAACGAACGGCGGCCGCCGGTCGCGTGGGTGTAGTGCTTGCGGTAGGTACGGCTGACGATCTCGGCCCCGGTCCGCGCCTTCGCCGCGGCCGCCTCGGCGAACTTCTGCTCGTCGAAGAAGTCGGAGCTGACCGCGGCATTGCCCACGAGCGTCGCGCCGGGAGTGGTGTTCCAGCCGAAGTTGGTGTTGGAGAGCAGGCGGTAGAAGCCCGCCAGGGCGCAGGCGTAGTGGCCCCAGGCATCGCCGTGGCCCTGCGGGTAGAGGGCCTTGGCGTCCTCGGCGGTGACCACGCCGACCGTGCTGGTGGGGTCGCCCTTGATGTTGTAGCTCATGGCGTACGCCACCTCGCCGCCGCTGATCCCGCGCGTGTAGTTCCAGATCAGGCGGTTGAAGACCGGCGTGAGCTCCGTGGACGGCTCCAGCGTGTCGTCGCGGCCGCGCAGCAGGCCCAGTTCCTCGTCGAGCAGGGTCGGGAACTGGTTCATGAAGCAGAACAGCGACGACCACGCCGCGCCGTAGTGCTCGAACCAGGTCGAGTCGGTGCCGAACCCGATGGTCGGGTCCTGCGCGTCGGCGAAGGCCTCGTTGCCGAGCAGCATGTAGAGGTCGTTCAGCCGGCTGGCGGCGAAGAGCAGGGCGTCGTTGTTGGCCGTGTCGTCCATGCCGGCGTCCAGGCTCATGGAGATCGCGCGGTCCAGCACGGTCTGGTAGATCTGGATCAGGCCGGCCGAGTTGACGGCGTCGTCGTTCAGGGCGACCGCGCCCTCGTACGGCGGCCCCGCCTGCCCGATCATGCTCAGCATCAGGTTCGGGCTGTTCCCGATCATGTCGTGCAGGCGCTGCTCGTAGGGGTTGATGGCATTCATCACCCGCTGGATCCAGCCGGGGGCCAGGTTGTAGGACCACTCGCTCCAGTTGGTCCCGGTCGGGCCCAGCCCGTCGTGTCGCTTGTACCGAACGGCGAAGTAGTGGTCCGCCAGGGTGAACGGGCTGGAGCCCTCGATGTTGACGCCCAACTCGCCCTGCACGATGCCCGCGCCGTACACGCTCCAGCCCGCGTAGTTCGTGGTGGGCGGCAGGCCGCCCTCCGGCTCGGCCCAGCGCCAGTCGAAGTCGTACTCCTCCGCGCGCCCAGCGTAGTCGGCGGCGTAGCGGAGCGACAGCTTCTCGTCCAGCGCGTCGTCCGACTCGATGACATCCAGGAACGCGTTGTAGAGCTCCGGGACGACCTTGATGATGCTCAAACTGACCGGCAGCGAGGGGGGGACCTGCTGGGCATTGGTGCTGTTGTTGAACACCAGGGTCACGTAGCCGACGGCGTTCGACTGCGCGCTCAAGGCGGAGCATAACGCGGCCTTGACGTACGGGACGTTGGGGACGATCAGCGTGATGTTGGTGGGCAGGGCGTTGACGGCGCTGACCCAGGCGGTCTTTTTGTCGCCGGCCAGCGGATCCGCCATGGTCATGGCGTCCTCCCGGTCCTGGGTGTCGAGCAGGTTCGGCAGCAGGTAGCCGCCGCCCGTGAGCGTGGTGCGGTATTCCCCGCCCAGGACCAGCTGGCCACTCTCGCCCCGGTCCGGATCGTAATACATGCGGCTGCGCAGCGAGGGCGCGAGGCCGGAGAGGATGTACCGGGACGAGGTCAGGTCCTTCCGCGCCAGCCCGGCGGAGACCATGGCGTTGATCACGGAGATATCCAGGTCCACGGCATGTTCCACCATCGGGTCGAACAACGAAACGCTGTCGCCATGCCCGTTGGTGCGCGACTGCTGGTAAATCACATCCACGCTCAACTGGTTCCAGATGTCCGGCAGGCCGCGCGTGGCCAGCGTGAGGGTCTGCGCGATCTGCATCTCCGGCCGGTCGGCGGGCCACGAGATGTCGTAGCGCATGGCCAGCGGCGTGCCGTACGATCCGCCCTGCAGCGGCGGGCTGTTGGTCGGCAGCCAGGGAACCTCGCGCCCGAGGGCCGGCTGACTCCCCGCGCCGAGGGCCGGGAACCAGAACGAGGGCTGGACCTGGTAGAAGAACCGCATGCCGGCATTCGTGTCGCCCCCGTCGTTGCCCGCCGCCTTGGCCCACCAGCTTTCCTTGCGGTCCTCCCACGCCGGCCCCCAGGCGTACGTCGTATTGCTGCACGGCGGCATCGCGCTCAATGGCATCGGCGGGATGATCGCCGAGCCCGCCTTCACCGAATACTCGAAACGATAGTCCGCGTTGGTCCGGACCACGCCGTACGTCCTCATGGTGGGCCGCGCCGTCTGCGGGTCCAGGCCGTCCACGAGGACAAAGGGCTGACTGCTGTTGGTCCGGTTCAGGTCGTCCCGCAGCGCGTAGGCCTTGCCGCCCAGGACCAGCGCGTGCTCCTCGTTCGGGTTGTAGCCGGGCAACGCCCCGTCGTTCTGGTAGTAGATCGACGGCGCGCTCAACACGTCGTCGCCGCTCCCCCGGCCGCCGGCGATCACGATCTGCGGCGCGTTGGTCGGCCACGTCGCGTGGTAGTGCACGGCCAGGGAGGGATAATAGACTTGGGAGGGCAGGTCGGTCTGGCTGCTCGGCCGAGCCCACCAGATTTCGAAATCGTTGGTGTTGACCGCGAAGATGTAGGACGCCCGGCCGGGGTCGTCCTCGTCGGGGTAGTGGTAACGGTTCACGTTGTACGCGCGGCCGGAGTAGATGTAGCCGGGGAACTCGGCCAGTTCGCTGACGTTGGTGTTGGCCAGGTGGAACGAGGCCGACCACTGGGGGGTTCCGTGGAACTGGCCGTACGACCCGTCCACCGCATCCCGGATGTGCGTTCCCGCGCCTTCGTCCAGCGGGTAGCAGGCGGCGAGATCGTCCTCGGGGCCCTGGATCGAGCGGTACATGTGGTCCGAGATCTGCGCGGCGCGGCGCGCCGTGTTCCAGATCCGCACCTCGTCAATCTTGCCCTGGAAATAGGCGTTCTGGCGGACCGAGTGCCCGATCATCAGCGGGCGATTCGCCACGCCCAGGGCCGTGGACGCCGCCGTGCTCGCGCGCAGCACGCCGTCCACGTACAGCAGCACGTTGGTCCCGTCATACACGCCGGCGAAATGGTGCCACTGGTTCAGGTCGGCGGTGCCGGACATGCTCCATGAGGCCGTCCCGGCGTGCGTCCAGAAATACACGTCCGATCCCCACCCGTACGCGATCTCCCAGTCGTTCGAACCGGCGAAGCCCTCCGATGCCGTGTGCGACACCAGGGGCCCATCCTTGTTCATGATCCGTCCCGACCGGTACGCCCACGCCTCGACCGTGAACCCGTCTTGCCCGTGGAACCCGGCATCCATCGTCGCCTCGACGTATTCGTTCGTGCCGTCAAAGTACAGCACGTAGTTGTCGTCGGCGAAGGGCAGGATCTCCCGGCCGATGTCCCACAGTTGCGGGGTCGGGTCGTACTCCGTCCGATCGTCGTGCCGCACGGCGCGCAGGACGTCGAACCACATGTTGTCGTGCGTCGAGTATTGCACGAGGATGTGCCCCGGCGCGGTGGCGCTGAAGCTCCGGCCGTCCACGGCGACGGACGCGATGCCCGCCGGCTCCTCGTTGGGCAGGGCCGCGGCGAGGCTGTCCGGCAGGAAGATCGGCGCGGTGTTCGTCAGCGCTTCGCCCAGGACGTACCGGGTCGCGTGGTCCGGCCAGTCCAGCGCGTACCAGTCCACCTCGAACGGCCACACCACCCCCCGGTCGTCCTGGTGCTCCCAGAAGATTTCCACGTCCCAGGGATCCTCCACCGTGCGCCGGATGGCGAACACCCAGTTTTCCTTCGGCCCGTCCAGGCCCACCTTCAGGACGCGGCCGTCGTCCCCCGCCCCGGCCATGATCCGCGGGATCAAATCGTCCACCCCGTAGTAATGGTCCGTCGGCAACAGCCGCGAGCCGATGTCCGCCTCGATGATGTTCACGGTCGGCGGCATGACCTGGATCGGCTGGAGATCAATGGACCGGGTGAAGGTGCCGTCGGCGTAGTACTCGAGCAGCGCGATCCCCTCCACGTCCATCGCGCGGATCTTTTGCGCCACCCCCTCGCCGTCCAGCCAGACGCCGCTGACGAGCTGCGTCGTCACGACCCACTCCCCCTGCGCGTTCTGGGTCGTGACCGCCTCCATGACCGGGCGGGTGACGTAGTTGTTGTAGTGGATGCACGCGAAGACCTGCTGGCCGTTCGCGCTCAGGTTCACCGCCGGCGCGTTGTAGGGCGGCTCCGTCCAGAACACCCGCGCCGGCCGCTCCGCCGGCACCGCGGAGATGGTGTACACGGTGCGCACCACCCCCCCCGTCGTCAGCCAGCCGATCTCGACGTTCCCCCCCGCTGCCGCGACCACCTGGCGGGTGGACGGGAGGTAGATCACCGCCCCGACGGGATTCGTGATCTGGTAGTAGGCATTGGTGTTGTTGCCCACGCGGACCGCCTCGAACCCGACCGGCGGCGCGCTCGTGCTGACCATCCCCGCCGGCCAGGGGATCACGTCGCCCAGGTCATACTGCGCCACATCGGACTCGACCGGCTGGCCGTACTGCGAGAAGGCGAGGACCAGGCCGGTGGACGGGGATCGGTAGGTCACGGTGCTGGACGACCCGTCCGGCGCGGTGAGGATGTTGGTCAACGTGCTGCCGCCGAAGGCCGGCGCGCCGACGCCGTTGACGTAGTAGTTGGAGTACAGTCCGCCCGGCGCGGGCACGCTCCACGGGTTGAGGAACTCCGCCGTGAGCTGCGGCGTCTGGGCCCCCGCGGCGGGCAACGCCAGGACCGACAGCCAGGCGCAGCCCGTTTTCCAAACATTGGAAAATGCGGCCCGTTTTTTCCCCACCATTGGAAAATTCGCGCCCGATTTTTCCAGTGTTTGGAAACGGCTTCTATCGATCCGGCTCATGAGTTCATTTCACGCGCATGATGTAGCAAAGGGCATAGTACGGCGGCCGGTTCTCGTGGGCCTGCCCGCCGCCGATGCTGCCCACGGCGGCACTGTTGATCGTGTATTCCCGGCCCCGGTCGGAGCTTCGGAACGACTGGTGATTGTTGTTGGCCGGCCAGCCCTGGGATGTGCTCCCATTGACATCGTTATTGGGCGCGTACACGGGATGGGTGTGCGAAGGGATCTGCTGCTGGTCCAGCGTCACGGTGTCCACGCCGCCCGTGCTGCTCACGGCGTAGGCGCCGCCCGCGCCCACCACGAACCGATTCCGCAGGTCCGGGGTCGGCACCCCCTCGTGCGTGCCGCCGTCGCACAGGGCCCAGCCGGACGGGATGCCCGCGGGCGCCCCGGACCACATGATGATGCCACCGATCGGGATGCTCCCGAACCCCGCGATCGTCGAAGGGGCGGCCACGTCGAAGTTGCCGGTGACATGCAGGGTGTTGCTGACGACCGTCGCCCCGCCGACGCCGAGGGTGCCGGCCAGCGCGGTCGAACCGCGAACCACCAAGCCGCTGTTGAGGGTCGCCAGCCCGCTCATGTTCAGGAGGCCGTTCACGGCCAGGACCCCGCCGTTCACGGTGAAGCCGCTGCCCGCCGCGAGGGCATCCGCCGCGTGCGCGGCCTGCAACGCGTAGGGCGCGCTGACGAGCTGCTGGCGCGGACTGATCGCGCTGCCGTGGCCGACCACGGTCAGCTCCAGGAAACGATCCGATCCCAGGAACACGGACGGCAGGTGATTGGTCGCGCCGGCCAGCCACGTGCCGCCGTCGTTCAGCAGCACGTTGAACACCCCCTGGTCCGTGCAGCTTACCGGGAACTGGCGTCCCCAGATCAGCGTGCCGCCCGTGATGTTGTCGTAGATGCGGAACTCGATCTGCTGCACGCCGGTCAGCGGCCCGCCCGTCCCGCCCAACGAGGGGTCGTACAACCGGCCCTGGTAGTTAATAACGGCCGGCGCGCCGGACTGGGCGAAGGAGAAGGATGAAGGGTCAAGGATGAAGGATGAACAGAGGAGGAGGATGAGGGATGAGGGATGAAGGAGGAATGGATTTCTTTTCTTCGTTCTCATAATCACGTCCCTTCTTATAAATCCGCTTCCGCGCGGCGCGTGGAGCCAACGCGCCCGACCTTCAGTGCAACTCGTTCACCAGGCTCACCCGCTGCAAATAGAAGGCCCCTTTCACATGAATCGGCTGTTCGCGCAGTCCGGTGAGGATCTCCTCGTAGGTCCCGCCGATTTCGCTGATGCCGTAAAACGGGTCCGGCGCGCCGCCGGTGAAAACGTTGTCGTTGAAATCCATGAGGATTTCCCGCGTCACGTCGCGCGATTCGACGGCGTTGGAGTAGGAATGGAAGTTCCAGTCCTTGTTGTCCAGCAGCGGATGGTACCGGTGCAGGAACGGGTTGGTGGGGTCGTTGAAGGCCAGGACCACGGTCCCGCAAAGCTGGTTCGTCAGGCCTGTGGGGGGCCGGTTGGTGTCGCAGTTGGCCAGGGCTACCGGCGCCATCAGCGGGAAGGCGGCGCTGCTGATGAGGTCCACGTCCTCCGAGTCCGTCGGGACGGACGCCTCGTCCATGAAGAGCCCGTACTCGCCGTTCGTCGCGGGGCCGACCCACGCCAGGTAAACGCGCTGCAGCAGCTTGACCCGGCCGTAGGCGTCCGAGTGCAGGATCAGGCGCAGGCGGCAGTCGGATTCCGTCGGAAGGAGATTAGTGGAGGAGTACGACGGGCAGGTGACCTCGTTGATGACCGCGTAGCCGACCCAAAGGCCCTCGTCGCTGTGATGGTCGTCCAGGTCGTACTCATCCTGCCTCAATCCCAGCCGCCGCACGTTGTCCTTCTCCGCGATGACCGGGACGCGGACCAGGAGCGACGGCGACCCGTCGGCAATCTCCAGGATGCTCTGGTACGCCGCCCCGTTGGTCCCCGCGGGCGTGTACGGGGCCATGTCGTTGCGGCGGCAGCCGAAATTGAGGCTCCACGTCTCGCCCGCGGCCAAGGTTTTCGTGAGCCCTTTCGCCGGCAGGTTCGTCCACGCCAGGTCGTTGCTCGTGCCGAGGGTGCTGATCATATAGGAGAGCGGCACCGGGCCCGCCAGCTCCGCCTGGCCGGCCGGCGGCGCCTCGGAGGCCGCCTGCTTGAGGGTCACCGTGACCGCCGTGGTGGTCGAGACATTGGCGACCGACAAACCGATCTCTTCCAGCACCAGCCCGAAATCCAGCCCGCCGGCGATCGTGGTCGTTACCCGCAACGGCCCCTCGTAATCCAGCGCGCCGCTGCACTTCACCCAGTAGGCCCGGCCGGGCTGGATCCGGTCGCGGTACGGCTGGACGATCGTGCGCCCACGCCCCGAGGCGTCGAGGGTGTACAGCTCGTTATCGAATCCGCGCGACGTGTCCACCTGTGGCGCGGCCGTGAAAAATTCGGAGAACGTCGGCGGGGCGACCGGGTTGATGGGAAACCCCACCAGATTCAGGGCGTGTGGGAACCATTCCAGGTGCGGGATAACCGGGGCCCCCTTCACCGAGATCTCGAAGGGCGCCGCGCTGGTCGGCACACGGATGAGATAGGATTGGCAGGCCTGCAGGCCGAAGACTTGCGAGAGGAAGGATTCCGTGTTGGTGGACGGCAGCCAGATCAGCCAGTGCGGATTCGGGGCCAGCGGCGTATCCGGATCCAGCTCGAACTCGACCGGGGAGAACCTTTTGTTCCACAACCAGACATCCTCGACCGGGTGGCCGCTGAAGATCGTCTCGCAATCGGAAGGCGCCGGCTGGACCTCGAGGTAGACCGCGTTCCAGCCCGGCTGAAGAGAAATGTTTTGCGTGACCCACTGGGCTTGGGCCGCGCCGCCCAGCGCCAGAATCGCCAGCACCACGGCTCCCCAGCGGCCTGCATTCGAGTGCCTGCTCAAAAGCCCCCCGCGATTAAATCCCTGCTTACTCCTGCGGCCTCCGGCCGTCAAGATGATTCCGCGCTTACGGCGGGAGACGCACGCGGTAGAACTCAAGGGCGGATGCCGGCGGGGCCGCCGTCCACGTGGTCACGATTTCGTCCGAGGACGGGAGGTTGCTCGCCAGCGGCGCAAACGCAGGGTCGCCGCAGAGATTGGTGGCCACTTCGACCGTGTAGTTGGTGCCCGGTTGGCTGATCCATGTGAACGCCATGCCGGACGGCCCCCCCTCGATCCGTTCGAGGATGAGGGTGGCGCGTCCCGCATCGAGTTCGTACGGCACGGACGACGACATCGTGCCCAGCGCGACATAGACGGATCCGGAAGCCGTCTGCGCAAAGGTGTACGAACCGATGGCTATGACCGGCGCGGCCATTCCTCCGTAGACGATCATGCGGATGTTGGTGTCGCTGCAGGTCAGCGTGAACGTGCCGACCGGAAGGTCAGCGCGGTACCAGTTGCATTGAGTGGAAAGGTTGGTGCCGCTCACCGGCACGCCCGGCGTCAGTTCCGGGATGCTGTCTTCGGGCTGCCACGTGTATCCGGCGAGGCGCAGGTACTCGAAGGTGTTGGACGTGAACACCTGCACGGCGGAATCTTCCGCGTTCACCAGGCCGCAGACAAAGGCCACGTTGTCGTTGGTCGGCGAGAGCACATGGGACCCTCCGGTGTATTCGGACTGGACAAGCAGAAGGGCGTCGCGGTTGGTGAACGCGAGACGCGGGCTAAAGCCCATGACAACGAAGTAGCTGACCGGGGATTCGTCCAGCACATACCAGGCTTTCCCGAGCCGGTTGCTCCACGCCGCGGGAAGCGGCTCGGGATTGAAGCGTTCGCCAATCAGGCTCGTTTCCGAAAGGGCGCCCGACGCCTGCCGGTACGCGAGTGCCGTCCGCTCCGCGATATTCGTGATCACGATGCTGAACGACGGCGGGGAACCCACCGAGAACCAGCCGTCGGTACGAAGACACAAATTGGTGACGACCACGCGGGAGCCGTCCGGCGGCGGTTCGTCGCTATGGGCGTTGAGCACGAGGGTCAGCGACCCCGGCTGCGATTCCACCCTGTGGTATCCGTCCCCCGCCGCATAGATGCCGGCCAGCGCGTCGAGTTCCGCCTGCGACACGGCCTGTGTTGCAGCCGGGAAATACACGGTGTTCGTCGGCACGGGAATCCCGTACTTGTCGCTCACCGCTTGCTGCAGAACGAAGTACAGAGGCCCGCCCGCGAAAGCCGCCGGCGAGCTGACCGTGATGGCGAAGCCGAGATCGCGGTTCGGCAGCACGGCCATGTTGGCGCGATAGACGGTCGTTATGCCGTTCTTCCAGGCCAGGTCGCCCGCGTAACTGAGTTCCGGCGATCGTACGGTGTCCCAGCCCAGTCCAACCGTCTCCCAGACGAACGGCTCCAAGGGCGCGTTGGTCGCCTGCGGTGTAAGCATTTCCGCCACTGAGTTGGTCTCCAGGATGCGCGTCCCGTCCGGCGCCACACCGCCTGCAAGAATCATGCGGATGTATTGGGCCAGGTCGACGGGACGGCTGTACATTCCGCCGGTGCCGTGAATATTTATGAATTCCTCCGGCATGACCTGCTCATTGACATAGGGTCTTGCGAGATGGTTCGTGATGTCGGGCTTGTCTTTGAGGATGGAGCTTGCGTCCATTCCTAACGGTTCAAAGAGGTTGCTGCTCATCAGGTCCGTGAAGGGCGTGCCGGAGCCGTCCGCGGCCTCGACGACCCCCTCCATGAGGACAAAGCCCGAGTTGCAGTAGCTGTTCACGAGGCGCGGCGGATACACAGGATACGTGCCCGCCAGGTAGTTGGTGAGCCAGGCAAAGCGTCCGCCGAACGGCTCAGTAGTCATGGAGGAGTTCAGAAGATCGCCCGGCAAACCGCTGTGGTGATCGAGCAGGTCGCGTACCGTGACGGCATCGGTGCCCGGGAAACCGCCGCGGTCCAGCAGGCGGAGCCCCGGCAGGTAGTTGGTTATTGAATCGTCGAGCCCCAGTTTGCCCCGGTCGCGGTATTGGAGGGCGGCGGTGGTCGTGAACACCTTGGAGACCGAGCCGATACGGAACACGGTGTCGGTCGTCACGGGGATGCCGTTTTCCCGATCCGCGTAGCCGAACCCGCGCGCCCAGGCGATCTCCTGTCCGTCCACCAGCGCGACGGAAAGACCGACCACCCCGTTGGATACCATCAGCCCCTCGATCTGCTCGGTAGCCTTCGCGATGGTGTTGGTAAGCGAGTACGCGCGCAGATTGCCGGAGGCGTTGTTCATCGCGCCGACCGAGAGGTAGTACGTCCCACCCGTCGGACAGATCCATGGCAGCGCACTCGTTCCACGGCCCAGCAAATAGCCCTCGGGCGTGTACAGGTTAAGCCGCAGCGGGGCGGAGGCATTGGTGATCGTCAGGCCCTGCGGGTCGCCCGTCCAGCCCGGCACGGCGAACCACCGGGTCTCGCCGGCCGCGAGCGACAGGTTGGTCATCGAGCCCGGATACAGGACGGGGAAGCTCTCCGCCGGCTGAAACGTGTATCCGCAATAACGCAGGTACTCGAAGGTGTTGGAAGTAAAAACCTGCACGGCGGAGTCGCCGCGATTGATCAGGCCGCTGACAAAGGCCGTATTGTCGTTGGTCGGCGAGAGCACCTGGGACCCTTCGACGTAGTCGCACTGGACAAGCAGAACGCCGTCGCGATTGGTGAACGTGAGACGCGTGCTGGTGCCCAGGGCAATGCTGTAGCCGGCCGGGGATTCATCCAGCACAAACCAGGCCTTCCCGAGCCGATTGCTCCATGCCGCAGAAAGCGGCGCGGGATTGACGCGCTCGCCACAATGCAGGTTCGTCAACACGGATCCGCCGTACGCTATCCGCCACACGAGCATCGTCCGCCCGGCGATGTTCGTGATCAGCATGCCGTTCGTCGGCGAGGCGCCCGGCGAGAACCAGCCGTCGGCGCGGAGAAGCATGTTGGTGAAGCGCTTCGCCTCGTCGCTTTCGGCGTTGAGCACGAGGGTCAGCGACCCGGGGTGCGACTCCACCCGGTGGTATCCATCCCCCGTCGCATAGACGCCGGCCAATGCATCGAGTTCCGCCTGCGACACGGCCTGCGTCGCGCCCGGGAAATAGACCGTGTTCGTCGGCACGGGAATTCCATACCGGTCGCTCACCGCGTGCTTCAGAACGAAGTCCGTGGCCGTCTTCTCGATATAGGCCGGCGAGCTGAGCGTGATGGCGAAGCCGAGGTCACGCTCCGGAAGCGCGGCCACGTTGGCGTGATAGACCATGGTCCATCCGCTCTTGAACGCCAGGTTGCCCGCATACTTGAGCGGCGGCCATTCCACGGCCTCCCAGCCCAGCCCTGCCGTTAACGGGGCGAACGGAGCGAACGGCGCATTGGTTGCCTGCGGCGTAAGCATTTCCGCCACCGAGTCGGTGCCCAGGACCCGCGTTCCGCCCGGCGCCACACCGCCCGCAAGAATCATGCGGATGTATTGGGCCAGGTCGACGGGACGGCTGTACATCCCACCGGTGCCGTAAATGTTCGCGTATTCCTCCGGCATGGCCTGCCCGTCAATGTAGGGTTTCGCGAGCTGGCTGACGATCGCGGGCTTGTCCTTCAAGAAAGAGGTGGCCTCCATGCCCAACGGCTCGAAGAGGTTGCTGGCCACCAAGGTGGTGAACGGTGCGCCGGAGCCGTCAACGGCCTCGATGACCCCTTCCATCAGGGTAAAGCTCGAATTGCAGTAGCTAAAAATCAGCCGCGGCGGATAAATGGGGTACGTGGTCACCAGGCAGTTGGTGAGCCAGGCATATCGTCCGACGACCGGCTCGGTGGTGAAGCCCGAGTTTATTAGATCGCCCGGCAACCCGCTGTGGTGGTCCAGCAGGTCGCGGACGGTGATCGAATCCGTCTCCGGATAACGATACAACAGCCGGAGCCCCGGCAGGTGGTTGGTCACCGGATCATCGAGCCCTAGTTCGTCCTGGTCGTGGTACTGCAGGGCGGCCGTGGCCGTGAACAGCTTGGCGACCGAGCCGACGCGAAACACGGTGTCGGTCGTGACGGGAATGCCGTTCTCGAGGTCCGCGTAACCGAAGCCGCGCGCCCAGGCGATCTCCTGCCCGTCAACCAGCGCGACCGAAAGGCCAACCACGTCCTGCATCTCCATCTGCTCCGTGATCCACTGTGTCGCCCGTGCGATGGTGTTGGTGAAGGAGTAGAAGCGTAAAACGAATGGCGTGTTGCCCGTCGAGGACAGGCCGACGTCGTACCCGCCGTCGTCCTGGCTCGTCCAGCCGGTCCACCCGCCCGAGCGGTTGGTGACGAAACCGAGCGACTCGTTCACAAGCTGGAGCGAAACATCAGCCGTGAAGCCGGTCACCACGACGCCGTAGTACTGCCCCGAAACCGTCGCGCAGTGGAACCACATGGTGTGCGCGGCGGCCAGTTCGCCCGTGACGGACTCGCCCTCGATGATCTCGTTCGGGTAGCGGACGCCGGACGCCAGGGCGTTCGTGCCGAGAGCGGAATCCTCGACATGCAGGAGGGCGGCGGGACTGCCCTGATCCACGAGTCCGTCGGCGATTTCCTGCAGGTCGGAGGTGATATCCGCTTTTGCAGCGGGAAGCAGCAGGGCGGGCAGCAGGCCAAAAACGAGAAAACCCACACGGCGTGTCATACGCGATTGTCCTCTTTCGGTCAGCGGCCCGCCGATTGTGCGCAAGCAGACTACCGTCATCGGCGACGTCGGTCAAGGCTGTCCAGGCGGCAGGGTCTCGCTGGGGTTCCCTCGTCTCAAGGTCTTAGTCCTCTTGGGCTATCAAGCATTCCACCCGCTCGCCAGTCACTTTGTCGCCAAACGATTCGTGAAGACCCGGCATCCAACAGAAACCAAGCACGCGTCTGCCCCATATCAAGTCTTCAGCTTCGTGATGTGTATGGTCGCGGCCCTCGTCTTTTGCGTTTTCGGTATTTGGATGCAGCAGGATCATGAGCCTGCGTACTGGATGCTCCAGATGCTGGGCTCCGGTGTTGCTGTTTTCGGGCTCGTAGGGTTTCTTCTTGAAGACATCAAGGGCAGAAACAGCGGCTCCGCCGTAATAGAGGTTAGCGCCGCCGCCGGTCTCGTCCGAGACGTTGTTGCTGATCGTGCACGACCGGGCCAGCCCGCCGTAGGACAAGTAGAGCCCGCCGCCCGCGACGGACGCGCCCCGCGCACGCAATCCGGCCGATGTTGTACGACGGGACGAGTTTATTCAGATCGGGCTCATCCTCGGGCAGTGGCCAAGCGTCGTGGATCTCGGGAAACTTCGATATGACGGTAGAGCGTCCGCACATGGTTGAAACCTAGAGCACGGGCGGAGGAATGCAAGGCGGCGGCGAATAGGGAAGAAAAACATGCGTTTGGAGGCGGCCACTTTTTGCATCCGATTTGTGCATTTGACCACGGTTGGCGTTTTCTGATACGTGCGCAACTTATCGCCATATCAGTAAGTAGCGTAAATTCATGGAAATGCGAAAACGGCCTGTCGTCCCTCACATGCACGAGGTCACTGGTTCGAGTCCAGTAACGCCCACCTGCCTTCGCCGCCGGATCAGGCGCCCGCGAGGGTTTCCCAGCGCCGGACGAGTTCCTCCCGCAAGCGCGCCACCCCTTCGCCGGCGAGGGCCGAGATCGGGATCGGCCTGGTTTTCGTCTTCTTCCGGAAGTCTTTCAGCCGCTCCTCCGCCTCGGGCAGGTCCATCTTATTGGCCACGACGAGGCCCGGGCGGCGAGCGAGCTCGGCGTTGTACAACTCCAACTCGCGCTGCAGGCTGTCCCAGTCGTCCGACGGATCGCGCCCGTCCACGCCCGCCATGTCGACGACGAACACGAGCAGCTTCGTGCGCTCGATATGCCGCAGGAAGTCGTGACCGAGCCCGACGCCCCGGTGCGCGCCGTCGATCAGCCCCGGAATGTCGGCGATGCGCAGGCTCTCCGCGTCGCCGAGCTCCAGCGTGCCGATGACCGGATGCAGCGTGGTGAACGGGTAGGCGGCGACCTTGGGCCGGGCGGCGGTCAGCGCCCGCAGCAGGGTGGATTTCCCGGCGTTCGGGTAGCCGACGAGCCCGATGTCCGCGATGGATTTCAGTTCGAGACGCAGGATGAACTGCTCGCCCGGCGTGCCGGGCGTGCATTCGCGCGGCGCGCGGTGCGACGACGTGGCGAAGTGCATGTTGCCCAGCCCGCCGCGCCCGCCGCGGGCGACGACCAGCTCCTGCCCGTCGGCCAGCAACTCGCCGACGAGCGCCCCGTCGGCCTCGTGCCGCACGAGCGTCCCCGGCGGAACCTTCACGCGCAGGTCGCGGCCGTCGCGCCCGGTGCACTGTTTCCCGCGGCCGGGCCCGGCATGCTCGGCCCGGCGGTGCGGCTCGTAGTAGAGATCGAGCAGCGAGTCGACGTTCTTGTCGGCCCGCAGGATCACGCTGCCGCCGCGCCCGCCGTCCCCACCGTCGGGCCCGCCGTGCGGGATGTATTTCTCGCGGCGGAACGAGGCGCAGCCGTTGCCGCCGTTGCCGGCGTAGACGTAGAGCCGCGCGCGGTCGATGAAGGTGATGGCTTTCATGACGAAACAAGGCGAGCCCGGGGCTCGCCTTGTCGAAACGGACAGGAACGGGAAACCGTCAGGTCGCCGCCGCGAGGCGGACGTTGACGCGCTTGCCGTTGCGGTCGTACTGGACGACGCCCGGCTTCAGCGCGAAGAGGCTGAAGTCCCGCGCCATGCCGACGTTCTCGCCGGCCACGAGGCGCGTGCCGAGCTGCCGGACCAGGATGCTGCCCGCGGTGACGGTCTGGCCCCCGAACACCTTCACGCCGCGACGCTGCCCCTGGCTGTCGCGCCCGTTTCGACTGCTGCCGCCTGCCTTTTTATGTGCCATGGACCTTCCCTCCAGCGCCGTCCGGGTTACGGGGCGTTGATCGCTTCAATCTTGAGTTCGGTGAGCGTCTGCCGGTGGCCGATTTTCTTCCGGTAGCCCTTGCGGCGCTTTTTCTTGAACGAGACGACCTTGTCCTCGCGCAGCTCGCGGGCGACCGTGGCCGTCACCGTGGCGCCCTCGACCACCGGCGCGCCGATGACCGTCGCCGCCTGCCCGCTGCATACCGCGAGGACGGGGGCCAGGGCCACCTTGTCGCCGGCCTTCGCCGCGATCCGCTCCACCCGGACGACCTCGCCCGGCCGCACCAGGTACTGCTTTCCGCCTGTTTCCACTACGGCATACGCATCCATGAAGAGCCTCTTTCCAAGGGTTTCGCCGGCCGGAACGGGCCGCCCGGGACAACACTTCTGCTAACAAGGGCGCACAGGATAGGCCAGCCCCCCGGACCTGTCAAGCCGCCGGATGGGCCCTTTTTTACGGCATCGGGTTGCCGCCCCGGACCGCCAGCGGCCGCTGGAAGACCGCCCCAAAATGGACGGCCATGCGGTCCCGCACCGCGGAAAGGGCCGGGCAGCGCCCGCCGAGCAGGGCCCGGAGCGAGGTGACAGGCTCGCGCAAGCCGCAGGGGAAAATGGCTTGGAAGCCGCCCAGGTCGGGATCCACGTTGAAGCTCATCCCATGCATCGTGACCCAGCGCCGGATGCGGAACCCGATGGCCGCGAGCTTGCCGGCCTCGGTCCAGATGCCGTTGAGGCCCGGCCGCCGCCAGGCCTGCACGCCGAAGTCCGCCGCCGTACGCAGGCCCACTTCCTCCAGGTTGAAAAGATAACCGTGGGCATCGGCCTCCCGCTCGCCCAGCTTGAGGATCGGGTACATCACCAGCTGGCCGGGCCCGTGGTAGGTCACATCCCCGCCGCGGCTCGCGGGCGCCAGCTCGATGCCGCGCGCCGCCAGCTCGTCCCGCGACAACTTCAGGTGCTCCGTCCGTCCGCGCGCGCCGAGGGTGACGACGGGCGCGTGCTCGAGAAACAGGACGGTGTCGGGAATGTCCCCGCGGGCCCGGGCCTCGACGAGCCGCTCCTGGAGTTCCACGCCCTCCGAGAACGGCAGCGGCAACTCCAGGAAGAAAGCGCGGGCGGACATCAGCCTTCCGAGCCGGGGAGCAGCTCTTCGTACTCGTCGGGCTCGATCAGCGCATCGAACTCGTCGGCCGAGGCGGGCCGCACCTTGAAGATCCAGCCCTCGCCGTACGGATCGCGGTTGATGAGATCCGGCCGGTCCGGGAGGGCGGCGTTGACCTCGGTGATCACGCCGCCGCACGGGGCGTAGATGTCCGAGGCGGCCTTGACCGATTCCACCACGGCGACCTCGTCGCCCGCGCCGACCTCGTCGCCGACCTTCGGCAGCTCGACGTAGGTCAGGTCGGAGAGCTGGTGCTGCGCAAAATCCGTGATGCCCACCGTCAGCACCCCGCCGTCCAGACGGGCCCATTCGTGGGTGCGGGTGTAGCGAAGATCGGAGGGAACGTTCATGGCCGGGTCTCCATTGTCCATCGGGTGCAGTTCACGGGGGGCCTTCTATACCAACCGGCCGCGGGCTGACAAGTCCTGTTTGGCCGCGCGGCTTGCAGGGGGCGCGCGGGGCTGGTAGATTGCGACCGCCATGCCACGCCAATTTGAAAACCTGACGGCCGCGGAGTTGTACTGCCCCCGGTGCCGCGCGGCGCGGCCGGTGCGGGAGCGCCTGCTGCTGGTCCTGCCGCAGGCCGACCTGCACGAGTACCGCTGTGCCGCGTGCGGCGAATCCTGCGGGACCCGGGAGGTGAAGCATGGGCTCGCGGGCGCGGCGCGGGCCGCGCCCGGCGGAGCAAGGCTCCGGCCCCGCGCTTTTCCTTAAACGTTTTTTCCCTTGCGCCCGATGCCCGATGGGAGTAGAGAGCAAGCTGCCATGACGGACGAAACAGCCAGCGGGTCGCCCGCGCCGCTCCTCCCGGGAACCCATGCCCAGATTCTCCTGCTCTGCCTGCACGAGGAGCTGGGCAAGGCCTTCCTGGCGGCGGTATGCCCCCGCGCCGCCGGGCTCGAAGGCGAGCTGGAAATCGAGGGGCACCGCCTGCATCTGCGCGTCCTGGCCGGCGATCCCCGGCTGACGGCCGGCTGGGACGAGGCGGTGCGCCACGCCCATGCCTGCGCGCTGCTGGCGCGGTTCCTGGATGTCGTGTCGCTCGACCGCATCCGCGCCATCTACCGCCGCATGCCGCTGGAAAAAAACGTACCCCTGGCCATGCTGCTGTTCCGGCAGGAAGGCGAAATGGATTTCAAAATCAGCTGCCCTTCCTGCGGCCAGAAACTGTGGGTCCGCGACAGCGACGGCGGGCGGCGCGGCCGCTGCCCGAACTGCCAGAAAGGCTTCCGGCTCCCGTCCCAGGCGGGCTTCCTGCGCGGCCAGTTGGCCCTGCCCGATTCCGTGGCGACGCTGACGGTCATCAACGGCCGCTCCGCCTCCTGCCGCGGCGCGCTGGCGCACCTGATCGGACACCTGGGCGGCGCCATCGTCGGCGTGACCAGCCTCGATCACGAGACGCTGAAGAAAAGCACGGTCCGCGTGGAACTGCCGGAAGGCGACCAGACCGCGCACGACTGACCCGCCCGGCGGCGCCGGGTTACTTCCGCGGTGGCGGCTCGCGACCGAGCCGCGCGAGCACGGCTTTCATGTCCTCCCACACGTCCTTCTTGCCGGACGGATTGCGCAGCAGGTAGGCGGGATGGAAGGTCGGCATCAGGTCGATGCCCTCGTAGCTCATCCACTGGCCGCGCAGCCGGGTGATGCCGCTCTGCACGTCCAGCAGCCCCTTCACGGCGGTGGCCCCGAGCGCCACGATGACCTTCGGCTTGAGCAGCGCGATCTGCCGCCGCAGGAAGGGCAGGCAGGTCTGCATCTCCTCCGGCATCGGCACGCGGTTCCCGGGCGGCCGGCACTTGACGATGTTGCCGATGAAGACCTGGTCCCGGGTGAAGCCCATGGCCTCGATGATCTTCGTCAACAGCTGGCCCGCGCGCCCGACGAACGCCAGGCCCTGCTGGTCCTCGTCCGCGCCCGGGCCTTCTCCGATGAACATGATTTCCGGCGCGGTCGAGCCCTGGCCCGGCACGGTGCGCGTCCGCGTGCTGTGCAGCGGGCAGCGCGCGCAGGCGTCGACCTCCCGCGCGATGGCGGCGAGGCTGTCGGCCGTCTCGGGCGCCCCTTCGGCAGCGGGCGGCGGGAAGACGGGCGGCTCGGCAAGCCGGCGAACCTGGACCGGGTCGGCCTCGACCTCGGTCGCACCCTCTTCGCGCAGATGCAGCAGGTGAGACTCCAGCTCCCGCGCCAGGGCCAGCCACCCCGCGCGAGGGTCGGACGGTTTGGATTTCGTGGTCATCGGGCGTTCAGGATGCCCAAGAACGGCGCCGGCGGGAAGCAAAATGAAAGGGCTTCAATCCCGGCCGGCCGCTCCGCTCAACACGCGCAGCAGCTCGCGCATGTCCGGCGGCATCGGCGCCTGGAATTCGAGCTCGGCGCCGGTGACGGGATGGCGGAAGGCGAGCCGCTCCGCGTGCAGCATCTGGCGTTCCGGCTCGACGGGCAGAACGCCCGGCCGGGCACGGCCGTACTGGGTGTCGCCCACGACCGGGTGGCCCCGGTGGGCGAGGTGGACGCGGATCTGGTGCGTGCGGCCCGTCTCGATCCGGACGCGCAGGAGCGAAGCGGGGCCGAGCGCCTGCACGGTTTCATAGTGCGTGACCGCGGGGCGGCCGGATCGCGGGCGCGCGGACATTTTCTGGCGGTGGCGCGGATGGCGGCCGACCAGCGTCTCGATCGTGCCCTCGGCCGGCACGGGACGTCCCCAGGCGAGGGCCAGGTACTCCTTGCGCACCTCGCGATTCTTGAACTGGGCGGCCAGGCCGCGCAGCGCGGCCTCGGTCTTGGCGACGACCAGCGCGCCGCTGGTGTCGCGGTCGAGCCGGTGCACGATGCCGGGCCGCTGGTCGCCCCCGACGTTGAAGCCGGGACCGCAGTGGTGCAGCAGCGCGTTCACGAGCGTGCCGGCGTCATGGCCGGGCGCGGGATGGACCACGAGCCCCGGCAGCTTGTTCAGCACGAGGAGGTGATCGTCCTCGAACAGGATGTCCAGCGCGATGGGTTCCGGCTTCAGGCCCACGGGTTCGGGCGGCGGAATGTCGAACTCGACGGCGTCGCCAGCCCGGAGCGGGTGGCCGGGCTTGCGCGGCAGGCCGTTCACCCGGACGCGCCCCTCGCGGATCAGCTCCTGCCAGCGGGCGCGGGAATGATCGGGCCGGGCGGCGGCGAGCCACGCGTCCAGCCGGGCCGGGGGTCCGCCGAACGCGAGCCGTCCGGATTCCCCGCTGGGGTTCGCCGCGCTCACGGCGATGCGGGGCTCCGTCGCCGGGGCCACCCCGCCCAGAGCGCGGCGCCGAGCAGGAACATTGCCAGGCTCATCCACTGCGCGACGGACAGGCCGGCCCAGCGCATCCGGGGGTCGCCGCGCAGGAATTCCACCGCGAAGCGGACGGGGGGATAGAGCATCAGGTAGAGGCCGGTGAGGCGGCCGGGGCGGTCTTTCACGGCCCCGCCCCGCAGGGCGCGGAGCAGGACCCCGTAGATCAGCAGGTTGGCCGCGGCTTCGTAGAGCTGGGTCGGGTGGCGCAGGGCGTCGTGCGACGCGCAGGCCCAGGGGGCGCCGGTCGGCCGGCCGTAGCAGCAGCCGTTCAGGAAGCAGCCAACGCGGCCGAGGGCATGGCCGAGCGGGAGGGCGGAGATCGTGAAATCGGACAGTGCCCAGAACGGCTCGCCGCGCCGCCATGCCAGGAACCAGACCGCCAGGATGGCGCCGAGAAACCCGCCGTAGAAGATCAGCCCGCCCTGGTCGACGCGCACGACGTCGAGCCAGCGGCCGCGGAATTCGTCGATTTCGGAGAAGACGTACGCCACGCGCGAGCCGACGATGCCGGCGAGCATGATCCAGAACGCCAGTTCCGAGCCGAAGCCCGGGGGGCGCTGCTGGCGGCGGCCCAGCCAGTTCCAGTGGGTCACGGCCGCGAGGAAGGCCAGGGCCATGAAGACCCCGTACCAGTAGATCGGGCGGCCGCCGAGCGTGAAACAGACCGGATCCATGCGCCCTTTATAGCAGAACCGGCGGCCCCGTCACAACTCCCCCGCCCCCTCGCTCCTGCTGCCGGCGCCCCTCCCGGCTGTGACATGTTTTATAAAACATGTCACTGGACAACGCGCCGCCGCAACGGGAGGAATGACGGGCGCGGGCACGAAGGCTTTCACGGCCGGCCTTCAGCATATCCGTTGGATTCCCGCATTGATGAATTCCTGCGCGACTGGTATGTTACTGGCTTCAGAATACGGGTCACCGTGTCCCACGAAGAGACCATAAGCATCCTGGCGGACCCGGTCGAGAAGATCGCCTGCCGGAAATGCGGCGCCCACCTGGACGTCAGCCGCATGCCTTCCTTTTCCTCCGTGGTCTGCCCGCAGTGCGGGCTGAAGCAGATGGTTCCCGCGCTGCTCGGCCAGTTCCTGCTGCTGGAACTGCTGGGCGCCGGCGGCATGGGCGCGGTCTACAAGGCGCTCGACCAGGCCCTCGGCCGCTACGTCGCCATCAAGGTGATGAAGCAGGCCATGGGCAACGACCCGCAGTTCGTCGAGAACTTCCTGCGCGAGGCCCGCGCCGCCGCCGCCATTAACCACCGCAACGTGGTCCAGATCTATTCCTGCGGCCAGGAAAAGGGCCAGCCGTACATCGTGATGGAGCTCGTCAGCGGCGGCCGCCTCGACGAGCAGATCGGGCGGGGCGATCCGCTGGACGAAACCCGGGTGCTGGAGATCGGTGTCGGCGTGGCCGAGGGCCTCAAGGCGGCCCACGACATCGGGCTGATCCACGGCGATATCAAGCCCGCCAACATCCTGTTCGACAAGGATCACACGCCCAAGGTCGCCGACTTCGGGCTCGCGCGGTTCATCGCGTGGCAGCAGAACCGCGGCGGCGAGGTCTGGGGCACGCCCTATTACATCGCGCCCGAAAAGGCGCGCGGGCAGAAGGAAGACCACCGCTCGGACATCTACAGCCTCGGCGCCACGCTCTACCACGCCCTCGGCGCCAAGCCGCCGTTCGACGGCACGACCGCCACAGACGTCGTGCTGGCCCGGCTGAAGAATCCCGCGGTCAGCATCCGCGTGGTGCGGCCGTCCCTCCAGCCGGAGACCGCCGACGTCATCGGGCGCATGCTGGAGGCCGATCCCTTCATGCGCTACCCGACCTACCCCTCGCTCCTCACCGACCTGCGCGAGGCGCACCGCGTGGCCAAGCTGGAAAGCGGCGGTCACCACCGCAAGGAAAAGAAAAGCTCGCTGGCCCCCGTGCTGGGCCTGGTCGGCGGGCTCCTCCTGCTGATCATCATCCTCGTCGTGGTCCTGGTCCGCGTGATCAAGAAACCCGAGGAGAAACCGCCGCCGCCCGTGCTGCCGCCAACCATGCGGGTCGGCACGAATCGGCCGCCGCCCGCGACCACGGGCACGACGGCCGTCGCGAAGCCGCCGGACTCCGGTTCGACGACCGTCGCGGCCGGCCCGTTCCCGCGCGAGATGGAATCCGCCATCCTGGTCGCCATGCGCCAGGCGACCGGCGGACAGGCGGATACGCTGCGCCTTCAGGCGCAGCGGCTGCAGACGGGCCTGGATTCGGCCAGCGCAACGGTGGCCTGGCTCCAGTTGCTCGACGCGGTCGGGGCCCTGGCGTCCGGGCATGATGCCGACGCCAAGACCATGCTCGAGACGCTGCGGAGCCCGCTGCAGGCCGCAGCGCCGGAAGGCGCCGACCTCGGCGTCCTCGCCCGGATGCTGGCCAGTCTCGCGCTGAACGAGACCACCGAGGAAAACGTCCGGAAGGAAACCGCCAAGTGGCCGCCGGCCTACAACGACCTGGCCAAGCTCTTCTCCGGATTGGCGGCCTTGCGCCGGCTGGACCTCGTCGGCGCGGAAGCGGGGTTCAACGCCTACGCCGGGGCGACGCCGGGCGAGCCCGCCTGGCCCTACGGCCTCCAGGCCGCCGCACGGGTCTGGAAGGAACAGGTGTCCGGCTTCCGGTTCCAGAAGGACTCCGCCGACGAGTGGATGAAGAACGGGCAGGGCGCCCGGGCCCGGAGCACCTGGGAGGAATTCCAGCGCAAAACGAGCCCGCTGCTCTATCCCTACGTCGACGCGGAGATCGCCCGGGCCCGCGAGGTCGAAGCCCAGGAGGCCGCGACCCGCCAGGCCGAGGAGGAAAAAGCCCGCGCGGAAAAGATCCAGGCGGACCTCGACCGACTCGACGCCGTCCGGGGCGCCAACGCGCCGATCGTCGCCCAGAAGGAATACCGCAAGGCGCTCGCGAACCTGATGCAGGCGGCGCCCGCCCTGCAGACGACGGAGGGCCAGAAGGCCCTCGCCAACATCCGCGAGATCTACGAGCGGATGGATGAGCTCAAGAAGTTCCTCATGACCCGCATCAACGCCGCGCCGTTCCCCGGCACCGGCACGGAACTGGGCGGCACCACCATCGCGGCCGACACCCTGGGCATCCGGATCGCGCTCGGCAGCCACGGGGAGATGGTGCGGACCTGGCCCGAGATCAGCGTCCGGATGTACATGCAGATGCTCACGCACTACCTGGCGGCCCCCGACATTTCGGAGGCCGACCGGGCCAACCTGACGCTGTCCATCGCCGTGTACTGCTACGAGAACGGCGGGTTCCGGGCCGCGGCCGGTTACGCGGACCAGGCCGTCAAGCTCAACCCGGAGCTGAAGGTCAAGGCGCGCATCCTGATGCCCGACATACTGCCGGACTGATGCCGAACAGGAGGACGCAGAGATACCGGAGAAGCCCTCCGCTCCCTCCGTTATCTCCTGTTCCCCTCTTTTCCCGCCCTGGACAACATGTCCCCCAGTTTTTGCACGGCGTGCGCCGCATCCTTCGCATAGCCGGCCCCGAGATCGGCGGCGAGTGGCGCCGTCACCGGCGCGCCGCCGTGTTCCATCGCCGAGCGGATCAAGCCCTCGACCGCCTCGTGGCGGCCGTTCAATACGACCTCGGCCAGCGCATCCATGGTGGTCATGGAAAATAGCACGCGGGAACGACGGATGCAAAAAACGAAGCGCCGGATGACCGATGATCCTATCGGCCATCCGGCGCCTGGCGCCGACTTATCCTCTGCTATGGGCGCATGACCTGATTGACCGCATCGCCGACGTAGAACGACTGGTCGTTGATCGTGGTATTGTCGAGGACGTAACCCGCGCCACCCTTGGTCACGAACACCATGCCGCGCGTGCCGAACGGATTCTCGCCGTCCGTCAAGTTGGCTTCGCTGACCGACTGGAGCGCGGCGATGTCCAGGTTGCGGGTAAAGATCATCGGGAGGGTGTCCACCGAAGCTTCCGTGATGTCGGCCACCATGCACCAGGCGTTGTTATCGGCGGCAAAGTTATCGATATCCTTCTCCGACGGCACGCCGCCGCCCGCGAAGAACGAAGGATCCACGGCCAGAACCCGGTTGGTCATCAGGTTCTTCCAGTAGTCCGTAGAGTTACCCCACTCCGCGTACGCGGGATAATCGAACGACAACTGTCCGGTCACGACGGATACGTCGGTGATCTTTTGGAAGATGCCGCGCTGGATCTGCACGCCGTTGTTCAGCATCTGCGTCAGCCGGGCGCGCAGCAGCGCCCCTTGGACCGCCGGGAAGAGCAGGGCGGCCAGGATGGATATGATGGCGATGACGACCAGCAGCTCGATCAAAGTGAAACCTGCAAACCGGCGTGAAACCTTTTTCATAGTTATCTCCTACGTTCCCCGGCCCTCACCCAATGGGCCCATTTCTACCGCATACGGCGGTTCGATGTCTACCTTTTCTTTCCTTCATCCTTAACGTACAAGAGTTATAGAAGGTACGTCAAGAGCGGTTGCGGCGGCCCCACCCTCGCCAGGTTTGGAGGGCGCCGCGTTGTCGGCGGCGCATGGGCGGCAATGACACGCCGCCCTCCGCGCTTCGTGTTTGATCCGCGCCTCTTCCTGGCCTAAAAATCGGCGCTGCAATCTTATGCGGACACAAGACTTCGATTACGAGCTGCCGCCGGACCGGATCGCCCAGGAGCCCGCGGCCCGGCGCGACGAGGCCCGGATGCTGGTCGTCGAGCGCGAGACCGGGGCGCTGCACCACCGGCGCGTCCGGGATCTGCCGGAGTTTCTCCGGGCGGGCGACCTGCTGGTGGCGAACAATACCCGGGTGATCCCGGCGCGCGTCTTCGGCGTGAAGCCGACCGGCGGTAAGGTGGAAATCCTGTTCCTCGAGGAGCGCGTCCCTGGTACATGGGAAGCGCTGATGCATGCCTCGCGCCGCCCGAAGATCGGGGACGCGATCCGCCTCGGGTCCGACGCGAGCGCCGTGCTCCTCGAGGACGGCGAAAAGGGCCGCGCGGTTCTGCGCGTGGAGGGCGCGGCGGTCCCGGACCTGCTGGCCCGGCTGGGTGTCCCGCCGCTGCCGCCGTACATCCATCGGCCCGCGCGGCCGGGCCTGGATGAAGAGCGCTACCAGACGATCTACGCCGAGCGGCCCGGCGCCGTCGCGGCGCCGACCGCCGGCCTCCACTTCACCCCCGAACTCCTTGGCCGGCTCGACGCGGCGGGCGTCCCCATGGTCTTCCTGACGCTGCACGTGGGGATCGGCACGTTCCGGCCCGTGTCGGCGGATAACGTCGAGGAGCATCGCATGGAATCCGAGCGGTACGAGGTGCCGGAGCGCACGGCGCAGGCGGTCGCGGATACCCGCGCCCGCGGCGGACGGATCGTCGCCGTGGGCACCACGACCGTGCGCACGCTCGAGGCCGTGGCCGCGGAGCACGGCCGGGTGGCCCCCTGCTCCGGACGCACCGACCTGTTCATCCGCCCGCCCTTCGAGTTCAAGGTCGCGGGCGCGCTGCTGACGAATTTTCATCTGCCGCGCTCGACGCTGCTGATGCTGGTCAGCGCGTTCGGGGGGCGGGAACTGGTGCTTCGCGCCTACCGCGAGGCGGTGGAAACGGGGTACCGGTTCTATAGTTACGGGGATTGCATGCTGTTGGTATAGGAGAAAGGGTTCAGAGTTCAGGATTCAGGCGTGCCTCCTGAATCCTGCCCCCTGAACCCTGTGGCCCTTCATGACGCTTCGCCCATGGCTGAACTTCGCGGCCAGCGCGCTGGCCCAACTCCTGGTCGCGCTCCTGTTTTCCCGGCTCCACCTGATCCCGCTGCACCTGGACTTCAACCCGGGGATCGTGCTCACGCCGCTGGCGGGGATCCTGTTCGGAGCGGCGGGAGTGTGGAGCGCGCTGGCCGCCTCGCTGGGCGCGGATTGGCTTCTTGGGACACTGGGGGCGGTCAGCCTGTTTCAGGCGGCGGGCATGACCGCGTTCGCATGGACGGCTTGGCGGTTGTGGGACGCGGCGCCGGAGCCCGAGGCGTCGTGGGGGCGCGCGGTGTTTTTCGTGACGGTCTGCGTGCCGGGCGCGCTGGCCTCCGCCGCCTGGCGCGCGCTGGGCTCGGAACTGCTCGGGCTGTACCCCTACGCGTACATCGTCGGCGTGGCCGCCGTGCATCACATGGTCTTCTGCATCCTGCTGGGCCCGCCGCTGCTGATGGCCGCGCTGCGCTTCGAGGAGCCGCGGCCCGCGCCCACGTCCCTGCGGCGGGCGGCGGCGATCGCCGGCGGCGCGGTGGCGGCGGCGCTGCTGGGCGTCGGCATCAGCCGCAGCGTGTACGGGATCGGCCCGTTCGAGCCGTTCGTCCTCGGCCTGCGGGCCGGGCGATGGGTGCCCGCCGCGGTGATACCGCTGCTGCTGTTCCAGTTGGCGGCGCTGGCAGGGGCGCGCGGGCCGCTATGGCGCGGCCGGCGCGGCGCGTAGCCCCTCGATGTACGCCTGGTCGCCGCCGCTCAAGTTGGCCTGGAGAATCTTCATCTTGCTACCGTCCGCCTTCTTGAGGACGACATAGGGCGCGGTCACCTCGACGAGGGACGCCTCGAGCGACGAGCCGCTGCGCGAAGTCCACGTCCGCACCTCGCGGTTTTCGTCGGGCAGGATAGGCCGGGGCATGGGAAGCCTCGACGGGCCCGCCGCGGGAGCCGCGCCCCCGACCGCGCCCGGCGGGCCGCCTTCCTCCTTGAATTTCTTCTCCGCCGTGTCGATCAGCCGGTCGAACTCGTTGGCCTCGCCGTAGCCGCTGCGGCTCGCCAGCTGCTTCCCGTCGGGCGCGGCAATGATGACGAAGGGCAGGGCCGTGCCCTCGATCTTGAACTGGTCGTTGAACGCCTTCCTCGTGGCCGGGTCGTCGCAGCAGACATCCGCATAGACGAACTCCGTGTCGCGCAGCTTCAGCTGGCCGCGGCGGATCAGGCCCTTCAGCGCCTGGCAATTCCCGCACGCCTCGCGCCCGTACTGGACGAACAGCAGCTTGTTCCCGGCCTTCGCCGCGTCGAGGGCCGCGACCAGGTTCGTGACCGGTTCGGCCTGCTTGGCGACGCCGGTCCTGGCGCCGCCCGCCAGCGCGATCGCCAGCCCCGCCCACATCCATGCCCGCGTTTTCATGGTGGATCTCCCGCTTAAAAGAAGAACCGCGCGCCCAGTTCGAACAACCCCTCGCGGCTGTCCCGCGGATGCTCGTCCACGGCGTTCCAGGCCGCGAAGACCGACGAGCCGAAGCCGCGGCTGGCGAAATGATTCTCCAACTCGAGCCGCTCGCGCCAGTAGGCCTTGTCGTTGGTGTCGAATAGCGCGTGCGCGTGGCTGGCGGCGAACAGCGCGATGGAGCGCGTCACGCGCAGGGGAACCATCAGGTCCAGCTTCCCGTCGTACGCCCAGTCGTTGTCGCCGTACAGCGATTCGTCGTCCATCAGCCCGCCGAGCGAGCGCAGGTACCAGCCGGCCTCGGCGTACCAGACGGCAAGGGGCCGCCTACTCCCCTCCGGTTCCGCGAAGAAAATCTGCCGGAGAAGTTCGGGACGGATCTCCGGGCGGCCGGCGCCCGCGTAGAGGCGGTTCCAGTAGACGTCGGGAGGGATGTCCACGCCCTCCTCGAGGTACCACGGGGAATCGTCGTCCTTGTAGATCAGATGCTGGCAGGCGTGGACCCACCCCGCGCGGCAGAGCAGGCCCTCCCGCCGGTATTCCGCGAACGGGTTGATCTCGTAGGCGGTTTCCTTGGGCGAGAAGGGCAGGTTCTCCGCGACCGACTTGCCCATGTTGGCGTCCATTTCGAACCGCAACCGGATGTCGAGGCCGCGGGGAAACGAGACCATGCTGAAATCCATTTCCATTAGGCCCTCGGTGACGAAGCGATCCTCCTGCAGCTGGTCCTGGTGATCCAGGAAATACAAAAGATGCCCGCCGCCGCTGAAGGCGGAGAGGAATTGGACGGATGGGCCCCTGGGGGCGACCAGGTCGCCGCGGCAGGCGGCGGCCATAGCCAGGAGGGACAGGGAAAGCCAGAGGGAATTCATGCGCATTCGTTCACCATGATTTCGAAAGTGCGAAGTGGAATACCACATCCGGCGCCGTGGCGACAGCGACATCTTCGGTCACGGCGATATCGAGTGCGGCGGCGCGGGGCAGGCGCAACGTGCCGCCCATCGAGACCTGGCAGCCCCAATGGTCCAGCCGGCCGATGCAGAGGTCGTCGAAGAGCGGCGAATGCGCGTCCGCCTGGACCTTTAACGACAGCTTTTCCGTGGCGGGCCACTCCAGCGCGGCGGAGCCGAACCCGGCGGCCGGCTCGCGCCAGTCCTCCAGCAGCCCGCCGCCGGCCATGAATAGCACGCCGAGCACGGCGTCCAGGCGCAGGGGTTGGAGCAGGACCGTGTCCGTGCCGGTGAGGGAGAGCGCGATATCGGTGCTGCCGCTGCCTAGCAGGTTGTCGCGATCGCCGGTCGGGCCTTCGACCGCCGCGCGGGCGGCGACCGCGCGCGTGCCGTCCGGCCGCCGGTAGAGCTGTCGCCCCAGGCTCACGCTCACATCGCCCGGCCCGTCCACGGGGTCCGCGAGATAGAACAACGTTTCCCCATTCCGTATCAGGGCGTAGAGCAGGCGGTCGGAGGGAATGGTTTTCCGGTTACCTTGCGCGAAGCCGAAGGTGTCGTGGTAGGACTCGATGAAATCGTCGAGGATCCCGCCCGCGTGGCGGACATACGGTAGGTCGAGCCCGATTTCCCAACCGTCAGCGAATCCCCGCCGCAGGGCCAGGCGCGCGACGTAGGTTTCGCCGTCGAGCATCAGCGACGAGCCGCGAGCCATGTCGTCGTCGGAAATGCTGGCCCAGTTGAAGGAGGCGCGAGCGTGCCATCCTTCCGGGATGAATCCGCTCTCGGCGGGCGGGATGCCGAACAGGCGCGTCACGGGATGCTCGTTGGGCAGGTAGAACGGTTCCGCCCGGCCGGCCGCCAGCAGGCACAGCAGGGCGCCGGCGGCGTGGGAAAAGCGTTTTATGCCGTTCGCTCGCATAACCGGGAATCACTACCAGAATCACGCCCGCCTGGAAAGCGCCGCGCTTGACACGCCGGCGGCCGGGGTGCTTTGATAATCATGCTTGCTCAAGGAGGATTTTATGAGCGTCGCGCTGCCGGGTAAACTCGACAAACGGGCCGCAGGCTTGGCGTCCGCGCTCGGGCTGCTGGCGCAGACGGCGCCGGCCACGGTGATCGATTTTGTTCCCGATCCGGAGATAGACACGGATTTTCTCTTTACTCCCCTTGTGTCCTGGGCCCCCACGGGCCCCGTGACCCAGGCCGAGGCCGGCAACGGCGGCGACCTGTACCCGGGCTCCTACTCCGGCGCCGTGTATGGATGCATGGGCAACCTGGAACTTTCCGTGGGCACGCCGGGCGGCGTCGAGTACATGTTGAGCGGCACGTACATCGCGCCGGCGCTGGCGATCAATGACACCGTCGGCCCCGGCCATTCACAGTGGAGCGGCAGCGGGTCCGGCTGGCAGGCCTCCCTCGACATGAGCGGTGTTACATGGCAGAGCCCGTTCTATGTCGGCTACCGGATCGAGTCCGGCGCGGATTACCTCTACGGCTACGCCCGGCTGATCGCGGACTTCGATGGCGGGGACAACCTGACCCAAATCCGCCTCACGCGCTGGGCCTACGAGGACACCCCCAACACCGGCATCACCATTGCGGCCATCCCCGAGCCCGGCTTGACGATGCTCCTGCTCATCGGGGTGGCGGGCTTCCTGCTGCGGCGATTTTTCCGGCGCCGCGCGGAATGACGTTGCCGCTGCAGCCGGGCCGCCGAACAGGCGCGTCACGGGATGCTCGTTGAGCAGGTAGAAGGGTTCCGCCCGGCCGGCCGCCAGCAGGCACAGCAGGGTGCTTGCGACGTGGAAGATGCATTTCATGCCGGTCGCTCGCACAGCCCGGAATCAATGCCGGAATCACGCCGGCCTGGAAGGCGCCGGGCTTGACAGCCGGACGACGGGAGTGCTTTGATGACTGCAAAGGGGAGGGGTTCATGCGCGCACAACCGGGAAAGCACGATAAAAGAACCGCAGGATTGGCGTCCGCGCTGGGCTTGTTGGCCACGACGGCGCCCGCGACCATCATCCGCTATTTCCCCGACCCGATCGTGGACACGGACTGGCATAACGCCCCGCTGGCCTCTTGGGATCCCATGGGCACGGACTCCGAAGCCGGCGACGGGAGCGGCCTGTATCCCGGCACCTACGCCGCCGCGACCTACGGATGTTCCGGCACGATGTGCCTGTCCGTCGGGACACCGGACGGGCTCGATTTCTACGACGGCGCCGACCCGGACCCGGCGCCCCGGCTGGCGGTGGGCAACACTATTGGACCGAGTCATACGGACTGGACCGACACCGACAGCGGGTACGCCGCCTATATTGACAATTCGGGCTACACGTGGGGGCAGCCGTTCTACATCGGCTACCGGATCGAGGCCGGCGGCACGGATTACTATTACGGGTACGCCCGCATGTCCGGGGATTACGTGTCGGGCGAGCCGGCCCAGATGCGCTTCACGGTCACCGAGTGGGCTTACGAGAACGCCGTGAACACGGGCATCACCATCCAGCCCATCCCCGAGCCGGGTATGCTGGCGTTGCTGTTCCTCGGCGTTGTCGCGCTGGCCGGGCGCCGCCTCTTCCGTCTTCGCCGCGGATGACATCGCCGCTGCAGGCTGCACGGGCGGCGTACCAAGCCGCCGACTGGCCGGCCGTGGCAAAAGCTTGTGACGACGCGCGCGCCAAGTCCGAATCCTTTTTAGACGCCTTGGAGAGGGAGCAGTCCGCCGCCCCGTCCGATCCCGCCTGGCCCTTCCTGCGCGGGTGGCTGTTGCAATCGCTGGGCCGCTGGGAGGAGGCCGCCGGCGCGTACGCCGACGCGGCGCGGCTGGAAGGGCCGCGCGGCGCCGAGTCGTTTTACCGCATGGGCCTGGCCCTGGCCCGGCTCGGCCTTCATCCTCCCGCGCTGCAGGCCTATGACCGCGCCCTCGGGCGCGACCGGGGGCACCTAGGCGCCCGGCTCGCCGCCGGCGTCTCGTTACGCCGGCTCGGCCGCGTGGGCGAGGCCTTGCGCTTGTTGGATGCATACCCGGCCCCCGGGCTCCCGGGCTGGGTCAATAATCACGCCGAGTTTCTCCTGGAGCAGGGCCGGCTGGACGAGGCCTTGGCCGAACTGCGCGGGGCCGGGGAACTGATCCGCCGGCACGCCGGACTGCACTCCAGCCTGATTCGCGCGATGCTGTACGATCCGCGGGTGAACGCCCGCGACCTGTTCGAGGAAACCGGCCGCTGGAACGCCTGGCACGCCGCGCCCGCGGCCCCGTCGCCACTCCGCGAGCCCGACCCCGAGCGCCCCCTGCGTCTTGGTTATGTCAGCGCCTGCCTCCACCGCCACAACAGCAGCGCGCACCTGGCGAACCTCCTGCGCGCCCGGGACCGGAGCGGCTTCCACGTCACCCTGTATTCGGCCGGGACCGCGCGGGACGACTGGACCGCCGAACTGCGCGCCCTCGCCGATGACTGGCGCGAGATCGCCGCGCTGTCCGACGCGGAGGCCGCGGAACGGATCCGCGAGGACGGCGTGGACCTGCTGGTGGACGTCAACGAGCACGCCAACAACGGCCGCCTGGCGCTCTTCACGCACAAGCCGGCGCCGATCCAGTTCCACTGGTACGGCAACGCGGTCACGACCGGCGTGAAAGCCATCGACTACCGCTTCTCCGACGCCGTCACCGAGCCGCCCGGCGAGGCCGACCGCTGGAGCCACGAGCGCATCCTGCGCCCGGCATCCGGCTACCATTGCTACGGGCCGCCGCCCGGCGCCGCGGAGCCCGCGCCCGAACCGCCGTTCCGCCGCAACGGGTTCATCACCTTCGGGGCCATCCATCACCTGGCTAAGCTCAACGGCGAGGTCCTCGCGTGCTGGAAGCAGATTCTGGAGCAAGTCCCCGGCTCGCAACTCCTGCTGGCCCGCGACGTCCTGGCCGATCCCGATACCCGCGAGCGGTTGACGGCCCGCCTGAAATCAACCGGCCTCAACCCGGCCGCCGTCCGGCTCCACGGCGACAACCGGACGATCGCCGATCTCGCGGTCTACCGGGAAATGGATATCGTCCTCGACAGCTTCCCGTTCAACGGCGACGCCACCACCTGCGACGCCCTGTGGATGGGCGTCCCGGTCATCACCCTGTGCGGCGAACGGTTGAGCGCCCGGCGCGCCGCCGGGCTGTTGCACGCCGTCGGGGCGTCAGAATGGGTCGCGTCCGACGCGGAAAGCTATGTGCGGAAAGCGGTTGCATTGGCCGCGGACCCGGAGCGCCTGGCATCCGCGCGGGCCGGGCTACCGGACCGGGTGCGCCGTTCGCCGCTCTGCGACGCGGCCGCGGTCACCCGGGAAATCGAGGCCACCTACCGGGCCGCCTGGCGCCAGGCTTGCGCCGCAGTCCCCTCTTGAAGCGGCCGGCGCGGTATGGTATCTACGGGCTTCCATTCCGGAAAACCGTTTAACCAAGAGGTGTAAGAATGGCCAAGAACAGCAAGCTGACCGGCAACATGCTCATCGCCCAGAGCGGCGGGCCGACCGTAGTGATCAACCAGAGCCTGATCGGCGCGGTGCTGGAGGCGAAGAAGCACAAGGAAATCAAGAAGATCTACGGCTCGCTCCACGGCATCCTGGGCATCCTGAACGAGAATTTCATCGACCTCGGCAAGGAATCGAAGGCCACGCTGGAGGCCGTCGCGAACACGCCCTCCTCGGCGCTCGGCTCGGTCCGCAAGAAGCCCACACCCGAGGACTGCGCGAAGATCTTCCAGGTCATGCAGAAGTACGACGTGCGCTACTTCTTCTACATCGGCGGCAACGATTCCGCCGAGACGACGCACATCATCAACGAAGAGGCGCGCAAGGCCGGCTACGAGTTCCGCTGCTTCCACATCTGCAAGACGATCGATAACGACCTGCGCGAAAACGACCACACGCCCGGGTTCGGCAGCGGCGCGAAATTCGTCGCGTCCGCGTTCATGGGCGACAACCTGGACAACCGCGCGCTGCCCGGCGTGAAGATCAACGTCGTCATGGGCCGGCATGCCGGCTTCCTGACCGCCGCCTCCGCGCTGGCCCGGGTCTATCCCGACGACGGCCCGCACCTGGTCTACCTGCCCGAGCGGCCGTTCGACATGGACCGGTTCCTCGCCGACGTGAAGACGGTGAACGAGAAGTACGGGCGGTGTGTGGTCGCGGTCTCCGAGGGCATCTCGGACGCCGAGGGCACGGCCATCGCGGCGAAGTTCACCAAGGAAGTGGACGCTCACGGCAACGTGCAGTTGAGCGGCTCCGGCGCGCTGGGCGACCTGCTCGCCGACCAGGTCAAGGCCAAGCTCCAGATCAAGCGCGTCCGTGCCGACACGTTCGGCTACCTGCAGCGCTCGTTCCCCGGCGTGGTGTCCGCCGTGGACGCGAAGGAGGCGCGACTGGCGGGGCAGGCCGCGGTGAAGTTCGCCAACGGCGGGAAGTTCGCCAACGGCAGCACCGCGATCAAGCGCAAGCCGGGCAAGTCGTACAGGACCTGGATCGAGCGCACGGAATTGAAGAATGTGGCCAAGGAGACGCGCCACATGCCCGACGAGTTCATCAATGCCGAGGGCAACAACGTAACCGCCGCGTTCATCCGCTATGCCGCCCCGATCGTCGGCCCCCTGCCGCCGGTCGGCCGGTTCAAAGGCGTGAAGGTGAAGAAGATCGGCTGATCGCCACCGGCGGCTGAAGAAGGACGGACTCTTGAGTCCGTCCTTTTTTTATCGTGGCGTCGGCGCGGCGGCCTGCGCCTCCTTCGCCGTGACGCGCCCGCGCGCCCGCAGGTTGGCCCGGAGCAGGACGAAGCAGCCCCCGACGAGGATCACGCCGCCGATCCACTGCAGCCGCCCGAGCCGCTCGTCCAGGAGGAAGTGCGCCAGCACCGCCGTCACGAACGGGATCAGCAAGAGCGATCCTTCCGACGCGACCGGGCCGATCGTGTGTATCGCGCGGTAGAAGAGCGTGTGGCCCAGGGCGATGCCCAAGACCGCGGAGAGCCAGATCATCGCCCAGAAGCCTGGCCCGAGCGTCAGCATTTTCCGCCAGTCGCCGAGTGCGAACATCAGCGCCAGCAGCCCGGGCGCGGCGTAGAGGCTGATCACGCTGAAGCTCAACCGGATGGAATAGGGCCTCATGAACTTCCGGACCAGGACCGAGTAGAAGCCCCAGAACGCCGCCGTGGCCAGGAGCAGTAGCATGCCGAACGCCGACGTGGACGGCGTGCCGATCCCGCCGACGTACATAGCGACCAGCCCGGCGATCGTGGCCGCCATGCCGATCCAGAACAGCGGCTGGCGGCCCACGGCCCGCTCCTCGCGCAGCAGGATGAAGCCCGTCAGCGTGGTGAACAGGAACGCCGCGCGGCTGACGAAGTTGATGACCGTCGCATCGTTGAAGTAGGGGCACAGGCCGAAGAGTACCTGGCCGACCACGTGGATGGCGGCGGGCGGGATGGCGTCCCGCCAAATGCGCGACCGCGCCGGCAACTCGCGGCGGTGCTGCAGGACGTACGGCAGCCAGAACAGCAGGGCGAACGTGTAGCGCAGCCCGTTGACGGTCCAGGCGTCCAACTCTCGCGTGAAGTACTTCAGCAGCAGCGGGACGCACGACCAGAACAGGATGGCCGCGCCCAGCGCCATGAGGGCGCGCGCCAGCTCTCTCGAACGACTGGGAACAGGTTCCAGCATGCGCGTGAAGATGGGGCAGCCGCGGCGGGAAGTCAATGGGGCAAGGGCGGGTTCTTTCCCCTCATCTACCCGACGCCAACTGTCAGGACGCCTGCGCCCCCATGCATCCGCGCAACAGAATCATAACCCGCAGTACAATTTCCACACTTTGCAAAGTGTGAAAGTGATAATATGTGTAACATATTGTAGGATAGATTGATATACGTTAATATGCTTGACAGATATAAACTCACACTTTGCAAAGTGTGATTATGCGAAAAACAGGCTCCGCGCATCGCAAAGACGCATCTCGAGGCATTATCGGCTTGCACCGGCCTGCTGCAGGAGGCATCAGGTCTGCTTCGCCACAACGGCGGTGCCGGAGGCGGCGACCATCAGCATAGAGCCACGCAGGGTCTCGTAGTCGATGTCGATTCCGACGACCGCGTTGGCGCCGCGCTCCCGGGCCTCTACCGCCAGTTCAACCAGGGCGATCTCCCGCGCGGCCTTCAGCTTGCCCTCGTAAGAGCCCGAGCGGCCGCCGACGATGTCCGTGATGCCCGCGAGGAGGTCGCTGACAACGTTCGCGCCGAGGATGGCCTCGCCACACACGACACCGAGCGACTTTTCGATTTCGCGGCCCGGAATGAACGGCGTCGTGGACAGCGCAATGTCCCGGACGTCGGGATGCTCACCCCACCTCTCCTGGACGATCTCCACGCCGTTATTGGCGCACTTCCAGCAGGATGTGAACTGGTCCTCGATCTGCTCCCCGCACTGACGGCATGTCCACATAACACCCCCGCTTTCGTTAGTGGCGGCAACCGGCCTTCTCGATCCATCAGCCGGCCAGTCCCGCCGCGGCGTGTTTCGCCGCCACGGTGTCGGCCAGCCGGTCCAGCGCCGCGAACTCGGCCTCGCGGGGCAGCCCCCGAGCCAGCACGGTTGGCAGCAACTCCACCTGGAGATCGGGCAGAAGGGCCGCCGGGTTCTCCAGCGGCTTCGAGCCCCAGCCGAACGAACCGAACAGGCCCGCATACTTCGCCTTGGGGTGCAGCGCGTTGATCACGAACGCCGCGTTCGCGGCCACGGGATGCACGCCGTTGAGCATCGCGGGAGTGCCGAGCAGGATCGTGGACGTGTCCACGAGCGTCATCGCGATCTCACCCAGGTCCGCCGTGGCCAGGTCGAACTGCCGCACCGAGACCCCGCGCGCGATCAGCGCGTCGACCAGGCGCTCCGCCATCCGCCTCGTGCTGCCGTGCATGGAGACGTACGCGACGACGGCCAGGTTCTGCGGCGGGGCGGACACCCACTCGCGCCAGGAATCCATGACGATGGCGGGCTTGTCGTAGAGCGGCCCGTGGCTCGGTGCGATGCAGCGGATGCCCAGCCCGGACACCTTCTCGATGCTTTTCGCCACCTGCTTCGCGTAGGGCATCATGATCTGCGCGTAGTACAGCTTCGCCGCGCGGTACACCCGCACGCCCTCCTTCGCGTACAGCTCCGAGGTCGCCAGATGCGCGCCGTAGAAGTCGCATGAGAAAAGGATGCCGTCCTCCTCCAGCCAGGTGCTCATCGTCTCCGGCCAGTGCACCCACGGCGTGTAGAGAAAGCGCAGCGTCTTGCCGCCGAGCGCCAGCGTCTCGCCGTCCTTGACCGCGACGACGCGGTCCGCGGGCAGGTCGAGCAGCTCGATCAGGAGCTTCCGGCCCATCGCGGACGCGAGCAGCCTGGCTTCCGGGTGCCACGCCATCAGCGCGGGCAGCGCGCCGGAATGGTCCTGCTCGGCGTGGTGGGAGACGATGTAGTCGATCCGCGGGACGTCGCGCAGCGTCTCCAGCAGCAGCGGGATCTTGGCGTCGTCCACGCCGTCCAGCAGGGCGGTCTTCTCCGCGCCCTGAACGAGATACGAGTTGTAGCTGGTCCCGTCCGGCAGGGGCACGAGGACGTCGAACACCCGCCGGTCCCAGTCCACGACGCCGCACCAGTGCACGCCTTCCGTGATTTTTCGCATGGCCATAATGGTCTCCCTCGACGAATCGGGACGAAAAGTAGCCCAAAAACCGGTGAATTGCAAAAAAGATGGAGGGCGGCGCTATGCGACGCCGCTCAGGCCTTCAGCACATCCTCGATGCTCAACGCGGCCGGCATCTGACGATTGGCCTCTTCCAGCTTTTCGCGGCTGGCGAGCGCGCAGATCGCCTGCCGAGGCCGGCCGGCCTCGATCGCGTCCAGCATCGCACGCCGCGCCTCTTCGGGCGTCGCGCGCAGCCGGCGGCGATAACGCTCCGCCCGCCGCTCGGGGGTCATGCCGATCAGCCAGCGGTGCAGCGAAAGTCCCGTGGCCTCGCCCGGGCGAATCGGTTTCAGATCGTCCCGCGCCTTCCCGATCACCGCGCGATCCAGGTCGGCGCGGCTCCACGAGGCCTGCCGGACGAAATCCGCGGTCTTCCCGAACACGTCGAGGGTCCGTACCACATGCGGGTCGCGGAACGAGGTCAGGGCCAGCGTCCCGAGGAACGGGTCGTGCCGGCAGCCGGCGCCGTAGGCGTTTCCCTTGAAGCGGATCTCCGGGAGGATGTAGTCGAAGGAGACCAGGTGCGCCGCGAGCGCCAACAGCGGCTCGTCCGGATGGGAAGCGTGCGGAGCGGGCATGACCAGCGCGTTGTGCGCGACCTGGAGCGGGGCGGCCAGGCCCTCGAGCACCGGGCCCGTGAAGGCCGGGAAGGCGGCGGCCGCGGAGCCCGCATCCGCGTCCGCCATTTTGCTTCCCCAGTCTTTCAGGGCGGCGGCCACCGCGTCCCGCGAACGGTCCGGCCCCGTGAAACTGGCGGCCAGGCGGCGGGACTGGAGCAGGAAGTCGCGGATGGACAGAAGCCGCGACGCGAGAAGGTCTGCCTGCTGCTCGAACCGCCCGGCCAATTCCTCCAGCAGGAAAAGCTGCGGCAAGCCCTCGCAGACCTCGCGCAAGTGACCGGGCAGGCTGAATCCCCGGCCGGCGTGCAGAAGCGGGGTGGTAGTTCCACCCTGGATTTTCTCTGTACGTTCCCAGGTCCTTGCCTGGATGACGACATCCTGCAGCCGCGCCAGATCCTTCGGGTCGAGTCCGAAGAGCAGCTGGCCGAGCAGTTCCAGCGCGGGCTCGATGCGGTCGTCGAGCGTCTTGATCTCGACGCGCAGCCGCGCCAGGTGCGAGGCCGGATCGTCGGCACGGGTCTGGAACCACGGCCAGGCCCGCATGCCACCGAAACGCGCTGCCTGCCGCCGGGCGACGTCCTCGTAGCCCATGCCCGCGGCGCCCAGCCTGGTGAGCGCGTCCGTGAACCGCGAAACATACGGCCACCATTCCGACGGCAGCCCGTCGAGGTTGAAATCGAGGTGCAGGTAGGCCACGCCGTTGGACGGCACGTCGTTGATCAGCAGGGGAATGCCGGGGCCGACACGTTCGAGGTTCGACGGGATTTCGGCCGGGGTTCCGGGCAGGTCGTGCAGCCCGAGTTGCGGCAGGAGGGCCAGCGCCTCGGGCGGATTGGGCGTGCCGGATTCGCGGTCCAGTTCCTCGGCCTCGGCCGCTACGCGCTGCACCGCCGCATCGTCGAGCCCCGCCCGAACCGTCTTCATGCGCTCCGCGAATTCCGCGTCCAGCCGAGCCTGGTGCCCGCGGTCCGGCCGCAGCGCCAACTGCAGCCGGTGCGGATTATCCAGCAGCCGCTCGCGGATCAGGCGGCTGAAGAACAGCGGATCGGCCGCCGCCTCCGCGCGCAGGGCCGCGAGCGCGTCGCGCATGGACAGGAAGCGCAGCGGCTCGTCGGAATAGGTCCACGCCTGAAGCACACGGAAGAGCACGTGCAGCGGATAGCCCGATTGGACCTCCTGGTACTCGTAGCCGGCCTGGTGAAACGCGGCGTCGACGGCCTCCGGGGCGAACGGCTCTTCCGCCAGGCCCCGAAGCGTATCGAGAACGAGCTTCTCGAAAGCGGCGGCCCGGTCGGGCTCGGAGCCCTTGAGCCCGACGCGGAAGGTCATCTCCAGCCCGGCCGGCTCCGCGCCGCACGAGATGACATCCTCGCCGAGCTTCGAATCCACGAGCGCCTTCTTGAGGGGCGCGGCCTCGTGCCCGAAGAGGAGCAGCGAGAGCAGGTAGAGCGCGGCCGTGTCGCGCGCGGCCGCCGCGTCGCCGGCCAGCCAATCCAGCCGGAAGTACGTGCGGCCGGAAGCGGGTTCGTCGTGTCCGATGGCGTAGGTTTCCGTGGTCGCGCGGGGTGCAGGCCAGCGCGGCTGGCGCGCCGGCACGGGCGCGGCGTCGCGCGCGGAGTACCCGGCGAGCCGCTCGGCGAGAAACGCCAGGTAGTCCTCCGTCGGGATGTTGCCGTAGCAGACGAACAGGCCGCGGGCGGGGTGGTAGCAGGTCGAGTGGAAATTCCGAAACTGCTCGAAGGTCAGGTCGGGGATGGCGCGCGGGTCGCCGCCGGACTCGCGCCCGTAGATCGTATCCGGCAGCAGGCTCCGGAGCGCGATCATCTCCATGGCCCACTCGGGATTCGAGTAGACGCCCTTCATCTCGTTGTAGACGATGCCGCTGACGGTGAGCCCGCCGGCGCCGTCGGGGGCGAGGTGATGGCCCTCGCGTTTGAAGATGTTCTCGGTCAGCAGCGGGTGGAAGACCGCGTCGAAGTACACGTCCGCGAGGTTGAAGAGGTCCTGCTTCACGTTGCTGGCGACGGGGTAGACCGTGCGGTCCCAGAAGGTCATGGCGTTGATGAACGTGGCCATGCTGATCTTGACCAGCTCGAAAAACGGATCGCGGACCGGGTACTTGTGCGAACCGCCAAGGACGGAATGTTCGAGGATGTGCGGGAGCCCCGTGTCGTCGGCGGGCGGCGTGGGGAAGGCGACGCAGAAGAGGTTCTCCGGGTCGTCGTTGACGAGGTGGAGGACGCGGGCGCCCGACGCACCGTGCCGCAGTTCGACGGCCCGGCCCAGGGGCGCAGGAAGGGGCGTGGTTGTGACGACGGTGAAACCGCGATGCGTGGTTCCGGGTTGGAGCATGGGATTATCCTTCGTACAGGGTGTCGTCGCCGGCCGGGCCGCCGCCCTCCATCCCTTCCATTTCCGCGCCGAGCTTTTCCGGGTCCTCCCCGGCCTCGAGCCGGCGCATCATCTGCTCCATTTCCGGCGGCACGGGCTCGCCGGTCTCCTCGGCCATCTTCCTCATGGCGCGGCCGAGGGAGCGGGGATCGTTTTCATCGAGGCCGTCCAGCGCGGAAAGGTCCGCGCCCTCCCCGCCGGCGCTGCCGGATTTCACGGACGCGAAGCGGGACAATACGCGCGTCGTTTCCGGATGGCCGCAGCGCGGGCAGGCCGGCGGCTTGTGGGCGGACGGATTGCGTACGAGGAAGCTCGAAACCCGTCCGCATTTTTTGCATTCGTACTCGAATACCGGCATGGCGGCCTCCGGAAGCGGAGTCAGTATAGAGCAGCGATGAGCAAATACAACCGCGCCATGCCGGCCGAGCGTCGTCGGCCCCATGAATCATAGTCCATCAACCGTGACGCACGGGTCGAGGCCGGGGAAAAAACAATCGCGGCCCGGATGGAACGTCCGGGCCGCGAGGCGGAACAGCCGATTTCGGAGCGCCGGGATCAGCGCTTCGAGAACTGGAAGCGTTTGCGGGCGCCGGGCTGGCCGTACTTCTTGCGCTCCTTCATGCGCGGGTCGCGGGTCAGGAACCCGCCGCCCTTGAGCTTCTCGCGCAGGGCCGCGTCGGCCAGCAGCAGGGCGCGGGCGATCCCGTGCCGCAGCGCGCCGGCCTGGCCCATGATGCCGCCGCCGGAGACGTTCGCAATGACGTCGAACCGCTTCAGCATGTCGGCGGCCTCGAAGGGCTGCTCGATGAACTGGCGGACCGCCTCCACGGGGAAGTAATCCTTGAAGTCCCTGCTGTTGACGGTGGTCTTCCCCACGCCGTGCGCGATGCGCACGCGCGCCACGGAAGTCTTGCGCCGCCCCGTCGCCGAATATTCCACCACTTTGTGTGCCACGTTCGTTCCCCCGTCTGTGTCAGACCGCCAGGGCCTTCGCGCCCTGCGCCGCGTGCGGATGCTCCGCGCCGGCGTATACCTTCAGCCTCGTGATCAACTTCCGGCTCAAATGGTTCTTCGGGAGCATGCCCTTGACCGCCTGCCGGACGATGCGGGTGGGCTGGCGGACGCGGATGACGCTGGCCTTCTGCATCTTCAGGCCGCTCGGGTAGCCGGAGTAATCCTTGTAGATTTTCTGCTCTTCCTTCGAGCCCGTCAGCTTGACCTGCGCCGCGTTGATGACCACCACGAAATCGCCCATGTCGGCGTGGGGGGTATAGTTGCGCTTGTTCCGGCCGCGCAGGATGTTGGCGATCTTGACCGCCAGGCGCCCGGCCGGCTGACCGGCGGCGTCCACCACGTGCCACGCGCGGACGACCTCCGATTCCCTGACCAACGTAGTTTTCATGAATCTGCCTTTTTTTTCCGCAAACAGGCCGCAAAACCTAGCGGAAGGGGCCGCCAGGTGTCAATCCCCATATTTGCGCGCCGTTTTCGTTTGATTCCGGCGGCCCGCACCGCTACTCCTCTTTCCATGCAACCCCTTCCCCTCATCGGCGCCGCGGAACTGCCGGCGTGCCTCGATCGCCGCCGCCGGCCGCACCAGCAGCACTACTTCGCCATGTATTCCAGCCACCTCGGCGGCCTGGTCACCGACCCCGCCCTCATGCTGCTGCCGGCCGACGACCACATGGTCCACCGGGGCGACGGCATCTTCGAGACCGTCAAGTGCGTCGGCGGGGGTCTCTACAACCTGGAGGCCCACCTCACCCGCCTGCGCCTCTCGGCCGGGCGCATCCGCCTGCCCGTGCCCTGGACGTCCGCGGACCTGGCGGACATCGTGGTCCAGACCGTCCACGCAGGCGGCCGGCCGGAGGCCCTCGTGCGCATCCTGGTCTCGCGCGGGCCCGGCGGATTCGGCATCAGCCCCGCCGAGTGCCCGGAGCCCGCGCTCTACGTCGTCGCCTATGCCCTCCCCGGCTCGTTCATGACCCTTCACCCCGGCGGCGCCCGCGCGGCCCGGAGCTCGATCCCGCCCCGCGCCCCGCCCTTCTCCCATCTCAAGAGCGTCAACTACCTGCCCAACGTCCTGATGAAGATGGAGGCCCTTGACGCGCGCGTGGACTTCACCCTGTCCTTCGACGAGAAGAACAACCTGGCGGAGGGCGCTACGGAGAACGCGGGGATCGTCACGCGCGGGCGCCGCCTGCAGGTGCCGAAACCCGACCGCATCCTGCCCGGCACGACGGCCCGCCGCGTCCTGGAACTGGCCCGCCCGTTGATCGCGGGCGGCCTGCTTTCCGCCGTGGAGGAGACGGACATCCCCTACGCCGCCGTCCGGGAGGCCACCGAGTTGCTCATCTTCGGCACGACGCCGGACGTCACCTCGGTCATCGAGTTCGACGGAAGGCCGGTCGGCGACGGGAAGCCCGGCGCGGCGGGCCTCGCGCTCAACGCGCGGCTGGCGGACGACATCCTGCACAACGCGGCCCTGCGCACGCCGGTCTTCTGACCGCCCGGCCCGCGGCGGCCCGGCTACAGGTTCGGCCCCGTGCTGTGCTTGAGGACGTCGTTGAACTGGTCCTCGGTCATGATCTTCTTTTCCAGCACCAGCTGGCGCAGCGTCCGGCCGGTCTCCAGCGATTCCCTGACCAGTTCGGCGACGCGGTCGTAGCCCAGTTTCGGGTTGAGGACGGTGGCCAGGCCGGCGCTGTGCTCGAAGTGCCGCGCGCATTCCTCGCGGTTCGCCTGGATGCCGCGCACGCATTTCTCGCCGAGCAGGGCGCAGGCGCGCTCGAGGTAGCGGGTCGCCCGCAGGAGGTTGAATCCGATCAGCGGCATATAGGTGTTCAGCTCCAGCTGACCCGCTCCGCAGGCCGCGGCCACGGCCGCGTCCAGCCCGAAGACCTGGAGGCAGGCCATGTTGACGGCCTCGCAGGCGCTGGGATTGAACTTGCCGGGCATGATCGAGGAGCCCGGCTCGAGCGGCGGGAGGATGATTTCATCCAGGCCCGTGTTCGGGCCGGAGGAGAGGAGCCGCAGGTCGTTGCACACCTTGCCGACGTCCAGCGCCAGCAGCTTCAGGGCGGAGGAGTATTCCCCGAGATCCGTCATGAACTGCGTGATCTCGATGCCGTTCTCCGCGCCTTCGTAGACCTCGCCCGTGAACGTGCCCAGGGCGCGGATCAGGATCGGCCGGAACTCGCGGCGGGTATTGACCCCCGTGCCGATCGCGTTGCCGCCCACGCCCAGCTCCCGCAGCTTCAGGCGGGCCGACTCGATGCGGCGCACGTCCTTTTCCAGCGCGCGCGCCCAGGCGCCGAACTCCTGGCCCAGCGTGATGGGCACGGCATCCTGCAGGTGGGTGCGGCCGGTCTTCAGGATGTCCTTGAACTCCCGCTCCTTCCCGTGCAGTTCCTCGACCAGGCGCCGGAGGCTCAACAGCATCGCGGAGGCCTTTTCCACCAGCGCGATCTTGACGGCGGAGGGGAAGGTGTTGTTCGTCGAGGTGCCGAGGTTGACGTCGTCGTGCGGGTGGACCGGCCGGCGGTCGCCGCGCCGGCCGCCGAGGGCCTCGTTGGCGATGTTGGCGAGCACCTCGTTGACGTTCATGTTCGAGGACGTGCCCGAGCCGGCCTGGAACACGTCCACCTTGAACTCGCCGTCGAACTCGCCCTTCAGCACGCGCAGGCACGCGGCCTTGATGGCGTCGGCCTTGTCCGCCGGGATCATGCCCAGCGCGGCGTTGGCGGTGGCCGTGGCCCACTTGATCTTGACCAGCCCGTAGACGATCTCCAGCGGCATCGGCTCGCCGGCGATGTCGAAATTCTCCAGCGACCGGGCCGTGTGAATGCCGTAGTACGCCTCGTCGGGGACCTGCCGCTCGCCCAGGGAATCCTTCTCCACTCTCATCGGTGCCGCTCCATGTTCTCGCGCGATGGTAGCGGAAACGCCCCCCCGGTCAAATGGCAAACGGAGGGCCTCTGGAAAAATGCCCGGGGTGCCCTATATTTACCCTCCCGCGGGTTCCGCGGGGGATAAAACGAAAGGGTGAAACCATGGCACACGAACTACCGAAACTGCCGTACGCCTTCGACGCGCTGGAGCCCCACGTGGACGCGCGCACGATGGAGATCCACCACGGCAAGCACCACGCGGCCTACGTCCACAACCTGAACGCGGCGCTGGAGAAGCACCCCGAGCTCCAGGGCCGGAGCTTGGAGTCGCTCCTGGCCGACCTCTCGAAGGTCCCCGAGGACATCCGGACCGCCGTCCGCAACAACGGCGGCGGGCACTGGAACCACAGCCTGTTCTGGCAGTGGATGGCCCCGAAAAGCCCGGGCAAACCGGTCGGCGCCGTCGCGAAGGCGATCGACGCGGCGTTTGGCGGCTTCGACGCCTTCAAGGAGCAGTTCGGCAAGGCCGCCGTCGGCCGCTTCGGCTCCGGCTGGGCGTGGCTGTGCGTCAAGGACGGCCAGCTCTGCGTTTGCTCCTCGCCGAACCAGGACAACCCGACGATGAAGGGTGTGGCCGACTGCGTCGGCGCGCCGGTCCTGGGCCTCGACGTCTGGGAGCACGCCTACTATCTGAAATACCAGAACCGCCGCGCGGACTACATCGCCGCCTGGTGGAATGTCGTGAACTGGGAGAAGGTGGAATCGCTCTACGTCGCCGCGCGCTGACGCGGCCGCGAGGGGGCCTGGACGGGGGCGGCGCGAGCCGCCCCTTTTTTCAGGCCGGCGGCGCGGGCGGAGTCGCCTCCGCGCCGTTCTCGTCCCCGTCCTCGGGCTCGACCGGCGTGGCCGACACGACCTTGTCGCCCTCGTCGAGGTTGATCAGGCGGACGCCCTGGGTGTTGCGGCTGATGACGCGGACGTCGCTGACCGGCATGCGGATCATCTGCCCGCGTTCGGTGATGATCATGAACGCGTCGCTTTCCCGCACGGCATGGGCGCCGACGACCAGGCCGTTGCGCTCGGTCGTCTTCATCGTGATCACGCCCTTGCCGCCGCGGTGCTGGTCCGGGTACTCGTCGAACGCCGTGCGCTTGCCGTAGCCGTTCTCCGAGATGCACATCAGCGTGGCGTTCGGCTCGACGACCTCGCTGTTCTCGACGCGGTCGTCCTTCTCCAGCTTGATCCCGTAGACGCCGACGGTGCCGCGCCCCTGGTCGCGCATCTGGTTCTCGTGGAACCGGATGCTCATGCCCTGCCGGGTGACGAGGATCAGCTCGTTCTGCCCGTTCGTCAGCCGCACGCCGACCAGCGTGTCGCCCTCCTCGATGGTGATGGCGATGATGCCGCCCGCGCGCGGGTTGCCGAACGCGGCGAGGTTGGTCTTCTTCACCAGGCCGTTGGCCGTGGCGAACACGAGGAACTGGCTCTCCGGGAATTCGCGCACAGGGATGCACGCGGCGATCTTCTCGTCGGACCCGATCTCGAGGAAATTGACGATCGCCTTGCCGCGCGTCGCGCGCCCGCCCTCGGGGATCTCGTAGACCTTCTTCCAGTACACCCGCCCCTTGGCGGTGAAGAAGAGCATGTAGTCGTGGGTGGAGGCCGTGAAGACGTGCTCGACGTAGTCCTCCTCCTTGGTGTCCATGCCGACGACGCCCTTGCCGCCGCGGCGCTGCTGCTTGAACGTCGCCACCGGCACGCGCTTGATGTAGCCCGCGTGGCTGATGGTGATCACGCAGCCGCGGTCGGCGATGAGGTCCTCGATGGCGATCTCGCCCTCGTCGGGCACGATGTCCGTCCGGCGGGCGTCGCCGTAGAGCTTCTTCATCTCGAGCAGGTCGTCCTTGATCACGCCGTAGATCTTGCGCTCGGTGGCCAGCAGGTCGCGCAGGTAGTTGATCAGCTTGATGATCTCCTCGTACTCCGCGTCGATCTTCGCCCGCTCGAGGTTGGTGAGCTGGTAGAGCCGCATGTCGAGGATGGCGTTCGCCTGGATCTCGGAGAGCTTGAACCGCTCCATCAGGCGCGTCCGCGCGCCGTCGCGGTCCTTGGACTCGCGGATGGTCTTGACCACGGCGTCGAGGTGGTCGAGCGCGATCTTCAGGCCCTCGAGGATGTGCGCGCGGGCCTCGGCCTTCTCCAGGTCGAACTTCGCGCGCCGCGTAATGACCTCGAACCGGTGCGCGACGAAGCACTGGATCATCTCCCGGAGGTTCATCACGCGCGGGCGGCCGCGGTCGATCGCCAGCATGATCGCGCCGAACGTGGACTCGAGCTGCGTGTGCTGGTAGATGTTGTTGAGGATGACCTTCGGGATCGCGCCCCGCTTGATTTCGATCACGACCCGGATGCCGTCCTTGTCGGACTCGTCCCGGATGTCCGAGATGCCCTCGATCTTCTTGTCGTTGACCAGGTCGGCCAGGTTCCCGATCAGGGAGGCCTTGTTCACCGTGTAGGGCAGGTCGTGGATGATGATGCTTTCCTTGCCCTGCGGCCCCTCCTCGATCGAGGCGCGGCCGCGGATCTTCAGCAGGCCGCGACCGGTCTCGTACATGGACTTGATCTGCGTGGTGCCGCAGAGCATGCCCGCCGTGGGGAAGTCCGGCCCCTTCACGAACTGCATCAGGGCCGCGACCGGCGCGTCGGGATTGTCGATCAGGTGGACCGTGGCGTCCACGATCTCGCCCAGGTTGTGGGGCGGGATGTTGGTCGCCATGCCCACGGCGATGCCCGTGCTGCCGTTGACGAGCAGGTTCGGGATGCGCGAGGGGAGCACCTTCGGCTCGAGCATCTTCTCGTCGTAGTTCGGCTGCATGTCGACCGTGTTCTTGTCGATGTCCGCCAGCATCTCCTCGGCGAGCTGCTCCAGGCGGCACTCCGTGTACCGGTAGGCCGCGGGCGGGTCGCCGTCGATCGAGCCGAAGTTGCCCTGCCCGTCGATCAGCAGGTAGCGCATCGAGAAATCCTGCGCCATGCGCACGAGCGTGTCGTAGACCGCGGCGTCGCCGTGCGGATGGTACTTGCCGATCACGTCGCCGACGACGCGCGCGCACTTGACGTACGGCCGGTTGTGCAGCCAGCTGCCCTCGCGCATGGCGAAGAGGATGCGCCGGTTGCCCGGCTTCATCCCGTCGCGGGCGTCGGGCAGCGCGCGGCCGACGATGACGGACATCGAGTAGTCGATGTATGCCCGCTGCATCTCGTCTTCGATGTTGATCAGGTCGACTCTGTCGTTTCGGTCGTACATAGAATTTCTTGGCCGCGGATTTCGCGGAGGCCGCGGGTATAGATAAAAAGCCTTCCTATCCGCGTAATCCGCGGCTCCCTTTTTAAATGTCCAGGTTCCGAACGTTCAGCGCGTTGTCCTCGATGAACTGGCGGCGCGGCTCGACCTCGTCGCCCATCAGCACGGTGAATATCTCGTCCGCCTTCACGCCGTCTTCGAGCGTGACCTTGAGCATCTTGCGCTTCTCCGGGTTCATCGTGGTCTCCCAGAGCTGCTCGGGGTTCATTTCGCCCAGGCCCTTGAACCGCTGGATGCTCAAGCCCTTGCCGCCGTGCTCGCGGACGCGGTTCAGCAGTTCCTGAAGCGAAGAGATCGCCAGGTCCTTCTCGTCGCCGTTCTTGAGGATCAGGAGCGGTTGCTCCTGCGGCAGGAGATTCGCCACCTGGAACCCCTTCTTCTCCAGCGTCAGCAGCAGCTTGCCGAGCGCGGGCGCCGAGTAGAGCTCCGTCCACCGGATGCCCTGGCTCCGGGCCTTCGCCTCCTCGCCGCCCTCCCCGAAGATCACGAGCTGCTCGCCGGACCGCTTCTCGGCCTCCTCCCGCAGGGCCCGCAGCTCCGACTCCGTGAACGCGAACCGGTGCTCGGGCTCCCCGCCCACCGTCAGCGTGACGCGGTACTGCGGAAGCTGGCCCGTCTTCGGGTCGCGGTGCTGCAGGTACTCCGCCACGTCCACGCCGCGCCGCCGGACGCGGTCGAGGTGCGTCTCGATCTCGAACAGGAGATCCAGCAGGTCCGACAGCGGCTTGCCGCTCAACAGCTCCTTGCCCTTGGCGTCGGCCAGCTTCAGCTCCTCCACGCCGAGCTCGAGCAGGATGCGCGTCATGTGCGCGTCGTTCTCGATGTACTCCTCGCGGTTCTTGCGCTTGATCTTGTACAGCGGCGGCTGCGCGATGAAGACGTTCCCGCGCTCGATCAGCGCCGGCATCTTACGGAAGAAAAACGTCAGCAGGAGCGTGCGGATATGCGAGCCGTCCACGTCCGCGTCGGTCATGATGATGACCTTGTTGTAGCGCAGGTTCTCGATCTTGAACTCCTCGCGCCCGAAACCGGTGCCCAGCGCGGTGATCATCGTCCGGATTTCGTTGTTGTTGAGCATTTTGTCGTCGCGCGCCTTCTCGACGTTCAGCACCTTGCCGCGCAGGGGCAGGATGGCCTGGAACCGCCGGTCGCGGCCCTGCTTGGCCGAACCGCCGGCGCTGTCGCCCTCGACGATGAACAGCTCGCACAGCTCCGGGTCCTTCTCCGAGCAGTCCGCCAGCTTGCCCGGCAGCCCCCCGCTGTCCAGCGCGCCCTTGCGGCGCGTCAGGTCACGGGCCTTGCGGGCCGCCTCGCGCGCCCGCGCCGCCAGCACCCCCTTCTCGATGATCCGCCGCGCCACGGACGGATGCTCCTCGAAGTAGGTGCCCAGTTCCTCGTTGACGATCGACGCCACGATGCCCTCGACCTCGCTGTTCCCCAGCTTGGTCTTCGTCTGCCCCTCGAACTGCGGGTCCGGCACCTTGACGCTGATGACGCACGTCAGGCCTTCGCGCACGTCGTCGCCGCTCATCGTCTCGTCGTCGCCCTTGAGCAGCTTGTTGGCCTTGGCGTACTGGTTGATCACGCGGGTCAGGGCAGAGCGGAATCCGCTCAAGTGCGTGCCGCCCTCGATCGTGTGGATGTTGTTGGTGTACGTGAAGATATTCTCGTTGAAGGCGTCGCTGTACTGCAGCGCGATCTCGACCTGGATGCGGTCCTTCTCCTTCTCGAAGAACACCACCTTCGGGTGCAGCGGGTTCTTGTTCTTGTTCAGGTGCTCGACGAACTCGACGATGCCGCCCTTGTACTTGAAGGTCTCCTCGCGCGCCGGGTCCTCCTGCTGGAGCGTGATCTCGATGCCCTTGTTCAGGAACGCCAGCTCGCGCAGGCGGTTCGCCAGGATATCCCAGCTGAACTCGAGCGACGGGAATATCTTGTGGTCGGGATAGAAGGTGACCTTCGTGCCGGAGCTTTTCGTCTTGCCGATGGCCTCCACGTTCGAGACGGCCTTGCCGCGCTCGTACCGCTGGTGGTACACGCCGCCGTCGCGGCGAACCTCGACCTCCATCCATTCGCTCAGTGCGTTGACGCACGACACGCCGACCCCGTGCAGGCCGCCGGAGACCTTGTAGCTGTCGTGGTCGAACTTGCCGCCCGCGTGCAGGACCGTCATGACGACCTCGAGGGCGGGCCGCTTCTCCGTGGCGTGCATGTCCACCGGGATCCCGCGCCCGTCGTCCAGGACGCTGACCGACCCGTCGGAGTTCATCGTGACCACGATGCGCTGGCAGTAGCCCGCGAGCGCCTCGTCCACGCTGTTGTCCACGACCTCGAACACGCAGTGGTGCAGGCCGCGCGCGCCGGTGTCGCCGATGTACATCGCGGGCCGCTTGCGGACGGCGTCCATGCCGCCGAGGACCGTGATGGATTTGGCGTCGTACTTCGCCCCGCCGGCCGGCCGCTTGGCCGGTTCCGGGGCACCCGCCGCGGCCGGCTCGGCCAAGGCGGGAGCGGCCGGCTGGACCTCCTCCGGGGCCGGGGCAGACAATACTTTTTCTGACTTCTTTGCCATGGAAAAACGCTCCAGGAAAAAGCTTCAAGAATATATCCAAACGGGGGGGGCTCGCGCAATAAAAAAACAAACGAAAACCCGCGAGAAAACTCGAAAAATCGCCCAAAAAGCGGGCCTTTACAGCGGATGTTATTTCTTGACAAAATAGTTGCGTTTAATGCGAACGGGCGGGGGTCGGTTGCATTGAGAAAAAGGTGTCGTATGTTCCCCTGCAAAGGAGACAAGTATGATGAAAAAAATGATGCTGCTGATGTCGGTCGCGGGCTTCGTCGCGGCCAGCCTATCCGCCCGGGCGGGCGGCGCCTGCGGCGCAGCCGCGGCCGGCTCGAAATCCGCCGGCGGATGCGGAGCCAAGGTCGAAAAGGCGGAAGCCGCGGCGGCGCCGTCAGCCCAGCCGTCGCCAGCCGTCCAGCCGGCGGGCGAGGTCAAGGCGCAGACCGCGTGCCCGGTCATGGGCGGAGCGGTCAACAAGTCCATCTACGTGGATCACAACGGCAAGCGCGTCTACCTGTGCTGCAACGCCTGTGTATCGACGTTCAAGGCCGATCCGGACAAGTACGTCAAGCAGCTCACCGATGCCGGCGTGCAATTGGAGGATGCGCCCGCGGCCCAGTAGTCAGGCATAAGATTCCCGTCCACCGCGCCGGGGTCCGGCATCCTCCACTGCCGACCCCGGCGCTTTTATTGACTCAACATCCAACAACCGACTTCCAACTACCAAGCCCCTGGGCGATGGGCGGTGGCGGTTGGATGTTGGGCATTCATTTTTCTGCTCAATAGCGCCACGGCCTCGATGTGGAACGTGTGCGGGAACATGTCCAGCGGCTGCACCCGCTCCAGCGCGTAGCCGGACTCGACAAGCTTCGCCAGGTCGCGCGCCAGCGTGGCCGGGTTGCAGGAGACGTAGATCAGGTTCGGCGGCGCGGCCGACAGCAGGGCCGCCTTCGCTTTCGGATGAAGCCCCGGCCGCGGCGGGTCCACGACCACGAGGTCCGCGCGTTCCTCGCGCAGCGTCTCCCCCACCCGCTCGGCCTCGGCGCACACCATCCGCACGTTGGAAAGAATGTTGAGCTCCACGTTCCGCCGCGCCGCGTCCACGGACGGCGCATGGGATTCTATGCCAAGCACTTGCGACGCGGCGGCAGCCAGGTGAATGGCGATGGGTCCGGTCCCGGCATAGAGGTCCACCGCCCGCTCCGGCCGGCAGTCCGCGGCCCAGTCGCGAACGAGCCCGAACAGCCGCTCGCCCTGCCGCGTGTTGGTCTGGAAGAACGTCGCGGGCCCGATCTCGAAGGTGAAGCCGTTCAGGCGCTCGTGGATCAGTCCCGGGCCGGACAGAACCGTGGTCGAGCCCGGCGGGGCGGACTCGGGAACCTGGGTGTGAAAACTTGCGAGCACGGTGGACGCGAAGTCGCCGAGGACGGCGGGCAACTGCTCGAACGCCGGGTGGCGTTCGGCCGCGTGCAGGTGAACCATGCGCTCGCCCGTGTGCTTGCCCTCGCGGACGACGAGGTGGCGAACGAGCCCCTGCTGCTTCTCCTCGTCGTACACGGGCAGGCGCTGGTCCTGCACGAAGGCCAGGACGCGGGCGAGGATCTCGCGGGATTCGGGCGACTGGAGCAGGCAGGTTCCGGCAGGGACCACGGACCGCCAGTCCCCGCGCCGGTGCAGGCCCACGACGGCCCGCCCCTCCGCCATGCCGAACGCAAAGCCCATCTTATTGCGGAAGTGGACCGGCTCTTCCATGCCCAACGGCTCGGCAACGATGCCCGGCACGCCGGGCAGGCCGTAAAGGGCCTCGATCAGGATCTGGTGCTTCGCGCGCAATTGGGCCGGGTAGGCCATGTGCTGGAAGGCGCAGCCGCCGCACTGGCCGAAAACGGGGCACGGCGGAGCCTGCCGGTCGGGCGACGGATCGAGGATCTCCAGCGCCTGCGCGAAGGCGAAGGATTTCTTGCGCTGCGTGATGCGCGCCCGGACGCGCTCGCCCGGCAGCGCGCCGCCGACGAACACGACGAACCCGTCCGGCCGGGCCAGCGCCCGGCCCTCGGCGACCATCTTCTCGGCGGTCAGTTCGATTTCGCGCGTCATGCTCTTTCGGATTTCCTCTCCATCTCCGCGCCGGTTTTCACGCCGGGTTCCCGTGCAGGTACTTGATGACCTGGACCTTCTCGATGGTGATCAGGCCGCCGCTCTGCGCCGTTTCGAACAACTCGTGCAGCTTCGGCAGGAAACGGTTGATCTTTTCCTCGTCGTCGTTGATCTCGATGACAACGGGCAGGTCGCTGGACAGGTCCAGGATCTTGGCCGACCGGATCCGGCTGGTCGGGCCGTAGCCCAGGATGCCGCGCCACGCCGTCGCGCCGGCGAGTCCGGCCGAGCGCGCCTCCTTGACGATCGCCTCGTACAGCGGCGTGTGCCGGACCTTATCCGACTCGCCCAGGAATATTCGCAGCAGTTTCGCCTCGCCCTTGAGTTCCATGGTGCCCCTACGCTTTCAGCAGCAGTTTCACGGCCAGCGCCCCGATCCAGAACATCGCCAGGCACCCGCCCAGCGTCAGCCCGAAATATCCCGCCGCCAGCCACAGCTCGTTATCCCGCAGGAGCTGGGCCAGCTCGTAGATGAAGGACGACATCGTCGTGAAGCCGCCGCATATCCCCGTGGCCAGCAGGAGCCGGACGGCGGGGCTCAAGACCTCGGTGGCCGCCGCCAAGGCGCTGATCGCTCCGATGGCGAGGCAGCCGAGCAGGTTGGCCCACAGCGTGCCGTGCGGGAAGGAGATGGAGTAGCGCTGCGCCGCGAGCGCGAGCGCGTAGCGCAGGACCGAGCCGACGAATCCGCCCGCGCCGACCAGCAGCATGGAGAACAGGAGTCTCATTCGGCGATATTTTTACATAACGGCATGAAAACGTATACGTTCCTTTGCGTACACCCACGAAAAGCACGGCCATCCTGCCTCCCGACGAACGAGGAGGGGCCACCCGCGCCGATGCGGCTCGCCTGGCCTGGTCCGCCATGGCAGGCGGCCATCCCTTTGTATTCACCCATCTCTAAACATCACACTTTGCAAAGTGTGGAAATTGCTCAAGATAACAATATTGATTATTTACTAATCACCAGTTCCATTTCGTGTTACTAAATTCCACACTTTGCAAAGTGTGATATTAACTTCAGAATCGCAAGACACCTCACGAAGGTCGCAATCCCGGCACGCATGTCCTGCCAGCACACAAGGGGAGGCCTTGCCCGCGCTGCGACCCGCGCTGCCCACGCCCGCCGGACTAGCCAGCGATGGGTGTATTCGGCGCTAGCCCGCTTATGTCATGAGCATAGTGACGCTCACGCAATAAGCGCTTTGAGCACGCGCGTTGCATGGGCAATTCGCGTGCCAGAAGACGTGACGTTTTGTCGAATCAGGGATTCGACAAAACGAACGTGGCAAGCCCCGTTTGTGCCCGCAACGCGGGCACATCACCGCCTGCGGCCACGTTGCCGCGGCCTACGCGGCTCACGTGGAGGCCCTTTGGGCGGATCATGCGCGCCAGTCGCGCATTATCCAGGCTAGCGCGCGTCGAGGATCTCCTGCCGCTGGCGCTCGAGATCGGCGGTCTCCTGGCGCCAGAACGCCTGCGAGCCCCAGTCGGGCGCGAGGCGGGCGAAGCCGCCATCCGCCTTCTGCCGCGCGCACCACGCGGTGTAGTGGATAAACCGCATCGCGCGCAACGGCTCGACCAGGCCCAGCGTCTCCCGCGGAAACGGCAGGAAGGTCTCGTAACCCTCCAGCAGGCTTTCCAGTTCGACGCGCGCGGCGCGCACGCGATCGGGCAGCAGCATCCACAGGTCCTGCACGGCGGGCCCGACGGCCATGTCGTCGAAGTCCAGCAGGTGGAACCCCTCGCCGGGGCGGTGCAGGATGTTCTGGCGGTGGCAGTCCCCGTGGATGCGGTGCGTCTCCACGCCCTCGAAATCCGGGGCTACCAGCTCGATGAGTTCCGTTACGAGCCGCTCGTACGCGCGAGCCGGACCGGAGGGGATCGTGCCGGACCGGAGGATGAAGTCTAGGTGCTGCCGCGTGGAATGCTCCGGGTGCAACGTGACGCGGTTTTTCGGGAGCCGCCGCGCGCCGACCGCGTGCATACGCGCGAGGAGGCGGCCGAGCTGCGTCCACGTGTTCGCGTCGGGTTCGTCGAGCGGCCGGCCGCCGCGCTTCGGAAAAATCGCGAAGGCCGTGTGCGCGAGGTCGTGGAGCAGGGCCCCGTCGCGACCGGGGAGCGGCGGCACGACGGGGACCTCCTCCTCCGCGAGCTCGGCCAGGAAATCCAATTCATCCTGAAGCGCCACGCGGTCCCAACGGCCCGGCCGGTAGAACTTGGCGATCACGTATCCGCCATCGTCAAGGCCGACCTCGTACACGCGGTTGATATAGCTGTTGAGCGGCCTGCAGATGTTCGTGCAGGGAACGCCGAGCGTCGCTTCGACGGCGTTGATGACGGCCTCGGGCGTCAGGTGGCTAAAGTCGGCGGTGTCCATGCGGGCAGAGAGTAGCACGCGGAGTGGCAAAGTGACAGAGCGGCAAAGTGGCAGAGAGGCAGAGCGGGTGGGCCCGAATTCCCTGACGCCTTGTTCCTTGTCGGCTCTATTTTCGTTTAGTAAAACGATTTATCATCTTCGTGTTCCACAACTTTTTACGCGGCAAGGAATTGCTCTTTCCTTCGCGTTGCGTTGGGGGTACTCTCCACCCCCATTATTTCGATGAGTTGTCCGCATAACCTACCAGCGAGGCGAGCATGAAAGTGATCAGGATCGCGGCGAGTTTTTGCTTCTTGGTTTCCATGGTCTTTCCGGCGGCGGCGGTGAAGGTCCGCGTCACGGGGGCGGACGCCGTGCGGCAGCTGACCGACGCCGGCGGGACGTTGATCGCCGAATACGAATCCTTCTCCGTCATGGAAGCCGACGCGGCGGCGGTCGCGGCGCTGGGCGACGCGGCCGAGGCGCTGGATGACCAGATCCGGCTGAACGCCGGCGCGGTGGACCCGTCGTCCGCCGAGGTGCGCTCGGCTCGGCGCCTGGCGACGGGGTTCACGGGCAAGCGCCTGCACCTGGTCCAGTTCGCGGGCCCGGTCAAGCCGGAATGGCACGAGGAGCTGGCGGCGACCGGCGCGCGGATCGTCTCGTACATCCCGGACAACGCGTACCTCGTCTATTCCGACTCGGACGGCGTGACGCGGCTCCAGGCCAACCAGGCCCGCCGGGCATACATCCAGTGGGAAGGCGCGTACGCCGACACGGACAAGATCCAGCCCGGCGCGCGGACGACGGACGCGCAGGGCAAGGCCCGCGCGATCGGGACGGAACTGTTTTCGATCCAGATGGTCGCGGACCCGGAGGCCAACGCGGAGACGCTGGCGCTGGTGGACAGCCTCAAGCTCGCGCCCATCCGCAGCCGCAGCGAGAACGCGCGGCTGGGCTTCCTGAACGTCACGGTCGCCCTCCCCGCCGACCGCCTGGCAGACCTCGCGGCGCGGCCGGACGTGGTTTCGATCCACCCGTACTTCCCGCCGCGGCCCTTCTGCGAGCGGCAGGACCAGATCGTCGCGGGCAACCTGAACGTCGCGGGCAGCCAGCCGTCGGGGACCGGCTACCTGACCTGGCTGTACTCCAAAGGCTTCACCCAGACGCAGTTCGACGCGTCGGGGTTCATCGTGGATATCGCCGACGACGGGTGGGATAACGGCGTGGCCGCCACCCCGGCCAACCCGGAGTTCCGCGTGAGCGGCAGCGCGGCTCAACCCAGCCGCATGAAGTACTCGCAGTGGGGCAGCACGCTGGCCTCGGCCGGATCGTGGGGCACGGACGGGCACGGCAACATCAACATCAGCATCGTCGGCGGCTACAACGACCTGACCGGCAGCCCGTACGAGGACGCCTCGGGCTATAACCGGGGCCTCGGCGTGTGCCCCTTTGCGAACCTGGGCAACACGAAGGTGTTCGACGACGCGGGCGACTGGGCCCCGACGGACGAGCAGGAACTGCAGTACATCAGCTCCAACTACAACAAGGGCGTGCGCATCAGCTCCGACAGCTGGGGCATGCCGGGCGACGGCGTGTACGACGTGTACGCGCAGAACTACGACACGGTGACCCGCGACGCGCAGCCCGGCGTGGCCGGCAACCAGGAATGCCTGTTCGTCTTCGCCGCCGGCAACGACGGGCCGACCAGCACGACCATCGGCGCGCCCGGCACGGCGAAGAACATCATCTCCGTCGGCGCGGCCGAGAACTACAACATGTTCGGGACGGACGGCTGCGCCGTGGATGATACGGGCGCGGACAACGCGAACGACATCATCGATTTCTCCAGCCGCGGCCCGTGCGTCGACCAGCGCAAGAAGCCGGACATCGTCGCCCCCGGCACGCACGTCCAGGGCGCCGCGAGCTTCTACTCCGGCTACACGGGCAACGGCGTGTGCGACAAGTACCAGCCCGCCGGCCAGACGAACTACGCGGCCTCCAGCGGCACCAGCCACTCGACGCCCGCGGTCGCCGGCGGCTGCGCGCTGGTCCGGCAGCACTTCATCAACCAGGGCTGGACCGTGCCCAGCCCCGCCATGGTCAAGGCCTACCTCATGAACGCCGCCCGGTACCTGGACGGCGTGGACACCGGCGATACCCTGCCCTCCAATAACCAGGGCATGGGCATGATGAACCTCGGCACGGCCTTCGACGGCGCGGCCCGCATCCTGCGCGACCAGCTGACCAACGACCTCTTCACCGCCAGCGGCCAGTCGCGGCGGTTCTACGGCCAGGTGTCGAACACCGGCCTGCCCGTGCGCGTCACAGTGGGCTGGACCGACGCCCCCGGCTCGACCTCGGGCAACGCGTACAACAACAACCTCGACCTCACCGTCGTCGCCGGCGGAGTGACCTACAAGGGCAACGTCTTCAGCGGCGCCTACTCGACCAACGGCGGGACGGCGGACGCCCGCAACAACAGCGAGAGCGTGTTTCTCCGCGCCGGCACGACCGGGCTCGTCCAGGTGACCGTCAGCGCGACCAGTATCAACTCCGACGGCGTCCCGAGCTACGGCGGCGCGCTGGACCAGGACTTCGCGCTGGTCGTCGCCAACGCGACGGCCTTCGTCCCCACCAACGTCCCGCCGAGCCTCGACCCGGTCGGCCACAAGACCGTCACGACCAACAACCTGCTCCAGTTCACCGTCTCCGCAAGCGACACGATCGACAACGACTCCATCCGCCTGTGGGCGGAGGGCCTGCCGCCGTGGGCGACGTTTGCCGGCGCGACCAACGCCTCGACCGTCAGCAGCCAATTCTCCGGCACGCCGCTGGTCACCGGCACGTACGCGGTCACCTTCTACGCCGCCGACAAGGACGGCACCAATTCCGAGACGATCACCGTCGTCGCCAACGACATCTACTGCATCCCGACCAACATCATCGACGAGGGGTTCGACGGAGGGACCACCGCGCCGGCCGGATGGACCTTCACGAGCATCGGCGGGACGTACGCCACCGCGGGCAACTACGGCCGGGCGTCGCCCTCCCTCAAGTTTGACCTCGACGGCGACCGCGTGGAAACCCCTGCGCTGAACATGCCCAGCAACGTCACGTTCTGGATCAAGGGACAGGGCACGGACGCCAGCTCCTTCCTGCTGGTGGAAGGCTACAACGGGTCGAGCTGGAGCACGGTGGGGACGATTGTCCCGATATTGACGACTGCGACCACGCAGTCGCTGGCGATCGCGGAGGGCATTTCGCAGTTGCGCTTCACCTACGACAAGTCGGCCGGCAACCTGGCTTTTGACGACGTGATCATCGCCGGGTGCGGAGGCGGCTCGCCGGTCAACCGGGAGCCGACGATCAGCGCGGCGGGCGGGACGAACCAGACCGTGACAACGGGCTCGGAGCTGACCTTCGTGGTGACGGTCAACGACGCGGACGCCGAGTCGGTGGGCGTGTACACCAGCGCCGCGCCGGCCGGCGCGAACTTCCCGACGGTGAGCGGCACGGCGCCGATCCAGAGCACGTTCACGTGGACACCGGCGGAAACGGGGACGTTTACGGCGGTGTTCGTCGCGTTCGACGCGCAGGTCTCGGTGACGCAGGGCGTCACCATCGTCGTCAACGAGCCGGCGCCCGAGCTGCTCCCGCCGGTCATCCAGGCCGCGACGGGCGTGCAGGGCACGCAGTTCAACGCCAACTGGCTGGCCTCGGCCAACGCGGCGGGCTACCGGCTGGACGTGTCCACCAACAGCTCGTTCACCGGGAGCGGCGGCGCGACCACGAACCTCGCGGAAGACTTCGCGCTCTTCACCCGGACCAACAGCAGCGCGGACATCGGCGGCAGCCTGGACACGTACACGCATACGGCCGGGTGGACTGGGACGAAAGTCTACGAAAACATCGGCACGGCGAAGATCGGCTCCAGTTCCGCCAAGGGCTACATCACGACGCCCACGGTGAACCTGTCCGGCAACGGCGGCGCGGCGACGGTGACGTTCGACCTCGGCAAGTACGGGACCGACGTCAACGCGGTGCAGGTCATGCACGCGGCGGACGGCTCGACGTTCGTGCAGGTCGGCTCCGACCTGATCCCGCCGGCCTCCATGGCGCTGCAGACCGTGGAGCTCACCGGCGGCACGGCGGCGTCGAAGATCCGGATCACGGCCAAGGGCATCTCCAACAACCGGTTCTACCTGGACAACTTCGCGATCGCGCAGGGCGCGGCGGGCGGCTCGTACGTCCTCGGCTACCAGGCGCGCGACGTGGGCGACGTCACGACCGAGCCCGTCACGGGCCTGACGGAGAACGTGATGTACTACTACCGGGTCATGGCGTACCACGCCACGTCCAACAGCGCCTATTCCGGCGTCACCAACGTCCTGACCACGGCCGCGCCCGACCAGCCGCCGACGTTCACGGCGCCGGCGAGCACGAACCAGGCGGGGACGATCACCAACCTGTTGAGCTTCGTCGTGTCCGCCTCGACCGCGCCGGACGCGGACGACGTGACCCTGTGGGCGGAAGGCGTGCCCGCGTGGGCCACCTTCGCCACGGTGACCAACGCCGGGGGGGCGACCAACACCTTCAGCGGCACGCCGCCGGCGGGCAGCACGAACGTCGTGACCTTCTACGCCGGCGACAAGGACGGCACCAACTCCCGCGCGGTGCAGATCGTCGTCACCGGCGGCGCCGAGGTGCTGCTGCCGCCCGTCATCCTCGCCGCCAGCGGCGTGCAGGCCAACCAATTCGACGCGAACTGGCAGGCCTCAGCCGGCGCGACCGGCTACCGGCTGGATGTGGCGACGAACAACCAGTTCCGTCACACGGCGCGGCTGCCCAAGGTCTCGTCGTTGAGCCCGGGCGACCTGATGATGGTGACGGCGGACGCCGACGCCACGGAAGGCTTTGACGTCGTGCCGCTGGTGGATCTGGACGCCGGCACGGTGATCTACTTCACCGACAACGGCTGGAGCAACGGATGGCGCGCATCCGAAGGCACCGTCACCTATACCGCGCCGGGCGCGATCACGGCGGGCACGGTGCTCTCGTACCGGTCCGTGGATGAGAACGGGTTCGTCAAGTCGGGCAGCTTCGATCTGTCGGCCTCCGGCGACACCATTCTGGCCTACCAGGGCAGCGCGGGCAGCCCGCAGTTCCTGTACGGCATCGGGTGGGCGATCGCCTCGCCGTGGGTGACCGCGGGCACGGTGCTGACGGCGAACACCTCCGAGATGCCTTCGGGCTTGAGCACGGGGGCGTACACCATCGTGGCCTGCGGGACCTCGGACAACTACCAGTACAGCTCGGCCAACGGCACGAGCGGGACGAAGGCGGAACTGCTGCAGAAGACGGGGACGGCGGCGAACTGGGCCGGCAATGACACCACGGCCTACGCCAAGTTCACGCCGGACTTCACGGTGAGCAGTGGCGGCGGGGTCAACGACTACGTGCCGGGCTACGAGGACCGGGACGTTGTCAACGTGACGACCTACGGGGTCACGGGGCTGGCGGTGGACGTCATGTACTACTACCGCGTCCGGGCCTACAACCTGACGTCCAACAGCGTCAACTCGGCCGTGACCAACGTGCTGACCACGGCGGCCGGGGACATCCCGCCGACGTTTACGGCGCCGGCGAGCACGAACCAGGCGGGGACGATCACCAACCTGTTGAGCTTCGTCGTGTCCGCCTCGACCGCGCCGGACGCGGACGACGTGACCCTGTGGGCGGAGGGCGTCCCCGCGTGGGCGACGTTCGCCACGGTGACCAACGCCGGGGGGGTGACCAACACCTTCAGCGGCACGCCGCCGGCGGGCAGCACGAACGTCGTGACCTTCTACGCCGGCGACAAGGACGGCACCAATTCGCTCGCGGTGCAGGTCATCGTCACCGGCGGCGCCGAGGTGCTGCTGCCGCCGATCGTCCAGGCGGCCAGCAACGTCGATACCAACCAGTTCGACGCCAACTGGCTGGCCTCGGCCGGCGCGACCGGCTACCGGCTGGACGTGGCCACGAACAACCAGTTCCGCCACACGGCGCGCCTGCCCAAGGTCTCGTCGTTGAGCCCGGGCGACCTGATGATCGTGACGGTAGACGCCGATGATCCGGAAGGCTTTGACGTCGTGCCGCTGGTGGACCTGGACGCCGGCACCGTGATCTACTTCACCGACAACGGCTGGAGCAACGGGTGGCGGGCCTCCGAAGGCATCGTCACGTACACCGCGCCGGGCGCGGTCACGGCGGGGACCGTGTTGTCCTACCGCTCCGTGGATGAAAACGGGTTTGTGAAAACCGGCGCCTCCTTCGCCCTGGCGGCGGCCGGCGACACCATCCTGGCCTATCAGGGCAGCGCTGAAAGCCCGCAGTTCTTGTACGGCGCTGGCTGGGCGATCGCCTCGCCATGGGTTGCCGACGGCACGGCCCTCACAGCCAACAATTCCTGCATCCCGTCGAGCTTGAGCACCGGCGCGTTCACCATCGTGTCATGCGGCAGTTTCGACAATCAGCAATACAACTCGGCCAGCGGCACGACGGGCACGAAGTCGGCGCTGCTGCAGCTGGTAGCGAACGCGGCGAACTGGAGCGGCAGCGACGCCACGGCCTACGCCAAGTTCACACCGGACTTCACGGTGAGCAGCGGCGGCGGGGTCAACGACTACGTGCCCGGCTACGAGAACCGGGACGTCGCGAATGTGACGACGTACGGGGTCACGGGGCTGGCGGTGGACGTGATGTACTACTACCGCGTCCGGGCGTACAACGCGACGACCACCACCGCGAACTCGGCGACGACCAACGTGCTGACGGCGGCTCCGTCCGGGACGCCGCCGGTGCTGAACGCGATCGGAAACCAGTCCGTCGGGATCGGCAGCAACCTGCACTTCGCCGTGACGGCGACGGCGACCGAGGCGGACACCGTGACGCTGACGGCGAGCAACCTGCCGGCGGGCGCGTTCTTCTACCCGACCAATGAGCTGGCGTCGTTCGTCTGGGACGCCGCCTCGCCGACGGGCACCTACACGGTGACGTTTAACGCCGCGGACAACGACGGATCGGACGAGGAGACGATCACGATCACGGTCAACGGCTTGCCGGTCGAGGAGCCGGATATCACGGGCTTCGCGGTCCCGGCGGGCGCGACGGCGGCGGCGACCCTGACGTCGGTCAACGGGCAGAGTTACACGCTGGAGTACACGACCGACCTCGGGGCGAAACCGCCGGTCTGGACGCCGGCGGACACGAAGATCGGCGACGGCGGCGCGATCACACTGTCTGACCCGACGCCCGCGGACATGCTGCGGATCTACCGCATCGTGACGCCGTAAGTCGCCGCGAGGATCATGAAAACCCTGCCGGGCAGTCCCGGCAGGGTTTTTTTATGTTCGGTACCACCGCCGCAGCCACCAGGCGGCGGGCACGGCCATCGCGAGCAGGACAGGGAAGCAGAACAGGACCTGCGCCCACAGGATGCGCAAGCAGAACCCGGGGTGGACGAACAGGGTGATCCCGCCGAGCGCGCGCTCCATCTCGCCCAGCGCGCCGGGGCCCGCCTTCACGCCGATCCACATGTAGAAGGCGGTGGCCAGGGAGAGCGAGACCAGCATCCAGAGGGCCAGCACCACGGCGGCGAGGACATTTTGAATGGATTTCATGGGTTTGTTTCTCCCAGGATTTGAAAGATGAGATCCACGGCGGCGCGGCCGTCGAACGCGGACAGTACCCGTGTCCCGCCGGGCAGCGCACTGCTCCCGGCCAGCAGGCCGGCGGCGCCCCCGCTTTCCGCGACGACCACCACGGGCTTGCGGGCAGCCAGGAACTCGGCGGCCAGGGCCAGGGTCGGCATTCCGCCCTCGATGACCACGGCACCGCAGCAGGCCGCGGCCAGCACGGCGTGCCGGGCCGGTCCCAGGCCGGTAGGTAACACCACGTCCGCGACGGGATGCCCCTCCGGAACCCTGTCGCCGCCGGTCAGGGCCAGGGTCAGCCCGCCGGCCGCCCGCGCCCCGGCGAACGCCGCGCCGAACACGCCGCCGCATTCCCCGGCCACCGTGACGGCCCCATGCCGGGCGATGGCCTCCCCGGCCGCGCGGGCCGCCTCGATCAGGGCCGGCTTGTCGGTCGCTCCGCTGCCGATAATCGCCACGAGGATCCGTTTCACCGGGGATCCTTCCAGTTCCACCATTTCAGTTTTTCCGGGTCATGCCGCGAATGGCCCGCGAAGTAGACCGCGCAGCGGAAGACATAGAGGACACAGCGGTCCACGGGCGCGCCGGTCCGCCGGACGAGGGCGTCGTAGAGCCGCTGCGGGTCGCGGCCTTCCAGGTCGCGGACGCGGGTCACGCCCAGCGAGCGAAGGTCGGCCGCGATGCTCGGGCCGACGCCGGGAATCGCCTGCAGATCATCCTTCTTCATGCCGGGCTTCCTTCATGGCTTCGTACAGCCGGGTCACGGTTTCCCGCTCCTCGGGCTTCTTCAGCTTGAGCAGGGCCTCGCCGTGGATGCGCGCGGCCAGGTCCGGGTCGCGCATCCGGCGGACGGCGAGGTCGAGCAGGTCCACGTAGGGTTTTAACTCGTGCGGCCATTTCCGGATGATCTCGTGGTACTCGCGGATGGCCTCGGCATAGAGCCCTTTCTTCACGTGGGATTCCGGGATGCCGTAGACGGGCGGGGGCGGCTCGGCGCCGGTCGGCCAGAAGATCGCGGAGAAGGGCGCGGCCAGGATGCGCGCGATGGGGAACGCGATGACCCAGGCGCCGGCCAGCAGGACCCCGCACCCGACCAGGCCCGCGCCCGGATGGCCCCAGAAAAGCAGCTTGAAGCCGTACACAAAGCAGAAGACGGCCAATACCGCCCGGAACAGGAACCATAAAAGTATTTTCACGACCGGCCTACGCCTGGGCTCCATTCATAACACAACGGCACATGAAAAACACGTCCGGCGGATCGAGCGCGCGGGGAGCCCGATCCCATGCGAAGGATGAAGCCGGGCCTCCCTGCCCGCACAAAGGCGCTGCGGAATAACGTTTCTCGCGGCGGGGACATGGGATATTCTGTGAAGCAGGAGCGACTACCGCAGGGAGGGAGCCATGAATACTTGGTTCAAAAAGGCGCTTCTTGTCGCCGCGGCGGCGGTGGTTTCCGGTCCGGCCGAAGGCGCCACGTACATCGTCACCAACTCGGCGAACAGCGGGAACGGCACGCTGCGTGCGGCGATCAGCAATGCGAACCTCGGCGCCGGCACGGATCTCGTCGTATTCAACCTGCCGGCCGGCTCGCGGACGATCGCGGTGAGCACGGAGCTTCCCCGCATCACGGACCGGATCCGGATCACCGGCACGAACCACCTGGCGTCGGGCAGCGAGCCGCTGGTCACGCTGCGCGCGGCGTCGGCCGTGGTGACGAACGGGCTGTTCCTGGGGGCGATCGGCTGCACGGTCACAGCGATGCGGGTCCACGGCTTCGAGGCCGGCATCATGGTCACCTCGCCCTCCTGCGTGATCCAGCGCTCCTGGTTCATGAGCAACACCGATGCCGGGGTGTGCATCAAGGCGGGCGGCACCCAGATCATCGGCAATTACTTCGCCACGAACGATACCGGCATCCAGTTGGTGCAGGGCACGACCAACTCGGTGCTGGCCAATTATGTCGGGATCCATCCCCTGACCGGCGTCGCGGACGGCAACTGGCGCGGGATTTTCATCGCCTCGGACAAGAACTACATCGGGAGCCCGAGCGCCGACGATCGCAACATCATTTCGGGAAACCGGTTGCGGGGCATCGATATCTCGTGGATCAGCAGCAGCAACTCGATCCGGGGGAACTTCATCGGGACGGACGCCGCCGGGACCGGCGCGGTGGCCAACAGCGAAGGGATCCTCATAAACGGCAACGACAATTTTATCGGGGGAACAAAAGGCGCCTCGGGCAACCTGATCTCCGGCAACCGCTTTAACGGGATCACGATGGACGGGCTGGCGCAGTCGGTCAAGCGGAACCGGATCGAGGGCAACTACATCGGCACGGACGTCACGGGGAGCAATGCCATCCCCAACGACACCGGGATCTACATGGAGGAGATACTCTGCCAGTCCAACACGATCGGCGGCGCCCTGACCGCCGCGCGCAACATCATCTCCGGGAACACGAACGTCGGCATAAACCTTTATTATGCCCCGCAGAACACTATCAAGGGCAACTACATCGGCACGGACGTCTCCGGCCGTTATGCCCTGGGGAACGGAAGCCACGGGATCCATATCGAGCATGCCTGGGGCACGACGGTGGGCGGCACCAACGCCGGCGCGGGCAACGTCATCTCCGGCAACGGGCGGCACGGCATCTTCATCTTCGGCGAGCTGTCGGACGACACCGTGATCGAGCGGAATCACGTCGGGGTCACCGCGGCGGGCGGGCTGGCGATTTCCAACGGCTGGTCGGGCATCATGGTGTCCGGCGCGCCGCTTGTCACGATCGGCGGGATCGGCGCCGGCAACGTGGTCTCGGGCAACGGCCGGTACGGCATCTACATCACCAGCGCCAACGCCCATGATGTGACCGTGCAGGGCAACTGGATCGGCACCACGGCCTCCGGGCAGGGCGCGCTGGGCAACCGGTACGAGGGAGTCTACGTGGACGACGCGCCCTCGAACCGGATCGGCGGCGTCTCCGCGGCCGCCGGCAACGTGGTCAGCGGCAACGGGGCTGCCGGAATCCTCATCACGGGGGCACTCTCGGTCAGCAACGTGGTCCAGAGCAATTTCATCGGGACGGATGAAGACGGCGAAGATCCGCTGCCGAACGCGCGGGAGGGGCTCTGGCTGGATACCCTTTCGGGCTGCCGGGTCGGCGGGGACCTGCTCGTGGGCGGCGGGAACCTGATTTCCGCCAACGGGACCGATGGCATCCGATTGATCAACTGCACGGACTGCGTGCTGCTGGGCAACCGGATCGGCGCCCACGCCGAGGGCGCGGAGTTCGGCGGCAACACGGACGACGGCATCGTCATTACCGGGGCCTCCACGAACATCCTCATCGGCGGCGATGTCTGGACCGAGATCAACATCATCTCCTACAACGGCAGGAACGGCATCGTGCTGGGCAACAGCACCAACACCACCGGCATCCGGATCGACTACAACTGGATTTTCGACAACGGCGGCCTGGGCATCGACCTGGGCGCCGACGGCGTTACGCCCAACGATGGCGGGCCGGTGTACGGCGACGGCGACGACGGGCCCAACGGCCTCCAGAACTTCCCGGTCATCACCAACGTATTCGTGGACGGCGTCGACCTTCGCCTCCAGGGCTTCCTGCGCAGCGGCGTGTCCCAGACGTACAAGATCAACTTCTACGCCAACACGCAGTTCGATCCCTCCGGGTGCGGCGAGGGCCAGATCAGCCTGGGCAGCACCAACGTGCGGACCTCGCTGGACACCGCCCATTTCAACGCCACCGTGCCGGCGCCCGATCCCGTGCCCGACTACTACGCCGCGACGGCGACGCACATCGCCTCGGGCGACACCTCCGAGTTCTCGCACTTCGCCATGCTGGACAGCGACCGGGACGGGATGCCGGACGGCTGGGAAGCCCGCTACTTCGGCAGCGCTACGGGCGGCGATCCGGCCGGCCACGGCGACGATGACGGGATGCCCAACCTGGACGAGTTCTACGCGGACACCGACCCGACCGACGGAGAGAGCTTCCTGCGCATCGCGCGCGCCTCGACGGTGGACTACCCCACCCACCGCGTCACGGTGGTGACCTATCCCTCGTCGGCGTACCGGCAATACGCGGTCGAGCACTCCGACCTCCCCGGCCTGGTCACCAACGGGTGGGCCGCCGGCCTCGTAGGGTACGAGGCGGGCACGGGCGGCATCGCGACGAACCTGGACGCGCTGCCGCCGGGAACCACGGCCGCCGTGTTCCGGGTCCGCGGCATGCTGCCCTGACCGCCGTCTCGTTGTTGCATCGGGCTTCCGCCCTTTTTATAATGGCGGCCTACCCAGGAGGTCTGATCATGAACGCTCGCCTGCTCGCGTCGGTTGTGGTCCTTGCCTTGGTCTCCGCGCTGTGCTCCGCCCAGGTCCCCGCGGTAATGAACTATCAGGGGCGCCTGATCCAGGGCACGAATCTGTACAACGGACAGGTCGGCCTGTCGCTCCAGCTCTGGAGCGCGGCGACGGGCGGCCTGATGCTGGGCGAGGACTCGAACACGGTGACCGCCGTGGACGGGCTGTACGCCACGGTCCTCGGCGACGACATGCCCGCCGGGACGCTCGCGCAGATCCTGAACGACAACACGAACGTGTACGTGCGCGTGCTGGTCAACGGCGCGGCCCTGGCGCCGCGCGAGCGGCTGGCCTCGGCGGCGTACGCGGTGATCCCCGGCCTTAAGGGCGTCGGCAACGTCCAGGCGGGCGTCCACTCCGCCGTCGGCGGCGGCGAGACGAACGCCGTGTTCGGCGCCGCGTCGGTCATCGGCGGCGGCCGCGGGAACCTCGTCGACACCAACGCCCGGGAATCCGTCATCGGCGGCGGCGAACGGAACTGGATCGCGACGGAGGCGAGCTGGACCATGATCGGCGGCGGCCTGAACAACCGCATCGACACCCAGTCCTATTGCTCCGTGATCGGCGGCGGCGCGGGCAACTGCGTCACCACCCTGTGCGCCTACTCCGTGATCGGCGGCGGCTGGTCCAACAAAATCCACAACTACGCCGACTATGCCGCGATCCCGGGCGGCCGGGAGAACGAGGCCGGCGGCGATTTCGCGTTTGCCGCGGGCCGCCGGGCCAAGGCGAACCACCAGGGGTCGTTCGTCTGGGCCGACAGCGCGGGCGCGGATTTCCGCTCGACCGCCAGCAACCAGTTCCTCATCCGGGCCTCCGGCGGCGTGGCGATCGGCACGAACGTTTCCCTCGGCGCCCTGACGGTGGCGGGCGTCGTCAACGCCGAGTCGCTGGTCGGCGACGGCTCGGGCCTCATCATGCTCGACGGCCAGAACATCCAGGCCGGCTCGATCTCCAACGCGGCCCTGGGCGTGGGCAGCGTGCGGGGCACCAACCTCGCGGCCGCCAGCATCGGCCCTGACAAGATGACGGTGAAGTACTGGGAAATCAACGGCAACAACAACGTCACCGCCGGCGTGCATTTCGTCGGCACAACCACGACCAATCCCCTCGAGTTCCGGGTGTCCAACGCGCGGGTGATGCGCTTCGAGAACGCGGCCGTGGACAGCGATCCGAATGTCATCGGCGGCCATACGTACAACCTGGTGGCGCCGGGCCGGGTCGGGGCGACGATCGCGGGCGGCGGCGGGTTCCTGCAACACAACGAGGCGCTGGACAACTACTGCGCCATCGGCGGCGGCGCCGGCAACATCGCCGGGGACGACACGAGCAAGGAATACGCCACCGTCGCGGGCGGGGAGGACAACCGCGCCGAGGGCGGCTGGTCCACCATCCCGGGCGGGAGCGACAACCGCGCTTCCGGTTTCTACTCGTTCGCCGCCGGCCGCCGGGCCAAGGCGGTCGACGACGGCGCGTTCGTCTGGGCGGACGCCACGGACGCGGACTTCAGCTCGACCGCCAACAACCAGTTCATCGTCCGCGCCGCGGGCGGGGTGGGATTGAACGAGAGTGACCCGCGCCAGCAGTTGAGCGTCGGGAGCTGCCTCGACCTCTACTCCGGGGCCAGCAATGCGCCGTCGCAGCCCTCGATCCGGGGCTCCTCGCTGGGCAACCTATTCCTCAACGCCACGAACGACACCTACATCAACTACGACAGCGGCCATGACCTGATCGTCAACCTGGGCGGCGGCCGGGTGGGCATCGGGACCAGCAGCCCCGCGCACGCGCTGGGCGTGGCCGGCAACGGGGGCTTCTCAGGCGTCGTGTACGCGGACTCCTTCGTCGGCGACGGGTCCGGGCTGACGGACCTGGACGGCGGGAACATCATGGCGATGACCGTCACCACCGACCAGCTCGCCCAGGCCTACTGGCGGCTGGACGGCAACGCGAACGTGGCGGCCGGCACGCATTTCATCGGGACGGTCATCGGCGTGCCCCTCGACCTGTACGCCGGCAACACCCGTGTTCTTCGATTGGGCCTGAACCACAATGTATTAGGCGGCGACGAGGCGAATACCATCGGCGGCGGGGCGGTCGGCGGCACCATCGCCGGCGGCGGCAACGGGTCGTTCCCCAACCGCGTCGAGCTGAATTACGGCACGGTCGGAGGAGGGCAAGGCAACGCGGCGGAGGAGGTAGACGCCACCGTCGGGGGCGGAAAATCCAACACGGCCGCCGGGCCGGCCACTTTCGTCGGGGGCGGCCGGAACAACACGGCCTCGGGCACCAACAGCGTCATCGCCGGCGGGAACAACAACTCGGCGGCGGGCGCGGTTTCGTTCATCGGCGGCGGCACGAACAACTCGGTCGCGGGCGCGTACGCCACCCTCGGCGGCGGGCGCGGCAACCGCATCGGCAACGAGGGGGACTACGGGGTGATCGCCGGCGGGATCAGCAATTACCTCGACAGCATGGAGGCCACGATCGGCGGCGGACGCGGCAACCTCGCCGCGGACCTCGCTACGGTGGGCGGTGGCGAATCCAACAAGGTGCACGGCCGCGGGGCCGTCATCGCGGGAGGCGCGCGCAACTCGATCGATGCCCTGTCCCCCTACGCCGCGGTGGGCGGCGGCCGGTACCACACGGTGGAATACTACGCGACCAACGCGGTGATCGGGGGCGGCGAGGAGAACACGATCACCACCGCAACCCGGGGGACGATCGGCGGCGGCTGGCGTAACCGGATCGACCACGGGGATTACGCCTTCATCGGCGGGGGAACCAGCAACATGACCGCCGGCGCCCACTCGGCGATCGGCGGCGGCATCGGGAACGCCATCACCATCAACGCCCCGCAGGCGGCCATCGCGGGCGGCTATGGAAACTCGGTAAACGCCAACGCCGGCTTCATCGGCGGCGGCTCGAACAACGAGGTCCACGTCCGCAGTTCCAGCGTCGTCGGCGGCGAAAACAACATGGCCAGCGGCGAGGTGGCCGTCGTCTGCGGCGGCCTCCAGAACGATGTCCGCGGCTTCGGGGCCTTCATCGGCGCCGGGCAGGACAACAGCGCGACCGGCGACCTGGCCGTGGTCTGTGGCGGCATGGACAACGACGCGAACGGCAGGTACGCCGTCGTGCCAGGCGGCCGTTACAATGTCGCGACCGGCAACAAAAGCCTGGCGGCCGGCTACCGGTCGAAGGCCGGTCACGAAGGCGCGTTCCTCTGGGGGGATTCCACCGAAGCCGACCTCGTGAGCACGGCGGCGGACCAGTTCATGGTCCGCGCCAGGGGCGGCACGATCTTCTACACCGACGCCGCCATGAGCGCCGGGGTGGAACTCACGGCCGGCGCCGGGAGCTGGACCACCTTGAGCGACCGCAACGCCAAGGAGGATTTCCGCGCGGTGGACGCACGGGAAATCCTGGACCGGCTGGCGGAGTTGCCCATCGCCACCTGGAAATACAAGGCGCAGGACGCGGCGATCCGCCACATCGGGCCGGTCGCGCAGGATTTCCGCGCGGCATTCGGCGTGGGCGAGAAACCGACGGGCATCACGACGGTGGACGCGGACGGCGTGGCGCTCGCCGCCATCCAGGGCCTGTACGAGGTGGTGAAGGAGGAGAACGCCCGGCTGCGCAGCGAGAACGACGAACTGCGCCAGCGCCTTTCGGCCATCGAACAGAAGCTGGGATTCGAACCGTAACTGTTCCGCGGCAAGGGGATGGAGGAATGTTGTCCGAGGCGAGACAAGCCTTCGCCCGGGAGCGACTTACTCCAAGGAGGGCATTATGAAAGCTGGTTGCTGGATTGCTGTTTTGTGCTTCAGCCTTGGCCTGCCGCGCCTTGCCGCCGCCACCACGTACACCGTCACCAAGACCGCCGACAGCGGCGACGCCACGCTGCGCTGGGCGATCGAGGCCGCGAACACCAACCCCGGCCCCGACACGATCGCCTTTTCCATCGCGGCGGCGCCCTACCGGATCAGGCCGGCCAGCGCCCTGCCGGGCATCTTCGGCGGGGGAGGGCCTGTCACGCTGGACGGGACCACGCAACCCGGCTACGCCGGCGTCCCCCTGGTCACGCTGCACGGGGGTACCGCGGGCGGCGAGGGGCTGTACGTGATGAATTCCACCTCGGTCGTCATCAAGGCCCTGGTCATCACCGCCTGGGCCACCGGCGTGAAGATGCAGGACTGCGTGTCCAACCGGGTGGAAAATTGCCACATCTGGACCAACACCTTCGACGGCATCTACATGCAGCGAACAAGCTGGTCCGTGGTCGGCGGCTCCACGAACCGGGGCAACCTCGTCGCCTCCAACGGGGCGGCCGGCGCCTTCATTCTCGATAACTCCAGGGGCAACCTCGTCAGCGGCAACCGGATCGGAACCGACGGCCTCGCGGCACTGCCGAACGAAAGGGGCATTTACCTTGCGGATGTGGACGGCACCGTGATCGGGGGCGCGGCGGCATCAAACCGCAACGTCATCAGCGCCAGCATCAATGACGGGATCCTGCTGTCGTCCTGGGCCAGCAACACGACGATATCCGGCAACTACATCGGCACGGACCAGACCGGCACCAACGCCATGGGAAACCGCTCGGGCGTGACGGTATCGGGCTCGCGGAACAGCATCGGGGGGGCCTCGGCCGGCGCGCGCAACATCATCTCCGGCAACAGCTCGCGCGGGGTGGACCTCTCCACGGCCGACGCCCATGACAACACGGTCCGGGGCAACTGGATCGGGTTGGGCGCCGGGGGGCAGCCCTGTCCCAACCTGTATGGCGTGTTCGTCTCGGGAGGCGCCTCCACGAATACCATCGGGGGATCGGCCGCCGGCGAGCGCAACGTAATCTCGGGCAATACCGGCGACGGCGTGTACCTGGACGGGGCCACGACCACCAACAACACGGTCAGCGGCAATTACATCGGCACCGGCACGTCCGGACTGACCCGCGCGGGCAATGCCATGGACGGCGTCGCGCTGCGGGCGCCTCGCAACCGGATCGGTGGGAGCGCGGCGGGAGAGGGAAACCTGATCTCCGGCAACGGCGGGCACGGCATCTCCCTGGCGAACGCCAACAGCCGCGGAAATATCATCCGGGGCAATTGGATCGGCGTGAACGCGACGGGGAACTCGGCCATCAACAACGACCACGACGGCATTTTCATTATTGATGTGGCCGACACCCTGATCGGCGGCGCGGGCGGGGCCATGAACGTCATTTCGGCCAACGGGGAAAATGGCATCTTTCTGTCGGGCTCGGGCTGCGCCAATACGGTCATCGCCGGGAACCGGATCGGGCTGGCCGCCCTGTTTTTCGCGGACCTCGGCAACGGCGGGGCCGGCGTGCTCATGGACGCCGCGCCGAGCAACAGCGTGGGCACGGGACTGCCCGGCGAGGCCAATGTCATCGCCAACAACGACGGCGACGGCATCAGGGTGCGGGACAGCGCCGCGATTCGCAACCGTTTCATCGAGAACAGCCTCTACAACAACGGCGGGCTCGGGATCAACCTGGGCACCGACGGCGTGACGACAAATGATCCCCTGGACGGCGACACGGGGCCCAACCAGTACCAGAACTACCCGGTCCTCACCCTGGCCTCCAATGCCGGCGCCACCATGGCGATCGGCGGCTATTTGAGCAGCACGCCGAGCACGCAATACACGATCGAGTTCTTCGGCAACAGCGATTGCGACCCCACGGGGCACGGCGAGGGCGAGGTGTACCTGGGCAACCAGTTCGTGATCACCGATGCCGCGGGCCACGCCGGGTTCACCAACAGCCTGCTCGCCAAGCCCACCCCGCCGCCCAGCTTCGTCACCGCCACCGCGCGCGACATCATGAGGTTTGAGACCTCGGAGTTCTCGCGCTATCTCATGGTGGACTCCGACGGCGACGGCATGGCGGACGGCTGGGAGTATTCCAACTTCGGATCGGTCACGGGCGGCGATCCCGCCGGCCACAGCGACGACGACGGCGTGCCGAATCTCGACGAGTTCGTTGCGGGTACCGAGCCGTTCAAGGCTTTTGATTACCCGCGCATGTCGAGCATATCGGTCAGCGGCGCCACGGTCTTTGTTTCAGCCCCCACGTCGCCCTCTCGCGTGTACACACTGGAATTCAACCAGTGGGTCGACGTCGGCAGCTGGGGCGCGTCCCTGCCCGCCCGACTGGGCACGGGGGAGCCCATCTCGTGGGGCTGGCCGGTGGGGGTTACGACCATGTATTACCGCTGCACGGTGGCGCTGCCCTGACGGCGGGGCGGCCTGACGGATGGTGGCGCCAATCATGGCACGCTTCGGTCCGACGAGCAGTCAAACGCTTTAAGCGCCTGCCCGAGCTGCAAGGCGGCCGATCCGAGAATCCAGGCTTTTGCGTCCGTTCCTTTCGCGCCTGAAATGGCCCGTATTAGCTTGTGACGCCCCACCCCGAAGAGTATACGTCATACCCTAGAAAGGAGCGTAGAAAATGCGCATCGCATTGGCGTTGGTTGTCGGTTTGTTCGTGTGCGGGATGGTCATGGCCCAGGAAGTCGCGGCTCCGGTGGCGGCGGCGGAACAGGCTGTGACAAAAGCCGCGGCGGCGACGGAGACCGCGGCGGAACAGGTGACGGCGGCGGCGGAGACCGCGGTCGAGACGGTCGCCTCGACGGTCGAAAGCGCCCAGGTCATAACCCTCAAGGGCCGGGTCAGCGTGGTGAAGGAAGCCGATGGTTCCGTCCGGGCCATCTACATCAACCCGGAAGCCGGCCATGGCTACAAGGTGGACCTGAAGAACGGCGAGGGCATGACCCTGGCCGACAAGCACGGGAAGGTCGTGGAGGTCACGGGCGCGGACGTGAACATGCTCTTCCAAGTCAAGACCATCACGGTCGTCGAGTAACTCTTCCGCGGTCTGTTGGATGTGAAAAACCGCGCCGGGAATCCCGGCGCGGTTTTTTCTTCCATGAGGGACCGGTTCAGCGGGCCCGGAAACTGCTGATGATCTCGACCAGCATGTCCTGGCTGTCGGTGAAGGCCTCCTGCGCGCCCAGCGCCTGCACAATATAGGCCTTCTCGCCGCTCCGGCAGATCATGACGGTCGCGAGGATCGCTTCCCCCTCCATGTCCCCGGACGCCCCGACGATCGCGGAGGGCAGGCCCGCAAGGTCCATCTTCTCGACCGCGCCTTCGCGCTTCATGCCCAGGCCCTCCAGGTAGGTCTTCAGCAGGGCCGAAGCCTCCATGTCCTGGGCATCCATGATCCCGATGTTCACAACAAGGTCCCCGTCCCCGTTGGACGCCGTGAACAGGGGATCGCCCGCCGAGTCCTCCTCCACTTCCGTCTCCCAGTCGCCGGGGAGATCGATGCTCGCGCCCAGCTCCTTTACCTTGACCGTCTCCAGCTCGTAGTCGGCCTCGGCGTCCTCTCCTTCCGGTTCCGCCTCCGCCTCCTCCTCGACCGCCTCCCCATCGCCCGAAGATTCCTCGTCCGCGACGGACGGCGCGGGGCGCTGGGCATGCGCGGCCGGGACCGCGGCCGGCGCGGAATCCGCCGCCGCCTCGCGGATCGGCATCACGCCGAGCTGGCGCGCCGTGGCGATGTCGATGAGGGTGTAGTCCGTGGCGTCGCCTTCCTCGGGCTCCTCTTCGCCCGAGATGTACGGCAGGGCCTCCTCGAACTGCTGCTGGGCGGTCGCCACGGCGTCCTCGAACGAGGAATCGCCGAGCATGGTGGTTTCGATGCAAAGGGCGTCCTCCTGGTTCTCGTCGAGGAAGACGCCGACAAACATGTGGCCCGGCACGAGGACGAGGAACGGGTCCATCTCCAGCTTGCGCAGGATGGACGCGAACAACACGCTGCCCTCGACGCAGTTGGCCTGGCTGCCCCGGACCTGGTCGCCGATGAGCCGGATGTGCTGCGCGCCGACGGTCGCGGATTCGCCCGAGCCCCGGGTGATGTTGCTGTACTTGAAGCCGCGGTCCTGGATGGCGCGGTAGACGGCCTTGATCTCCTTCTTCACTTCCGACGCCTCTTTCTGGTAACCCGCGAAGGAGTCCACGTAGCCGGCGTCCAGGGCCTCGGCCAGGATCTGGTCCACGACCGGGTGGTTTTCATTCACGTAGGCCGCGATCAGCCACGAGGTGTCCGTGACTTCCTCCTCGTCGTCCGCAAAGGCCAGGATGCAATCGTTGATGGAGCGGACGGGCACGCGCTTGCTTTTCTCAGGCAGGAGTTGCCCGTTGACCGTGACCTTCGCGGTCACGACCTCCGGGAAGGGCTGGCGGACGGCCAGCAGCGCGTCGTAATCGAATTTCAGGACGGGGCAGACGAGATACGTCTCGCCCTTCTTCTCCAGGACGCCCTCCCAGACGCTGGGCTGGATCAGTTTGCCGCTGGACATCTCGACGCGGACCGGGGTCCGGGCCGCCGGCGCGACGATGTTCACCCCGATCAGGCCCCAGGGATCGCCCAGCATCGTTGGGTCGGGTTCCTCTTCCTCGTCCTCGACCATCGTGGACGTGGCGATGATCAGCGAGGGGTAGATGCTGTTGTCGATGCCGACCTCGATATCCCACTCCGGCTCCGCCGCCCCGGCGGGAAGGACCAGGGCCAGGGCAAGAAGCAGGGCGCACAGCGCACGATTCATGGTTTTCTCCTCGATATTTCGGCCCGTGCCATTTTCCGAATTTCCGCGCGTCGAAAACAGCCGGCGACGTGGTCGTTGACCAGGCCGACCGCCTGCATGAACGCATAACATATCGTGGCGCCCACGAAATGGAAACCGCGCTTTTTCAGATCCCGGCTCATGGCGTCCGATATGACGCTGCGGGCCGGCACTTCATTCAATCCGGCCCATTGGCTCTGAACCGGCCGCCCACAAACCTCGACAGGTAGGCGTCGAACGAGCCGAACTCCTCCCGGATGGCGAGAACACCGCGCGCTTTCCGGATGGCCGCCTCGATCTTCAGGCGGTTGCGCACGATGCCCGGGTCGGCCAGCAGGCGCCGGACGTCGCGCACCGTTGGATCACGGGCTCGCGCCTCCCGCCCTGCCGCCGGCCTCGAGCAGGACTACTCCGCGCTCGTCCAGCCGAACGGACAGCCCCGAGACCTCGGCGACGAGCGCCAGGGCGTCGTACAGCGACACCCGCCGCAGGCTCAACGTGACGGTGCGCGGCGCCGCCTCGCCGGCGGCCGGTTCCGGCGGCAGGACGATATTGACGCCCGTCCCCTCGGGATCGCCGGCAACGCTCGCGTCCACGAGGAACTGCACGACGTCCGGCAGGGCGGCGTTCCGGAACTCGATGGAGGGGAGTGTGATCTGCTCCATCTTCTGCTTGAGCGCGTCGGCTTTCGTATCGAGCCGCCGGAGCGTGAGGGGCCGGCCGTAGACCTCGAGGATGGCGCCATCCTCGTAGACAAACGGCCCGTACTCCGCGCCGACTTCCGGATCGGACAACATGAATCGCTCCTCCGCGCGGGCGGCGGCGGCAAGCATCAGCAGAACAGCGAGGCCTTTTTTCATGGCTTTTCTCCCGGACGGCCCGCTTCGGGCGGGGCCCCGTTCTTCAACAGCGAATCCAGGTTCTCGAAAGGGCTGAACGTGCCCGGGGCCGCCCCTTCGCCGCCGGCCTGGGCCCCGAGGCCGGCCATGAGGTTGCCCTCATGCTCGTGGTCGTGGCAGTAGAGGCACAACAATTCCCAGTTGCTTCCGTCGGGCGGGTTGTTGTCGTGGTTGTGGTCGCGGTGATGAACGGTCAGTTCGCGCAGGCGGCGCCCCTCGAAGGCCCGTCCGCAGCGGGCGCAGACGTGGGGGAACAGCTTCAGGGCGCGCTCGCGGTAGCCCTGCTGGCGGAGGGCGACGTCCCGATGCAGTTCCGCCAAGACCCGCTCCCGCGCCGCGGCATCCATCGGCCTGGACGGCCTCTTCACTCGCCCGCCTCCGGGCCCGCCGCGGCATGGAGGGGGAACCGGCGGCGCAGATCGTCCGGAACAGTCCGTGGCCGGCCGGTGGCCGCGTCCACGAAAACCCAGTCCGTCTCCCCGCGCGCCAGGAGCAGCCCGTCGGACGCCCGCTCGAAACGGTAGCGCCGGAGCGAGCGCACGCGCCGGAAATCGGCCACCCAGGTGGCGACGCGAATCCGGTCGCCCTCGAAGGCCGGGGCCAGATACTCGACCCGGTGCGCGCGCACGACCCACCGGCCGCCCGCCTCGCTCATGGCCCGCGTGCCCCCGACCGCGTCGGAATGATGCACGGCCATGTCCTGCATCCACTGGACATACACGACGTTGTTCACGTGGCCGTTGACGTCGACGGCCTGCGGGGGAACCGGGAATTCCTCGCAGTAGACGGGCCCGCCGGGATCGGGAAGCCTGCTCATTTCGGCGGCAGGCCCTCCGTGTGCCGGGGCAGGCTATCGCCGATCTCGTGCCATGGGGCTTTTTCGCCGACCCAGATATGGACTTCGGGCCGCACCCCGGGGTCGCCGTCGATCGTCCCCGCCCGAATCAGGATCATGCCCGGCCGCTGCGCCGCGCGCGCGAAGACATGCGAGCCGCACGTCCGGCAGAAGCATCGGAACTTCCCGGGCGAGGATTCATAGGGAACCACGCGATCCTCCCCCGCGACCACGCGGAACCCGCCGGCCTCCACCGCCAGCACCGAGCTGAACGCGGAGCCGGAAGATTTGCGGCAGTCCGGGCAGTGGCAGTTCACGAAACGCAGCACGCGCCCGTCGCTCTCGTAACGCACGGCCCCGCAATGACAGCCGCCCTTGATCATGATGACTTCCTTTCCTTCCGGTCGCGGCGACAAGACTATACGGCCTGCTCGCCGCCGCCTCAATCCCAGGCGTCCGGGCTACTCGGCCGGCGGCGGGTCCGCCGGCGTCCGCGTCATGTCCCGGATCGCGCGGCCGGTCTCGAAGCCGTCCGGTTGCCAGTCGGGCTCGTACGCGCCCTCCGCCAACAGCGTTCCCGTCCGGCCGGCCCGGGCGGCGGCCAGCAGGAAGCGGTAGAGGGGATCAAAATCCGGATGCGCGTCGTTGCCCCACTTGGCCACCGCGCGGCGACGCGCGCCCGTCCGGATAAAGATCGCTGGCCGGGATTCGTCGGGCACGCCCTGGCGATCCGCGGTTTGGAGCGTGAAGAAGCCGTGCCCATCCACGAGCGCGGCCAGTTCCGCCTGCTGTTCCGCGGAAAGGGCGAAGGCATACCGGGATTCCTGCAGCCCTCGGCCGCCCGCCTTGGGCGGTCCGACGAGGCGGCAAACGGCCCGGCCGTCCTTCGCAATCCACAGATCGACTCCGCCCCAGAGGCCCTGGACGTCCAGCAGGACCACCTGGTCCGGGGCGACCGGCGCCGGCGTCTCTCCGACGGCCCCGTAGCCGAGCGCCGCCAGCAGCATGACCGGGAATAGGGCCTTTCTCATGGGATCGCTCCTTTTATTCTGGTCTTCCGGCCGGCGGCGGGAGGTCAATCCAGTAGCGTCGCAGCCGCCGCCCGCTTTCCGGGTCCACGCTCTCCCCGTCGCAGCGCCCACCGCAGGCCTCGACGACCCGGAGCGAGGGCGCATTGTCCGTCGCCACCGTCAGCAACGCCTTCCGTTCGCCCCGTTTCGCCAATTCGGCCAGCGCCATGCGCAAGGCCGCCCGGGCATGCCCGCGCCCGCGCCGGTCGCGCCGCACGTAGAACCCGATGTGTCCGCCGTGCGCTCGCAACCGGTCGTTCAGGCTGTGACGCATCCGCACCATGCCCACGGCCACGCCGTCGTCGTCGATCATCCAGAAAACCGTCTGGGGCGCCAGCCCGGGTCGCAGCCGGGCCGGATCCGGGCCCTCCACGCATCGCTGCAGGTACTCTTCGAGGCCCATCTCTCCCGAGGGCACGGGGGTGCCCATGAATCCGTTTTCGCCGTCCCCGAGGTCCCGGAGCAATTCCAGAAGGCCGGGGGGCGCCCGCCCCGACGCCGCTTCGAGTTTCATGATAACACCCCGCCCTCCGCACCCCGGCCGGCGTTCGCCGGCAACACCAGCGTAGTATACCGGACATGCCGGCGCGCGTTCAGACGATCTCTGAACATGTCTTCCCCGCCCGGGCAGGGCATGTAGGATGAATGACCGGGGAGCGCCCCTTGGGCCTGCTGACCAACATTTCGGAACGGGCGGCCGTTCAAGCCGTTATCCGCGCCGGCTGGCGACTGGGAAAAAAGGTGGGCCGCCACGCCATCCTGGCCCACGACCGGCGCCCGCGTTCTCCGCGAGGGCATGGCAAGGAGAGGGACGGCTGTCCTGCAGACGACTCCCACCGCTTACGCCAGAGAGGCTCCCGCCCGCCGGATCGGTCAGTTCCTGGGCAGCCCCTCCCGGTGCTGCGGGAGCGAGTCGCTGATCTCGTGCCAGGGCGCTTTCGCGCTGGTCCAGATGTGGCACTGCGGCCGCATCGGCGGATCGTCATCGAGAGAGCCCGCGCGCACGAAGACCAGGCCCGGACGCTGCTCCGCGCGGGAAAAGAGGTGGCACCCGCAATGCCGGCAAAAAAAGCGCCGCTTGCCCGGGGAGGACTGGAACGGAACGAGCTGCTCTTCGCCGGACGCGACCTCGAATCCCTGGGTTTCCGTGACCAGGACCGAGGCAAACGCCGATCCGGTGAATTTCCGGCAATCGGGGCAATGACAATTCGCGAACAGGAGCAGCCGGCCGCGAACCTCGTACCGGACGGCCCCGCAATAACATCCGCCCTTGATCATTTCCGCGCCTCCTGCTCCGTCCCGTCCCGGCTCACGTCGGCCGGCAGCAGCCATGTCGCCAGGGAGAACGCAATAACTCGGCGTGGAGCCATCAGCATCATGATGTCGCCCTCTCTTTCCCGGGTGAACGGCGTTACGATCCGGCCGCGCCCCGGCGCTCATCAGCCGCCGGGCCGGGCTCAGCACACCCACGGACGCTGCGTTGCAGGCAAGGCCCCTTGCCGCGGTGACGGCGAACCGGCCCTTGGAGAATATAGAGTTGCACAGGGAGGGTGTAAATGCCGAGGAGCCGCCGGATACGTTTTGCCCGCGTCACACGGGCAAGCGGACGTTTTGGCCGCCTCGGGCAAAACGCCCGCTCCTCCCGACGGTTCGCAGAGTATACTTGCTCCGTCTCCGCATATGCCGGCTGGTACCGTCCGAAGTTCGCGGCCCTTCCGGCGTGCATGCGGGATATGGAAGCGATCTCATGGATTGAGACCCCTTGCGCATCGGAACCCCCACTCGTAATTCTCATTCACAGGGCCGTTGTAGTACCGGCCGGCACAACCGGCGTATCCCGAGCTGTAGCCCCATGCCCCGCCCCTCATGACTCGAGATGCGCCGCAATCTGGGCCGCGTGGATCCGAGGGGGGTGAATTGCTGTAGTAGTTCAGATCGAGCCAGTCCCAGCACCACTCGCACACATTCCCTGACAGGTCGTATATCCCATAGCCATTCGGGTCAAAGGATCCCACGGGACTTGTGTACGGAGTACCCCCGGTGGCATACGTTGGATGGTATCCACTGCTCAGATCGTAACCCACGCCCGTATATCCCCAGTAGTTCGCCTTGGCATGCGAAATCCTGTTCGTGTAGTCAGTCCAGGGGAATCGCGTGTACGCGGCTCCGTCGCGCGCCGCTCTTTCCCACTCAGCCTCGGTGGGCAGACGATATCCATTGGCCGACCAGTTGCAGACCACGTTGCTGTTGTTGCCGGTCTTGTAGGTCATGCCATTTGTCGTGTAGCACGGTGTCAAACTGGCCAGTTCGCTGCGCGCGTTGCACCACTTCACAGCATCGTACCAGTTCACTGTGTGAACGGGGTGATTCGTGCCCTTGCCCGAGCCTGAATTCTCAAATGCATAGCCTTGTGTGAGAGCCCACGTTCTGACTTCATCCCACAGCGCCTTGGTTACCTCGTACTTCTCGATGCAAAAAGGGCTTATGCCGACGCCGTGTTGCGGTAGTTGCCCCTCTCCCGCTTCGTCCTTGGAGAAGATTGGTCGCGTAGCCCATCACGAAGGTTCCGGCTGGAATCAGGACCATTCCTTCGGGTGGCGGGGGGGTAGTTTGTCGCCTCGATTCGGAAGAAGCATGAGGCGTTCTGAAGGCCCACGGTTACAACCCGCGTTTCGTCCCCCTGGGCAGCAAAGCGCGCCACACCGGGTGGTGATGACGTGCGCCAAGTGGTCTCTCCAAGATTGGTGGTCCAGTTCACTTGATACATCCACGCATCCGCAACCTCATCGAAGGATATCCTCCCCTCGACATCGAACGCCTTGATGGCGATGTCCTCAGCAAACACGGCAATCGAGCCGATCAATGCCATGACGACGGCCAAGGCTAGAGTTCTCATGCGCGCCCCCCCCTCCTCCATGTTTCCTTTGTGCGAACGGCGCAACTCACCCTTGAGGAGACCGCGCAGCGGGCTCCGAATAGGGTGGAGTTGCTGGTTCGCTGTCCTTCTTGTCTTCCCATTTAAAGATGAGCCTTGCGATCAAATCAACAAGAAGAACTCCCGCTAGCGGCAAGTAGGTCATGACGGCGAAGGTGGTGAACACCTCGGTGATGTCGCCGCCACCACCCGGACACTTCCCACTTGTCTGGAGATTCATGCCGGTTGTCGCGAAGACCAGACTGATGGCAATTGCCGTCCGCAACAGTCGGTAGAGTCCGGCTTTCCACAAGGCTCGTCCGCCCCTCCCCGAGACACCTACAGCAACTGCACCAAAGGCAAGCGTGACTGCCAGAATCATGAGGACGTCGAAGGTGCACCCAAGAACCATGCCGATGGCGGCCGTTATCCCGGCACGCAACAGTTTCTTCGACCAGCGGCCTTCAAACAGCGTTGCAGCCAGGGCGCACGCGGCAGCGTAAACGGCCGGGGCCATGGCATAGCCGCCGAGATACTGAAAGGTGGAATACTCGTGTATGGCAAAGAGTGGGAGCGGAAGCAGGAGTGCCGATCCTATCCATGTCAGCGCCTTCCTCACTGTCATCTCTTCAGCGAACGCTAGCCATGTGCCGACTTTCAACGCGCCCCGCGTTGATAGTTAGGCACCATGGCCTTGACTCTCATCTAAGCCCTGAATGGGGTCCTTGTTAAAATGGCTCCTGGGCGCGGACGGTCTCGTCCCGGCATAGCCTAAGGCGAAGCCGGATCCGCGCCCGGGACCTCAACCCATAGGAGCCGAG